>ENA-ORCV01000015-ORCV01000015.1-marine-metagenome-genome-assembly--contig:-NODE-15-length-600623-cov-28.627411_pt1 | contig 600623 bp, 577 predicted proteins | sample MGYA00237779_ERZ508509 | MGnify/ENA primary metagenome ERZ508509 (study PRJEB26180, sample SAMN06268772) | marine metagenome | isolation source: Bioluminescent Bay, La Paraguera, Puerto Rico | place... | reverse complement strand
CCATTTAAAGTGGTACGCGAGCTGGGTTTAGAACGTCGTGAGACAGTTCGGTCCCTATCTGCCGTGGGCGTTTGAGAATTGAGAGGAGCTGCTCCTAGTACGAGAGGACCGGAGTGGACGTACCCCTGGTGTTCGGGTTGTTGTGCCAACAGCATTGCCCGGTAGCTATGTACGGACGGGATAACCGCTGAAAGCATCTAAGCGGGAAGCCCCCCTCAAGATGAGTTCTCACTGGACTTTAAGTCCCTGAAGGGCCGTGGAAGACTACCACGTTGATAGGCTGGGTGTGGAAGTGCAGTAATGTATGAAGCTAACCAGTACTAATTGCCCGTGAGGCTTGACCATATAACCCCAAGTTAGGCTTGGGGTTGGAAAGACGACGTCTTCCCCTTGTTACCGAATTCCACAAGCTGGACGAAAACCCAGCTTACACCGTTTATGCCTGGCGGCCATAGAGCTTTGGCACCACCTGATCCCATCCCGAACTCAGAAGTGAAACAAAGCATCGCCGATGATAGTGTGGGAGGTCCCATGTGAAAGTAGGTCACTGCCAGGTTTTTATATAAAATAAGCCCATCCAATCGGATGGGCTTTTTTATATCTGATAATTTTGCATTGACCTTACCTGAGCTTGTCAACAACCCATGTGACCGCCAAACGCTCCTGCATTGCTGGCCTTGATCATATCCATGTGAATAACAAAAACGTCTGGACAGGCGAGGCTTTCCTTTATTACTGCTGGATACACGCCATCCATTGAGATAAACAAAAATAGACGTCGCTAAGAGTAGAAAGGACTGGGCACAGGAATGCCCAGTCAAAATGATCAAGAGAAGCGCCTTTGAGTGACGCTGGATGTCAGAACTATGCTTTGCACATTCTAAGCCGAAAACGGCGCAGAGACGTCCTCGGGCATTCTGATAGCAAAGATCTTGCGAACCGTTTCTTCTGTCTTCCAGGTGCCTTTAAAGCCTGCTTCAACTAAAAAACTGTCACCGCCCCGATAGGTGACTGATTTGCCATCAGTGTCTGTTAGCGTCGCTTTACCTTCAAACATATGCACCATTTCATCGGCGTTGTAGGTCACTTGATAAGTGCCGGGTGTCGCTTCCCAAAAACCAGTCAGAAATTTACCGTCTTCTGGCACATGTTCCAGCCAGGTTTTCATGGTGGGCTGACCTTCTGTAGGGACCCAGCCATCAAGATCAGTAGTAATCGGATCAACGCTGGGTTTGGCAATACTGCCGAAAGAGACTGTTTTCATATCCGCTCCTTAATACGAACAAAATAATGGAACAGTGACCTTCTCAGGAATGCTGATTGATGACAATTGATCTTAGTGGGTACAGTAAGCTGCTACTAAAGAGGTAGCAGTGATAGGCATACTTCAGAGCATGCTGTTCAGGAGTCGCTGACAATGTCCGCGATAGAGGATGGGATTAGCTGAAAGAAGCAGTATGATCGTCATCTGTGCTTTGCTTAACCTTGGCCGACTTAACAGGTTATCATCTGGTTGCTGCGAGAGATGGTGCAGTATGGTTATACCACCTAGTGTCATCGCTCTCACTTCCCAGCCCATCCTGCCGCGTAATGTCACACCGAGGTGATATCCCTGCTGCATAAGCTTTGCTGTGCGTTTATACAGGCTCCGGAGCACTGATGCAATTGCCGTGGAATTGTCAGCAATAAGGTCAGTCTCTTTCAATCCAGCCGCTGCAAGTTCATCCTGCGGGATGTAAATCCTGTCCTGTTCCTGATAATCTTGAACTATGTCCTGATAAAAATTAATCAATTGCAGTGAGGTGCAGACAGCGTCTGATTGCTGAAGTTGGTATTCACTTGGGCTTATAGCAAGGTGAAGTAATAAACGACCTACCGGATCGGCAGAGTAGCGACAGTAATCCAGTACCTCAGAAAAGTCTGCATAACGCGATTTGGTAACATCTTGCTTAAATGCTGTTAAGAGATCGTCAAACAGCTTAACAGGCAGTCTATGACGGCAAATTACATCCTGTAGGGCAATAAAGATCGGATCATCGCCCTGATAGTTGCCTGCGCTGATTTGGCCTAAGAACTTACAGTAGTTATCAAGGCGGTGTAGGCGTTCAGTCTGACTAAGCTTGCCTTCATCGGCAAAGTCGTCAGCGGTTCTGGCAAAAGCATAAATAACACTGATGGGTTGCCTCAAATGTTGTGGCAGTAGCAGTGACGCGACCGGAAAGTTTTCATAATGATCGCGCGCGAGATGGAGGCAGTGTGAATAGGCTGAGTCAAGACCAGGTTCAGTCATCGTCACTGCTTTGTTGTACCTGACGCGGCTGTTGCTCAACCGGTGGCAGATCAGTGATCTCATTTTTACTGCTGATGCCCATTTCAGTGAATTTCCGTGCACCGGGCAAAACCTGCCGCTCCAGCGAGCCCACCGCACTGTTGAAATGATTCACGCTGCTGCCCAGGCTATTGCCGAGCTTGCTCAAATGATTACCGAATGTGGAGAGACGTTTGTAGAGGGTTTCACCGAGCTCACGGATTTGCTCGGCATTTTCAGCCAGTGCCTGCTGCTTCCAGCCATAAGAGACGGCACGTAATAAGGCAATAAAGTTGGTCGGGGTGGCCAGAATAATATTCTGGCTCATGCTGTCCTCAAGCAAGGCCGGGTCGACTTCCAGCGCAGCTGCCAGAAACTGTTCGCCGGGTATAAACAGAACAACAAACTCAGGTGAGTTGCTGTATTCAGCCCAGTAGTTCTTGCGAGCCAGCTCACGCACGCGACTGCGAATAACCTGCGCGTGACGTTTGAGTTCACGCTGGCGTTCGCTATCATCCTTGGCCTGAATAGCTGATAAATAGGCATCAAGCGGGGTTTTAGCATCGACGATAATATCGCGCTTTTCTGGCAGCTTCACGATCATGTCGGGACGGATACTGCCACTTTCAGTGGCGGTGTGAGTCTGTTCGAAAAAGTCACAATGTGCCACCATGCCGCTTAATTCAGCGAGACGACGCAGTGTCATTTCACCCCATTGGCCACGCACTTCAGGACGACGCAGTGCCTGAACCAGATTTTGGGTTTCCAGCTGTAACTGCTGCTGGCTTTTGGTCATCTGATCAATCGTTGTTCGCAGACTGCCGTAACTTTCCTTACGCTCTTTTTCGATTTCATGAATTTGCTTAGTCGTCTGCTGCAAAGCTTCATTAATCGGTTTGACCAGTTGTTCAATCGCCTTTTCGCGGCTGCTTAAATCGGCCTTTGCTTCACTCTGAAACCGTTTGAGGTTTTCTTCGGCCAGTTTCAGAAAACTGTTGTTATTACGACTAAGTGCTTCATTGGATAACTGGTTGAAGGTATTTGCCAGCTGCGCTTGAGTCTGTTGCAGAATATCATCCAGCTGTTTCTGCTGTTTTTTCTCGAGCTCGAGATTCAGCGATAGTTCGGTATTTTCTCTCTCCAGACGGCGAATGACTTTTTCCCGCAACAGGTACACAATCACACCGCCAGCTAACGCTGCAGTAAGTGTTAACATAATCAGCAGGATGGGATCGTTTACAGCCATTGCAGCAATTCTTCCGGGTGATTAATGATGCCATCAGCCTGCCAGTTTTCCGGCCGGTCGTCATCACTGAGGTAACCATATCGAGCCACAAGCGTATGCATATCAGCATTACGACCGGCAACAATATCCCGCTCGGCATCACCAATATAGACACAGTGAGAAGGGTTTGTATTCACCATTTTACAGGCATGTAGCATGGGCGCCGGATGTGGCTTGCTCTGTTCTGTGGTATCGCCGCTGACGATACAAGCAGCACGTTGGTCAAGTTGAAGACCCGCCATGAGCGGCTTGGTCAGAAAGGCCGGTTTGTTAGTAATCACTCCCCATTTTATCTTCATATCATCGAGCTTATCGATGACTGTCTGCATACCTTTAAACAAATTGGATTCGCGGGTAAGGTTATCCTGATAGATCTGCACGAAACGTTTTTGTAATGAGGAAAACTCGGGATGTTCGGTTGTGATACCAAAAGCCAAACCGAGTAAACCGGCACTGCCATGACTAGCGACGCCACGAATTGATTCATAAGGCAGTGCTGCACGGCCTTCCTGCTGCAGAACTTTATTTAAAGCATAAGCCAGATCGGGGGCAGTATCGACCAGAGTGCCATCCAGGTCGAAGAAAACAACATCAAATTTCGACATATTAAATCTTTCGGCAGTGAACCAGATAGTTCACTTTTACATCCTTGCTCAGGCTGAATTCCCGGCTGAGCGGGTTATAGCTCATGCCACTAATGTCCATGACCTGAAGGCCTGCCTGACGGCACCAGCCTGCCAGCTCAGCGGGGCGGATAAAGCGCTTATAGTCATGGGTGCCTTTGGGCAGCATATTCATGACGTATTCCGCGCCTACAATCGCCAATAGATAGGCTTTGGGATGACGGTTCAGGGTCGAAAAAAATACATCACCACCTGGCTTGACCAGATCGGCACAGGCTTGAATAATCGCCGCCGGATCGGGGACATGTTCCAGCATTTCAAGACAGGTAACAGCATCAAACTCACCGGCATGCTCGCTCGCCATGGCTTCTGCGGTGGATTGCTCATAATGAATCTGCAGGCCGCTCTCCATCGCGTGCAGTTTGGCGATATCCAGCGGCATATCGGCCATATCGATGCCGGTGACATTGGCGCCACTTTTAGCCAGGGCTTCAGACAGAATGCCACCGCCACAGCCGACATCAATCACATTGGCATTGTGAAGTGTACAGCGATCGGCAATGTAACCGAGCCGAAGCGGGTTTATTTCATGCAAAGGTTTGGATTGGCCTTCCAGATCCCACCAACTGCTGGCCAGTGCCTCGAATTTGGCTACTTCATTGGGATCGACATTATGGTGATGTTCGCTCATTGTTCAGCCTGTTTAATGGAGTTTGCCCACTGCCGGGCATCTTTGATCACTTTGCTCTCATCCAAAGTCGTTAGCTGTCGGTCTTTCAGTAATTGTTTTCCGGCAACCCAGACATCCGTCACTTTATCACGCCCAGTCGCGTAAACCAGTTGTGAGACGACATCATAGAATGGCTGCGTCTCAATCGAATGCATATCGACAGCGACAAGATCAGCGAATTTCCCGACTTCAATCGACCCGATCGCGTCATCCATAGCCATCGATTTGGCGGCATTAATCGTCGCCATTTCCAGTGCTTTGTAAGCCGGGATGCTGCTGGGATCTTTGGCTACCGCTTTGGCCAGCAATGCCGCCTGTCGCATCTCTCCGAACATGTCTAGGTCATTATTAGAGGCAGCGCCATCGGTGCCGATGCTGATATTCACGCCGCGACGATCAAGTTCTGCCACCGGACAAAAGCCGCTGGCCAGTTTCAGGTTGGACTCCGGACAGTGCACGATGTGAACACCCGCTTCGCTGCACCAATCCATTTCCTGGTCAATAAGTTGTGTCATATGCACGGCGAGTAAGCGCGGTGACAACAGACCGATTTCACGCAGGCGCTCTAATGGCCGCATGCCAAACTCTTCGATACTGGCCGATATTTCGGCTGCTGTTTCATGAACATGCATATGGATGGGCAGATCCATCTCTTCGGCATTGATCAGAATCGATTCAAAAGTCTTATTGGTGACGGTATAGGGTGCATGAGGTGCATAACTGGTGCTGATACGTGTGTGGTGCCGGTAGCGATCATGCAGTTGCTGGCCTTTGTGCAGATATTCATCGACATTGGCGGCCCAGTTAGTGGGGAACTCGATCACCAGCATGCCGAGACTTGCCCGCATACCACTTTTGTCGATAACCCGGGCAGTGGCTTCCGGGAAGAAGTACATATCATTGACGCAAGTGGTACCGCCGCGCAGCATTTCAGCCACAGCCAGCGCTGTACCGGCTTCGACAAAGCTGTCACCGACAAATCTACCTTCCGCCGGCCAGATATGATCATTGAGCCAGCTCATCAATGGCAGATCATCGGCCAGTCCACGAAACAGGCTCATGGCGCTATGGGCGTGATTATTGATTAGTCCCGGAATCAGACAGTGCTGATCCATGTCGTGTATGGAGACGGCGCTGTATTGCTGTTTTGCTTTCTCAATCGGAAGAAGCGCTACAATACGGCTATCTTTAATGATGATGGCCTGGTTTTCCAGCACCTGCTGAGCAGCGCTGACCGGCACTAACCAGCGGGCGTTAATAATCATATCGACGGTTTGCATGCAACTGATTATACCGTCGACACAAGGTAAAAACCTACCTTGTCGACTTAATTTAGTTCACTGCAGCAAGCGATTTGCAGCTTGCTGATGAGGAGTTTATTTTTGACCAAAGTAAGCAGCACAATCTCTCCAATTCAATGGCGGGATGAGCGCCTGTTTTTATTAGATCAACGGCAATTGCCACAGCGACAGGAATGGATCGAGTATGACCATCCGGATCAGGTCGCTGAGGCCATCACCATGATGGTGGTGCGGGGTGCGCCTGCGATTGGTGTGACGGCGGCTTATGGCGTTGTCCTCGCCGGACGCCGGGCCTGGCATACTGCGGGTGTCACCTGGAAACAGGCGATGACCGCGCCGTTAGCGAGACTTGAAAACGCCAGACCGACGGCGGTAAACCTTGGCTGGGCAATAGAACACATGCGCCGGTTTTACCGAAACCTGCCGGATGGTGAATCACCCGAGGTGGCCTTACTGGCCGAAGCCTTAAAAATACATGAGCAGGATGTGGCCGCCAATCGCGCCATGGGCAAACACGGTGCAGGTTTACTGGGTAGTCAGAGTACGGTATTGACGCACTGTAATGCCGGCGCCCTGGCTACAGCCGGCTTTGGCACAGCGCTGGGTGTGATCAGACAGGGCCATGCGGAGGGCAAGATTCAACATGTTTATGTGGATGAAACCCGGCCCTGGTTACAGGGTAGCCGGCTGACCGCCTGGGAATTGATGCAGGATAATATTCCGATGACCTTACAGGCTGATTCTGCGGCGGCTTTGTTAATGGCTTCCGGCAAGCTGGACTGGGTGATTGTCGGTGCTGATCGAATTGCGGCCAATGGTGATACCGCCAATAAAATCGGCACCTACTCTCTGGCGGTCTTGGCTCGCTACCACAAGGTTAAAATGATGGTCGTGGCACCGACCTCGACGATAGACTGGGACATACCTGATGGTAGTGGCATTCCCATTGAACAGCGGCAAAGTGAAGAGGTGACGCATATTTATCGTGAACCCGTGGCGCCTGCCAATGTCACTGCGATAAACCCGGCGTTTGATGTGACACCGGCCGCGTTGATCGACGCCATCGTGACCGAAGCGGGTGTTATCCTGTCACCGACAACAGAAAAAATGTTAACGATTAAAGGGGAGGAATCATGACAGAAACAGTGCTTATTACCGGGACCAACCGCGGCATCGGACTGGAGTTATGCCGTCAGCTTTCCGCCAAAGGTATGCATGTCATCGCCACCTGTCGCCATGCTTCTAAAGCATTGAAAGAGCTTAATGTCGAAATCATTGAAGATGTTGAGGTCAGTGCACCATCAAGCCTTGCCAAACTGGCTGACAAGCTCAAAGGTCGCCATATCGACTGGCTGATCAATAACGCCGGGATTGCCGGCGGCATTGGACTGGGCGATATCGATGACAGTGCGGTCGACAGTTTTATCAGCATGTACCGGGTGAATAGTCTTGGCCCCTTGCTGGTCACCCAGGCGTTGCTGCCAAATCTGCATGAAGGCAGTAAAGTCGGCATTATTACCAGCCGAATGGGGTCGATTGATGATAATGATTCCGGTGGCAGCTATGCCTACCGGATGTCAAAAGCGGCGGTCAATGCTGCAGGTAAGTCCTTATCGATTGACCTCAAACCCAAGGGCATTGCTGTCGCCATACTGCATCCGGGTTGGGTAAGGACTGATATGACGGGTCATGGCGGTCTGATCGATCCTGATGAGTCTGCTGCAGGACTGATTAAACGCATGGAAGATCTGACGCTTGATACCAGTGGCGGTTTCTGGCACACCAATGGTGAAAGACTGCCTTGGTAGAAAAGCAGGATATGACTGGCGGCAGGGAAGCTGTCGATCCGGTTCAGTTATTTTGCTCCCAGCCCGCGCTGCCGGATTTGCATCGGGCTGAGCGTCTGCCTGCCATGTTTGAAGACAGTACCCATCTACTCTGGCGCTGTGAGACCAGCGACGGGGACATGATACTGAAAGCTTGTCGGCAGCCCATGCTGGAAACGACCGGCTGCTGGCGGGTTATAGCCAATCTATTTGGCCTGTACCTGCCAAGGGATCTTGCCAACATCAACCGTATTCAAGACATGATCCAACAGCAGGGGCTGATTCCATTACCGGAACTGGTCAGTTGGGGCGGTGACTCGGAAGCCTTTCCAGCTTATATACTCACCCGCTTTGTAGACGGACGGATGCTGGAAACCACGGATCTTAACGATGACATGATAGCCCAGTTTGCGTCTCATATCGCCCGCTTGCATCAACTTGAGTACTCAAGCTGGGGTGAACTCAGTCAACCCGGCCGAGGCGCCAGTGTCTGGCCTGAAGCTGTAAAACAAACGCTACTGCAGCAAGCTGAAATCAACACAATCAATCCTGACTGGTTAAATCCGGCGCTGTCCACATTAGAGCAGATCCAACACCATTCTTTTAGTCCGATAATGCTCGATAACCGCTGGGATCAATATTTGTTCGAGAATAAGCGCATCAAGGCTCTGGTTGATATCGATGCTTTTGTGGCAGGGCCAAGAGAACTGGAGTTGGTATTACTGGAATACCAGCTCGATAGCAGGCAGGCAGCTTTATTTGCCGAAACCTACACTGAGTCTCTGCCCATGCCTGATCTCAGCCAGGTCAGGCTGAGTTACCGATTGTTACTGTTCCTGATGAATGCACTGGGTGAATCAGATTTGGATATCTGGATGCAGTCACCGGCGAGATGGTAATGGCTAATTGCCGGGGTTATGAAAAATCCCCCTCAACTTCATCCCACGGTTTTGCCTGCAATACCAGGCATAGAGTGGATAACCCAGCAGACTGCAACTGCCGGAAATCAACACTGCCATTATCGGAAAAGTAATGAAATTCATCAGGTAATTATCAAAGCGGATCGAATGCATCAGTCCGCCAAGACTGAGAAAGCACAGCAACAAAGCCCATGCCAACCCGCCGAATACACCGGCAAAAACACTGATTTTAAAAAGGGAGAACAGATTTAACTGCACTTCACAGTATGAGTAGGTTTTAACTTCCATGTATCACCAACATAAAGATGAGAAAACAGTGATTAAGTATATCGCCATCAGTCTGTAGCTGACAGACATAAGCAGGCTTTAACAGGCTGCTTAATAAGCGGGTTGCTGTCGATAAAGCCTGATCCAGTTAATAAAGCCGACACTGGCCAGCACGGTATAGAGCGAGAACAAAGCCACCGTGGCATAAAAGCCGGTCTCCAGATAGAGCACAACCGCGGCGGCATCGATAATAATCCAGTAAAGCCAGTTCTGCAGGACTTTGCGAGCCATCAACCAGGTGTTGAGTACGGAAAAGACCGTCACACCGGCATCGAGATAAGGATTTTTTGAGGCATCAAGATTCCCCAGATAATGGCCAATAAGCCAAGTCAGCAGACTACCGATAACAAGGAAAGCCAGGTGATAGGACCAAGGCCAGCTGTGAATGGCGATATCGTTTTCTTTCTTTTTATGTTGGCGCCAGAGCATGTAACCGTAAATCGCCATGCCCATATAATAAAAATTCAGCAAGGCCTGCATGGGAAGCTGACCCTCCCAGAACAGCAGGGTATAGATCAGGGTACTGACAAATGCCATCGGCCAGCACCACTGCGACTCGCGGGCGGCGAAAACAATATAACCGACGCCCAGCAAAGCGGCGAAGACCTCCCAGCCTGATAGGGCCATCAGGCCCTGAAGCATCGCATCCCACATAAAGGTTTAATCTTCGACCTGATAACGATCGGTACCAATCATTTTTAACACAAACACACTGTGCGGCAGTTGATTGAAAACCGCTTCAATTTCACTGTCCATGGCATCCATCACATCGCGATATTCACCAAAAATCTGGGTGCTCAGGTTGTTGCGGGAAATATTGAGCTTCGGGTTATTTTCCAGCTTATCGATAAAGGCCAGAATGGGTTCGGCATATTGCTCTGTCAGCGGATAAAGGCTGATATCGACTGAAACTCGCATAGGAAAACTCCTTGATGAAAACAGAGGGCTCAGCGGAGCCCTCAAGCTGTGAATTAATAATCGTAACTGACGGTCAGACCGACGACGCGGGGATCGCCGAACTGTTTGTAAGTCCGGTTCGCGTAATCGATTCGAGGGTCGTTACCAAAGAAAAAGCCACGAGTGTAATAATCCTTGTCAAACAGATTACGTCCCCACAAGGTGACTTTCCAGTTGTCTTTCTGATAGGCCAGGCTGGCGTTGTAGATAACATAGGAGCCTGACTTGGCGTTATGGCTATTGGAGAAATAAAAGTCATCCTTGCCTTCCATATTGGCTCGCAAAGTCAGATTCGGTGTCAGGTAATATTCGCCGCCCAGCGTAAATTGATAATTCGGGGCATGAGCCTGACGACGACCTTCAATATCATTGCTGGAGATATCCGGGTTTTCGTACTCATCGAACACGGCACGCAGTAGGCCCACCGCACCAAACAGCCGGAAGTCCTGACTCATCAACCAGTCAAAATCGGCTTCCAGACCATAGTTTTTACCGCGAGCTGCGTTAGCGATGGAGTCTTCAAACTCGCCGCCACCGACAAACACCGAGCTTTTGACCTGGGCATCGCGGCGCAAAGAATAGAAAGCTGCAACGTTGGTAATCAGGTCGCCCCCGAGCCAGCGTGATTTGAGGCCGGCTTCCAGACTCCACATATATTCGGTGTCGAATTCACGTTTGCTGTCCGGCAGCGCGTCATTGTTATTGACACCACCGGATTTGTAACCTCTCGACAGTGAGGTATAAGTCATGTGGTCATCATTGATTTGATAATTAAGTCCCAGCTTGCCACCGAACAGACGTTCGCTGGTATCAATATCAAGTGCATTAGAGTCCTGGTAGTCAGCTTCGAAATATTCGACCCGTAAGCCTGTGATCAATGTCAGTTTATCAGTCAGGTGCGTATCGAGTTGACCGAATAAAGCTGTGTTCTTGGTTTCGTAATCATTATCGAGATTGCCGAAATCCGAGTTCAGATCCAGTTCTTCATCCTGTGAAAGGAAATAGACCCCGACCGCCCATTCGGTAGTGTTATTGAAAATCCAGCCATCCTCATTGGAGAGGGCTTTCAGTTCGATAGAATAGTTTTCTCGATCGCGGTTGAACTCCTCAAATGCATTGTAAGGGCAGAATGCATCATTATCGAAGTCATCGTCTTCGCAATTGCCTTGTTGAGCAGGGGTTAAAGTATTAAAGAAGGCCTGATTAGCTGCAGCGTTGGTCCAGTCTGCATCATAGCTATAGGTCAGGTCGGATTGCAGATAGGTGAGACTGGATTGAAGTTGTAGCGCACTGCTGGCCCGGTAGTCTGTTTTGAGTGCAATTGCATCGGTATTCTGACTATCCTCACCGGGCATATCTGACAAACTGTCACGACTGTTATCCAGCGTGAACGCATCATAGCCATTATCAATGTCCAGATGCAGCAGGTTCAGATCGACAGTGAGATCGCGGTTGACCAGCCATTTCAGGTGGCCACGGGCAGTAATTTCATCATGGTTCTGAACATCATCTTTGCCTAAAAATTCATTGTCCATGTAGCCATCTGATTGATGGCTATAGATCGAGAAGCGTCCCAGCAGCGTATCTTTGACCAGCGGACCACCGACAGCGACGCCGACATTACGCGTGTCGTATTCGGCTATGCCTGTCTCGACATGCATATCGAATTTATTAGTAGGCTCGGTACTTTTCATATTGATCACACCAGCCAGTGCATTGGTGCCGAATTTGGTGCCCTGCGGCCCACGCAGGATTTCGATAGACTCGATATCGAACAAAGTAGCAGCGCCACCACTGCGGCTGAAATCGATACCATCAATCAAAAGACCGACAGAGGGGTTGATCGGTGCAGAGAACTGGCTGCGTTCACCGATTCCGCGGATCTGAAAATACTGACCACGGGCAGCACCGCTGGAAATGTTCACATTAGGTGCCAGATTCAATACATCTTCGAGATGCTGGGCACCGCGTGATTCGATAACTGCCTCCTCAATCAGAGTCAGGCTGACCGGCGTTTCCTGAGCTTCATTGGGGCGGAAATCGGCGCTGACGATCATGGAGGGCAGATCAGCCGGGGTGATTTCTGCCCATGACGGAACAGAAAACAGCGCGCTGGCACAGGCCAGAGCAAGAGTGGAACGTTTCATAGCTATCCTCGTGGCATAAGCGTAGCAGGACAGCAAAACAGAGACCGACAAAGTCAGATACAAAGTCGCGAATCAGCCTGTCCCTACGCCAGTATTATCTGGATCAGGTTCATCGGGTTCTCTCTGTTGAGATATCTCAGGCGCGAGGCCACCCCGAGGCAATAGTCCGTTAATTAAATGCGGCACATCCTTTTGATGTAATTATTTTATTTTAATGGTCAGAGTTTGACCAGCCCGAAACGTTTATTGCAGCGGTCGCAGACTCGAGCGGCACTGCGGGCAGACACGCAATTGTCTGTTGAGCCTTTGGGTGGCAATTTTCTGTTGCAGCTTATCAAAGCAATGCGGGCAGTAATGATCGGGATCATCACCGAATTTATAACAGCCGCTGGCTTTGTCTGGGTGAGGTGTGGAGGGGCCTCTGTTATCTTCAGGACCATGCAGCAGCAGATTGTCGATTTCCTGTTGCAGGCTGCTGATGAGATGTTGATCGCTGTCGGCCAGCTTGGTGGCAATCTCGCTGATAATTTGATTGATGTTGTGCAGCTTGTTGTTCATACAGGCTTGAGACTCAGGAACACAAAATCATTATAGGCCCGCTAAAAGAAAAAGGCACCCGGAGGTGCCTTAGTCCATGTTCATCAAGCTTGGAAAACTTATTTTTCCAGACTGGCTTTCAGGCTTTCCAGTGTGCTGGTGTAAAGGCCGGTGACGGCATTTTTCGCGGCATCATCGTCCAGTTCTTTAGGCGGGTGATGATTGCCGTGATAGGCACGGAAGAATTTACCTTTCCAACTGACTTTGCTACCGCCATCAACGGCTGTGACGCTGACCCAGGATTTGTATTTGCTGACCGGGAAAGCAGGGATTTCATGCATCTCACCATGGTCGTCGACTTCACCGGCTTTGCTGATGTCGGTGATTTCGTACTGATAGCTCATTTTCTCTTCATCGAATTTGTTCAGTTCTTCTGAAATGGTGGCACCGTTTTCCAGGGTCAGAGTACGGGTAGCACCTTTTTCATTGCCGCCTTCGGCTTCAGTGGCTTTAACAACCGGAATCCAGCTGTGTGCGTTATCGAAATCTTTGACTGCATTCCAGACTGTGGCCGGATCGGCGTTGATAACAATGCTTTCTTCAACAGTGATGCGAGGCGCGCCATGCGAAAAAGCCAGTGCCGGGAACAGAGCCAGGCTCAGCAGCAGGCCTTTGAATAATTGCTTCATGATTAGTCCTAATATTTTTTGATTATTGTGTTTATTGCTGCAAGCAGCAGCGCTGAAAATTAGCAGCTTTTTATCTTGCCCACAATATGAATTAATCCTAAATCTCAATCGCCTTGCTGACGGCGTCACGATCCAGGTGGGATGCAAAATATTCAATAAAGGCATACATATAGCCTCTCAGGTAGCTGCCTTTACGAATGCCCATATGGGTCGTGCTGGGCCTGAAAAGATGGCTGGCATCAATCGCCTTAAGCGGTGCATCTTTGACGGGGTCAAACGCCATATTGGCAATAATGCCGATACCCAGTTCCAGCTCGACATAGGTCTTAATGACGTCGGCATCGGTGGCCGTAAACACCACATTCGGATGCAAGCCCTTTTCAATAAAAGACTGATCCTGTTGAGCGCGGCCGGTAAAGCCCATGACATAGGTCAGAATCGGATAATCGGCAATCGCTTCCAGGCTCAGCTTTCCGATCTCCAGTAAAGGATGGCCCGGCGGCACCACCACGCAGCGGTTCCATTGATAACAGGGCAGGATCGCCAGTTGTTCGAACTGGGCCAGACCTTCGGTGGCAATAGCAATATCGACCCGGCCGGTCGCGGCCATTTCAGCGACTTCCGGCGGTGTGCCCTGCACCATATTGAGATGCACATTGGGATAGCGTTCGGAAAACTGCTTGATTGCTGAGGGCAGCGCATAGCGTGCCTGGGTATGGGTGGTGCCGATAGATAGAGTGCCGGTCTGGTCACTGCGGCAGTCGGCAGCCAGCTGGCGGATATTATCGACATCCTGCAACACCCGTTCTGCCATTTCGATCACCGATTTGCCGACAGGGGTAATGCCGGTGAGACGCTTACCGTGACGCTCGAAGATTTGCAGGCCCAGCTCTTCTTCCAGTTGCTGCACCTGGTTACTGACACCTGGCTGTGAGGCATGCAGGGCATTGGCTGCTGCAGAGATACTCAAGCCCCGGCGAGCGACCTCACGCACGTATTTGAGTTGCTGAATCTTCATGGCTTTATATCTTTTAGTTATAACGATAGTAGATAATATTCATTGATAGAATATTACGCTTTGGTAAACTTGTCAGCTCTTTGAAATAGACAAGGCGAAGACCTTTATGGAATGGGGCTTTATTCTGGCAGGGTTATTTGTCGGCATTATGGTCGGCATGACCGGCGTGGGCGGTGGTTCGCTCATGACCCCGATCCTGATCTTCGGCTTTTCGATTCAGCCAGCCATCGCTGTCGGTACTGACCTGTTGTTTGCGGCCATTACCAAGTCCGGCGGCATCTGGGCCTACTGGCGCCATGGCGTCGTCAAATGGAATGTGGTGACAAGACTGGCTGCAGGCAGCATTCCGGCGACGTTACTCACCCTCTGGGTGATGAACCAGACCGGCATGCATGAAGGTGAGCATAGCGAGATCATTACCAAAGCGCTCGGTGTGGCTTTGGTTCTCACTTCCAGTGCCTTGTTGTTAAAAGGCTGGATTGGCCGTTTGCTGAGAGCACAGGAAGGCCATCCTGTAGTTAATGCACTTTACAAACTGAGACAGGATGAAGGCCACAAAGCGATCTTTACCATCCTGACCGGCGCTGGACTTGGTGTGATGGTGACTATCTCCTCGGTCGGCGCCGGGGCGTTAGGGGCGGTCATTTTGCTGTTTCTTTATCCCAGGATGAAAGGCGTTGAGATCGTCGCGACGGATATTGCCCATGCAGTGCCGTTGACCTTTGTCGCCGGTCTCGGCCACTCGGCCGTGGGCACGGTGGACTGGTCGTTGTTATTATATTTACTGGCTGGTTCCTTGCCGGGCATTTTAATCGGCAGCCATCTTGGCGTTCGCATTTCTGATCAGGTTATGCGCCCACTATTGGCCGTTATTTTGGTGTTGGTAGGCATAAAATGTCTGTTATGACCGGTCCAATTGATCTAACCCAGTATGGCTGTCCGATGCATTACATTAAAGCCCGCGAAGCCATCAGCAAAATTGCGCCCGAGCAGGATATCGAGCTGTTAGTGAATAACGGTGATGCCGTTAATGAAGTATTGAAAAGCCTGCGCCAGGATGGCCAGCAATGTGAGGTCGTAGCTGAACAGGGGCTGACCACAACTATTCGTGTGAGAAAAAAACGATGACTGATATCAAACCTGCCCTGGCCGAAAAAATTGAGGCCGTGATCGAGGTACTGAAAGAAATCGAACGGGACTACAGCCCTGCTGTGCTGGCGACCAGCTTCGGTGCTGAAGATATGGTGCTGCTGGATCTGATCTGCAAACATGCACCGGCCATTGAAGTCTTCACGCTGGACACCGGCCGTCTGCCCAAAGAAACCTACGAACTGATGCAGACAGTGAAGACGCATTACAACAAAGAAGTACAGGTTTTTTACCCGGACACTTCGCAGATTGAAGCCTTTGTGACCAGCAATGGTCCCAACGCTTTTTATGACAGTGTTGAGATGCGTAAGCAGTGCTGCGGTATCCGCAAAGTGCAACCACTTAATCGCGCGCTGGCAGACAAAAAGGCCTGGCTGACCGGCATGCGCCGTTCCCAGTCTGTGACCCGATCCGAACTGCCGGTGTCTGAATGGGATGAAGATCATGGTCTGCAGAAATTCAGCCCCTTGACCGACTGGTCGAATGGCAATGTCTGGGCCTATATCCGCGCCTTCGAAGTGCCTTACAACAAACTGCATGATGAAGGTTATGCCAGCATCGGTTGTGCGCCCTGCACCCGTGCGATCACAGCCGGTGAAGATATTCGCGCCGGCCGCTGGTGGTGGGAAAACCCTGAAACCAAAGAATGTGGCTTACACGTCAAATCGAAATAACAGAGAACGATAATGACTGAAAAACAACTGACCCATCTTAAACAACTGGAGGCGGAAAGCATCCACATCATTCGTGAAGTGGCTGCTGAGTTCGAAAACCCGGTGATGCTCTATTCCATCGGTAAAGACTCGGCGGTGATGCTGCATCTGGCAATGAAAGCCTTTTATCCGGGCAAACTGCCGTTTCCGCTGATGCATATCGATACCACCTGGAAGTTCAAGGACATGATCAAGTTCCGTGACAATATGGCCAAAGAGCATGGCCTGGAACTGATTGTTCATACCAACCAGGAAGGGAAAGAAGCCGGTATTAACCCGTTTGATCATCCGCGCTATACCGACATCATGAAAACTGATGCCCTCAAGGAAGCATTGAGCAAATATGGTTTTGATGCGGCTTTCGGTGGTGCCCGCCGTGACGAGGAAAAATCACGCGCCAAAGAGCGGGTTTATTCCTTCCGGGATAAAAATCACCGCTGGGACCCGAAAGCGCAGCGTCCGGAACTGTGGAATATCTACAACAGCAAGGTTAACAAAGGCGAAAGCATCCGCGTTTTCCCGCTTTCCAACTGGACCGAGCTGGATATCTGGCAATACATCTACCTGGAAGAAATTCCGATTGTGCCGCTTTATTACGCGGCAGAGCGTCCGGTTGTGAACTACAACGGTCTGACCATTATGGTGGATGACGATCGTATGCGTATTCCCGAAGGCGAAGAAATCAGAATGGAAAAAGTCCGCTTCAGAACCCTGGGCTGTTATCCATTGACCGGTGCTGTTAAATCCGATGCCGATACCTTGCCGGAAATCATTCAGGAAATGTTGTTAACCACGACTTCAGAACGTCAGGGTCGTGCCATTGACCATGACCAGGCCGGTTCGATGGAGAAGAAAAAACAAGAGGGTTATTTCTAGTGTCTACTGAAAGTTCATACCAAACAGATAGCCTGATCGCGACCGATATCGAGGCTTACCTGAAGCAGCATGAAAACAAGGAGCTGCTGCGTTTTCTGACCTGCGGCAACGTGGATGACGGTAAAAGTACCCTGATTGGTCGTCTGCTGCATGATTCCAAAATGATCTATGAAGATCAGCTGGAAGCGGTCACCCGTGACAGTGCCAAGTCCGGGACTACCGGCGATCAGGTCGATCTGGCGCTGCTGGTGGATGGTCTGCAGGCGGAACGTGAGCAGGGCATTACGATTGATGTTGCCTATCGTTATTTTTCGACCACCAAACGTAAATTCATTATTGCCGATACGCCGGGCCATGAGCAGTACACCCGCAATATGGCAACCGGTGCCTCGACCTGTCAGCTGGCGGTTATTCTGATTGATGCACGTCACGGCGTACAGACCCAGACCCGTCGCCACAGCTTTATTGCTTCACTGCTAGGCATCAAGCACATCGTGGTTGCCATCAACAAAATGGACCTGATGGATTACAGCCAGGAAGTCTTCGATAAGATCCGCAAGGATTACGCTGAGTTCGCCCGCGAACTGGAAATTGAGGATATTCACTTCGTACCCTTGTCAGCGCTGGTAGGGGATAACGTCGTCAACCCCAGCGACAATATGCCCTGGTATGAAGGCGAAACCTTGATGAACATTCTCGAGAATGTCGATATTGCTGACGATCCTAATTTCGAAGATGCCCGTTTTCCGGTGCAGTATGTGAATCGTCCCAACCTGAACTTCCGCGGTTACTGCGGCACACTGGCTTCCGGTATTCTCAAACCGGGTGATGCGGTGACTGTATTGCCATCCGGTAAGGAAAGCAAAATCAAGGCGCTTGTGACCTATGACGGTGACCTTGATCATGCCGTGCCCGGTGAAGCGATTACTGTGACCCTGGAAAATGAAATTGATGTCAGCCGTGGCGATATGATCGTTCACAGCAATCATCATCAGCCGCATGTATCGAGCCAGTTCAAGGCCATGGTGGTGTGGATGACCGAACAGCCACTGACTGCCGGCAAGCAATACAGCATCAAAGTGGGTGTGAATGAAAGCACCGGCTCGCTGACAGGTATTGATCATCAGGTAGACGTGAATACCTTGCAGCAAAGCAGCGCCAGTGAACTGAAACTCAATGAAATCGGTTTATGTGAGTTTTCGCTGAACAAGCCGGTCGTGTTTGATACCTATAAACGCAATCGTATTACCGGTTCTTTCATCATCATTGATCGCCTGACCAATGTCACGATTGGTGCCGGCATGATTACGGACGCCGTCTCCGGCAGTCATCAGACCGTGCCCGCCGGTGAATTTTCGGCGTTTGAGCTGGAGCTCAATGCCCTGATACGTAAGCATTTCCCGCACTGGGATGCCAAAGATCTGAGCCAGTTGCTCAAGTAGGTCAAACTGACTGCCAGCCCTGCAACGGGGGCTGGCAGTTTGTCTTTTATTCACCACATCTCACAGTCCTTGTGATTATTAATCTGTTTTACCAATCATAGTTACGAAATTAATCAATTTCACTTTATTAATCGGTTTTTCTAGAATCTAGGTCGTGCGCAATTTGATTGCCCGCTTTTTTCAGTAAGGAGAAACTGATGAGTAAAACAAGATTGACCACGTCCGCCGGTGCGCCGGTTGCCGATGACAATAACAGTATCAGTGTCGGATCAAGAGGACCTTTGACCTATGACAACCACTACACTTTTGAAAAGCTGGCTCACTTCAACCGTGAGCGAATTCCGGAGCGTGTGGTCCATGCACGTGGTACCGGGGCTTACGGTACATTTACCGTCACCCGGAGCCTGAAAGACTATACCATCGCTGACTTCCTGCAGCAGGAAGGGGACAAAACCGAGGTATTCCTGCGTTTCTCCACCGTTGGTGGTGGTCAGGATTCGCATGATTATGCCCGGGATCCGCGCGGCTTTGCGATCAAGTTTTATACGCGGGAAGGCAACTACGACATGGTGGGTAATAACACACCGGTGTTTTTCCTGCGCGATCCGATCAAGTTCCCGGACTTTATTCACTCGCAGAAGAAAAATCCGCAGACCAATCTGCCTGATCCGCGGATGGCATTTGAGTTCTGGGCCAATCATCCGCAATCGCTGCATCAGATGACAATTCTGATGTCAGATCGCGGTATCCCGGCTTCATACCGGCATATGCATGGTTTCAGCTCGCATACCTTCAGTTTCTGGAATGCCAATGGCGAACGCTTCTGGTTCAAATGGCACTTCAAGAGTAACCAGGGCATCAAGAACCTGACTAATGAAGAAGCCGCGGCAATGCCACCGCATGGTGCGCAGCAGGACCTGGTTGAAGCGATTGAGCGCGGTGATTATCCGAGCTGGACCGCGAAGGTACAGATTATGACCGAACAGCAGGCACGTGATTACGAGATTAATCCGTTTGATTTGACCAAGATCTGGCCGCACAGCGATTTCCCGTTGATTGAAGTAGGCCAGCTGGAACTCAACCGCAACGTGCAGAACTATTTTGCTGAAACTGAACAGGCGGCGTTTGCACCGAGTAATCTGATACCGGGCATTGGTGCCTCACCGGACAAAATGCTGCAGGGGCGTTTGCTGGCTTATCAGGATGCGCACCGTTACCGGATTGGCGTCAACTCCAATCAGGTGACAGTCAACGCGGCAAAATGTCCCGTCAATCATTACCAGCGTGACGGCGCCATGGCAGGTTTGTGTCCGGCAGGTGGCAACCATCACCAGAGCAGTGGTGCCAATTATTATCCGAACGATGGCATTAACGCCGGTCATCCGGTCCCTGATGTAAGCGTAGCTGAACCACCGATGCCGGTGGAAGCCGATGCCTGGATTGATCGCTATGATACCGGTAATGATGATCATTACACGCAGGCTGGTAATCTGTTCCGTCTGATGAGCGAGGATCAGAAAAAGCAGCTCGCCGCGAATATTGCGGGCGGTTTAGCTCAGGCCAATGAATCCATTCAACAGCGTATGCTGGCACAGTTTGAACAGGCTGATCCTGATTATGCGGCCCGGGTCAGAGCCGCTCTGGATGCGGCCTGATTACAGATAGCCAGATTAGGCATACACTAAGGCAGAGGGTTGTACCTCTGCCTTTTTTATGAGGTGGGCTATGCTGAAAATAATTCTACTGGTGGCATCGCTATTGTTTATTAACGGTTGTGAGCAGGACATGCCGGAAAAGACAGTATGGGATGAACAGCTGAAAACGATGGATAAAGCCCATGAAGCGGAACAACAGATGCTGGAAGCGGCTGAACTGCAGCGCCGGGCGATTGAGCAGCAAACTCAGCAATAATCTTTGATAATTTTCCAGGCCTCCAGCTTCTGGCTGAAATTCAGTGAAGCATGAGCCGGACTGGTGGAAGGCAATCTGGTCAGGAAAGGTGTGACTGACAAAACTGGCAAAACATGACGCTGAAAAACTTGTTGTGACTTGCCACCATTAAAGAACACCGCCTCGATAGTCGGGTAGAGACGAAAGAACTGCTCAAAGTCATTGGCTTCAATACTGGCCGGGTCGATATGCTGATCGAGACTACCGGGACGATGACAGGCTTTTAATACATCCCAGACCGCGACACCTTTATCTGCCAGCTGCTGGCAACGAGTCTGATAGGACCAGTCCAGATTGATTTCAAACAGCTCAGCCATAATCGGCCAGAAGGCATTACGCGGATGGGCGTAATACTGCTGCGCTTCGAGTGAGGCGACACCGGGCATCGAACCCAGAATCAGCATCTTCGGTTTGCTGCCAACAATCGGTGGAAAACTGTAGCTAAGTGGTTTTTTAGAATCCATATCACTGATAAAGCTGCCCCTGATGGCGGATCCAGCCGTGGGGATGCTCATTATCCGGATCATGGTGAGTCCAGTGCATTACGCCGCCTTTCTTGTTCCATTCGTATTCACCATAGACCGTGACTTCGTCACCGACTTCCAGACTCTTTACTCTCGGTGCCAGGTCGATATTGTGAGCTACCAGCAGGGTATGCCCGTCAGCCATTTCGATAATAAAACGCTGGTGGCGACTGCCGTCATTATCGTCTTCGAGAATGCGTATGACCTGCCCACTAACTTCAATCTGAACATCGCTTTGCTGTTGCTGGTAAAGCTCAGCAATGCTGACCTGAGGGGGCGCGAGTTCTGTGATTGGGCCCGGCTGGTAATGACTGGCACCATAAATGACGACGATAAAGGCGACAAGCAACCAGAAGCGATGGGTCTGACGTTTGTTTCTGAACATTTCTATTTCTCTTGACCTGCCCTGCAGCGAGTATTTGGAGTTATGCAGGATAGCCTAGTGTTGCGCTTTGGCAAACACGACAGGATTTTCTGATCACAATCGCATAGCGACAAATTCAGTCAAAATGTCACAGGCCTAATCCAAGCAGATAAAATCGTTTCAAAGCCCGCAGCCATGCGGCATTTAGATAAATCCGCAATATCAATATAGTTATTTATAATTTCCCGTTATATACCTGCCCGTTTATAATAGCGGGTCCGGTTATTTAGCGTTTTAGAGAGCTTAGATGTATCAATACGATAAGTATGATCAGATGATGGTGGATCAGCGGGTAGCCCAATTCCGCGATCAAACCCGCCGCTACCTGGCAGGTGAACTGACTGAAGATCAATTCCGTCCTCTGCGACTGGCGAACGGCTTGTATATTCAGATCCACGCACCGATGCTGCGTATCGCTGTACCTTACGGCCTGATGTCTTCCAAACAGGTCCGCAAAGTGGCTGACATTGCCCGCCGTTATGACAAGGGCTTTGTTCACTTTACTACCCGTACCAATTTCCAATTGAACTGGCCGAAACTGGAAGATGTGCCGGATATTCTGGCTGAACTGGCGACCGTGCAGATGCATGCGATTCAGACCAGCGGTAACGATATCCGTAACACCACTACGGATCAATTTGCCGGCATCAACGCCGAAGAAATTGAAGATCCTCGTCCATGGGCCGAGATCATTCGTCAGTGGTCAACCTTCCACCCTGAATTTGCCTATCTGCCGCGTAAATTCAAGATTGCGATCATCGGTTCTGAAAACGACCGTGCGGCGACCAAACTGCATGACATTGGTCTGCATCTGGTAAAAAACCACGATGGCGAGATTGGTTTTGAAGTCCTGGTTGGTGGCGGTCTGGGCCGTACCCCGATTATCGGTGAGCAGATCCGCCCGTTCCTGGAAAAAGAAGATCTGCTGTCTTATCTGGAAGCGATCCTGCGTGTTTATAACCGCCTGGGACGCCGTGATAACAAGTTCAAAGCCCGCATCAAGATTACGGTTCGCGAACACGGCATCAATCACATCCGCGAGCTGGTGGAAGCAGAATGGGTGCAAATTCGTGACCAGCTGCGTCTGGATCAGAAAGAAATCGATCGGGTTAAGGCCTTCTTTACCGAACCTGACTACGACAGTAATGCCGCTGCTGATACCAGCTTTGAAGCCAAGCTCGAAGAAGATAAAGCTTTCGCTCGCTGGCTCAAACAGAACACATTTGAACACAAAGTCCCGGGCTACAAAGCGGTCTATGTGTCATTGAAAAAACACGGTCAGGCGCCGGGTGATATTACTTCCGAGCAACTGGAAATTGTCGCTGATCTGGCAGATAAATTCAGTTTCGGTGAAATCCGTTCAACCCACACGCAGAATTTGGTACTGGCCGATGTCAAACAGGCCGATCTGTATGAACTCTGGCAGCAATTACAGGCTGAAGGTCTGGCGACACCGAACATTAATACGCTGACCGATATCATCTGTTGCCCGGGCCTGGATTACTGTGGTCTGGCTAATGCGACCTCGATTCCGCTATCCAAGCAGATTGCGGAACGCTTTGATGACCTGGATCATCTCTATGATCTCGGTGATATCAAGATTAAGTTCTCCGGTTGTATGAATGGCTGCGCGCACCAGAGCGTTGGTCATATTGGCATTCTGGGTGTCGATAAGAAAGGCGAGGAGTGGTATCAGTTCACGCTGGGCGGCAGCTCTGAAGCCGATGCGTCAATCGGTGAACGTCTCGGGAAAGCGATTCCCAAAGAAGACGTGGTTGATACGGTTTCTCATCTGATTGATGCCTATGTCGATCTGCGTCGTGAAGATGAATCATTCCTGGCCACTGTCCGCCGCGTCGGTGTGGATCCATTCAAGGAGCGTGTTTATGCAGATAATTAAAGATCGTGAAATTGTCGAAGATAACTGGCTGCATCTTGATGATGAAGCACAGCTGGTTGCAGGCAATATCACTGTCTCGCTGGCACGCTGGCAGGAGCAACACGAGACTCTGGAACATCATGAAGGTGGACTCGGCCTGCGTCTGAGCGGCGATGATCCGCTGGAAGAGATCGTACCGGATCTGGCGCGGTTTTCTCTGATTGTATTGCTGTTCCCGGTCTTTACTGACGGCCGCTGCTATTCCTATGCGAAATTGCTGCGCGAGCGTTATGGCTTTAAAGGCGAAATCCGGGCGCAGGGTGATGTGTTGCAGGATCAGCTGTTCTATATGTCGCAGTGCGGCATCAACAGCTTTGAACTGGCCAACCCCAATCGTTTGACCAATGCTTTGTCGGCGTTTGATGACTTTAGCGAAAGTTATCAGGCCACCGTGCTTCGTCCCGAGCCGCTTTACCGTCGCCGCTAACGCGTTGTTCTCATGGCTGTCTTTGCGATTGGTGATGTCCAGGGCTGTTATGACGAGTTGAACAAGATGCTGGATCAAATTCATTTTGATCCAGCATCTGATCAAATCTGGCTCGCTGGCGATCTGGTCAACCGCGGTCCCAAATCACTGGAAGTACTCCGCTTAGTCAGAAGTTTGGGTGACAGTTGCATCAGCGTACTGGGTAACCATGATCTACACTTGCTGGCTAATGCTGCCGGTGTTGTGGAATATCAGCACCATATGGATACGATTGAGCCGGTGCTGAATGCGGCTGACAGTGACGAAATTATGCAATGGCTGCGTCAGCAGCCATTGTTTTATCACGATAGCGCATTGGCATTCAGCATGGTTCATGCCGGCCTGCCGCCGCAATGGACTATCACCGAAGCTGAGGCGCGCAGTGCTGAGGTGGAGTCGGTACTGAAATCAGACAACTGGCGCGACTTCTTTGCCCATATGTACGGTAATAATCCCAAACGCTGGTCACCGGAATTAAAAGGCTGGGACAGACTGAGATTCATTACTAACTGTTTTACCCGCCTGCGATATTGTCATGAAGATGGTCGGCTTGCACTCAAGTTTAAAGGTGCACCCGAAAACAAGCCGCTGCATCAGAAGCCCTGGTTTGAAATGCCGGGTAGAGCCAGTGAACAGGACAGAATCGTTTTCGGGCACTGGTCTACATTAGGTACCGGCCAGTATGGTAACGTGTTTTCACTTGATAGCGGGGCCGTCTGGGGTGAGACGCTGACTGCCGTCAGAATCGACCGGGAGCCCTATGAATGGATCACGGTGAAAGCTGATCCTGATGGTTTACCCCATGCCCGCAACAAGGACAGTTCGAAAAACCGCCGCTGGTTCTGAGACAATGCAGCGGGCAGGGTGAACTCAAAATGAGTACAATACTTTTAATTTTATAGCGTTGGATCTTTAGAAATGAGCAATGTCACGACTTTTTCGGGTGATTTTTCAGCCAAGGGACTCCGCGTCGGTATCGTCGCCGGTCGTTTTAATGACTTCGTCGTCAATAACCTGATCGAAGGTGCGATTGACTGCCTGGTTCGTCACGGTGCCAGCGAGAGCGATATTGAACTGGCGCGAGTGCCAGGCGCAGTAGAAATTCCGCTCGCTGTTCAGCGTATGGGGCGTACCGGCAAATATGATGCAATTATCGCCCTGGGCGCAGTCATTCGTGGCGGCACGCCGCACTTTGAGTATGTGGCTGGTGAATGCTCTAAAGGCCTGGGCCAACTCGCACTTCAACTGGATATGCCGGTTTCATTCGGTGTGCTGACTGTTGATACCATTGAGCAAGCCATTGAACGTGCCGGAACAAAAGCCGGTAACAAAGGCGCAGAGGCCGCGATGGGCGTCATTGAAATGGTCAATGTGCTACGTCAAATCGAGGCTGGCAACTAAATGGCAGCCGGCTTACCCCGCACCAAAGCCCGCCGTGCCGCTGTTCAGGCACTGTATCAGGCGCTGGTCAATAATGAAGCACCACAGAAAGATGCGCTGGATTTTGTCACGGCAGAATATGCCGACAAAATCGACAGGAAATATTTCAGCACGCTGATTGAAGGTGCAATTAAATATCAGGACCAGATAGATGCCGAGCTGTCAGAGGCTGTCGACCGGGATTTGAGCGCGGTTGATCCGGTGGAAATTTCAGTGCTCAGACTGGCCACTTTTGAATTTATGCATCTGCCCGAAATTCCTTATCGCGTCGTGTTGAACGAAGCTGTGGAACTGGCCAAGTCCTTTGGTGGCGAGCAGGGGCACAAATACGTCAATGGCGTGCTCGATAAAATGGGGGCAAGACTCAGACCCCATGAATATCAGGCTGCTAAAGAAGCGCGCGCTAAGCGCTGAGTCTGCTTCTGAGCTGATCTGAGTAAAATAACAAGCGGCGGCAGTACAACTGCCACCGCTTTTTACATTTAAAGCGAGTCCGGTTTGTCTCTGTCCGAATTTTCTCTGATTGAAAATTATTTTTCGAAGCTGACATCGGCCCGGCAGGATGTCAGTCTCGGTATTGGCGATGATTGTGCCTTGCTGCAATGCCCGTCCGGTAAAGAAATGGCGGTGTCGATTGATACTCTGGTCGAAGGTGTGCATTTTTTTGCCGATGTCAGCCCTAAAGCGCTGGGTTATAAATCACTGGCAGTGAATTTGAGTGATCTTGCCGCAATGGGGGCAGAGCCTGCTTGGTTTACGCTGGCACTAACACTTCCTGAACACAAGCCTGATTGGCTAAGAGCCTTCACTGAGGGCCTGTCGCTGGCAGCCAAACCAGCTAATATCCAATTGGTCGGCGGTGATACAACCCGTGGACCGCTAACTATTTCGATTCAGGTTCATGGCCTCATCGACAAGAGACGGGCCTTGCGTCGGGATGGCGCCAATATTGGCGACAGGATTTATGTGACAGGTACGCTGGGAGATGCCGGTGCTGCGCTGAAGAGAAGGCTGGAAAACTGGTCACCTGAAGTATTCGAGGAAACTGACTGGCAATACCTTCAGCAACGATTAGAGTATCCGACACCACGTTATCAGCTGGGGCAACAAATCCTCGACTACGCCAGCTCTGCCATCGATATTTCAGACGGTTTACTGGCAGATCTAGGGCATATTCTTGAGCGCAGTCATAAAGGTGCTGTGATTAACCCTGCTCAATTGCCACTCTCTGCCAGTCTGAAAAAACTACCACAAGAGATTTGTCTGCCACTTGCAATGGGCTCCGGTGATGATTACGAACTTTGTTTTACCGTACCTGCAGAACATGCCGATAAGCTGGAACAATTTGACCTCAACATCCACTGTATTGGAGAAATCACAGCAGAAAAAGGCCTGAGACTAGTGGATGAAACCGGAAAAGAAATGAATATTGACGCAAGGAAAGGCTATGACCACTTCGGGACCTGAGGTGAACTTTAAAAGCTTGATTAAACGCCCGGCCTGTTTTCTTGCTTATGGCTTCGGCGCGGGCCTAGCTCCCAAGGCACCGGGCACTTTCGGCACAATAGTCGCGTTACCTATTTACTGGTCGATTCAGGACTGGTCGCTGCCTGTCTATCTTACTCTGGTTCTAGTGATGTTTATTGCAGGGATATGGCTATGTCAGAGAGCATCAGATTGGTTGAAACAGGATGATGCTTCAGGCATCGTCTGGGATGAGATTGTCGGTTACCTGGTAGCGATGACATTCGCCCCGACAGGCTGGCAATGGATGCTGGTCGGCTTTGTATTATTCCGCTTCTTTGACATTCTCAAGCCCTGGCCAGTAAGTCTGGCTGACAAAAAACTTCATGGCGGCTTGGGTGTCATGCTGGATGATGTGATTGCAGGTCTCTATGCACTAGTATTTTTGTTGACTGGTTCTCATTTTATTAATTAACTCCTTGATTAAATTGTCGCAACCATAGAATTCTGGCAGGCTGAAAACTCGTTTGTATTTGAAAAGGATTTCAAAAATGAACAGGAATGGATTCACAATCATTGAGTTGATGGTTGTCCTTAGCGTGTTAGCAATACTTTCTGCTACTGCTTTGCCTTCTTTCAAAAATACTCTAACTCAGCTAGAAATCGACGGACAGGTCAATGCTCTAGTAAGCATGATCTACCTTGCAAGGAGTGAGGCTATCAAGCGTAAGAGGGTTGTGACAGTGTGCAAAAGCATTGACAAAGAATCTTGTGGCGGCTCATGGAGTGATGGCTGGATAATGTTCGAAGACATCAATGCTGATGGAAACAGAGACTTGAATGACACAAAAATCAATGAGGCAGAGATTCAGGACGGTTATAAACTCAGATTATCAGCCTTCGGCTCGCAAAATTATATCCGCTTTTTACAAAATGGACTGACTAGCTTTCATAATGGCACATTCACGCTTTGTCCCAAAAATGGCGACATAAAACTAGCGCGAGCAATTATTTTTAGTAAAACAGCGAGAGTCAGAACTTCGAAAGACAATAATAATGACGGTATAGAGGAAGACGATTCTAATGTTAACTTGGAGTGCTAATAATTATCTACCCCAACAATCTGGACTAGCGTATGAACCTGAATGATCTTCACCAGTTTCATCCATGGCAAAAATACCACACTCATCGCCAATTTGACTTCCCTTAGGAGAAGCCGTCAGCCTATAACTTGTTGCCGTCGGATTGGCAGTATTAAACGTGTAATAGTCTGAAGAGGGCATAGCTAGACTTGCTGAAGTGGCATATGTTGGGTTGTTGGCTCTAAATTTTTCCTGTTGAAGTTGCAGCTCAAGGAGGCCTGCTTTTGCTTCAGCTCTTTTAGCTCGTTTCACATAGTCCTGATAAGCTGGAATGGCAATTGCTGCTAATATCCCAATCACAATTACAACAATCATGAGCTCAATCAGTGTGAATCCCCGGTCTTTAGTGATTGTCATATGCTTTATCCTGGTCATCAAATTTTATTTGATTTGAAAAAACAAAACTATCAAGTTGCGAATTTAACTTATGATCATGTTGCGAACTTGTATAAGTTAACTATATCTGTATTTTGGAGTTATAATCAATTTATAGCTATAGCAGGAAGCAGGGCATGTCGCTAAACTCTCAACAGAATGGCTTCACACTTATCGAGGCAATGGTTGTTATCGTTCTAATTGGTGTTGTTGCGGCTATAGCCCTCCCCTCATTCAAGTCTGTCATTGACGGTCGGCGTTTGGCCGGGGCTGCTGAGCATTTATTTGCAAACCTAAACTATGCTCGTTCTGAAGCTATTAAACAAAATCAAAACGTGCAATTCCAGTTTGATACCAATAAATGGTGTTATGGCATCGATGATACAGGTGCTGACTGCGATTGTTCGGGCGCACCGAATGATTGTCAGGTCTCTGGTCAGACAAAGGTATATGATGATTCCGATTACCCCGGAGTTGTATTATCCGTATCTGGTATTGCTGGAGATGCAATCACATTCGAGCCACGGCAGGGATTAACTGATAATGCTGCAACCTTTATATTTTCATTAGGACAGCGGCAACGGTCTGTATCAGTAAATGCTGTTGGCCGAATAAAAATGGACTAGAGATTGAATGATTACTATTAAACAAAAAGGATTCACATTAATAGAGTTAATGATTGCTCTATTACTGAGTCTATTAGTGATTGCTGCATCTATCACCATATTTATCTCCATTCTGAAAGCTAACAATGAAGATCTGAAAATGATACGGCTGACCCAAGAAATGAGATCAGTCATGACAATCATCACACGCGATATCAGGAGGGCAGGTTACTGGGATGGGGACGTAACTAATAATACTTATTTGCCTAGCTGGAGCTCGGGAGCATTGAACACTCTGGCCATTAGTTACGATGCAAATTCAGCAGGTGATAAAGATGTCGAAGACAATTACCAATACGAAATCTCCAATGAGGAAGTTCTAATTACAATTGCTGGAAATCCATCCTCGATTACTAATCCCGAATTTGCTGAAATAAGCTTACTTAATTTTGACGTTGATGTTTTAACGCTATCGAGTGTTGAAATCCGTACTGTTAAAATTACTTTGGAAGGATTTGTAAAGTCAGACCCCAGCATATCAAGAGTAATGGAAGAAACGATAAGGGTGCGAAATGACATCAAACTCTGACCCTATTTATTCATCTGGTGGAACGGGGCATTTTCAAGAAGTACACTACCAAAGGGGGGCTGTGACACTGGTAGTGGTTGTCTCTCTTTTGATAGCTGTTACATTAGCCACTATTTATACAGCCATGGTTAATCTCCAAGAGCTACGTATTTCTGGTAATGATTATCGTACAAAACAGGCCTTCAACAATGCCGAAATGGGATTGGAACAAGGTTGGGCATTTCTCACTCGAAACAGTGGTGATGTAACCAGAACCTCGCTAGGAGGGTGGGCCGAGGCGGGGGGGGCGGAGCAACACTGGTTTTTATGTAATTCAAATGCTGACAGGACAGCACTATGTAATAATTTCCTGAACGCAGCCGCTGATTTATCTCAGTGGCTTATATACGCTGATGCCATCACATCAGGGACGCCTAATCCATTCACCGTTCACTTCCTTACCCCCTTAGGGAGCGGTGTCGCCCCAGAGACTTTGCCCACAATTTACGTCTATGCATCTGGTAGTTCAGATGATCTAACCGCAGAGAGCCAGGTGCAAATTACACTCACTAGTGCAAGTCCGTTTGCTGGTGACCCACCTGATGTCCCCGTTGTTGCCGGTGGTGATATTGAGTTGTCAGGCTCTCTAGATATAAAACCTCGAGTTTATGAAGCAGAAAGTGGTGATGCGATGGCAGGTATGGCTGCTAAAGCGCTCGCAGGTGGAGACATTACGATAGGCGGCTCCCTTGCTGATACTCCAAATGAGTACCCTGATGGCGAAACTGAGTTGCAGGGAAATATATGGGACTCTCTATTCAATATTTCTCAAGAAGAACTGAAAAGTGAGATTGATAACGGCAGTATTAGAGGTGAAATACTATCTGATTGCTCTAGTCTTAATCAGAACAGTTCAGGGATTAAGTGGATAGAGGGCGATTGTGACATCAACAGTAATGGACTTATTGGTCCTGACCTGAGTGCAATTAACAGCTGTGATCAGCTGGTTGATGATCCTTTATGGTTAATAATTGAAGGTGATCCTAGTGGCGACAAGTCAAAATTCAATGGTAGCGTTAATGTCTGGGCGACTATTGTTTTTCTTGAGGGGGCTGGTGAACTGGAGTTGACTGGTAACCCGGTTTTTAGAGGCAGTATTTTTGGTGAAAACGATATTGACTTCGGTGCTGGTAATTTTCAGTCTGAACCGAACCCATATCTGCTTCAGTGCCCAGGAGATGGAAACAGCTTTTTCCTTGTAAAAGAAGAGGGGAGCTGGTTTGACGAATGGACCGAACTATAAAGGACCATCATATGAATACAGTCAAAAAATATCGCCAAGGTTTCTCCTTAATTGAGATTATGGTTGCACTGATTATTGTTGCAATCGGCATACTCGCACTTGGAAAGTTTCACTCTGAATTATTCAGAAGCACTTCTGATGCTAGTCAACGAACTGAAGCTCTAAATCTTGCTCAAGAAGTGGCTGAAGATTTACGGGCATATGCAACACTTGCCCCTGAACCAGAAGATCTAGTTTGGCAGGATGCTTCCCAGGCTCAAATGTCGTATGAGTTTATTGTTGATAATCAGGGCGGTATGTTATTCCAAGGGAAAACTCCAAATGCTAATGGTTACTATGTGTTAGGTGACAAACAAGTAAAATGGGACGTAACTACCCCCGCTACAGCCCCGAACACTAAAGATCTTATTGTTTCAGTCCTCTACATGAATGAAAGCGGTGAAAACACTGAACTGAGTCTGACAACCACGATCGCTGGATATGACCCAAATAGGTTGGCATTGGTTGATGATTCGGGTAATGCAATAGGCGGTGGATATGCTCGTAATAAACAACAGACACTCTTAGTGGGAACTGCACCTGATGTCATTCCTGTTGGTATCGGTGAATATGATGTTGATGGTGATGGTGTTAATGATGCTATATCCAGACAAACTTCAAAACCTACCCCTGATGTAAGCAAGAAAGGGGGTAGCGTTAAATCAACTTTTGATGTGGTGACATATCTGACGGAAAGTGTAAACGCTGATACTGGAACAGCGGATGCTTTTGTTCTAGAAAAGTACACCACGATTAACTGCCAATGCGATAAAGCATCATCACAGACTGTTACATACACCCCTTCAAGGATAACTTGGTTTCAGAATGAAGATGCTTTGCTAGGTGGACTACTCGCCGGCCGGACTGGAATTACGAAACTAAAAGACTATGGAGTCAGTTTTCCAGGCACTGGTTCGAGTATTTATCAAGCTCAAGATGCTACGTGTAATGTTTGTTGTAGAGATCACAATGATGTCGCATTAAATTCTGCATCTGATCAATATCCTATCCAGAGTGATGCAGACTTAGATGATTCTGCTGATCCCGTTCCCTCATGCACAGCTGGAGATAGAACTGGATGTTACGACCCGGGACGAACTGCGGACTCACAATATGCCTCGGGAAATCATTTACATTTCATAAACACTACGGATTTGAATCAAGATGACCCATATATAGAAGCTTGTCGGGTTTTAGAAATCGGTGGGCAGGAGCGAGTAATGCAAGATTGGCGTCTGGTAAAACTGGATGTCATTCCTGACAGTTATTTTGATACGCAAGATAATATCGATAGTTACTCCACGTATGTGTCAGAAGTAATCCAGGCATTTATTGATGGCGATACATTACCTACATTATCCATACCAGTTGATTTCAGAACGATTAATACAGGTGACTCTATTAATCTCTCTGCCAGGGCTATCTATGTCGACTATATGGCTTCACTTACTCAGGCAATTGATGGTTATGAGGAAGTGATTTCCAGTACAACTCCTCTTTATAAAATACCGTTCTACACGATTAATGTGACAAAACTAGTTGGCTGGGAGGTTAAAAATACCAGCAGTGTAGCTTGGACATCTCCATGGTCAACATCTCCTGATTACACAACTACACATGACGCTTCTGCTAATACTTGCCAAAATTCAGCAGCCTCATCTCCATGTGTGGAAGATGAACAAATCGAAGACGAATTATTAGTGGATGATCCACAATACACACGAGGTGTTTTCTACGCTAATAATGCGAGTGCTTCATCCACCTTTACCGTGGGAGCAATCCTTTACAATGGTAATGAGGGTCTTATTGATAGAAAACCTGCAGACGCTGCGGCGATTAACTACACGAACTATACAGAGAGTACATTAACGCTCCAAATTACTGCACCTTAGTTAAAGTTCATGATTCTGCGTACCATGATGGGCGATTTTGATCGCGCCCATCATGGCTGCGATTCTGCCTGTTTCTTCCCAGTCTTTACCATGCATGATGCCATGCAGTAGGCCGGCACGGTAGGCATCGCCACAACCTGTCGGATCCACGACGGCCTCTGCTTTCTGGCAGGGGATTTCAATCTTTTTACCTTCTGTGAAGATATGGGAACCCTGTGCACCACGGGTGATAATCAAAGCTTCCACATGGCGGGCGATTTCTTCTTCCGGCAGGCCGGTACGGTCCATGAATAACTGGGCTTCGTAATCATTCAGGGCGATATAGGTGGCCTGTTCGGCAAACTGCATGAGCTCATCACCGTTGAACATCGGCAGGCCCTGACCCGGATCGAAGATAAATGGGATGCCAGCTTCTTTGAGCTGCTGGGCATGTTGAATCATGCCATCGCGGCCATCCGGGGCAACAATCGCCAATTTAATATTGTCAGCTTCAGAGATGTGCGTTTCATGCGCCAGGTTCATCGCACCGGGGTGGAATGCCGTGATCTGGTTGTCATCCATATCGGTGGTGATGAAAGCCTGAGCGGTGTAATGACCTTCTTTAACATGAACATGTTTGCGGCTGATGCCTTGCTGGTCCATCCACTCAGCGTACGGGCCGAAATCAGTACCTACGGTGCCCATCGGAACCGGTTCATCGCCAAGCAACTTGAGGTTGTAGGCGATGTTGCCGGCGCAGCCGCCGAATTCCTTACGCAGTTCGGGGACCAGAAATGCGACGTTCAGCATATGCACTTTATCCGGCAGGATATGGTTTTTGAACTGATCCGGGAAAACCATAATGCTGTCATAGGCGAATGAGCCACAAATCAAAGCTGACATAAGCTTACCTTTGTTGAATTTTGAGTTGTTCGTGGGAGCCGCTCAGACTGAGCTTGCCACTGAGAAAGTCTTCCAGATGCTGACCGATGATTTCATGTCGCCAACCCTGACGAAGCGCTGTGTCTTCATTTCTGACCAGGGCTTCAACATCTTTACGGCTGGCAACAGCGGCCGGAGTGATGTTCTGTTCATCACAACGCTGACGCATTAATGCCATCAGGGCGTCGACTACGGCATCCTGCTGGTTCGTTAACGGAGTTGGGCGTTTGATGACCGGCCAGTCAGATTTGGGCACGGCTTTGCCTTTCTCAATCGCTTCCAGAATGGCTTTGCCGTGGCGGTCAATATCTCTTTGCTCCATACCACGGATTTTCTTCATAGCATCAGTCGACACAGGCGCAAAACGGGCCAAATCCAGCATCACATCATCTTTTAATACCCACCTTCTGGGCAGATTGTGCTTGATGGCGCGCTGTTCGCGCCAGGCGCCGAGGTGTTGCAGGACCGCGAGCTGCGATGGTTTGAGGCGACCGGCCCCTTTGATTCGAAGCCAGCTTTTATCGGGATCTTCCTGATAGGTTTTCACCGCAGATAAGGTTGCAAAATCTTCCTTCAGCCAACTGCTACGGCCTGTCTCAATCAGTTTGTCATTGAGTTGATGGTATAGGGAGCGTAAATATCTAACATCATCCGCTGCATATTCCAGTTGTTCTGACGACAGCGGTCTCTGACGCCAGTCGGTGCGGGCGTGAGCTTTATCAAGCTCAACATCGAGGCATTGTTTGACGAGGTTACCGTAACCAATCTGATCGCCATAGCCCAGTACTGTGGCTGCCAGTTGAGTGTCAAAAACATGGGGTGGTAAGCTCTCCCGCAGCAGGAAAAATAACTCGAGATCCTGGCGGGCTGCATGAAATACCAGCGTCATGTCGTCACGGTAGCACAGATCCAGCAGGGGAGTGAGATCCTCAACAGCCAGCGGATCGACGCAAGCGATGAGATCGTCATTGGCAACCTGGATCAGGCACAATTCAGGATAGTAAGTCTTCTCACGATGAAACTCGGTGTCCACAGCCAGCCAGTGGCTACCGACAAGTTGCTGGCACAAGTCTCTGAGGCTGTCACTGTTGTCGACGTACTGAATGGTCATCTACTGTGCTCTGCAAAAGGGACACAGTATAGCCAGTTTGGGTATCAATTCATAACCCGGCTCATTGCCACCACATCGTTGATGGCTGAGACCACGACGTCAGGTTGTTCCAGGTGGATATCATGGCCGCTGTGTTTGGCGAAGATCTGCTGGCTGATAGGTGACAGCTTCCACAAATCATGCTGCAGGCGCATCCAGACTTTTTCACGGGACTTGCCATCTTCACTGCCAACCCACTCGGAGCGGCCACGGCTAATCACAATGAGAGGAACTTTGGGCAAGTCATCGTATTGCTGGACCTGTTTGGCACTCTCATACAGGGCTGAAATTTCAGCCCTTGCGGCGTGAAATGCTCTCTCGCGGAGCACGCGATGCTTACTGAGAACAGACTCGGAATCATCATATTTCGGCAGCACCACGATATTGCCTTTTCTGTCGAAGTGTTTGGGTAGTTTGATGTCCAGGATTTCGTATTGGTCTTCATGCGAAGCATCGACCAGTACCATGCCGGCTACCTTACTGGGATTCTGGGCAGCAAAAACGCGAATGTTATAACCGCCGAATGAGTGGCCGACCAATACATACGGACCGGGAATATTGGCTTTCTGGGTGAGCTTTTCAATTTCGTGTGCAATTCGAAGGCTGTTGCGAGGCTGGGGACCGGCATCACTCCAGCCATAGCCGGGACGATCGAAAACACAAACACGGGTCTCAACCGCGGTACGGTTCTGGATCTCGAACCAGTCGGTCGAATCATCACCGAGACCGGCATCAATGATGACAGTGGGTTCGCCCTGGCCGCGGCAAAGCATGTGTATGCTGTAGCCACCGACGTCATAACGTTTGCCTGGTATCGGCGGGAACTGATTCGCTTTGGCTGAATTAAGCAGGACCGCTGTGAATACAAACAGCAGTAGCTGAAGAGTTTTGATGGGCATACCTGGCTCCGCACACACTGACTAGAGTAAGAGTTATCCGTGCCGGGTGAAGTTCCTGTGAAGCCAGCTTAATTATTGATTTATCGGGAGATTATCGCCTCAACGTCCGATTGACTGAAAGGCCAGTCCAGCTCAGTTTGATCCGGAAACTGCACTACCGGAATCCGTATGCCGTAACGGGCCACGAGATCATCGTCATCGCCTATTTCCCGCAGTCTGATTTCCAGCGGCTCTTTGTCAGCGATATCAAGCAGTAGTTCATGAGCCTGTTCGCACAGATGACAACCTTGTGTGGTAAACAAAATAATCTGCATTATTTTTCCAGTAAACGGGGCATCAACTCTACAAAGTTGCAGGGTTTGTGTCGTTTATCCAGTTGTTCATGCAAAATCTCATCCCAGCCGGTACGACAGGCGCCGGAAGAACCTGGTAAACAGAAAATAAAAGTGGCATTGGCCAGCCCTGCAATCGCCCGTGACTGCACAGTTGAAGTTTTAATTACCTGATAGGAAAGATAGCGGAACAATTCACCAAACCCCTCAATTTCCTTATCAAACAGCACTTTGACTGCTTCCGGTGTGCCATCGCGTCCGGTCAACCCAGTGCCGCCGGTGGTGATGATGGCATTGATGGCGGGATCGGCTATCCACCGCGAGACAACAGCCCGGATCTGATAAATATCGTCTGGCACGATTTTGCGCTCAACCACTTGGTGACCGTCAGCTGTAGCCTTATCTTCAAGCACTTTACCCGAAGTATCGTTGTCAAAATTTCGAGTATCAGATACTGTCAAAATAGCAATATTAACGGGTATGAATTCCGCATTCATCTGTCTTTGTCTCATTATTTATCAGGCAAACCCAGTATAGTCACCAATATGACAAGGGTCTAGAATGCTGACAAACCATGGAGGATTCAAAATGAAAAAAATTGTAGTAGCGACCTTGATTGCAACCGCGCTCAGTGGTTGTGCCGCTGATGATCCCAATAAAAGAACTAAAACCGGTGCTGCAGTCGGCGCCGCAGCTGGGGCTTTACTTGGCTATGCTGTCGATGATGGTACTGGTGGTGTAGTCGCCGGTGCTGCAGTCGGTGCCCTGGCTGGTGCCGGTGTCGGCCGTTACATGGATAATCAGCAGCGTGAATTTGAACAGGCTCTCGCTGACGAACAAGCCAGAAACGAGCTGAAAATTCAACAGCTTGAAAATGAAACCCTGAAAATCGATATTGCCAGTGAAGTCTCTTTCGATTTTGACAGTGCCTCGCTCAAACCGGCTTTCACCCCGACTTTGAATAAAGTCGCCGATGTGCTGCAACGCTATCCCAAAACAGTGATTCACGTAGTCGGTCATACTGACAGTGTCGGTTCAGAAAGTTACAATCAGCGCCTTTCAGAGCGCCGGGCTCAGTCCGTAGTTGATTATCTGGCGGCTCAAGGTATTGACCGCAACCGCTTGTTTGCTATCGGCCGAGGCGAATCTGATCCAAGAGCAACCAATGAAACGGAAGCTGGCCGTCAACTCAACCGCCGCGTTGAACTGTTTGTAAAACCTATAGTAGAAGGGCAGGAATCTGAAGCCTACCAAGCGCCGTAAACCCGTCAAAACGGCATCACATACCCCTATCGATCCGGACATTATTTACGGCTTGCATGCTGTGCAGGCCGCTCTGGATGTTCCTGTCAGCAGGATCAAAGAAATCTGGCTCGCCGCTGACCGTCAGGATCAGCGGGTTGAAGCATTGCTGACTGCGGCCAGGGAGCAGGGCATTGTGGTGCACAAAGCTGAACGGGAAACCCTCGATAAGATTGCACCTGAAGTCCAGCATCAGGGCTGTGCTGCGCGCTGTAAGCCGCTGGAAAGTCTGGATGAGAAGGGGCTGCTGGACTTGGTTGAAAACCTGAGCGAGCCAGCTTTTTTACTGATTCTGGATGGCGTTCAGGATCCCCATAACCTCGGTGCCTGCCTGCGTACTGCTGAAGCGGCAGGGGTGCATGCGGTTGTGGCGCCCAAGGACAGAGCTTCTGGGCTGACTGCCACTGCGGTCAAAATCTCCAGCGGGGCTGCAGAACGGGTGCCATTTGCGCAGGTCACCAATCTTTCCCGACTGATTAAAGATCTGCAGCAACTGGGCGTCTGGCTGGTGGGCACCTCAGGTGACGCACAGCAAAGTCTTTTCGAGGTTGATCTGAAAGGGCCTGTTGCGATTGTGCTGGGTGCGGAAGGCAAGGGGATACGGCGTCTTACCCGTGAAAACTGCGATGAAGTCATCTTTATTCCGATGCAGGGCGAAGCAGAAAGTCTGAATGTTTCAGTCGCCGCCGGGGTCTGCCTGTTTGAAGGCTATCGTCAACGCCACTTGTGAGCGGCTGAAAAAATCAAGTAAAATATTAGATTGCCTTAAGAATTTATAACTTAAAGCAAAACTCCTTGCTTTATGGTTCGACCATAAAGCTGTTTAAACCGTGAGGAGCTCTAATGAGACATTACGAAATCGTGTTTCTGGTCCACCCTGATCAGAGCGAGCAAGTCCCGGGCATGATCGAGCGTTACACACAAACGCTGACCAGCCAGGGCGGTCAAATCCACCGTCAGGAAGACTGGGGTCGTCGCCAACTGGCTTACCCCATCAATAAAGTGCACAAAGCACACTACGTTCTGATGAATGTTGAATGCGACGTTGAGCAACTCAACGAAGTCACTACTGCATTCCGTTTCAACGATGCTGTTATCCGTCATCTTGTTGTCAACATGGACGAAGCGGTTACCGAACCGTCACCCATGATGCAAAAAGAAGAAGAGAAAAAATCAGCCTAAGGCTGCATTGATTATTTAGGAGAATCACAATGGCTCGTTTTTTTAGACGTAGAAAATTTTGTCGCTTTACCGCTGAAGGTATTAAGCAGATCGACTACAAAGATGTCAATTTGCTGAAAAATTACATCACTGAAACAGGAAAAATCGTACCCAGCCGTATCACAGGTACCAAAGCACGTTACCAACGTCAGCTGTCTACTTGTGTGAAGCGTGCGCGTTTCCTGGCATTGTTGCCTTACTGCGACATGCACAAGTAATACAGTTGATTCAAACACCTGATTAACGTTAGTTCATTACCATGCTGCGAGGAATTGCAGATTTTGCCATGCAGGGCCGATGGCAGGCGGGCGTCGCCGCAGCGCTGCTGTCTGCGATAGCCATGATGCTGCCACCGCTGAATTATCTGGCGAGCGGTGTCATTGCGCTGACAACACTGCGCATGGGCCCGGGCGAGGGCGCCAAGGTCGTGACTGCCACCCTGGTGGTGTTCATGTTGCTGGCCTGGCTCTTACTAGGACAGCTGTGGGTAGCAGGCTTGATACTGCTGACCAGTTGGCTGCCGGTATTCCTGGCAACGCTGGCATTGGGTTATTCCCGCTCTCTGGCGACAGCGCTGCTGGCGTCAAGCGGCCTGGGTATCGTGACCGTTTTGCTAATGCATTTACTGGTGCCGGATCTGACCGGCTGGTGGCAGGGCATGATCGAACCCTTTATGGCATCTCTCAGTGAACAGCCCGGCTGGCAACTGGGTCAGGATGAAACGGCAGAAGTGACCAACAACCTGGCAGCCATGATGACCGGTTTGATTGCTGCTGGTGTCAGCTTTAATGCTGTTATCGGCCTGGTTATCGGCCGCGCCTGGCAGTCACAGCTATTTAATCCGGGCGGCTTTGGCAGTGAGTTCAGAGAACTGCAATTGGGACGTCCTGCTGCAGTAGTCACTGCAGTGTTGATGGCGCTGACACTGACACCGCTCAGCGATACGCTGACGTTGCTGGCAGACTGTTTGCCGGTGATGCTGGTGGCTTTCGGGATTCAGGGCCTCGCTATCGTGCACGCGATTGTGAAGCTCAGACAGAAAAGCAAAGCCTGGCTGGTGACAATGTATGTGCTGTTAGTGTTGATGCTGCCGCAGATGGTAATGATGCTGGCAACTTTAGGTGTTTTAGATCAGTGGTTTAATTTCCGCAAACGCTCACAAGTCGAGTAACGCGGAGTTTTGAATAAGCAGTCTGTCGACTGCGAATGAGGGTAGAACGATGCAAGTAATTTTGCTAGAAAAAGTTCAAAAGCTTGGTAGCCTGGGTGACGAAGTCACTGTTAAATCAGGCTATGGCCGTAACTTCCTGGTACCAACCGGTAAAGCACTGCCAGCCACCAAGCAAAACAGAGAAAAGTTCGAAGCACGCCGTGCTGAACTGGAAGCCGCTGCAGCCAAAGTTCTGGCTGAAGCAGAAAACCGTAAAGCGAAACTGGTTGCTGCCGGTGACCTGAACATCATGGCGAACGCCGGTGTGGAAGGTAAGCTATTCGGTTCCATCACGGCTGCTGACATTGCTGATGCGCTGAACGCTGCCGGTGCAGAAGTTGACCGCAACGAAGTGCGCCTGCCGACTGGCCCGCTGCGTCACACAGGTGAATACAATATCGATATTCAGCTGCACGCTGACGTTCTGATTACTGTCAAAGTGACTGTCACTTCAGAAGCCGAACTGCAAGCACGCGCCGAAGCGGAAGAAGCGAGAAAAGCACGTGATGCGGCTCGCGATGAAGCAGAAGCGATTGCTAAAGCTCAAGAAGACGCTTAATGCTGATAGCTGAATGACTCAGTCCAATCTGGGTCATTCAGTTAAGTTTAAAGCTGAAATCATAGGACCGGGTTTTCCGGTCCTGTTTTCTGCTAAACTTCTCAACTCAACTCTGAGTTGTATTTTGTCTCTTTCTTAAATCGGGTTTAGGTGGCACTGTGGAAGAAATCAGCTATCCAGAATCGTTCAAGGATACCGCCACAGAGGCCCTGAAAGTCCCGCCTCACTCTGTCGAAGCCGAACAGTCAGTACTGGGCGGTTTGATGCTCGATAACGGCGCCTGGGAGCAGGTCGCTGATGTTCTCGTCGAGCAGGATTTCTATCGTCACGATCATCAGCTGATTTTCCGTGCGATTGCCCAGTTAATGGAGCAGTCACAGCCGGTTGATGTCATCACGCTGGCAGAGTGGCATGACAAACGCGATGAGCTGGATCAGGTTGGTGAACTGGCCTATCTGGGCATGCTGGCGCGTAACACGCCGAGCGCCGCGAATATCGCAGCCTATGCTGAAATTGTCCGGGAACGGGCGATCCTGCGGCAACTCATCAAAGTCGGTAACAGTATCTCCAACATGGCCTTCAAACCGGAAGGCATGACCAAGGAAGAAATGCTCGATATCGCCGAGCGCTACGTATTTGAAATCGCCGAGAAAGGCGCCAAGCGTGGCGGTGGCTTTGTTCAGGTCAAAGATGTCCTGAGTAAAGTCGTGGATCGTATCGATACCCTGTTCGAACAGGACAGTTCGATCACCGGTCTGCCAACGGGCTTTATCGATTTTGACGAGCAGACCTCAGGCCTGCAGCCGGCAGATTTGATTATCGTTGCCGGTCGTCCGTCGATGGGTAAAACCACCTTCGCCATGAATATCGCCGAGAACGGGGCGATCCACAGCAAAAAGCCGGTTGCCGTGTTCAGTATGGAGATGCCTGCCGATGCGCTGGCTATGCGTATGCTGTCTTCACTGGGCCGGATTGATCAGCATCGTCTGCGTACCGGTAAGCTCAATGATGATGATTGGCCGCGTCTGACTTCAGCCATTGCTTTGTTGAATGAGGCGCCGCTGTTTATTGATGACACACCGGCTTTGTCGCCGACCGAATTACGTGCCCGTGCCCGTCGTCTTAAGCGCGAGCATGGTCTCAGCCTGATCGTGATTGACTACCTGCAGCTGATGCAGGGTAATGCCGGCAAGTCCAGTGAAAACCGGGCGACCGAGATTTCTGAGATATCCCGATCCCTCAAAGCTTTGGGTAAAGAATTAGAAGTGCCTGTGATTGCCTTGTCGCAGCTGAACCGTAGTCTGGAACAACGTCCCAACAAACGGCCGGTGATGTCGGATCTGCGTGAGTCCGGTGCGATCGAGCAGGACGCCGACCTTATCGTCTTTATTTACCGTGATGAAGTCTATAACGAAGACTCACCGGATAAAGGCAAGGCCGAGATTATTATCGGTAAGCAGCGTAATGGTCCGATTGGCACCGTCGCGCTGACCTTCCAGGGTAAATACACCCGCTTTGAAAACTTCGCGCCGAGTTATTATGACGACCAGATGAGCTACGACGGAGAATAACATTGGCGTTTCCCGTCGCTTCCATCAACCTGACAGCTTTGCGTCATAACCTTGCCCGGGTGCGGGAATTTGCTCCGCACTCAGCGGTCATGAGCGTCATCAAGGCCGATGCTTATGGTCATGGCGTCATGGCTGTGGCTGAAGCACTGGTTGACAGTGATGCTTTTGCTGTTGCCCGTCTGAGTGAGGGTATTCATCTTCGTCAGCAGGGCATTGAAAAGCCCATCGTCTTACTCGAAGGCGTGAATAGTGAAGCTGATTTCATACAGGCGGCTGACTATCAACTTTCGCCGGTGATTCATCTGCATAGTCAGATTCAGCTGCTGCAGAGCATCAAGCTGCCTCAGCCATTACAGTTCAACTGGCTGATGATAGACAGTGGCATGCATCGCCTCGGCATCACACCCGAGCAGGCACCGGCTGCACTGGAAATATTAAAATCCTGCGCCAACCTGACTGATGAAATCGGGCTGATGAGTCACTTCGCTAACTCTGATCTGGTTGGTGATAAACGTAACCAGCTGCAATTGTCACCGATGCAGGCTTTACACAACGACACCGGCCTTGCCGTATGTCTGGCTAATTCTGCAGCCGTGATTTCTTATCCTGCCTCCCACTTAGACTGGGTGCGCCCGGGGCTGATGCTGTATGGCATCTCGCCGTTTGATGATAAAAGCGGACCTGAGCTAGGTCTCAAACCGGTGATGCAGCTTAAAACGCAGCTGATTGCGGTTTACAACATCGACGCCGGTGAAGAGGTTGGTTACGGCGGCGACTGGACCGCAGAATTGCCGACCCGGATTGGTGTCGCCAGTATTGGTTACGGCGATGGTTACAGCCGCCACCTTTCCAATAAATCCGAGGTCTGGCTCCGTGGTCAGAAAGCGCCGCTAGTCGGACGAGTGTCGATGGATACCATTTGTCTCAATCTGAATGATGTTGAGCACGCTGAGGTCGGTGATGAGGTCATTCTGTGGGGCTCACCGGAATTGCCGGTCGAGCAACTGGCACAACTGGCCGAAACGATACCTTATGAACTGGTCACGGTGATCACTCGGCGCGTACAGAGGGAGCTGTCAGATGGCTAAAGCAAAACGCATTTATGTCTGTAAGGAATGCGGCGCGCAGACACCACAATGGGCGGGCCGCTGTAACGACTGCGGTGCCTGGAACAGCTTAACGGAAGAAATTCAGTCGGGTGCATCAGCAAGTACGCAAGCCGCGATTCAGCGCCATACCGGTTATGCCGGCGAACAGAAAAAACAGGTGCAGGCGCTGTCCGAAGTCAAATCAGAGCAGGCGGTACGCTGGACCACCGGTTTACCGGAACTGGACCGGGTGTTGGGCGGCGGTCTGGTGACTGGTTCAGTCGTGCTGATAGGCGGGGATCCCGGCATCGGTAAATCGACCCTGCTGTTACAGGCTATGGCCACCATGGCCGACAGCAGCGGTATCAAACCGCTTTATATCAGTGGTGAGGAATCTTTGCAGCAAATCCGGTTGCGGGCAGAAAGACTGCAACTGGAACAGGCGCCACTGGAGTTATTGGCTGAAACGCATGCCGAGCAGATGGTCGCAACAGCGGAGCAGCGCAAACCCCAGGTAATGGTGATCGATTCAATCCAGACCGTCTTCACCGAGCAACTGCAGTCGGCGCCGGGCACCGTCGCCCAGGTCAGAGAAAGCGCGGCACAGCTGGTACGTTATGCCAAATCCAGTGGCACCACGATGATCCTGGTCGGTCATGTCACCAAGCAGGGTGCGCTGGCCGGACCGCGGGTACTTGAACACATGGTTGATACCGTATTGTATTTTGAAGGCGATACTTCAACCCGCTTCCGCATACTGCGCGCGGTGAAAAACCGCTTCGGCGCCGTCAATGAACTGGGCGTGTTCGGTATGACCGAACTGGGTCTCAAGGAAGTCAGTAATCCCTCGGCGATCTTTTTATCGCGTGGTGAAGAGTCGGTGCCGGGCAGTGTGGTGACTGTGATTCGGGAAGGCAGCCGACCCATGCTGGTAGAAGTGCAGGCACTGGTCGACAGCAGCCCGTTGGGCAATCCACGCCGGGTGACGGTCGGGCTGGAGCAGAACCGTCTGGCCATGCTGCTCGCCATTCTGCATCGTCATGGCGGGATCACCTGTCATGATCAGGATGTCTTCATCAATGTGGTGGGTGGGGTCAAACTGAGCGAAACCGGTGCCGATCTGGCGGTGCTGGCGGCGATTATTTCCAGCCTCAGAAATCGTGCTTTACCCCGTGATTGGGTGCTGTTTGGGGAAGTCGGACTGACCGGTGAAATCCGCCCGGTACAAGCAGGTGAAGAGCGCATTCGCGATGCCGGAAAACATGGTTTTTCTCATGCCATTGTGCCCGCTGCCAATGCACCGCGCAAAGCCATGAAAGATATCAAGGTGACAGCTGTCAGGCACTTGTCGGAAGTCATCAGCGCCTTAAGAGACGCCACCGGCTAGTGTTTATCGATAAGAGCCGATAACTCCCTGTGTAACAGGCCCTCATCCCCGAGATTGAGTTCCATCAACCGTTTCAGGTGCGTGATGCTGTCCAGATCAATCTCTTTTGACTCAAAGCCGATTGAATCCTCATCGATATGGGCGACAGTGGCATGCATCTCAATCACGACTTCGCCCTGTTGAAGCAGTAAATCAACGACACAGGCCTGACCCAGTCTGGCCTGCCACTGGCCCGGTTTAATGATCAACAGGCCTTTGAGCGAGATATCCAGCACCGCGCAGTTAAGAAACTCATCGCCATCTTCGGTATTGATATGGGCCACAGTATCAAATGGAATGCGGCTGAAACGACGTCTTTCCTCTACTGCGTGATCGCTCATTTTTCACTCCCGGCTTACTTGATTTGATACTATCACTGTTTTCGTCGCAGGAGTAAGTCATGCTGTGGGTCAAAGCTTTCCACCTGATCTTTATTGTTACCTGGTTTTCAGCCCTGTTTTACCTGCCGAGGCTGTTCGTCTATCACGCGCTTTGTGACGATGAGGCCGGTAATGCCCGTTTTAAAATCATGGAGCGCAAACTTTACCGCGGCATTATGACGCCGAGTGCGATTCTGACCCTGGTCTTCGGTCTCTGGTTGCTCAGTTTTTATCCGCTGGAACAGTTAGCCACTATGGGCTGGTTGCATGCCAAGCTGACGCTGATATTACTGCTGTTTGCCTATCACGGCATCTGCGGACGTATGCTCAAGCAGTTTGCCGCTGATAACAATCAGCGCAGCCATCGCTTTTATCGCTGGTTTAACGAATTTCCGGTGCTGTTGTTGATAGCCATCATCATTCTCGCTGTAGTGAAACCATTCTGACAGACATAAAAAAGGCTCCGTCAGGAGCCTTTTTGTTTTAGTACACGCAAATTTAATCAGTGTATTCAAAGATTTTAATCACCCGCTGCACACCGGCGGTATTAGTGACCAGGTTGACAGCCTGCTGGGCTTCGGCCCGGCTGACCAATCCCAGCAAATAGACAATGCCTCTCTCTGTCACGACCTTGATATGGAAAGGGTCGATACGCTCATCGGTGGCCATTTTAGCTTTGATCTTGGAGGTAATCCAGGTGTCGGTACTGCGAGAGGGCAGTGCACTGGGCGCGGCGATAGCGAGTTCATTGTGAATGCGTTTGACTTTGGGGATCTGTTTAATTTCAGCGGTGGCTTTTTGTTTCAGCGATTCGCTCGGGGTTTCACCGGTCAGTAAGACAACACCATTAAAGCTGGTGACATTGATATGGCTCTGATCGTAAATTTCCTTGTTGTTGAACAGCGCATAGGCCGCCTTGAATTCAATGCCCTGATCATCGATGACCGTTCCGGTGGTACGTCGGTCATAGGCGACAGCAGCACCGGTAGCAGCACCGCCGACCACGGCAGGCGCACAACCCTGGATCAACAGGACAGGGACAGCCAGCCAGGCAAGATGTTTTAGCTTATTCATTCTGAGCAATCCTCACTGAAAGACAATTGTTTTAGTTCGGTCTTGTAGACCGGTTAATCTCAGCCTTGTTCAAAGGCGTTCTGAATCCATTGCATCCGGTAACCGCTGTCAGCCGGGCTGACACCAACCACATCAAATCGGCAGCTGTCATGAACAACCCGATGACGTTGCAGATACTGCTCGGCAGTATGTATCAGCTTTGACTGTTTGGTCCGGTTCACCGTTTCAGCTGCAGTACCAAAAGCCGTGCTTTTACGAAAACGTACTTCGACAAACACCAGCACATTATTATCTTGCATGATGAGATCGATCTCACCGCCGCGGCTGTGGTAGTTGCGCGTCAGCAGCTTTAATCCCTGTTGCTGCAGATAGCGACAGACCGCGGTTTCTACTTCAGTGCCTTTATCCCTGGCAAATAACATATCACTGCAGCCGCTGTAAGCTGCCTTGTTTGAAACGGCCCCAGCGCATTTCACGTTCAATCTGTCCCATGTCGTTGATGGACAGATCACCGGTCGCCCCCTTGTAGGTCTGCTCCGGACTGCGACTTAACTGGTTAAGCTCGCCGATGAGCCGGTAGGCATCAACCCCCATGGCATAGAGTCTCAGCAGGCCACCGGGCTTACCCTGTGTCTGGCTTTGTACGGCCTGATAAGCCTGGTCCTGATTGGCTTTTGTCTCGAACATCCAGGGGATATCGGTAATAATCAGTTCATTCAAATCAATATCATGCTGCGGATCAGGCTGACCGCTGTAGGCGTGAGATGTCGCAATCAGCGGCAGGTCGCCACTACGGTGGAATTTCAACTGTGGCACCAATTGACGGGCTTTAAGCGGTCTCGCAACCAGGAACAGGAAATCGATATCCTGACGACGACGAGGTTCATAATCCAGCGAACGGTCAAGCGTGCGCTGTAGAGCCCGATAACGCTGTTCACTGACATCGAGCCCCATCAACGGTATCAGTGTGTCCCGGAAGTCATTTTCTGATTCCTTATAGCTTGCTACCGACAGAATATTGCCGCCCTGTTCACGCCATGCCTGGCTGAAGGCACCGGCGACGCGGTCACCCCATTCGCCCTGTGGTGCAAGAATCGCTGCATTCTGATAGCCCTGAAGGCGGGCAAAATCAGCGACTGCCATCGCATCATCTTCCGGTGCCAGACCAAACTGAAACAGGTTAGGGCGTTGGAAACTTGGTTCGACGCGGTTCAATGCCAGCACAGGTACAGGTAATTCAGGCAGTTTTGCCAATGCTTCAACAGAGGGCTTTTGCAGCGGGCCTATCACGATACCCGCACCGCGCGAAATCGCTTCCTGATACAGCTGATCCACATTGCTGCGTCCGGAATAGGGGTCGGTGTCTACATCAAAAAAATGCAGCCTGCTGCTATCGCCGCTAGCATAGTGAGCAGCAATGATACCTTGTTTAATAGCCTTGGCTGCTTCCACGAAAGGACCGTCTGCAGGCAGCATCACCGCGATATCGCCAATCTGCTCAGGCAGACGGGTGCCGCTTACTTTAATGCTGTCTTTATAGAGGCTGGGGTCGGCCGGGTGATTGGGATAAGTGCGGCGCCAGTCTTCCAGCGCGACCTCCAGTGTTTCAGGGTTATCCTGATAAGCTTTGATGGCATAAGCCAGGGCAAACCAGCCACTGTCATCGCTAGGTGGATACCCGGGGTTGTATAGATCAAGCGCCTGAGGCGTCATTTGCATCAAAGTCTGCCACAGGGTTTCGCGGTTTTGTTCTATCGCTGCCTGATCGCTCAGTAATTCTTCCAGCTGCAAATGCGTGTTGGCCTTTTCCAGCCAGTTGCTGGTGAGGGTGTAGGCATCTGAACGTAGTTTCAGCAGTTTGACTCTGTCATCTGCACTGAGTCCGCTCGCATCGATATCTGCCAGTGCCGCCAATGCGGCTTCTGCCTGACTGTTAAAAAGTGCAATTTGTGCAGCGAGCACGGCAGCAGTGAAGCGTTTGTTGTCGCTGAGCAATTGTTGCTTGACCTGCTGCAGAGCCGTATTGGCCTGCTCAACCTGACCGGTTTGCCAGAACAATTCGGCTGCACGCAGGAAATACAGAGACTGCCTTTCTCCTTCATGGTCAGCTGCCAGTTTCAGGTATTGTTCTGCGGCTTGCTGATATTGGCCTTCAGTTTCAGCCGGTACTGTTTCTATTTCTGTGGGCTGAGCTCTGCCAAGAGGGCCCTGAACGGGCTGACAGGCAGTCAGGAACAGGAGAACAATCGCCGGTAACAGCAGCAAGCGTGTGAAGCGCATATCAGATGTCTGTGTTGTTATCATGGAAGCATCATCTTACCTGTTCGCGTATATTACGACCACAATTACACATTAGAATTAAGGAAAAATTGTGACTGCTTCACAAGCCGGGCAATTGTTCGTGGTAGCGACACCCATCGGCAATCTCAGTGACTTCTCACAGCGCGCCATTGATGCGCTGAAAGCGGTCGATCTGATAGCAGCCGAGGATACCCGCCACAGCAAGCCGCTATTACAGCATTTCGCCATCACCACACCGCTGCAATCATTGCACGAACACAATGAACAGCAACGCAGTGAATTGTTATTGCAACGCCTTCAGGCGGGTGAGTCGATAGCATTAATCAGTGATGCCGGCACTCCGCTAATCAGTGACCCGGGCTACCGGCTGGTTTCTCTGGTCAAAGCTGAAGGTGTCAGGGTTGTGCCTGTTCCTGGCAGTTGTGCTCTGATTACCGCCTTGTCAGCTTCAGGGATTGCCTCCGACCGCTTCAGTTTTGAGGGCTTCCTGCCGCCCAAGGCAGGTGCCCGTCGTCAAGCGTTATCCCAGCTCAAAAATGAGCAACGCACACTGATTTTTTATGAAAGCCCGCGCCGTCTGCTCGATACCTTGAAAGATTGTGTTGAGATCTTTGGGGCCGAGCGCCGTGCCTGCCTGGCGCGGGAACTGACCAAGATCCATGAAACCATAGAGACCCGCCCCCTGCTTGAGCTGGTGGATTGGGTGAGCGGGGACAGCAATCAGCAGCGCGGTGAATGTGTGCTTCTGATTGAAGGTGCCTCGGATGCCGTGACTGCTGATGAACAGGAAATGCAGCGTGTGCTGACGCTGTTATTACCTGACTTGCCGGTGAAAAAGGCGGCGGCGATTGCTTCCGGTATTACCGGCTGCAGCAAGAACGAAGCCTATCAACTGGCATTGAAATTACAGCAGAAATAAAAGTGCTGAGGTAAAATAGACAGCTTGAGACGACCAGACAATCGCGCCTGCTCTGGCAGGTGAGGAAAGTCCGGGCTCCACAGGGTAAGGTGCCAGGTAACACCTGGGAGGCGTGAGCCTACGGCCAGTGCAACAGAGAGTATACCGCCGGCTTGTCCTAGACTAGCCGGTAAGGGTGAAAGGGTGCGGTAAGAGCGCACCGCGCTTCTGGTAACAGAAGTGGCAGGGTAAACCCCACCTGGAGCAAGACCAAATAGAGGAACATGATGTGCGACCCGTACTGTTCCTGGGTAGGTTGCTTGAGGCTGATGGTGACATCAGTCCCAGATGAATGATTGTCCGCGACAGAACCCGGCTTATGGTCGTCTCAACTTTTACTTTAAAGCGATTATTTCATTTCCCAGCGCTGAACACCTGCACCGTGTTTTTACCGCTTTTCTTGGCTTCATACATCGCGATATCTGCTTTCTTCAGCAAGTCCTGATCGTCATCGCCATGCTCGGGATACATGGCAAGGCCGATGCTCGCTGAAATCTACAGTGATAAGCCACCCGTCTGGAAAGGCTGCGCCAGCGCCCTCAGTAGTTTCTCGGCCACATGGACACCGTCATCGCGATCGGCGATATCCGGTAGCAGCACAATAAACTCATCACCCCCGACACGGGATAAGGTGTCTGATGTTCGCAGTAAAGAAGCCACCCGGTCGGATACCGCTTTAAGCAGCAGATCGCCGATATCATGGCCATGGGTATCATTAATCTGCTTGAAGCCATCAAGGTCGATAAATAACACACCCAGCTGCCGCTGGTTGCGCTGGGCATATTTCAGTGCCAGATTGAGCCGGTCCTCAAACAGATAGCGGTTGGGCAGGTCGGTCAGAGCGTCATGGTAGGCAAGGTGCCGGATTTTTTGCTCCATTTCGATCCGGTCGCTGATGTCATAAAACCAGGCCAGAATCGATGGGGTGTTGAGATAATTGACCTGCAGGAAAGAGCCGATACACCATTTCACTTCTGCTGTTTGTTGCGAGGTGATTTTGAGCAGAAGGTTAGAAACGATCTGATGACGCAGCAGTCTGGCTCTGATCGACTGGATCTGTGATTCTTCGATAGCAAAGCCAGCTTCATTGTTGACTTCGAATGGCTTGAAACTGCGGCTGAATAATTCCAGATAACGCCTGTTGATATAGAGCATTTTCTCATCAGCCAGACTGAAAATGCTGACTGCAAGCGGGCTGAAATCAAGTACTTCCCGGAACTGGCTGGCATCCTGCCTGGCCCTAATCCTCAGGCTCAGATTCTCATGCAGACTGGCTCCCTGAAGTCGGCCGGTGTTGATCATGAAGCCGGCAAACAGCATCAGCATCAGGCCCATCGCCATCGGCAGTTCATTACCAGACATAAAATAGTGCAGACAATTGGGCAGAATCGTGGCCATGATAAAACTGACTACAGCCACTCTGTCAGTGGCGAGAGATGATGTGGCCCCCACCACCAGACCGCCCAGGGTAAAGGAGATGAACAATTGATAGTTCAGTTCCACCTGTTGGGAAAAGTAAAATCCTGCCCAGCCCCAGATCAGACCCGACAGTAAGGTCCCCAACCTGAAAAATCCCAGATGCAGTTGTATTTGCTTGTGATCGAAGCTGGGTGAGCGGTTGAACTGATAGAAAAACAGCAGGCGGATAGTGTGAATACTGACCAGCACTATAATCCAGCCAATCAGCTCACTGTAGCTGAGCTGGCCAAATAATATGCTGACCATAATGACCGCAAGGCAGGTGCTGATAAAAAGGGAGACCGGTAGTGAACCGGTTAATAGCTTGTATTTTTCGAGATCTTCGATGAATTCTTGATTTGCAGACAAGTTTTGATTGTGGGCATCCATTCATCAAAGCCTTTGCTGGCAACGGGGGCGGACATCGGAAAGCAGACTATCATACGGCCACACTCTGGCATCTAGTTTGTTACAGCAACACACCAACCAGTCTTGTTCACCCGACGCTTATCAGCGTCTGCACCAGTGGCAGACGCTGATGTTATGGATTATTCAGAGCGATCGTCTCTAAACGACGATGGTGCTCCAGATGATCACAGTAAGCACGTTGAAGACAACCAGCATGCACAGGCCTGCAGAAATAATCGATGTTGAGACCACGTAACCTTTACCCTCATCAATATTCATATAGATGGGGATACCCAGATACAGCAGGTAGAGGCTGTAACAAACTGACAGCAGCAATACCAGCATAGCAAGCCAGACGATAGGCACAAAACCAATCAGGCCCGCCATATACATCGGTGTCGCAGTATAGGTAGTAAAAAGCAGACAGCGCCCGAAACTGGCCTCTTCACCAAAGGCTCGCTCCATGGCAAAAGTGAAATAGGCCATCATTGAAGTGAAGGCCACAATCAATACATAGAATGCCACTGCCATCGGCAAAGCATCTGCCAGCACGACCTTGTTGAACTCATTGCCAGCCAGACTCCAGCCAACCTGATTAATGCCAATCAGGAAAGCGACGGCCGGCACGGCTGCCAGAATAACCATTCGCAGAATGCCGAATTGTGTAATATCAAGATTTTCGTCGCTGATCGATTTCCACTCGACGCGTGGAACAGAGAAAAGCCCCCAGAAGTGCTTACGGTGATGATGGTACATAGCAGACCTCCTTGTGGTCGTTAACTGAGCATTAACATCAAGGACCGCTTCAGTTTCACTTTATGCCCTTTTTGCCATATCTTCAAGCGCTTAGCCGAATACCATGCTGTCGACAAACAACAGCAGGAACAGCCACATCAGGTACTGGATTGAATACTTGAAGAGACGCCAGGGCGCGAGCGGATCCCGCTCATTAAATAACTGTTTCACACCTCTGAACTGATAGGCATTCAACAGCAGGACACCGGTCAGATACAGCCAACTGCTCATGCCGGTAACAAAAGGCAGCAGAGTGCAGGCAAACAGTAAGAGGCTGTAGAGCAGAATCTGCATGCGGGTAAAGGCATCGCCGTGCGTGACAGGGAGCATAGGCACTTTGGCGCCGGCGTATTCCTCTTTTTTGTGCAGGGCCAAAGCCCAGAAATGAGGGGGAGTCCAGACAAAGATGATCAGCACCAGCAACAGCGCATTGGGATCGATCTGACCCGTCACGGCAGTCCAGCCCAGCAGCGGCGGCATGGCACCGGCGAGTCCGCCGATGGTGATATTCTGCGGTGTCGCCCGTTTGAGAAACAGCGTGTAAATCACCGCATAGCCAATCAGAGCAAACAGCGTCAGCCACATGGTCACCGGATTGACCAGATACCACAACATCAGCAGCCCTGCTGATGCCAGAATCAGGGCAAATATCAGCGCCTGTTGTGGCGAGAGATGGCCGGTCACTACCGGACGCTGACGGGTCCGGGCCATGGTGGCATCCAGCTTGTGATCAATCAGGTTATTGATCGCAGCGCCACTGGCTGCACACAGGGCAATACCGATAACCGCTATCGTCAATACGCCCGGATCAGGCCATCCCGGTGCCAGCAATGCGCCGATCAGTGCGGTCAATAGCATCAGCAGGACGACTTTGGGTTTGCACAGTGCGAGATAATCCTTCCAGTTGGCACGGTGCAGAGCAAGCGTTGTGACAATAGAGTTTTGCATGGCATCACCCCGTAGTTTGAGTAACAGAAGTCTGGCTGCGGATTGTCCTGTTCGCAGCCGGCATCAGTCGCTGATGCAGATCAACCAGGCATAACGTCAGCAGCGCGGCACCGGTGTTATGTGCCAGCGCCAGTGTCAGCGGCAGCATCAACAGCGCGTTGGCAATGCCCAGTGTGATTTGCAGTGCTGTCAGAGAGAGCAACAGGAGAAGCTGCTTTCTGAGCAGAGCAAAGCGCCATAACACGATGCTGAGGGTAATAATGCTCAGGGTCAACAGCAGCGCAAAATAACGGTGTACCAGCTGAATGGTCTGTCTTGCCTGAGCGGAGAGCAATCCTCCCTCATGACTTTGATCGATGAAGTGACTGAGATTAAAGGCTTCGCTGAGTGGCGCTTGGGGCAGCCACTGTCCCTGACAGGTGGGAAAATCGGTGCAGGCAAGGCCAGCGTATTGACTGCTGGTCCAGCCGCCCAGACTGATTTGCAGAAAAGTCAGCACAATCACTGCGGCCACACTATTTTTCAGAGGCGCTGTGACGTTAACCGAATCAGCAGAGGAGAACTGTTTTTGCAGCCGCCACAGCAGTGCCAGAAGAAGCATACCGCCCAGCAGATGAGTGGTAACCACCTGTGGTTGCAGTTTCATTGTCACCGTCCACATGCCAAACAAAGCCTGTGCGATAACCAGAGTCAACAGGCCTCGGCCCAGCCAGCGGGTGGGCTGACTTACTTCTCTATTTTTTTCCAGGCGCAACATCACCAGCAGAATGAGCAGTCCCAGCAAACCCGCGGCATAGCGATGAATCATCTCCATCCAGGCCTTGCCGGTATCAAGGCCGTCAAAAAGGTGCTCCTCATGTGCTGCCGGCGGCATCAACTGACCGTAGCAGCCAGGCCAGTCGGGACAGCCGAGCCCGGCATCCAGCAAACGTGTCAACGCACCGAGAGTGACCACGACGAAGGCGAGAGCGAAAGCAAGCTTGGTGAGTGACTTGAGTGACATAGATTTATCCGATGTGCGATGCCTTGAGTAACCAGTCAATATCAGCGAGAATTTTTTTACCGTTCAGTTCCGGTGCAAAGCGCATCACCAGATTACCGGCCGGATCTATCAGCCACAAACTATGATCCTGCCAGTTAAGCTGGCGCTGGTTAAACCAGTCAACCAATGCCGGGGCTGTCAGCGAACGGACTTGTCTGAAATCGACATCGCTTGGCGGCTCACTGACTGGCTCTGCAGATAACCACAAAGGCTGGAGTCGTTTCAGCTCTGAGCCCATCGCGGTGTGTAATTGCTGCAGCCGGTATAACTGCTCAGCACAGCCGATATTGCAGTGCTGACTCAGCATCACCAGCCCCCACTTGCCATCCAGCTCGGCAGTGAGCTGTTGCGGCACGGTTAAACCCGCCGGCATTAATTCGCCGTTATTTTTGGTTTCCAGTGGCAGCCTGTCACCCATCAAAGCTAATGCCCAGGCAAGCAGCAGTGGTAGCAAAGCGACCAGCCAGATCATTCTGAAAAGCCATGGATTTTGATTCATGCATCCCTCCGGCGACAGGCAATAACAGTAACAACACCGCAGGCAATAGCAATCAGCAGCCATTGCACAGCGTAACCCATATGCATCGGGTATTTGTTTGCAGGTGCTGCTTCAACGGCAATGAATTGGGTCGATGCCGGATCGGCATACATCACAAACGGGAATAAGTCGGTATCTAAATGCTGATTCAGTAGCGGAATATCGATTTGTTGTAACACGCCGGGCCAGGCCGGGTCTTCCTGGGCGTCTGCCAGCATCAAGCCCGTCTCAGGGGTTTTGGTCCGGCCGCTTATGTTGGCGACTCCGGTAAAATCAGAGAGAGTCGGTTTAGCTTCAGCTTTAGCAGTCCAGCCCAGGTTCACCAAAACGGGCCTTTTCTGATTGCTCAACAGCGCTATCACATGCCAGCCGACCTGCCCCTGGTGTATCTGGTTATCCAGCAGAAACAGTCTCTCTATATGACCGTTTGCGATGACGCGCTGAAACTCTGCTGCTGTATCAGAAAGCGGGACAGGCGGCGTTTCCTGTTGTTGCAGAAAGCGCTGGTGGCGATCTTGCGCTGCTTGTGCACGCTGCCACTGCCAATGAGAGAGAAACAGACACAGACTGATAGCAAAGGCAGCAAACAACAGGTAGCCGGGACGGAATGAGAAAGCGCCATCGGACTTAGCCTGTAGCAGTCGTTGTGTCGTCACAAAATCTCCTCTTCGGTTGTTCCCTACAGCAGGTATACGGTCGTGAACAGAAAAATCCAGACCACATCGACAAAGTGCCAGTACCAGGAACCAGCCTCAAAACCAAAGTGGCTTTCCGGTGTGAAATGGCCCTGAAATACTCTGAACAGCAATACCAGCAGAATGATGCTGCCGATGGTGACGTGGGCACCGTGGAAACCGGTCAGCATGAAGAAAGTAGCCCCGTATATACCCGACTTGAGGGTCAAATCCAGTTCGGTGTAAGCATGAATATATTCATAAATCTGCAGACCCAGGAAAGTCAGGCCTAACAGAATCGTCAGGCTCAACCAGCCTTTCAGTTTGCCCCTGTCTTCTCGTTTCAGGGCTTTGTGCGCAGCGAGCAGGGTGAAGCTCGAGCCGACAAGTAGTACTGTATTAATCAGCGGGATATGCCAGGGATTGATGACTTCCCTGATAGGGGGAAACTGATCCGGGTTGGGGGCTTCCAGCAGCGGCCATGTCGCCTCAAACTGCGGCCAGAGCATGCTTGCCAGACCTTTGTCACCTTCACCATCAAGCCAGGGGACGGCGAACATTCTTATGTAAAACAGCACGCCGAAGAAGGCAAAAAAGAACATCACCTCAGAGAAAATAAACCAGGACATGCCGTAGCGGAACGAGCGATCCAACTGGGGTGAATACAGGCCCTGTCGAGATTCGGCGATGACGGCTGCAAACCAGCCGATCATCATGCCGGCCAGGATCAAGGCGCCTGAATTGAGCATGATTTGCGCCAGCAGACTGTCGCTCTCCTGCTGCAGGGAATAGATCAGTGCGGCTGCACCGCCGAGGGTCAGAAACAGGCCGACAGCACCGATAATCGGCCAGTGGCTTTGTGGTGGAACGTAGTAGGCGGAATGATGGGCCATGATGAGTTCCTCCCTTAATGGCGGCGCTAATCGCCGCCGCTGGCATCGCGCTCACTGATATCGAACAAAGTGTAGGATAAAGTCAGTTTGCTGATATCTTCCGGTAGCGCAGGATCGATAAAAAACACTAATGGAAATTGCTTAGCTTCGCCGGCTTCAAGCGGCTGTTGCTGAAAACAGAAACATTCGATTTTGTTCAGATAATCGGCTGCCTGTGGTGGCGACACACTGGGAATTGCCTGTGCGACCACCGCCCTGTCATAACTGTTATTGACAGAAAAATATGTCTTTTTGTGTGCACCCACCGCCAGCTTGATTTCTTCCTGTTGTGGACTGAACTCCCAGGGTAAATTGTCGTTGCGGTTGGCCACAAACTGTACCGTTATAATGCGGTCCGAGTTTGCTGCCTGGACATTCATATCCCCCTGATAGGCGCCATTGGTTTTACCGTTAAGACCGGTCACTTCACAAAACACATCGTAAAGTGGCACTAACGCGAAGCCGAAGCCGAACATCAATACCACGATCAGCATCAGACCGCTCGGGCTTGAGGGTTTCAGCCAGTGTTTCATTCTTTATCCAGTTCCGGTGGGGTGGTAAAGGTATGGTAGGGGGCGGGTGTCGGCACGCTCCATTCCAGTCCGCGGGCACCCTCCCAGGGTAATTGTTCCGCCGGTTTGCCGCTGCGTACTGTTTTAACGAGGATATAAACAAACAGCAGCTGAGTGGTGCCGAACAGGAAAGCCCCGAGACTGGTCAGCATATTAAAGTCGGCAAACTGCAGGGCGTAATCGGGAATCCGACGTGGCATGCCGGCAAGGCCAACAAAATGCATCGGGAAGAAGGTCAGATTGACACCGATAAACGACAGCCAGAAATGCCATTGGCCCAGTTTTTCGTCATACATCTTGCCGGTCCACTTGGGCAGCCAGTAATAAACGCCGGCAATAATGCCGAATACAGAGCCCGGTACCAGCACATAGTGGAAATGGGCGACAACAAAGTAAGTATCGTGATATTGGAAATCGGCCGGTGCAATGGCGAGCATCAGGCCCGACAGACCGCCGATGGTAAACAGGACGATAAAGGCGATAGCGAACAGCATGGGGGTTTCAAAGGTCATGGAGCCTTTGAACATGGTACTGATCCAGTTGAATACCTTGACCCCGGTCGGTACCGCAATCAGCATCGTGGTGTACATAAAAAACAGTTCGCCCGCGAGCGGCATGCCGACAGTGAACATATGATGTGCCCAGACGATAAACGACAGGAAGGCAATCGACGCCGTGGCAAGGACCATGGCGCGATAACCGAACAGCGGTTTGCGGGCAAAGGTCGGGATGATTTCTGAAATCACGCCGAATGCCGGCAGCACCATGATGTAAACCTCGGGGTGGGCGAAGAACCAGAACACATGCTGAAACAGCACCGGATCCCCGCCACCGGCAGCGCTGAAGAAACTGGTGCCAAAGTGCACGTCCATCAATACCATGGTGACGACGGCTGCCAGCACCGGCATCACGGCAATCAGCAGAAAAGCGGTGATCAGCCAGGTCCAGACAAACAGGGGCAAATCCATCATTTTCATGCCTGGCGCGCGCATATTGAAAATAGTCACGATGACGTTAATCGCACCGAGAATCGAGGAAATCCCCATCATATGCACGGCGAAGACGAAGAAGGTCACGCTGGGCGGGGCATAGGTGGTCGATAAGGGGGCATAGAAAGTCCAGCCGAAATTGGGCGCCCCGCCCGGCATGAATAAAGTCGACAACAGCATGGTGAAGGCAAACGGCAATATCCAGAAGCTGAAGTTATTGAGCCGGGGCAGTGCCATATCGGGAGCGCCTATCATCAGCGGTACCTGCCAGTTGGCGAGACCGACAAAAGCGGGCATCACGGCGCCGAATATCATGATAAGGCCGTGCATGGTCGTCATCTGATTGAAAAATTCCGGCATCACCAGTTGCAGGCCGGGCTGGAATAATTCGGCCCGGATCACAAAGGCCATGGTGCCGCCGATAAACAGCATGATCAGGCTGAATACCAGATACAGTGTGCCGATATCCTTGTGGTTGGTGGTCAGTATCCAGCGGCTGAAACCTTTGGCTGGTCCGTGATGCAGCGTCTCTGCGTGTGCGCTCATAACGACCTCACTGTTTATCCATCAGGTCCTGTACTTCGGCAGGCGTCACCATATCGCCGGTTTTGTTGCTCCAGCTGTTGCGTTCATAGGTGATGGCTGCGGCGATATCGACGGCGGTCAGCTGTTTGCCGAATGCCGGCATGCCCTTATCCACCCGGCCGTTGACCACGACTTTCATATGCTCGAGTTTGTCACCCTGAACAATACTGCTGCCATCCAGAGGCGGGAAGGTCGGTGGCATGCCGGAGCCATCGGCCTGATGACAGGCGGCGCAGTTTTTTTCGTAAACACCAGCACCGGTTTTGACCAACTCGTCCATACTCCAGTCTTTATCGGCGGCGGCCATGGCCGCTTTCTGTGCGGCTTTCTGATCTGCCAGCCAGGCTTCATATTCCGACTCCGACACTGCCTTCACTTCAATCGGCATAAACGCATGATGTTTGCCACACAGTTCGGCGCATTGACCGCGGTAAAGCCCCGGCTCATTGATGCGTGTCCATGACTCGTTGATAAAACCGGGAATGGCATCTTTTTTAATGGCGAGATCCGGCACCCACCAGGCATGAATCACATCATTTGATGTGAACAGAAAGCGGATCTTTTTATGTACCGGTACGACCACCGGATTATCCACTTCCAATAGATAATTGGGATTTTTCTTTTTGCGATTTTCGATTTCTTCACGAGGCGTTGCCAGCACACTGAAAAAATCAACATCTTCACCGATATACTTGTAATGCCACTTCCACTGATGCCCGGTGACCTGAATGTCGATATCCGACTCACTGGCGTCGTATAAGTCTCCCAGCGTGATGGTCGATGGAATCGCGATGGCCACCAGAATCAGGAAGGGGATCGTGGTCCAGATCACCTCAACCAGAATGTTGCCATGGAACTGGGCAGCCTCATGGCCCCTGGACTTTCGATGATGATATATCGACCACAGCATGACACCGAATACCACCACGGCTATGGCCAGGCAGATATAGAAAATCGTCATGTGGAGGTTGAAGATGGACTGACTGGTGTCGGTGACACCAACGGGCATGTTGAATTCCAGCGCCCAGAGCGGGGCTGGTAGTAGCAGAACAAGAGCGAGACAATAAAGATGCAGTCGTCGGCACATAGCACTCTCCTTGCATCGAGGTGAAGCCATCATTGGCGTTCACGCTGCAAAAATAATTTGCTCTTGGGAGTCAAGTATATGCCTTTTATCGGAATTTACCAGTCCGATTTAATGATCAGAAAAAAATGACCCGGTGTAGCAAGCAGAATTTAAGGCAAGTGCTCGCGCCGGGTGAGATTTGAAAAGCAGATTTTGCTCAAGCGGGCAGGTATAATCGCCGGCTGCATTTCTCAATCGATCTGTCAGTTTAAATGACTGATGTCATATCTCTGGTGCCAGTCATCGGATTGGCTTACTTACAACAAAGCGTGCACATCTAGAATTTACTTTAAGTTCCATAGCCACATTTTTGATAAAGAACATGTCCTTGATACGACCTTCACAGGCTTTTCTCCCACTTTTGCCAAATGCCGCTAAGTCCTTGTCATAAAAAGAGGATTTTGTTGATCCAGATGCTTGACTTCATGCATTTGCAATCCTATAGTGTCGACAAGTGGGGAAAAGTGGATCTTAGTGGATCAATTTTTTTGAGGGCGGCAAGTGTTTCGAGGCGTGGCAACATTCAATCTGGATGCCAAAGGGCGGATGGCGATACCAGCCAAGTTCCGCAAGCATCTTGATGTCTGTTGTGAAGGCCGGCTGGTTGTCACCATTGATCATTCTGATCACTGTCTGCAGATGTATCCCCTCCCGGAATGGGAACAAGTCGAACACAAGCTCACTGCGCTCCCCAGTTTGAATCCACAAGTCCGTCGATTGAAAAGAATGCTGCTTGGTTATGCCACTGAATGTGAAATGGATGGTAATGGTCGTATTTTGCTGCCGGCCAAGCTGCGTGAATTTGCCGGACTCGACAAGAGCATGGTGATGATAGGGCAAGGCAACAAGTTTGAACTCTGGAATGAGCAGACTTGGAATGAACTCATGGATGACTGTCTGGAAGAGAAGTTTGACGAGAATCTAACGGCTGAATTAGAAAGCCTGTCGATATAGGGCGGAATTATGACTGAGACCTACTCGGAACATCTGCCAGTCTTGCTGGACGAGACCCTGAACGCCCTGTCTGTCAAAGCCGACGGTAAGTACCTTGATGCCACTTTCGGTCGTGGCGGCCATAGCCGTGCGATTCTGGCTCAACTCTCTGAAAACGGTCGCCTTTTAGGCCTGGACCGTGATCCGCAGGCGGTTGCTACCGGCAGACAACTGGCTGCTGAAGATCCCCGTTTCTCGATTGAACACTGCGCTTTTTCCGAGCTTGCCGGTGCCGTACATTCACGTCTGTGGCAGCACCAGCTGGATGGCATACTGATGGATATCGGTGTTTCCTCGCCACAGCTTGATGATGCCGAGCGTGGTTTCAGTTTTTACAAAGACGGGCCGCTGGATATGCGGATGAACCCTGAAGCCGGTATCAGTGCCGCCGAATGGCTGGCCAGCGCCGAGATGGATGATATCGCTCATGTGCTTAAAACCCTGGGTGAAGAGCGTTACAGCAAACGTATTGCCCGTGCCATCGTAGAGCGTCGTGAAGACAATCCGATTACCACGACCAAACAACTGGCCGAGCTGGTGGATAAAGCCAGTCCTTCACGGGAAAAAAATAAACATCCTGCCACCCGCACCTTCCAGGCAATACGTATCTATATTAATAATGAGTTGGAAGAGCTGCGCAAGGCGCTGGAACAGGCACTGGATGTACTGGCTGTCGGCGGCCGTCTGGTGGTGATTAGTTTCCACTCTCTGGAAGATCGTATTGTTAAACGCTTTTTCCGCGATGAAGCCCGCGGTGATGATTTGCCCTCACACTTTCCGGTCACTGTTGATCAACTGAATCCTCGCCTGAAAATTATCGGCAAGGCAATCAAAGCCGGCGATGCCGAGCTGGCTGTCAATCCGAGAGCGCGTAGTGCGATACTGCGCGTGGCGGAGAAGTTGGCATGAAGTTCAGAGAATACCTGGAACAGGTCCATATCGATGTGCCGATAATGGTGATGGTATCTCTGGTCATCGTCTCTGCTGTCGGTGTCATCTACTCCAAGCATCTCAACCGCAATGAATTTATCCAGCTACAGAAGCTGGAAAAACAGCGTGACCGGCTCAATGAAGAGTGGGGGCGTCTGTTGCTGGAACAAAGCACCTGGGGTAGTCCCAGCCGCGTTGAGCAGCAGGCAAGAAGCCGTTTGAACATGATCGTGCCCAGTGCCGATATGACCGTGGTGATTAAACGATGAGTGCCGCACGCGTCAGTCATCAGCAAGTCGGGCTCTGGCGCCTGAACCTGGTCAGGGTGATGTTCATCCTGTTTGCCTTGGGTTTGTGCTGGCGTCTGGCTGATATTCAGATCCTGAACCCGGAATTTTTACGTAACCAGGGTGATGCGCGTCATCTGCGCCAGGTTCCGGTGGTCGCTCATCGTGGCATGATTCTCGATCGCAACGGCGAGCCACTGGCAATCAGTACACCGGTGCACTCGATCTGGCTGAATCCGCAGGATGTGCCGTCAGACCATCCGAAACTGACTCAACTTGCTGATACATTGAATCTTTCAGCCAGCACGATTCGCGACAAGATCAACGGTAACAAAACGCGCGAGTTTATTTATCTCAAACGACGGGTTACCCCCGAGCTTGCTCAAAACGTCAAAGCGCTGGGCATTCATGGTGTGTACCTGCAACGTGAATACAAACGTTATTATCCGGCCGGAGAAGTCACTGCCCATCTGCTGGGCTTTACCAATATTGACGACATCGGCCAGGAAGGTTTGGAACTGACTTACGATGCGGTACTGACCGGACGCAGCGGTCTGAAGCGCATGGTGCGTGACAGCAGAGGTAACTTTGTAGAAGGCGGCGAGTTAATTCGTCCGGTCAAGGACGGGGAGAACATCCAGCTTAGTATCGACCTGCGGATCCAGCACCTTGCCTATCGGGCACTCGAAGAGGCAGTGATCAAGCACAAGGCCAAAGCAGGCACGGCTGTTGTGTTGGATATTGAAACAGGTGAAGTGCTGGCAATGGTTAACCAGCCTTCATTCAATCCGAATAACCGGGAAGGGCTGAAACCCAGTCATTACCGTAATCGTGCTGTCACGGATTTGTTTGAACCGGGCTCTACCGTCAAACCATTTACGGTGCTCAGTGGTCTCAAATCAGGGAAGTTTGATCTTGACTCGATTATCAATACCCACCCCGGCGTATTCCGTGTCAGTGGACATCCTATCCGGGATTTTCGTGACTATGGTGAAATCGATCTGGCGACGCTGATTCAGAAGTCGAGTAATGTCGGCGCCAGCAAAATTGCACTTGAGCTAGAGCCTCAAGAACTCTGGCATGACTTTAGTCTGTTTGGTCTGGGGGAATCGACCGGCGCTTATTTTCCTGGCGAAGTCATTGGTACCATGCCCGATCCCCGTGCCTGGTACAAACTTGATGTGGCCTCGATGGGCTTCGGCTATGGCTTATCGACCTCTGCGCTGCAATTGGCACGGGCTTACAGTGTGCTGGGCAGCGGCGGCATCATAAAACCTGTCACCTTTATCAAAACAGATGAGCCATTACGCGGACGCCGTGTATTTGCGGCTGATTTGATTCACAAGGTGCTGGCGATGATGGAAAAAGTCGTCGAGCCCGGTGGCACGGCGACTCAGGCAGCAGTGGCTAATTACAGTGTGGCCGGTAAAACCGGTACCGCAAAAAAATCAATCAGCGGCGGCTACGCCGACAAACGTTATCAATCCGTATTTGCAGGGATTATCCCGGCCAGCGCACCGCGCCTGGCGATGGTGGTCATGGTGGACGAACCCCGTGGTGAGGAATACTACGGCGGTGCAGTCGCAGCCCCGGTTTTTGCTGAAGTGATGACCGGTGCCATGCGACTGCTCAATATCGCACCGGATGCATTACCGATGACGCAAATGCAGGTGGCTAACAAATGATGACATCAATTGTGAAAAAGCAATCTCTGACCTGGCTGCTGCAGGATTGGGTAGCCGACGATGTCGAACTGCAGGAATGTATGCTGAGCGATATCAGCATGGACAGCCGGCGTGTCACCGCCGGTTGTCTGTTCCTGGCGCTGGCAAAAAATCCTGCTGAGCGAGAGAAACACCTGCACCAGGCGCTGGATAAAGGCAGTTTTGCGGTATTGATTGATGCCCAGCAGCCGCTGACGGCAACGGAAAAAGCCATGCTGGCAGAGGAAGTCGTGACAGCCTATCCGGTCAAACAGCTGGCAGAGCAGGCCGGTTTTATTGCCGCCCGTTTTTACGAACATCCATCCAAGCATATGACCGTGATTGCGGTGACTGGCACCAACGGCAAGACCTCGGTCAGCCAGTTTATTGCGCAGGCGCTGGAAGCCAGTGGTCAGCCTTGTGGCGTGATTGGCACCATGGGGGCAGGCCGTATCAGTGATCTGGAGCTGACTGGTATGACGACACCGGATCCAGTCTCCATGCAGCGTCTGCTGGCCGGTTTTGAACTGGAAGGGTGTCGCTATGTGGCGCTGGAGGCCTCATCTCATGCGCTGGTGCAGGGCAGACTCAACAGCGTTGATGTCAATGTGGCAGTGCTGACCAATCTGAGCCGTGATCATCTGGATTACCACCAAACCATGGAGCAATACGCCGCTGCCAAGCAGAAGCTGTTCGAAATGGCCTCGGTCAGCCAGGCCGTGCTCAATATTGATGATGCTTTCGGCCTGCAGGTCAAAAATGCGCTGCGTGGTGATATTGAACTGCTGACTTACAGCAGCAGCGGTGAAGCGGATATCACAGCCTCTCAGATTGCGTGTCGCCGTGATGGTGTCGCTTTTGATTTAACGATTCAGGGCAGTAAACAGGCCGTCAAACTGCCGGTCATGGGGCGTTTCAACGTCGATAACCTGCTTGCGACGCTGGGCGTGATGAAGCTGATTGGCTTTACTGACAGCAGAGCGCGTGATGCATTGCAGCACTGCCATGCGGTGTCCGGACGGATGGAGGCACATGGCCTTGAGGGGCAGCCCTGCGTGGTTATTGATTATGCGCACACGCCCGATGCTTTGGAGCAGGCATTGAAAACCTTGCGTAGTCACCTGCCGCATAACGGTGAACTCTGGTGTGTTTTTGGTTGCGGGGGAGACCGTGATAAAGGCAAACGGCCATTGATGGGACAGATTGCTGAAGCTGAAGCGGATCGCGTGGTCATCACCGATGATAATCCACGTACTGAAAATCACCAGGCGATTATTGATGACATTCTGGCCGGTTGCCGTCAGCCGGAGAATATCCGCGTTGAGCTGGATCGCAAAGCCGCCATTAGTTATGCCCTGACCCATGCTGCGCCCAGCGATATCGTGCTGGTGGCCGGTAAAGGTCATGAAGCCTATCAGGAGATTGATCATATTAAATATCCCTTCAGCGATACCTTGATTGTCACTGATGTGCTGGGCGATTTACATAACGGTGTCTACAACGTCATGGGGGGGCATTAATGGCTTTGTCGATGACACTGGAACAACTGAGCCGTCTGCTCGGCTGTGATGTCAGCGCGGGCGAGGTTAAAGTCCGTGGCGCGGTGATTGATACCCGCAAGATCAAAAAGGGCAACCTGTTTGTCGCACTCAAAGGCGAGCATGTTGACGGTCATGATTTTCTGGCGCAGGCGCGTGAAGCCGGTGCCAGTGCCGCGCTGGTGTCTGAACTTCGTGATGATCCTTTGCCGCAGTTGCTGGTCAAGGATGTGCGTCAGGCCTTTGCCAGAATTGGCCGTGCCTGGTTGCAGCAAAACCGTACCCGCGTTGTGGCGATTACCGGCAGTAACGGCAAAACCAGCGTCAAGGAAATGGTCACGGCGATTTTGCGTCAGATGGGGCCGGTACTGTCGACCCAGGGCAATCTGAATAATGATCTGGGTGTGCCACTGACCCTGTGTCGTCTGGATCGCGAGGATAAATTCGCCGTGATAGAAATGGGCACCAACCATCCAGGTGAAATAGCTGTTTTGGTGAAGATTGCCGAGCCCGATGTCGCGGTGATTAATAACATCGCCCCGGCCCATCTGGAAGGCTTTGGGACCGAAGCCGGTGTGGCGACAGAAAAAGGTGCCATATACAGCGGCCTGGCTGCGGCGGGTATCGCAGTAGTCAATGCCGATATGCCCTATCAGGACATCTGGGCACCGATGATTGCAGACAGAAAAATTCTGACATTCGGACTGGAGGGTGAAGCAGATATCCGTGCTGATTATATTCAGCTGGATCCGTCTGCCAGCCATTTTCTGGTCGAGATGGACGGCGTCAGCCATCATTTTGACCTGCCTTTACCCGGCCTGCATAACGTCAACAATGCGCTGGCGGCGATTGCACTCAGCCGGGCGCTGGAAGTGCCGGTGGATGCGATGGTGCGCGGTCTTGCCAGCATGCGCGCTGTACCGCACCGTCTGCAACTGAGAACCGGTCTGAACGACTCACGCCTGATTGATGATACCTATAACGCCAATCCCGGTTCTTATCTGCAGGCACTGAAAACCCTGGCCGGATTTAACGGCGAGCACTGGCTGGTGCTGGGTGATTTCGGTGAGCTGGGTAAAGACAGTGACAGAATCCATGCAGAGATGGGTAAACAGGCGCGGGATACCGGTGTCAGCCGCTTATTTACTGTGGGTAACAGCAGCCGTATGGCAGGACAACAATTCGGTTGCGGTGCAAAACACTTTGAGGATATTGAGACTTTGCAGCAAAGCTTGCAGCAGGAGTTAAGCAGGGATGTGACTTGTTTGATCAAAGGATCACGTTTTATGCAACTGGATAAGCTGGCCGATCAGCTGGCACAAGAGGGAGAGGCTGATGCTGCTGCTGTTAAGTGAATACCTGACCCAGTATTACAGCGGGTTCAATGTTTTCCAGTATCTGACACTGCGGGCGATACTGGGCACCATCACCGCACTGGGCATTGCTTTGCTGATCGGTCCGACCATGATTCGGCAGCTGAGCTTTAAACAAATCGGCCAGGTTGTCAGACGTGATGGTCCTGAGTCTCATTTCAGCAAGAGCGGTACACCAACCATGGGTGGTTCGCTGATTCTGGTGGCAATCGCTGTCAGTACCCTGTTGTGGGCTGATCTCGGCAATCGTTATATCTGGGTTGTGCTGATCGTGACACTGGCCTTTGGTGTGATCGGTTTTGTTGATGACTATATCAAGCTGGTCAGACAGGACCCCCGTGGATTGCTGAGCCGTTACAAATACTTCTGGCAGTCACTGTTTGGTGCCGGTGCGGCCGTATTTTTATTCTTCACCGCAACGGTGCCAGAAGAAACCACGCTGATTGTGCCGTTTTTCAAGGAAGTTGTGATTCCACTCGGCGGCTGGTACATGCTGCTGACCTATCTGGTCATTGTCGGCAGCAGTAATGCGGTCAACCTGACTGATGGCCTGGATGGTCTGGCCATTATGCCGACTGTGATGGTGGCGGCTGCACTGGGTCTGTTCAGTTATGTCGGCGGTCACTTTGAATTTGCCCAGTATTTGCAGATTCCGTTTATCCCCAGCGCCGGTGAACTGACTGTATTCTGTGCAACGCTGGTCGGTGCCGGACTCGGCTTTCTCTGGTTTAACACCTATCCCGCCCAGGTATTTATGGGCGATGTCGGCGCGTTGGCTTTAGGGGCCGCGCTGGGCACGGTGGCGGTGCTGGTGCGTCAGGAACTGGTGCTGCTGATTATGGGTGGCGTGTTTGTGATTGAAACCCTGTCAGTGATGATTCAGGTCGCTTCCTACAAACTGCGGGGTAAACGGGTGTTTCTGATGGCACCGATTCATCATCACTATGAGCTGAAAGGCTGGCCGGAGCCACGCATCATCGTGCGCTTCTGGATTGTGACGGTATTCCTGGTTCTGATTGGTCTGGCAACGCTGAAAATACGATGACACAAGGCATGAATAAACTTTCACATAAAAACTGCCTGATCGTCGGTCTGGGGCAGACCGGACTGTCATGCGCGCGTTTCCTGGCTGACCGTGCGCTTAGTGTTGCGGTGATGGATACCCGTGAAAAGCCACCGGCACTCACTACACTGCAGCAGGATTATCCGCAGGTACTGATTAAAACCGGCGGATTTGATCAGGAGTGGCTGCTGCAGGCCGATATGATCATTCTGAGCCCCGGTGTTGACCCACGCCTGCCGGAAATCCGGGCAGCCCGCGAAGCCGGGATTGAAATGGTCGGAGATATCGAATTGTTTGCCCGTTATGCTGACGCGCCGGTGGTTGCCATTACCGGTTCCAACGGCAAGAGCACAGTGACCACGCTGCTGGCCTTGATGGCGCAGCTGGCCGGTAAAGATACCCGCATCGGTGGAAATCTGGGCACCCCCGCACTGGATCTGCTCAGCGACAAGGCCCCTGATTTTTACATTCTGGAGCTGTCGAGCTTCCAGCTGGAAACGGTCTGTTCACTGAATGCCTTTGCCGCCGTGATTCTGAATGTGAGCCCTGATCATCTGGATCGTTACGATTCGGTCGAAGACTATCAGCGCGCCAAACAGAAAATCTTCAACGGCGATGGCGTCATGGTTCTTAACCGTGATGATCCGGTTGTCAGTGCGATGGCTGAAGAGAGCCGGATTCAAATCGGTTTCAGTCTGCATAAAACTGAAGGCGTCGACTTTGGACTGATACAGAAAGATGGTCAGACCTGGCTGGCTGAGGGTCATGAGCCCTTGCTTGCTGTGAGTCAGATGAAAATCGTCGGTACTCATAACCTTGCCAATGCTCTGGCAGCGCTGGCGCTGGGATCAGCGATGGCACTGCCGATGCCGGCAATGCTGGCTGCCTTGCAGGAGTTCAAGGGGCTGCCCCATCGTTGCCGGCTGGTCAGAGAACTGGACGGGGTACGCTGGTTTAACGATTCCAAGGCCACCAACATCGGTGCCTGCATCGCGGCGATTGAGGGACTGGCCGATAGCGGTCCGATTGTGCTGATTGCAGGTGGTGTCGGTAAAGATCAGAACTTTGCCGAGTTGACTGACACCCTGAAACAGGCAGTCCGCGCCGTGGTGCTTATTGGGGAAGATGCTGACAAGATTGCTGCAGTTGTACCTGCCGGTGTGCGCATAGAAATGGCCATCGATATGAATGATGCTGTCGAAAAGGCGCGTCAGGCGGCAGCAGCGGGCGACAGTGTTTTACTGTCACCAGCCTGTGCCAGTTTCGATATGTTCAGTGGTTACGCTGAGCGCGGCGATAAATTTGAACAAGCAGTAAGGGGGCTGGCGGCATGAGCGAGTCCAATCTGCAATTTGATCGTAGTCTGCTGTTTGCCACCGGGGCGCTGATGTTTATCGGCCTGATTATGGTGTGCTCGGCGTCGATCACGATTGCCGATAGCATGACCGGTCAGCCTTTGTACTATTTTATCCGTCAGCTGGTATTCGCCGTTGCTGGCCTGGGCGTAGCCTGGGCAGTGGTGTCGGTGAGACTGGCTGTCTGGCAACGAATTGCACCACAACTATTAATGTTTGGTGTGTTTATGCTGGTCCTGGTGCTGATTCCCGGCATTGGCAGAGAGGTCAACGGCGCGAGCCGCTGGCTGCCATTGGGACCGGTGAATCTGCAGGTAGCCGAGGTTATTAAGCTTTTTGCCATCCTCTACATTGCCGATTACCTGCAGCGTCACCATGGCCAGCTACACACCTCTTTTCTTAAAGTTCTGGCGCCACTGATGTTGTTGGGTGTGGCTGCTTTATTACTGTTATTACAGCCGGATATGGGCTCGATGGTGGTCATTATGTCGACTGTGCTGGCCATGTTGTTTCTTGGCGGTGCAAGGCTGGATGTGTTTGCAGCGTTGATAGCGGTGATGGTCGCCTTGTTTGCGATGCTGGTATGGGTAGCGCCATACCGTCTGGAACGGTTACAGAGCTTTATGGACCCCTGGGCTGATCCCTTTGGTAGTGGCTTCCAGTTAACGCAGGCGCTGATTGCGTTTGGCCGCGGTGACTGGCTGGGGGTGGGACTCGGTAGCAGCATGCAGAAATTGTTTTATCTGCCCGAAGCTCACACTGACTTTCTGTATTCCATCCTGGCTGAGGAGTTGGGGCTGGTCGGCGCGCTGGCTGTGATTGTGCTGTTTTTCATTTTCATCTGGCGGGCGCTGGCAATTGGTCGTGCCGCAGAACTGGCCGGTCAGGTATTCGGCGCCCAGGTCGCTTACGGTATCGGCATCTGGCTGGGTATGCAGGCCTGCGTCAATATCGGCGTCAATATGGGCGCGTTGCCAACCAAGGGGCTGACCCTGCCATTAATGAGCTATGGCGGCAGTAGCCTGGTGATTGTCTGTGTGGCGATTGCCTTGCTGTTCCGTGTCGATATGGAAACCCGTTTGCCCGAGAAAGCCTCGGCAAGGATCAGACGATGACAGACAAAACAGTCAAAGTCATGATCATGGCAGGGGGCACCGGCGGGCATGTGTTTCCGGCATTGGCGGTCGCTGATGAACTGAAACAGCGCGAGGTTGAAGTGAGCTGGATCGGTACACAAAAAGGGATTGAGTCGGAGCTGGTACCTCAGGCCGGATATCCGTTGACCTTTATCCGGGTTGCAGGTCTGCGCGGCAACGGCGCGTTTGGCTGGCTGATGGCACCGTTTAGGGTCGTCAAAGCTGTCTGGCAGGCACTGCGACTGATGCGGGTATTCAATCCGGATGTGGTGATCGGCCTGGGTGGGTTTGCATCAGGTCCGGGCGGCGTAGCGGCCTGGCTGTTGAAAAAACCGCTGCTGATTCACGAGCAGAATGCGATTCCGGGTTTGACCAACCGTCTGCTGGCAAAACTGGCAAAACGGGTGCTGGCGGGCTTCCCCAATAGCTTTGACGACAAAGTCGAGGCGGAATGGGTCGGTAATCCGGTTCGTAAACAAATTGAAGATTTACCGATGCCACATCTGCGTCAGAGTGATGATAACGGACGACTCAAACTGCTGGTATTAGGCGGCAGCCTGGGTGCTCGCACCCTGAATGAAGTGGTACCGGCAGCATTACAGCTGATGGATGTGACACAGCGGCCTGAAGTCCGCCATCAGTGCGGTAAAAAACATATCGAGGCCTGTCAGACTGCCTACCGTCAGGCCGGAGTCGAAGCTGAGATCACTGATTTTATAGCGGATATGGCGGCGGCCTACAGCTGGGCCGATCTGGTTATCTGCCGCGCGGGAGCCCTCACTGTGGCTGAGGTCGCGGCAGCGGGTGTGGCCTCAATTCTGGTGCCTTACCCCTATGCGGTGGATGACCATCAGACACACAATGCGGCACTGCTGGTCGATGCCGGCGCCGCCAGGCTGATTGCTGACGATAAGCTCAAGGCTGAAGAACTGTCAGTCAGTCTGCGTCAGTTTGATCAAGACAGAGAAGGATTATTAAACATGGCCAATGCGGCGAGACAAGTCGCGAAAATCGGCAGCGCCACGCGGATTGCAGATCTGTGTCTGGAGTATGCCCATGGATAGATTAACCTCAGCCATGCAGAGCCGGGTCAAGCACATTCATTTCATCGGTATCGGTGGTGTGGGCATGGGTGGTATTGCCGAAGTATTGCTCAATCTAGGTTATCAGGTGACGGGGAGTGATCTGGCTGAAAACAGCCTGATTAAACATCTACGGACACTCGGTGCCACCATCATGATAGGCCATGATCCGGCCTATCTGAAAGGCGCTGACGTCGTGGTCGTCACTACCGCCGTCACGGAAGATAATGTCGAACTCCAGGCTGCCCGTGAACAATATATTCCGGTGGTACCACGTGCTGAAATGCTGGCAGAGCTGATGCGCTTCAGCTATGGCATTGCAGTCGCCGGTACCCATGGTAAAACCACGACTACCAGCCTGATTGCCTGCCTGCTCAGTGAAGGCGAACTGGATCCGACTTTTGTCATCGGCGGCCGGTTGAACAGTGCCGGCAGTAATGCCCGTCTTGGCACAGGTCGTTATCTCGTGGCGGAAGCTGATGAGAGCGATGCTTCGTTCCTTTATCTGCAGCCGATGATCGCGGTGGTGACCAATATCGACCAGGACCATATGGCCACCTATGAAGGCAGCTTCGAGAAACTCAAAGCCACCTTTGTCGAGTTCCTGCATCACCTGCCGTTCTATGGACTGGCGGTAATGTGTCTCGATGATCCGGTCATTAAGGATCTGCTGACTGAAGTGACCCGGCCGTTTATTACCTATGGTCAGGACGAAGAGGCGGATTATCAGCTGGTCGATCTGACTCAGCATCAGGGTCAGAGCTTTTTCACCGTGATTGAAAAAAAGAGCGGTGAACGCTTCCCGATAACGTTAAATATGCCCGGTTTGCATAATGCACTGAATGCCACAGCGGCGATGGCAGTAGCACGTAATCTGCAGGTCAAAATTGAAGCCTGTCAACGTGCTTTGTTGAAATTCGACGGCATCGGTCGTCGCTTCAACCTACTGGGACCGGTTAAAGCCGATGGCGGTGAAGCAATCCTGATTGATGATTATGGTCACCACCCCACCGAAATCGCAGCGACCCTGGCAGCCACCCGTGCCGGCTGGGCTGATAACCGTCTGGTCGTGGTATTCCAGCCGCATCGGTATACCCGTACCCGTGATTTGTTCGAAGACTTTGCCCAGGTGCTGTCATCGGTTGATGTGTTGGTGGTGCTGGAAGTGTATCCGGCAGGCGAAGCCAAAATCGCCGGTGCAGATTCCCGCAGCCTGTGCCGGGCGATTCGTTTGCGTGGCCAGGTCGAACCTGTATTTGCCGAAGATAAGGAAGCGCTCTACAGCATTCTGCCGAGCCTGCTGCAGGATGGGGATGTCTTGCTGACACTGGGCGCCGGAGATATCGGCCGTATGGCACAGGCGCTGCCTGAAGTCTTAAGCGGAGGTGCTGAATGATGGCCCTGCAGCAGACTTTAAGAGGCGAACTCAAACTGCATGAACCGCTGGCTCGCTATACCTCATGGCGCGTAGGTGGTGAGGCAAAACAGCTGTATCGGCCGGCAGACGCGATCGATTTGGCGGTATTTCTGCAACAGTTGCCGACTGATGAACCTGTTCTCTGGCTGGGACTCGGCAGTAATCTGCTGGTACGCGATGGCGGCTTTAATGGCACCGTGATAGTAACGGCAGGTGCTTTACAGAATATTGATATTGAAGGCGGCCGCGTTGAAGCCGAAGTCGGCCTTTACTGCAGCAAACTGGCGAAACAGGTCGCCAAGGCAGGCCTTAAAGGCGCCGCCTGGCTGGCCGGTATTCCCGGCACCCTGGGCGGCGCGCTGGCAATGAACGCGGGTGCCCATGGCGGCGAAACCTGGGACTTTGTGACCAGTGTGACCACCATTAACAGACAGGGTGAGCTGCGCCAGCGACCATTGTCAGATTTCGCTGTCGCTTATCGTTCTGTGCCACTGCCGGAAGGAGAGTGGTTCGTTTCGGCCAATATGCAGTTTGAACAAGGTGATGCCAGAACAGAAACCAACTTGATTAAGGACCTGTTGAAAAAGCGCAATGCCAGCCAGCCCACCAATCAGCCCTGCGCCGGTTCGGTATTCCGGAATCCGCAAGGGGATTTTGCCGGTCGACTGATTGAGAGCTGTGAGCTAAAAGGTCTGACTGTGGGCGGTGCCAGCGTCTCAAGCAAACATGCCAACTTTATTGTGAATGACGGCACAGCCACTGCCGCCGATATTGAAAACCTGATTCAGCTGGTTCAGAACAAAGTGGAACAGTTGCAGGGCGTCAGGCTAATACCGGAAGTCCATATTATCGGGGAGGCTGCTGAATGACTCGCCATATTGCTAATCCGGCAGAATTCGGACGCGTCGCTGTGCTGATGGGGGGCCGTAGTGCTGAACGTGAGATTTCGCTGATAAGCGGTAATGCGGTTTTAGCCGGTCTGCAGCGCAAAGGGGTAGATGCCTACGGTCTCGATGTCAGTTTTGATATCTGTCATAAACTTGGCAGCGGTCAGTTTGACCGGGCCTTTATCGTATTACATGGCCGAGGCGGTGAAGATGGTGAAATCCAGGGCTTCCTGCAGGCGGTGAATCTGCCCTACACCGGCAGCGGTGTGGCTGCATCGGTGCTGTCGATGAACAAACGCATCAGTAAGAACAACTGGATTCAGCAGGGCCTGCCCACGGCCGACTTTGCCCGCGTCACCGGTGACAGTGATGCTGAGATGATCGTCGCCCAATTGGGACTGCCACTGATTATTAAGCCGGTGAATGAAGGCTCCAGCATCGGTATGAGCAAGGTCAAAACTGTTGCCGAGCTTAAGGATGCGATAGCGCTGGCATTGAAGTATGACGCCGATGTGATTGCCGAGCAGTGGATACAGGGCGAGGAGTACACCGTCGCGATTCTCGATGGTGAGCCCTTACCGGCCATCAGATTGAAAACGCCGCGCGAGTTTTATGACTTTGAAGCCAAATATCAATCCAACTCCACCGAATATCTGTGCCCCTGCGGTCTTGATTCAGACAGCGAACAGCAGATGCAGCAACTGGCATTGAAAGCCTTTGAGGGCCTGGGCATGTCGGGATGGGGCCGGGTGGATTTTATGCGTGACGGCAAAGGCGAGTTTTACTTGCTGGAAGCCAACAGTGTGCCGGGTATGACTGATCACAGCCTGGTGCCGATGGCGGCAAAACAGGCCGGTATCGAGTTTGATGATCTGGTGTGGCGAATTCTGGAAACCAGTTTCAGGGAAGCACTTTGATGGCAGTCAACAAACAAAAACGTGGTGCCAGCATCACTGAGGCTAAAGAGAGCCAGCCCAGAGACTGGAAGCAGTCGCTGAAACAGGCTCTGGCTATCGTTGTAGTGATGATGATTATCGGTGGCGGTGCCTATCTGCATGAGGCGAATACCTTGCCGGTCAAACATGTGACCGTCGAAGGCGAAATTCGCCATATTGACCGCGATGAGCTGGTTCAGTCCGTGTCGCCGTTTGTACGGGGTAGCTTCCTCGATGTTGATGTTGCCAGTATCCGCGCTGCCGGTGAACAGCTGCCCTGGATTAAACAAATTCAGGTCAGACGGGTATGGCCGGACACGCTGCATCTGGTGGTCGAGGAACACAAAGCGGTGGCGCGTTGGAATGAAGACGGTCTGGTAAACAGCCTCGGCGGGGTGTTCAAGCCCGCATTGGATACGATTCCGGCCGGGCTGGTACAGATGAACGGCCCTGAAGGCACCAGTGAGCTGATGGCGAGAAGACTGGTGGATATTCAGCAACAGCTGAATGTGCTGGGGCTGAGAGTCACCGCTATCAGCATGGATAAGCGTCGTGCCTGGCAAGTGGATTTTAAAGACGGCCTGCATCTGAAGCTGGGCCGGGCAGAAGGGGATGCCCGTCTGCAACGGTTCATCGATGTGTATCGAAGCGGTCTGAACAGCTTCAGAGAGCAGATTAAAGAAATTGATATGCGTTATACCAACGGGCTGGCCGTGGTCTGGAAAGACGGTCAGCAACCTGATTTTAATGGGACTGTGTAATGTCGAAACGTAGCGAGAGAGAACTCATCGTCGGACTGGATATCGGCACCTCAAAAGTGGTGGCGATTGTGGCGGCCCCGATTCTGGATGCCGGCCCCAATGAAAACCAGCTGGAGATCATCGGTATCGGTTCGCATCCTGCCCGTGGTATGAAAAAAGGGGTGGTGGTCAATATTGAGTCCACTGTGCAGTCGATCCAGCGTGCAGTGGAAGAGGCTGAGCTGATGGCAGGCTGTCAGATCCATTCAGTCTATGCGGGGATTGCAGGTAGTCATATCCGCAGCCTGAATTCTCATGGCACGGTGGCGATTCGCGATAAAGAAGTGACGCAGGGCGATCTGGACCGGGTACTGGATGCGGCTCGCGCCGTACATTTTCCTGGCGATCAGCAATTGCTGCATGTGCTGCCCCAGGAATTCATTATCGATAACCAGGAAGGCATCCGTGAGCCCATCGGCATGTCCGGCGTTCGCCTGGAAGCCAAGGTGCATCTGATTACCGGTGCGGTGAGTGCGGCGCAGAACATTACCAAGTGTATCGAACGCTGTGGGCTCGCCGTGGACGGCATCATTCTGGAGCAGATGGCCTCGAGCTATTCGGTGCTGGATCAGGATGAAAAAGAACTCGGTGTCTGCATTATCGATATCGGCGGTGGCACCACCGATATTGCCGTATTTGTGGATGGTGCGATTCGCCACACCGCGGTGATCCCGATAGCCGGGGATCAGGTCACCAACGACATCGCTGTCGCATTGCGGACACCGACTCAATACGCAGAAGAAATCAAGATTAAATACGCCTGCGCGCTGACTCAGCTGGCACGTGAAGATGAAACTATCGAAGTGCCCAGTGTCGGCGACCGGCCGCCACGGCAACTGGCCAGACAAACCCTGGCCGAGGTCGTGGAACCACGTTATGAAGAACTGCTGATGCTGGTTCAGGCTGAACTGCGTCGCAGTGGATTTGAGGAAATGCTGGCTGCCGGCATCGTGCTGACAGGCGGTAGTTCCAAAATGGAAGGCGTTATCGAGCTGGCTGAAGAAGTCTTCCATCTGCCTGTGCGTCTGGGCGTACCTCAACACGTCGGGGGACTGGTTGATGTGGTGCGTAATCCAATCCATGCCACAGGTGTCGGGTTGCTGTTATTCGGCAACGAGGAACATGCCCCGGGGCATGGTGAAATCAGAGTAAGTGACGGGTTTAAAGGCATGCTGTCAAGAATGAAAAGCTGGTTCCAGGGGAATTTTTAAGCTGAGTAATTCGGTGTGCTGAACTGAACAATTTTTAGGGGGAGAAAACTATGACTTTTGAATTAATTGATACCTATACAGAAAGCGCTGTCATCAAAGTAATCGGTGTCGGCGGTGGTGGCGGTAACGCCCTGGAGCACATGGTGGTCAACCAGATTGAAGGTGTTGACTTCATCAGTGCCAATACTGATGCGCAGGCATTGCGGAAAAGCTCTGCCACTACCCAGTTACAGTTGGGTACTGATATCACCAAAGGCCTGGGTGCTGGTGCCAATCCGGATGTCGGCCGTCAGGCGGCGCTGGAAGATCGCGAACGCATTATGGACGTGATTGATGGTGCCGATATGGTCTTCATCACTGCCGGTATGGGCGGTGGTACCGGTACCGGAGCAGCACCTGTGGTGGCTCAGGTGGCCAAAGAAATGGGCATTCTGACCGTGGCAGTCGTGACCAAGCCGTTCCCGTTTGAAGGCGGTAAACGTATGAAAATCGCCCAGGCCGGTATTGAGGAACTGGGTCAGCATGTTGATTCACTCATCACCATTCCAAACGAAAAGCTGTTGAAAGTGCTGGGCAAAGATATGACCCTGCTCAATGCCTTCAAAGCGGCCAATGATGTACTGTTGGGCGCAGTTCAGGGTATTGCCGAACTGATTACCCGCGAAGGTATGATCAACGTCGACTTTGCTGACGTACGCACCGTGATGTCTGAAATGGGCATGGCGATGATGGGAACCGGGCATGCCTCCGGTGAAAACCGCGCCCGTGAAGCGGCCAAACTCGCTGTTTCCAGCCCGCTGCTGGAAGATGTCGATCTGGCCGGTGCTCGTGGTGTGCTGGTTAACATCACAGCAGGTCTCGATATGAGCATCGGTGAATTCGAAGAAGTCGGTAATACCGTTAAAGAATTCGCTTCCGATGACGCTACTGTCGTGGTCGGTACGGTCATCGATCCGGATATGACTGACGAACTGCGCGTCACCGTGGTCGCTACCGGTCTGGGTGGAGAGAGAGTTACCGCTGCAAAAGCACCGGAAGCCGAGTCACCGCAGATTGAAATCGTCAAGAAATCAGTGGAAATCGACTACGACGAACCAACTGTTATCCGTAAAGAGAAAGACAGCCAGCAGAAACAAGTGGCTAACGGCGATGTCAATATGGATTATCTGGATATTCCAGCATTCCTGCGTCGTCAGGCTGACTGAGTGTAAAAAACTGTAAAGTTGGCTGGTGAAGTTCTGCTTATGGTAATATTATTTGATCTGTAACTGTATAAGGGGGTAATGCACCGTGATCAAGCAACGAACATTGAAGAATGTGATTCGTGCCACCGGTGTCGGTCTGCATAGCGGCGAGATGGTCTATCTCACCCTGCGTCCGGCTGCCCCTAATACAGGCATTATTTTCCGCAGAGTCGATCTCGACCCGGTGGTGGAAATTCAGGCCAAGGCCGAAAACGTCGGTGAAACAGCGCTGTCGACAACCTTAATCGAGCACGGCCAGCGTGTATCGACGGTTGAACATCTGCTGTCAGCCTTCGCCGGTCTGGGTATCGATAATGCTTATATTGATCTTAATGCGCCAGAAGTACCGATTATGGATGGCAGTGCCGGACCGTTTGTGTTCCTGGTGCAGTCAGCCGGTATCGAAGAGCAGAACGTCGCCAAGCAGTTTATCCGTATTAAAAAGCCGGTGGTTCTTGAAGACGGTGACAAGTGGGCCAAGTTTGAACCGTTTGACGGTTTCAAGGTCTCGTTCACCATCGATTTCGAGCATCCTGCCTTTACCGGACGACCGCAACAGGTTGATGTTGACTTCTCCTCCACATCTTTTGTCCGTGAAGTCAGTCGTGCCCGTACCTTCGGCTTTATGAAAGATATTGAAAAACTGCGTGAAAATAATCTGGCACTGGGCGGCAGCATGGATAATGCCATCGTCGTCGATGACTACCGGGTCCTCAACGAAGACGGCCTGCGTTACGAAGACGAATTCGTCCGCCATAAAGTGCTGGATGCGATTGGTGACTTGTACCTGCTGGGCCATAGCCTGATTGGCGCTTTCAGCGGTTACAAATCCGGCCATGAGGTCAACAACAAACTGTTACGCAAACTGCTCGCTCAGGAAGATGCCTGGGAACTGGTCAGCTTCGAAGACGACAAAGACGCCCCCATTCTTTTCAGTCGTCCCGCAGCGTCCTTAACCAGCTGAGTTCAGTCTTTCTGACGCTTCGCCAGTTTGTTCAGGGCGGCTCTTAACGGGCCGTCCTCGATTTCTGCAGCGGTGCTTTTGATAAGTGCCGCTGTTTTTGTAGATAGATGGATATGATTTTCCTGATCCGGCCGGTTGATGGTTGTAAGAGGCCGGACTTTGACTTCGAGTCGGCTTACCGGCTCGGGTAAATGTTCAGACAGTGCCTTGCAGACCTGTGGGGCCTGAAAACGCAGCAGACTGGCGAAGGCGGCTTTGTCAGTATGCACAATCACCTTGTCGGCAGTGATATTGGCCAGCCGGCAGTGATTGACGAATTGTAAAGGCAAGCTTTTCTGCAAAATGATGTTAAGCTTGTCCAGCTCTCGGGCGCGCGCAGCCAGCCATTTGAAATGGCTGTTGTGTTTGTAGACTTGCTCTAAACGCTCGGGTTTTTGAGACATGATTTAAGATCACTGAGAAAGGATAAAAATGCAGGTTATCATTATATCCTCAAACAGTAAGACACATAAGCACTGGCACCTGACGCGATCGAAGCTGCTGGTGCTGGCAGCCGTTCTGGTGAGCCTGGTCAGTATCAGCAGCTACAGTTTCGCAAACTGGTTGCACAACAACGCCAAACCCGCTCAGTTCAAACCGGCTCCCACTTCCTCTCTCAGTTCCTCCAGCAGTTTTTCACCTTCTGACGATAATGCCCTGTCCGATTCCGAGGATGCTTCAGTCACTGATTTTTATGCCCGCCAACTCGGCGGCCTGCAGGCTGAGACCATCCGTCTGCGCATGTTCAGTGAACGACTGGCTGAAATCGCCGGCTTTGACAGTGCGGCTTTCTCTCTTGATGAGCATCCTTCGCTCGGTGGTATCGATCAGAATGGCACGCCGCTCAGTAGTGAAGCCCTTGACCGCGGCATTGAAAAGCTTTCCGATGAACTTCGCACACAGGAAGAAGCCCTGGCTGCGCTGGAACAGTATCTGCTGACCGAAGATACTATCGCCGCCAGTATCCCGACCGGAAAGCCGGTGGAGGATGGCTGGGTTTCATCATTTTATGGCTATCGCATTGATCCCTTTAACGGTAAAAAAACCTTCCATGAAGGTCTTGATATTGCCGCTAGAAGCGGCAGCGATGTCCTCGCCGTGGCCGACGGCATTGTCAGCTGGGTCGGCGAGCGTGGTGGCTATGGCGGTCTGGTGGAAGTCGATCACGGTAACGGCTATGTGACCCGTTATGCCCACAATAAAACCATCAAGGTTAAGAAGGGTGATCGCGTGAGCAAAGGTGAAACCCTGGCTTTGATGGGATCAACCGGTCGTTCTACCGGCCCTCATGTGCACTTTGAAGTGTTACGCGACGGTCAGCACGTCAATCCCTATAACTTCATCAAATAACGCTGCTCCCCTTGTATTCGCGGGAGCGCGTCTCCATCTGAAATGGACAGGCTTCAATCTGTCCTCAGGTCCGCGCTATAATCATACGATTTGAGATTTATTTCCGGTGTTCGCGCCGCAACAACACAAATAAGGCGAAATCATGGTAAGCAAGTTTTTCAGCAAGATATTTGGCAGTCGCAACGAGCGCGTACTGAAAAAGCTCCGCAAGGTCGTTGACGACATTGCCGCGATGGAAGCCGATATCGAAAAACTCGATGACGCGGCGCTCAAAGCCAAAACCACAGCGTTCCGTCAGCAACTGGATGACGGCAAAAGTCTCGATGATATCCTGCCTGAAGCCTTTGCCGTGGTTCGGGAAGCCAGTAAACGGGTACTGGGTATGCGCCATTTCGACGTACAGATGATTGGCGGTATGGTGCTTAATGACGGCAGAATTGCCGAAATGAAAACCGGTGAAGGTAAAACCCTGGTAGCAACGCTGGCGGTATATCTCAATGCTTTGCCCGGCAACGGCGTGCATGTCATCACCGTCAATGACTATCTTGCGCGGCGTGATGCCGCCTGGATGAGTAAGCTTTATGGTTTCCTTGGTCTTACCACCGGGGTCATTGTCTCAGGTTTGAGCAGTGACCAGCGCCGTGAAGCATACGCCTGTGATATCACCTATGGCACCAACAACGAATTCGGTTTTGATTATCTGCGCGACAATATGGCTTTCCGTATTGAAGAGAAAGTCCAGCGCGGACTCAATTTCGCCGTCATCGATGAGGTTGACTCGATTCTGATCGATGAGGCCCGCACCCCGCTGATTATTTCAGGGCCGGCTGAGGACAGTTCCGAACTCTATCAACAGATCAATACGCTGATCCCTTATCTCGACAGGCAGGAAGGTGAGGGCGAAGAAGTCACCAAGCCAGGTGATTACACCGTGGATGAAAAGAACAAACAGGTTCACTTTACCGAAGCCGGTCACGAGAAAATTGAAAACCTGCTGACCGAAGCCGGACTGCTCGATGAAAACGCCAGTCTGTATGATGCTGCCAACATCGGCCTGATGCATCATGTCACCGCCGCTCTGCGTGCCCATGTGCTGTTCCAGCGCGATGTCGATTATATGGTTCAGGATAATCAGATTGTGATTGTCGATGAGTTTACCGGCCGCAGTATGCCGGGCCGTCGCTGGTCTGAAGGTCTGCACCAGGCTGTAGAAGCCAAGGAAGGGGTCAAGATACAGAACGAAAACCAGACTCTGGCTTCAATCACCTTCCAGAATTATTTCCGTCTCTATAACAAGCTCTCCGGTATGACCGGTACCGCCGATACCGAAGCTTTCGAGCTCAATTCGATTTACGGCCTGGAAGTGGTCGTAATCCCGACCCACAAGGAAATGCAGCGTAAAGACGAGGCTGACCGCATTTACCTGACCGGGCAGGAAAAATTCCAGGCGATTCTGGAGGACATTCAGGACTGTCAGAAACGCGAGCAGCCGGTGCTGGTGGGTACCGCATCGATTGAAAGTTCTGAGCTGCTGTCTGGTCTTTTGAATAAAGCCAAGATCAAGCACGAAGTCCTTAACGCCAAGTTCCACGAGAAAGAGGCCCAGATCATTGCTAACGCCGGTCGTCCGGGGGCGGTGACTATCGCCACCAATATGGCGGGTCGGGGTACGGATATCGTCTTGGGCGGCAGTCTGGAAGCTGAGCTGGAAGAACTGCCGGAAGATGCCAGCGAAGAAACCAGAGAAAAAATCCGGGCTGACTGGATGAACCGCCATGACAAGGTGCTGGCTGCCGGCGGTCTGCATATTATCGGTACCGAGCGGCATGAATCCCGTCGTATCGATAATCAGTTGCGCGGACGTTCCGGTCGTCAGGGTGATCCGGGGTCCACCCGTTTCTATCTGTCACTGGAAGACAATCTGATGCGTATTTTCGCTTCCGAACGCATGGCCGGTCTGATGCAGAAACTGGGCATGGAAGAGGGTGAAGCCATCGAACATCCATGGGTGACCCGCGCCATCGAAAATGCACAGCGTAAAGTTGAAGGCCATAACTTTGATATCCGCAAACAGCTGCTGGAATTCGATGATGTTGCCAATGACCAGCGTAAAGTGGTCTATGAGCAGCGTAATGAATTGATGGCAGCTGAAGATGTGTCAGAAGCCATTACTTCAATGCGCGAGACGGTGATCAATGACACCATCAGCATTTATATCCCGCCCAACAGTATCGACGAGCAATGGGATGTGTCAGGCCTGGAACAGGCCCTGCGCGATGAATATGCACTGGAGCTTGATATCAGTGACTGGCTGGAGAATGATGACAGCCTGCATGAAGAAAGCCTGCGTGAACGTATTCTGGAAGAAGCCGAGAAGGCCTATAAAGCCAAAGAGGAAACTGTCGGCGAAGAATTGATGCGTCATTTCGAAAAAGCGGTGATGCTGCAGACACTGGACAGTCAGTGGAAAGAACACCTGGCGCAGATGGATTACCTGCGTACCGGTATCAACCTGCGGGGTTATGCGCAGAAAGATCCGAAACAGGAATACAAGCGTGAATCCTTCACCCTGTTTACCACCATGCTGGATAACATCAAGCATGAAGTCATCCGCATTATTTCACGGGTTCAGGTGCGTGCCCCGGAAGATGTTGATGCCGTTGATCAGCAACGTCGCCAGAGCGGTGATGTGCAATATCAGCACGATGATGCCCAGAAAATGGGACAGCAGGAAGCGGAAGAAGAAGCACCGCAGGCAGCACAGCCATATACCCGAGATGGCAGCAAAGTCGGCCGTAATGATCCCTGTCCCTGTGGCAGTGGTAAAAAATTCAAGCACTGTCACGGAGCCATTAATTAATGGCCGTTAACCTCACTGCGCCGACAGCAGACAAACTGCTGCCGGTAGCCGGGGTGAAACTGGCGACAGTCAGTGCCGGCATTAAAAAGCCAGGACGTCAGGATGTGGTGCTGATCGAATTGGCGGAAGGCAGCGAAACCGCAGCCGTTTACACCCGCAATGCTTTTTGTGCGGCCCCGGTGATACTGGCAAGACAGAATCAGAAACATACGGCCAGCCGTTATCTGCTGATTAACTCCGGCAATGCCAATGCCGGTACCGGTGAACGTGGCATGCAGGCTGCGAAACAATGCTGTCAGGCTGTTGCCGATCTGACCGGTGTTGATGCCAGTGCGGTACTGCCATTTTCAACCGGGGTTATCGGCCAGCCACTGCCGGTTGATAAAATCACTGCTGTCTTGCCCGAAGCCAGAGACAAACTGGCTGAAGATAACTGGATGCAGGCCGCCCAAGCCATCATGACGACTGATACCGTGGCCAAAGCCCGGTCGATGCAAATCGAGCTGGGCGGTAAAACCGTGACCATCACCGGTATCTCCAAAGGCTCGGGCATGATCCGTCCGGATATGGCCACTATGCTGGCTTACATCACCACTGATGCTGCGGTCAGTCAGGCTGTGCTGAAGACCATGCTGCATAAGGCGATGAATCAGACATTCAACCGCATTACCGTTGATGGTGATACCTCGACTAATGATGCCTGTGTGCTGGTTGCCACCGGCCAGGCCGGCAATAAGCCCGTCAGCAATATCACCAGCGAAGAAGGTGAGCGTTTACTGACAGCTTTGACCGATATTTGTCGCTATCTGGCTCAGGCTATCGTGCGAGACGGCGAGGGCGCGACCAAGTTCATCGCGATTGCAGTGAAGCAGGGCCAGAGTCAGGAAGAGTGCCGTATGGCGGCTTACGCCATCGCACATTCCCCCCTGGTGAAAACCGCTTTATTTGCCTCAGATCCGAACTGGGGCCGGATTCTGGCAGCAGTAGGTCGTAGCGGCATCGACGACCTGGATGTCAGCACAGTCAGCATCAATATCGGCGATGTCTGCATCGTCGACCGGGGACAGCCTGCCGAAGACTACACCGAAGAAAAAGGTCAGGCCGTGATGGATGAATCGGAGATTGATATTACCGTCTGGTTGGGACGAGGCCAGGCGGAAGATATGGTCTGGACCTGCGATTTTTCCTACGATTACGTCAAAATCAACGCTGAATACCGTACCTGATCCAACATGGCCGAAAACCAGATAACGACCCTGAGTGAATTTCTGCATCACAGCGGAGCCAAGTATCGGGTATTTGATATGGGCCGACGGGTGACCAAGCTCAGTCCGGATCAGTTTGTCAGTTTTGAGTGGGCAAAAAAGCCCTATCCCATGCCGTTTCAGCGCAGCGCCTTGTTCGGCGTCATATTCTGGCATCCGGATGCCGCCGATAAGCACTATGTCTGGTTTCTGAAATTCCCGCTGGATGAGCAGGGGCTGCTGCTGCAATCGGCGCGCGATGAATTTCTGGTAATGCTGCTGGAGCGGGTCGGTGAGTGCATGCTCGCTGCGGCTGACGGCAAGCAGATTGAAGGCGCACTCAAAGACAGCCCTTATACCTTTACCCCGCGCGAAGACAAAATGGCGGCATTTAATGCACAGGCCACCAAAAGCCTGGCACTCAAACCGTCATCGTATTATCACGAGGCTTATGCCTATTTCACTGGCAAGCGGCCTTTGGACAGCTGGGACCAACTGGGTATGCAGGGGGTTGCCGATGTCGCAGTGAGGCTGGATGACAATGAGGAAACGCTGGGACTCATCGAGACCCTGCCACGGATTCCCTATGAGCCGTTTAATGTGCTCAGTACCTTTCTGGAAAATGCCGAGCCGGCCGCAGGTATCGTCGAAGTACTGGCACAGCGGGTCGATGTGCAACTGGAGAAAAAGCAGCCGGATATCAGCATGCTGTGTGCCTGCCTGCGCGCTGCGTCCAACAGCCCGGCCAGAGGCCTCGTGGATCAGATAATCAAACACGTGCTGAAGCATCCCTGCAGTCAGCATATTGAGGTGCTGGCAGTATTGGCTGGGCGTTGCTGGCGGTCTTTACAGCAGCCATCCCTGTGTCAGCTGTTTGTGGAACAGCTGGCGCACAATGAGGCAGGTTATGAAGGCTTCAGTCAGTTACTGGCGGACTTGGTTTTCGTACCGGGCATGCGCGAACCCGTGATGCAGGCATTACGAAACCCGGAGCGTTCCAGAAAGCTGACCGAGTTTGTCGGCAGGATGTTCGGCTGATTAATCGATATTGTTTTTGACGATATCGGTGTTGATACCGTCTATACTCTGCTGGTTTTTCTGACGCCAGTATTCCCGAATCCCCACTTCCCCCTGTTTTTCGGCCCAGTTATTCAACTGCTCACGATCGCCGGCATAGTCAAACAGCGGCACTGCCATGCCACAGGAAGTCTGTACCAAATCGATAGCAAGATCGAAAATCTGTCGAGCACCAGGCAAGGGATCAAACAGGGAATACAAGCCTTGCCAGGCCGGATCTTTGTGATGAATGACCCTGGCTGTGCCATACACTCTCAGAATCAACGGCTTGCCACTGAAAGCAGCAAACATCAAAGTCATACGGGGATTCAATGACACATGGGCTGCCGTTTCATTACCACTGCCTGTCACATTGAGCCAGACAATTCTGCTGGCGTTCATCACCCGCAAAGAATCCATGCCTTTGGGCGAGATATTGACGCGGCTGTCTTGGGTCGCCGTGCCCACAAAAAACAATTGTTGTTCGCCAATAAAGCGTATCAGTCGATCAGATAATTGAGTAAATTTTTGTCCCATGTACCCATCCTTTGAAGTGATATCACCATGCCGATATCAATCAGATAAAATGCTGAGCTGTCGGATTAAAAGGGAAAGATGAGCATAATCATAATCAGCGTCAGCAGACCGATAAACAGGTTCATTGGCAAGCCTACACGAATGAAATCCATAAAATGATAATTGCCCGGTCCATAAACCATCAGGTTCGTCTGATAGCCGAGCGGGGTAGCAAAGCTGGCAGAAGCTGCCATCATAATGGCAAAGATAAAAGGCTCGTTGGCCAGACCAGCCTGCTCTGTAATGCCCAGCACAATCGGCAGCATCAGAATAGCGGCGGCATTGTTGGTAATGACTTCGGTTAAAATCGACACCGTGATATAGGTCAGTAGCAAAAGCAACCAGGCCTGGTTATGGCTCAGGCCAATGATGTTGTCAGCCAAAAGTGATGCCAGCCCTGTTGACTCAATAGCGCTGCCCAGCGCAAAAGAGGCTGCTATCGTTAAAATCACAGTTAAATCCAGGCTTCTTTCAGCCTGATTGACCGAGCAGCAGCGGGTGAGAATCATCAGAACAGCCCCTGTCATTGCTGCGGTTAGCATACTGATGATGCCAAAACCGGCCGCAGCAACCAGTCCCAGCAGTATGCCCCAGGCCAGCAAGGCCTTCTCATGTTTTGGTGATTCTTCGCCGAGATCATTAATCAGCAAGAAATCTTTGTTGTAACGCTGGCGAGTAACAAAAGCCGGCCGGGCTTCAAGCAACAGGGTATCACCTGCTTGAAGTTTGATATTGCTCATATTGTCCGGCAATCTTTCGCCGTTACGGGCTACCGCCATGATGATGGCACCATAACGCTCGAGAAAAGCCGTTTCCCGTAAAATCTCACCGATAGAAGCACAGTGAGGCGATACCACCGCTTCGACCAACCGTCGCTCGGGTCGCTCTGCAGCCATAACCTGGTTATCATAAGTCGTGCTCGAGGGCACGATTCCGCGAATTCGCAATAGATCCGTGATCCCCTGCGTATCGCCGGCGAAAACCAGACGGTCACTATCATGTAAGCGTTCTTCAGAAGCGACGGCAGTCAGCAGGGTGCCATCGCGCTCAATTTCCACCAGAAATACGCTTTTCTGATCACGCAGTCCGGCTTCAGCAACGCTTTTACCCACCAATGGGCCGCCCGGCTCAACCATGACCTCAAGCGTGAACTCACGGACGTTGTCAAACAGATGGCTTTTGCTCAAATCGGGAAGCCATCTGGGGAAAAACAGCCACATGAAAATCAAACCACCCACGGCTACCGGCAGACCGATGATTGTTATTGAAAACAGGGAAAAACCCGCCTCGCCAGTCAACATCTGGTACTGGCCGTTCACTACCAGATTGGTACTGGTTCCTATCATGGTGATGGTGCCACCCAGGATAGCGGTATAACTGAGCGGAATCAGCATCTTTGATGGCGCGATATTGATACGTTTACACCAGGCCAGCACACCCGGAATCAGGGTCGCGACAACAGGCGTGTTATTGAGAAAAGCGCTGAGTGTGACGACAGGGGTAAACAAACGGAAATAGGCTCCGCGGATTGAAGTCGGTGTCCCCATCAGTGATTTAACAAAAAGATCGACCCCGCCCGAAGCATGCAGGCCTGCGGCAACGACAAACATGGCGGCTACAGTCAGCAAACCACTATTGCTGAAACCGGCTAATGCCTCGGCGGGTTCGAGCACACCTGTCAGCAGTAATACAGTGAGTGCGGTGAGCATGGCGATATGGGGTCTGACGTGTGTGACTATCAGTGTAATCAGTACTGCTGCAGTCAGCAGCAAAGTCAGCCATGCTTGCCAGTCCATCTATGTCACCCAGAATAGGAAAATGCTTATTTTGCCTGGGTTTTATATAAATGGAAGTAATAATAAAATATAAATTAATTCTAAAATTGAATATAGAAACTCACCTTCATCGCAAGGGCGTAAGTATTGGACAACGAAGTGTTAATGCTGTGCGTCAATGCCAAGGAGCGGTACCGATGACGTCGATGAAAGTGAAATAATTGCGCTGGTATCAGTCCGTGGATGAGCCAGGTATTCTCTGATGGCCAATCTGATGCTGCCATTCCTGTTCCATCATCAGTTCCTGAGTGGATTCAACGCGGTCAATAAAAACATGGCCATTAATATGATCCAGCTCATGCTGGAATACCCGCGCCAGAAAGGCTTCATAGCGGGTTTCCACTGTCTCGCCAGCACGAGTCTGGTAACGAACCTCAATCCAGTCATAGCGGGGTACCAGACCGCGGAGGCCGGGCAGGCTGAGACAGCCTTCCCAGTCTTTAGTGCTGGTATCAGAATGTGCCAGAATTTCAGGATTAATCACAGCAAAAGGCGGCACAGCCGGGGCGTAGGGATAGCGTGCGTTGGGATGGGATGACAGAATAAAAAAACGTTGGCTGATGCCGACCTGCGGTGCCGCAATACCCATGCCACCTTTGTCCATGACAAAAGCCAGCAGCGCATCAAGCTGTTGCTGAAATGCCGGGTCATCAATGTCTGTGACGGGCAGGGCTGTTTGTCGCAGCAGCGGATGACCCAACTGGTGAATACTGAAATCGGTGCTCATATCGCCGGGGCTTGCAGCGGATCCTGTAATCGAAACCAACCTGCAATACTGTAACGGTCGCGTAAGGATTTAACCACCTCGTGCGGGAATTCTTCACTAAGAAAAATCACAAAGCTGCCGAAATTGGGATTGACGGTTTCAATCACTTGATCAGAATCCGGGGCGTAAATCAGCAACTGACCGCCGTCTTCAGCCTGCCATTCGGGGTTTAAATAGAGCACGGTGGTCAATACCCGGTTGGACTGACCTTTGAAAGCGTCCAGATGTTTTTTATAAAAAGCACCGGGCGGGTAATGAGCATAATGCGACTCATAATCAAACAAGCCCATGAACAGACGGCGATTGATAGCCAGCCGGAACTCGGCCATCTGATTGATATAAGCCCGATCTGTTTGATGCTCATGCGTGAGCCAGCGGGTCTGGTCACGGCGAATGCGGTTATTCAGCTGAAAATCGAGATCACGGCCGATGCCGGCGCGCTGAAAGTCAGCATCATCCAGTCTTGCTACACGGCGATGCAAGGCAATATTGAGCTCTGCCGGCAACAACTGTGGCAATACGCAGTACCCCTTGTCTGCCAGCGCATCGGCTATCAGATCATAGGTGGAATCAAAAGGTTGAATAAGCGCTTTCAATCATGGGATCTCCATACAAACCTGCCGGCAGAACCTGGCCGGACACCGTTTTCTTTCTGCCCAGACGCAGCGCCGTGAAAAGACAGACAATCTGACATAAGGTGCAAGTTTGAACGGACGCTAAAAATAGCATATTTCCCTGATTAAAGAGGATATTTTTATTTTTCAGAGTGGGGTTCTATCCACCCATGACATGGTTCTTCCTTGATTACTGCGTTTACAACGCAGTGTAAAGATCAGGGCCAATAGATGTTATAAACCATGCCACCTGCATTAATAACAAAACCTGATGGCGCGGTCTTTTGCCATACACAACTGACTTTTTATTAATCAGCAATCAGCTGCGAAACCAGCGGATAAATAGTGATCAGCCGAAGAACCAGTAAGCCACAGCAATCGCCGCGATGATGCCGGCAAAGTCAGCGGCAAGACCACAGCCGACCGCGTGACGGATGTTTCTGATACCAACCGCGCCAAAATAAACCGCCAGTACATAAAATGTCGTTTCGGTGCTGCCCTGAACAATCGAGGCCAGCCGTCCGGCGAACGAGTCAGCACCATAAGCCTGCATTGTGTCTACCATCATTGCACGGGCGCCACTGCCGCTGAAGGGTTTCATCAACGCTGTCGGCATCGCATCGATAAAACGATCATCCAGGCCCATACTCAGAACCAGGCTACGCAGACCATCGAAGATAAGCTCAAGTGCACCACTGGCACGAAACACGCCGATAGCGACCAACATCGCCACCAGGTAAGGAATGATTCTGACCGCCGTTTCAAAGCCTTCCTTGGCGCCATCAATAAAGGCTTCGTAAGCATTCACTTTTTTCAGCGCGGCGGCGCTGATAAAGATCACGACCAGTGAAAATAGAATCACATTACTGATCATGGCCGACTGACTGAGCATGGCTTCCTGTGACAGACTGGCAAAGTAAGCAAGCAAACCGGCGACCAGCAGGGTAAAACCACCCAGGTAGGCCATCACAACCCGGTCGAGCAGGTTGATTTTCTGTACCCAGGCAACGGTCAGCAGCCCAATGAGGGTCGACATGTAAGTTGCCAGCAAAATCGGAATAAACACATCGGTAGGGTTGGCGGCGCCCATCTGCGCCCGGTAAGTAAAGATGGTGACCGGAAACAGGGTTACGGCCGAGGTGTTAATCACCAGAAACAGAATCTGGGCATTACTGGCCGTGTCCTTGACAGGATTCAATTCCTGCAGCTCTTTCATCGCTTTGATGCCCAGCGGTGTGGCGGCATTATCAAGGCCCAGCGCATTGGCAGAGATATTCATCACCATGGAACCAAGCGCAGGATGGTTATGTGGAATTTCCGGCATCAGCCGCCGGAACAGGGGGGTCAGGCCCCGTGTGAGCAGGTCAACGAAGCCACTGCGTTCGCCGATTTTCATGATACCGAGCCACAGGGCCAGAATGCCGGTCAGGCCGAGTGAAATTTCAAAGGCGGTTTTGGCCAGTTCAAACATGGCCTCCATTAACTGGGAAAATACCGTGTGATCGCCAAGCACGACTAGTTTGAACAGCGCCACCGCAAAGGCGATCAGAAAAAAGGCGATCCAGATGATATTCAGCATGCGGCTTATTGTGGCATGCCGGTTTGCAGGAAGGAAGCCGGAGAGCATTGCGCTCTCCGGCTGCTTTAATAGGACTTAACGGCGCTTCTGACGAGGCTGAGGCGCTTTACTGCCTTTGGCTGGCTTACGCGGACCGTTTTTCTTCGGCATTTTGCGTGAACCGGGCACTGCAGGACGTTTATTTTCGTCGTTTTCAGCCAGGCTGATTTGCAACTGATGCTGGTTAACCCAGATTTTACGCAGATGCTGGAAGATATCCTTAGGCATACCTTCCGGCAGATCGATAAAGCTGTGATCATCCATAATCGAGATCCGGCCGATATACTGGCTGTCCAGACCGGCTTCATTGGCAATCGCGCCAACCAGGTGTTTGGGTTCAACCTTGTGTTCGCTGCCGACTTCCACCCGATAGGTAATCATGCCGGCTTCAGTCTGATGACGGGCACGTTCTCTTGGTTCACGCGCCGGTTTATCACTACGGCGTGGTTTGTCTTCACTGTCATTCCTGTCACGAGCAGGCTTGCGCTCGCTGGTGTGTGATACTGGATTCAGCGGCCGTTGTTTCTGCACCAGAAACGCGAGCGCGCCGGCCAGTTCCAGCGGATCAGCATTATGCTCTTCCTGATATTGCGCAATCAGAGTTTCAAAAAAGCCCAGTTCCTGTGACTCGATGGTTTCGGTCAGTAGCTGTTTAAAGGCCATGACGCGGCGATCAGCGATATCTTCACTACTCGGCAACTGCATACGGGCAATGGTCTGCTTGGTGGCTCTTTCGATGGCACCCAGCATGCGCTTTTCTCTGGGAGCAACGAACAGGATCGCTTCCCCTTTACGACCGGCACGGCCGGTACGGCCAATGCGGTGCACATAGGATTCGGTATCGTAGGGAATATCGTAATTAACTACATGGCTCATACGTTCAATATCGAGCCCCCGCGCCGCGACATCGGTTGCCACCAGAATATCAATCTGGCCGGCTTTCATTTTTTCGATGGTCTTTTCGCGCAGTGCCTGATTCATATCACCATTGATCGCTGCTGCAGCGTAGCCCCGTGCCTCCAGTTTTTCTGCCAGATCCACGGTCGCGTTCTTGGTACGCACAAAGATAATCATGCCGTCGAAATCTTCGACTTCCAGAATCCGTGTCAAGGCATCCAGCTTGTGCAGGCCGGTCACCTGCCAGTAGCGCTGATTGATGGTATCGACGGTGGAGGTTTTGGACTTGATATGGACTTCAACCGGATTTTTCAGATAACGCTGAGCGACCCGGTGAATCGGTTTGGGCATGGTGGCTGAAAACAAAGCGACCTGACGCTCCTGAGGGGTTTCCTGCAGGATGGTTTCAACATCATCGATAAAGCCCATGCGCAGCATTTCATCGGCTTCGTCCAGAACCAGTGAACGCAGGGCATCCAGCTGCAGTTTGCCGCGGCGGATATGATCCAGAATACGGCCCGGCGTACCGACAATCACCTGCGGATTACGTTGCAGTGCACGCAGTTGCAACCCCATGCTTTGACCGCCGTAAATCGGCAGGACATGAAAGTTTTTGATATGACGGCCATAGCCCTGAATGGCTTCAGCTACCTGTATCGCCAGTTCACGTGTCGGCGTCAGTACCAGCAGTTGCGGGGCCTGCTGTTTATTATCCAGTCGACTCAGCAAAGGCAGAGAAAAGGCCGCAGTTTTACCGGTACCGGTTTGCGCCTGACCCAGCAGGTCCCGGCCTTCCAGTAATGGCGGAATGCTTTGCGCCTGGATTGGCGATGGGGTCTCATAACCTGCTTCCTGAATGGCTTTGAGAATAGCCGGGGCAATGCCTAACTCACTGAATGAGGGCATCGTTTCACGATGTTCTGTGGACATGGAATAACCTGTGATGGTCAGTTTTGAACGCAAAACTGATAAGCGGGGATGTAAAACCCGACATTATACGATGCTGATTGCAGAAAAGACAGAAAAAACATTTGTTTATTGCCAGACTGGCAAGCAGTATCGCACAGGCTTTATGATGGACTTAAACCCGCTCCCAGGAGAAGCCGATGGAGCCGTTTTCAGTTGATGCTGATATCCCGCAGCAGATTGCAGCGCGGGTAGAGCAGGTTGATGTCAGCAAGGCAACAGCAGGTCCACTGCAGATATTTGTCCTTGCAGTTCTGGCAGGAGGCTATATCGCGCTCGGTGCAGCTTTCTTTATGCTCGTGAGTTACGACACTGGCAGCTTCGCCGGTGGCCTGTTACGGTTAATGGCAGGCCTGATGTTTTGCCTTAGCCTGATCCTGGTTGTCGTGGCCGTCGCTGAACTGCTTAGCGTTAATAACCAGAGGGTGATGGTCTTTGTTGATGGCGAGGCGACACGGAGTCAGTTGCTTAAAAAATGGATGATTGTCTATCCGGGTAATTTTGTGGGTATCTGTTACTGCAGACGCTCATGTCCTTTGCTGCTGACAATCTGACCATAACGGGATTTTTAAGGCATAGGCTGTTGCCCGTTACGCTGGGCAACATGTTGGGCGGCGGCATGTTTGTCGGCCTGGTTTACGGGTTTATTTACCTGCGTAAAAATTAAGGAGAGTAGCAATGTCTGATCACATCTATAAAATCATTGAACTGACTGGTAGCTCGCCTGAAAGTACTGATCAAGCCATTCGCAGTGCTGTCAGAAAAGCGGGTGAAACCGTTAAACATATGGACTGGTTTGAAGTCGTTGAAACACGCGGCTCGATTCAGGGTGGTGAAGTCGAGTTCTGGCAGGTCACCATCAAAGTCGGTTTCCGTATCGAAAGCTGAACCGAAGAAAGAGGCTGAATGATGCGTACCGACGTTGTCATCATCGGTGCGGGCACAGCAGGTCTGGCTGCCGCCAGAGAGGTCAGCAAACAGACAGATGATTTTCTGTTGGTTGATCCCGGTCCGCTGGGCACGACCTGTGCCCGGGTCGGCTGCATGCCCTCCAAGCTGTTGATTGAAGCTGCCGATGCCTATCACCGCAGGCTGAGCTTTGAGGAATTCGGCATTCAGCATGCCGACAGGCTCAAAGTGGATATGACCGCGGTGATGCAGCGGGTTCAGCAGGTGAGGGATTTCTTTGTTGCCAGTACGCTGGAGGTGACCCGGCATTACAGTAAGCAGCTGATTCAGGAAAAAGCGCAAATTCTCGGCAGCGGCCGGGTTCAGGCCGGCAAACATAGCATCGAGTGCGAGAAAATCATTATCGCTACCGGCTCGCGGCCCGTGCTGCCCGACAGCTGGCAGGCTTTTTCTGAGCATATTCTGACCAGCGATAATCTGTTTGATCAGCACAGTTTTGTCGATCGGATCGCCGTAATAGGTCTCGGTGCCATTGGTCTTGAATTGGCTCAGGCGCTGAGTCGTCTCGGGATCGAGGTTACTGCCTTTGGGACTGACAAGATGCTGGCAGGTCTCAGCGATAAAGAGGTTAATAATGCTTTACTACACAGCCTGAAACAAGAGTTCGGGCTGCAACTGGGTGAAGAGGCGCAATTGCAACAGACCGCGGCAGGCATCCATGTCAGAGCCGGTGATTTCAGTGAGGAATTTGAACAGGTACTCGTGGCGATAGGCCGGCAACCCAACATCGATAATCTCGGCCTTGAAAATCTCAATATCACGCTGGATGAGCAGGGCATGCCCAACGTGAATCCGTACACTCTGCAGCTTGAGCAGTTACCGGTATTTATCGCCGGTGATGTCCGCGCTGACGCGATGCTGTTGCATGAAGCTGCCGATGATGGCCGTATTGCCGGTCACAACGCAGTGGCGGAATCGGTTTTATCCTATTGCCGCCGCATACCGCTTAGTGTGGTTTTTTGTAAGCCCGAAGTCGCTGTGGTCGGCCAACGGCTTGCTGAGCTTGAAGGTCAGGATTGGGTGGCAGGTGCGGTGGATTTCTCAAACCAGGGACGTGCCAGAGCCGCTTTGAGCAATGCCGGCTATCTTAGAATCTATGCGGATAGGCAAAGCGGCAAGCTGCTTGGCTCGGAGATGGCTGCCCCCGAAGCCGGCCATCTGGCGCATTTGCTGGCGCTGGCGATTCAGCAGGATATGACCGTCACCCAAATGCTGGCGATGCCGATTTATCATCCGGTATTGGAAGAGGGCTTGCGCACAGCTCTGCGTGAGCTGCAGTCAAACATCAGCAAAGAGGGTGGTTTTGATTTATCCCGCTGCGAAGCGATGAATGCCGAAGCTCTGGATTAGGCGCCAAGCTTTTCGAAGCTATGCACCCAGACCTGGTGGGCGTCATTCCAGTCCATACCGGCATGCATGCTGATAATCAGCTGTTTGTAGGTACCCAGATCCGGAAAACCTTCAGCTTTGGCGTCAGCCTCAGTCATCTCACCCAGCGACTGTCTCTCCAGTCCGGTAATCACAAACTCTTCTGAATCGAGGAAAAAAGTTTCACCGGGATAGCCGTAGACTCCGTTACGGCGTTGCTGGGTTTTGCGACCGGCCAGCGCGGCATCGACCAGCCGTTGATGGGTCACCAGCCGATCGATGTCACAGGTTTTGGGTGGGTAATCCGGATGTAATTCAGACATTATTTCTCGATCTTGGTGAATTTGGAGCCTTCCAATGTCAGGTTGAACATCAGGCCCTTGTTGCTGAACATAAAACCGACAATCGGATCCTCGATATCAATGGTGTTGATATCTTCACCGGCACCCCATTCAACCAAAGCGACCGAGCCATCAACACCGGCTTTCCAGCCTTTGCTGTTACGGAAATATTTCAATGCTTCCTGCTCCAGGAAAACGATTACCAGCGACTTGCTCTGGGCGCCCAGCTGCAGGCCGATGGAAGCCGCTGCAGTACTGTAATAGGACACGGTTTCACCGTTAATCAGTAAGGCGCCTTCACCATACTCACCGCCAATACCAAAACCGGCCTTGATGATTTTGGGGAACACCAGCACACCCGCAGCGCGCTGCAGAAATTCGGCGCCACCGGGGACTTCGGTCTTGAATTTTTTCAGCGTTTCATTGACGCCGATATCAATTTCAGTGGCAGAGGCTGCCAGCGTTAACGCTGGGCTGGCAAAAAACATCATGCCCAGGCAGGTCATTAAAATGGTCCATTTTTTCGCCAGATGCAGATTAATCTGTTTCATTCATGCTGCCTCATTCAGATTCGCTATAACTACACTAGCATGAAAAAATGACTGAAGTTGAGTCCTTATTCTGCCATTCTGATTTCAGCCTGTTTTAATTAATCCCCAGACTCTGCAGGTACTCATCGTAGCTGCCATGAAAATCAGTGATCCCCTCGGCTTCCATATCAAAAATACGGGTGGCCAGCGAGGAGACAAATTCACGATCATGACTGACGAAGAACAGGGTACCGTCGAATTGCTCCAGCGCCATGTTGAGCGATTCAATCGATTCCATATCCATATGGTTGGTGGGTTCATCCATTACCAGAATATTGGGACGCTGAAGGATGAGTTTACCCAGCAGCATGCGGCCTTTTTCGCCACCGGATAACACATTCACTTTTTTGTCGATCATATGACCCGAGAACAGCAATCGGCCCAGCGTGCCACGAATCACCTGTTCATCATCCTCTGGCCCGGCCCACTGCGCCATCCAGTCATACAGGTTCATGTCATTTTTAAACAGATGATCATGGTCCTGGGCGTAGTAGCCGATGTTGGCATTTTCCGACCATTTCACCTCACCGCTTTTAGGCGGCATATCGTCGACCAGGGTTTTGACCAGGCTGGATTTACCAATGCCGTTGGGGCCGATAATCGCGATCCGCTCGCCCACTTCGGTAATAAAGCTGAAATTATCAAACAGCGGTTTTTCATTATCATAGAACTGGCTGATTTTGCTGACTTCCAGCGCGTTACGGAATAGTTTCTTGTCCTGGGTAAAACGGATATAAGGATTGACCCGGCTGGAGGGTTTGATGTCATCAAGCTGGATTTTTTCAATCTGTTTCTGGCGTGAGGTGGCCTGTTTCGCCTTGGAGGCATTGGCTGAGAACCGGGATACAAACTCCTGCAGTTCCTTGATCTGCGCTTTTTTCTTGGCATTATCGGCCTGCAGGCGTTCACGGGCCTGGGTAGAAGCAATCATATAGTCATCGTAATTGCCGGGGTAAACCCGCAGTTCACCGTAATCCATATCCGCCATATGGGTGCAGACACTGTTCAGAAAATGGCGGTCATGCGAAATAATGACCATGGTGCTGTTACGCTGATTAAGCACATCTTCCAGCCAGCGGATGGTGTTGATATCGAGGTGGTTGGTGGGCTCGTCAAGCAGCAGAATATCGGGGTCGGCAAACAGTACCTGTGCCAGCAGAATACGCAGTTTCCAGCCCGGGGCGATCTCACTCATCGGGCCGTAGTGCTGCTCCACCGGAATGCCCACACCCAAAAGCAACTCACCGGCGCGGGCTTCGGCCGTGTAGCCGTCAAGTTCAGCATACTGGCCTTCGAGTTCGGCGACTTTGATGCCGTCTTCTTCACTCATCTCCGGCAGGCTGTAGATGCGATCACGCTCGTGGTGGACCTCCCACAGCGCTTTATCGCCCATGATCACCACATCGATCACCCGCTGTTCCTCATAGGCGAACTGATCCTGTTTCAGGACCGCGAAGGATTCATTCGGATCCCGGCTGACATTGCCTGAAGAGGGTTCCTGATCGCCGGCCAGAATTTTCATAAAGGTCGATTTACCGCAGCCATTGGCGCCGATAAGACCATAGCGGTTGCCGTCTCCGAATTTGACCGAGACGTTTTCGAACAGGGGCTTGGCCCCGAATTGCATGGTGAGGTTGGCAGTGCTTAGCAAGAGAGAAATCCTGTCGTTAGGAAAGTCGACGGGCGACGTGAAAAACGCGCCATTATACACGCACTTAGTGGTTGCGAATAAGGGCCAGTTTGGCTTGTCTGCTGAGTTTTTTTATCGCGGCTTCGCGTTTGGAAGCGCTGCTTCTGTCGGGGTGAGTTTCCTGGTAAACCAGCTTGCGGGCCGGGCTGGTATGAAAAAAGCGGGCACCGCCGCTTTGATTCTGATGCTGGGCGAAACGACGGTTCAGGTCGGTGGTGATACCGGTATATAAATTACCGTTATCGGCCTCGATAATATAGACGAACCAGCCGCTGGGCTGGGCTTGTTCTGTCACCACACCAGTCTGCGTAAGTGATATTCAGTCGGCATCAAAATCGAGCGCCACTGAATTAATACAATAGCGCAGGCCGGTGGGTGCCGGTCCGTCGTCGAAAACATGGCCGAGATGGGCATCGCAATGCTGGCAGCGTACTTCGGTACGGTCCATGCCATTGCTGTAATCAGCGTGATGACTGACCGCATCGACATCGACCTGGGCATAAAAGCTGGGCCAGCCACAGCCGGAATCAAATTTCGTTGTGGAAGTGAATAGAGGCTGGTGACAACAGACACAGCGGTAGGTGCCGTCATCCTGTTTATCGACATAAGCCCCGGAAAAGGGCGGCTCGGTACCGGCTTTTCGGGTCACAAAGTACTGTTCTTCAGTCAGTTGCTCTCGCCATTGAGCATCGGTTTTTTCGAGTTTTTGAGGCATGTTTCGTACAACAGTTCAGCTTCGACTGGACGCCATTGTAAGCAAACTTGTACAAAAATTCAGCACTGAGGGAGATTATGAAAAAAATGCCGGCCTGGAGGAGGCCGGCAAAACTCGGTTTTCAGATTTAAGAGAGAGGGAGTGTCAATGCGCGAGCCTGGCAAGGCATCTCAGCTCCATCGGTTATAAATAGTAATGATTTGTATTTAGCTTTGCAAGTTATTTTTACGATTTTTTTGTTTCCATGCGTTCAATGCATCACAACGGAAGACTGATCCGGATGCGAAGCCCGCCCTGAGACCGGTTTTCGGCTTCGATTCGACCGCGGTGAGCAGTGACCGCACGCTGGGCAATGGTCAGCCCGAGGCCGATGCCATCGCGACGTTGCGGTTCACCACGGAAGAATGGACGGAACAGCTTAGTCAGATCAGCATCACTGACGCCCGGGCCTTCATCTTCAATCACGATGTCAAAGTGTCTGGCATTGGCATCAAGACCGGCGCGGATACTGATATTGCCGCCGGCATCACTGAATTTGATGGCATTGCGCAACACATTCTCGATCGCGCGGTGCAGCAATTCCTGTTGTCCGAGTAGGCTGACTTGACCATCATGCTGATAGAGAATGTGTACCGATTTGGCTTCGGCCTCAAAACGGGCATCGGCGACAATTTCATCGAGCAATAGGTTGATATCAATCTCTGTCGGCTGATTATGACTCACCCCAGTTTCCATCCTGGACAGCAATAACAATTCACCGACCAGATCACTCATTCTCTCCGCTTCTTTTTCCAGCCGGCTGAGTGTCGTATTCACTTTTTCCGGTTGCTGCTGGGCAATACCGATAGCGGCCTGGACCCGGGCGAGCGGCGAGCGCAGTTCATGGGAGACATCATGAAGTAGCTGGCGTTGGCCGTTAACCAGGCTACTGATCTGAGATGTCATAAAATCAAAATTCTGCCCCAGTTCTGCCAGTTCATCGCGCCGGTTTTTCATCTGTGAACCTACCCGGGTGTCGAGCTTTCCATCGGCAACAGACTGCAATGCCTTTTTCAGTTTGCTAATGGGCCGAGTGAAATACCAGGCCAGAACTGCACTGAAAAACAGACTGGCAAGCAGAGCAGAGCTGATAATCAGCAGCAGGGGCAGATGCTTCAGCACCCAGCTTTTCTTGAATAGTGGCCCCGGCGCTTTTTCCGGTTCGGCCAGTGGTGCATAAAGCAACCAGTTCTCGTCGCCGATTCTGACCTGTTCAACAATGCGATCTTTGCCCTTGGCCAGCAGGCGTCTCGCCTGTGACAGCGCTGACACATCAACCCGACGTTGCAGCAAATCCTGATTGTCAGTATTGACCGCCATCAGATTCATCAACCGGTTTTGCTGGCTTTGTTTCAAAAATGCTGACAGCGCCTCCAGCCCCTGATTGCGACCAATATCAGCGGCTACGTGAACATAGGGAATGCCGCGAAAATCGATTAATCTCTCGTCACGGGAGAGAGGATCATCATCGGTTGCATGTTTGAGCCAGACAAAACTTCCGGCACTGATCGCGGCAGCCAGCAGCGTCAGCCAGAATGAGAAGAAGAATTTCCAGAACAGACGCCCCATGCCTATTCCTTGATCAGCTGGTAACCCTGACCACGGATAGTCTGGATCAGATGATGACCATCGGCATGTTGACCGAGCTTCTGGCGAATACTGCTCATATGCACATCGATACTGCGGTCAAAGCGTGCCAGCGGTCGGCCCAGTGCCTGTTGTGACAGCGCCTGTTTGCTGACGACATGACCGGCTTCACGTGCCAGCACTTCCAGCAGATTGAATTCGGTGCTGGTCAAATCAATGACGGCATCAAACCAGAATGCCTGACGACTTTCAGACAGAATGGTCAGTGGCCCGATGCTGAGCTGCTGCTGTTCCTGTCTAGTGCTGTATTCGGTGCGGCGCAGAATGGCACGGATGCGGGCAACCAGTTCTCTCGGGGTGCAAGGCTTGGGGACATAATCATCGGCACCTGATTCCAGGCCGATGATGCGATCGATATCATCGCCTTTGGCAGTAAACATCAGCACTGGTATCAGACTCTGCTCGCGTATTTGTCGCAGAATGTCGGTGCCTTTTATGTCGGGCAGCATCATATCCAGAATAATGAGTTCAAAACGGCCGGATAAAGCCGCTTCCAGGCCTTCACGACCGTTGAAACGGGTTTCGACAAAAAACTGTTCCTGTTGCAGATAATCTTCAAACAACTCTGCCAGTTCCACATCGTCATCAATAATGAGTACCGAAGCCACCACTCAACCTCTTTACAAGTTGACTCAATCATAGCGACTCAAAGGCATAGCAACCAGACTGCAGGGCGCATCTTTACTTATTTTTACCTCGTACTAACGTTTCTTTACTGCCGCCTGCGTGATACTGGCAGCGTGTTATGCACAGCCTGACAGGCCGAATGTTAATTCCAATAGGAGATAAATAATGAAGAAACTGATGATGGCTTTATGCCTGATGCCGCTTATTGCAGTTGCCCATGCAGACGAGCACGAGCCTAAACAATGTGATGGCCACCAACATCATATGAAACATAAAAAAGCCGGCGATGTGCCATTTTACCTGCGCGATATCGAACTTAACGATACCCAGAAAGCCCAGCTGAAAGCGATGATGGAAAAACGCCATGCCCAACGCAAAGCTGCCAAGAGTGAATACTGGCAGACCAAAAAAGCGATTTATGAACTGACTCGCGCTGAGACTCTTAATGAAGCCGAACTGGAGACACTGGTTGATAAATCCATGGCAATGAAAAAACAGGCATCGATGGCGCGGGCGCGTTTTCATCATGAAGTCTACAATCTGCTGACAGCTGAACAGCAACAGCAGCTGGATGCCAAAATAGAAGCATTCAAGAAAAAACATCAACAGTCCTGATTCACAGGATTTGATTACAAGCACGGTGCTGCCATCCTCTCCTATCCTGCAATCCGGGGGCACCGTGCTTTTCTTTTGTCATTAGAGTGGGGGAGGAAAGATTAAGGGCAATTGGGTATCATCATCTGCGGATTGAGCACGAGGATAAATGATGGTTCTTGAGAACGCGCCCAGCTGGCAACAGCCGCTGCAGACTGAATTCGAAGCCAGCTATATGCAGGATCTGAAACTGTTTCTGCGTAATGAAAAAGATAAACACAAAATCATCTATCCGCATTCATCCAACTGGTTTCATGCGCTTGAAACCACAGCGCTGGATGAAGTCAAAGTGGTGATCCTGGGACAGGACCCCTATCACCAGCCGGGACAGGCGCATGGTCTGTGTTTTTCAGTGCAACCCGGTATTAAGATTCCACCGTCTCTGGTTAATATTTACAAAGAGCTGGAAAGTGATCTGGGTATCAAACCGGTCAAACACGGCTATCTGGAAAGCTGGGCCAGACAGGGTGTGTTACTGCTCAACGCCGTGCTGACAGTGGAAGATTCCAAAGCCAATTCACATCAGGGCAAAGGCTGGGAGGCCTTTACCGATAAAGTCATCGAAGTCATTAATGAGCAACGTCAGAATGTGGTGTTTATGCTCTGGGGCAGTTATGCCCAGCGTAAGGGGAGTGTGATTGATACCAGTAAACACCTTGTGCTGACTGCACCACACCCGTCGCCGCTGTCAGCCCATCGCGGCTTTTTCGGCTGCCGTCATTTCAGCAAGGCCAATCAGTATCTTGAAGCCCATGGTCAGATGCCGATTAACTGGCAATTGCCAGAGGAGCCGGTTTCATCAAAATCCTGATCCGAGACAGCCGCGCTTGATACAATGCGCGCCATGATAAATTTCACCGGATTATTATTTCTGCACGTCATAACCGGCAACGTCTTCGAGGTAAGGCATGATTAAGTTCAGCCAGGTTTCTTTGCGCCGTGGCACAAAACTGCTGTTCGAATCGGCCAACCTCATTATCCATCCCGGTCAGCGTATCGGTTTGACAGGTGCTAACGGCACCGGCAAGTCGAGTCTGTTTTCGATGTTACGTGATGAGTTGCATGCCGACACCGGTGAAGTATCGATGCCGGATAGCTGGGTCATCGCGCATGTGGCGCAGGAAACACCGGCTGTTGAAACTACGGCGATTGAGTATGTGCTGGAAGGCGACAGCGAACTCACCCGGCTGCGACAGCAACTGGCTGAGGCTGAAGCGGCGGGCGATGGCCACCGCCAAAGCGAATTGCATGACAAGCTGCTGACCATTGATGGTTATTCCGCAGAGAGTCGCGCCGGCAAACTGATGCACGGCCTGGGCTTTAAAAACGGCCAGGAAAGCTGGCCGGTAACGGCGTTTTCCGGTGGCTGGCGCATGCGACTAAACCTGGCTCAGGCTTTGATGTGCCGCTCTGATTTACTGCTGCTGGATGAGCCCACCAACCACCTTGACCTGGAAGCCGTTTACTGGCTGGAGGACTGGCTCAGATCCTATCCCGGCACACTTTTGGTGATTTCGCATGATCGCGATTTCCTGGATCGGGTGGTGACCCATGTCGCGCATATCGAACAGCAGCGCATCAAACTCTATACCGGCAATTATTCCGACTTTGAACTGGCGCGGGCCGAGCATCTGGCTAATCAGCAGTCGGCGTATCAGAAGCAGCAGCGGGAAATTGCGCATATGCGCAGCTTTGTCACCCGTTTCAAGGCCAAGGCGACCAAAGCCCGGCAGGCGCAGAGCCGGATCAAAGCGCTGGAGCGCATGGAACTGATAGCGCCGGCGCATGTCGATTCGCCGTTCCATTTCAGCTTTCTGCCACCGACCCGGCTGGCAACGCCATTACTGAGCCTGGACAAAGCGGCAGTCGGTTACAGTGCTAAACCCTTGCTCGAAAATATTGAGCTCAGCCTGGCACCCGGTGATAGAGTCGGCTTACTGGGTCCCAATGGCGCCGGTAAATCCACATTAATCAAGCTGATTGCCGGTGTGCTTGAGCCCCTGGCAGGCAAGCGCCGCGAAGCCAAAGACATCCGTATTGGTTATTTTGCACAGCATCAACTGGAGCAGTTGCGACCGGAAGACAGCCCCTTACGTCACCTGATGCGGCTGGCTCCCAGGGCTAGTGAACAGGAACTGCGGGACTTTCTCGGTGGTTTCGGTTTCCATGGCGATAAGGCATTGGAAAAAGTCGCGCCGTTTTCCGGGGGTGAAAAAGCCCGGCTGGTGCTGGCGATTCTGGTTTACCAGAAACCGGCATTATTACTGCTGGATGAGCCTACCAATCACCTGGATCTGGAAATGCGGCTGGCCCTGACTGTGGCCTTGCAGGAATTTGAAGGCGCGCTGGTGGTGGTTTCGCATGACCGGCATCTGCTTCGTACAGTCACCGATGATTTATGGCTGGTGGCCGAAGGCAAAGCACAAGCGTTCGACGGCGATCTGGATAATTATCGCCAGTGGCTGCTGGAGCAGGACCGGCAGGAGAAAAAGCCGGCTGAAACCAGTCCTTCTAATAAAAAGCAGGATCGTCAAGCCGCCGCTGCACGTCGCCAGAAGTTGCAGCCGATTCGTAACAAGGTCAAGGCGGCTGAAAAAGAAATGGACAAGCTGTCTCAATCTTTGAGCGATCTGGAAATGCAGCTGTCTGATACTACGCTCTACAGTGAGGCCGCCAAGGACAAACTGAAAACGCTGCTAGCGCAGCAGGCGGACTTGAAAGCGGCGTTGGAACAAACCGAAAGCGACTGGCTTGAAGCCAGCGAACAACTGGAATCGGCAGAAGCCGACGAGGAATAATTGTGGCATTACTGTCATTAAAACAAGTCACCGTCAGTTACGGTGGCCCCAATCTGCTCGACAAGGTCGACTTTCAGCTCGACCGCGGTGAACGGGTGTGCCTGGTCGGGCGCAACGGCGCTGGCAAATCGACGCTGATGAAACTCATCGCCGGTGAGATCAAAGCTGACAGTGGCGAAATCATCGGCGGTCAGTCGATTAAAATCACCAGGCTGGAACAGGAAGTGCCGATTGGCACCCACGGCAGTGTGTTTGATGTGGTGGCAGCCGGCCTGGGTGAAATTTCGCCCCTGCTTCTGGAATACCATCATCTTCTGCATGAATTGCAGACAGACAGCAGTGAAGCCTTATTGAACAAACTGGAAAAAGCACAGCACAAGCTGGAAGCTGCTGATGGCTGGTCGCTAGAACAGCGAGTGGAAACAGTGATTTCACGTTTGTCACTCGATGCCGATGCCGACTTTGACAGCCTGTCCGGCGGTAAAAAGCGTCGTGTTTTATTGGCACAGGCGCTGGTCAAACAACCTGATATTCTGCTGCTGGATGAACCGACCAACCATCTTGATATTGAATCTATCACCTGGCTGGAAGGCTTTTTGAAAAACTACGGTGGTACTTTGCTGTTTATCACTCACGACCGGACTTTCCTGCAGGCGCTGGCGACCCGTATTGTGCAACTGGACCGCGGTCAGCTCGCCAGCTTCCCGGGTGATTATCAGAACTACCTGAAAAAACGTGAAGAAATGCTGGCGGCCGAAGCCGAGCAGAATGCCCAGTTTGATAAAAAGCTGGCACAGGAGGAGGTCTGGATCCGTCAGGGCATCAAAGCCCGCCGCACCCGCAATGAAGGCCGGGTCCGGGCGCTGGAAAAAATGCGAAAAGAGCGCAGCCAAAGGCGAGAGCGTCAGGGTAGCGTCAGCATGCAGCTGCAGGAAGCGGAGCGTAGCGGCAAACTGGTGATAGAAGCTGAGAATATCGGCCAGAGCTACGACGGCAAGATGCTGTTTGATAACTTCAGCACCGTGATTCAGCGCGGCGACCGCATCGGCATCATCGGGCCCAATGGCTGCGGTAAAAGTACCCTGCTGTCGATTCTTCTCAAACGCCAGGAACCGGAAAAAGGTGAGGTCAAACTGGGCACCAACCTGGAAGTCGCCTTTTTTGATCAGCTGCGCAGCCAGCTGAATGAAGAAGAAAGCGTGGTCCAGAACGTAGGCCAGGGCAGTGACCATGTCGATATCAATGGCAGCCGCAAACATATTATTGGTTATCTGCAGGACTTCCTGTTTACTCCAGAGCGTGCCAGAACGCCGGTTAAGGCCTTATCCGGTGGTGAACGCAACCGGCTGCTGCTGGCTAAGCTGTTTACCCAGCCGGCCAACCTGCTGGTGATGGACGAACCCACCAATGATCTGGATGCCGAAACGCTGGAGCTGCTGGAAGATTTACTGCTCAATTACAGCGGCACGCTGCTGCTTGTCAGCCATGACAGGGCTTTTCTCAATAATGTGGTGACCAGCAGTATTGTGTTCGACCCCGATGGCGGTTTGCGTGAATATGTCGGCGGTTATGAAGACTGGCAGCGCCAATGGCAGCAGACACAGAAAAAGACTGAAACCAGACCGGCCAAGTCTCAGCCAACTCAAAATAAACCGGCACAGAAAAAGAAATCCAGTCTGACCTACCAGGAACAGCTGGATCTGAAAGCACTGCCGACCAGGATTGAGGAACTGGAAGCCAGACAACAAGCTTTTAATGATCAAATGTCGGATCCTGCTTTTTATCAGCAGGATGCTGACAAAATTACTGAAATTCAGCAGCAGGTGGCGGCTCTGGAAGCGGAACTGGAAACCGCTTTTGAACGCTGGGAAACGCTGGAAGCTAAACAGCAGGCAGAATAAAAAAAGCCCCGCTTAACGGGGCTTTTTAACTGAGTGGCCTTAGGATTACTGATCCAGCAAGGCGTCCCGGCTATCGGTACCGCGACGTGGCAGAATCCACATCTCATACATGGATACGATCCACATAAAGGCGAATGATAATGCCATTGATGCACCGGCGATGATGACCAGCCAGGCGAAGTTGGGGTTGAGCTTGGTCAGCCACCAGGAAGCGATGTCAACCAGCAGGAAGACATAAGGCGTTGAAATCGCAATCACCTTGAGCGGCTTGGGCACGCCGGCTGCCAGGCTGAAGATGAGACCAACAAACATAAAGATGAAGGCAATGCCGAACAGGTGAATGTGGGAGACGCGTGCCAGTGCCGAGATGGTTACACCGGTGTCGACCAGGGCCCTGTCCTTAATATTCTGGAAATCGCTGTAATCGGGAATCCCCCCCGCTTCAGCGTTGTGACAGACGATACATTTAGACTCGAAAATGTCCTGAATACCCTGTTCTTCATAGGCTTCTTCAGTCGCACCCTGATGGATCCAGTTAATAATTGCATCTCGCTCTTCATCAGTGGCCATCGGCTTCATTGAGCCGTGCAGCTTGTTCTCAAGTAAAGAACTACTGCGGTTGCCGTAGTAACTGTAGACGATGTCGTCGATCGACAGTCCATACTCACCGTCGGCCAGACCGTGGGTCAGCTGAATCTGGACAACAGCCATCAGATAGCCGACAGCGACAACGATCAGATAACCGCTGAACAATGCCTTGAGAGAGGTTCCCTGACTGGCCAGGTTAAGGTTGTGCGATAAAGCCATGGTTTTTCCTTTACAAATAGTGCGGACATTATGTTATTACATTCGGCCCCGTATGAGTAGCAAACCTCAGTATGCTAATTGCCGAATACGGTTTTCAGTAATTCGGTGGTTCGTGCTGCCGGGTTCTCGCGGATTTTTTTCTCCTCAAGCGCCAGCATGGTGAACAGGCCATCCAGGGCTTTCTGCGTGACGTAGTCGGGCAGATCCACATTCAGTTCCTCGCCGACAACCGGCACACTGGCTACCCGGTCACTGAGCTGATTGTAATAGCGGGTGGAGCCAACCTGATCCAGCGAGTTCTCAATACTGGGACGAAACAGTTCTGTCAGCCGGCCACTGGTTTGCTCTCGAAAATACTGGGTGGCGGCATTATCGGGACCATTGAGAATATTTTTAGCATCCTCAATGCTCATGTTTTTGATGGCATCGATCATGATCGAAGTGGCCTCAGGTGCCGCTTCTTCGGCGGCGCGGTTCATACTGGTCTGAAATTCATCAGCCAGATCACTCATCCCCACCTGGCGCAGCAGATTGTCGACTTTTTCAACCTGAGGCGGTAAAGGAATGCGAATCCTGGGATTCGCCAGATAGCCATCGGTCTGACTTACCGTTTCAATCGCACGCTTTGTGCCGACACTGAGTGCTTCTTTGAGCCCCGATACCATGGTGCTGCTGTCGAGCGAAGCAGTGGTCGTTTGTTCTCCCGGTAGCAGCGTTTTACCGGCCTGTTTCAAATCATCCAGCATGGTATTCCAGTCGGCACTGACGCTGTTTATCATCAAAAAGGGGCTGAAAAGCAATATGGTCACGAATGCTCTGGCTTTCATAACGGTTTCCTTTTGCTTATGGCAGCAGCATTGCTGTCAATCTCTGAATTCATTGTCGCTGATGCTGCGTCGCAGTCAAGTTAAATGCTGAATGAGATGATGAATAATAGCGATGACAGATTGAGGTCAAAGTCAGCTTTTTAGATGTACTGAGCTATTTCAGGTTGAAAGTCATCAGCTCAATGCTGCAGCCAGTTGATTTCCCTCGCTGTTTGCACTCCCAGTCGGACTGACTGCAAACTGGCGGGCATGCGGGCTTGTTTTGCATTGACTGGAACGCGGCCGGCCATGATCTCGGCGTAACGCTGCGGGTAGAGCGGGTTTTTTTCAGGCTCGGCAAAACCATCAGGATAATGAGGCTGATTGTCGGCTCCGTATTTATCGCTGGCGCCCAGCGTGTGCAGAATTTCATGGGCCATCACTAATGCATTCTGTGAATTCTGTTGCGGCGCGGCGAAAGCATGAATCACCCCGATGAGCCCTTTCTGCAAGCCTGACGAATGAACCAGACGACGTTGTTTGTCAGGGAGGTGGTAAATCACATAAAGCCGGATTCGGTTCTGATTGGAAATATCATCCGGTGTATGCTGAAAAGCCCAGAAACGTAGTTTCAGACTCCACCGGATGGCACTCAGCATGCTATCTGTTTCAGGGCGGGGAGGCGGCAAATCCTCAATTCTCTGGCCCAACCGGGTGATAATCGGTTGGTCGATAGCTAGATCATAGTGCTCGCTGCTACGGGCAAAGAATTCGTCAATATCATTAAAATCCTCTGTATCAAGTGCGTTGATATAGGTAGAAGTCGCCGGATGCCGATCACCGTTTATCGGGAAGATAATGACATTAACCGGCTGATACCAGGCGCTGGTGGCACGTTTTTGTTCCTGCGTGTAAACCAGGGCAAAAAACAGCAGGGCCAGCAGAATAAGAATTCGAAAGTGGCGGAAACTGAAGACTTTCACTGTAGCGTGATATCAGGGCATAAAAAAAGCCGGTCAGCTTGTGCCGACCGGCTTTAGAATTCTTATATGCAGTACATTATCCGGGGACAACGTTTTCCGCTTGCGGTCCTTTCTGTCCTTGAGTCACTTGCATGGTGACGTTCTGGCCCTCTTTCAATGTTCTAAAGCCCTCCGCCTGAATTGCAGTATGATGAACGAAGACATCCGGGCCATCTACCTGTTCAATAAAGCCGAATCCTTTAGCATCATTGAACCACTTAACCTTTCCATTTACTTGTTCTGCCATATCAACCTCAATCTTTAAAACTATGCCAGCGCTTTCCAGTGCTGACGAAAAAACGCTTCAAATGAAGCTTATTGCATTGTACGCCCAAAAAATGCAAAGAAGTCAGCATTTTGCGTAAATAATTGCAATTTTTTTTGTGAACTGCTAGCGATTGTTAGTGAGGCTTGATCAAAAGCATTGACTTAAAACTGAATAGAATCAACACCTAAAGCTGTTTCGACGGGTGAAGGCGATGAGAGACCAAATTCGGAATAAACCTGGTCTCTTGTTATCGAATTTTCGTATATTTGCGGAAAATCGGTCAGGAATCTCACTCCGGCACATAATCAGCCGGTGGTGTCGAGCCTTCACCAAAAAAGAATTTTTCCATTTCAGCTCTGAGAAATGCCTGTGATTTGGGATCAGCCAGGGACAGACGATATTCATTGATCAGCATGGTTTGCTGACTGAGCCACATCTGCCAGGCCTCCTTGGAGACCGATTCATACAGCTTTTTCCCCATTTCACCGGGGTAAGGTGGAAAGTCGAGACCTTCAGCCTCTTTGTTGAGTTTGACGCAGTGAACCGTGCGTGCCATAAGTGCCCTCATTCATTGAACGATTTTAAAAAAGATTTCACCGGTGCCGGCAGGCCCAGCTTGAAAGTGTCCTCTATTCTATACCACTTGCTCTGGTCTTTGTCGGCAACGCCGCTGACACGGCAGCGCAAGAGGGTAGGCTGTATATTCAGTCTGAAATGAGTAAAGACATGCTGTAAGGAAGCTAATGCAGTGCTGGACTGAATTTCTATCTGTCGGTATCGACCACAGTAACTGCTGATATCTTCATCCGGGCTGATTTCCGGAAAGCTCCACAAGCCACCCCATATCCCTTGCGACGGGCGCTGTTCTAGCAGTACCTCGCCGAGTTCGTTCTGCATAATCAGCCATTGTGTGTGCCGGACAGGAATGGCTTTGCGGGGTTTTTTGCCGGGATAGGCTTCAGGTTGACCCAATATGTAGGCCTGACATTGAGTCTGTAGCGGGCAATGGGGGCAATCAGGCTTCGTGCGCGTGCACAAGGTTGCCCCTAGATCCATCTGCGCCTGGATATAGTTGGCAATACGTTGCTTAGGCAGCAAGCTCTCAGCTCGCAACCAGAGTTGATTTTCCACCTGTTTGATGCCGGGCCAGCCCTCAATCGCAAAGAAACGTGCCAGTACCCGTTTCACATTACCGTCGAGAATCGGGTAACACTGATGGAAAGCCAATGTCAGGATGGCGCCAGCGGTTGAGCGACCAATGCCGGGCAGACCGGTTAAAGCCTCCAGACTGGCTGGCATGTCGCCGTCGTAATCTTCGACAATGATCCTGGCGGTTTTGTGCAGATTACGGGCGCGGGCGTAATAGCCCAGTCCGGACCAGTAAGCCAGTACTTCATCCTGCGGCGCTTTTGCCAGCGCTTGTATATCCGGAAAACGGCCGAGAAAACGCTGATAGTAATCAATGACGGTACTGACTTGAGTCTGCTGCAACATGATCTCTGACAGCCAGACATGGTAGGGCGTCGGCTCCTGCTGCCAGGGCAGATCCTTTCGACCATACAGGTCATACCAGTCAAGCAGTGCTTGGGAAAAATCGAATGTCGTTGGCATAGTCAGGCAGAAAAAAGCCCGCGACCGGTTCTCAGCCGCGGGCGGGATAAATACTGTTGTCTTAGAAGAAGTTTTTCAGCTTATCCTTGACTGCATCTTCCAGTTGTTTTTCGGGTGTTTTCTCTTGCTCGGCCGGTGCCGCTTCGGTGCCGCTCTGTTCTCCGCTGCTATCTGACTGTTCTGTTTCAGTGTCAGCGGCGGGTTCTTCAGTTTCAGATTGGGTACCCAGAGCGCCACCTAACAGCCCGCCAAGATCATCACCCAGTTTTTCTTTGAGTTTTTCTTCGGCTTTGCCTTTGAGTTCTTCCTTGGCTCTATCTTTAACCATGCTCGCCAGATCGACACTCAGATCGGGTTTATTGAAAGTGCCGGTGATTTTGACCGGGATGGTGAGGCCTTTGAGCTCTGCCAGTTCCTTGCCACCCTGTCCGGCAATTGTACCGACCACGGCGACTTTGAGCTTGTAATCGATGGTTTCCTTGGGCAGGCTGGCCTGGCCTGAACCATTGACCCGTAATAGCGGTGACTTCAGCGTCAGATCATTGTTTTCAATGAGGCCGTTATTGGCAGTGAAGGTGCCGCTCAAGGTAGAGAAGTCAGTCTGAACCGGCGCGTCTGATTCAGCTATTTTTTGCCCAGACAGCGCAGCTTTCGCCTTACGGATTGCTTCGGCAATATTGATCCCTTTCAAGGCACCATCGGTAAAGGAAAAACCACCGTTACCGCTGAGAGTCTGCTTGATTTCCTCCACAGTGGCACCAGTGCCGTTGAGTTTGGCATTGGCATTGGCGGTACCTGTAATTTTGGCTTCGCCGGTCATATCTTTCAGCAGCGGCTCAGCCTGCACGCCTTTAATGCTCTCATCAAGAGAGATTTTAAGCTTGTCACCGCGCGCATCCAGACTGACATTACCGTTGTATTGACCCTGATACAGGTCAGCGCGCATCGGTGTCAGCTTTACCAGGCCGTTCTCGGCGTTGATAGTGACATGAATATTTTCACTGGTCAGACCGGTCGCTGTCATTTTGCCGATATCGATGCTGCCCTTGGCATTGATTTGTCGCAGTGTATCCAGTGGCAGCTGGCTTGGACCGCCGGCAGCTGCTGTCGCTGGTGAAGCCGCAGGTTTGGCATCACCTTTTTCAACCGGTGGCAGATAACGATCCAGATTGATCTGGTCCAGTTTCAGATTGAAGTTGAATGCCGGATTACTGAAGTTATTAACGGCAAACTGACCAGTGAGATTACTTTGGTCAAATGTCAGATTCAGCTGTTTGGCGTTGACGCGTGAAGTCGAACCTTCCAGCTCTGCTTTCAGCTCCACATTTTCCAGCGTGTTGTTATCCGCCATCGCAGGCAAATCAATGTCCATATCGTTGGCCAGCTTACGCAGATTAAACGGCTGGATATGCACGTTACCCACAAACTCCGGTTTCTCAGCCAGGATATTACTGGCCTTGATATCAGCCTCCATCAGCAGTTCCTGCAGCTTGAGACGCAGCCCTGACAGGGTTACGGTCTGCTGATCCAGATTAGCGCTGAGATTGCTGGTCAGTTCCAGCTGAGCCTTCTCGCCTGGTAGCGAGGGAGCCGTAATATCCGCCGTCAGATTGAGGCCGTCAATCGTAGTTTGCTGGCTGGCAAGATTAGTGTTGATCTTACCGGTCAGTTTGGCATCAATAGTTTGTTGCTCATTGTTGGCTTCAGCGGTCAGTACCATATCGGTGACAGTGACCAGTTGCTTGGCCAGATCGGCGTTGATATCACCTTCCAGTGCCAGCTCTGCCTGGGAGAAAGGCAGTGCTTTACCCTGTGCAATCGTTGTGAAATTGAGGTCGGTCAGCGCGTATTGCTGTTGTTTCATATCGACCATTACTTCACTGTTCAGCGTGACGTGAGCTTTGACTTCCGGTTTTGCGCTGATCAAATCAAATGCCATATCCAGCGATGTTGGTTCGCCAGGCACCAGTGGATCAGTAGTCAGGTTAAGGTTACGTAGTTGGTAATTGACGCCCTGAGACGCATCAGACCAGAGGATATTGGCATCAGTTAATTTGATGCCGGCAATGCTGACTGCTGCCAGCGCCGGACCGGCTTTGTCGTCGCCCGGTTTGGCCTGTTTCTCAACGACTTCATCAGCCTGAGTCAGGTCATCCCAGTTGGTCTGGCCTTGCTTGTTGGTTTCCAGGTTTAACACCAGGCCATCCAGCACAACGGTGTCCATTTCCAGTTGTTTTTTCAGTAGCGGCATCAATTTGATGCGGACTTCAGCCTGCTCCACTTTGGCAAAGTAGTCGGATTGGAAACCTTCGGCATTGCTGAGAGTGAGCGGACCCAGTTCCAGCGCTATCCAGGGGAAGACCGAGAGCTCGATATCGCCCTGCAGGGTCAGATTTCGGCCGGTAACTTTTTCTACCTGGCTGGAAATTTCGTCTTTGTAATCGTTGGGATCAATAACAAATGGCAATGCGACCAGTCCGGCCACAATAATTAAAATGATGGCTAAAAGCACTTTCAGGGCAATGCGCATAGTCAATATTCCGTTTATGAAGAGAAATCCTGCAATACCCTATCATGATAGGGCATGATGGCGGTTTTATGAACCTTGCTTGACAGTGAAATTGAACAGCTCGTAATCCAGCGTACTGTCAATCATACCACTCGCCACAATGACATAGGGCTCGCCATGGTCTTTGACCCGAAGCCTTCGTTTGGGTGAATAAAGTCCTTTTTCTGTGATCATGGCAGCCGGTTCCTGCGGCTTGTCATTTGGCAGAATCAGAGCCGGGTGCTGCTCGGCTTCACCATCAGGTGTACAGAATACGGGGACAGGTTTGCCTTCAATAAGTTCAAGCCCGACCACGGTCTCACCATCCATTTCGACAAATAACCATCGGATACTGGCAAGCTTGACTGCAAGATCCTGTTCAAAAATGCCGACAAAATCACCAATATTGAGGTGGTAACAGCCTTCAGTGGCACGTTTCGCCATCATGCCACCACTGCTCTGGTTTGCCAGATGCCAGTCCAGGTCATTGGTGATTGTGCCATGCAGACTCTGGTGTATCGCATTGATACCGTGAACCATTTTTACCGTGCGGTGTTTGCCCGAATCCAGTCGGTGGTAGCGTCTTTCATGAGTGGTATTGAGCTGAGGGATGATTTTTTTCAGCAGTCTCAGCTCGGTGTCCAGTGAAGCATAGGGCCGCGACTTGGCATCCTTGAACAGGTTTTCGATATAAAGCAAAGCCGGTTGGGTATTGAGCAGGCGGGTTGTGGGGAGCTTTCGTATCGCCGGCGGCATTTTAACCATGGCCTGCGGCATTTGGTCACTCCCGGCATCAATACAGAAATGACCTGTCAGCATGAAGTTACTGGTGGTGGTGATGAGCTTATTGCTGAGCATGCCGGTTTCAAGCTTATCAGTGAACTCGGTCATCAGCCGGAACAGCCTGAATACATCAAAACGAGCCAGACTGTAGGGATCAGCCAAAGCCGTCAATGTGATTTGCGTATAGATGTCATGAAAGCTTTGGCTTTGATATTGTTCTCTCAGATTGACTGTTTGTTGCAGGGTATCGGCCTGTTCCTGATACAGATACTGTTGGTGTAACCAGCGCCAGGCACCTTGTGGCGCTTTGCGGTAATACTGAAAGGCATGCAGAATCAGTAGCGCCTGCTGTTCGGCGCTGCGGTTGAGACAGAACAGCAACAGGCTGCTGTTGTCCGGCGTCGCTCCCTGTTCATAAGGCTGGCGGGCAAGCTGCTGGTAACCGACACCCAGTTTGGCAATTAAATCACTGACGCTTCTGATCGCTCGCAGATTTTCAGTCGTGACATAGAGATCTCTTTTCACTGCCGAGATATCACGGGTGAACAATAAATCCTGTATCGCGGTGCGATAGATTTCCAGTAGTTGCAGCATCTGCATTGGTTTGAGTTTGAGGCTGCATAGCGGAATGATATTTTTGAGCAGGGTTGAAGCCCGCTGATTGGCATCTTTGGGCAACTGGCTTATCCAGGCCTCCAGCAGCTTCGGATCTTTGATGGTATCAAGCTGATTTTGCGGCGCTGGATCAGCTTCCTGAAATTCAAGTGAAGGGAGGTGCGTTGCAGGCTTTTTACGCAGTTTCAGGCTGCTCAGCAGTTTGCCTGCCCAGTCTGTTCTCTGCTTTACGCTAGGCCCCTCGTCAGCCTCAACATTGCCTTGCGTCGCCCGCTGCAGACGAATTTTCTCTTCCACCAAATTGAGCGCTTCCGAGAAATTGGATTTACGCAGCGGTTTTCTGAGCACAATATCGACCGGTTCTGTGACATTACCGGTATTAGTCAGCAGGGCAGTAAGTCCCTCGCTGCGTCTCTGCCATGCCTGCTGGCCTTTGTCAGTGTCGAAGGAATAAATTTCCAGATCGGCGTGGCCTTCCTCGACCAGAATCCATTCTGCGGTCAGCAAATCGGCAGATAGCCTGAGCATCGAACGTAGTGAGTTGCGGTCAATGCCATTGAGTCCTACCAGTTTGAGACGCAAGGTCGCCAAGGTCAGACATCCTCCTCGATCTCTTCTTCTATCCGTCGTATCCGGAGTGTTTTGATGGCATTGTCTGCAGTCTGCACAACCTCGATAACATAATCTCCCCAGCGGATACTGACGCCGGGATCAGGAATGCTTTCCAGGTGTTCCAGAACCAGGCCATTGATGGTTTTGGGGCCATCGGTTGGCAGTTCCCAGTTATTACTGCGGTTAATATCGCGGATAGTGGCTGTGCCGTTGATCAGATAGCTGCCATCTTCCTGCGGATGGATTTCCTTATCTTCATCGATGGTATCGGCGGTAAATTCGCCCACGATCTCACGGAAAATATCTTCCAGGGTGATAAGTCCCAGCAGGTCACCATACTCATCGACCACCAGCCCGGTGCGGCGGCGATTACGCTGGAAGTTAATCAACTGGGTATTGAGCGGCGTGCCTTCGGGTACGAAATAGGCATTTTTGATAATCGCCCGCAGTGTCTCCGGCGTCAGATTGTCCTGGGTCAGAAGATGCAGCGCCTTTCGAAGATGCAGAATGCCGACAATGTTGTCCATACTGTCTTCATAGACCGGCAGACGGGTGTAGCCACAGTGAGATAGCTGCTTGATGATCTCCTGGAATGGGGCATTGATATCCAGTCCTTCGATTTCATTTCTTGGCACCATCACATCATTGACTGTAACTTTTTCCAGATCGAGGATACTCATCAGCATGTCTTTGTGACGTTTGGGAATCATGCTGCCGGCTTCAATCAGGGCAACCCGAAGTTCTTCAACATTGATGGCGGTGGTGGCAGCATCTTCGGGCGAGACTCCGAATAGCCGGACCATACGGTTGGTAATGCTGTTAGTGAACCAGACCAGTGGATAGAGAATAAACAGCAGGGGTTTAAGCAGAAAACTGGCCGGGAAAGCGACCCGTTCAGGATGCAGCGCGGCCAGGGTTTTAGGTGTGACTTCGGCAAACAGCAATACGATAAGCGTCAGCGCAAAAGTGGCGACGACAATGCCGTTTTCACCCAGCAGTTTAATTCCGATGACCGTCGCGATCGCCGAGGCCATGATATTAACGAAGTTATTGCCGAGCAGAATCAGCCCAATCAGGCGATCAGGGCGGTTCAGCAACTGCGAGGCAATCTGTGCACCTCGGTGACCTTCCTGTTCCAGGTGCCGCAGCCGGTAACGGTTCAGCGACATCAGCGCGGTTTCTGAACTGGAGAAGAAAGCGGACAGCAGCAGCAGGAAAAACAGGATTAAAAACAGAACCAGTAAGGACGTCTCTTCTAGCATGAGTGTGTCAGTTCACCAGATATTCAAGTACAAATTTACTGCCCATATAGGCCAGTAATAAAAAGCCGAAACCGCTTAAGGTCCATTTTACCGCGGTCTTGCCACGCCAGCCGTGACGTAATCGACCCCACAACAGGGCAGCAAAGACACACCAGGCGATGACCGACAAGACGGTTTTGTGCACCAGATGCTGGGCCAGCAAATCATCGACAAACATGAAACCGGTAATCAGGCCGATAGTGAGCAGCGCAAAACCGGTGATAATCAGCTGAAACAAGCCTTTTTCCATAGTCTGCAGTGGTGGCAGTTTGCGGATGATGCCAGCAACATGATGTCGGCGCAGCTGTTTTTCCTGAATCGCCAGCACAACCGCCTGAATTGCAGCCAGCATAAACAGGCTGTAGGCAGCGAGTGACAGCAAGACATGCCACTCAAGTGCCGGGTCAGAAAGGGAAGGAGGTTGCGGAGATGGCAGTTCCACCCGCAGCATCAGGCTGAGGGCAACCAGGGGATAAACCACGATACCGGGATGTGAGTTAGGCATGCGGCTGCCGATAATCAGGGCAATCAGCGCCATCAGCCAGGTTGCCACCGAGAAGGTTGAAAACAGGCCCAGATCCCAGCCACCGGCGGCGCGCATGGTAAAGAAAATATCGGCAGCGTGGAACAGCAGCGCCATGATGATCAGAATGCCGACTGGTACACTGGGTTTGACCGCTGATTGGCTCTTCTGCACGAAGCGCCTGATTAGAATTGCACTACTGCTCAGATAGAGCAGAAAAGCGAGAGCGTTGGCAATGGCCATATTTCATTCGATCCTTGGAGGATTTTTTTATCTCAAATGGTAATGATAGACGATGTCATCCTGTCGCAAACAATATATCAGTTATACTATGGTTTTAAAGCATTAAACACTGGCGATATCCGCCAGCCATCTAGGGTGATCTATGTTTGACAGTTTAAGTGAAAGGCTGGGGAGTACCCTCAAGTCGCTCCGCGGCCAGGGCCGTATCACTGAAGACAATGTAAAAGACACGCTGCGTGAAGTACGTATGGCCCTGCTCGAGGCCGACGTCGCCTTGCCGGTCGTACGTGAATTCATCAATCGCGTCAAAGAACGGGCGATGGGGCAGGATGTCCTGCGCAGCCTGACGCCGGGGCAGGCCCTGGTCAAGGTCGTTAATGATGAACTGGTCGCGGTCATGGGCGAGGCCAATCCGGGGCTTAACCTTAATACCCAGCCGCCCGCCGTGATTCTGATGGCCGGTTTGCAGGGCGCCGGTAAAACCACCAGTGTCGCCAAACTGGCCCGCTGGCTTAAAGAACGCGATCGCAAATCAGTGATGGTGGCCAGTACTGACGTTTATCGTCCGGCAGCGATTGATCAGTTGCAGACGCTGGCAGGCGAGGTGGAAGCCAAATTCTTCCCCAGTCAGTCGGATCAAAACCCGGTTGACATCGCCAGAAATGCCATTGAGCAGGCCAAGCGTGATTATGTCGATGTGGTGATTATCGATACCGCGGGTCGTCTGCATATTGATGACGACATGATGACTGAAATCAAACAGATTCATGCTGCCATCAATCCGGTCGAGACGCTGTTCACGGTCGACAGCATGACCGGGCAGGATGCCGCCAATACTGCCAAAGCCTTTAATGATGCCTTACCGCTCACCGGTGTGATTCTGACCAAGGCGGATGGTGATGCGCGTGGCGGTGCGGCGCTCTCTATCCGTCACATCACCGGTAAACCAATCAAGTTTATGGGTGTGGGTGAAAAAACCGCCGCACTGGAACCCTTCCACCCTGACCGTGTAGTATCTCGGATTCTGGGCATGGGTGACGTGCTGTCGCTGGTGGAAGAAGCCCAACGCAAAATGGATGTCGACTCTGCCGAGAAGCTTGCCAAGAAGCTGAAAAAAGGCAAGGGTTTCGATCTCGATGATTTCCGTGAACAACTGCAGCAGATGAGCAAGATGGGCGGTATCGGTTCCATGCTCGACAAGCTGCCGGGGATGGCCAATATTCCTGATGCGGCTAAAAACCAGGTCAATGACAAAGAGCTGGGTAAGCTGGAAGCCATCATCAACTCGATGACCCCGAAAGAACGTCGCCGCCCGGATATTATTAAAGGATCACGTAAAAAACGTATCGCCGCCGGCAGCGGCACCCAGATTCAGGACGTCAATCGTCTGCTCAAGCAGTTCACGCAGATGCAGAAAATGATGAAGAAAATGGGCTCCAAGGGGGGCATGGCCAAACTCATGCGGGGCATGGGTGGCAAATTCCCGATGGGAGGAATGGGCGGTGGCGGCATGCCGTTTTAGGCCGGCAGTCCATCAGCTCAGATAAATAGTAAACTAAGACTTTGCAAACCAGGGAGACTTGCGTAAAATACGACGGTTTTCCGATCCAGTTTTTCAACGGGCATAAAGAATATGGTAACAATTAGATTAACTCGCAGCGGCGCCAAGAAGCGTCCTTTCTACGGTATCGTCGTCACCGACTCACGCAATGCGCGTGATGGTCGTTACATCGAACGCATTGGTTTCTTCAACCCGATCGCACGTGGTCAGGAAGAGAAACTGCGCGTTGATCTGGACCGCGCTGCCCATTGGATTAGCCAGGGTGCACAAACTTCAGAGCGCGTTGCCAAGCTGATCGAAGAAGCACAAAAAGCAGCAGCTTAATTTTTAAGAGGTGCGGGTATGGCAGCGTCCGAGGAGTTTATCCCGGTAGGTAAAATATCCGGTGCCTTCGGTGTCAAAGGTTGGGTCAAGGTTTATTCCTTCACTGAACCTCGCGCCAACATCCTGGAGTATTCGCCACTGTTCCTGTCACGACAGGGTGAGTGGATTGAAATCAAGGTGTCCGGTGGGCACCTGCAGGGCAAAGGTCTGGTCATGGGCATCGCCAATGTGACCGACCGAGATCAGGTTCAGCCGCTGATAGGCGCTGAGCTGGCCATTAAAAAAGATCAGCTGGAACCAACCGAAGAGGATGAGTTTTACTGGACTGACTTAATGGGCCTTAATGTGGAAAACCTCGACGGCGACTTGCTGGGACAGGTGGACCATCTGCTGGAAACCGGTGCCAACGATGTGCTGGTGGTGAAGGCAAAAGGCAAAGAGCGATTGATTCCTTTTGTAATGGATGAAATCGTCAAACTGGTTGATTTGGATAACAAGCTTATCCGGGTGGACTGGGACAAAGATTTTTAGGGAGCAAGGCTGATGCGCCTGGGTGTGATATCCCTGTTCCCGCCGATGTTTGATGCCGTCACTGAGTATGGGGTGACAGGTCGGGCAGTAAAACAAGGGATTCTGCAGCTCAGTTACTGGAACCCGCGTGACTTTACGCACGATCGGCATCGGACAGTGGATGACAGACCCTATGGTGGTGGTCCGGGCATGGTCATGAAAGTGGCCCCGCTCAGTGATGCCATTACGGCAGCCAGGCAGGAACTGGGTGACGATGCCAGAGTGATTTATCTGTCGCCACAAGGCAAAAAGCTGGATCAGCAGGCGCTGAAACAGCTGGCAAACAGAGACAAAATGATTCTGGTTGCCGGACGCTATGAAGGCATTGATGAACGCCTGATTGAAAAGCAGATTGATGAGGAATGGTCGATTGGTGACTATGTCCTCAGTGGTGGTGAGCTGGCAGCCATGGTGTTGATTGATGGTGTGGCCAGATTATTACCGGGTGTATTGGGTGATGAGAACTCTGCAGAGCAGGATTCTTTTGTAGCAGGTCTACTGGACTGCCCGCATTACACCAGACCGGAAAAGTTATTTGACCAGACAGTACCCGAGGTATTGCTGGGCGGCGACCATGAAGCGATACGCAAATGGCGCCTCAAACAGTCCTTGGGACGAACATGGTTGCGACGACCTGACTTGTTGGCAGATAAAACATTGACCGATGAGCAGCAGGCGCTATTAGAAGAATTTATTGCCGAGAGCGGGCAGGATTAGTTGGGAGTTAAACAATGAGTAACATTATCGAACAGCTGAACGCTGAACAAATGAAACAGGATGTCCCTGAGTTTTCAGCGGGCGATACTGTTGTTGTTAAAGTCAAAATCAAAGAAGGCGACCGTGAGCGTGAACAGGCGTTCGAAGGTATTGTGATTGCCAAGCGTAACCGTGGTCTGCACTCTGCTTTTACCGTTCGTAAAATCTCCAGCGGCGTTGGCGTCGAGCGTGTATTCCAGACTCACAGCCCGACTATCGCCAGCATTGAAGTCAAACGTCGCGGTGATGTTCGTCGTTCTAAACTGTACTACCTGCGTGACCTGACTGGTAAAGCAGCACGTATTAAAGAAAAATTGTAATACAGCGGTTCTTACGAACTCGTATTACAGAAAAGGGCAGTGGTCTTCCACTGCCCTTTTTTATTGCCTGCTGCTAATCTAATGCGGTCATGACTACGCAAGAATTTACCGAGCCGAGCCGTTACCTGGAACGCTTTCTGGACAGCCTCTGGCTGGAGGCCGGTCTGAGTCAGAACACGATTGAAGCCTACCGGCGCGATCTGCTGGCCTTTGCCGGCTGGCTGTCACAGTTTGATGTCGATCTGGCAGCGGCCACGCAAAAAGACATTCAGCGCTATCAAAGTCAGCGTATGCGCGAAGGACGCAAGGTCAGAAGTGAAGCCAGGCTACTCTCGACGCTGAGGCGTTTTTACCGCTATCTGTTGCGTGAAGATCTGCGTGACAGTGACCCCACCGCACAACTTGAATCGCCACGTCTGGGCAAACCACTGCCGGACAGTCTGACCGAACAGGAAGTCGAAGATTTACTGGCGCAGCCCGATGTCACTGAGGTGCTGGGCCTGCGCGACAGAACCATGCTGGAATTGCTTTATGCCACCGGTCTGCGTGTATCAGAGCTTGTGAGTCTCAAACAGGAGCAGTTTAATTCACGTCAGGGCCTGATTCGTTGTATCGGTAAAGGCAATAAAGAGCGCTTGGTGCCGGTGGGTGAAGTCGCCCTCGACTGGTTGCAGGATTATCTGATTGAATCCCGTCCGGGGCTGCTTAATGGACAGGTAACCGACGATTTATTTCCGACCCGTCGCGGCAAGGCGATGACCCGCCAGGCTTTCTGGTACATCATTAAACGCTATGCCAAACAGGCGCATATTGAGAAACATTTATCTCCGCATACACTCCGGCATGCGTTTGCCACACATCTGCTGAATCATGGTGCTGACCTGCGTGTCGTTCAGTTATTACTGGGGCATTCCGATCTCTCCACCACGCAGATCTACACTCATGTCGCCAAAGAGCGCCTGAAACAGTTGCATGGCCAGCATCATCCACGCGGCTAAGCAGACTGACGCAAACCGATCCCAGTGTTAAACTTGCTGCTTGAAATTTTTAGCGGAGTAGGGCATGCCTTCCTTTGATATCGTATCCGAAGTGGATAAACACGAATTGACCAATGCAGTTGATCAGGCTAATCGTGAACTGAAAAACCGTTTTGATTTTCGCGGAACCGAAGCCAGAGTAGAGCAGTCGGACAAGGTGCTCACACTGTTCGCTGACAGTGATTTTCAACTTGAACAGCTACTGGACATCTTACGGCTGAAGCTGGTCAAGCGCGGGATAGAACTCGGCTGCCTTGAAGTCAAAGATAGCGTTGGTCACGGCAAGCTGCGGAAACAGGATGTCATTGTCCGCGAAGGACTCGACAAAGACGTGTCGCGTAAAATTGTCAAGCTGATTAAAGACAGCAAAATCAAAGTGCAGGCTGCGGTTCAGGGCGAAAGTGTGCGTGTGACCGGTAAGAAGCGTGATGAACTGCAGCAGATCATCGCCATGCTCAAAGCCGAGGAAAGCATCGATATGCCGCTGCAGTTTAATAATTTCAGAGACTAGGAAACATTAATGCTGAAACATCTTTTTTTGATTGTGCCTTTGTTGTTTACAGGTGCAAGCCATGCCGCAGAAACAGACAAATTGAAAAAACAGCTTGAAGAAACCTTGCCGGGCGTCACAATCGACAGCCTTAAAAAAGTGGATAACACCCAACTTTACGAAGGCATTATCAATGGCGAAATCCTCTACTTTTCAGCCGATGGCCGTTATGTTCTGCAGGGCGAGCTAGTCTCGCTGGAATCCAGAACCAATCTCACTGAACAGCGTCGTGTCAGCCTGCGCAAAGATATTATTGAAGGACTGGATGAGAAAGACATGATCATCTTTGAGCCTGAAAAAACAGAACATACACTGACCGTGTTTACTGACATCGACTGTGTTTATTGCCGCAAAATGCATTCTGAAATCGAGCAATACATGGACCAGGGTATCCGTATCCGCTATATGGCTTATCCGCGTGGTGGCATTGGCTCTGAATCCTATGATGATGCGGTCACTGTCTGGTGCAGCGATGATCGTCGTGATGCGTTGACCCGGGCTAAAGCGGGTGAAGAACTGGAAGCCAAGACCTGTGATAACCCGGTTAAAACCGAGTTCGAAACCGGCCAGAAGCTCGGGGTTCAGGGCACACCGGCTTTGTTCATGGAAAGCGGACAGATGCTGCCCGGCTATGTCCCTGCTGAACGGCTGAAAGAAATCCTAGAGCAGAACTCAGGTCAGTCCTAGAGTCTCACACCCTCCATTCAGACGGTGATCATGCAGCGCCAGCGCATGATCATCGGCTATCAGATAACTGAGATGCTTATCCCAGTCTCCCAGTACAACGCGATAAGTCTCATGCCCTTCTGAAGTTCGCACTCTGTGAATGGCCGGCCTGTGAGTGTGACCGTGAATCAGGATGTCGATCCCGCTCTCTTCAATCACGCGAAGCACTTCAGCTTGATTCACATCCATAATCATCGCCGTTTTATGCTGCTTTTTCTGCTTGCTTTTGGCAATAATCTGGTCAGAGATATTCTGGCGGAAACGGGCCGGTAGTTTGAGGAAGCACCATTGCAGCAAAGAATTTCTGACGACTCTGCGATAACGCTGGTAGCTGATATCATCCAGACACAGCGAGTCGCCGTGTAATAGCAAGACAGCATGCTTGCCAAATTGAAGCTCGTGGGCGTCTTTCAGTAAACTCGCCCCAACCGATAAAGCAAAGGCTTTGCCCAGCATAAAGTCCCGGTTGCCCACCATGAGAAACAGTCTGATCCCACTGGCTGACAGCTTTTGCAGGGTCTCGACAAAGGGGCTGAATTCAGCCGGTATCAGATCATCACCGAGCCAGGTATTGAAAATATCACCGAGGATATAAATTTCCTCGACCTCCCCCTGCTGTGAATCAAGAAAATCACAGGCCAATTGCGTCAGCTCTGGGCGAGCCGGGCTGAGGTGAAGATCCGAAATAAAAAGTCTGCGCATAGATAGAATCCTGCCCTCATGACGAGGGCAGAGACGGTGATTTAGAGCACGCTGGCTTTTTTGATGACAACATCTTCAGCCGGCACATCCTGATGCGGGCCACGCATGGTGGTTTCAACTTTACGGATTTTGTCTACCACATCCATGCCTTCAACCACTTCACCGAATACTGCGTAACCCCAGCCACTCGGCGCTTTTCCGCGGAAATCCAGAAAATCATTGTCGACCGTGTTGATAAAGAACTGTGCTGTCGCGGAATGCGGATCATTGGTCCGCGCCATTGCGACGGTACCGCGCTGATTGCTGAGACCATTATCGGCTTCGTTTTCGATTGGGGCGCGGGTCTGCTTTTGCTGAAAGTTCTCGTCAAAACCACCACCCTGGATCATGAAGTTTTCAATCACGCGGTGGAAAATGGTGCCATCGTAAAAGCCGGCCTCAACGTATTCCAGAAAGTTAGCCACCGTGTTCGGCGCTTTTTCCTGATTCAGTTCGATGATAATGTCGCCCATCGTGGTTTCCAGCTTAACCTGTGGCGCTGCACCACCTTCGGCATGGGCGGCGAGGGAAAAGGAAGCCAAAAACAGGGGGGCCAGATGACGGTACAGTAATTTCATATTGGGTAGTCCAGAATCGCTAGAAAAGGTCATGATAGTGCATCAAAAGCAATCATGGGAACATCAGAAACTACTTTTGAGAACCAGGCAGCTATTAAAGAGCGCTGTCACCTGAGCGGGCTGAAAGCGTATAATGCGCGTTTTAATTTAAATTCATCATTCGCTATGTCGGAAACTGCAGCTCAACATAATTTCATACGCACAATTATTCAGGAAGATATTGCCGCTGGCAGACTGACCGGAAAAGTGGTGACCCGGTTTCCTCCTGAGCCTAATGGCTATCTGCATATCGGGCATGCTAAATCCATTTGCCTGAATTTTGGTCTGGCGGAAGAGTTCGGTGGCGATTGTCATTTACGCTTTGATGACACTAATCCGGCCAGGGAAGAGCAGGAGTACATTGAGGCCATTATGGCAGATGTTCAGTGGCTCGGGTTCCAGTGGGCGGGCGATGTGCGTTATGCCTCAAGCTATTTTGAGCAGTTCTACGATTGGGCGGTTCACCTTATCAAGCAGGGCAAAGCCTATGTCTGTGATCTGACCGCTGAGCAGGCCAGTGAATACCGTGGCTGGGCGACCAAGCCGGGTAAGGAGTCGCCATACCGGAACCGTAGCGTGGAAGAAAACCTCTCGCTGTTCGAAAAGATGAAACAGGGCCAGTTTGATGAAGGTTTTTGTGTGCTGCGCGCGAAAATCGATATGGCCTCGCCCAACATGAACCTCCGCGATCCGATTCTGTATCGTATCCGCAAGAAAGCACATCATCAGACCGGTGACAAATGGTGCATTTATCCCAGCTATGACTTTGCGCATGGGCAGGGCGATGCGATTGAGGGCGTCACCCATAGTATCTGTACGCTGGAGTTTCAGGACCATCGTCCCTTGTATAACTGGTTTATTGAAAATCTGCCCGTGCCCTCAGAGCCGAAGCAGTATGAATTCGGTCGTCTGAACCTCAATTACACGGTAACCAGTAAACGTAATCTAAAACAGCTGGTCGATGAAAAAATCGTGGCCGGCTGGAATGATCCCAGAATGCCGACCATTTCGGGCATGAGGCGTCGCGGTTATACCGCTGCAGCACTTCGCGCATTCTGCAACAGTTTGGCTGTCGCCAAAACCGACGGTGTGGTGGATATTGCACAGCTTGAATTCGAGATTCGTAATGATTTGAATGAGAACGCGGCGCGGGCGATGTGCGTGCTGAACCCGTTGAAAGTCAGCATCACTAACGCGCCTGACAAAGTTGAATGGCTGGAAGTGCCTAATCATCCGCAAAAGGAAGAAATGGGCAATCGCTCCATCCCGTTCACGAAAGACATTTATATCGACGCCTCCGACTTTACTGAAGACACCAGTTTAAGCCGCAAGAAGTTCAAACGTCTGGTCATTGGTGATTATGTGCGTCTGCGTGGTGCTTATGTCATCAAGGCTGATGAAGTCATCAAGAATGACCAAGGTGAAGTGATTGAAGTGATTGCTTCGCTGGTGCCTGATACAGTCGGTCAGAACCCGCCAGCGGAAATGAAACCACGCGGCGTGATTCACTGGGTGTCTGCAACCGAAGGCAAAGAGGTGGAACTGCGCCTCTATGACAGATTGTTTGTTGCAGAAGCACCGGGTAAAGAAACCGGTAATTACCTCGATGATGTGAATCCGGATTCATTGAGAGTGATTAAAGCCTTCGCAGAGCCTGCCATCGTTAACTGCGAGCCGGAAACGGCGTTTCAGTTTGAGCGCGAAGGCTATTTTGTCAGCGATCGTCATGATCACAGCGCCGGGTCGCCAGTATTCAACCTGACCATTGGTTTAAAAGAAGATATTTCAAAAAATAAATAATGCTAAAAATCCATAACAGCCTCACTCGACAGAAAGAAACGTTTACACCGATCACCCCAGGCAAGGTCAATATGTATGTCTGCGGCATGACGGTATATGACCTCTGTCATGTCGGCCATGCCCGTGTCATGGTGGTGTTTGATGTGGTTACCCGTTACTTGCGGGCGCTGGGCTATGATGTGACTTACGTCCGTAACATCACCGATATTGATGACAAGATCATCAAACGCGCGGCAGAAAACGGTGAGAGTATCGAGGCCCTGACCGAGCGTTACATCAAGGAAATGCATCAGGATGCCGATGCACTGGGTGTATTGAGACCAGATATTGAGCCCAAAGCGACTGAATCCATGGGTGAAATTCTGGCCATGATTCAGACTTTGATCGACAAGGGGCTGGCCTACACCGCCGATAACGGCGATGTTTATTACGATGTGAGTCAATTCGCTGCTTACGGCAAATTATCCGGCCGCGACATCAATGAATTGCGCGCCGGTGAGCGTGTTGCGGTCAATGAATCCAAAACCGATCCGCTCGACTTTGTGCTCTGGAAAGCCGCTAAAGAAGGCGAGCCTGCCTGGGATTCTCCCTGGGGTAAAGGTCGGCCAGGCTGGCATATCGAATGCTCGGCGATGTCTGCGCATTGCCTCGGTGAACATTTTGATATTCATGGTGGCGGTCAGGATCTGCAGTTTCCCCATCATGAAAATGAGATTGCCCAGTCTGAAGGCGCGCATGAGTGCCAGTCTGTGAATTACTGGATGCATAACGGTTTTGTGCGTATCGATGATGAAAAAATGTCCAAGTCATTGGGTAATTTCTTCACTGTGCGTGAAGTGCTGGCGATGTATCCGGCCGAAGCGGTGCGCTATTTCATTCTCTCCAGCCATTACCGCAGCCCGCTGAATTATTCAGAAGACCAGCTTGAGCAGGCTAAAGCGGCACTGACTCGTTTTTATACCTCGCTGCGTGAGGTTGAGCCACAGCGCGATGTACGCTGGCAGGATGACAAAGACTTCGGTCCTCGCTTCCGGGAGGCGATGAATGATGATTTTAATACCGCGCTGGCCTTATCAGTCATGGCCGATGTGCGTCAGGCCTTGAATAAAGCCTATGAACGCGGACAGGGCGCCGAAGAGGCTTCTTATTATGCCGGTCTGCTGTTGTCATTCGGTGAGGTACTGGGCCTGTTCCAGCAGGATGCCGATGCCTTTCTGGTTGGCGATACCGCTTCAGACGATGAAGCTGCAGAAATTGACGCCTTGGTGGCTGAACGCAACCAGGCCAGGGCGGATAAAAACTGGGCGCGAGCCGATGAAATTCGGGATCAACTCACGGAAATGGGCATCGTGCTGGAAGATTCAGCCGGCAAGACCAGCTGGCGGCGTCAATAAGCCTGTTTGGAAATATTAACCACAGAGGCACAGAGGACACGGAGTTTTTAGAATTATCAGCAGATTACGCTGATTTTCACAGATTAAAAACAGTCCAGCGAAGTGCTTGTCTAGCAACAAAGCTTCTGGTTTTTGTCCCGACTCTGCCTTCACTATGAATAACCTGCGACCATCTGTGTCATCTGCGGATAGATGTTTATATCTACTCTGTACCTCTGTGATTCAGTGTTTATTTTTGATGTAAGTGCTCTGCTGCAAACAGCGTATTTTCCATTAGAGTCGCCACAGTCATCGGGCCGACGCCACCAGGAACAGGGGTTATCCATGAAGCTTTCTCTTTAGCGCCTTCAAAATCGACATCCCCGGTCAGTTTGCCGTTTTCAAGCCGGTTAATACCGACATCAATAACCATCGCGCCCGGTTTAACCCAGTCACCGGGAATAAAGTTGGGTTTACCCACGGCAACAACCAGCAGATCGGCACGACGCACCTGTTCTTCCAGATTTTTAGTCCAGCGATGACAGACGGTAGTGGTGCAGCCGGCAAGTAGTAATTCCAGCGCCATGGGGCGACCGACAATATTGGATGCGCCTACGACTACAGCTTCCAGCCCTTTTAAATCGACCCCGGTGCTGCGTAACAGCGTGATAACGCCTTTGGGTGTGCAAGGGCGAAGAACCGGGATGCGTTGAGCTAGTCGGCCAATATTATAGGGATGGAAACCGTCGACATCCTTATGCGGTGCGATGCGTTCAATCACGGTCTCAGGATCGATGTGTGCAGGCAGCGGCAGTTGCACCAGAATACCATCAATTTCCTCGTCATTATTGAGCTCATCAATTAACGCCAGTAGCTCATCCTGGCTGGTGGTATCAGGCATATCATAAGCGACCGATTTGATACCAATTTCTTCACAGCTGCGACGTTTACTGCCGACGTAAACTTGTGAGGCGGGGTTTTCGCCAATCAGAACGACGGCCAGTCCGGGGCGGCGTTTGCCGTCAGCGATCAGTTTGTCAGTGGCCAGTTTCAGTTTTTGTTTCAGATCGGCGGCGACAGCTTTGCCATCAATAATCTTCGCGCTCATTCAGGGGTCCCGGACTTGCAAAAGCGGGTATGATCGCATGAGTCAGCGTGAACAGCAAAAAATATCAAATCAGGCGTTGACTCTGTCTGGGGAACAACGTATTATTTCGCCTTCTTCGAGGATGACTTCTCGAAAACAAGTCGGGGCATAGCGCAGTCTGGTAGCGCATCTGGTTTGGGACCAGAGGGTCGGGAGTTCGAATCTCTCTGCCCCGACCACTTCCCTCACTTTTTTCATTGTCCTCGCTTAGACCACATGTCACGATGCGCCCGTAGCTCATCTGGATAGAGCATCGGCCTTCTAAGCCGAGGGTAGCAGGTTCGAGTCCTGCCGGGCGCGCCACTTGCCTGTCAATTCTCCTAATACAACTCACTGAAATCAGCCGTAATCATTCAGTAGAAATTCCTGTTCGTTAGTTTGGTTATTCTGCAATGGGCATGGAATAATGCTCTGATAGTCTCAATCGATGGAATGATAGTTTGAAGCAATCATCAGCATTCACCATGCTCGGTCAATGGTTTTTGAAGCGCTCAAGAAAAGTGAAGCGGATTATCAGCATCGCTGTTGATACACTGGCGGTCATTGTTTCACTGTGGTTAGCATTTTCATTGCGGCTTGGCGAGTTTTATTCTCCACCACAAGCGCAGCTTTGGATATTTCTATTAGCACCAGCTGTTGCTGTCCCTGTTTTTATCAAATTCGGTCTATATAGAGCGGTTATCCGTTATATTGGTATTGATGCCATCTGGGCCATCAGCCGCGCGGTGCTCCTTTTTACACTTATTTTTGCTGTAATTGTTCTCACTGCAGGAGATTCTGCAGGTTTAGTGCCGAGAACGGTTTATGGCATTAATGCTGTGATTGTTATGTTGTTTGTTGGTGGCACCAGAATGCTCGCGCGTTGGTTGTTTACTAAAAGCCAGCAACGGAACTGGGCTTCACTTCAGACACAACGCTTCATACCTCCAGTTCTGATATATGGAGCGGGACAGGCGGGTGCCCAGCTTGTCGCCATGCTCAAGATGAGCAATCAAATGCGGCCGGTCGCTTTCCTTGATGACGATAAGACCCTGCTACATCAGCAGGTTAATGGGCTCACTGTGTATCCATTTGATCAGCTTGTAGGCCTCATAGAACGTTACCATGTTCGTGATATTCTGCTGGCGATGCCTTCTGCCAGTCGCAGAAGACGCAGTGAAATCCTGCACAAGCTCGAGAAGTATCCAGTGCATGTTCGCACCTTACCCGACCTGATGGATATTGCAGAAGGTAAAATCGCAGTCTCTGATATTCAGGAAGTGGATATCGGTGATTTGTTGGGCAGAGAGCCCGTCGCAGCAGATGAGACACTTCTGCATAGCAATATAACAGACAAGGTTGTTATGGTGACCGGTGCCGGTGGGTCTATCGGTTCCGAGTTATGTAGGCAGATTCTGCAATTGATGCCTAAAGCACTGGTCCTTTTCGAAATCAGCGAGTTCAGCCTTTATCAGATTGAAAAAGAGCTGGAAAAATTTAATCTAAGCGTTTCGTTGATACCTGTACTGGGATCGGTACTCAATCAAAATCGGGTTGAATCGGTCTGTCAGCATTTTCAGGTTCAAACCATCTACCATGCCGCTGCATACAAGCATGTGCCTATCGTCGAGCGAAATACCAATGAAGGTATACGTAATAATGTTTTCGGCACTTTGCATACCGCACAGGCTGCCATTAAATGTGGTGTTGAGACCTTCGTACTGGTATCCACGGATAAGGCAGTGAGACCGACCAACACAATGGGCGCGACCAAACGTCTCGCAGAATTAGTTCTACAGGCGCTGGCTAAGTCACCAGAGCTACATCAGCAAACACGCTTTACCATGGTTCGCTTTGGTAATGTGCTGGGCTCATCCGGCTCGGTTGTGCCTTTATTCCGTGAGCAGATTGCCGCTGGTGGGCCAGTCACTGTTACTGATCCGGAAATTATCCGCTATTTCATGACTATTCCGGAAGCTGCGGAACTGGTGATACAAGCCGGAGCAATGGGGCAGGGTGGTGATGTTTTTGTGCTGGATATGGGAGAACCGATCAAAATTGTCGAACTGGCCAGAAGAATGATTCATTTGAGTGGCTTTACCATCAGGGATGAGAGCAACCCTGATGGGGATATCGAAATTCAGTTTACCGGTCTGAGGCCTGGCGAGAAGCTCTATGAAGAGTTGCTGATTGGCGACAATGTCACTGATACAGCACATCCCAAAATTATGCGAGCCGAAGAAAGTGTGATCCCTTGGTCATCACTGCAATCGACTCTGGAGGCTATGGAACTTGCAAATGAAACTGATGACAGTGCTCAATCACGTCATTTGTTGTTAGGAACAGTTGATGGTTTCAAACCACAGTGTGACTTAACAGACTGGTTGCAGAGCGAGTTCTCACCGCCAGAGGCGTCCAGAAGCCATATTGACGGATAAACAAACCAATCCTACCCAGAGGATGAGTCATAGCTTATACCGAACCTCAATGAGTTGACACTTCAGCAGCTTAGGGCTGGCAAATGTCAGATTCACGAGATCGCGATGAAATAATCTGCAAAAAACATCAAAGCTATATTTCATATCAGCTGTCTTTATTCGGGAACCTTTTCACCTATAAAAAAAGTGTTGTTCTGTATAATGCAATTTTAAACGAACGAGGGATTATTCATCGTGTGTGGAATTGTCGGAGGAATCGCCGAGCGTAATGTGGCCCCCATTCTGATGGAAGGGCTGAGAAGGCTGGAGTATCGCGGTTATGATTCATCAGGCATCGCGCTTCTTGACGTCGACAATAAGCTCCAACGGGTTCGTGCTATGGGTAAAATCAAACAGCTTGAAACCAAAATGGATGCGTTTGATGAAGCTTTCTCCGGTCAACTCGGCATTGCTCACACTCGCTGGGCTACACATGGTATTCCTTCTGAAAACAACGCTCATCCGCATATCTGTAACAATAAAGTAGCGGTTGTACACAACGGTATTATCGAAAATTACCAGAGCTTAAAAACCCGACAGTTGGCTGAAGGCTATCGCTTCACTTCGGAGACTGATACCGAGGTAGTTGCTCACGAGGTTTTCCAGCAACTGGAATGTACCGATGATTTGCTAGAAGCGGTGATGGCATCGCTCAAATCCTTTGAAGGTGCTTATGCCTTAGGTGTGGTGGCAACTAATAATCCTGACACGCTGGTGGCGGCCAGAAAAGGGAGTCCCCTGGTTATCGGTATCGGGATTGGTGAACACTTTATTGCTTCAGATGTTTCAGCACTGTTGCCGGTAACGCAGAACTTCATTTTTCTTGAAGACGGCGATGTCGCGCGCCTTACCCGTGACAAAGTGGAAATTTTCAGTGTGCTGACAGGCGAGCGGGTGGAACGCACGGTCAAGCATTCCAACCTCAACCTCACTTCAGTTGAACTCGGTGCCCACCGTCATTACATGCACAAGGAAATCTTTGAACAGCCTCAGGCTGTGATAGATACGCTGGAAGGCCGGATGACGCAGGACCAAATTCTGGTATCGAGCTTTGGGCATAATGCGGAATCAGTGTTTGCCAGCATCAACCGTATTCATATCATTGCCTGCGGCACGAGTTACCATGCTGGTATGGTTGCCAGGTACTGGGCTGAGGATATTATCGGTATGCCCTGCCAGGTGGAGGTGGCGAGCGAATTCCGTTATCGCAATCCTGTGATTGAGAACCATACGCTCTTTGTCACCATCAGCCAGTCAGGTGAAACGGCAGATACGCTGGCTGCGCTTCAGCAAATTAATGCGCTACGCAAGAACAAAACAACAGAACTGCGACGTCGTGCCGGTGATGATCCCAAGGCACATCTTAAAAAAGATGATTTTGCTGGCTCACAAGCGCTTAATATTCCAACGCTCAGTATCTGTAATGTGGCGGAGAGCAGTCTGACCCGTGAAGCAGACTTGGTATTTCTGACTCACGCAGGTCCAGAAATCGGTGTGGCTTCCACCAAGGCATTCACTACACAACTCGTTGCGCTGGCTTTACTGTTAACCAGTATTGGCAAAGTTCAGAACCGCCTGGATGAAGGACGGGAAGCCCTGATTGCCGGTGGCCTGCAGAAACTGCCCAACCTCATCACAATGGCGCTTGGGCATGAAGAAGAAATTAAACAGATATCCGAAGATTTCGCTGACAAGCAACACGCTCTGTTCCTGGGGCGGGGCACTATGTACCCGATAGCTTTAGAAGGTGCGCTCAAGCTTAAAGAGATCAGCTATATTCATGCCGAAGCTTATCCGGCAGGCGAACTCAAACATGGTCCACTGGCACTGATTGATGAAATGATGCCGGTCATTGCGATCGCCCCACTGGATGATTTGTTGGAAAAACTCAAATCCAACCTGCAAGAGGTTAAAGCTCGTGGCGGCCAGATGATTGTGTTTGAGGATGAACGCAGTGACATCAGCTCTGAAACCAGCTTCAAAGTAGTCAAAGCTACCACCAATGTTGGTCGAATCACCGCACCGATCACCTACAACATCCTCTTACAATTGCTCAGCTACCATGTTGCATTGATTAAGGGCACAGATGTCGATCAGCCTAGAAATCTGGCGAAGTCAGTCACGGTGGAGTAGCGCCACGGATGAAGTAGAATAGTCTGTCATGCTCCTGAAACAGAAATTTTTCACACTATTAACTTTAGATACAAAGAGGTTGAGATGAAAATTGCTGTAGCAGGAACGGGATATGTGGGTTTGTCACTTGCAGTTTTACTTGCTCAAAACCATCAGGTAGCGGCACTGGATGTGGTTGAAGAAAAAGTGAAGCTGCTCAACCAGAAGCAATCCCCGATTGAAGACAGCGAGATTCAGGACTTTCTGGATAACAAACCGCTGAATTTTCTGGCGACTCTAGACAAGGAAGAAGCCTATAGAGGTGCTGACTTTGTCATAATCGCCACACCCACAGATTATGATCCTGACACAAATTACTTCAATACTGAAAGTGTTGAAGCCATTATTCATGATGTCAGAAAAATCAATCCTGATGCGGTGATGGTGATTAAATCTACAGTCCCAGTAGGTTACACATCAGGCATTTCTGCTGAGCTCAATACCTCCAATGTTTTTTTCTCACCTGAGTTTCTCAGGGAGGGAAAAGCTCTCCACGATAATCTTTACCCTTCTCGAATTGTAGTTGGAGAGAAAAGTGAGCGAGCAAAAATTTTTGCAGACTTGCTGATTGAAGGGGCTACTAAAGCCGATATCCCAGTTTTGTTGACCGATAGCACAGAGGCAGAAGCCATCAAGCTGTTTTCAAATACTTATCTGGCGATGAGGGTAGCTTACTTTAACGAACTGGATACATACGCCGAAACACATGGTTTGGATACCCGACAGATTATTGAAGGTGTAGGCCTTGATCCCCGTATAGGAAACCACTACAACAATCCGTCTTTTGGTTATGGTGGCTACTGTCTTCCCAAAGATACTAAACAGTTGCTGGCGAATTATGAGGATGTCCCGAATAATCTGATCAAAGCCATAGTTGAGGCAAATAATACCCGTAAGGACTTTATTGCTGACTCAATCATAAAACGCAATCCTAAAGTTGTAGGGATTTATAGACTTGTCATGAAAGCGGGGTCTGATAACTTCCGTGCTTCAGCGATCCAAGGGGTCATGAAGCGCATCAAGGCCAAAGGGATACAAGTTATCGTCTATGAGCCGGTTCTGAATGAAGATACTTTTTTCCACTCAGCTGTGGTTAAAGATCTCGGGAGCTTCAAAGCACAAGCCGATGTTGTTCTGGCAAATAGACTTACTGATGACATTTTGGATATCAGGGATAAAGTTTATACCCGTGACCTATTCGGTATGGATTAATTTACCAGGAATATCTTTGTTCACAGCTACTGATGTTAGAAGTTGAGTAAGTAAAGAAAAACATCCAGAGTTAAGTCACAAGAACCACTCTCCTTTTCACAAATCAATAAATCTCGACTCTGTCACAAAATAACTCAATCTTTGTTGGCTGGTTTTTGAGAAATTGGTACTTTTGTTAACGGCATGGATGCCGTTAACAACACTACAGTAGTCACTTCCATGGATGGTGGGACGAATGTATTGTTTGGCATTCATGCCGCCAATGTGCGCCGGTATTATCTCGCAAGCTCACTTCTTCGAGCTTTAATCATTGAACTAGATAAAACATTTACTTTTGGACCGGGTTTACATAGAGTGTTCAATGGTTGAACGAATAATGTTTTGCAGATGCTTACTGACGAATATCGATACAAAATATTCAAACTTGTTGAGGCTAATCCCGAGATTAGTCAAAGACAGCTTGCACGTGAACTGGGAGTGAGTTTGGGCAAAGCAAATTACTGCCTCAAAGCTTTGATTGATAAAGGTATGCTCAAAGCAAATAACTTTCGTAACAGCAAAAATAAACGCGCTTATATTTACAAGCTAACTCCCAGAGGTCTTGAAGAAAAGGCAGGTGTTACAGCCCGTTTTCTCAGAGCGAAAGTCCAAGAGTACGAGTCACTCCAAGCTGAAATCAGGCAAATACGCGCTGAGCTGGAAATCTCCGGCCGATCAGACAGCGAACATGAATCTTAAAGTGAGAGTTTGATGAAAATATTAGTAACCGGGAATGCTGGCTTCATCGGATTCCACACCGTAAAACGATTGCTGGAAAGAGGAAATGAAGTCGTTGGTTTTGATAGTGTCAATGACTATTACGACACGACATTAAAAGAAACCCGGCTGGAAATTCTTGAAAAAACAGCTCAAGAAACAGGCTCACAATATACATTCATACGCCAAAACCTTGCTGATAAAGATGCAGTAGATAAATGCTTTTTCGATCATCAATTTGACAGGGTAATTCATCTTGCTGCCCAGGCGGGGGTGCGTTACTCACTGGAAAATCCGCATGCGTATGTAGAAAGCAATATCATAGCCTTTACTAATATCATTGAGGCTTGTCGTAACAACAAGACGCCACACCTGACATACGCCAGCACCAGCAGTGTTTATGGTGCCAATACCAATATGCCTTTTAGTGAGCATAATGGGGTGAATCATCCCCTGCAATTTTATGCTGCTACCAAACGGGCCAATGAACTCATGGCACATAGCTACAGCCATTTGTTCAGCTTGCCGACTACGGGACTGCGATTTTTTACGGTCTATGGTCCATGGGGCAGGCCAGACATGGCCTTGTTTAAATTTACAAAGAGTATTCTCGCCGGGGAAGCCATACCCGTTTTCAATCATGGCAACCACACTCGCGACTTCACTTATATTGACGACATAGTCGAAGGCGTTATCCGGGCGAGTGATGATATTGCAAAACCCAATCTTGACTGGGACAGCAATAACCCTGATCCCGCAACAAGTAATGCGCCATTCAGAGTTTTCAATATTGGCAACAACAACCCAGTCAAGTTGATTGAATACATCAACGCTATTGAGAAAGCACTGGAGAAAAAGGCGATCATGGATTTACTGCCGCTACAGCCGGGTGATGTACCTGATACTTATGCTGATAGTACGGAACTGGAAAACGCGGTTGGCTACAAGCCGTCGACGACTGTCGATGAAGGTGTCAGCAATTTTGTTGAGTGGTATCGTAATTTTTACAAGGAATAGCAATGACTAACATGGAGCTGCGACTCGGTATTATTGGTCTTGGCTACGTCGGCCTGCCACTGGCAGTCGAATTTGGAAGGCGTCGCTCAGTGGTTGGTTATGATATCAATGAGAAGCGCATAACTGAATTGTTGGGTGGCCATGACAGCACGCTGGAAGTCGACGACATAGAGCTCAAACAGGCACATCATTTGAGCTATACCTCAGATATTGAGTCACTTCGTGAGTGCAACACCTATATAGTCACGGTGCCAACGCCGATCGACGATTTCAAACGTCCCGATCTAACACCGCTGATTAGGGCCAGTGAGACAGTCGGTAGCGTTTTGAAAAAAGGTGATATTGTCATTTATGAATCTACCGTCTATCCGGGAGCAACGGAAGAAGACTGTGTACCTGTTCTGGAGGCTATTTCCGGCCTGAAGTTCAATGAAGATTTTTATTGCGGCTATAGTCCGGAACGTATCAATCCCGGCGATAAAGAACATCGCGTTACAACAATCAAAAAAGTCACATCTGGTTCAACACCTGAAACTGCGGAAACAGTAGATAAACTCTATCAAGAAGTGATCACCGCAGGCACACACAAAGCCGAGAGTATCAAGGTCGCGGAAGCTGCCAAGGTTATTGAAAACACGCAGCGCGATCTGAATATTGCCCTGATTAATGAACTAGCGATTATTTTTAATAAGCTCGAGATTGACACACAAGCCGTCCTGGAAGCAGCTGGTACCAAATGGAACTTCCTGCCATTTCGTCCTGGTCTTGTGGGTGGGCACTGCATTGGTGTTGACCCTTACTATCTGACACACAAAGCTCAGCAGATTGGTTATCACCCGGAAGTCATTCTTGCCGGGCGGCGTATCAACGATGGCATGGGTAAATACGTTGTTTCTCAATTGATCAAAACCATGATCCAGAGAGATATCCAGATGTTGGGGGCGAAAGTGCTGGTAATGGGCTTGACCTTCAAAGAGAACTGCCCGGATCTGCGTAACACCCGAGTGGTTGATATTGTAAATGAACTGAAAGACTACGGGATTCATGTTGATGTTTATGACCCGTGGGTGAATGCAGCAGAGGCTGAGGAAGAATATAAGTTTAGCCCGTTAACTGAGTTGAAAGATACTCAAAAAGCTCAGTATGACGCGATAGTGTTGGCTGTGGCACATGAGGAATTCAGGCAGATGGGAAGTGAAGGGCTAAGAGCAATGGGTAAAAAGAACTGCCTGATATATGATTTGAAGTACCTTCTTGAAGCTGGTTCAGCAGATATCAGGCTCTAGCGCCAGCATGTTGCAAATCAATGTTGTGCTGATTGCTGGTTTCCCTGTCCCATTATGTTGAGTTCATCCAGACAGGTAATCTCATTCACTTTACTCGTTCAGGTTTTTGGGTTTCTGAAAACTGTTCTAATCGCCAACTATTTTGGTGCTGGTGCAGATCTGGATGGTTATTACCTTGCCCTCGTAGTGCCTAGCCTGATTGTCGGCATTTTAGCAGGCATGCTGCAAACTGGCTTTGTGTCTGTCTACATGGAGCGTGTTGCAGATGATGAAGATAAAGCTGCCCAGATTAGAAAGCAGGTTTTTTCGCTACTAGTCTATGTTTTAGTTCCGTTTGCTTGTGTGCTTTCAATTCTGTCTGAGCCACTTGTCAATTTACTCGTATTAAGTGGCAATGACGCTGTATTTGCAGCGACTTTGACCGCAATGAGGCTGTTAATATTTTTAACAGTACTCAATGCTTTAATTGATTATGCGGCACTGATCTTCAATGCTCACAAACGATTTATGTTGGCAAGTGCAGCACCATTAATCAACATTTCCATCTCGTCTCTATTTCTGGTTGCTTTTCACTCTCAAGGTCAGTTGGCATTGACCTATGGATTGCTGCTGGGAGTGGGGATACAGCTTGTTTTTATATTGGCTTATCTTAGATATTTAAAATTGCCAGTGGGGCTTGTACCCATCAAGTTTGACTCGGACCTGAAGAAAATTCTTTCTCTCTCATTCGCCATACTTTTGGGCGTTTGCCTCGCCAATATGAATTTAGCGGTAGATCAAGTGATGGCCTCAATGGTTGGGGAAGGCGCGGTGTCACAGATAGGTTATGCAAACCGTTTTCATAACCTGGTTGTTCAGGTTGTGGTGATGAGCGTCAGCGCAGTGCTATTGACACAACTTACATCACTTGTTGTGCAAAAAAATACCGAGTCCATTAAACGTCTATTTCAGTCGTTATCCAGTTTGATTATTTTCATCGGCATCATCATCAGCATATCGATTTATATGTTAGGTAAGCCGCTGGTCAGTGTTTTACTGGAGCGAGGTGCGATGACTGAAAATGATGTTAGTACAATTGCGAATTTATGGTTTTTTTATGCGATTGGATTAATTCCAATGATGTGGGGGATTGCACTGGCGAAATTTTTTCAGGCAACCCGTTCACCAACTCTAATCACCATACTGGCGTTGCTGTCTTTTTTATTGAACGTAACGTTCAATCTCATTTTAATAATGCTGTATGGCATTCTGGGCTTGGCAATTAGTACAAGTCTCACTTATTTGATTATTGCACTGCTTTATCACGTCTTTTTTGCACGTAAGACGCAGTTTGCTTTTTCTGACCTTTCTAGAAAAGTAACTTCAGTAATACTTGCGACTCTGTTTTTAATATCTTATAAGCACTACCTCCATGATGCGTTGGCAACTTATCACAATATTATTCTGACGTTGATTATTTTGGTGGCTAGTACAGTGCTCCTGAACGTAAAAAAAGAGCTCATCTATATTCGGGATACATATGACTAACTCAAATAGACTTATAGAGGTACCCTGTCCCATCTGTGGCAGTCGTGATAGCAAAGCTGTCTTTCAAACGCAGGACTATAAACAACAGATAACAGACGATATTTTCGAGGTAAAACGTTGCCGGGAGTGTACTGTTGGCTATCTGTCCCCACGACCTACAAAAGAAGAACTACCTCGCTATTACGATGAACATTTTTATTGGTCACACGAAAATGATGATGAGGCTAAGGGGAAAGCCGAAGAAGTACTAAAAATTAGGGAGACGCAACTCAAGGAAAAAGCTGCATGGCTAAATGATATACCTCCCGGTAAGCTCCTCGATATCGGCACCATGAAAGGTGAGTTCATCTACTACATGAACTCACTTGGGTGGAATGTACAAGGGATAGAATTTTCAGATACGCCGCCGAATTTGTTCGATATGCCAATAGAATATGGCGATTTTCTTCAAATGAATATTGAGCCAGAAAGCTACGATGTAATTACTATGTGGGCAGTATTGGAGCATGTGTATGAGCCACGAGAATATGTCCGCAAAATTGCTGAGTTACTCAAGCCAGGTGGTAAGTTCATTTTTTTAGTCACTAACTTTAATTCTATACAGGGTCGAGTATTTGAGTGGGATGACTATCCGAGACATCTGACTTTATTTACAAAAGCAGCCGTTAGGAGGCTTGCAAGTGAGACCGGTCTAAAAGTCACAAAAAAATCTACAGATCAACGGATATTTGGTGGGCATATGCGTGGCGGTCTGGTTTATCTGGTTAAACGTTTATTTGGCTACAGCCGTGAAGAGGTGCTCAAAGAATGGAAAACTGACGGTGCTTGGGATGCATTTTTATTACAGTGGCGAAATAAACCGTCGTTCATAATCAAGCAACTCGCAAGAATAGACAAGGCATTACTTTTACCTGTCGAATTCGTGCTTGATAGATTAGGTTTCGGTTTTGTTTTGACTGTTGAAGTTATAAAGCCCGTCAGTAAATGAAAGTTTTCCTTTAATTGATGATTAGAAAATTTCTACTTATTTCTGGGCTCGGTAACTTTTGCTACATGTTAGGTTATCTAACATGAAACTGATAATTGTCTCCTCCAACTATGAACCTGTTGTTGGGGGAGCAGAGCGTCAGGCAAAGACACTTGCCCAAACGGCAAGCTCTTTGGGGGTGGATGTCATCGTGTTGACTCAACCTCAGCCTAATATGCCGAGCGAAGAGATAATTAATGGTGTCCGGGTAGCTCGACGTTTAAATACCGTTGCTCTTGGGCCGATCTGGGGGGTGAGTTATGTCTATTCCACTTATAAGTGGCTCAATAAACTCATTGATAAAAATACGGTCGTCCACAATCAAACTGCTTATCTACATTCACTTCCCTCCGTATTGTTGGCACGCTCATACAAAATTCCATCAGTCATTCGCTATGCCTGTGCCGGGGATGTTGGCGATGTGGCAAGATTGAATGCCTCCGGATGGAAAAAACTGTTGCTCAGGTCAATTAAGCAAGCGGACAGGCATATCGTGTTATCTCAACAAATTCGCGAAGAACTCATAGAGAGTGGCATCCCGGATAAAACTATCTTATATCGACCCAATGGTGTTGATACTGATGTCTTTACGCCAAACTACCCGGTTTCAACTCTGAAACCTGAAGAAACTTTCAGGTTTTTATTTGTTGGGCGTTTGAGCGAACAGAAAGGGTTAGGTTACTTATTCAGAGCATTATCAAATCTGGAAGATAAAAATTGGTGCCTGGATATTTATGGTTATGGTCTGCTTGAGGAAGAGCTTAAGCAATTGACCAGAACACTCTCCATTGAATCCAATGTGCTGTTTCATGGAGTCTCAAGCGATATGGCAACGGTTTACCAAAACGCAGATCTATTGGTCCTGCCTTCTCTTTATGAAGGCATGCCAAATGTAGTGTTGGAGGCGATGGCCTCAGGCCTACCTGTTATTGCTACAGACATTGGTGGGAGCCGTGAACTGATGGATGAGTGGGCGAGAGAGTGGCTGGTTTCAGCTGGAAGCGTTTCTGCTTTAACGACAGTACTGACTAAAGCTTTGAGAGAAAAGGAACACTTAAAAATGCTGGGGCAAAAAGCACGTCAAGTCGCGGTAAGCCAATATGACTACCGTCAACTTACGCAGCAATACATTGATGATTGCGAACAATTGCTCTCAAGGTACAGAGCGTAGTGAGGCTGGATTTCTATCAAGTCGCTCTGGGGAGAGGGGAACTAGTTTGAGATTTTGCAAAAGGTCATGCTTCATCAAATGGTGAGAGTCAATTGAAAATAACTTTCGTTATCTCGTCACTCGAGGCCGGTGGTGCCCAGCGTGTTATGTGCACGATGGCTAATTACTGGAATATCAATGGATGGCAAGTTACGCTAATCTCTCTGTCCGGAGTGGATCATGATTTTTATAGCTTGAATTCAGGGGTCAAAAGAGTTGGGTTGGATTTGTTGACGCACTCTGAAAACCCAACTCAAGCGGTGTATTGGAATCTAAAGCGCCTGATGATGTTGCGTCGAGCAATTAGAAGTTCAACCCCCGATGTGGTTATCAGTTTCATGGATAGAATGAATATTATGACGCTGATCTCTAGCTATGGTTTAGGCATACCGGTATTGATTTCTGAACGGATAGACCCACGCGAACAAAATATAGGCAGGTTCTGGTCTTTCCTAAGAGATAGGGTTTACCCGATTGCGACAAAGCTTATCGTGCAATCTAAACCGGTGTTGGATTGGGCATCTGGACGCTGGCCCACTCTGAACAGCCTTGTAATCCATAACCCCGTATTTGTCCCGGAGGAAAAAGCTTCAGCTCAAATACTAGATCCTGAACTGAAGTGGTGTATCGGTATAGGACGTCTTGTCAGGCAGAAGGGATTCGATTTACTGATCGATGCTTTTTCAAACCTGGTGAAGACAGGGTTGTATGACAACTGGTACTTGATCATTCTGGGGGAAGGTGGGGAGCGTGACGCACTGCAGAGGCAGGTTGAAACTTCTGGCCTTGCTGGCCGGGTTTCGATGCCTGGCGAGGTGAAAAATCCGGCTGATTATCTCTATCAGGCTGATATTTTTGTGATGTCATCAAGGTACGAGGGTTTCCCAAATGCGCTCCTTGAGGCGTTAGCGTGCAGGTTACCGGTGATTTCTACAGACTGCCCCAGCGGACCCGGCGAAATTATTCAACAAAATATTAATGGCATTTTAGTTGATACAGACAGTTCAGTCGCATTAGCCAATGAAATGGGAAGACTAATGGAATCTAAGGCGCTGAGAGATCGCCTTGGCAAAAGTGCGGTTGAGAGTGTATCCGGGTTTGGAGTGGAGAATATTATGAAACAATGGGAGGAAGCCATTGAAGAAGCTACTAAAACAGTATCTTAGACCTATTCGTTCTTTTTTTATTTCCTGGTTGCCAGAACAAACGGCAGAACATTTGGAAGCGATAAGACTTAATGAGGTAGAGCGCGTACTTACCTTGCTGGGAGACAGCGACAATAAAAGACTGCTGGAGATAGGCGGTGGTTCAGGTTGGCAGGCAAAGTTTTTGAGTCAAAGAGGCTTTAAAGTTGAGTCAATTGATGTCACTTCTAATGAGGATCAAGTGTGGCCAGTGAAAGTCTACGATGGCTTTCATATTCCCTTTGAGGATAATCAATTCGACCTGGTCTTCAGTTCCAATGTTCTTGAGCACATCCCACATATCGTCGATTTTCAAAAAGAAATCCAAAGAGTGTTAAAGACTGATGGCTTGGCGTTGCACCTTGTGCCATCCAGTTCCTGGCGGTTCTGGTCGAACCTTACCGAAATTATTAAGCGCTGGAGATTGCCTTTGCGTCACGGTGAGCATGCCCATAATGCATTTTCTGAAATATTTTATTTTAGAAAAGGGTGGTGGTCAGATATGTTTAAGCAAAGCGGATGGCAAATATTGAGTATTTCTAACAACTCTTTGCTATATACCGGATCTTCACTTTTTGACAGCAAATTGAGTATAGCTACGCGTTCAAAGCTATGTCGTATTTTGGGGAGCAGTTGTAACGTCTTTTTATTGAAGAATACAAAAAATCAAGGCAATTAATCATTGGCAAGCTTCAGAAAAATAGAGCGTCGTCTTGTAGAGATGATGTCTGGGAACAGTGGTTTATGTTGACGAGGAATATATGAAACATATCCTGTTCCTTGTCAGCTCGATGCATGGTGGTGGTGCTGAGCGAGTAGCAGCTTTACTGTGTAATCAATGGGTGAAGCAAGGACACCAGGTCACGCTGATGCCTACCTTTTCTGGTCGTGGTGACTGCCTTTATCTGTTGGATGAGCGTGTGAAACTGGATTTCCTTGCAGATAGGCTCGACAGTACGAGCCGGTCCATCTCAAATAAAATAAGGCGAATGAGCACCCTGCGGCGTGCTATACGCGAGATTTCGCCTGATGTGGTGGTGTCATTTCTTCCGCCAGTTAATGTCGCTGCACTTGTGGCTACAATAGGCCTGAAAACTTCTGTGATTGTCTCTGAGCGAATTTACCCGCCATCCATGCCGGTGGGATGGGGGATATCTCTTTTGCGTAAGCTGACTTATCCCACAGCACATTCCGTTGTCATGCAGACCATTAAAGGTATGCACTGGCTGACTAAAACGATTCCGACAGTCAGTGGTGCTGTTATTCCCAACCCGGTCATTTACCCACTTTCAACCGGAATGCCGGAAATTCGACCAGATTCGATTGTGCCATCATCAAAACGTGTTTTGCTTGCTGTCGGCAGGTTGGAAGTACAGAAAGGGTTTGATCTGTTACTTCAGGCATTTGGGAAGGTGTCAAAAATCTGGCCGGATTGGGATTTGGTCATTTTGGGTGAAGGCACTGAGCGCGGTGATTTGGAGTTAATGCGTCACCAGCTTGAATTGGATAAGCGTGTGTATCTGCCCGGCCGGGCCGGTAATTTAGCTGAGTGGTATAACCGTGCAAACCTCTATGTGATGAGTTCACGATTCGAGGGGTTTCCTAATACGCTATTAGAGGCAATGGCTTATGGTTTGCCTGCTGTTAGTTTTGATTGTGATAGTGGACCTCGAGACATCATTCGGCATGAAACAGATGGTCTGCTGGTTGCGCCTGATTCTGGCATTGATGGGCTTGTGACATCGCTGAACAATCTGATGTCGGACGATCAACGGCGCAAGATGATGGGGCAATGTGCGCTCGAAGTGCGTGAGCGGTTTTCAATGGAAAAAGTGGCCTCGCTCTGGGATAAGGTTCTGGGGTTAAAGGACACATGAGGGTACTGCATATCATCACCAGCCTCTCGACCGGTGGAGCTGAAAGATCATTGTTTAATCTACTTTCCGGGGGGCTGGGTCAAGCCGGTGAAACAGCAGTGCTATCGCTGACTGATGAGGGAACATATGGTGAGCACATTAGCGGCTTAGGTATTCGTGTTTACACGCTAAATATGCGTCGAGGTTTGCCATCAATCTCAGCACTCATTCGGCTCAGACGAGTGGTGTGTGATTTCCGACCTGATCTGATTCAGGGGTGGATGTATCACGGTAATCTGCTGGCATTACTTGCAGGTAAGTTAACTGTTGGACATCCGGCAATTGCCTGGAATGTGCGACATAGCCTTCACTCTATAGAAAAGGAAAAGCGACTTACCCGACTGGTGATACGTGCCAATAGCTGGCTGTCATCTAAGGCTGATAAGATACTCTACAACAGCCGGATCTCTCAGGTTCAACATGAAGCGTTCGGCTTTGCTGCTGACAGAGGGATGATGATCCCTAATGGCTTTAACTTAGACGAACTAGAGGCTGATCCGGATAAACGCAAAATGATGCGATGTGCATTTGGCATCGACGATAATGAGATGGTTGTCGGCCACGTGGCCCGTTTTCATCCGTTGAAGAATCATGCCGGCTTCTTGCAAGCAGCAGTGTTGTTGCTGCAAACTCATCCTGACGTATCGTTTCTGCTGGTGGGGCGGGATGTTGATTTGGATAACCCCGCTTTGTCGGGCATCGTCCCTGCCAATCTCATATATAGATTTCGTTTCCTGGGTGAACGTGGTGATGTGCATGATGTGATGCAGGCTTTGGATATTTTTTGTTTGAGTTCTACATCAGAAGCTTTCCCTAATGTGCTAGCCGAAGCCATGAGTCTCGGCAAGCCCTGCGTGGCAACAGATGTGGGAGACTGCCGTGATATTCTTGGTAACTCTGGCGTGGCAGTCCCTCCGGGAGAGACCAGAGCTCTTGCGGAAGCCTTGGTTTGGTTATTGGAGCAATCGCCTGAAAAAGTGGTTGAACTCGGTGTACATGCCCGAGAGCGAATCCAAAACAATTATCAAATCACTGAAATTGTGAGACGTTATTCGGAGCTCTATAAGCAACTAGAAAGGTCGCGATGAGCTATTCGAAAGGAGAGGAAGTTATCTCGCCCCTAATACTCCTGAATATATGGGTTTACAGCTAAGATGTGTGGTTTTACTGGATTCTGGTCTTTTTCCACACAGTCACCTGAGCAGGTTGTTCGACAGATGGCCTTGGCGATCATGCATCGTGGACCTGACGATGCCGGTGTTTGGAATGATAATGAGGCAGGAATTTTACTGGCGCACCGTCGCTTGTCGGTTCTTGACTTATCGCCGGCAGGACATCAGCCAATGCTTTCAGCTTCTGGTCGCTATGTTCTGGTGTTCAATGGCGAGATATACAACCATTTGGAAATCAGGCACCAGTTAGAGGCTTCTGTTTCCCCAGCGGGTATTTTGAGCAAAACGAACGAGAATAGTGTTAACAGCACTACAGTGCTGGCTCAGCAGCATATTCAGCCTGAGGATAACCAGAAGAATTCTAATTCTCGCGATGACGACACTGCAACGATCACCTCCAAAGAGATCATCAACTGGCGCGGGCATTCGGACACGGAAACGCTGCTTGAGGCTATAAGCTCTTGGGGTGTAGAGAAAACGCTGGAAAAGCTCAATGGCATGTTCGCTTTTGCCCTGTGGGACAGGGATACGCGTTCGCTAACCTTGGCTCGAGACCGTATGGGTGAGAAGCCACTATATTACGGCCGAAGTGGGGATAGTTTTCTGTTTGGTTCGGAACTTAAAGCTCTCCGCGCCCATCCGCATTGGCGCGGTGAAATTAATCGTGATGCCATGGCGTTGTACATGCGCCACAACTATGTACCTACGCCGTGGAGCATCCATAAAGGCATCTTTAAGTTACCCCCGGCACATTTCGTTACTATTCGAGATGGTGGTCACCAGATGGGTGAGCCACAGTGTTATTGGAGTCTTGCGGAAAAAGCCGAACTGGGTATAACGACAGCCGATGGAGATGCTGAATCCCTAACCGATGAACTGGATGCGTTGCTACGCGATGCAGTCGGCATTCGCATGATGGCGGATGTACCGCTGGGGGCATTTTTGTCGGGTGGGATCGATTCGACCATGGTGGTGGCGCAGATGCAGGCGCAGAGTAGTCGGCCTGTCCAGACGTTTACCATAGGTTTTCATGAAGAGGGCTATAACGAAGCGACGCATGCAAAAGCAGTATCAGATCACCTGGGTACCGATCACACTGAGTTATATATCACTCCTCAGGAAGCGATGGCGGTTATTCCGAAACTGCCTGCCATGTATGACGAGCCTTTTTCAGACTCGTCACAGATACCCACATTTCTCGTCAGCGAGCTTGCGCGTCGAAAGGTGACTGTCAGTCTATCCGGAGATGGCGGTGACGAACTTTTTTTTGGGTATGAGCGTTATTTTAAGGCGGCTGCTATCTGGCAAAAAATTAGGCTTTTGCCCATACCATTACGTAAGCTGTTAAGTATGGCCTTATCCCATGCGCCCGGAGCCGGGCTGGAAAAGGCGATGAGTATTCTGCCTCCACGCTTGCGTATTAATCATCTTGCGGACAGATTACCCAAACTTGCCGGTATGCTTGGGCATGGAGCAGCTGAGGTTATCTATCGCGAACTGGTTTCGCACTGGAAAGATCCCGAACAAATCATACTTGGTGCTCATGAGCCATCAACGATACTAAATGATCCGAGACAGCTTCCAGCTCTTGGCGGTCTCCATGAGAGAATGATGTATCTGGACATGAAGACTTATCTGCCAGATGACATTCTGACTAAGGTGGACAGAGCAAGTATGGCCGTTAGCCTGGAGGCGCGGGTCCCTCTGCTGGATCACCGTTTGGTTGAGTTCGCATGGCGAGTGCCCATGCAGTATAAGTTTCGAGATGGACAGGGCAAGTGGTTATTGCGCAGAGCGCTTGACCGATATGTCCCGCGTGAGCTGATGGAGCGACCCAAGATGGGGTTTGGTGTGCCAATTGAGCACTGGCTTCGCGGGCCGTTACGAGAGTGGGGTGAAGAGTTATTGGATGAAACCAAACTCAAAAATGAAGGTTTCTTCAATCCAGAGCCAATAAGACAGTTGTGGGAGGAGCATCAGTCTGGCAAGCGTCGTTGGCATTATTACCTTTGGGATGTTTTGATGTTTCAGTCATGGCTTGAGACGCAATCATGAAAAAGCGCTTACTATTCATTGTCAATACAATGGAGTTTTTTCTGTCGCATCGCTTGCCTATTGCTCGTGCAGCGCAAAAAGCCGGTTATGAAATTCATGTGGCTACCGGTACTAATTATGGTCATCAGCATCTTAAATTATATGGTTTCAAGCACTATCTTCTTCCGCTTAGCCGAAGCGGTAAAAACCTCTTGCGAGAGACATGGACGACAATTTTTATTATCAGATTAATACGTCAAATCAGACCTGATATTGTTCACCTTGTTACGATAAAACCTGTGCTCTATGGAGGCTTGGCTGCACGTATCTGTAAAGTCCCCTGTGTTGCTGCAATATCAGGTCTAGGTTCAGTATTTATGGCTCAAACCATAGCCGAAAGAGCGCTACGTTTTTTCGTCGCTAGATTTTACAGATTGGCGTTGGGCTACAAAAAACTGCGGATCATTTTCCAAAACGCTGATGATCGAAAAATTATTACCAGCCTTTGTGATCTTCCTTTTGAAAAGTCCATACTCATTCCAGGGTCAGGGGTTGACCTGACTGAATACAAATATTACCCAGAGCCGGAAAGCCCTATAAAAGTCATTTTTGCCGGGCGATTATTGAAAGATAAGGGGATCAGAGAGTTCGTTCGCGCTGCATCAATTCTGAGCGAACAAGGTATTGATGCCCTATTTATGGTTGCTGGAGCTGAAGATAATGGAAACCCAGCCACAATTAGAAGCGAGATATTAGAGCAGTGGCGAACTGAGGGGCGCGTGGAGTTTTTAGAGCAGAGAAATGACATCGCTAAACTCTTTAGGGACAGCCATATCGTAGTACTGCCTTCCTATCGTGAAGGTTTACCCAAAGTCCTGATTGAAGCCGCTGCCTGTGGTCGAGCTGTGGTGACAACGGATGTTCCCGGTTGCAGAGATGCAATAATTCCTGATGAGACCGGTATCCTTGTACCGCACAGAAATGCACTGGCGCTTGCTGAAACAATTAAAAAGCTTATTTATAACCCTGAGTTGAGGCGTGCAATGGGTAAGGCTGGCCGGGAACTGGCAGAGAGAAAGTTTGCAATCAACTATGTTGTTGATGCTCACATGAATTTATACGATGAGCTGGACAAAATGTACGGTGTTAAATGAAGGTCCTTGTTACAGGGGCTAACGGATTTATAGGAAGCCAATTAATACCCCAACTCATTCAGTCTGATAATCAGGTGCTAGCTGCGGTAAGAAACCAGCTGAAGGATTTTAAAAATCCACTGGTGCAAGTGTTAAAGATTGAGCTTGCAGAGCAATTTGACTGGTCGGATTCATTAGTGGACGTGGACGCGGTGATTCATCTCGCTGCCCGCGTTCACGTCATGAATGATAATTCAAGCAATCCTCTCTCTGAGTTCAGACGAGTTAACAGAGATGCCACTATTAAACTGGCACAGCAGGCTGCCAAGGCTGGTGTAAAACGACTCATCTTTCTGAGTACGATTAAAGTCAATGGTGAGTCGACATCTGGTCGTTTACCCTTTTCAGAAGAGGATGTCTGCAACCCAACAGATCCCTATGCTATTTCAAAATTGGAAGCAGAACAGGGGCTCATGCAGATTGCCAGAAACACTGATATGGAGGTGGTGATTATCAGGCCGCCATTGATTTATGGGCCAGGGGTGAAAGGTAATTTCGCCAGCATGATTCGATGGGTTGGTCGAGGCCTTCCTTTTCCTTTTGGGGCGGTGAAAAATAGACGCTCTTTGTTGGCTTTGGAAAATTTAGTGAGTTTTATAATTTGTAGCATTGATCATCCAAAAGCAGCTAATCAGGTCTTTGTGTTATCGGACGGTGAGGATATTTCGACTTCAGAACTCATTCAAAAGCTTGCCCATTTTCAAGGAAAGAAAGCCAAGCTTTTCTCCATACCTGTGCCTTGGATGACGTTTGTGGCTAGGATGCTTGGGAAAGGCGAAGTAACTGATCGTTTATTCGGTTCGCTTCAGTTAGACTCGAGTAAAGCCCGTTATTTGCTTGGTTGGTCGCCTGTCATCTCCATGGATGAGCAACTCAAGAATATGCATGACATGGAAAGGTAACAATTTTAACTCCAACCTACATAACTTCCACACCATCAGTTAATATGCCTCAACTCAGAACACGTTATAAATGCGAAAACACTCGTGATTAGATTCTTCGATATTGTTTTGTCCTTGTTGGGTTTGATTGTAACTCTTCCTCTGCTCTCGCTGATCTGTGTTATGGGATTTTTCGATACAGGCTCTCCAATATTCAGACAGCAACGGGTTGGGCGCCACTTGAAGCCATTTATTCTTGTGAAGTTTCGCACAATGAAAATCGACACAGCTCATGTGGCAAGTCATCTAGCAAGCAGAAGCTCAATCACGCCTCTAGGAAACTTCCTGCGCCGGACAAAGTTGGATGAGTTGCCGCAACTCTGGAATGTTTTGAAAGGTGAGATGAGTCTGGTTGGGCCCAGGCCTTGTTTGTTTAGTCAAGATGATCTGATTCATGAGCGTGAAATGCGCGGTGTATTTGGAGTCAGACCAGGCATTACAGGGTTGGCTCAGATAAATGAAATTGATATGTCAACCCCGAGATTATTGGCAGAGACTGATGCAGAAATGATTGCTACTTTGACATTGAAGTCATATTTTTTGTATTTATTCCATACAATGGCTGGTAGTGGTCAAGGTGACAGGGTAAAATGAGCAACTTGAATCGAAACCACTTGCATAACATGGAACGTTGAAGTGTACTTCATGACTATAATGACGGAAACACTTCCCTCATATCAAACACCACCCACAGAAAAGTTCGGGCATGATTAGAGCCAAGATTGCAGTATTGTTATGTACTTACAATGGTGAAAAGCATCTTGGTGAACAGCTTGAGTCAATCGCTCAACAGCAGCATGAAAGCATTGATATATATGTGTCAGATGATGGCTCAACCGACAACACGCTAACTCTCTTAGAAAGGTATAAAACGTCTTGGAATAAAGGCAGCTTCACTGTCAGGTTAGGCCCTCAAAAAGGTTTTGCAAGTAATTTTCTTTCTCTGGTTTGTGATGAAAAAATTGAGGCAGACTTTTTTGCATATTGTGACCAAGATGATATTTGGGAAAGAGATAAATTATCACGAGCTGTCAGTGCGTTAGCTCCGATTGAAAATGCTATAGCCACTCTTTATTGCTCCCGAACTAAAATAGTTACTGAGACTGGTGAAATGACCGGTAAGTTATCTTGCTTATTTACCAGAAAGCCCAGCTTTCAAAATGCATTAGTTCAGAGCTTGGCTGGTGGAAATACCATGTTATTTAACCGTCAAACGAAACAGCTAATATCCAAGGTCGGTATTCATGAAATAGTCAGCCATGATTGGTGGACATACATGCTCGTAACAGGTGTTGGTGGCAAAGTAATATACGATACACACCCTACAGTGCGTTATCGTCAGCATGAAAACAATGAGATCGGTGCTAATACAAGTTGGACTGCTAATTTGAGTCGTGTTCTATCTCTGATAAATGGAAGATTCAAGAAATGGAATGAAGTCAACTTAAGAGCTTTGAAAACAGCTAAACCTCTCTTTACGTGTGAGAATCAGAAAACTCTTGAACAGTTTGAAAGGCTTCGTGAAGCAAATCTTTATCAAAGATTCAGACTCGCCAAGAATGCGAGGCTCTATAGACAGTCTCATATCGGCAACATTGCGCTTATGGGCGCCACAATACTCAAAAAATTATAAAACATGACTATTCTCGTAACAGGCGGAGCCGGCTTTATAGGCTCAAATTTTATTCATGATTGGCTTTCCCAAACAAACGAGCCAGTAGTAAACCTCGACAAGTTGACCTACGCAGGCAATATAGAAAACTTGTCATCATTATCCGACGACGAGCGCTATACGTTTGCTTCAGGTGACATTGGTGATGCCGAATTAGTAAGGAAGTTACTATTCGAACACAAGCCCAGAGCAATCTTGAATTTTGCAGCAGAATCACATGTAGATCGATCGATTCATGGACCGGAAGACTTCATAGAAACTAATATTGTTGGAACATTCAGATTGCTTGAGACGGTACGCTCATATTGGGATAGTCTTGAGGATGTTGATAGAGATGCTTTTCGTTTTTTGCATATATCAACTGACGAAGTTTACGGCACCCTGGCACCAGATGCCGCAGCCTTTACGGAAAAGCATCGTTATGAACCAAACAGTCCTTACAGTGCTAGTAAAGCTTCGTCTGACCACCTTGTCAGAGCCTACCACCATACCTATGGTTTACCGGTATTAACGACAAATTGTTCCAATAACTATGGCCCCTTTCAGTTTCCTGAAAAACTAATCCCATTGATGATTCACAACGCACTGGCCGGGAAGCCATTGCCCGTTTATGGTGACGGCCAGCAAATTCGTGACTGGCTTTATGTGAGTGATCATTGCAGTGCTATTCGACGTGTGCTGGAGGCCGGGAAGGTCGGTGAGGTCTATAATATCGGTGGACTTAATGAAAAAGCCAATTTGGACATCGTTAATACGATTTGTGATTTGCTGGAAGAGCTTACCCCAGATAGCCAATTCTCTCGCTCAGAAAAGAATCCAGAGGGTTATAAAGGGTTAATAACATTCGTCACTGATCGCCCAGGTCATGACAGACGCTATGCTATCAATGCCGAGAAAATAAACAGCGAACTAGACTGGCAGCCATCTGAGACCTTTGAGTCAGGGATCCGTAAAACCGTTGAATGGTACCTAAATAATCAGGAATGGGTTCAACACATTGTGAGTGGTGAATACAGAGATTGGGTGACTAAACAGTACGCATGAAAATTCTTTTACTAGGTGTAAACGGGCAGGTAGGCTGGGAATGCCAGCGATCATTGTCGCTACTGGGAGAGCTTGAAGCTCACGACCGTTCGACAGCTGATTTTCAGAACTTTCAGCAACTTCGAGACATCGTCCGTGACTCTAAACCTGACATTATTGTCAATGCGGTTGCTTACACTGCTGTTGATCAAGCAGAGACATATATTGAGAGTGCTTATCAGGTAAATAGAGAAGCGGTCGCTTTACTGGCTGAAGAAGCGAACAAACTCAACGCTACTCTAGTTCATTATTCTACTGATTACGTTTTTGATGGTAAAAAGTCCGGCCGCTACAGCGAAGATGACCTCACCAACCCGCAATCAGTCTATGGCAAAAGTAAGCTTGATGGTGAGCAAGCCATCTTAAAAAGTGGTTGTAGACATTTTATTTTGCGAACCAGTTGGGTCTATGCCTCTCGTGGCAACAATTTTGCCAAAACCATGATCAAGCTGGCTACTGAACGCGATGAACTAAAGGTTGTTGCTGATCAATTTGGTGCGCCTACTAGTGCTGAACTAATTGCTGATGTCACTGCACAACTGGTAATGAGAATTCATCAGGAAACTGACTTTACTGAGAAAAATTCCGGAATCTATAACTTAGTGGCTTCAGGGGAAGCGAGCTGGCATGATTTTGCAAAATATGTTTTAGAGAAATCAGCTGTTTTAGGGATTACTCTAAAAGTCCAGTCAAATGAGGTAGAGGCAATTACGACTGCTGAATTTCCTCGCCCAGCAGTGCGACCATCCAATTCAAAACTGGATACTAAAAAATTAAAATCCTTGCTTGAAATCGAATTGCCAGATTGGCGTTTTCATGTCGAAAGGATGGTAACAGAATACATAGAGAATCAATCATGAGTAAACGAAAAGGAATCATTCTTGCGGGTGGCTCGGGCACGCGCCTCTATCCGGCCACACAGGCGATATCAAAACAATTGTTGCCCGTTTTTGACAAACCCATGATTTACTATCCGCTGACAACATTGATGTTGGCTGATATCCGTGAGATTTTAATTATCTCAACACCCCAAGATACTCCCAGGTTTCAAGATTTACTTGGTAATGGTGAACAGTGGGGGCTGGATATTAAATATGCTGTCCAAAACTCACCTGATGGTTTGGCACAAGCACTTTTAATTGCTGAACATTTTCTCGATGGAAGCCCGTCGGCACTGATTCTAGGCGATAACATTTTCTATGGTCATTCTCTAGATGAATTACTTGCATCTGCTGATGCAAGGAAAGATGGGGCCACAGTATTTGCCTACCATGTTCATGATCCAGAGCGCTACGGTGTGGCTGATTTTGATAAGTCGGGAAAAGTACTGAGTTTGGAAGAAAAGCCGGCAAAACCTAAGTCTAGCTATGCCGTCACAGGCTTATACTTCTACGACGAGCATGCTATTGATTATGCAAAAGAAATTAAACCTTCTCCTCGTGGAGAGTTGGAGATAACCGATCTCAATAAACGTTATCTTGAGCAAGATAATTTATCTGTTGAAAAGATGGGGCGGGGCTTTGCCTGGTTAGATACAGGCACTCATGAGAGTCTGCTAGATGCAGCACAGTTCGTTCAAACCATTGAAAATCGACAGGGACTCAAAATCGCATGTCCTGAAGAAATCGCTTTTTGCAAAAAGTGGATTACAGCTAATGAACTTGAGAACTTGGCTACACCGATGCTAAAAAATGGTTATGGACAATATCTTATGCAGGTTCTGCGCGAGCATTGTAATTAATCTTCCTAGCGAGTCCTCACTTCATGAAACGATAGATTCTCGACTAGTAAATTATTAATGAAGACTTATGAAAGCGACACCAACAAAAATTCCAGACGTATTCCTAATCGAACCCGATGTGTTCGGTGATGAGAGAGGTTTTTTCTTCGAAAGCTTTAATCAGCAAAAATTTGAAGCCACTATTGGTAAAAAAATCAATTTCGTACAAGACAATCATTCAAAATCTACACAAGGTGTACTGAGAGGTTTGCATTACCAGTTAGCGCCAAATGCTCAAGGGAAGTTAGTGAGAGTGGTGGAGGGAGAAGTCTTGGATGTAGTTGTTGACATACGTAAGAGTTCACCTACATTTGGCAGGTGGGTTTGTGAAGTTCTTTCCGCCGAAAATAAAAAGCAACTCTGGATTCCAGAAGGGTTCGCTCATGGATTTTTGACGCTATCATCAACAGCGGAATTTTTATACAAAACTACAGATTATTATGCGCCAGAGAGTGAAAGATGTATTGTTTGGAATGATCCTGATATAGACATTAATTGGCCGACAGGTATCGAACCCCAATTATCAGAAAAAGATGCTTCTGCAACCCTCTTTCGGTTTGCCGAGGTATTCTCTTGAACTTGAATGCATCAAATCAATTATCCCTCTTAGCTTTGTCAAGATCCCTATTCAAAAACTATTCACTGATCAAGCAACTTACAAAGCGAGAAGTTGTTGGTCGTTACAGGGGCTCTTTGCTAGGAATTGGCTGGTCATTTCTCAACCCATTGCTAATGTTGCTTGTTTTTACTTTTATATTCTCTGTTGTGTTCAAAGCTAAATGGGGCTTGCAGCTAAATGGTCAGGAAGAGGGTGAATTTGTTTTTGCGGTTGTGCTTTTTATCGGACTGATATTGCATTCGATTTTAGCTGAAACAATAACAAGATCACCTGCTACAATTCTGGTCAACACTAATTATGTAAAAAAGGTGGTTTTTCCACTGGAAATATTGCCGATAGTAGTAGTTTTAAGCGCATTTTTTCATTCATTAGTTAGCCTACTGATTTGGTTTATTTTTTTTGTAATCGTAGTTGGTTTACCTCCAATCGAAGCTTTGCTGTTCCCACTTGTACTAATGCCCCTAATCATTCTATGTGTAGGATTGAGCTATGTACTATCAGCAATTGGTGTATTTATCAGAGATATAACGCAATTCACGGGAGTCCTCGCAACCGTTTTACTGTTTATGTCGCCAGTATTTTTCCCTATCGAGCGACTTCCAGAGGCATATCAATCCTTATTTATGGTCAACCCACTAACATTTATTGTGGAACAATCACGAGATGTTCTAATTTGGGGAAAAACTCCTAACTACAGTAGTTTGACTATATATACCTTAATTGCCCTTTCTATTTTGGTCATTGGGTTTTATATTTTCCAAAAAGCACGAAAAGGATTTGCTGATGTGCTCTGATAAAGCAATCGAAGTCACAAGTTTGGCTAAATGCTTTCACATCTATAGCAAGCCAAGAGATCGCCTGAAGCAGATGGTCGCGCCAAGAGTTTCACGACTGTTCAGATCTACTCCAAAGCAATATTTTCGTGAATTTTGGGCCTTGAATGATGTCTCGTTCAGTGTAAAAAAAGGCGAAACTGTTGGCATCATTGGTCGGAATGGTTCAGGCAAATCAACACTTTTGCAAATTATTTGTGGCACATTAACACAAACAAGAGGAACTGTAGTTACTCATGGTCGAATTGCTGCGCTACTCGAGCTGGGCTCCGGGTTTAATCCCGAGTTTACTGGGCGTGAGAATATATACATGAATGCAGCAATACTTGGTTTAAGCAGAAAAGAAGTTGAACAAAAATTTGATGAAATCGTAGCTTTTGCTGATATCGGCGAGTTTATAGAGCAGCCAGTTAAAACTTATTCAAGCGGCATGACAGTGAGGTTAGCTTTTGCTGTTCAAGCGGTGATCGAGCCGGATATTTTTGTCGTTGATGAAGCACTTGCTGTTGGTGACGAAAAGTTTCAGAGGAAATGTTTTGCACGTTTGGAGAAACTCAAGAGCAAAGGATGTGCCATTCTTTTTGTATCTCATTCAGCAGAAAGCATTGTCGAATTATGTGATAGAACTCTGTTGCTTGATCACGGACAGCGTATTATGTTCAGTTCTGCGCCTGAAACTATCCGTGCCTATCAGAAACTTATATACGCTCCAGACGTTGAGAAAGATCGATTGATAAATCAATATCTTCAAGAAGATAAGACTATGGGTTCTCGAGATAAAAAAGAGCAAGATGAGTCTGCCAGCATCCCGAACTCTCATTCATTTGAAAGTTTCGATTCTGGACTTGTATCTGAATCCGCTATCGCATATCCATCTCAGGGTGCTGAGATTAAATCAATACGTATACTCAATGCTAAGGGGCATCAGGTAAACATACTTCAACCAGGGGCTAACTACACGATTGAAGTTGCTGGGAAGTTGATGACTAATTTTTCGGGCATATTTTTCGGCGTCCATATTCGCTCTATTTCTGGAGTAGTCATAACAGGTCAACGCTATCCAGAAGAAGGAAAATTTCTTGAAGTTATAGATACTGGAAAATCTTTCCGAGTTGATTTTAGTTTCAAAATGGATGTGCTACCCGGCAGCTATTTCATTGGTGGTGGTATTTGGTCTTCACAAGAACCAAACTGCGCTCATCGAATATTAGACGCGATTATGTTTCGTGTTGTTCCTGTAAACAAACCTATATCGTTTGGATATGTAGATATGTCAACAAAGGTGCCCAATGCAGAGTTATTCTGAATCGCTCACTACAGTAAAAGTAAATACTTTACAAACATGCTTTGAAAATACTGAAGGTATGATTAGCTTTGAAGAGGCTTTGCTTCTTTATAAGTTGGCTAAAAGTGCGATGGGTGGGTGCATCGTCGAGGTTGGTTCTTATCGAGGTAGGTCATCAGTTTTCCTTGGTTTAGGATCAATTGATGGTGCCGGAGTCCCAGTATATGCTATCGATCCACACAAGAAATTTACTGGTGTGCTGGGTGGTGTTTTTGGCCCTAAAGACCGAACTGAGTTTTATAGAGCAATGCTCAGCAATAAATGTAGCGAAATCGTCTCATTGATTAATTTGAGCAGTGATAAATTCTGTAAAACTTGGAACGAGCCGATATCATTATTGTGGATTGATGGTGATCATAGCTACAACGGCGTAAAAAACGACTTTGATAGTTGGATAAACCATATGCAGCCTGATGGATTAATCGCTTTTGATGACGCTACAGATAAAAACTTAGGACCACACAAGCTAATAGATGAATTAATTGAATCTGGTTTATTCGCAAAAGTGACTAGCGTCGGAAAAGTGATTGTCATTGAGAAAGTTAACCATAAATGAGAAATAATTCAGAATTTAAATCTTTTGATTTCGATGAATTAGCAAATTATTTGAAATTCAATAGTTACTTATCTAAACGCCATAAGATCTTTTATGTTGCGACGCCTAAGGTGGCATGCACATCACTAAAATGGTGGTTTGCCGATATCGAAGGGCTGAGAGATGAACTTGAGCAATGTGCAATCAATAGCTTCGAGAGTACATCAGAATTAGCTATACATGATACTTTCCACAAAGTATCCCCAAACATTACAGGACTTTCAAAAACTAGTTTAATCGACGTGTTAAATACCAGTGATTACTTTAAGTTTGCATTAGTCCGTAATCCCTTTACAAGATTGTTTTCTGCATGGCAATCGAAGTTGCTGTATAAAGAACCACTTCAAAGTAAAAATTATATTGATCGTGAGTTTTTTAATCATCCAATTAACTCGATTGATGACATAGCAAGATCATTCGAAAAATTTCTTCAACATTTAGCTGAAAATGAGGTGCCAGATTTTTGGGATCCCCATTGGACTCCTCAAACAACTCTTTTACATCCTGAGATCATCAATTACACAAAAATATCTAAATTAGAGGACACTAAAGACTTGAGTGTGCTTTTGAAAAAACATCTGGGTGAAAATTTTATAGATCCTTTTCAAACTAACCATTCAAATGAGAGTTTGATACCTTTTGTTCCTGAGGTTATCACTACACGCAGTATAGAATTAATACAAAAACTATATTCCTGTGATTTCACTGCTTTCAAATATAGTAAAACCCCTCCACAAACTTCAAAAAAATTCTCAGATGATCAATTCGAGATTGCTTTAAAGGCTATTAAGTTAATTAGTGAGAGAAATAAAAAATTAGGTGAGCATAACTTGAATGTTCCTAAACTTAATGAACAACTATCTATATCTGAACTTAATGTTAGGCAATTAAAAGATACAGTAAACGGATTGGAACAGACGATTCTCGAAAAAGAGAATACTATTCTCGAATCTGAACTTAATGTTACGCAATTAAAAGATACAGTAAACGGATTGGAACAGACGATTCTCGAAAAAGATAAAATTATGGAAAGTCTGACTAACGATCTTAAAATAAGAAATCATGAGATCCAAATGATTAAAGCTTCAAGGATTTATAGCTTAACTAATTGTCTATCAAATGATCCATTTAGTTTCAAAAAACTTTATAAGTTAACGAGAATATTGGCTGGTATAGCGACTCCTGAAAAATTGAAAAGGGTAATCAGACCCACCATAAATGAGAATAAAACAGAAATAAATTTTCAATCAGATAATAAACCAAAAGTATTACATGTAATTGCTAATTTTATGCTTGGCGGTTCCAGTCGTTTGGTGGCAGACATTGTCCAAGATTTGGATAATTATCACCATGAAGTTGTAACCTCTGCCACTCCAGATGTCCCTGCTTATCCTAAAATTTCACCTTATCAGTACCTTCCAGGAACAAATCCGACAGAGTTTGAGGCTTTTCTCAATAATTATTCCCCTGATATTGTTCACATTCATTATTGGGGAGATTGCGATGAACCTTGGTATAAAAGCGTCTATCAATCACTCAAGAGTCAAGACTGCAAAATTATTGAAAATATTAATACACCAGTTGATCCCCTTATTGAAGAAGATATTGATAGGTATGTTTATGTCAGTGATTACGTCAAAACCGTTTTTGGTTCCCTAACGGAAAACTCAGTCACAATTCACCCCGGCAGTGATTTTGAGTTATTCAATAACAAAATTGAAAACGTAGTTGATGATTGTATTGGAATGGTATATAGGCTTGAAAATGATAAGTTAAATCTAGAGTCCATAGACCCATTTATCGATGTAGTAAAAAAACGCCCACAAACAAAAGTAATCATTGTTGGCGGCGGAACTAATCTTGAGCTATACAAAAAGAAATGCAAGGAAGCTGGAGTATCAGATTCATTCATATTTACAGGTTATGTCGAATATGAAACTCTTCCTGAATGGTATAAGAAACTAAGTCTTTTTGTTGCACCGGTATGGAAAGAGAGTTTTGGACAGGTAGCACCGTTTGCAATGAGCATGGGTCTTCCAGTCGTTGGCTACAATATCGGTGCACTGCCTGAAATTATTGGTAAACCAGAACTTCTCGCAGAATATGGTAACAGTGAACAGCTAGCGGATATTATTATTGAATTATTAAATGATAGAGAACGACGTTTAGAAATAGGGGAATTTAATCAAAAACGAGCACAGGAAAGATTTTCTGTACAAGCGATGACCGAGTCTTATCAGACTATCTATGATGAATTAGTGCTTGTTTAAAATGAAAATTGTCTATTTTGTACACTGCTTTTTCCCCGAACATTTCTATGGTTCAGAAACCTACACCTTGAATGTTGCAAAATATATGCAGCAACAAGGTCATCAAGTTCATATCATTACTGCAAGATTTCCTGGCGAGGTAGAGGCTGAAACGTTTGTCGAAAATTATGATTTTGATGGACTAAAAGTTACCAGCTTTGATAAAAATAAATTACCTAACAAGCGAGTCAAAGATACCTATTACCAAGATGAAATGAGAGGCCCTTTAAGGGAAAAATTAAAAGAGCTGCAACCAGACATCATTCATGTTGTACATCTCATTAACCACACATCAGTTCTACTTGAAGTAATAAATGAGCTGAAAATACCTGTTATAGCTACGTTTACCGATTTTTATGGTTTTTGCTTCAACAATAAACTCCAAGCGGCAGATGAAAGCTTGTGTAAAGGACCTAGCGTATCACGAACAAACTGTATTGCTTGTTACTTAAAAGCCACTTCAGATCAACAAAAAAACAAACTACTAAACACAGCAACAGCAAAAACTCCGTTGGTAAATGTGACTGCAAATATTGCTAATCTATTTATGCGGGTTGCGCCTAGTTTTGTGCCAGCGCAATATCGAACTGCCATATCGGATTTGAAAACTCGCCCGAAAACTATGCAGTCTTGTTATGAGTATTTTGATGCAGCTATTGCACCCAGTAAGTTCCTAAAAAAAGCATATCTAAACAACCACTTTGAACAGCCGCTTTATTTGCAAAATTTTGGTGTAGATATTGACCGTTCAGAAAAAAAAGTTAGAGAGCATCAACCCCTTCGTATAGGTTTTATCGGACAAATCGCAGCCCATAAAGGCGTAGATATACTGATATCTGCATTTGAGAATATTAATAATGCAGAGCTGCATATCTATGGACCAGAAGACCAAGATAAATCGTATGTTAGTGCACTGAAAAAAGCAGCGAATGTTTGTAAGGAAAAAGTAGTATTTCATGGAACATTCTACCCTGAAAAAATGGCTGAAATCATGCAGGAATTAGACTTTCTAGTCATCCCTTCACGCTGGTATGAAAATAGCCCATTAGTACTTTTGTATGCTCTTGCTACACATACTCCTGTAATAGTTTCTGATGTAGAAGGAATGACGGAGTTTGTAATACACGGTGTGAATGGCTATGTTTTTCCAATGGGAAGCAGTGATAGATTATCTGAAATAATATCTAAAATTACTCAGAATCCAGAGAATGCAAAACTAATGAGTAAAAACACACATTATTCGAGAACCACTAAAGACATGGCAGATGATGTTCTAACACTTTATGAAAGTCTTATCTAAAACTCGGATCTAAGTATCAAATATCTCTGGTTTCATACTTGCTAAGTTCAAGTAGGATTCGCATTGCAGTCTTAAGTATTATCAAAGCGTTAGATCTTAGTGTTATTTGTAATGCTTCACTAAATAATACTATTCCTAGTTAAGACTTTTATAATCAAAAATGATGAAATTGTTATGAAGTGCATAATATTCGGTGGTGGTGGATTTATTGGTTCTACAATTGCAGATAAGCTATTAGCTGAAGGCCACCATGTAAAGATATTCGAGCGTCCACGGGTTCCCCAATATCGCATATTTAGCAAAGAAGAAAAGATAGAGTGGGTTAGCGGTGATTTTTCAAGTTCTCATGATATTGCTAAAGCTATCAATGGAATGGATGCGGTATTACATTTAGTGTCTACTACATTACCCAAAAGTTCAAATGAGGATCCTGTATATGACGTTGAGAGTAATGTTGTTTCAACACTAAAAATGTTGAATGAATCAGTTGCTCAAAAAATAAAAAAAATAATTTTCATATCTTCAGGTGGTACGGTGTATGGCAGTCCAATTTATTTACCCATTGATGAGATTCATCCTACTAACCCTATAGTTTCGTATGGAGTCACGAAACTAACAATTGAAAAATATTTAAAAATCTATCAAAAAGCTTATGGCATACAACCCATCATTCTCAGAGTCGCCAATCCATATGGCGAGCGTCAGCGCGTTGAAACGGCTCAAGGCGCGGTGGGTGTGTTTATTAACAGAGCATTAAGAGATATGCCAATCGAGATATGGGGTGATGGAAGTATTACGCGCGACTATATTCATGTAAGCGATGTTGCAGATGCATTTAGTCTGGCTCTACAGTATTCTGGGTCTGAAAGTTGTTTCAATATTAGTTCGGGGACTGGAACTAGTCTCAATCAGCTTATAGATCTCATAGATAACAATCTAGAAAACCCTGTTAAACGTAATTACCAGCCAGGACGTCCTTTTGATGTACCCATCAGCGTTTTGAGTAATCAGCTCGCCATTAAGGAGTTAAACTGGAAACCATCCATCTCAATAGAAGATGGAATTACGCGGACTGCTAAGTGGATGAGAAATCAACTGAATTGAAACCAGTAATTAAAATAATGAGAATCCTTCTTACAACCCACCAGTTTTTCCCTCAATTTTCAGCTGGAACAGAGGTGCTTACATTATCAGTTGCTAGAGAATTGTTACGTCGGGGCCATGAGGTACACATTTACACTGGGTATCCAACTAATAAAGCACTTTTAGATCATGAGCGATTTGATGAATACGAGTTTGAAGGAATTCATGTATACAGATTTCATCATGAATACGTGTGTATGGGCGGGCAATCATCTTTGATTAAGGTGGGTTATGATAACGTATTGGCAGCGAGACATTTTGAAAGGATTTTAAAGAACTTTAACCCGGATATAATACATTTTTTTCACCTAAATAGGCTAGGTACAGGGTTAATTGAAAAAGCAAACCAGGCTAGAACTCCTGCATATGCAACCTTAACAGATTTTTGGGCTATTTGCCCCACTGGGCAGTTGCTCCTACCTTCAGGAAAATTATGTGATGGTCCAAATTTATATGCTGGCAATTGTGTAAAACATTTCGCACAAAACTCACAGAAAGGTTTTATTGGCGGACTACTTAAATGGTTGCCCATTACCCTTTTTAATTTCTTTACTAAACTGACTTTATACAATCGTTTGCCTGCCTACCCTAACTCCAATGAAGTTGCAGCAATTTCAGATCGGCTAAATGTAAATGTTTTTCGTTTAAACTTACTCAAAAAGATTATTGCACCAAACCAATTGCTTTATGACGTATTAGTTAAGAATGGCGTTAGGAAAGAGCTGATTCTTAAATCATCTTATGGCATTGATGTAATTTATAACGAGGATCGCCCCCTCCAAAGCGAAAGAAAACACTTTCGAATAGGTTTTATAGGTACCCTGGCGGAACATAAAGGCTGTCATGTATTAATCGAGGCTTTTAATATGCTACCAAACGACTCAGCAATTCTTAAAATATACGGTAGCCCCGATGAGCATCCTGAATATTTTATGAAATTGAAATCAATTTCATCCAAAAATACAAATGTAGAGTTTTGTGGTACTTTTGATAATTCAAAAATTTTAAATGTAATATCTGACTTTGATGTGCTGGTGGTGCCATCTATTTGGCTTGAGAATACACCATTAGTTATTTACTCAGCTCAAGCTGCACGCTGTCCCGTGGTTGGTTCAAATTTTAAAGGCATTTCTGATGTAATCAAACACAATCATAATGGCTTGTTATTCCAGCCTGGAAACTATGAGGATCTTGCTGATATATTGCTTCGCTTAATTAAAACACCAGCTTTGGTTTCAAGATTAAGTAAAAATGCAAAGCTTCCTAAAACGACTTACAAGTATGTAGATGAATTGCTAACTATCTGGGCCAGTTAAATTTCAGTGTTTAACTTGCCTTAAATTGACTTTGATAAGGATTGTGACTTTTAGGTTATTCATGGCGTTAGAATGAAGAGGTTTATTGTAGCTCTCCATTACAGAATATACTGCTAAGTTGTTTGCACAGTAGTACTAGAAACATCCGACGGTGAAAACTGACATACGTGAGTATGATTATAAATTTTGTTTTTATTGAAGCATGCTTTGATGCTTAATTAAAAACTTTAATCCAGAGGTTAAACGGACTTGGATGACAAAAGTAACATTATTTGGCATGTCCACAAACTTAACAAGAAAGACAGAGCTCGACAAAAACGACAAAAAGCTTGCTTACTCTGGTTCACGGGCTTGAGTGCTTCCGGCAAGTCGACAACTGCTAATGTAATTGAGCAAAAGCTTTTTGAGCTTGGACACCATACGTATTTACTAGATGGTGATAACGTTCGCCATGGTTTGAATAAAGATTTAGGGTTTAGTGACTCTGATAGGGTGGAGAATATTCGGCGTATTGGTGAGATGGCCAAGTTATTTACCGATGCAGGCCTAATCGTTTTGAGCGCTTTTATTTCGCCTTTTTGTGCAGACAGAAAAATGGTGCGTGATTTGGTTGAGGAGGGTGAGTTTGTAGAAATTCATATGGCTACACCTTTAAGTGTTTGTGAGCAGCGTGATCCTAAAGGCTTATACAAAAAAGCAAGGCAAGGTGAAATAAAAAACTTTACAGGTATTGATTCCACCTATGAAGCGCCTGAAAAGCCAGAGCTCGTCATCAATACAGCCGAATGTGATATTGAGGCCTGTGCTGATAAAGTGATTGCATACCTAAAACAAAAACAGATTATCCACGATTGAGTCATGGCAAATATTGATGTCTTCAACGGCGATGCAGATGGTATCTGCTCACTGGTGCAGCTTAGGCTCGCTCAGACCAGAGAATCAAAGCTGGTAACCGGCATCAAACGTGATATCAATCTTTTGAGACGAGTAAAGCCGTCAGCCGGTGATTTGCTTACCGTACTTGATATTTCCATGCAGAAAAATCACTCTGATTTACTCCGTGTGCTGGATTGCGGCGCTCAGGTGTTCTATGCCGATCATCATAATCCCGGTGAAATTATCGAGCATCCGGCGTTAGAAGCACATATAGATATGTCACCTTCTATTTGCACGGCTTTGATTGTTGATAAATTCCTCACTGGGCAGTTTCGTTTATGGGCTATCACAGCGGCCTTCGGCGATAATTTAAGCAAGGTGGCATACAAGTTGGCGAGGGAACAGGGGCTGGATGGTGAAGAAATCTCAGCTTTGCAGGAACTGGGCACTTATCTTAATTACAATGGCTATGGCGCAAGCCTGGATGATTTGTTTTTTCATCCCGCTGAACTCTACAAAGAGTGTGTGAAACACAAGACACCTTTTGATTTCATAGAACAGAATCAGGCCGTCTTTGGGACTTTGCAGGTTGGTTATCTTCAGGATATCAGCACCGCCAGAAAGCAAAAACTTTTTCATGAAACTGAATCTGTTGCTGCGCTGCGGCTTCCCGCTGAGAAATGGGCTAGGCGGGTGAGCGGCGTATTCAGCAACAAACTCAGTAATGAGCATCCTGACCGGGCCCATGCGATTCTGATTGAAAAAGGGGACGGTGATTATCTGGCCAGTATTCGGGCACCCTTGAGTCAGCTTGAGGGTGCTGATGAGATTGCAGGGCGCTTTAAAACAGGCGGTGGTCGCAAAGGAGCGGCAGGTATTAATTTACTGAAAGAGGAAGAGATTCCATTGCTGATCGATTTGATGGAGCAGCGTTATGGGTGAACTGAGGTATGCTGATTCTTCATCCTCAGAATAATGGTGAATAAGCAGTGTGACTATTAATAGGTTCAAGATGACAGAAAGAATGCTCTTGAGTAAGTTTATTCCTATTTGTCCCATCCCGAGTCGGTGTGAAAGCAAATTGCGATAAAGTGCAAGTAAGCGTATTATTAATCGTACTGTTAAGAGGGCGATTACATGATTGCAGCTAACGATATCAAAACCAAAGGCGTATCCACCATCGAGGAAGCTTTACGTGGACATAGCGAAGCTATGATCACTGTCCGTGGCAAGGAAAAATATGTGGTCATGCGCGTTGAAGAATATCAACATTTACGTGAAGCAGAGTTAGAAGCTGCGCTTTGGGAGAGCCGTCAGGATATTGAGAACAAAGCCTATAAAACACAATCCATCGCTGAACATATTCAAGAATTGTTTGATTAATGGCATATCAGCTGCTTTTCACGGAAAGTTATCTCAAACGAGCCAAGCGATTTGCAAAACGACACCCCGAGTTAAAATCTCAATACGAAAAAACACTCAAACTACTGGAACAGAATCCATTCCATCCCTCTCTACGTTTGCATTCCCTGACTGGAAGGTTATCTGGATTGCATTCGGTTTCAATCAATCTTGACTATCGGTTGACATTGGAGCTCATTATCCATGACGAGCGTATTATTCCAATCAATGTTGGTAGCCATGAAGATGTGTATCGATAAATTGATGTCCCAGCGCAGTAATTACTTAGGGAACTTTTATTTGCCATATCGACCCCTTTGATTGTACTCAGGGCCTGCTGCGTTGACGTATTTCATGGTTGGAAATAGCCTTTGAGCTTGTAGAAAGAGCCTTCGGCATGCTCAGGATGACATAGAAATGGCGACTTATTTGTGTTGACTCTACCCTCAATAGGCAGCCCTGGCATATGAGGAGGTTTAAATTTGATCTGCTGGGCTTGCAAAATATTCACCGGATAAAGTAGGCTTGATTTGTCACTCAGGGTGAGTGATTTAATGGACTAACAACAAGGAAAGATTATGTTTAAGCAAACTCTTATCGCTGCGTTCGCAGCATTATTTCTGTTTCTGGGCTCAGCTTTCGCAGCCGATAAAATCAACCTGAATGATGCCAGTGCTGAACAGCTTCAAATGCTTGATGGTGTCGGTCCGGCAACCGCTTCTGCGATTATTGAATATCGAGAAGCCAATGGCGGCTTTGACAGTGTAGAGGAACTCAAGAGCGTCAAAGGGATTGGTGAGAAGAAAATGCAGAGCCTGTCTGATGATGTAACCGTCTCAGAATAAAAGCTGAAGTTATGAAAAGCAGCATGACTGATTTTCAGTCATGCTGCTTTTTTAATGGGACAGACTTTCGACCAGGCGCGACTTGAGCTCGTCTTCTTCTTCCTCGCTCAGCGCACCATCTTGCTGGGTGGTAATGAAAAAGACGTCTTCCACCTGATCGCCAAGCGTGTTGATCTTGGCGTTAATCAATTGAATGTTACAGGCCAGAAATACCTGTGCGACAGCAGAAACCAGACCCGGGCGGTCATGGGTATAAAGCGACATCACCGTGTGGTTTTGCTGCGGATTGGTTTCAAATTCGATATTGGGCTGGGTTTTGAACAGCTTCATCGTGCGCGGCGTAATGACCGGGCAATAAGCTTTGATATCGCCGGTATTAGCCAATTGTTTCTGTAAGGCCTTGATAATCTCACGGGATTCCAGCGTATCGCCATTGACGATAAAGGTGTTCAGGGCGTCAGACTCACTAGTGACATTGATTTTGGCATCCAGTACGTTGAGCTGACATTGCTCCAGTGCCGAGGTGATGGCGGCAAAAATCCCGGGCCGGTCTTTGGTGACCACAAAGATTTCCAGGGTCTGCTGTTCGTTGTGTGTGCGTAGCGCTATCAAGGGATCTTCACCGGCATGATCCAGTCTTTCCTCGGTCTGCCAGATTAATTCATCAACGGAATGACGCAGGAAGTATTCGAGATCATAGCCCTGCCAGAGCAGGTTGATATCTTGTTGCTGGTGGCCTCGCTGTTCCAGCAGGTGCATCGCTTCCTGGTATTTCTTATAGCTTTTCTCACGGGTGCTCTTGGCCTGTGCCTCGGTGTGCTCAATCCACTGCCGCGTGCTGTGATAAAGCTGCTTCAGCAGTGAATCACGCCAGCCGTTCCAGAGATTATTATTGGTGGCACGAATATCGGCGACAGTGAGCAGATACAGGTAATTGAGCCGATCGGTGGTCTGCACCAGTTCAGCGAATTTTTTGATGACATCCGGATCTTCCAGATCGCTCTTCTGGGCGGTAGAGGACATCGCCAGATGATGACGGATCAAAAAGCAGATCAAATCGGTGTCGTAGTTGCTCAGACTATGGCGTTGGCAGAAAGCTTTGGCATCAACAACACCGAGCACACTGTGATCACCACCACGTCCCTTGGCAATATCATGGTAAATGCCGGCGATGTAGAGCAGTTCCGGTTTGGGCAACTGGTTGAAGACTTCCGAACACAGCGGAAACTCATGGCGATATTCTTCACAGGAGAAACGACGCAGATTACGAACCAGGAACAGGGTGTGCTCATCGACGGTATAGGCATGAAACAGATCATGCTGCATCTGGCCTACGATACGGCCGAATTCAGGCAGGTAAGCGCCGAGCACATCCAGCTCGTTCATCCGCCGGAATTCATGGGTCACGCCTTTGGGCTGGCGGATGATCTCCATAAACAGGGTACGGTTACGCAGATCCGCCCGGAATTTATCGTCAATCAGATGCAAATGCGCATGGATCTGGCGAATGGTTGAAGCCCGCACGCCTTTGAGTTGCGGATTCTGTTCCAGCACCAGGAAGACTTCCAGCATCGCGTAGGGGTAATAGGCAAAAATGCCCGGATTGATGGTTTCCAGATAACCATTATGCGACTGGAAGCGGCGGTTGATGATTTTGATATCCCGCGGCTCATCGGCGAGGATGATGGTTTCTTCAAACAGTTGCAAAAGCAGACTGTTCATCTGGCTCACCGAACGGGCGCAGCGGTAGTAGTCCTTCATAAACTGCTCGACCGCGAGGCGCGACTCACTATCGACGTAACCCAGTTGTTTGGCGAGTTCCCGCTGATGGTCAATCATCAGCTTTTCCTGCTTACGACCGGCCAGCTGGTGGAGGGCGAAGCGGATAGTCCAGAGAAATTGCTGCGCTTTATGCAGCGTTTCGAACTCGCTGTTGGCGAGAAAGCCTTTTTGTCTCAAACCTTCCAGGTTGCGAACATCAAAGTGCTGCTGGGCAACCCAGGTCACCACCTGAATGTCACGCAGACCGCCCGGCGATTCCTTGAGATTGGGTTCGAGATTATTGGCAGAATCGTTGTATTTCTGGTGACGATCGAACTGCTCCTGGCGTTTCAGTTCAAAAAAGCGGCGGGTATCCCAGGTTTTATTGTCGACGGTGAGTTGTTCCAGTGATTCAAACAGCTTTTCATCACCGCAGAGGAAGCGCGCTTCCAATAAGTTGGTGGCAATGGTGATGTCTTCTTCGGCCTGTTGCCGGCATTCCTGAATGGTCCGGACGCTATGGCCGATTTCAAGGCCGATATCCCAAAGCTGGGTTAAGAAGTCGGATAAAGATCTCGGCGGTTCAGCAGATACTGATTCATCCAGCAGGATCAGCAGATCCACATCGGAATAGGGATGCAATTCCCCGCGGCCATAACCACCGACAGCAATCAGACTGACCGGTGTGTTGTCATCGATAAACTGCTGCCAGATTTGCTGCAGGATTTCATCGACAAAAGCAGCCCGTTGATAGACAAGCTCTGCAACTGGCACACCCTGTTTAAATTGTTGTTTTAGATATTGTTGACTCTGTTTCAGCGCATGCCGGCAAAATTCACTATTGAGCTCGGCATCAAAAGGCATAACAAGATTTCCCACTTCCCAGATAGAAGTGGATTGCTGTGATAGTGGCTCATCCTGAATCAGAGATCGTCCTCCTCATCGCGTTGGGTTAAAACTTCGTGGCCATTGTCAGTGACCAGAATAGTGTGCTCCCACTGGGCTGACAGCGAGCGGTCCTTGGTGACCACAGTCCACCCATCCGGTAACTGTCTGACGTGCCGTTTGCCTGCGTTAATCATGGGTTCTATTGTGAACGTCATGCCGGGTTTGAGTTCCATGCCGGTGCCGGGCGTGCCATAGTGCAGTACCTGAGGCTCTTCATGGAAAACAGTACCGATGCCATGACCACAGTATTCTCGCACCACGGAGAAGTTTTCTTTTTCAGCATGTTGCTGAATGGCGTGACCGATATCACCGAGACGCACGCCGGGTTTGACCATATCAATGCCAATCAGCATTGATTCGCGTGCAACCCGGCACAGGCGCTCAGCCAGGATTGATGTCTTGCCGACATGAAACATTTTGCTGGTATCGCCGTGGTAGCCGTCTTTGATGACGGTGACATCGATATTAATGATGTCACCATCTTTCAGTTTCTTGTCGCCGGGAATGCCGTGGCAGATGACATGATTGACGGAGGTACAGACCGACTTGGGAAAACCATGATAGTTGAGTGGTGCCGGAATCGCTTTTTGCTCATTGACGATGTAGTCGTGACAGATCTGATTGAGCTCGTCAGTGGTGATACCGGCCTTGACGTGCGGTGTGATCATCATTAATACATCTGCGGCAAGCTTGCCGGCAATGCGCATTTTTTCGATTTCGTCTGCAGTTTTAATACTGACTGCCATGTACAATTCCCAGTTAAGTAATGTAGTAAACCAAGTTCATAGTTTGCCGGAAATCCCGCCTTGTCACCAGTGATGCTTTGGCAAATCGGGCCGGCAGACGATTTGGCTTTGTTTTGCATCCTATTTGTGGAATAATATGCGCGCCCGATGCTGCTCTTATTCGGAGCGGGTCGAGGCAAAATCACACATGTGCCGACACAGTTGTCGGGGTGCTGTCGATAAGACTCGAACAGTCGACAACTGGGGTACATGGAGGCTAAACCCCATACTCTAAAGGTATAATCATGGCTAAAACTACAATGCGCCAAATGCTCGAAGCAGGCGTACATTTCGGTCACCAGACCCGCTACTGGAATCCAAAAATGGGTCCTTTCATTTTTGGTAAGCGTAACAACATTCATATCATTAACCTGGAACAAAGCCTGCCAATGTTCAACGATGCGTTGAACTACGTCAGCAAACTGGCTTCCAAAAAAGGCAAAATCCTGTTCGTAGGCACCAAACGTGCCGCTCAGGATGCGATTCGTGAAGACGCAGAACGCGCCGGTATGCCTTTCGTTAACCGTCGCTGGTTGGGCGGTATGCTGACCAACTTCCAGACCGTTCGTGCATCAATCAAACGTCTGGAGAGCATCCAGGAAATGATCGAGTCAGGCAGAACTGAAGGTCTGAAAAAGAAAGAAGTGCTGGATCTGACCCGCGAACAGGAAAAACTGGAAAAAAGCATCGGCGGTATCCGCAAAATGGGCGGCCTGCCAGACGCGATGTTTGTTATCGACGTTGAGCATGAAAGCATTGCAATCAAAGAAGCCAAGAAACTGGGCATTCCTGTGATTGCTGTTGTCGATAGTAACAGCGATCCTGACGGCATCGACTATGTCATCCCAGGTAACGACGACTCCATGCGTGCGATTCGCCTCTACACTGCGAACATCGCCGACGCCATCCTGGAAGGTCGTGCCTCTGTGACAACCGCAGATGCGAACGAAGAATTTGTAGAAGTTGCTGAAGACAGTGCTGAAAAAGCAGCCGAGTAATTTCTACTAAGAGACTCAGCAGGCTCGCCCGTGAGGGCGGGCCTGTGTTGTATGTGTGGTCTGAATAATCAGACCGGCACAAACCGAATTGATTTGAAGGGTGAGAATAATGGCAATTACTGCAGCTTTAGTAAAAGAACTGCGTGAGCGTACCGGCTCAGGCATGATGGAGTGCAAAAAAGCACTGGTTGAAGCAAACGGCGATATCGAACTGGCTATCGAAGAAATGCGTAAAGCCGGTCTGGCAAAAGCTGACAAGAAAGCCGATCGCGTGGCCGCTGAAGGTATCATCGCCATCGAAGTCAGCAGCGATAACAAAAATGCGATCATGCTGGAAGTTAACTCAGAAACTGACTTCGTCGCCAAAGCCGACGATTTTGTCGCATTCGTCAACGAAGTCGCACAAAAAGCACTGGTCGCCCAACCGGCTGATCTGGATGCGCTGAAAGAGCTGACTCTGGATTCAGGTGAGACTGTTGAAAGCAAACGTCAGGCGCTGGTCGCTAAAATCGGTGAAAACATCCAGGTACGTCGTTTCACCACTATGTCTACAGATGGCATCATCGGTTTCTACCGTCATGGCGACCGCATTGGTACCATGGTCAACATCAAAGGTGGTGACGAAGAACTGGCAAGAGACTTGGCGATGCACGTTGCGGCCAGCCGTCCACAAGCCGTTTCTGCAGACGATCTGTCACAGGAACTGCTGGACAAAGAGCGTGACATCGTTGCGACTCAGGCCAAAGACAGCGGCAAGCCGGACAACATTATTGAGAAAATGATCGAAGGCCGCATGGCGAAGTTCGTCAACGAAATCAGCCTGCTGGGTCAGCCTTTCGTTAAAGACCCGGATGTGACTGTTGAAAAACTGGTCAAACAGGCCGGTGCCACTGTAGAAGGTTTTGCTTTCTACGAAGTGGGTGAAGGTATCGAAAAAGCAGAAGATAACTTTGCTGAAGAAGTGATGGCTCAAGCCAGAGGTAAATAATCGATGACGACGGGAAGTCAACCAGTTTACAAGCGTGTTCTGCTCAAACTGAGTGGCGAGGCTTTGATGGGGGATGCCGAATACGGTATTCAGCCTGAAGTCATTTCCCGCTTTGCCAAAGAGATCTCCGAGCTCAACGCCCAGGGTGTTGAGCTCGGCATCGTCATCGGAGGCGGTAATATTTTCCGTGGTGCCGGTCTGGCTGCCAGTGGCATGGACCGCGTCAGTGCTGACCATATGGGCATGCTGGCGACCGTGATGAATGCCCTCGCGCTGCAGGATGCACTGGAGCGTAACGGTACCTTCTGCCGTGTCATGTCAGCGATTCGCATTCACGAAGTGTGTGAAGACTATCTGCGTCGTCGCGCCATTCGCCATCTGGAAAAAGGGCGCGTGGTGATTTTCGCCGCGGGTACCGGTAACCCGTTTTTCACCACGGATTCGGCCGCCAGCCTGCGGGCTGTCGAAATCGGCGCCGAACTGATGCTGAAAGCGACCCAGGTAGACGGCGTCTATACTGACGACCCACGCAAGAATGCGGATGCGGTGCGCTACACCGAACTGAGTTACGATGAAGTCATCAACAACCGCCTGGCCGTGATGGACACCACCGCGGTGGTGATGTGTCAGGAACAGGAAATCCCGCTGCGCGTGTTTGATGTGCATAAAGCCGGTAACCTGACCAAAATCATTTACGGTGAAGATGTGGGCACACTAGTCAAATAGGACGGATCATGATCGAAGAAATAAAAAAAGATGCCGCGGACAGAATGAAAAAAAGCGTCTCAGCGCTGAGTTCGCAAATGGCTAAAATCCGTGCCGGCCGGGCACACACCAGCCTGCTGGATCACCTGCAGGTGCCGTATTACGGCTCTGATGTGCCGCTGAACCAAGTGGCTAACGTCGGTGTGGAAGATTCGCGGACCCTGTCTGTGACCCCTTGGGAAAAAGACATGGTGCCGGTGATTGAAAAAGCAATTATGAATTCTGATCTGGGCGTGAATCCTAACAGCGCTGGTATGACCATCCGTATTCCGATTCCGCCGTTGACAGAAGAGCGTCGTCGCGATCTGGTCAAAGTCGCCAAAGCGGAAGCGGAAAATGCCCGGGTGGCAGTGCGTAATATCCGCCGTGATGCGAACAGCACCTTGAAGGACCTGCTGAAAGAAAAAGAAATCTCTGAAGATGAACAGCGCGGTGCGGAAGAAGAAATTCAGAAGCTGACTGACGCTACTATCAAGGACATCGACCATATCCTGTCAGATAAAGAATCGGATCTGATGGAAGTGTAACCGTCTGGTTACACTTCATTTTCATCACACTCGCATGAGTGATCAAAACCGCAAAATTCCCAAACATATCGCCATCATCATGGATGGCAACGGCCGCTGGGCCAAACAACGTCTGCAACCGCGTTTTATGGGCCACCGCGCAGGTGTCAAAGCGGTTGAAGGCATTGTTAAGCGCTGTGCCCAGTTGGGCGTAGAAGTACTGAGTCTGTTTGCTTTCAGCAGCGAAAACTGGCGCCGTCCGGGCAAAGAAGTTTCCTTGCTGATGGAATTGTTCAGCCACGCATTGAACAATCAGGTAAAAAAACTTCACGATAATAATATCAAGCTGCAGATTGTCGGCGACATCAGCGGCTTTTCAGCTTCGCTGCAAAAGCAGATAAAACAGGCGCACGAACTCACGCAACACAATACCGGCCTCATCCTCAACATTGCTGCCAACTACGGCGGCCGCTGGGATATTACCCAATCTGTGAGACAACTGGCTGAGCAGGTAGCACGTGGTGAACTTGCTGCCGAGGATATTTCAGAAGAAATGATTAACAATCATTTAACTACAGCTGCGTTGCCGGAGCCGGATTTGTTCATCCGCACCGGCGGTGAGCAGCGTGTCAGTAATTTTCTGTTATGGCAGATGGCCTATACCGAGTTTTATTTCACCGATGTGTTATGGCCTGAATTTGATTCGGGTCAGCTCAATAAAGCGATTGATTCATTTTCATGCCGAGAGCGACGATTTGGTCGCACCTCAGAACAACTGCAGGATGATTCTGATGCTTAAACAACGTCTGCTGACTGCCGCGATCCTGATCCCCCTGGTTATTTGGGCCCTGCTGGATTTACAGAGTGGCATTGTGACGCTGCTGTTTACGGCAGTTTCGCTGTTGGCGGCATGGGAATGGATCAGTCTGACAGGCATTCAACACAGCGGCATCAAAGCCATGCTGGTCAGTCTGCTGTTTCTGCTTGGTGGCCTTGCCATGTTATCGCTGCCGGTTATTGCCATTTTATCAATCAGCCTGTTCGTCTGGCTCAGCGCCACATTACTGGTCATTTTCTACGCTAAAAAACCGCTCAGTCAGATACTGATCGGGCTGTTCCAGTCTAAGTTTTTTGTTTTCCTTGCTATGCTGCTTATTCTGACCTGCTTTGTCACCAGTGCCGGGCTGTTACACAGTCAATGGCAACAAGGGCCGGCACTATTACTATATGTGCTGGTGACCGTCTGGGTTGCCGACACCGGAGGCTATTTTGCCGGTAAACGTTTCGGCAGGCATAAGCTTGCTGTGGCCATCAGTCCCAATAAAACCTGGGAAGGCGTTTATGGGGCGTTGTCATTGGCATTAATCTGGGCACTGGCTTTTGATTTTATTATCGGCAACCCGCTGCAGAATAGCGTTAGCTGGATACTGCTAACTGCTTTTATTGTGATGGTCTCAATTATTGGTGATTTGCTGGAAAGTGTGTTCAAACGCTGTTTTCAGGTTAAAGACAGCGGTCAGTTACTGCCTGGCCATGGCGGTATTCTCGATCGTATCGACAGCCTGCTTGCTGCAGTGCCGGTATTCACAGTCAGTCTGCTTATTCTCGGAGCCCGTTAAATGAAAGCGGTGACCATCCTGGGTTCTACCGGATCTATTGGTGTCAGCACACTGGATGTATTGAGCCGTCATCCTGAACAGTTTTCAGTTTATGCACTGACGGCCAATGGCTCTGTCGATGTCATGCTCAGGCAATGCCTTGAGTATCAGCCCAAACTTGCCGTGATGCTGGACCTGGATGCTGCGGAATTGCTCAAACAGCGCCTGCAGGAAAACGGTTCATCAACACAAGTTCTGGCAGGTGAGAGCGCCTTGCAGCAAGTGGCATCCAGTGATGAGACTGATTACGTTGTGGCGGCGATTGTCGGTGCGGCAGGACTGATGCCCACATTGGCAGCAGCCCGAGCCGGCAAACGTATCTTACTGGCTAATAAAGAAGCGTTGGTGATGAGCGGCGCTCTGTTTATGCACGAAGTGCAGCAGAATCAAGCCACTTTGCTGCCGGTGGACAGTGAGCATAATGCGATCTGGCAATGCATGCCCTTGGATGGTGAACAGCAGTACGATTTCAGTCATAAGGGTGTTCGCCGTATTATTCTGACGGCTTCTGGTGGTCCTTTTCGCGATGCTGATCTGGCCTCGCTGGATGCCGTGACCCCGGAACAGGCTGTGGCCCATCCCAACTGGTCGATGGGACAGAAGATTTCGGTTGATTCCGCCACCATGATGAACAAGGGGCTGGAAGTCATTGAAGCGCATTGGCTGTTTGGCCTGCCACCGGAGCAGATTGAGGTCATTCTGCACCGTCAGAGTATCATTCATTCCATGGTCGATTATGATGACGGTAGCGTGCTGGCGCAGATGGGTAATCCGGATATGCGGACACCGATAGCCAATACCCTGGCCTGGCCCCGGCGGATTGATTCCGGCGTCGCACCGCTGGATCTGGTGGCCGCCGGGCGACTTGATTTTGCCAAAGCTGACTTTGACCGTTTCCCCTGTCTGCGACTGGCCTATCAGGCACTGGAAGCAGGCGGCACCAGCACTGCAATATTAAATGCGGCTAATGAAATTGCGGTAGAGGCATTCCTGCAAAGACAGATTCGCTTTACCGATATTGCCAGAATAATCGAGCAGGTACTGAACACACTGCCGGTCAATCAGGCTGACAGCCTGGAGCAGATACTTGCTGATGATGCTGCGGCAAGGCAATACGCCCGGGAGCTTGTCAGCTGATGCTGTCATTAGTTTATTTCCTGATAGCGCTGTCATTACTGATTGTGATCCACGAGTATGGTCACTTCTGGGTCGCCCGACGCTGCGGCGTTAAAGTGCTGCGGTTTTCAGTCGGTTTTGGTAAGCCGCTGTGGAGCAAGCTGGGACGAGACGGTACCGAGTATGCATTAGCACCGATACCTCTCGGCGGCTATGTCAAAATGCTCGACGAACGCGAGGGTAATGTGCCTGAGGCTGAGCTCGAACAGGCTTTCAACCGCCAGTCTCTGCCTAAACGGATGGCGATTGTCGTGGCCGGTCCCGCTGCCAATCTCGCTTTTGCCATTCTGGCTTACTGGTTTTTGTTTGTTGTGGGAATCCCCGGTATCAAACCCATTGTGGCCGATGTTGATCCGCAATCGATTGTGTCACAGGCCGGTATGGTCAGTGGCGATCAAATTCTGCAGGTGGATGGACGGGATACGCCGACCTGGAACAGCGCTTTCAAAGCCTTATTGAGACATGCCGAGCAGGGCGATGAGGCGACACTTACCGTGTTATCCGGCGGCACGCAGCAAACTTTCAGTATTGCCGTACCGCAGCTCGCGATTGATGAAGCCGGTCGACTGTTCAGTGAATTGGGGATAACACCACTGAGACCCGAAATTGCGCCGGTACTGGGCCAGATTGTGCCTGACTCGCCGGCGGCAAATGCCGGACTGCAGGAGGGTGACAGATTATTGTCTGCTGATGGGCGTGAGCTGAATAACTGGAACGACTGGGTAGCACTGATCCAGCAAAACGCTGATAAGACCATGCAGATAAGCATCGAACGGGACCAGCGGGTCATGGAACTGGCATTGACCCCGGAAGCGGGCGAGGATGGTCAAGGGCGCATCGGTGCCGGCGTTGATACTGACTTCAGTAAACTGCCGCCTGAGCTTCAGGCAGAACTGCGTTATGGACCTGTGGCTGCGGTAAAACAAGCGGTAGTACAGACCTGGCTGTTTACCAGTTCCACCCTGAAAAGTTTGTGGGGCATGCTGACAGGCCAGGTTTCAACGGATAATCTTGGCGGCCCTATCAGCATTGCCCAGATCGCCGGCAGTTCGGCTGAGCAGGGGGTGATCAGTTTTGTCAGCTTTCTGGCGATGATCAGCATCACGCTGGGTATCCTTAATCTATTACCTATTCCGATGCTCGACGGCGGTCATTTAATGATGTTTATTATTGAAGCCGTTCGGGGCAAACCGGTGTCTGATGAAGTGCAGGTCAGAGGCCAGCAGATCGGGCTGTTTCTGTTGCTAATGCTGATGTTCCTGGCCTTTTTCAATGATTTATCAAGACTGTTTGGATAATGCTGTCTTTGCAGGTACACTTACATCTTCGTCGACGGATCGTTAGTACAAACTACAATGAGAAAATTACTGCAATTTCTGGTCATGTTATGCCTCTCTGCAGCAGTCATGGCAGAGACTTTTACGATTGAAGATATCAGGGTAGAAGGTCTGCAGCGTATTTCAGCAGGCACGGTTTTCAACTACCTCCCGGTCAAAGTCGGCGATGAAATGTCCGACAATGATGCCCGCGGTATCATTCGCTCCCTCTATAAATCCAAGTACTTTAATGACGTGCAGGTTGAACGCCAGGACAACGTGCTGGTTATTAAAGTGCAGGAAAGACCCGCCATCTCCAGTATCGAACTGGTGGGGAACAAGGATATGGACTCAGCTGAGCTGCTCAAATCCTTACGTGAAATCGGTTTTGGTGAAGGCCAGGTGTTCGAGCAGGCGATGCTGGAACGGGTCGAGCTGGAACTGGAACGCCAGTATTTCAGCCGCGGTAAATACGGCGTCGCGATTGAGTCGGAAGTCACGCCCTTGTCCCGTAACCGGGTTGCCATTCGTATCACCATGGCAGAAGGGGTGGTGGCCACCATCAAGGATATCAACATCGTCGGTAATGATTCCTTTGAACAGGAAGAGCTGACTGAAGAATTTCAGACCACGACCGGCACTTTGTTGTCGTTTATCACCAAAGACAATCAGTATTCACGCCAGAAACTGTCGGCGGATTTGGAAACCCTGCGCTCATTCTATCTTGACCGGGGCTTTGTCGATTTCACGGTAGAGTCTACCCAGGTGTCTATCAGTGACGACAAGAAAAACATGTTCATCACCATCAATATCAGCGAAGGTGAGAAATATAAAATCGATGAGGTACGCCTGGCCGGTAATCTGATTGTGCCGGAGGAGGAACTGTTCGATCTGGTCACTATCAAGGAGAATTCGGTTTTCTCGCGTAAAGCGATTACCAAGAGTACCGAAAACCTGACCGACCGTCTGGGTAATGACGGTTATGCCTTCGCCAACGTCAATGCTGTGCCGGAAATTGACCGCGAAGCGAAAGAAGTCGATCTGACTTTCTTTGTTGATCCGGGGCGTCGTGCCTATGTCAGACGGATTCAGATTTCCGGTAACAGCAAGACCCGTGATGAGGTGCTGCGTCGTGAAATGCGTCAGCAGGAGTCGGCCTGGATCTCGACAGAAAAGGTTGAGCAGTCCAAAGCCCGGATTTCGCGACTGGGCTATTTTGAAAACGTTAACGTGGAAACCATCCCGGTACCGGGTGTACAGGATCAGGTTGATCTCGACTTTAATGTGACTGAAACGCCATCTGGTAGTCTGTCCGCCGGTGTCGGCTACTCGCAGTCGGATGGCATTATCTTCAATGCCAATGTGACCCAGAAAAACTTCCTGGGTAGTGGTAAACATATCCGCTTCGGTTTCAACAACAGTAGCATCAATACTATCTATAGCTTCGGTTACACCAACCCGTATGCGACGATAGATGGTATCAGTCAGGGCTTTAACGCCTATTATCGTAAAACCGATGCTGATGAGGCCAATATCGCCCGTTACACACTCGATGCACTGGGCGGTGATTTCACCTATGGTATTCCGATTTCAGAAGAGAACCGGGTCGACCTGGGTTTTGGCTATGAACGTACCCAGATCGACTTACCCAGCAGAGACAGAATTTTCCGCTATGAAGATTTCATAGAGCGTGAGGGCGATACGTTTGATACCGTGACGCTGAATGCCGGTTGGTCCAGTGACAGCCGTGACAGTGCGATATTGCCAACCAGCGGTATCGCTCAGAGCGTGAGTGCTGAAGTCGCCGTACCGGGTCCTTCATTACAATTTTACAAACTGCGCTACAAGGGCAATGCCTACATGCCATTGAGCGATGATCTGACTTTTGCGATCCGCGGTGAATTTGGTTATGGTGACGCCTACGGTGATACTAACGAATTCCCGTTCTTTGAAAATTTCTATGCCGGTGGTATTCGCAGTGTTCGTGGTTTCCAGGCAAACACTCTGGGTGTGAAAGAACGTACCTCGGATGGGGATGAAGAACCCGTAGGTGGTAATTTGCTGGTTTCAGGTGGTGCAGAAATTATTTTCCCTGTGCCATTTATGGAAAGAAGCCTGAAATCGTTCCGCCTCAGTGCTTTTACCGATTTCGGTAACGTTTACGATGTGAATCAGGATTTTGATGCAGGATTGCTGCGCTACTCAGCAGGCCTGTCCGCTATCTGGATTTCACCTTTCGGAGCCATGACATTCAGTATCGCTGCCCCGCTCAAGAAAGAAGACGGTGACGAGACTGAGGCGTTCCAATTCTCGTTAGGATCGACGTTTTAATTAACCATTGGAGTTGAGTGTGAAAAATATGAAGTTTATTTGGCTGTTGTTCGCTTTGATGATTGCTGCACCTGCCAGTTATGCGGCAGATCTGAAGATCGGTGTTGTCAATGCTGGCGTTGTGCTGGATAAATCTCCACAAAAAGCAGCGGCGCTGGCCCGCCTGGAAAAAGAGTTTGCTTCCCGCAGTCAGTCACTTGAGGCCAAGCACAGAGCGCTCAGAGCTGCACAGGAAAAGCTGAATAAGGATGCCGCCATTCTCAGCGCTGACGAACGTCGTGAAAAAGAGCGCGACATCCTCAGTGACCAGCGTGAACTGCAAAGACTGCAGGATGAATACAGCGAAGACTTGTCTATCCGCCGTAATGAAGAACTGCGCGAACTGGAAAAAGACATCGCTGAAACCATCGTGGATCTTGCCAAAGCAGAATCTTTCGATCTGATCCTGTATCAGGGTGTGATTTTTGCCAGCGACAAAGTCGATCTGACTGACAAAGTGCTGGAAAGACTGAAAGCTAAAGCGAAATAGAGCCAGAGCGTGAGCTGGACATTAGCGCAGATCGCTCAGCATGTGAACGGTCAGGTTGTCGGTGATCCGGAATATCGCATCCGCGCCGTCGGCACCCTGACCCAGGCCGGCCCGGAACAGCTTAGTTTTCTGGCCAACAACAAATACAGAAAGTTTCTGGCTACAACCCGGGCTGGCGCGGTGATTGTGACCGCTGGGGCAGAGACAGACGCCAATACCAACCTGATTGTGGTTGAGGATGCTTATGTCGCCTACGCACGCGCGGCAACCCTGATGTATCCGCTTCCGAAAGCAGAAGCCGGCATTCATCCCAGTGCCTGGCTACACCCCGATGCCAGGGTTGCAGATAACGTCAGCATTGCCGCACAGGTGACGGTTGAACAGGGCGCGGTGATTGCGGAAGGTGTATCGATAGGTCCGGGCAGTGTCGTTGAAGCCAATGTCTCTGTCGGCCGTGACTCAGTTATCAAAGCCAATGTCACGTTATGCCGCGAAGTGCAGATAGGCGAGCGGGTTGTGATTCATCCCGGCGTGGTGATCGGCGCCGATGGTTTCGGTATCGCCAATGACCAGGGGCGCTGGATCAAAGTACCTCAAATAGGGCGCGTGGTAATCGGGGATGATGTCGAAATCGGTGCCAATACCACGATTGATCGGGGCGCCATTGATGACACCGTCATTGGTCAGGGTGTCAAGCTGGATAATCAGATTCAAATCGGTCATAACGTGACTATCGGTGAGCATACTGTGATAGCAGGTTGTGTCGGCATTGCCGGCAGTGCACATATCGGCAGTTATTGTGCCATTGGTGGTGGCACCGGTATTGCCGGTCATATTGAGATCGTGGACGGAGTTCAACTGACCGGCATGAGTATGGTGACCAAATCGATTACCGAAGCCGGGGTTTATTCTTCCGGTATTCCGATTGAGCCCGCCAGGCAGTGGCATAAGAATGTGATCCGCTACCGGCAGATGGATAAATTATTCGAGCGGGTGACCCTGTTGGAAAAACGACTGAAAGACTGAGGAAGATACTGGCACGCTGCCTTTTTACTTTACCGGCAGGGTGACTCACAGTAAGATTGTTGGTCTTTTGTTACCACGATAAGTCCAAGGGTATTGGTTTGAACACGATTGATATACACGAAATTCAACGTCTGTTACCGCATCGGTATCCATTTCTGCTGATTGACAGAGTGATTGAATTTACGCCCGGCGAGCACTTGGTTGGCATTAAGAATGTCACCTTCAACGAGCCGCATTTTACCGGCCATTTCCCGCAGCGTGTGATCATGCCCGGTGTTCTTATCCTTGAGTCACTGGCTCAGGCAACCGGTCTGCTCGCATTCAAGACGGCAGATGCGATCCGTTCCGATGAAGCACTCTATTATCTGGCCGGTATTGATAATGCCCGCTTCAAGAAGCCGGTCGAACCCGGTGATCAATTGAAACTGGAAGTCAAATTGATTAAAAATAAACGTAATCTATGGAAGTTCAGTGGTGAAGCCAGTGTTGACGGTGAAGTTGTCGTCAGTGCTGATATCATGTGTGTTAATCAAGAAATGCCCAAGTGATTCATCCCAGCGCCATTATCGACCCCAGCGCCGTCATTGCAGATGACGTCAAAATCGGCCCTTTCACGGTTATCGGACCCAAGGTTGAAATCGGTGCCGGCTGTGAAATCATGTCTCATGTCGTCATCAACGGCCCGACCCGAATCGGCAAGAATAACCGTATCTTCCAGTTCGCATCCATCGGTGAAGAACCACAGGATAAAAAATTCCATGGTGAAGACACCTGGCTTGAAATCGGTGACAACAACCTGATCCGGGAATCTGTGACGATCAACCGGGGCACTGTCGGTGGCGGCGGTGTTACCCGTATCGGCAGCAATAACTGGATCATGGCTTATGTGCATATTGCTCACGACTGCATCATCGGTAATGACAACATCTTTGCCAATAACGCCTCACTGGCCGGGCATGTTGTTATCGACGATTATGTGATTCTGGGCGGGTTTACCCTGGTGAGTCAGTTCAACTACCTGGGCTCTCACAGCTTCAGCGCCATGGGCAGTGTGATTTCACGCAATATTCCGCCCTATGTTCTGGTGTCGGGCCATATGGCCAAGCCAGTCGGTGTGAATGTGGAAGGACTGCGTCGCCGCCAATTCAGTGACAGCCAGATCAGAAATATCCGTCAGGCATACAAATATCTGTACCGCTCCGGACTGCGGATGGAAGAAGCTGAACAGAAACTGCAGACCATTGAGCAGGAAGATAAAGAGCTTGCAATCCTGTTTTCATTTCTGGATAAACAGGAAGGCGGTATTATCCGGTAGCTGCTAAACAGCTACCGGAAACACACGTTTTAGTCATTGCTGGGAGAAGCATTGATTTTGTGGATACTCAAATCAGCGCCCTGGTATTCCTCTTCCTGACTTAATCTGAGTCCCATCAGTGCCTTCAGCACACCGTAAACTATAAACCCGCCGACAAAGGCCACAATGACGCCCAGCACGGTACCAATCAGTTGTGAACTGAAGCTGACGCCGCCCATGCCACCGAGTGCAAGCTGGCCGAAGATGCCGGCAGCAATACCACCCCAGACACCACACAGGCCATGCAATGGCCAGACACCCAATACGTCATCTATCTTCCATTTGTTCTGAGTCAAAGTGAAGGTCCAGACAAACAGCGCGCCGGCAACCAGGCCAGTGGTGAGCGCACCAAGCGGGTGCATAATGTCAGAACCGGCACAGATAGCGACCAGACCCGCCAGCGGCCCGTTGTGAACAAAGCCCGGGTCGTTACGTCCTACCAGACAGGCCGCCAGAATACCGCCCACCATGGCCATCAGTGAATTGACCGCAACCAGACCGCTGATACCATCAATTTGCTGAGCAGACATGACATTAAAGCCAAACCAGCCTACGGTCAGGATCCAGGCGCCAAGTGCCAGGAAAGGAATACTGGAGGGCGGATGCGCATACATTTCACCCCCTTTGCCGTAACGGCCATGGCGTGGACCAAGATGCAACACAGCGGCCAGTGCGATCCAGCCACCCACAGCGTGAACCACCACTGAACCGGCAAAGTCATGGAAGCCGGCACCGAACTGGCTGGCAAGCCAGTCCTGAATGCCGAAAGCGCCGTTCCAGCTAATACCTTCAAAAAACGGGTAGACAAAACCGGCGATAAAAAAGGTAGCAATTAATTGCGGGTTAAAGCGTGCGCGCTCGGCAATACCTCCGGAGACGATTGCCGGAATCGCGGCGGCAAAAGTCAGCAGGAAGAAGAATTTAACCAGCGCATAGCCGTTACTTTCGGTCAAAGATGGCGCTGCATCAAAAAAGTTGAGGCTGTAGGCGATGCCGTAACCAATAAAAAAGTACGCGATACTGGAAACGGCAAAATCCACAATAATTTTGACCAGGGCATTAACCTGGTTCTTCTTTCGTACCGTCCCCACTTCAAGGAATGCGAAGCCGGCATGCATGGCTAAAACCATGATGGCGCCCAGTAGTATGAATAAAACGTCAGCTGAGGTTTGCACAATCTTGTCCTTCTTTTGTTATGGGTAGAGCACCAAAATAGCAAGAGTTGCACCAAAATAGACAAAGCTTAAAAATCAATAGGATACGTAATATTTGGTCAAAACTTGTGCGATAGCTGCTATTAAATGGTGCATCTGACTGATTTCCCGCACCATCCAGGTGCGCAGATAATTGAAAGCAGACAAGATCCACAAGCTGTCAAGAAAAACGTATAATCTCAGGTTTTGAATAAACTGGTCTGCGAATAGACAGCGCAAGGAGAAAGCATGGATATCTATGCATCTGATGAAGAAAAAGCAGAAGCGATAAAACAGTGGTGGCGTGATAACGGTCGCTCAGTCATTGCCGGTGTCATACTCGGTCTGGCTGCGATTTTTGGCTTCCGCTATTGGACCAATTATCAGCAGGTGCAGACGCAGCAGGCTGCCGTCATTTATCAGCAGACTTCAATCCAGCTGTCACAGGACGAAGTGGCTGATGCCGAAACCATGGTGAACACGCTGATGCAGGACTATCCCGCTTCAGCCTATGCGGTTTTCGCAGCACTGGAAATGGCGCAAAGTAAACTCAATCAGGATGAGCCGGATGCCGCGGCAGAATATCTGAGCTGGGTTAAAGATAATGCCGAATTGCAAAGCCACCGTGAACTGGCGAGCCTGCGTCTGGCGCGGGTCTATTTCAGTCAGCTACAGTTTGATCAAGCCCTGAGCCTCATTGCTGAAGCCGACTCACAAGCTTTCGGCTCACTGTTTGCAGAGCTGAAAGGGGACATCAAGCTGGCTCAGGGAGATCCAGCAGCAGCTCAGACTGCCTATCAACAGGCCCTGGTTCAACTGGCACCGGGTCAGCCAAGACAATCTCTGATAGAAATCAAACTTGATGATGTGGCGAAAGCTGATGAAGGTTAAACATTTCTTCCCTGTTTTGTTGCTGCCACTGTCGTTGCTGATGACAGGCTGCAGTGCTGTCGAATATCTTTTCGTCGAAGAAGTCTACGAAGCGCCGCCCAGTGAACTGACTGAATTCACACCGGAATTTGAGCCGGATGTGGTATGGGAAAGTCAGGCTGGGGACGGTGCTGATGAAACCGGTAACGAGCTGGCTGCCTGGTGGCAGGATGGCAAGATCTTCGCCGTCGATTACCAGGGTGAAGTTCATGCATTCAATGCTGAAACCGGTCGACGCCTGTGGGAAACAGAACTGGATATGCCGGTAGTCACCGGTGCGGGTGGTGGCATGAATATGGCGCTCATCGGTAGCAAAAATGCCCATGTTATTGCCCTGTCAGCAGAAAATGGTGATGAGCTCTGGCGCACGCGCCTGACCAGCGAAGTACTGGCACCACCGACCGCCGCCGAGGGGGTGGTTGTGGCAAGAACTGCTGATGGCCGTGTCAGTGGTCTGTCGGCCGAATCTGGTGAAGTCCTGTGGTCCTATCAGCGCGCTGTACCGCTACTCAGTCTGCGAGGTGCCGGTGCGCCGGTGATTGCTGATGGCCGGGTGATTGCCGGTTATGACAATGGCAAACTGGTAGCCTTGTCGATTACCGATGGCAGTGTCATCTGGGAAAAAAGCATTGCGGTACCCAGCGGCCGTACTGAACTGGACCGTTTAGTGGATATTGATGCCGATCCGGTCATTGTCAATGAAACCGTCTACGTTGTGACCTATCAGGGTAAGGTAGCCGGTGTGGACCTGAGCACAGGCCAGATTTACTGGTCGCGTGAAATGTCATCCCAGGCCGGTCTGTCAGCAGTGCCGGGCGAAGCGGTCTATGTGACCGACGATGAAGGCAATGTCTGGGCAATTCAGGATGGCAGCGGTGATGCACTCTGGCGTCAGACCCGGCTGGTACGCCGTCAGGTCACTGGTCCCGCCGTTGCCGGTGACTATGTCGTCGTCGGTGACTTTGAAGGTTATCTGCACTGGATTGCCCGCAATGACGGTCGTTTTGTTGCGAGACAACAAATCACTGACAGCGCGATTGTCAGTAAGCCTATTGTCCGTGATGGCAAAGTTTATGTAACAGCTGCCGACGGCACTGTTGCTGCTGTACAGGTGCCCTGATTTGAAACCCGTTATCGCCCTGGTAGGCCGGCCGAATGTCGGCAAATCCACCATATTTAACCGGCTGACGCGCAGCCGTGACGCTCTTGTTGCCGATTTTGCCGGTCTCACCCGGGATCGTATTTACGGCACAGTGCGCGAGGAAGGTCTGGACTTTATTCTGATCGATACTGGCGGTCTGACTGACCAGTCTGACAATATGGCGGAGTTGATGCGCAAGCAGGCCCAGTTGGCGATTGATGAAGCCGATCTGGTGCTTTTTGTGGTCGACGGTCGTGCCGGTCTGATGCCGGCAGATCATGATATAGCCCGGCAACTGCGCAATCAGGGCAAGCCTATCCGTCTGCTGATCAACAAAACCGAAGGCGAACAGCGCGAGCTGGTCGCTGCCGAATTCTATGCGCTGGGTCTGGGCGAACCGCTGGTGATTTCAGCGACACAGGGTAGGGGGATCACCGGCGTTTTCAATGAGATTAGAACCACTGTCCCGGAAGCTGAGGTAGTTGAACTCAGTGAAGAAGAGCTTACCGAAGCGGAAGATGAAAAGGATGATATTCGGCTGGCCGTGCTGGGTCGTCCCAATGTGGGCAAGTCCACGCTGATTAATCGTCTTCTGGGTGAAGAGCGTGTGGTCGCTTTTGATGAACCCGGTACTACCCGTGACAGTATTCATATTCCGTTTGAAAAAGACGGCGTGAGCTACACCCTGATTGATACTGCCGGTGTCAGACGACGCTCTAAAGTGTCTGAAAAGCTCGAAAAATTCAGTGTGCTGAAAACCCTGCAGGCCCTGGAAGATGCCAATGTGGTCATGCTGGTGCTGGATGCCCATGAAGGCATCGTCGAGCAGGATCTGCACCTTGCCGGTCTGATTGTGGAAAGTGGCCGCGCGGTGGTACTGGCAGTCAACAAATGGGACGGGCTGGAAAAGAGCGAGCGTGAATGGGTCGCTGCCAATGTCGAGCGTCGCTTGCCGTTTATAAATTTTGCCAAGACGCATTTCATTTCCGCCCTGCACGGCAGTGGCGTCGGACTGTTGTTAAAGTCTGTCAGGCAGGCTTACCAGTCGGCAATGACCAGGGTGCCGACCTCACGACTGACGCGGGTGCTGGAAGATGCCGTGGCTGATCATCCACCGCCGCTGGTACGCGGTCGCCGTATCAAGTTCCGTTATGCTCACCTGGGCGGTAAGAACCCACCACGGATTATTATCCACGGCAATCAGACTGAAGCGACACCCAACAGCTACAAACGCTACCTCGAAAATACTTTCAGGGAAGTACTGAAGTTACAGGGCACACCGGTGATGATCGAATTCAAAACCAGTGACAACCCCTATCGTGACAGAAAGCCGAAACCGGCCGAGCAGACTGAGAGAAAGTCACAGCGCCCGCCGAGACGCAGCCGTAAATCCTAGCTCGGGTCTACTTTCAGGGCATATCAGAGTATGCCCTGATCATCGCCCAGAAGATTATCAAGATCACTCAACTGGCCACGGATTTTTTCCCGGTTAGCCAGTTTTTCACGCGCCGCTGGCGGCAGATCGGTGAACAGGATGACTTCCTTGTCGATGAGTGTATTGATCAAGTCTTCCAGCACCCTTACCAGGGCCAGATCAGACACTGTCAAAGCAGCGCGGGCGGCTTCGGCATCAGCATTATCAGATTGGGTTAGAAAAGCGATAAGTTCTTCAGATTCAATCGAAAGATATTCCTCGGCACCAGGCTCTGGTGCATCAAACACCGCGATGATGTGTCCCTGCTCATCTCTTTTTACATAGGCCATGCTGTCCGCTCCGGCTATCGATTGAAAGGCTGAAATTTAATGTATAGTGGGCTTTACAGTAAAACAAAAAACTGTGAAACTCATCAAATTATTTAGATCCCAGCAAGAATTAGATGAAAACGGAGTAAATCATCGACGTGAATAAGCAAGCGCAATGGGAGGCAGAGGACAGCCACCGCAGTTTTGATGATCCATTGCTGGGATGTCTGACGATTTTATCCAAACTCCTCAACAAACCACACAGTCCGGAGTCGCTGACCGCCGGACTGCCACTGGTTGATAACCGTCTCACCCCCAAACTGTTTTCACGAGCTGCCGAGCGGGCAGGGCTCTCCTCCAAAATCGTGAAACGGCCGTTGGCTAAAATTTCCAATCTGGTGCTACCGGCGGTGCTGTTCCTTGAAGGCAGTAATGCATGCATCCTGCTGGAGCTGAAAGGCAAACAGGCCAGGGTGATTTTTCCGGAAACAGGAGAAGGGGAATCCGAGCTCAGTATCAAGGAGCTTGAGGCGGCCTATACCGGCTACGCCATTTTTATCAAGCCGGTGCATCATTTTGATAAACGCACCGAGCACACAACAATTCCGCGCGCCTCACATTGGTTCTGGGGCACCATTATGCGGTTCTGGCCAATCTACAGCGAAGTATTTATTGCTTCGATCCTGGTCAACAGCTTCGCCCTGGCATCGCCCTTATTCATTATGAATGTCTATGACAGGGTGGTGCCAAATCATGCTACAGAGACCCTGTGGGTGCTGGCGATTGGGGTTGCCACGGTGTTTGTTTTCGAATTACTGCTGCGAACCCTGAGGGCGTACTTTATCGACATGGCCGGGAAACGGGCTGATGTGATGCTGTCTTCGACCATTTTTGAAAAAGTGATGGCAGTGAAAATGGCTGCCCGTTCCAATTCAGTCGGATCTTTTGCCAACAGCATGCAAGAGTTTGAGTCATTCCGTGACTTCTTTACTTCAGCGACTTTGACGACGCTGATTGATTTACCGTTTGCCTTCCTGTTTATCGCCGTCATCTGGATGGTTGCCGGGCCGGTAGCCTACATTCCGCTGGCAGTGATTCCGCTGACAATTCTGGTCAGTCTGATCATTCAGATTCCGCTGGGCCGAACCATACAGCACCTGTTCCGACATTCAGGTCAGCGTAGTTCAACCTTGATCGAGACGCTGACCGGTCTTGAAACTATCAAGAGTATCGGTGCTGAAACGCCCATCCAGCGTAAATGGGAGCAGACCATTGGCTTTATGACCAAATACAGCCAGCGAGCACGTCTGCTTTCAGCCAGCGCTGTTAATTTCACTTCCTTCCTGCAGCAGATGGCGACCATCGCTGTCGTGGTCTATGGCGTTTATCTGATTACTGAAAACGAGATTACGATGGGTGCGCTGATAGCTGCCACCATTCTGACCGGACGCGCCCTGGCACCGATGGCGCAACTGGCCGGGATTCTGACCCGCTACCATCAGTCCAAAGCGGCGCTTCAGTCTCTCAACTCCCTGATGAACCTGCCGGTAGAGAGACCCTCAGGTCGCGAGTTTCTGCATCGTCCTGAATTCAAGGGCGGGGTGGAGTTCAAAAAAGTCACTTTCCGTTATCCCAACCAGCCGATGGATGCCTTGTCTGAGGTATCGTTTACGATCAATCCGGGCGAGAAAGTCGCTTTTATCGGACGTATCGGCTCGGGCAAAAGCACCATTGAAAAACTGATTCTGGGTTTATATGAACCGGATGACGGTGCCATCCTGCTGGATGGCACCGATATCCGCCAGGTCGATCCAGTCGACCTGCGGCGCAATGTCGGTTATGCACCTCAGGATGTGGTGCTGTTCTTCGGCAGTATCCGTGACAACATCACCATGGTCGCGCCTTTTGCTGATGACACTGCCGTGCTTAAAGCTGCCGATGTGGCAGGTGTGACCGAATTTGTAAACCGACACCCATCCGGGTTTGATATGCCGGTCGGTGAGCGGGGCGAGGGGTTATCCGGTGGTCAACGTCAAAGTGTCGCTGTTGCGCGGGCACTGCTGATGGATCCGCCGGTAGTGGTTTTGGATGAACCCACCAACGCTATGGATAACAGCACCGAAGAGCGTTTCAAAGCCAAACTGTCGGAAGTGCTGGATGATAAAACCCTGCTGCTGGTCACGCACAAAGCTTCTCTGCTGAGCCTGGTAGACCGGATCATCGTGATGGACCAGGGGCATCTGGTGGCTGATGGCCCGCGTGACCAGATTCTGGCGGCGTTGAAGAAAGGCCATATCAAGGTGTCTAAAGGATAAAGTATGGCCTGGTTTAAACGTTCCAACCCTGAAGATATTGAATTCATGTCAGAGGTCAGCGCGGCGACAATGGAAAGTTCGCCCCGCACCGGTCACTCTTTGCTAATCCTGACAGCCCTGTTTTTCGTATGCGCGATCTGGTGGGCCAGCCAGACCGAACTGGATGAAGTCACCCGGGGGGAAGGTAAAGTCATTCCTTCCAGCAAAATTCAGATCGTTCAGAATCTGGAGGGCGGCATCCTTTCCGAGGTGCTGGTCTCCGAAGGTGAGATTGTTGAAAAAGGTGATGTACTGGTCAGAATTGATGATACCCGTTTCTCATCTTCCTTTATGGAGAGCAAACTCAAATACTGGGAGCTGCTGGCACGAGCGGCAAGACTTGAATCTGAAGCCAGAGGAGAGGAACTGACCCTGCCGGAAAAATTGCAAGAAGAGCGTCCTGAACTTGCTGCGGCGGAGAGCCGCCTCTATGAAACCCGGCAGCGCGAAGTGCAGAGCAACATCGATGTGCTGGAGCAACAGGCACGACAGCGGCAGCAGGAACTGGCGGAAACCCAGGCCAAGCTTAACAAGCTGCGTACCAGTTATGAACTCAGCAATGAAGAGCTGAAAATGTCCGAACCGCTGGTCTCGGTCGGCGTCATTTCTGAAGTTGAGATTCTCAGGCTGAAGCGGACTGTGAATGATCTGCGTGGTGAAATGGAGACCACCCGCCTGGCCATACCGCGGATTCGTTCAAGCTTGTCTGAAGTGAGACAGAAAATCGAAGACGTTAAAGTCCGCTTTCAATCAGAAGCGGCTTCCCAGTTGAGTGAAGTACAGGCGGAACTGGCAAGAACCCAGACTACGATTACGTCGGCCAAAGATCGCGTGAGTCGAACTCAGGTGAGGGCACCGGTTAAAGGCAAAATCAACCGTCTGATGATCAATACCGTCGGTGGCGTTATTCAGCCGGGTGAAGATATTGTCGAGATCGTCCCGGTTGATGACAGTCTGTTGGTTGAGGCGCACATCCGCCCATCAGACATCGCTTTCCTGCGTCCGGGGCAGAATGCAATGGTTAAGTTTACGGCCTATGATTTTTCTATTTACGGTGGATTGCCAGCTACATTAGAACGAATCAGTGCCGATACCATAACTAATGAAGAAGACGAAAGTTTTTATCTGATTTATCTGCGCACTGAAAAGAATTATATTGACAGCAGCAAGGGACCACTGGAAATCATTCCCGGTATGACCGTGACAGTGGATATTCTTACTGGCAAGAAAACAGTCTTGGATTATTTACTTAAACCGATTCTGAAGGCCAAAAATGAAGCGCTCCGGGAGCGTTGATGGACGGAATCATCACCATGAATGATACAACCATGACAGAGACCCGCCTGTTTCTGCTGATACCGGAAAAAAGCCGGCTGGATTCAATCAGACAAGCCTTGCCGGTAGCATACGATATCAACGAGTTTGATGACATCAATGCGATGCTCGTCGCTGTTGCTGAGGATGAAGCGCCATCGCTCATCCTCTGTCATCAATCTTTATTCGAAGGTGATTACAATCACCAGCTGTCGGCACTGACACAACAGTGCCCCAAGAGTCGTGTATTGATAATCGGGCCGTCGCGGCCCATGACTATTCAGATTGCCGCACTTAAGCAGGGTGCCCGAGGCTACTTCAATGAAGACCTGCCGCTGGAAAAACTGCATGATGCGATGCAGTTGGTTCTGAACGGAGAGGTCTGGGTTGAGCGGCATGTTATTTCCGGGCTGATAGACGAACTGACACACAAACCGAAAATAAGTGACGCGCAGCGTCAGGCCCTGGAAACGCTGTCTCCCAAGGAAATGGAGGTGGCCAATCTGGTCAGTCATGGGGCTACCAACAAGATGATTGCCAGGCAGATGAATATCACGGAAAGAACGGTCAAAGCACACCTCACCGCAATATTCCAGAAAATGAATCTGCCTGATCGTTTATCCCTGGCGATTTTATTTCGGGATCTGCGTTGAGGAACCTATTGCGACGCAGCTTATGTTGTAATACAGTTGCTTATGAGCACAACTTAAAACAATTTTGGACGTTTGATCTAGTGATGCCTGAGGGGCCGCCGAAAGCATTGCATTTACAGATAGGATTAGGATTATGAAACCATTAGCTATCGTCATCCCTCTTTGTATCTCGGTTGGCATTGCTAACGCCGATACCCTGCAGGAAGCAGTGGATGCCACGGTAAAAACCAACCCTGATGTTCTCGCGGCCGTTCATGAACGACAGGCAGTTGCCAAAGAAATTGATCAAGCGCAGGCGGGGTATTACCCGACGGTTGATCTCGCCGTTGGTACCGGTTGGGAAATGACTGACAACCCCAGTACCCGGGCTGCCGGACGGGGGGAAGTTCACCTCAACCGTGATGAAGCCAGCCTTAACCTCAGACAAATGCTGTTTGACGGTTTTGAAACTCCCAACGAAGTTGATCGGCAACAGGCAAGAACCAACTCCCGTGCTTTCGGTGTTTACAGTGCAGCAGAAAATACTGGCCTGGAAGCGGTAGAGGCCTACCTTAATGTGTTGCGCCGGCAGAAGCTGGTTGAACTGGCTCAGACGAATCTGGAAGCGCATCAGCGCACACACGATCAGATCATGCTGCGGGCTGAACGCGGTGTCGGTCGCAGAGCCGATATGGATCAGAGCCTGGGCCGTCTGGCTTTGGCTGAAGCCAATCTGCAGTCGGAACAGAGCAATCTGAGAGATGCAGAAACCGCTTACCTGCGTGTAGTAGGTATGCCACCTACTTCTTTGAGCAAACCCGATTCACCGATTAACCTGATTCCAGCAAGCCGTGATGAAGCTATTGCGGTGGCACTGGAAAATCACCCGACACTGCGCCTGGCAAACTACGATGTCGAATCTGCTCAGGAGCAGCATGCCACAGCAAAAGCGCCGTTCTATCCTGATCTGCACTTCGAGCTGGGTACCCGTGCTGATCATGATATTGACGGTCAGGAAGGCAAAGATAAAGACATCACCGCAATGCTTCGGCTGCGCTATAACCTCTACAATGGCGGTCGTGACAGTGCCCGCCGTGAAGAAACGGCATTTCTGATTAATCAGGCGGCTGAAATCCGTAATAACACGCATCGTCAGGTTGAAGAGAGTGTTCGCTTGTCCTGGAATGCATGGCAGACGCTGAGAAGTCAGTTGCCGGCACGGGAACAGCACGTTCAATCGAGCGAAAAGGCCCGTGATGCTTATCAGCAACAGTTCAGCCTCGGTCAGCGTACTCTGCTTGACTTGCTGGATTCTGAAAACGAGGTATTCAGAGCGCGTACTGCACTGGTGAATACTCAGTATGATGAGATGTTTGCGATGTATCGTATCCTCAATAGCATGGGGATGCTGCTGCAAGGCCTGAATGTAGAACCGCCGGAAGCCGCGACCACTGTCGCTGCCAATCAATAAACCGGCGTTATTTTTGATATCAAAGCCACGACATCGTGTCGTGGCTTTTTTTTAGTGGCGTCAGGGCCGGTTTTTTTCTGGTTTGGAAACGTTCGTGCTATCATACGATGCCCTATTGGCGGGTTATTTAAGAGAGTTCATGAGTAAGCAATCATCATTCACCTACGAAGAATTATTGCAATGCGGACACGGGCAGATGTTCGGTCCCGGCAATGCCCAGTTACCGATTCCAAACATGCTAATGATGGACCGCATTACTCATATCTCCAATACCGGTGGAGCATATGGCAAGGGCGAAATCATTGCGGAACTGGATATCCATCCTGACCTGTGGTTCTTTGCCTGTCACTTCCCCGGTGATCCGGTGATGCCCGGCTGTCTCGGTCTTGATGCGATGTGGCAACTGGTCGGTTTCTTTCTGGCCTGGGATGGTAATCCCGGCAGAGGCCGCGCGCTGGGTTCAGGCGAAGTCAAATTTACCGGTCAGGTCCTGCCCACAGCCAAAAAGGTCACTTACCGGATCGACCTTAAACGAGTGATCGCACGCAAACTTGTGCTGGCTATCGCAGATGGTACAGTGTCGGTTGATGGCCGAGAGATCTATGCGGCTAAAGACCTGCGTGTTGGTCTGTTTACTTCCACCGATGATTTTTAGGATTTAATGATGAGACGTGTAGTTGTCACAGGACTGGGTATTACATCCTGTCTGGGGCTGGATGCCGCGACGGTCACTGAATCCCTGCGCCAAGGTCGTTCCGGTATTCGATTCAAACAGGACTATGCCGACATGGGCTTTCGCAGTCATGTTGCCGGTACCATTGATATCGACTTCAAAGAATATATCGATCGCAAGACCCTGCGCTTTATGGGCGATGCGGCTGCCTACAGTTATATCGCGATGCAGCAGGCGATTGATGATGCGGATCTTAAAGAAGAGCAGATTTCCAATATCCGCACCGGTCTGATTATGGGTTCGGGTGGCGCTTCCTCATCCAATCAGGTGGAAGCGGCGGATATACTGCGTGAGAAAGGCCTGAAACGCATCGGCCCTTATCGTGTCACCCAGGTCATGGGCAGCACCACCTCAGCCTGTCTGGCGACCCCATTCAAAATCAAGGGCATTAACTATTCTATGTCATCTGCCTGTGCCACCAGTGCCCACTGTATCGGCACCGCGATGGAACAGATTCAGATGGGCAAGCAGGACATCGTCTTTGCCGGCGGCGGCGAGGAGGAACACTGGACGATGAGTTCATTGTTCGATGCGATGGGCGCTCTGTCCACCAAGTACAATGACACGCCGGAAAAAGCCTCACGCGCTTATGATGCTGATCGTGACGGTTTTGTCATTGCCGGCGGTGGCGGTGTGATCGTGCTGGAAGAATATGAACATGCCAAAGCCCGCGGCGCTAAAATCTACGCTGAACTGACCGGTTATGGTGCCACTTCCGATGGTTATGACATGGTGGCCCCGTCAGGTGAAGGCGCTGAACGTTGTATGCAACTGGCGATGTCAACCGCGCGTGGCAAGGTTCAGTACATCAATGCCCACGGCACCTCGACACCGGTAGGTGATCTGGCTGAACTGGGTGCCATCAAACGCACCTTTGGCGATGCCATTCCGCATGTCGGGTCAACCAAATCCCTGTCCGGTCACTCACTCGGTGCTGCCGGTGTGCAGGAAGCTATCTACAGTCTACTGATGCTGGACAATGATTTCCTGGCCGCTTCTGCCAATATCGAGACGCTGGATCCGGAAGCTGAAGGCATGCCGATTCTGCGTGAGCGGGTCGATAATGCGGGCCTGAGCACAGTGATGTCGAACAGTTTCGGTTTCGGTGGTACCAATGCCTGTCTGGTGTTTGAGAAGCTGGATGACTGAATAAAAAAGCCACCTTTCGGTGGCTTTTTTTATGACTCCAGATCGGCGTCGGTAACCGGGCCGCGCTTGCCGGCAACCGCTTCCTGAATCAGCTTGATGAGTTTCTGTTTCTTGTCCGGATCATCCAGGTATTTTGAGCTGAAGGTAATACCGAACTTGTCAGCGTATTGCTTGACCAGCATCACCAGAATAGTTTCGTCTTCCACGTTATACTCCCTTGAAATAATCCAACATTATATCGTTCAAGTCACACGCCATGAAATTGCACTATCAAGACAGCGGTGAGGGACACCCCTTACTGATTATCCACGGCCTGTTCGGCTCATCCGACAACTGGCGCAGTATGGCTAAGTATTTTTCCCGGTATTACCGGGTGATTAGTGTTGATCTTCGAAATCACGGCCGCTCGCCACATAGCGACAGGCAGGATTTTGCCAGCATGGCAGCGGATATCGAACAGTTATGTGGTGATCTGGGTTTGCATAAAGTGCATGTGCTGGGTCACTCACTGGGCGGCAAAGTCGCGATGCAGTTTGCCGCTGAGCAGACTGCCTGGATGGATAAACTGGTCGTGGTCGATATTTCACCGCGTCGCTATTTCAGCGAACACACACCGTTGATGGACGCGATGCTGGCGCTTGATTTGCAAAGCCTGGAATCGCGCTCGGCAGTCGATGAAGCTCTAGCTGACAAAGTCACCGACAAGAGCGTACGCCAGTTTCTTTTGATGAACCTGCAATCTGGCGATGACGGGCTTTACTGGCGGATTAACCTGCCCGCACTTAAAGCCAACTATCAGGCGTTGATGGCGCCGGTCTGTGAGGATAGCACCGTCACTGCCGACAGCCTGTTCGTCTATGGCGCCCTGTCTGAATATGTGACAGACGAAGACCGTGAGCTGATCTCAAAGCATTTCCCGAAGGCCCAGTTGCAGGCAATAGATAAAGCCGGTCATTGGGTACATGCGGAGCGGCCGCAGCAATTCAAACAGATTGTCGAGGATTTTTTAGGCGATGATTGAGAAGAGCCTTTTGGAAGCACTGATTCAGTTTCGTAAAGAACGCGACTGGGAACAGTTTCATAATCCCAAAGATATTGCGATCTCGCTCTCCATCGAAGCGGCAGAACTGCTGGAGTGGTTTCAATGGCGTAACCAGGACGAAGTCAGAGAGATGCTGGCTTCGGATAAACGTGAGCAACTGGAAGATGAAATCGCCGATGTTGCCGTTTACCTCAGTTATCTCTGTCATGATCTCAATATTGATTTGAACCAGGTGGTGAAAAACAAGATAGCCAAGAACGCGGCCAAATATCCCAAAGACAGAGTTAAAGGCTGCGCAGATAAGTACAACGAGTATGAATAATCAGGTAGGATTTGGCATTTGGCTAAGCGGCACTGCCGCCTTTATGGAAAGACTGAAATGAGCGCGATTGTTTTCCTGGTTCAGTGCCCGGACCGCAAAGGACTGGTAGCGGGTATTACCGGTTTTTTTGCCGAACGTGAATTTAATATCCTGCATTGTCAGCAATATACCGATGTCGAGAACGGCCAGTATTTCATGCGGATCCGGCTTGAAGACGAGGGCCAGATGCCAACCGGGCAGCTCGAAAGCGAGTTTGATCATTTCGCCCGGAAGATGAAGCTGACCTGGTCAGTTCGTTACAGTGCTAAACCTTATCGCGTTGCTCTGATGGTGACCCGCGCCTCGCACTGCGGCTATGACCTGTTATTGCGAGAACTGGAAGGCGAACTGAAATGCGATATTCCACTCATCATCGGTAATCATGATGATCTGGAGTATATGGCCAGACAGTTCGACAAACCTTTCTATCATCTGCCTATCACCCAAGAAACCAAGCCGCAGCAGGAAGCCGCCATCAAACAGTTACTGGAACAGTACGAGATTGATCTGGTGGTGATGGCGCGTTACATGCAGATCCTGTCGGAAGATTTTGTCCGTGAATTCGCCGGTCGTGTGATTAATATCCATCACGGCTTTCTGCCTGCTTTCCAGGGCGCCAGACCTTATCATCAAGCTTATGAACGCGGCGTTAAACTGATTGGTGCTACGGCGCATTACGCCACCGCAGAGTTGGATGAAGGGCCGATTATCGAGCAGGATGTCGAGAGAGTCATGCACGATAACAGCCCGGAAGACCTGGTCATGATTGGTAAAGACATTGAACGGCTGGTGCTGGCACGGGCAGTGAAAGCCCATATTGAACACCGCATTATTATCAGTGGTCGCAGAACTATCGTGTTTTCTGAAGGTGCCTGACTAGACCTGAAGAGGACGAGCCGGCCCGCAGATTGATCCATACTGAGGAGGAAGTATGAGCTCATCCCCCGTTATTATGATTACCGGTGCCACTTCCGGTTTTGGTGAAGCCTGTGCCCGGCTGTTTGCCGGCAAGGGCTGGCGACTGATTATCACCGGCCGCCGGCAGCAGCGTCTGGATGAACTGCAACAGGCTCTGGGCGGTGCGGACAAGGTGCATACCTGCTGCTTTGATGTCAGTGACAGAGAGGCAGTGGAGCAGGCTTTTACTGACTTACCGGATGCCTTCAGTCAGATTGATGTGCTAGTCAATAATGCCGGCCTCGCACTGGGGCTGGAAGCTGCCCATGAAACCCGGCTGGATGACTGGGAAAAAATGGTTGATACCAATATCAAGGGGCTGCTTTATTGCACACGGACAGTCCTGCCTGCCATGGTCGAGCGCAAAACCGGATACATCATCAATATCGGCTCGGTGGCAGGCAACTGGCCCTATCCCGGGGGTAATGTTTACTGCGGTACCAAAGCCTTTGTGCGCCAGTTTTCTCTGGCGGTCAGGGCTGATTTACTGGGTACTAATGTCAGGGTCAGCAATATTGAGCCCGGTAATGCCGAGACCGAATTCTCCATGGTGCGCTTTAATGACGATAAAAACCGGGCCGACAAGGTCTATGAGGGTACCATTGCCTTGCGAGCTGAAGATGTGGCTAACACCGTCTGGTGGCTGGTCAACACCCCGCAGCATGTCAATGTCACCACCTTGGAACTGATGCCGACACAGGAAGCCAACGGGCCGATGGCTTTTCACCGCGAATAAAAAACCGCGCCGGAGCGCGGTTCAGAGATTGAGCCTAGCCAAACAGCCAGCTTGCAGGATTGGGGTAGGGCTGATTCTGGTCCAGATATTTAATGCCTTTGACACAGCGAACAATGACCCAGATAACCCAGAACAGCAGGATGAAATAACCGATGGCGACTGTGGCGAGAATCACGCCGACAAACAGATAGAGCAGGCCAATCCAGAAGGTCCGGATCTGAAACCGGTAATGGCTCTGCAGCCAGGCCGGGGCATCACTTTTATGCACATAGGCAATGATGACCCCGATAATACCCAGAAACTGAATAAAAATATTAACCAGAAACAGCAGGTATACCACTTTGGCTGTGCTCTGACGGTTTTGTTCAGTGTCTGCCATCACTTGCTCCTTAAGTTTAATCAGCATTTAATCTAGCAAATCTACAACACTTTTGCGCGAGTGATGAAAGCAGCCGCCCGCAGGCGGCTGCAGTTCATCTATTTTTCTCAGCCGCCGAAGTCAAAGCGGATACCGGTCATCACGGTGCGACCGATAATCGGTGCCTCATCCTTCAGGAAGCTTTGATGACGACGTCCGTCTTCATTCAGCAGATTACGGCCCTGAATAAACAGCTCAGCCCCTTTCAGGCTGTCAGGGGCCCAGCTGGCATTGAATGACAGCAGATCGTAACCCTCGGTATCGGATTCCAGATCAGCACTTTGACTCTGTCTGAATACATGGCGGTAATCGACACTCAATGACCAGTTCTGGTAAGCCGTATCAACGCCAAAGCCCAGTCTTCCCGGACTGATCCGTGGCAGATTGCCACCATTGTCCAGTTTGGCACGGACATAGTCACCGGACAGACGCAGGGTGACCGGCACCGCACCTTCAATCACATCCCAGGCAGCGGTGAATTCAGCGCCATAGAAACGGGCATCATCCTGCTGGTTGAAGACCAGCGTATCGCCGTCAATCAGGATCGGGTTACCGGTACCGTCATCACGAGAGGCCAGATAAATAAAGTCCTGCACATGGTTGTAAAAGAGGGTGGTATCAAAACGGAAAGAACCGGAATGACGATCCAGACCGATTTCGAAGTTGGTGTAGGTTTCTTCATCCAGGCTGGCATCACCGATTTCCACCGTAGCGGAAGCCGCATGTCTGCCAAAGGCATACAGCTGTTCGGCTGATGGTGCGCGTTCCGAGCGGGTGATAGCCAGACGCAGATGATGCTGCTCATCCAGATCGATAATTGAACCGGCAGATAGACTGAACGGGGTATAGCTGCGGCTGCCGAGATTGGCTTCCTGATGCAGTTCATCACCGCTTGGCAGATCAATATGACGTTCTTCACCCAAAGCCACAGGATCGGAGCGGACATGATCAACACGGGCCGCAAATTCCAAACGGCCGAAATCAGTGAGTCTTTCTTCCAGCGCGAACAGGCCCATAGAGCGGGTGTCGTTGTCACGGATATAGAAGCCGTCACCACCGTGACCATGACCACCATGCCCTTCACCTTCGGCACCGAATTCACGGTTATTAAGCTGCATGCCAATCACCCCCTGCCAGAGGCCGAAAGGATTGTGCACCAGCTCCAGCCGCGCTTCACTCTCGTCGTTAGTGAAATCGGTTTCCACCTCACGTTCTTCCAGTTCGCCATCATGGAAGTGAGCACCGATTTCCTGCTGATTGAATTCAGTGTGAGACAGTTTCAGCCTGGCGGTGGTAAAGCCGGGGAGTGGGTTGTTGAATTCACTGCGGAAATCGACCCGGTCATAATCGGCATGAATACGTTCCTGTTCTTCTTCGCCTTCAGCAAGAAAGACTTCTGGAATACCATAGTCTGTACGCCAGCGGCTGTAGCCGAGGCCGGCATGACCCCAGTCACCTTTGAACAGGCCGGTGACCGAGAAGCTGTCACTGACCGCGTCACTGTTTTGCAGTGTGTCTTTATCGCCCTCGGTTTGCCCGATTTGCTGGTAACCGTCGATATTAAAATCATGGCTGCGACGCAAGCCGTAGTCGGTTCGTAACACAAAGTTATCGCTGACCGGTAACTCCAGACCGATATTCCCCTGGCGCTCATCACCGTTGTAGCCATAACCCAGCTGACCAGTCACTCTCGGTGAATCACCGAACTCAGGACTGAAACGGCCGCTTTTAACGTTAATCACGCCGCCCGCCGCACCACTGCCATAAAGCAGGGTAGCCGGACCACGGAATACTTCGATTTGTTCGGCGCGGCCGGGGTCGATAGCCACCGTGTGATCACCCCCCTCACCCGAAACGTCGGCAGTTTTCAGGCCGTCTTCCAGTACCTGAACCCGTGAACCCTGCAGCCCACGAACCACCGGACGACCGACGCCGGGACCAAAGTCAGAGTTAGCCACACCGGGCAGACCGTTCAGTGTTTCACCCAGGGTACCGGCACGTTGTTTATCCAATGCTTCATCAGCCAAGACACTGACCGGGAAAATGAGCTCATCAGGACTGCGTGCGCCCAGTGGATCAGCCGTCACAGTCAGACTGGGAATTTCGATAGGCTCGTCAGCCTTATTCTCGGCAGCTGCAACGACTGAAGCAGGCAGAGCGGACAAAATAGCACCGACCAGCAGTACAGATTGTTTTTTCTGGAACATGTTTTTTTCCTTTAACACGATCCCGACTGGTCGGCAGAGACATGGCCTTGCGCAGCAAAAATTGCAGCAAATAAAGCAACCATGAACAGCAATGCTTACACAGACGGGATGATTGCCATGCTTAGGGCAGGCAATCAGAATCTTAAAAAGCGGATTGTGTGTTTCAGGAAAAAACAGGTGGGGCGCGGATAGCGTGTTGTTGGCGACTTGTCGCCGGCAGTTGCAGCCTGTAAGCAGGTGATTCAGAAACAATGATCGCCGATTGCAAAGTGACCGCCATTTCCGGCGATATATCTGCAACAGGCAGGTGATTGATAGCATTTAAGCGCTCACACTGGACTTCAGCAGTGTGGAAGGGATGCTCGGCATCGTGCCAGACGGCAAACGACTGCAATAGCAGCACGATGGCTGCCAATGCCAGTAGATAATGTCGATTGAGATGCCGTTTAAACACGATTTAAGCTATTTCAGCAGTAATTGAGACAGCAGAGTCTCATAAATTTCCGACAGGGTGTCAAGATCAGCGACAGACACACACTCATCAATCTGATGAATAGTGGCATTGAGCGGACCCAGTTCGATGACCTGGGTACCAGTCGGTGCGATGAAGCGACCGTCGGAAGTACCTCCCGATGTGGACAGTGTGGTTTCATAACCGGTGACTGACTTGATGGCGGCCTGAACCGCCTCCAGCAACTCGCCACTGGCAGTCCGGAAAGGTTTGCCCGACAGTTCCCATTTCAGCTCGTAATCAAGCTGATGTTTATCCAGCACCGCTTCGACCCGTTTTTGCAGTTCATCGTGGGTCACTTCGGTCGAATAGCGGAAATTAAACACCATCTCGCTGGTGCCGGGAATGACATTGGTGGCGCCGGTGCCCGAGTTCAGATTGGATACCTGAAAGCTGGTGGGCGGAAAGTCGGCATTGCCCTGATCCCACTCGATGGCACATAACTCGGTTAGGGCGGGGGCCAGCAGATGAATCGGGTTCATAGCCAGGTGAGGATAGGCAATATGACCCTGTTTTCCCTTAATGGTCAGGCGGCCGTTCAAGGAACCACGGCGACCGTTTTTAACAATATCGCCGACTTTGTCGGTGCTGGAAGGTTCGCCCACCAGACACCAGTCGATGGTTTCACCGCGGCTCTGCAGCGTTTCGATAACCTTGACGGTACCGTTAACCGCCGGGCCTTCCTCATCGCTCGTGATCAGAAACGCAATACTGCCTTCATGCTCCGGATGTTTGCTGACAAAACGTTCGCAGGCTGTGATCATGGCAGCAATACTGCCTTTCATATCAGCCGCACCGCGACCGAAGAGCATACCATCAACTACCTTGGCCTCGAATGGCGGGTGAGTCCACTTGTCCAGCGGCCCGGTGGGCACCACATCAGTGTGGCCGGCAAAGGCAATGACCGGACCTTTGTTACCTCGACGGAGCCACAGGTTTTCGACATCCTCGAAATACATATGCTCGGCTTTGAAACCCAGCGGCGCCAGACGATCCGACAACAGGATCTGGCAGCCTTTATCTTCCGGTGTCACGCTGTCGCGGCGAATCAGTTCCTGAGTCAGAGCAAGAGTATCAGACATCGTTATTTCCCGAATCGGTCGGCAAAATCGGCTTCTTTGAAGCCCACTGTACAGCCCTGGTCTGTCACAACAACGGGGCGTTTGATCAGGGTCGGGTTAGCCAGCATCAGCTCCACAGCGATGGCCTGATCCAGATTGTCTTTACGCGGATCATCGAGCTTGCGCCAGGTAGTGCCGCGCTTATTCAGCAGGGTTTCCCAGTCGACCGACTGTAACCAGCCTTCGAGAGTGCTTTTTTCCAGCCCATCCTGACGGAAGTCGTGAAATTGGTATTCAACGCCGTTGTCATCCAGCCAGCGGCGGGCTTTTTTCACCGTATCGCAGTTTTTGATGCCGAATAAAATCATGCCTAGCTTGAAACTCCTGTCTGGCCATGGTCTTGAATGAAAACGAGAAAATATTTATCCGCAGATAGCGCCGGTTTTCATAGATTATAGTGTCAATAATCTGCGTTTATCGGCGAAATCTGCGGAGCTTGTCTTTATTAAATATCACGCAGCAGTTCGTTGATACCGACTTTGCCACGGGTTTTCTCATCCACCTGCTTGACGATAACCGCGCAGTAAAGGCTGTAGCTGCCGTCTTTGGATGGCAGGTTACCCGAGACCACAACTGAACCGGCAGGGATGCGGCCATAGGTGATTTCACCGGTCATACGGTTGAAAATTTTGGTGCTCTGACCGATATAAACGCCCATCGAGATGACCGAGCCTTCTTCGACAACGACACCTTCCACGACTTCAGAGCGAGCACCGATAAAGCAGTTATCCTCGATAATGGTTGGGCCTGCTTGCAGTGGTTCCAGTACGCCGCCGATACCGACGCCACCGGACAGATGCACGTTTTTACCGATTTGCGCGCAGCTACCGACAGTGGCCCAGGTATCGACCATGGTGCCGGAATCAACGTAAGCCCCTATATTCACATAAGACGGCATCAGTACTACGCCCGGCGCGATATAGGAGCCACGACGCACAGCGGCAGGCGGTACCACACGGACACCGGCTTTATTGAAATCATCTTCAGAGAAACTGGCAAATTTCGGTTCGACTTTATCGAAGTACTGGGTTTCACCACCGGCCATCGGACGGTTGTCGTTAAGACGGAAAGACAGCAATACCGCTTTTTTCAGCCACTGATTCACGACCCAGTCACCGTTTTGCTTTTCAGCGACACGGGCACTGCCGTTATCCAGCATCGCCAGCGCTTCATTAACGGCATTGCGGACATCGCTGTCAGCATTGGACGGGTTGATTTCAGCACGGCGCTCAAACGCTTCTTCGATAATATTCTGAATATCGCTCATGAGGTTCTCCATTGATTTAATTTAAGTGTTCGACGAGGCTGCGGATGCGATGGGCAGCCTCAATACATTCTTCCAGCGGGGCCACCAAGGCCATGCGCACGCGATTGGCACCCGGATTGCCTTCGGCCGTATCACGACCCAGATAACTGCCCGGCAAAACGGTGACATTCTGCTGTTCATACAGCTGGCGGGCAAATTCGGTATCAGCCACCGGGGTTTCCGCCCACAGGTAAAAACCGGCTTCGGGCAGCGTGACATTCATCACCGTTGACAAGATGTCTAACACCGCCTCGAACTTTTCGCGGTAGAGCTCGCGATTGTGCGCGACATGGTCTTCATCATTCCAGGCTGAAATCGAGGCTGCCTGCGTGGCCGGCGGCATGGAACAGCCATGATAGGTCCGGTAACGCAGGAACTGTTTGAGGATGGCGGCATCGCCCGCCACAAAGCCACTGCGAAGGCCGGGCGCATTGGAACGTTTGGACAGACTATGAAATACCACGCAGCGGCTCATATCGGTATAACCGCCGCTGTAGGCGGCCTGCAGCAGGCCCACAGGAGGCTGGTCCTCATCGTGATAGATTTCCGAATAGCACTCATCGGCGGCAATGACAAAATCATGCTGATGGGCCAGTTCAATCAGATGCTGCAGCGTGGCTTCATCAATGACGGCACCGGTGGGATTCCCCGGGCTGCAGATATACAACAGTTGGCAGCGCTGCCAGGTCTCTTCACTGACACTGTCAAAATCCGGAATAAAGCCCTTATCGGCATGACAATTCAGATAAAACGGCTCGGCGCCGGCCAGTATCGCCGCCCCTTCATAAATCTGATAGAAAGGGTTGGGCATCACGACCAGCGGCTTCTGGCTGCGATCAATGACGGCCTGGGCAAAGGCAAACAGGGCCTCACGGGTGCCGTTGACCGGTAAAACCTGGGTCGTTGAATTGATATGACCATCGAGCTGAAACCGCTTATCCAGCCAGCTCGCAATCGCGTGTCGCAGTTCATTGCTGCCTGCTGTGGTCGGATAGCTCGACAGGCCATGCAGGTGAGTGATGACGGCTTCGGTAATAAAGCCCGGCGTCGGATGCTTGGGTTCACCGATAGACAGCGCAATAGGCGGCAGGTCTTCCGGCGGGTGACAGCCTTGTTTCAGCTGCGCCAGTTTTTCAAAAGGATAGGGATGCAGTTTTGCCAGTTCCGGATTCATAAGGACCAGAGGTGAATGAAAAATCAGACCATTATAACGGGTTAGCCGCTTGACGTGGTATAAGGTGGCACCATGATGTCATCAAGCAATAAAGAATATTCCCTGGCCGTCAGCGCCATTTTGTTTTCTGCCGCGATGTGGGGGCTTATCTGGTATCCCATGCGGTTGCTGGAGCAGGCCGGCATGCCGGTGGTGTGGACCACGATGATTGCCTATCTCGCCGCGGCCGTGGTCGCCACCGCGCAATTGCTCTGGGTCAGAAAGCGCATAGCGCATCAGTGGCCGCCGACATTGTGGGCTTTGGCGCTGGCAGCGGGTCTCACCAATCTGGCTTTTCTGGTGGCGCTGATTGAAGGTGAAGTGGTGCGGGTGATGCTACTGTTTTACCTGTCGCCGCTGTGGTCGGTGCTGCTTGGGCACTGGTGGCTGGGAGAACGTATATCACGTCCGGCTATGGTGATGATCCTGATCGCGATGTCCGGTACCTTTATGATGCTCTGGCATCCGGAAATCGGTTTTCCCTGGCCGCACGGGCTGGCTGACTGGCTGGCTTTATTCGCCAGCTTTATGTTCTCGGTGAATAATGTGCTCAGCCGCAAGCTTGCGCCGGTGCCGATGGAAATCAAAACCTTTGCTGTCTACTGGGGCGTGGTTATAGTGGCCCTAGTCGTGCTGTTTCTGCAGCAGGCATCGCTGCCGCAAGTGACAGTGAATATCTGGCTGCTGGTCGCGATATTGGGCGGCCTGGTCTTTGTCTCGATGACGATTGCGGTGCTGTATGGTCTGGCCAGAATTGCGGTATTTCGGGCCGCGATTCTAATGCTCTTTGAACTCTTGGTCGCGGCGGTTTCGGCCTGGCTGTTGACCGAAGAGAGCATGAGTGGCATGGAATGGATGGGCGGTGCCCTGATTTTTATTGCTGCCTATGGCATGGCACGGCTCGGTAAAATGCCCTGAACCTTGGGTGCAGCAGTGGCTTCACGTTAAAATAGAATTTTTGCTGACTCGTCGTTCGATAGGCAGTCAGCGTGTTCTTCAAACCAACCGGGTTAATTATGATCAAATCTATCGCGCATGCCAGTTTCCTGGTGGAAGACGTTCCGCGTTCACTCAAGTTTTATTGTGATGTGCTGCAGTTGCCGCTCAATCCTAACCGGCCGAATTTTCCTTTCGACGGTGCCTGGCTGGATATTGGCGAGGATCAGATGATTCACCTGATGCAGTTGCCGAATCCGGATTCCAATGAAGGCCGTCCCGCCCATGGTGGCCGGGATCGCCACCTTGCACTGGTGGTGGAAGACCTGGAAGCCCTGGCTGAACGTCTGGAAGCAGCGGGCATTGAATTTTCTCGCAGTAAATCCGGCAGAGCCGCGTTTTTCTGCCGTGACCCTGATGGCAATGCGCTGGAATTTGCTGAGGACTTCACCCCGCCGCCACTGCAAAAATAAGCACTTGCGGGGCTCATCAGTGACTTACAGAGTTACTCACATTTTCTGTGGATAACTCTGTGGTTAACTGTTGTGAAAATCGCTAAGTCATTATTCTGTAACAGCCTGCCCATAGATGGTTAAAATCTCACCATTTAAAAAATAACTATAAAATTCAATGGTTTACACTTGTTCGGCAGAGATTCAATGACTTAGCGCGCAAACCTATCAAGTTAGAATAATTCGTTGGCTAACTGGTGATAACTTTCTCTTGAAATACCGGTTTAGAATTTCTACCGGGCCAGTGCCGGTTGCTGCAAATCATCCATAAAGGCGTTTCTTTCTTCACCGGTATCTTCACGCTGCTGTTCCAGATCAGTGAAGTTGAATAAATCCAGATCAGCCAGCTGGGATGGTGAGATGTTCTGAATGCTGCGGAAAATATTTTCCAGCCGTCCCGGGGTTTCGCGTTCCCAGCTTTGCAGCATTTCCTTGATTTTCTGGCGTTGCAGGTTTTCCTGTGAGCCGCACAGGTTACAAGGGATAATCGGGAATTGCATCGCTTCGGCATAGCGGGCAATATCAGCTTCGCAGGCATAAGCCAAGGGGCGAATCACGATATTGCTTTTATCATCACTGAGCAGCTTGGGCGGCATTGCCTTGATTTTGCTGCCGTAGAACATGTTCAGAAACAGGGTTTCGATAATATCGTCGCGGTGATGGCCGAGGGCGATTTTGGTGATGCCGTTTTCGCGGGCATAACCATACAGCGAACCGCGACGCAGCCGCGAGCAGATACCACAGGTGGTTTTGCCTTCCGGCACCACTTCCTTGACGATGCTGTAAGTGTCTTTTTCGATGATATGAAACGGCACATTAATCGATGACAGGTATTCCGGCAGCACATGCTCGGGGAAACCGGGCTGTTTCTGATCCAGATTCACCGCGATCAGCTCGAAATTAATCGGCGCATGATCACGCAGATTAATCAGGATATCGAGCATGGTGTAGCTGTCCTTGCCACCCGACAGACAGACCATGACCTTGTCGCCATCCTGAATCATATTGTAATCGGCTATGGCCTGGCCGACATTGCGGCGCAGACGCTTACGCAGCTTATTGAATTCGCGTTGTTGCTTAACGAGTGCTTCAGACATGATTAAACCAGACCTGCAAAGGGTTGAACGGTAACGATGGTGCCGGGCTCTATGCCGTCACAGTCTTCATCCAGCAGGATAAAGCAGTTGGCGACGCTCATTGAGCGCAAAATACCCGAGCCCTGCTGGCCGGTGGTTTGCACTTTGAGCTGGCCGTTATCGTCTTCAAATAAAATGCCGCGCTGAAATTCAAAGCGGCCGGGGCGTTTGCGGATTCGACTGTCAGTTTCCACCTGCATCAAGGGAACCGGATGAACATTCTCGCCAGCCATTTTTTTCAAAGCCGGCTGTACAAACTGATAGAAAGTCACCATCACCGACACCGGATTGCCGGGCAGACCGAAGAACAGGGCATCATCGATTTTACCAAAAGCCAGCGGACGACCCGGTTTCATTGCGATTTTCCAGAAATTAACCTGGCCCAGTTCGGCCAGCATTTCTTTTACATAATCGGCGTCACCGACCGAGACACCACCCGAGGTAATGACCACATCCGCTTCGGCGGCGGCCTGCGCCAGGGCATTTTTAAGCGCGGCTTTTTCATCCGGAATCACGCCCATATCCAGCACCTCGGCATCAAGCCGTTTCAGCATGCCGTAGAGTGTATAGCGGTTACTGTCGTATATCTGTCCGGCTTCCAGTGGTTCTCCGATGGAACGCAGCTCATCACCGGTGGAGAAGAAAGCCACACGGAGTTTGCGTCTGACCCTGACTTCACCGATACCCAGCGAAGCAATCAGGCCCATATCGGCCGGCATAATACGATGGCCCACTGGTAGCACGGTCTGACCCTGTTCAATGTCTTCACCGGCCATCCGCACATTCTGACCGGGCTGATGCTGACCGTGAACGGTAATCTGATCATCTTTGGCTGCAACATGTTCCTGCATGATCACGGTATCGCATTCCGGCGGCATCATCGCCCCGGTCATGATGCGGACACATTCGCCTTGATTGACCTTGCCCTGATAGGGCTGTCCGGCAAAGGCGGTGCCGACCAGCTTCAGCGTATAGCTATCATCCTGCATATCGCGGCTGTGAATGGCGTAGCCATCCATGGCTGAGTTGTTATGGGGCGGCACCTGCAGTGGGGAAATCACCGGCGCATGCAGGATATGGCCCAGCGCTTCACGCAGGGCGAGTTTCTGCCAGCTGCTGACCGGGGTCAGTAACTGTTCAATCTGAGCGCGTGCATCTTCAACACTGAGGCTTTGTTGATCCTGCGGATCGGCGCAACTGGGTTGGGGAATAAATTCGGCCATAATCAGGCGTTCCATGTGTTCATAAATTGTTCGATGAAATCTGCGATTTCCCCGATATTGTTGATGTCCAGACCGGGTAGCGAATCGCTGTCCGCAATGACTTCATCCGAGGCAATCGCAATAATCTGTGGATCATCCCGGAAAAGCAGCGGTTTTCCAAGACTGGGCCGGTGCAGTTCCAGTTTGGGAATGGCTTCATGCTTGAAACCTTCGACCAGTATCAGATCAAGTCTGCTCACATCCAGTCTGGGTAATAAGCCGGCAAGTTGCGGATCATTGCCAGGCGTCATACTTTTTTCCATCAAAGCCATCATCCTTGATGAAGCAATCAGGATTTGCTGTGCGCCGGCCTCACGGATTTCATAACTATCCTTGCCCGGCTTGTCGATATCAAAATTATGATGGGCATGCTTGATCACGGCCACCCGCAGGCCACGCTGGTTCAGTTCCGGCAGCAGACGGGTCAATAAGGTCGTTTTACCGGTGCCGCTGAAGGCGGCAATGCCGAGCATAGGCAGCGGTGCTTTGATTGTATTGGTCTGTTCGAGATCTTCCGGGTGATTGAAGTTTACAAAAGTCTCAGGCTGATCAGAAAAGTCGACTTCAGCCAGTTTGTACTGCATCAGCCAGTGGTCGATTTTGCGTTCACCCTGTTCCAGAAAGGACCGCAGTTCGCCTTTGAGCCGGGTAGGGATGAGACTGAACACCGGTTGCAAACGTTCGCCATCACTCGCTACTGCCAGTTCATTGCCGTTTAGCAGCATGGTTTCCATCATTCTTTGACGCAGAGCCGGAGATATAAAAGGTGAGTCACAGGGCGCGGTCAGAATATAGTCAGCATCCGTGTTTTCCATTGCGGTCAGCATGCCGGCCAGCGGACCATGAAAACCCTCAATCGAATCGCTGACCACGGGATAACCGAGCTGCTGATACTGGTCAATATTGCGGTTAGCGTTAATAATAAGTGTGTCGACCTGGGGCAGCATGGCGTTAACAGCATGACGAACCATGGCGTGGCCCTGATAGCGAATCAGACCTTTATCATCGCCGCCCATGCGGCGGGCAAGACCACCCGCCAGAATCACGCCGGTCACGGAAGGATAGGGTTGAACACTCATTTAAGCCTGCTTGAATAGGGAAAAATCATGATTAAATATTGCCTTACCGCGCTTATTATACTGTTAAACAGTTTCCAGGCAGCGGCTGAAGAAATGGATATCGTCGTTGTCGGTCTGTTTGCCAACCAGGCTGTGGTTGAAGTCAATGGTGAGCGGCACCTGCTCAAGGTGGGTAAAAGCACAGCGGAAGGGATCAAACTGATTTCGGCCAACAGCACAGAGGCCGTACTGGAAGTTAAAGGCAAGAAACAGACTTTTCCGCTTGGCGACCGCATCAGTACCGATTTTTCACCGCCACCCGAACAACCCGAGGTCAGTCTCTGGCCAACCGATGGGATGTATCTGACCACCGGCACGGTCAATGGCTATAACGTCGATTTCCTGGTCGACACCGGTGCTTCTGCGGTGGCTTTGAATGCCGCAACGGCCAGGAGACTCGGCATTGATTTCTATCGTGGTGAACAGGTCGGCGTGCGTACTGCTTCCGGCACCGGTTACGGTTACAAAGTCACGCTGGATTACGTGCAGATTGATGATATCAAGCTCTACAACGTGGCTGCGGTGGTGCTGGATGGGCCGGAACCCTCTACAGCGCTGCTGGGCATGTCGTTTCTGGGGCAGCTGGATATTGAGCATAACGGCGAACGGCTGGATTTAAGGCAGAAATATTAAGCAAAAAAAAGCCCGGACGAGCCGGGCTTCTTTATCTCAGTGTCTTAATCAGTCAAAGCCTTTGCTGATAAGCGCATAAGCCGAGTGATTGTGAATGGACTCGAAGTTTTCTGATTCTACAATATAAGCGGTAATGCGTTTGTCTTCGTTCAGTTTGGCTGCGACGTCACGCACCATGTCTTCCACGAATTTCGGATTGTCATAGGCACGTTCGGTGACATATTTCTCATCCGGACGCTTGAGCAGACCGTAGATTTCGCAGGAAGCCTGTTTCTCAACCAGGTCAATGAGATCCTCAATCCAGACAAAGCTTTCCACCCGAACGGTCAGTGTTACGTGTGAACGCTGGTTATGCGCACCGTAGTCGGAAATATTCTTGGAGCAGGGGCACAGGCTGGTCACCGGTACGACGACTTTAACGGTCATCGCGGTTTCTTCGCCCTTGATTTCACCGATAAAGGTGACATCGTAATCCATCAGGCTGCGCACTTTGGAAATCGGCGCTTCCTTGTTGACGAAATAGGGGAAGTTCATCTCAATGTAACCGGATTCGGCATCCAGACGCTCGGTCATTTCACCCAGCATTTCGCGGAATGATTTGACCGTGATGTCGCGCTCGTGCTGGTTGAGGATTTCAACGAAGCGAGACATGTGCGTGCCTTTGAAGTGATGCGGCAGATTCACGTACATGTTGAAATTGGCCACAGTGTGCTGTTCACCGGTGGTGCGGTCACTGACCTTGATAGGGTGTTTGATATCTTTGATACCGACCTTATCGATGGCGATTTTACGCTGGTCTGCGATGTTCTGTACGTCTTCGATCTCGTCGTGTTTGCTGGATTGAGTTGTGCTCATTCAGTTATTCCTCGCTATATTTCACACAGGCGCGGTCTGTTTCCCACAGGGTGACACCTGAAATCTTGGCAGTGTCGTTATTCAGGGTATCGCTGAGTTTCTGATAGAAATACCGGGCGATGTTCTCTGCCGTTGGGTTAATGGTATCGAACGGCGGAATGTCATTCAGATACCGATGATCCAGGGTTTTAGCCAATTCACGGGTGGCGGTTTTAATGGTTTTAAAATCCATACCCATGCCATGCTCATTCAGAGATGTGGCCGTTACCTCAACCTCCAGTTTCCAGTTGTGGCCGTGCATGCGACGGCAGTCACCCGGATAATCTCTCAGGGTGTGGGCCGAAGCAAAATCTGCCAGGATCTTCAGGGTGTACTTTGCGCTCATAATGTTGACAATTATACTCGGGAATTCATCGGGGTAACAGGATATTATGCCGAAAAGAATCGATTAATCATATCGATAATTCCTGTTGCATCGAGTCCACATTGAGACAGCATCTGTTGATGCACGCCGTGATCAATGAATGCATCCGGCAGGCCCATCTGTTTGACCGGTATGCTGTGATTGATGTCGCGAAGGTATTCGCTGACCGCACTGCCGGCACCGCCCATTACCGCATTTTCCTCGATCGTAATCAGCAGATCGTGACTGTCAGCCATGGCTTCAATCACGGCCGTGTCCAGCGGTTTGACAAAACGCATATTGACGACACTGGCGTTGATTTTGGCGGCGGCTTCTTCTGCCGGTGCAACCATGCTGCCAAAAGCAAGAATGGCCACTTTTTCGCCCTGACGACGCAATTCCGCCTTGCCGATTTCCAATGTGCTCAGTCCGGTTTCGACTTCCCGGCCGACACCGCTGCCACGCGGATAACGTACAGCACTGGGGCCATTATGATAGAAACCGGTGGTCAGCATCTGCCGGCATTCCTGCTCATCGGCCGGAGCCATCACGGTCATATTGGGTATGCAGCGCAGGTAACTCAGATCAAAACTGCCAGCATGAGTCGGGCCGTCGGCACCGACCAGACCCGCGCGGTCAATCGCAAACAGCACCGGCAGGTTCTGTAACGCGACATCATGAATCAGTTGATCATAAGCACGTTGCAGGAAAGTCGAATAAATTGCCACCACCGGTTTTTTGCCTTCACAGGCAAGACCGGCAGCCAGTGTGACGGAATGCTGTTCCGCTATACCAACATCGAAATAGCGATCAGGAAAATCTTCAGCAAAACGGTTCAGACCAGAGCCGTCACACATGGCCGGGGTGATGCCGATAAGGTCCGGATCTTTTTTAGCCATGTCACAGAGCCAGCGACCGAAAACCTGGGTGTAACTCGGACCTTTTGACTTGCTGTTGGCCGGGCTCACGCCGTGATATTTACAGGGTTGCTGTTCGGCCGGCTCATAGCCTTTGCCTTTTTTGGTGACCACATGCAGAAATTGCGGTCCTTTACGTTTCTTCAGGTTACCGAGCGTGGCGAGCAGGGTGTCGATATCATGACCGTCAATCGGGCCGATATAGTTAAAGCCCATTTCTTCGAACAGGGTACCCGGAATCATCATGCCTTTGACATGTTCTTCAGCGCGACGGGCAATTTCCCAGGCCGGCGGAATCTTTTCCAGTACCCGTTTACTGCCTTCACGGGCAGTGGCATAGAAGTTACCGGACAGCAAACGCGCCAGATAATTGGCCATGCCGCCCACATTTCTGGAAATCGACATTTCATTGTCGTTCAGAATGACCAGCAGGTTGGCATCCAGATCACCGGCATGGGCCAGGGCTTCAAAAGCCTGACCGGCGGTCAGGGCGCCATCGCCGATAATCGCCACGCTGTGACGGGGATCATCATTGGCTTTGGCGGCTATCGCCATGCCCAAAGCCGCACTGATTGAAGTACTGGAGTGACCGACACCGAAGGTGTCATAGTCACTTTCGCAGCGCTTGGGGAAGCCAGACAGGCCGCCGGGCTGACGCATGGTATTCATGCGATCGCGGCGGCCGGTCAGGATCTTATGCACGTAACTCTGGTGACCCACATCCCAGACCAGCCTGTCATCAGGGGTGTCAAACACATAATGCAGCGCCAGTGTCAGCTCGATGACCCCCAGATTGGAGGAAATATGACCGCCGGTCTGCTGTACGCTGTCGATGATCAGCGCCCGCAGTTCCTCCGCCAGCTGCGGCAGCTGTTTTTTGTCGAGCTGACGCAAATCATCGGGGCTGTTGATATGAGCGAGTAGGTTTTCCATTTAAGCAGTCTTAGTGAGAACGTTTCACCACAAATTGAGCCAGAGCGCCCAACGCTTCCGTGTTAAGAGGTAACTCTGCCAGTTGCCCGAGGGCTTTTTCAATCAATGCCACCGCTTTCTGCTGGGCTTTTTCCAGTCCCAGCAGGGCCGGATAGGTGGGTTTATTCAAAGCCATATCGGCGCCCTGGGTTTTGCCCAGCGTTTCGGTATCAGCGATCACATCAAGCACATCATCCTGCACCTGAAAAGCCAGACCGATACAGTCTGCATATCGTTCCAGATGCAGCAAAGTATCTTCGTCACAATTTTCGGCAGCGAGCGCACCCAGCACCACACTGGCACGAATCAGGGCACCGGTTTTCAGTTTGTGCATCGACTGCAGGGCGTTCAGATCCAGTTTTTTGCCGACGGATTCCAGATCGACCGCCTGGCCACCGGCCATACCGAACACGCCGGATGCCTGTGCCAGACGTCTGACCATCGCGCTTTGCTGCTCAGCTGTCAATGCCGGATCGCACAGCGTTTCAAATGCCATCGATTGCAGGGCATCACCGACCAGCAGCGCTGTGGCTTCATCATAGGCTTTGTGACAGGTAGGACGGCCGCGGCGTAAATCGTCATCGTCCATCACCGGCATATCATCATGGACCAGCGAGTAGGCATGAATCATTTCCACGGCGGCGGCGGCGGCATCCATTGCCCGGTTGGTGGCACCCAGGGCCTGTCCGGTAGCATAAACCAGCAGCGCGCGTAGCCGTTTACCACCGCCCAGTGTGGCATAGCGCATGGCTTCAAGTAGCCGGCGGGAGGTGGCCTGGTCGCTGCCGCTGAGACGTTTATCCAGGACAATTTCAATCTGCGCCTGGTGCGTCTGCATCCAGTCTTCAAGCGGGAATTTCGGGTTCACGATTCGTCGGATTCGGGATCAAAATCGACCATATTGTTCTGGCCGGATTGCTGTAACAGCATTTGTACTTTCTGCTCTGCCGCTTTCAGGGATTCCTGGCAGTCGCGGGTTAAAAGCACGCCGCGCTCATAGAGTTTCAAAGATTCTTCCAGGCTGATGTCACCCTGTTCCAGGCGTTCTACCAGCGCTTCCAGTTCTTTGACAGCTGCTTCATAATCCAGCTTTTTTTGCTTTGACGCCATGAGGGCCTCTGAACTAAAACGATTAACCGCTTATTATAAGGTAATCAATGCTCCCTTGCCCGCTGGAATGTTTTTTTATTTACCGTTAGTCTGTTTTGCTTCAACTCCGGTCTGAATTCAAACCATGCCCAAAATAATTCGCGGTTTACATAATCTGCCAGACTCGCCCCGAGGCTGTGTTGCCACTATCGGTAATTTCGACGGTGTTCACCTTGGTCATCAGGCAGTGCTGACGCAGTTGGCGATGAAAGGCGATATGCTGGGTTTGCCGGCGGTCGTGATTAGCTTTGAACCACAGCCTTTTGAATATTTTGTCCCTGAAAAAGCCCCAGCCAGACTGACCCGTTTCCGGGAGAAAGTGGAAGCACTGCGGGCTTACTCTATTCAGCAACTGTGTGTGCTGCGCTTCAATGAGGCTCTGGCCAGAATGTCGGCTGAAGACTTTATCCGCCGTCTGCTGGTGGAGGGCCTCAATGTGCGTTATCTGGTGGTGGGGGATGACTTCCGGTTTGGCCGTCACCGCCAGGGCGACTTTGCGATGCTGCAGCAGGCCGGACGCGATCATGGTTTTCAGGTGGTGAATATGCATACCTTTGCCATCGATCACCAGCGGGTCAGCAGTACCCGAATCCGCAATGCCCTGCGTGATGGCGATCTGGAAACAGCGGAACGGCTGCTGGGCCGGCCTTACCGGATGAGCGGCAGAGTGGCGCATGGTGACAAGCGTGGCCGCAAGATGGGCTTTCCCACCGCCAATATTCATCTGCATCGCTGTAAGATTCCACTTAACGGGGTGTTTGCCGTGCAGCTTTTCGGGCTTGATGAAGAGCCGATAAACGGCGTGGCCAATATCGGTATCCGCCCGACTATCGGTGGTGACAAGGCCTTGCTTGAAGTCCATTTATTTAACTTCAACCGTGAAATCTACGGCGAACATGTCCAGGTGCATTTCCTGCACAAGATCCGTGATGAACAGCGTTTTGAGGGGCTGGATAAATTAATGGCGCAGATTGAAAAAGACTGTGCCGCGGCCAAGGCCTTTTTTGCCGAACAGGTTTAGATTTCTCTCATTCATTTCGCTGTTGAGCATTCAGCTGAGGTCAGCCAAGGCGTCCCTGAGAGTGAAATACTCCCAGGGACATTCAGCTTATCTGTCAGACACCGGCTGGTCTGGTGCTGTAGTGACCATGACGGCAATCACTTAATAATCCATGAAAGCTGATGCCGTCGACATGCACCAGATGCTCATGATCACCGGCTTCAAAAAAAACATCCGTGTGGGTATCAAATGAGTCATCAACCAGGGTTTCCATGCCATAGGCATTACCCAGCGGTGGTATCGCACCGGGCTTGCAATCCCTGAACAGTGATTCAGCCTGATTCATCGGCGCTACCTCATAATGGCCGTCCATTTCCCGGTCAACACTGTGAGTGTCGACCTGACTGTCAGCCGGCACCACCACCATCAGATATTTGCCTCCCTGTTTCATCAATACGGCTTTGGCAAGCTGGTGGGGTTTGATGTGAGCAGCTGAGGCAGACTGACGGCTGGTTGCCGTTCTGTGGTGGGCACTGAGCTGGTAGTCAATGCCACGGTCATCCAGATAAGTTTTGACAACGTTGGACATCATCATCACATTACCCTCCCAAGTCGACATCGGGTCGGGGAGATGTCGACTTTGCTGTTTAGCTGAGAACATCTGCAGCTGATTTCAGCTTACTCCTGTTCAAACGGTTTTTGAACAAGTCAGCAGGGAATTAACGACCTTCAAGATAAGTCTGGCGAAGCAGGGTATTACGTTCACGGGCCAGTTGAATGGCGCAGCTCACTGTCATCAGTGATTGAATTGAACCGCCGTCATAGAGCCGGAACACGCTCTGGCACTGTTTCTTGCGATAGGCTTCCCAGTTCCGCTGGGATTGTTCGATAAGCTTCAGCAAAACCGGATCAGCAGCATGCCGGATTCGAATCAAGTCGAGGTTACTGTCCAGTTCGTCGACGGCGCGTTCCAGCTTCACCGTCAGACACTGATTGATTTCAACCGTGGTGACAGACTGCGGACACAAGGCTTTCGCCTGAGCCAGTGACGGTAACAGTAGCAGCAGTAATAACACTCTCTTCATCATCAACATCTTTATTTTTTCAGCTTCAGTAAAATCTGTGCAGCCAGTTTTTCCATGGTTTGCAGGCTGATATCGGCCTGTCTTAGAAACTCGGCATCATAGAAATCCGGATCAGCCCAATGCCGACCGCTGATATGGCAGCGCTTGGCCAGTTTATCCAGCCCCAGTTCGTCAAGCTCAAAGCCGAGCCTGGTCCAGAGCATGGCCAGATGGCGCTCGGTTTTATGCACCGGTTTGCCGTATGTATTGATTTGCCGCAGATAAACCGCCGTCTCCCGGGCTGCCAGAATCACATTTTGCAGCGCCTGTTTTGACTGTTGTTTACGCTGCAGCCCGGCGCGGTTGAGATTAGCGAGCCAGCTTCTGACATGTTTGAAAATCTCCCACAGCAGTCTGGGGCTGATGCTCTCCATCTCAGTCCTCGATTACACGGCGCATCGGTATCATCGCAGAGCGGACAAAACCCTGTTGCTGATAGAACTGCTGGGCCCGTCTGTTATCGGCATCGGTTAACAGGGTAATGCGCAGGCAGCCCTGCTGACGGGCAAAGTCTATCGCAGCCTGCAGCATCCGTTTTCCGAAACCGTGAGAGCGATAGTCTTCAGCAATAATCATATCCTCCAGCATCGCGACTTTACCGCCCATTGCCGTTGAAATCAGATACAGCAGACTGACCATGCCTGCCACGACTTTATCTTTTTTTAATACCAGGATCTGCCCCTGTTCAGGTTGCGACAAAATGGCTCTGACCGCACTGGCCTGTTTTGCGCTGTCCACTGAAAAGTCAGCCTCCTGGGTGAATAATGCTGTCAGTAACTGACAGATGGCATCAACATCGTTTTCACCGGCAGGCTCAATTGACAGCGCAGTCATAGGCAATTCACTTCGTTTATCAGCTTGATTGATAGTACCATGACAGACACGATGCACTGCTGTGAAACCGTTCCGGAGGGGCTATGACCGATTGGCTAGATGCAAAGGTAGTGGAAAACAAGCAATGGAATGACCGGCTGCATTCTCTGCGCGTTCAGGCTGACTTTCCGAAATTCAAGGCCGGCCAGTTCACGCGGCTGGCGCTGGATATCGACGGCGAATTGATTAGCCGGCCTTTCTCTCTGGTTAATGCGCCTGAAGAACAGCCGCTGGACTTTTATTTTATCGAGGTGCCGGAAGGCATGCTGTCAACGCGGCTGGCGACATTACAGGCGGGCGATGAAATCAAGGTCGCGCCCAAGGCGGCCGGCCTATTGACTCTGGATCAGATCCCGGACGCACGTCATCTGTATTTACTCGCGACCGGCACCGGCATCGGTCCCTTCCTGTCGATTATCAAAACCAGTGAAGTCTGGCAGCAGTTCAAGAAGGTGGTGCTGGTCCATTCTGTACGCTTCCAGAGTGAACTTACCTATCAGGAAACCATTGCTGCTGCGCAGGCAGAGCACTCCGAGGAATTTGTCTATATTCCTATCGTCAGTCGTGAAGACTGCGACTTCGCTCTGTCTGGTCGAATTCCGCAGACCATAGACGATGGCCGTCTTGAGCACCGCGCCGGTCTGGAAATTTCTCCGGCAGACAGCCAGGTCATGCTCTGCGGCAATCCGGCCATGATTCAGGACACGATGCAGTTATTGATTGACCAGCGCGGCATGAAAAAACATTCGCGCCGCGATCCGGGCCAGATCAGTATCGAAAAATACTGGTGATGTTGGTTACTGCCTAAGCGGTCTCACTCCAGCGTTTGTCTCTGATGTAAAGGGCTCTGCCATTGGAGTCACCAGCCTGCCTTTCTTCCAGTTCAAACAGCTCGGTAGCCGCAACCAGTTCACCGAGCTTTTTGTAGCCGTAATTGCGTGGATCAAACTCCGGAGCCTGCTTGGCAATATTGCTGCCGACGGCACCGAGCCCCGCCCAGCCAGTATCATCGGAAGAAGACTCGCATGCGTTTCTTAATAAATGGACCAGTTTGCTGTCCTGTCGCAGCTGATTTCTGGAGAGGGCTTTAATGGCCGGGCTTTCATCCGTGGCGCGCCTTAATACTTCCGTGAATATGAATTTGTCACAAGCCGACACGAAAGGGTAAGGGGTTTTCTGTTCACCAAAGCCGTATACAGTGAGTCCGGACTCCCGAATCCTTGATGCGAGGCGGGTGAAATCGCTGTCGCTGGAGACGATGCAAAAGCCATCGAAGTTACCGGTATAAAGTAAATCCATGGCATCGATGATCATGGCGCTGTCCGTAGCATTTTTGCCCTTGGTGTAGGCGAATTGCTGAATCGGCTGAATCGAATGTTCCAGCAAAACCGTTTTCCAGCCGGTTAAACCAGCCGAAGTCCAGTCCCCGTATATTCGTTTCACACTGGCGATACCGTAATTGGCTATCTCAGCCAGGAGCTCGTTGACGATCCCCGGTTGCGCATTATCCGCATCGATAATAACCGCCAGTTTATTCACCTCGTCCATGACTGTTCCTCGTGTTGACGTGGGTTAACCCAGCCGGCCTTTTACTGCTTTGATAAAGGCCTCGGCAATGGGCATATCGCCGTTGTAGATTTCATCCACCTGATTGATGGCTTCGGAATGATCCAGACATTGCAGCACACAGGCGGCCACATCAGCGCGTGTTATGACCATGGCGTCTTTATCGCTCGGGCGCTGCGTGGTGATTTTGCCGGTTGCGGCATCATCGCTAAGGCGTCCTGGACGAAGAATAGTAAAGGGCACGCCGCTTTCCAGCAGGTGCTTGTCAGCAAAATGCTTGCAGATATTGTAGTGTTTGATGGCTGCTGTGCCGTTTTCCGGATCGCCGGCATCGCGGGCGCTGACCATCACAAACTGTTTGATGTTGTGCTTTTTGGCCATATCGACGGCTTTCACTGCGCCCCATAAATCCACCAGGATGGTCTTGTCGGCGCCGGTTTTACCACCCGAACCGGCCGTGAACACCACCTTATCGCAGTCGGCAAAGGCCTCGTCAGGCAGGGGCTGTTCCAGATCCGCAATCACTGTTTCTGCTCCCAGCTTTTGCAACTCGGTGGCCTGTTCCGGTTTTCTGACCATGGCTTTGACGGGCAGTTTTGTCAGCGCCATTAAGCCAATCAGCTGTTTGCCAATTTGTCCATTGGCTCCGATTATCAGTGTCTTGTCCATCTCTATCTCCTGCTAATCCGTTTGATAAACACAGCTTAGCATGACGCTGTTCTGTCTATCAGTGAACAAATATGTCTATGTCTATTGACATATTGATATTATGTCGACAAAAATAGACATATGGAATTACAACAAGCTCTGATCGTTTTTGATGCCTTATCTCAGGAAACGCGACTGCGCGCCTTTCGTCTGCTGGTGGAAGCCGGGCCTGAAGGGCTGCCCGCCGGCGCGATTAGCGAACAGTTGGCGACACCGCACAATACGATGTCATTTCACCTCAATCATCTTGCCAACGCCGACATTGTGACTTCTCGAAAGCAGGGACGCTCAGTAATTTATTCGGCTAATTTCGAATCGATGCGGGAGCTGATCGGTTTTATGGTGAAGGATTGCTGTAGTGGCGATATGGCAAGAATCAGAGAAGACAAAGAGACCGGCTGCTCGGTGATTGAATTATCAGCATGCTGCCCGCCATCAAAGCAGGAGACACATCAATGAAACGAATGCATATCCATGTCGGCGTCAAGAATATTGCCGAAGGCGTGAAGTTTTATTCAGCGCTGTTTGGTGCCGAGCCAACTAAACAAATGCCGGATTATGCCAAATGGATGCTGGATGATCCCAGACTGAACTTTGCGATTTCGACCCGTAGCGGCAAACAGGGTGTCGATCACCTGGGCTTTCAGGTTGATGATGAAAAAGCATTAAGCGCGCTGCGTGAGCAACTGCGCCAGGCCGATATCGCCACTTTCGACGAAGGCGAAACCGTTTGCTGTTATGCAGAGTCCGACAAATCCTGGTTGCAGGATCCGGCCGGTATTGCCTGGGAAGCCTATCAGACCATGAGCGATGCGCAGTTATTCTCTGACAAAAAAGCTTCAGCGGACAATGCCTGCTGTACGCCGGTGTCGATTCCGCTAGTGGCTGCGCCAGCAAGCTGCTGCGAACCCTCAGATAACAATAACTCAGGTTGTTGCTAATGAAAAAAGTACTGGTTTTGTGCACTGGTAACTCCTGCCGCTCAGTCATGGCTGAGGCACTGATTAATCAATTGAAAAAAGATGATTACCAGGCAGTGAGCGCCGGCAGTTTTCCGGCGGGTTATGTACATCCCAAATCAATTGAAACCCTGAAACGTCATGGTATCGATCCCGGCGAGCCCCGAAGCCAATCCTGGGATGATTTCGCCGGTGAGCATTTCGATTATGTGATTACCGTCTGTGACGCTGCCGCCAATGAGGCTTGCCCTGCATTTCAGGGTCAGTATCAGCGTTTGCAATGGAGCACGCCGGATCCCGCCAAAGTTGAAGGCAGCGAAGCCGAGATTGAAGCCGCTTTTGATGAAGCCTTTAATATGCTGAAAACCAGAGTCGAGCAGGAGTTGTGATGAGCGAGACAAATTCACCGATGGGTAGTTTTGAGCGCTATCTTTCAGTCTGGATCGGTCTGGGCATTATTGCCGGTGTGGGTTTAGGCTGGTTATTTCCAGCGGTTTTTGAACTGATTGCCGGGCTGGAATATGCCAGCGTGAACCTGGTGGTAGCCGTCTTCATCTGGCTCATGATTTATCCGATGATGGTCAATGTTGATTTCGCTTCCCTCAAAGATGTCGGCAGAAGACCCAAAGGTCTGTGTCTGACGCTAGTCGTTAACTGGCTGATTAAACCTTTCACCATGGCCGGGCTCGGGATTTTGTTTTTTGAATTTTTGTTCGCTGGCCTTGTTGATCCGCACACTGCCAAAGAATACATTGCCGGGATGATCCTGCTCGGCGTCGCGCCCTGCACGGCAATGGTGTTTATCTGGAGCCAGCTGGTAAAAGGCGATGCCAACTACACGCTGGTGCAGGTATCAATTAACGACATTATCATGGTGTTTGCCTTTGCGCCGATTGCCGCGCTGCTGCTTGGGATCACTGAAATCATCGTGCCCTGGCAGACGCTGTTTCTGTCAGTCGTTTTATATGTGGTGACACCGCTGCTGGCTGGTTACCTGACCCGCCGCAAACTCGATAAAAGCAGTGATCATCATGAAGTCGAGGCGTTTACAGAAAAGGTTAAACCCTGGTCGATACTGGGTCTGCTGGCGACGGTTGTTTTGCTGTTCGGCTTTCAGGCTGAAACCATTCTGGCCAAGCCGATGGTCATTGTGCTGATCGCCATACCATTGCTGATTCAGAGTTACGGCATTTTCGCGATTGCCTATGGCTGGGCTTATCTGTGGAAGGTCCCGTTTAATGTCGCAGCCCCCGCGGCCCTGATTGGCACATCCAATTTCTTTGAACTCGCGGTAGCGGTTGCTATCAGCCTGTTCGGTTTGCAGTCTGGCGCTGCACTGGCCACTGTGGTTGGTGTGCTGGTGGAAGTACCGGTAATGCTGTCGCTGGTGGCGCTGGCGATTAAAACCAAGCCCTGGTTTGCCCGTTTTGCTTAGTGAATTTTATTGAGCAGAAGCCCTGGATCGCCACGGCCAGCGCCCTCGCGCTGATGAATAAACTCTAGTTGTGATGAACCAGTCAGGGCTGCATCACCTGCAAACCATGCTCATCCACACGGCCAGTCACCAGCCGCGTTGAAATTGTTTCAAAATAGACATTTTTTGCCGCAATCTTGTCGCCCTCAGGTAACGGCAACTCTTCAGTTGGCATGGCTTCCAGCGTCACGTCATCACTGGTCTGGTGGCTGTTTTTAAAGCTGTCAGCCAGCACCCAGAAGGGTTTGCCGAAATGCTGGGCAGCCAGTGCCTGCAGCAGCGTGCCGGTTTTGTTGACGAAATGATGATCGGTCAGCCAGTTGTCACAGCCACTGATGTTGAGGTCGACGTCGGGCATCACGAGGCCCATCTCCGCATCGGTAATCAATGTCACCGGGATACCCAGCCGGTTCAGCTGTGAAGCGACCAGTAAACCTTCATTGCCGGGGGCGCTGACAGTGACAATGACCTTAAAGTCCTGATGTTGCTCCAGGGCCTGTTCAAATAACGCCAGGACCTGCGAACTGCGGCTGTGGGTTAACACCGTCATGCCTGGCTTAAGCAGGTTGGCAGCGTGTGCAGCGACTTGTTCGGACGCATCAGCGAGTTGCTGATAGACCGCGATAAGCTGCGTCAGATACTGCTGCCTGAAATCGATATCGGCCACTTCAAGTCGGTGTTGCCAGCGCTGTAAGGCATTCCCCAGTGCAATCATACTGGGCCGAGTGGCGGTCAACTCGGTACAGAGGCTGTCAATTTTTTCTGCAGACTGAACCGGGGCGGCATCCAGATAATCTTTCAATGCCGACAAGGTGAGTAGGGCTAGAGAAGTTGCACCTGATTCACGGTTATTTTTGAGATCGCTCAGAATCTGGTCAAAACGCTCAGCCATATAGAGTTCCAACCGTTCACAGCAGTGTCAGACCGCACATCAGCAGCAAGCCAATATTGGCCAGAAAACCGATCATAAAGAAAAAAGTCCGCGGGCTCGGGTTCTTTTCGGTGGCAATTTTGTAGTAGAGAATCATATGGCCGAGGCGAGCGAGGGCATAAACCCATAACAATACACCGGTCCAGAAGGGACTGACTCCGACAAAAATCGCCAGAAAAGCGGTGCTGAGCAAGATCGGCAGGTTTTCCAGCGAATTCATGAAGGTGCGATGCGCCCTGAATACGAAGGATTCATGGCTGATTTCAGGTGGCAGTTTGCCGGGAATCGCACCCGGATAGCGGGCCTTGCTTGAACTGGCAATAAACCACTGCACCAGCCAGATAACTAAAATCGCAAAAATGGCCCAAAGCGCCATGTAATAAGCACTGCTGACAGCTGGCGTCATAATGTCTCCCTCTATCTGAGTCAGATTATTTATTAAGCCAGGACACCTTGTAGAGATCCTGACGTCGATCCTTGAGATTATTCACCGAGCCCTCACTGCGGGTCAGTTTGAGTTTGTCCAAGTCGAGATCGGAGAACATGATCATCTCGGTGTTGGGTGTGGTTTCCGCCATCACGGCATCATGTGGATAGGAAAAGTCAGACGGTGAAAATACGGCGGCCTGTGAATACTGCACATCCAGGTTTTCCACCTGGGGCAGGTTGCCGCAGCTGCCACAGATGACGACATAACATTCGTTTTCAATCGCCCTTGCCTGGGCACAGCTACGGACCCGTAGGTAGCCGTTCTTGGTATCGGTCCAGTAGGGCACAAACAGAATATCCATATCCTGAGCGGCCAGGATCCGGCCCAGTTCCGGGAACTCGACGTCATAACAAATCAGAATGCCGATACGGCCGGCATCGGTCTCGAACACCTGTACATGATCGCCACCCTCAATCACCCAGTCGCGGCGCTCATGCGGGGTGATATGCAGTTTACGCTGCAGTTCGATAGTGCCATCCCGCCGGCAAAGATAGGTGACGTTATACAGCACATCATCTTCCAGCAACGGCATTGAGCCGGTGATGACGTTGATGTTGTAACTCACCGCCATTTGCGACATTTCATTTTTGAATTTTTCGGTAAAAGCCGCCAGGAACCTTATGGCTTCAGTCTGGTTTCGCTGGTTGGGGCTAAGGCCCATCAACGCCGCGTTAAAAAATTCCGGAAACAGTGCAAAGTCGCTTTTGTAGTTGGACAGTGCATCGATAAAGTATTCGACCTGGTTCAGGCATTCCTGCACCGAGTGCACTTCACGCATCTGCCATTGAATAGCGCCGATACGGACCTGTGTTTTGCGGGTTTGAATTACCGTGGTTTCCGGCTCGTAGAAGATATTGCGCCATTCAAGCAGGGTCGCGTAACCCTGTGACTTTTCATCTTCCGGCAGATATTGCTTGAGCAGGCGGGTGACCTGGAAGTCATTGGACAGCTGGAAAGTCAGAATCGGGTCATAAATCCGCTTATTCTTCACAGCCTCGAAATATTCCGCCGGCGACATCTCGTCAGCATGCTCGTGATAGTTAGGGATCCGGCCACCGGCCAGGATGGCACGCAGATTATGCTGGCGGCAAAGCTCTTTGCGGGCTTCATACAAGCGACGACCCAGACGATAGCCGCGGTAATCCGGATGAATCAGCACATCCAGGCCGTAGAGCGCATCGCCGTTGGAATTATTGAGAATCGTCTCGCGCTTGGAAATCAGATCATCGTAGGTATGCGGGTTACTGAACTGTTGATAATCGACCTGCACAGCCAGGGCCACGCCAATGATGCGATCGTGGTCGACGACACAGATTTGTCCTTCGGGCAGGTCATCAATGAGTTTAAAGATGGTGTGTTCCGGCCAGGAACCGCCGATGTCCTGATAAATCTGATCCATCAAATCCTTAAGCTGCGGGTAGTCCTGCTTTTCCAGATTACGGATTTTAATATGCAGATCTTCGGGCATGCAGCTTCCTCGGCTATTTTGCAATTCTAGTTCATCATTCCGACAGGGATATGTCCAGTATGTTGCGTCCGGTTTCTGATTATCGACAAGGGAGCGAATAGAGTAAAAGCAAATACTGTTGAAGCCGTTTCAATTCGTCGATGCAGAATAGCTGGTATTGACGGCACGATTCGGCACACTGTCAGTCATCTCTTTTGTAAGCCAGGCACCAGCTCCCAGTATCAAGACGCCACCATAGAGCATGCTTATCGGCGGCACTTCATTAAAGATTATAAACCCCCACAGCGTCGCCACCACCGGAGACACCATAATATCCACCAGTGAATAAGCATTGGCATTGATCGATTTCAATACAATCGAGATACCGAAATAGGCGAAGCCGATGGAGATGAGTCCCAGCCCTGCCGGCCAGAGCATCACGGGCAGAGAGAGTCCGAGGCTATTGTAGTGAATCATGGCGCTGACATCACCGATGCCGGCAAAAATCACCGATGGCGAGAGGATAATCGCGGCAACCAGCATCGACCAGGCGATATCGTTGTCTGTTTCGGTTTTTCCTTCATGTCGCATATAGGTAATCATGGCTGCATAGATGGCGCCCACACCCAAGGCCACCATATTGCCCAGCAAATAGCCATCCTGTAATGGCTTGGCAATGATGATACCGGTCAAGGCAATTGCGAAGATGAAGATATAGCTCTTTTTGGCTTTCTCACCCAGAAACAACCAGGATAGGATAAAGGTGAAGAAAGGCGCGACACTCCAGAAAATAACGGCATTGGCAATTGGCACCAGCGTCATGGCATAGTTAAAAAAACCGCTTTGTGCTGCAATCAGGGCACCGATAAGAATAGTGTCCTTCCAGTTACCATGGGGTAATTCAAGGGGTTGTTTGTTTGCTTTCGGCATAGCCAGCATCAGAAATAGCGTGGCGCAAACAAAGGCATAAAAAGTCAGGGTCTGAACCGGAATTCGGCCATCGGTCAGTTTCACAAAAACACCAATGGTAGCTTCCGACATGGTGATTAGTGCCAATAGTAACCAGGTTTTCATCTGAACCACCTTTCATTTTTCTTGCGAGAAAATTTGGTTGTCAAACCTCACTCTACAAGAGATATTCAGGGGATCAAGGTCCCGGGATGCATGTCGAACACAAAGCTGTATGGTCCCGAGTCCTGGCACATTCCTGCTTATGCCGTGATATTCTGAAACATGAGCTGCATAGTTTTTCCGCCGCGGCGCTGACAATCTACGCAGTTTGTACCACGCTGGAACAAGTATCAGCCGCAAATAACGACGCATAGGTAGGCTGACAATTCAGATACAGATCAATGTAAGACATGTGAGCCATCGGCAGTGATGGTCTTACGGTTGAAGCTGAAGCTTTCCGGCAGGGTCCGGTGAAGGCAACAAAAGGGATTCAAAGCTTTACGCCCAAGGCCATGACGGCGCGCAGGTCCAGAAAAAGGCAAAAAAAAGGCAAGCACTTGGCTTGCCTTCTTTCAGATATCAGCTCAGTTTACAGAGCGATGATATTTTCAGCCTGTGGACCTTTAGGACCAGTAGTGACTGTGAATTCTACTTTCTGACCTTCAGCCAGGGTTTTGAAACCTGAGCTTTTGATGGCGCTGTAATGAGCGAAAACATCCGGGCCTGAAGCTTGTTCGATAAAACCAAAACCTTTTGTTTCGTTAAACCACTTAACGGTACCAGTAACGGTAGTAGACATATTGATTATCCTGTAGATAAGTAAAAATCGCCCTTATGGGCAGGTGTAGCGTGAAACAGACCGGAATTTAGATCTACAGGACGAAGAACAACAAGATGCAACGAAGTGGAGAATGTAAACGGAGGGCTTAATTTCTAGCTAGGAGTATCATCCGCTCAAATCTGAGGGAAGTCAATAATTTTTTGATTCCTCCCTGTAAAGTTAAGTCATGCACTGATGACCTGACAGATCAGCGGTGATGCAAAAAACGCTGAAAAGGGCCACAAAGCCCAGCACCAACACTCCATCAACAGCAACAGTGATAGGAGTCAAAGCCGCTTTGATAATCGGATTTCTATCTTTAATGATGTTGACGGTATATTTTTTGGAAAATGTGCGTGTGTTGCTGACATTCCCAGCCAAGTAATAATTGCCATCCAATGAGGCACGATAGATCAGTTTGGATTGTTCAAGCTCAAAGCCATTCGCCACTAGAAATTCTAGCTCCTCCTCAGTGACTGATTCAGTAGCCACTGACAAATTAAAACGAATATGCACATTCTCATGGTCATTGAGTCTGAATGAGCCATGATCAACCGCGAGTATTGTCTGCTTATCCCAGCCGATAATGTTTGCCAATGCTTGATTGAGTGAGGCAATGTAATGATATTTTTCACCGATAATAACCAAGTTTTCTCTGTCTGCGGAGACCAGATATCCACCAATTCTATCGCTTGTGTTAACCGGCTCATAGAGCGACTGTGTGGCACATGAGCTCTGCAACAGCGCAAACAGCGCCAGACACAATTTTAGTGCCATTTTCATTTTTTAGTTCCTTCTGCCTGTTTCAGCTTATCCTGTTTCGGGGGAGCGTAGTCGTGACCGAGCATATCGGTTTCAAACAAACGGTATTGCACGTCGTCAAGTTTCAGAAAAGGATATTTTGCGCGATAGCCCTCAAGTCCTTCATCAAAGTGCTCAGCCTTGGTGTAATAACGCCACGGCATGGGATCAATAGTGCAATCGAGATAGAAGTTTCCGATATAGACCACTTCGCCGGGCTTGACGGTAAAGGTTCCCGCCAGCGGCTCATCGTCTTTAATGAGCTTGGATTTATCGGTGACAAAGTGACGGATGATGTTGACTGAACGAGCTAGTTTAAGGCTGATATCAGTCAAAGCATAGGTGCCGGGAGAGACCAGATAGGCATAACTTTCGAACCGGTTTTTGGCGAGTAGCTGTGCAGGATTGTTGAGTACTAAGTCGGGTGTGGACGGGGCAGTGTTACTCGCTACCGGGAGCTTGTGAAAGCCAAGATAGAACAGCTGCGCGTTTTCATAGTCCCCACAGCCCCAGTATCTTGACCAGTTCACATCGACCAGCACCACGCCGGCATTGCTATCAGACTGAAGATAAGACGCTTTATCCAGTGTGGGGCTGGCGTCGTAACGAAATGCGCTTTGACCAGTGATTGTTGAACAGGCAGTAAGACTCAGGCTGACGAGCAGCAGTAGTAGATGGCGAAACATGTTTCATCAAATCCTTTTGAATTATCAAGCTCATCGACGAATTGCCGTGAAGGCTTTTGCAATTAACCAGTCCATGGTTATTTAAAATTCAACATGAGCTATTTCTGCAATGACTCATGCTTCAAGCGCTTAAGATAATAGCTGTGCCTCACATAAAAGCCAAGCTTAGATGGCTAGAGCCTCAGCTTTATTCGGCCTGGCTCTTCTCGCCGGTCTCCTCCTCAATCACTTTGTAAACCTCGTCACCTTCCTGGGTGGGACGGATATCCACCGTGGATTTATCAATCAGATGAACGCCGGAAAACACGATGGCATCTCCCAGCTTCGGCACATAGGCAAGCGTATCGTCAGTTTCATAGAGTTTGTAGCCCACAGTCTGCATTTTGTACCTGACATAAGGATAATAGCCCTGAACCGTAACCAGATCGCTGGCGTAGCGTTGGTAGGGAGAGGCAACATCGGTCAGCATCAGTCTGATGGCTTTTTCCAGGTTTTGAGCAATATTATCTTCAAAAGCCTGACCGTCATTGGCTGTCCAGCCGTTTTCACCTGAAAACGGTCGGGCAGGTCCGGAGGACGAAATATAACGGCTCCACCAGATATCGGTGTTGGCTCTGGCATCTTTCAGTGCCGCCTGGAGCAGCACATAGGGTTTGACATCCGTCTCGTTCTGAAAAGTGAGAATCACGGCGCTTTTCACTTCAAGCACCGGGGTGCGGGCTGTAGCGAAGTTAGTGTAAGCACCCGCAAACTCAGGCTGCACAATCAAATCTTCAGCAATCGCATCGGCGGCTTCGGTTAACCTGAATTGCAGTAAGGCCTCGGCATCCTGAATCGCGGTTGCAGAATTCTCCGCGTCGATAGCACTTTGAAGGGAAAGGCCTATCGGCCCCAGTATCGAGCTGACCCAGCCACCGGATTGATGCCCCGAAATAATGACCTGGCTGTTGGGCACCCGGTGGATACCACCGGGTAAATCAAAAAAGCCGGACAAACTCTCATCTGTGAACTGAACCGCGATCTCTTCAGATTGTGACGGGGCGGGGACGATAGTAGTGGAAGTACAGGCCAGTAGCTGTGTTAGAGAAAAAGCCAGTAAGAGCGTTTTAGCCGTTGAGAAAAAATTCATTGGGTTCGTCTTTTTGGTTTTGTTGACTTAAGTAGTAGTGATTGAATACTAAAACTGTGTTGGATTCAAAAAAGGCCAAACTTTCAAGCATCAGCATTCGTCCATGACTATAGCTTCAACCACATGATAACCCATGACGACAATGGTAAGTTTGCGAATGAGCGACCCGAACAAGGCCTCTGAGAGCCTGAAACAATCCAACACTGACAGTCCACCAACAGAAGTTCAAACCAGCGTGAATGCTGTACAAGGCAAATAAGGCAGTGCGCTGCTGCGCTTGTGCTTACTGCTTTGCTTCTTGGTTCTACTGATAGCACTGCTGATTACTCGTGATGATTTGCGTCAGGACGCATCAGAAACCTTTGAAGATGCCTTCGGTTACCTCGCCTATGATGTGCTGGGGTGGTCGCCTCGTGAACTTTTTATACTGCGTTTACGTTTTGCCGGGTTACTGGATAGCCCTCTGGGCAAACAATGGGTGGGGGCAGTTGAAGAAGCAAGTAAAAATCCAGTACAGACCGGTTCTGCCTATCGCACAGTAAATGAATTTTCCCGTGATGAAATCAGTGCTGACGTTTATCAGCTAACACTTGAACAAGGCCAGAAACTCATCTGGCAATTTTCCCGGCTGGATGAGGCGGACAACCGGCTTTTCGCCAGTTTGGAGCGACGTGAAAAAGGTAGTCAGAACTGGACAACGATAACGGACCTGGATACAGATAAGGCGATCAAAAGCCGGTTTATCTCTCAGTCCGATGACTATCGTTTTGTCCTGCAGCCGGAACTGTTTGCCAGCGTTGAATATTCGCTGGCTATCGCCCACGGCGGCTCACTGCCGATGCCGGTTGAGTCGGCGTCAAGGCGTGATATCGGCAGTGTTTTCGGTGATCCACGGGATGGCGGCGCCAGAGAACATCACGGCGTGGATATCTTTGCCGATAAGCGCACCCCGGTAACCGCAGTCATCGATGGCCAGGTTCGGACAGGCACAGGCGGGATCGGCGGTAAACATATCTGGCTCACAGGCGGTCTGCTCAGTCCTTACGGTGCCCGTTATTATTACGCCCATCTGGATGGCTTTGTGGTCAGCTCCGGCGAAGACGTCCAAAAAGGTGAGATCATCGGTTATGTGGGCAATACCGGTAATGCCAGAACCACACCACCGCATCTGCACTTCGGGATTTATTCAGGCGGCCCGGTCGATCCAGAGCCGTTTTTGACACCAGAGCCAGTTTTGCCTGCTCGTTGACGATTTGAATGGTGCTTCACTATAGTTTGATTGATTTCTAGCCTGCGGATGGCGTGTATTAACCGTTCATCAATCGTGTCTAACCCCATTGATTACGACTACATCAAGTTGGCTGACTTGTGTTTATATGCTCCAGTCCTCAAACCTAAGTATTATATATTCTTGGCAATCAAATCTGATTTTAAAAGGCCGCCTTTCGTCAGAAGCTTTGCTGAGAAGTTTGGCTTTCGCTTTGAGCGGTAGGCATCATAAATTTGCTTCAGCCCATCTGAAGTCAGTAGTGAGATATTGATCTCTGTATCCATTTGGGCCGACTCAATAAAATCATCTGAAAAGCTGGGGGCAATAATCAAGGTTTGAGCGACTCGCTTTCCCTGACTCTCACAGCGTCTAACATAGGCTTTGACTTGTCTTGAGGTTGTCGAGTACTTGGCAAAGTCACCATCTTTGCAGGTCTTTGCTTCACCCACGATGATGTCATCATCACTGATGGAGATGATGATATCCGCCTTGTCTTTACTTGTATTCACTGCTTTACGTATGTCTTCCTCAACGACTAATCCCATTTCTTCGAATATGGTCTTAGTCACTTCTTCAAATTTCGCACCAATGTCCGCCTCATTGATTTCTATCGCGGCCTGTCTGAGCGCGGGCAGATCTCTTCGAGACAGAGCTACGTACTCCTCAATAAGTTTATCGTTGGCATTTGCAAAAGAATTAAGAATATTAAGCCTTGGATCACCTCTTTTTGAGAGTCCTAGTTTATCCCTTAGGAATTTGATCTCCTCATTGGAAAGCAAGTAAAGAATATCGTGAGGGGTAATAGATAACGCTCTTAAACGCTCTGTAGAGACTTCTTCTGCAGGTTCTAACTCGAATTCACGCTTGATTCTAACTGACAATTTCTCGTTTTTACCGTCACCATTGATCTGATTAAAACTTGACTCAAGCGTTGCATACATTTCTTTGTAGCTGGTAGCGCTAATAGCGTTAAATTCTCTCTCGGTCGCTGAATTTAATGCCTCAATGAGTATGCCGACTCTTTCCTCAAGTGTTGAGCCAAGCCGGTCAGCTTCAATATTCAAATCGGACATTAAGGCTTTGATTCTGTCTTTTCTATTATTGAGGCTCTCAGATTCATCAAATATTTCATTCTGGAGAACTTCTCTAATAGAAATGCCAGAGTGAATGATGGTTTTAATTTTTTCCGTACGCTCGACGCCTCTGATTCTTTTTCCGTGATTTTTGAGGATGCTGGAGAGTTCTGCATCCGACAACGCTCGAAGAATTCTCAGCAAATATTTATCGCTTAGCTCTTTCTCGTTGATGTCGTTGATGATTCTGACGATTTCATCAGCAATATAGATTTCCTCTTTCTTTTTGATAAAGATCACACCCATTTCACGAAGTGTGTTGAGGCTGTCTTCTATAGTGTTTTTGTCTGCTTTTATAGGATCGTATAAATGCTCAATTGCAGAGAATTCATCATTTGAAATTTTCAGGTCTTTTGCGAGTTGATTGAGAACGCTTCTCTCATCATCAGAGATATTCTCCTGACGTTTATTCTTTAAGTCATTCTTGTATGCGACCTCAAGGCAATTATTGAAGATACTCAACCTATGAGCACGATCGTAACTTGATTTGTCTGATTGTTCGATTTCGCATTGAATTTCTTGCAATAACTTACCGAGACCTTTGCACTCATCGGTGTAAAGCTTTTCGATCCAGCTTCTTCTTGCAACGGCGTTACCATCTCGAGTAATGATATTAACCAAGAGTTTTACGGATGCACCTGAAAACGATAATTGCTCTTTTATGTGAGTCCTGAATTGATCTGACACGACATTAAAAATATCAGCAATCTCGCGTCCTGATGCGTATTTCATCTTGCCGTTTAAACTTTCAACTACCTTTGAAATAGAAGCATCATCTGCCTCTTTAGCAGTGCACAATTTATCCAAACAATTAATAAATTTGGTTTTTTCTAGAAGATTCAGGCTGGAGAGAATTTGCTGAAGTTTCATAGTGAAGTCCTTGTCTCATCCCTTAGTAAAACTCCCGGCTTGCCGTGGCAGGCAGACTGATTGAAGAGCCTGACTATCAAGATAGCCCGTATTGGATATGTGTGACAAGCTTCACATTAGTGTGGAAAGTTTTTATTGTGCTCCTAATCTTCAAACCAAGGGAAGCAAGCTGGATGCCCCCCTTGTTTTCTGACCGAAAACAACCACTTGTAAGCTAGGGCTGATTCCACTCATTACGGCAGCTATGAAATAACCGGAAAGGCAACCGTAACGAACACTACAACCTTCTTGCCACGAGCCCCGACGCTCTCGTTGGCCTTTGTTCTACATTGAGAAACCGGGCGAAAATTTTGCTTTTAACAAGAAATCTGACGCATAGCTCAGACATCCCATAAATCCATATCCATACCGATGTAACATATCTAATTGCTAATACAATTCTTGTCAGAAAGATATAGAAGATGAGCACATCCTCCAGCTCCAGCTCCAGCTCCAGCTCCAGCGCGCCTTCATATGTCATAGTCGATAGCGGAGCCTGATGTTGTTGGAGCAATCATAACAACCCAATACGCGTTAACGCCGAGTTTTAAACCTAACTGAGAACCTATTGGAAGTGCTAAGCAGCCTGTTGTGAAATATCTCACAATATTTAGGGCTCGGTAACTATGAAGGCTAGATGCTGGCATGCGAGAGAAAACCAACAGATATCTGATAACTTGATTAACTCCAGTTGATAGTCTTAGCTGGTCAATTTGAGAAACACACTGGCATAAGCCCAGATGATGGAGCCTGCGATGACACAGATATGCGAGGCCCATTTGGTTAATTTTCGATGCAGAGCAAACGAGAAAATCACTACCTCACCACTGTCTGCAGAGTGCAGAATTGATTTATTAATGGCGATTTTTTCGTAGGAGTTGTGCTGATATTCGACGATGGCACCGCTAATCATCAGGATGGCGCCGGAGGGGCCGATAAGATTAATGTCGGGATAAATCGGGTTGCTGTAATAAGAAATCACCATAACCAGCAGTCCTACTGCCATGATCAGAGCATCGATAAGAGAATGGTGCCATCGATTGCCGGGTAACCAGTGGGGGATGCTCAGATACTTGGTTTGATTCATGACAGCTAACTCTCCTTGAGCTGGGTTTGGTGCCCACAGTTTCAGTTTTGTCAGGTCTGATTAATTTGGTTATAGAAGTTTTTATCTAATCTTGTAAGACCCGATGAATATTTCAAGCTCGTCTATTGATGGGTAAACCCGCTTTATCTCTGCCATAACACTGAACGAGCAACGCAATCTTAACTATCAGCGGGTTGTTGATGTGCCTCCCGAATCGGGCCTTGCGCCATAATCCAGGTAATAACCAGAAACACCAGCATGCCGAGCAATATGGATTGGAAGCGGACACCGGCATCAATCATAAAGCCCAGAAAGGCGGGCGCCAGACCGGTTGAAAACACCAGAAATGCTGACTTGAGTGAACGTACCTGCCCCAGGTGTTCACGTCCCCAGAGTCTGACCAGCAGGCTGTCGCCGATGGGAGAGGACATGCCCAGAGCCGTGCCCGCACCAAGCATAATGATCCAGATGGCAATGTTGCCGCCAATTAACGCTGCCGCCAGCAGGGCGATGGCAAAAGGCAGCAGATACAGCCTGGCAAGCGTGGTGACGCCGAGTTCGTCAATCCAGCGACCGCCCAGCAGCGCACCCGGGAACCGGGAAAGACCCAGGCCGGTCAGGGCTAAGGCATAGGTAGTGGTGGTGGCGCCCAGGTCTTCAGTCATTTGTGCCTGGTAGATAAAGATGCCGGTGAGGGTGATAGGCAACACCATCAACATCGGGATCAACATCCAGAAACGACGCTCTCGCATGGGCGAGGGGCCTTTTTCCTGCGGTTCGTTTTTACTTTTCTTTTTTCGCGGCGCTTCGGGCCAGTCGACAAACAGGATCAATAACATCCACATCACTGCCAGAACGACGACGATGCTCCACCAGATCTGCTGCCAGCTGAGCCAGGTCACGAGCAGGGCAATGACCGGTGGCAGAATGATTTCACCGGAAGGCATACCCAGACTGACGAGTCCCAGAGCCCGGCCGCGGTTGAGCGTAAATTCACGACCGGCCAGCGTGCTGCCCAGGTGCGTCATCAGCCCCTGACCACAGAGTCGTTGCAGGCCGAGACCGAAAACGGCCAGGCCCCACCAGGGGGATAAAGTCAGCATCAGCACGCCGAAAAACAGGGCGGATAATACCGTCAGGGCATAGCGTCTGGGGGCAATCCAGTCGATTTTGGGGCCGAAGTGCATGACCAGGAACCCGCTGGTCATAGTGATGGCTGCGTAGATGCTGCCGAACTCACCGGCGCTGATGTTGAGGTGATTACTGATATCCGACTGAAACAGGCCGATGAAAAAGCTCTGGCCCAGGTTGCCGGTAAAGACTGCCAGCCAGGCTGCAGCTATCAGACCGAAATGTCGGCGTAGCAAACCAGCGTAGCCGAGACGAATATCTGAATCCATGAAGTCTTCCGTTAATGACGCTGATGCGTCTTCTTGAATATGCGCGGGTTATTTTTAATGAAATTCCTGACCCAGTGCTGTATCAGGCCCTTTCCGGGATGTCTTTTCAGGTAGCGATAACCCATAAAGCTGATGATCATGGCACCCAGGCTATCGACCATCAGGTCAGTGATTGTATCAGTCAGGCCGGTGCTGTCACCGAAAGCCGGTTTTTGCATGGTGAAGTCGAACACCTTGTCGGCCACGTATTCGAAAAACTCCCAGAACACGCCCACACCCACTGCAAATAAAAAGGCAAAAAAGGCGATAAAGCCGGGTTTCATATAAAGACTGACCCGCTCGGTCTCATTCATCACATAGACCAGCAAAAAACCGACGATACCGAGCAGAAAGCCTGACACCGTGTGCAGGGCGATATCCCACCACCAGATTTTGAGGTAGTAACCATGAACTTCACCCAAAAATAACGAGGCGAAGACGAAAATGACTGTCAGCAACTGAAACGCGGCGGGGATGGTCACATCGAATTTTTTGGCAAACAGCATCGGCAGTAAGGTAATCAGAAAAATACCGCTGATGATGAAAGCATCGAACCAGGACTGGTCCCAGAGCGCGCCAACCACACCGGCCACCAGGATAATCTGGAACAACGTTGCTAATCGGGTTTGTAGAATGTTTTCGTCCATGGATTGAGGTTTTTTGAATGAACTCACGCCATCTTAAACAGTCAGCTTTTTAAAATCGAGTTATCTGCGTCACGATTTGAGTTAATAAATTCGTCTTGTTAAGGTTGTGAGCAATTTTCTCTCACGCAATTCTAATTTTTAACTGAACAGGGAGTTTATCTTGCGCTATTCAATCTCATCTTTTTTGAGCACGTTCAGTTTGCTACTGGTGGCATGGCTGATGCTGGCTACCGGACCGGTTTATGCCGGGGCAGCACAGCTTGCTGCACAGCAATCTGCTACTGAAGGTGCCGTTGACAAATATCAGGCACTGGCCGATGTGTTGTCGGATCCGGCCAGCCGGGAAAAATTGATTGAAGAGCTCAGATCGATGTCTGATTCTGAGCAAACTCAGTCAGGAGAAGCTCAAGCCAAGCAAGAGGCGCAGTCAGGCAACCCTGAAACAAAAGACGGTGCAGCGACCGATGTGGCGAAAAAAACACAGTCTGCTGTGCAGGTCATTGTTGGTACGCTGACCGGCAGCTGGGCAGCATTGTCTGAACTGGTCAACGGTGAGAGTAAAAGCATTAAAGACTTTTTCACGCTGCTGATAAAACTGGGTCTGGTGATCGCTGCAACATTGGTAGCTTACTGGTTGCTCAGACCGATTGCCAGATTGCTATTCCGCCGCGCCGATAACATGGCTGCCAAAGCGGATGGTATTCATCCCCTGGTGGTGAAAGCGACTGCTGTACTGTTGAGTGTTGTCACTGATGTTGCCGTGGTGATTCTGGCCTGGCTGGCGGGTTACGCTGTGGCCCTGCTTTTTGTCGGTGAAATGGGTGAGGTCAGCGTCAGTCAGAGCCTGTTTTTGAATGTATTCCTTGCGGTTGAGCTGTTTAAAGTCCTCATCAGGGCTGTGTTCGCAGGGCGTGATGATGCATTGCGGCTGTTGCCGATGAAAGCCGAAACCGCTCGCTACTGGAGCCTGTTTCTGTCGAGTCTGGTGAGCCTGGTCGGTTACGGTGTGTTGTTCCTGGTACCGCTGTTCAGCAATCAGTTGTCACAGAACCTCGGCAATCTGATCAATCTGATTATCGTGATTATCGCGGTCAGCTATGCCTTTACCGTTGTGATCCGTAACCGTCAGAACGTCAAAGACGGTCTCAATGCGCTGTCGCATAAAGCCAATTTCTCTATGACCCGAGTCACGCTTGGCGTGTTGGCGAAGTGCTGGCACTGGCTGGCGTTTGCATACTTCCTTGTCATGGGCGCGTCTTTATTGATTGAACCGGACACCGCGCTGCCAGGGTTACTGATGGCAACGCTGCAGACCGCAGTGGCCATTTTTGTTGGCATGGCCGTGATTGGGCTGATTCAAATCTTGCTGGACGACGGAGTGAAAGTACCGGCGGTTATCAGCCAGCGTTTATCGACCTTTGAAACTCGACTCAACCACTTTGTGCCGATGTTCAGCAAAGTGCTGAAAGGCATTGTGCTGGTGATGGTCATCAGTGCGATTCTGGATGCCTGGGGTGCCGTGAACCTGCCGGTTTGGCTGGCTTCTCCTGCAGGTACCGAGTTCCTGTCCACGGTGATTTCAGTGCTGTTTATTCTGGCGATTGCTGCGTTGTTCTGGATGACGCTGGCGAGCTGGATCGAACATCGTCTAGACCCGGAACAGGGTGGCGGCGAACCGAGTGCGCGTGAGAAAACGCTGCTGACGATTTTCCGCAATGCCACAGCCATTGTGATCATCGTCATGACACTGATGATTGTGCTGTCTGAAATCGGTATTGATATCGGCCCATTGCTGGCCGGTGCCGGTGTACTGGGTCTGGCGATTGGTTTCGGTGCCCAGAAACTGGTGCAGGATGTGATTACCGGTGTTTTCATTCAGATGGAGAACGCGATTAACTCAGGCGATATCGTCACAGTGGGCGGCCTGACCGGTACCGCTGAGAAACTGACCATCCGTTCTCTGGGGCTGCGTGATTTGTCAGGCACTTATCATGTGATTCCGTTCTCTTCGGTAGATACCGTATCCAACTACATGCGTGAGTTTGCCTACCACGTCGGAGAATATGGCGTGGCTTATCGCGAAGATACCGACGAAGTCGTGATCAAACTGCGCGAAGCCTTTGAGGAGCTGCTGTCTGATGAAGAGCAACGCGCCAAGATTCTGTCCGATGAGCTGGAAGTACACGGTGTGACTGCGCTGGCTGACAGCTCGGTTAATATCCGGGTTCGTATCAAGACGCTGCCCGGCAATCAATGGGCGATCGGACGTGAATATAACCGTCTGGTTAAACGCCATCTGGATGCGGCAGGTATCGAGATTCCGTTCCCGCATCTCACGCTGTACTTCGGTGAGGACAAGCAGGGCAATGCACCGGCGATGCCGCTGAAAATGCTGAATGATGTGAAAATGATTAATGACACATCTAATGAAGTTCAATCAGCTAACAAAGAACCCGGTGAGCGCTCAAGCAAATCCGCTGAGTACAATCCGACTGAAAAAGGTGACTTTGATGATGGCGAGTAATCGCTGTCATCATTGCCATTAAAGCATCGCTTGCTGCACCGATATGGACGATGCACGGGCTTGTGTCTTAAGAAGCCCGTGCATTAGTCTTCTTCCAACCAGCGATACAGGGTTTTACGACCAATACCGAGAATAGCGGCTGCACGCCGCTTATTGCCCTCAACGGTATCGAGGACCATTCTTACATAACGCTTTTGCAACTCCGGCAAGGTCGGTAGAACAGGACCACTCAGTAAGGCCTGCTCCTCATTGCTCTGCAGGACCTCAGCTTTGTCTGAGTTGACGATGGGTGAGGTACCGGTGAGCATACGCTTGGGCAGGTGATGAGGCGCAATCCAGTCGTTATCACAGAAAGCTACTGCCCGCTCCACCACGTTGTGCAGTTCCCTGACATTGCCGGGGAAGTCGTAATCCCGAATCAGCTTGAGCGCTTTTTCATCAAAGCCTTTTACCTTGGCACCCCGCTCAGACACTAACTGACGCAGGAATAACTGGGCCAGCAGTTCCTGATCCTCTTCGCGCTCCCTGAGCGCAGGTACTGACAGACCGAATGCTTCAAGACGGTAATACAGATCCTCGCGGAAACTGCCATCTTTCACTTTTTGCTCCAGATCCCGGTGGGTGGCCGCCATGATGCGAACATCGACTTTTTCTTCAGTATCCTGACCCACAGGACGCACAGATCCGTCTTCCAGGGCCCGAAGTAGTTTGACCTGTAGCGCAAGTGGCATTTCGCCGATTTCATCCAGCAGCAGACTGCCGCCGTTAGCTTGCTGCATCAGGCCCTTACGTTTCTTTCCTGCACCGGTAAATGCGCCTGCAGCATGACCGAAAAACTCACTTTCCAGAAGTTCAGAAGGAATGCCGGCACAGTTCACAGCAAGGAAAGGTCCTTGAGCACGATCACTTTCCTGATGCAGTGCTTTGGCGACCAGTTCCTTACCGGCGCCACTCTCACCCTGGATGAGGACAGGTCCCTGGGATTTGGCAATGATTTTGATTTGTTCAAATAATTTTCGCATGGCCGGACTTTGCCCGAACATGCCATAAAAATGCTGCTGCTTGCCGAGTTGTCGAAACTGTTGCAGTTCGACTTTGAGCTGTCTGGCTTCTGCAACCCGCGACACCGCCAGCAGGAAATGTTCCATATCCAGCGGTTTGGTCAGAAAGTCATCAGCGCCGGCATGCAGTGCAGCCACGGCCTGTTTTACACTGCCAAATGCGGTAATGACGATGAGCCCGGGGCCATGACTGTTGTCACTGGACTGCCTGACCTGTTTCACCAGATCCAGACCATCGCCATCGGGCAGTCGCATATCGGTCACAATCATCGCCGGCTGGCTATGTTGAAGCTGCGCCAGTGCAGCGTTTAACTGGTGAGAGATGATGACATTCCAACCCGCGGTTTCCAGTTCTTCGCTGATAAGTTCTGCCAGGGCCTGATCATCTTCTATGACAAGCAGGGTGTTTTCCTGAGTTGTTATCATGCCTCGCCTCCCGGCGTGTTCAGACTGAACCTGAGTGTAAAGCGTGCGCCGCCAAGCGGGCTGTCAGTCAGAGAGACATCTCCATCATGTTCACGCATTATCCGCTTAACGATGGCAAGTCCGAGTCCGCTGCCTTCACCGGGCTGCTTACTGCTGACAAAGGGCTTGAAGACCTCCTGTCGCCGCTCTTTTTCAATGCCTGACCCGGCATCATCAACATGAATAAACAGATTGTCGTTTTCTGTTTCCCAGCTGACCCTGACTTCCTTGTCAGGACAGGCCTGACTGGCATTGCGCATCAGGTTGACCAGAGCCTGTTCCACACTGAGTGCATCCGCCTGAAATGAAATATCAGGGCTTGCGGCCTGGCTGATAGTGTTGCCTTCATCAGCCATTGCGGCAACCGCCCTGTTAACAATATTCGATACCAGCAAGGCCTGCTTGTTATTCCGGGAACTGCGGCCGAAGCTCAACAATTGCTGAACAATTGAGGTCATCCGCAATATCTGATCACGGATGGTATTCAGTTCTCGTGTCATATCCGGATCAAGTTTTCGCCTGAGCAGGCGGTTGGCGCGTCCATCTACTACCGTTAAGGGAGCACCTAATTCGTGTGCGACACCTGCAGAGAGCTGCCCCAGTGCAGCCATGGTTTCTGAGTGGCGCAGACGCTCTGCCATGATTTCCCGGGCTCGCCGCTGGGTACGCTCTCTTTTTTCTGCAGTTTCAATGGCATCCAGCATGCCATTCAGACCGGCGGCGAGTTGTTTAAGCTCTTTGGGACCCTGCGGGATAGCGCGATGCTGATGATGACCGGCACTGACCTTTTTCATCGAACTGAGAATCCGGTTAAGTGGTTTACCGATGGCCCGCTGGTGGGCCAAACTTATAATAAGCATCATTAATACGGCAACAAGCGTGAATGCACCCCAGCCCAGCATTCTCAACGATGCCAGTTCATTATCAATATCACTGCGCCGTCGAGTGACCTGAAGTAAACCGTTGGGACGGCCAAACTCATCGAAGATGGGCATAAAAAAAGAATACACACGCCGTCCGCGGATCTGTTCGTATTGAGCAAACTCGCCTTGATGCGCTTTTCTGATAGCTTCGGTTGCCTGCCGCCGGGTGGGATTAACCAGGCCAAAGCTGCTCAGGCGTTCTCCCTCGGCGTTAAAAAGGTAGGCGCCATACACTTCAGCCTGTGAAAACACCGAGGCCATACTATTCTGTAACTGCGCCAGATCGCGTCTCTGTAAAGCCTGTGAGACAGGCAGGTGAATGGTTCTGGCGACCAGACGCAGGTCACGCTGCATACGCTGCTCGACAAATTCTCCAATGGCAGAAAAACTGATCCCCAGCACAAGGCCAAGCAATAACAGGACGGGCAGTGCCACCTGCAGGACGAGAACCAGACGAAGATTGTTCACGCGGATAGGTAATTTCATAGCTCGCTAAAGAGTGTGTTCAATTTTGACTCATGTATCAAGCTGACACATGATTTCTGTCGAACAGCATCGCATTTTGAGAGCTTGCTTAGAGTGAGTTTATTCAAGTTATTGATAAATAATTAAAACCTGAAATTCGTCCGGTCTGGCACAGTTCTGGCACCGAGTCAGTTCCACCAACCTTTAGGAGAAAAATATGAAACGTATTAACGCAAGCTTATTGACCCTGTTACTCTCACTCGGAATGGCTGGCACAGCGATCGCCGGAGAGAGCTATTCAGCTCAGCCTGGTGCCACTGCAGCACCTGAAGCGGCCAATTATCAGTTCAATGATGATGAACTGGAGAAATTTGCAGCGGTTCAGCAAGAGCTTGAGGGTATCCGTGAGGAGTATGGTGCCAAACTGGAAAATGTTGAAGATCCTAAAAAAGCTCAGGCCTTACAGCAGGAAGCTAGTGAGACTATGACTGACGCGGTTAAGGATGAAGGGCTGGATGTGGAAACATACAGCACCATCGCCAAAGCGGTTCGCAATGATGATGCCTTGCGTCAGCGTGTCATTGAAATGATGAATTAAAGCAACGGTTTCGTCAGATAGGATGGCAGCCGGGCTCTCCAATCAAAAGAGAGTCCGGCTTTTTTATGCGAGGTATCAGCTTAAAGCTGTTGTTGAATCAATCGCTGAAGATTATCAACGGCCTGACAGGACTGACAGTAGTTTGCAGCAACCTGTAGCGCACGCTCTGCGGCTTGGTAGTCACGGTTCAGGTAATGTAATGAGGCCGTCATTAATGGCTCTCCCTCATAATCCAGCAGCAGTTCTTCAATCACCAGTTGCAGGGATTCATTAACCTGAAAATAGCGCAGCTCCGAGGTGTCGGAGCGCAAAGCATCCTCCATCGCAAAAATCCCCGCATCCAGATCGCCGGCCAGTGCTGTACTCAGCGCCAGTCCGACCCGTGGCAGCGCATTGTGCGGTGCATTCTGCACCTGGGCCTCAAAGGCATATCTGGCTGTGTGAATCTGATAATCGGCCAGCGCAGACCAGGGATCGACCGAAGTATCAGTGTTGTTATCGTTGAGTTGTTGCGGTGCACGATAGCCACTGACGGATGGGGCGCTGTTGAGATGATTGTTGTCGCGGTAATAACCGGGCGCAACAATCACCCTGGTGTCTTGATGGTCTCGGTGACGATAGCCGGAGTAGGGAATCGCATCATGACGGCGGTAATATCGCTCATGTGAATCACTGTAACCGAAAGAGATATGACCTCTGATACCACCATAATCCTGACGATCATCATGACGAGGCTGATGATGATAGTTGTCAGGTTTCGGGTTCAGTTTCTTATCCGGCCGGCCGCTGATGCCATAAGAATGATGATCTCCGTGGCTGATACCATGAGAATGATGGCCTGAGCCACGCCACTGTTGGCCGGAACCTGAAGACTTACCCGAATCCGATGTGCCCAGCCGGCTGGTCTGTTTGCCGCTATCGCCGGTTCCCAGCTGAATCGCATCGTCCCGAGCCTGTAGCGGCGAGGCAAACAAGACGGCGACGAGCAGCGCTGATAAAGCTGTCAGTCGCTTATTGGCGGTGTGGGAGAGAGACATAACGACCACCTCATTCGGGCAGGGCTAAAGTTCAGACTGGCACAGGTGATCGTTAGTTCAAGGCGGATCAGGCTTTAACAAACTGACCCTGATCGACGCCAAGCATGAGCTTTTTCAGATCGGCCGCTTTCAGGCCCAGTGCATAACCCAGTACGCCACTGCCGATAACGACATCATCAAAATTGTCGACACTGTTATCAAGCAGAACCCTGATGTTCTCAGGCAAGGCGACCGGCGGCACGGCACCGACCACATAACCGGTTGCATCCGGCACCTCATCAAACTCAGCCATCCGCAGTTTCTTCTCGTCCAGATGTTTGCGCAGCGTGCCCCAGTCAGCACGACCGCCACCTGCTACAGCGAGCAGAACATAAGAATCAGAGCCGGTTTTAAACAGCAGGCTGCGAACCACGGAGTTGGGATCATGACCTTTGTTACGCAGCAGCTCTTCCAGATTTCTGATTGGTTTTTTGTCTTCGGTTAAAGGAATCTCAATCACCTCGTATTCAATGCCCTGATCTGACAAAAGGGCGGTTACCGGTGAGGAAATGCTGTTGCTCATAAGGTCTCCTGAAAGGCTTATTAATCTCGGAATATGCTGGCTAGCATACTGGATTTAGGTGATGGCTTCATCCCGGTTTGTCCGGGTTCCTTAGAGATGTCGACAGCAAAATTTGTCACTCGCTGGCCGAGTCTTTGGCTGTGGCAGTGGATTGCGAGGAGGCACGACGAAGCAATCCAGCTCTCTGTGCAAAATAGATCCCTCAGCTAAGACGTAGCTGCCAGGTCGGTTTAAGGGACGGGTCAATAATACCGTACTTAATCAGCCAGTCGCGGGCATCTTCGGCATCCTGTTCAAACCAGGCTTTGGCACTGCCCAGGCGAAAGCTATATCCCCAGCGATCCATATCGCGTAGCATGCGGGCTCGGCCCAGTTGGTCGATAAAACCAGCAAGCAGGATTTGCAGAAAACAGACGCCGTTTTCCTCGTCGTAATCGCCCTCGGCATCGGTGTCGAGGGCGGCCCTGCGTATAGGATCCATGCAAATGTAATGGCCGGCTTCATGCAGCGCGGAATGCACCGGCGTGTCGTCTCGTAAATACAGTTTATTACCGATCAGGCCGGCTTCGCGTTCGCCGAAAAAGCTGCCGGGAATCCTCTCATCATTGGCAACATCCACTATCTCGATACCGTAGCAGGCGAGCAGTGTATCCAGACGCTGACGCATCACAGAGTCACAGTTAATAACGTCAGTCGGATCAGACACGCCGGGCATCACCGACGATATGGTTAATCACCATGCCGGCCAGGGTGAGTCCGAAAATAGACGGCATATAACTGACCGTGCCGTTTACAGCACGGGCACGACCGCGACTGACAGGTTCCGGCGGCAGCGGCGGCAGCGGGGATTCGGTTGAGTAGACGGTCTGAATGCCACGACCGACACCGCGTTTACGAAGTTGTGCGCGCAGGTGCTTGGCCAGTTTGCACATACTGGTATCCATCAGATCGGCGGTACGAACCTGGGTCGGATCCAGCTTGCCACCGGCGCCCATACTGGCAAATACAGGCATGTCATTTCGCCAGGCGGTTTCCAGCAAAGCACTTTTGCTGCTGAGGCTGTCGATGGCATCAATCACCACATCATAGCCGCGACTCAAAATCTCAGGAATCGTGTCGGGCGTCAGAAATTCGGTGATGAGTTCCAGCTCGCAATCCGGATTGATCTCTTTAATGCGATTAGCCATGACGTCGGCTTTGAGCTCACCAACAGTTGATTTGAGCGCGACCAGTTGCCGGTTCATATTGGAACCGGATACTACATCATGATCGACCAGGGTCATTTTGCCGACACCCATCCGTGCCAGCGCTTCGGCGGTGAAAGAGCCGACGCCGCCCATTCCGGCCAGGAAAATGTGTGACTGTTGCAGTCTGGCGATACCCTCATCGCCTATCAGGATATGGGTGCGCTCAAACAACGGATTGGAGTGTGCCATCAAAAAACCTCAAAGCAGCTGAATCGCTGCATATTTTCCTGCTAATGGGCGGATTTGGCAAAGCAGAGCCACTGGTGCTACTGACGTGGCTGGAACTGTTTGATTTGGGTTTCCAGCTCAGACAGCAAGGCATCACTGGGGTGACGATAACGCAGCTCACTATAGAGCCGGGTGATGGCCGCGATCTGATGCTGATATTGCGGCAGCTCATTTTGCGCACGGACGGCAAAGTCGAGTGGTCCCTCATGCTCGCCTTTATTGAGGCCCAGCCGCGCCAGTTTCTGACAGAAAATTGTATACAGCCGCACGGCGGGGTCCGGATGGGCCCGACGATAATAAGACAACAGCAGCATCACAATACCGGTCAGTGCCAGCAGCAGGGTCAGAATCACCGCCATTTTACGCCAGTCCGGATTGTCCATGCCGAGCCGAGACAGAAAGGTTTTCTGGATTTGCGGGCCATAACCGACGATCCAGATATCCCAGGCGGTATTGATGGCATTCCAGTTATTTCGCAGATCGCGCCAGACCTGCACCAGTGCATCATTCTGGGCGATAAGGCGGGGTGAAGTGCGATCAGCAGGCAGGATGTCCGCCATGCCCTGTTCCACCCGCTGGCTGGAGACCGCTGATGTCGGATCAATTCGCACCCAGCCGCGCTCAGGCAACCAGACTTCGCTCCAGGCGTGGGCATCACGCTGTCTGACAGTCAATACATTATCCACCGGATTGACCTCACCGCCCTGATAGCCGGTGACGATCCGGGCCGGAATTTCTGCCGCGCGCATCAGAATGGTGAAACTGGCGGCATAGTGTTCACAGAAGCCTTCACGACTTTCAAACAGAAACTGATCCACGGTATCGCCCTGTAATACAGGGGGCGTCAGCGTGTAGACAAAATTTTCCTGGTTAAAGAAGCTGAGGACCCGGTCTATGTATTGTTCCGGCCCCTGGCTTTGCTGAATCCAGTCACTGGCAAGCTGACGGGTACGCGGATGCTGGCCTTCCGGCAATTGCAATGCGGCCCATAAATTGGGGTCGCCACCGGCATTGAGCTGGTAGTCGGTATGGGATTCCAGCGTGTACTGAGCGCGGTTTTTGATGCGTTTCTGACTGTGCAGTTCAGCATCGCTGGTTAAATAAGCAGGAATAACGGCCGGCTTTTCGGTCGGGATATCCAACGCGAACAGCCAGCGTTTGTTATGAGGTTCCAGCGTCATTGTGTACTGGTAGGCTGATCCGCGAACACCGATCTGGGGGGTAGCCTGGCTACGTTCAGACTTGGGCAGTGGTGACCAGACGGTGCCGTTGGTCTGCCATAACACCGGGCCGCGCCAGTATCTGGCAGACGCAGGCGGCAGCACATCGTTTTCAAACTCGACCCGGAAGGCAATCTCGTCGGACTGAATGAGCTGACTGATTTTGCCCATCTGAATAGCCTCGCTCATCCCGGTGGTGCCGGTCTGAGAAGGCATTTCACCGAGCGTTATCTGCTCTGGCATGGTCGAGGTGGTAGCGGTGCTGGCATCCTGAGGCAAGCCCCAGATAGGGCCGGAAATGCGGGGAAACAGCACGAATAAAATCAGCATGACCGGAATCGCCTGCAGCACCATCTGCGTCGACAGTTTCAAGCGCCGTTTCAGAGGCATGGCCGAGGACTCACTGTTCACGCCGATCAAACAGCCGGTCAGCAGCACCACAACCAGCAGCATCAGCGCCACCATCAGCATGCTCTGACTGTAAAAGAAGTTAGTAATCACCAGGAAAAAACCAAGGTAGCAACTGAGGTAAAAATCGCGCAGCGAGCGGATCTCGACTACCTTGAAAGCCAGCATAATAGTGAGCAGGGCAGCGCCGGCATCACGGCCGATGGTGAGACCAAACTGGCCGAAAATCAGCACGATCATCAAAGCCGCCGTGCCATTGTGCAGAATTTTGAGCCAGCGGCTGGCAGCCGGCAACGGCCAGCCGCGGTAGCTGTGCAACAGACGCCAGCCAATCATCACCATAAAGGCCAGACCCACCCAGAATGGCTGATAGACAAAGTGCGGCAGAGCGCCGATGAACAGGGCGATGATCAGCTGATTCATCGCATGATGGTCGGGAGAGGTATCTGCCTTAGCCATGATATAAAGCCAGTGTTTTCAGACAATGATGCTGATGCTGCGGGCCGTTGCCGGCTTCGATCTGTACTCCCGGAATCTGCAGTCCGTAGCGGTGTCCAGCGCGTTCAGCCTGCATCACCCAGTTGCAGAGCTGAGACAGTCTGGCTTCGGTATCAGTGACAGTGTCGACATCCTGCCAGCGTAACTGCAGCTCATGTCCCTCGGGACTGGAAAACTGTTTACTGCGCATGACTTCATCCCGGGCCATGGCTTTCCAGGCAACCCGGTGCAGCGGTTCACCTTCGCGGTAATTGCGCAGACCAGCAAAATCATCATCGCCCAGCTGTTCGGCTTTCAGCCGTTGTTTGCCGCCGCCGGGGGGAGCAGGCAGGGGCAACCTGCCTTTGGCCTGAGGATAAACCAGCACCCGGGCAGTCTGCGGATAGAGTGTCCAGCAGTAAAACAGGCCAAGCGGATACAGACTGGCGACGCGTAGGGTGTTGAGTGAATGCCAGCCCCGGTGATGGGTCTTTACTTCGAGGGTGCAGGAGGTGCTGTTATCGGCTTCGATAAAAGCGATTTTCTGTACTGGCTCATAGGCCTTGAATAAACGCCAGCGGGACATCTTCGGATGTTTTTTATGCGCGATTTCCAGCTGATAGCGGTCGCGGCTGTCATTATTTTCGATGCTGAGCTTGAAGCGGGCATTCTGTTCGCAGAATACTGCTTCCAGCGGCGTGACTTTGAGCGTCAGCAGACGCAGATTGCGATGACTGTGATGCATGGTGACATGACCGAGGCTTGCCAGCAGAAAACTGAGCAGATGCCCCAGGCTGTTGTTGTAGTTAATCGCCCCCAGCAGCATCAGCAGTAACAGACCGGCAAAGGCATAGCCGGCGCGGCTGGGCAGAATATAAATCCGCTGTTTTTGGCTGTCGCGAAGTCGTTGCCAGATGGCTGCAAGCGCGTTGCTCATGGCTCAGGGAATCGCCACCTGCCGAATCAACTGGTCAATCCAGTCTTCAGGGCTGTCTTCATCACGCCGTTGCAGACGGTGACTGACAATGCTGGGTAAGACCGCCTGAATATCTTCCGGCAGCACATGGTCGCGTCCTTCCAGCATCGCCCAGGCCTGGCCGGCGCGCAGCAGGCCGAGACCGGCTCTTGGAGACAGACCGCTGTGATAATGTCCCGAATCGCGGGTATGGCTGAGGATTCGCTGAACATAATCAACCAAGGCATTCGAGACATGAATGTCGGTGACCTGTTCCTGCAATGTCTGTAAGTCCTCGACACTGACCACGGCCTGCAGCTCACGCAGCAACTGGCGACGGTCCTGACCCAGCAGCAGCGCGCGTTCCGCCTTGGCATCGGGATAGCCGAGTTCAATGCGCATCAGAAAGCGATCCAGTTGTGATTCGGGCAGGGGAAAGGTGCCAATCTGATTGGCCGGGTTCTGGGTCGCAATAACAAAAAACGGTGACGACAGGGTGTGAGTGGTGCCTTCCACTGTGACCTGCTGTTCCTCCATCGCTTCCAGCAAGGCGCTCTGGGTGCGGGGCGAGGCCCGGTTCACCTCATCGGCAAGAATCAGCTGTGTGAAGACTGGCCCCGGGTGGAAACCGAATCTGCCGCTGTCTCTCTCGTAGACTGAGACGCCGATGATATCGGCAGGCAGCATATCGCTGGTGAACTGAATCCGCTGGAAAGTGAGTCCAAGGGTACTGGCGATGGTATGTGCCAGCGTGGTTTTACCGACGCCGGGTAAATCTTCAATTAATAGATGGCCTCTTGCCAGCAGGCAGGTGAGCGCCAGTTTGATGGGATGTTGCTTACCTAGAATGACATTGTTGATACTCGCCAGAATCGCGTCGAGTTGGGTTTGGGCCATAAATAGTCCTGTGCCTGGAGTCCTGATTTGCCGGTGTCCTGAAGTACTGACTTCCTACTAGACAGGATAGGTTTACCATGGTTCGGCCATTTGTAGGAGACAAAAGGAAAAATTCATGCCTTGAGCGACGCGGTTTTTTATTGCAGCTTAAACAGCGTCCGGCAGTTGTTGCTGGTGGTCTCCGCGATTTCTGCGGCGGATTCATCACGTAGTTCGGCCAGTTTTTCCAGCACCTGTGGAATCATTTCCGGCGAGTTGCGCTCGCCCTGATGTCCAGCCAGGGGCATATCCGGCGCATCGGTTTCCAGCACAATGGAGGATAAAGGCAGCTCAGTGAACAGTCGCTGCAGTTTCTGCGCACGCGGATAGGTGAGCGCGCCGCCGACACCGAACAGAAATCCCTGCTGCATGTAAAACTCGGCCTGTTGCATACTGCCATTGAAGGCGTGAACAATACCGCCCCGGAGTCCGCTTGCCTGTCGCAGGACTTTCAGTACTTCATCATGCGCTTTCCTGACATGCAGGATGACCGGCAAATCGCACTGAATGGCAAGTTGAATCTGCGCTTCAAATAGAGCGGTCTGCGCTGCTTTGTCATGACCTTGAAGGAAAAAGTCGAGGCCGATTTCACCAATGGCGACAGGCCGGTGATTTTCCAGCGTCTGTTGCAGTGCTGCAATATCCCCGTCCTGATGGGCTTGCATAAACATCGGATGCAGTCCCAGTGCCGGCAACAGCATCGGATGCTGGGAGCAGGTCTCTAGCAGGGCCGGCCAGCTTCCCCGGGTCACGCCGGGAACAATGATGTGGGTCAGCCCCAGTTCGCGGCAATGATTCAGCACCTGCTCACGGTCATTATCAAAAGCGTTGAAGTCGAGATGACAGTGACTGTCAATCAGAGGCATCATAAACTTTATCCTGTTATGCAAGGGAAACAGATGTATAAGTCAGCGTCCTGTCAGGCAGTGTAGCGAATCAGAGAATGAGGCTGAAGCTGGCCCTGTTTCATATTTTTGCTACCGATTGTAGCGCTGGCATCGGGCTTATTGCCAACATTGCTGCGTCTGATCCTGTTTGCAGCTTTAATCAGTACCGGCTGGGTTGACTGGTATGCCTGTCACCATCAATCTGCCATATCAGCTGTGATCATGCTGTTGGGCGGATTGTTGGCGAGGTTGCACAACGACAGCAATATGGCTTCTATTGTGCTGGTGATATTCTTTTGCCTTGCCGTAATGCCGACTCTGCTGATGGGGTCGCTGTTGTTTGTGCTGGAAACCAGTGCTTTGGCTGAGAGTCGAAAAGCTAATTGAAGAAGGAGATGACTGGATGACAGAAGATGCCAAAAAAGCGAGTGATGCGCACGAGAGGCTGCTGTTTAACCTGTCTGTGGTGCATTTCCTGCTACCGGCAATTTTGTTCAACACAGAAGTGCTATGGCTGATCGTCGGGCTGCCGATGCTGATTTCGACCGGCATTGTTATCTCTATTATGCGGCGCGCAGCTAAAAGGGAGCAGCCAGATTTAATCTATGCCCACTGGCTGCTGGCCTGGCGCCGTGGCCGCTACCTGTTATGGTCCTATCTGATCTCTCTCGCTTTGTTCGGTTTGGGCTGGTTTTTCCTGTTGTTACAGGCAGATCAGGTAATGCGCGGTATTCAGCTTGCGGTGGTGGGCTGGTTCAGCCTGCTGCCGATCTCACTGACAATCGTGGTACTGATTATCCTGGAAACGGCCTCTCTGGCCCAGGCCCGGGAAGGTGTGATGCCGCGCCAGATCAGCTGGTGGTTTAAGGCTTGATCTGCCGTACTTCTGCCAGCCCTTCGCCGCGGGGATCACTGGCAGCTTCGGTGTCACCGTTTTGTTTGTTGACTATCACGGTTTGCATATCGCCATAGCGACGATTGAGTTGTTTAATCTCATGGCCGCGTTGTCTCAGTGCCGCTATTTCGGCTTCGCTGAATCCGTCTTTTTCCAGTTGAATGACATCGGGCAGATACTGATGATGGTAACGTGGCGCGGCAACAATCTCCTGAGCCGAATCGCCGTCGACAAAATCCAGCAGACTCAACAGCACCATGCTGATAATGCGGCTGCCGCCCGGGGTGCCGGTAATCATCAGGCGCTGATCATTTTCAATGAAAGTCGGTGACATGCTCGACAAAGGGCGCTTGTAGGGTTCAATGGCATTGGCTTTGTTACCTACCAGCCCGTAAACATTGGCAACACCTTCTTTGGCTGAAAAATCATCCATCTCATCATTAAGCAGAACGCCGGTGCCCTTGGCAACAAAGCCGGAGCCGAAGGGATAGTTGATGCTCAGCGTTGCCGCAACACGATTGCCGTGCTCATCAATAACAGAAAAATGAGTGGTGTTTTCACCTGCTGCGTCTCTCACCGGCAGCGCCTCGCTGGGCGTGGCGGTCTGATCATCAATGCTGCGACTCAGTTCGCGGCCATAGGCAGGGCTGGTGAGATAAGCGGGCACCTCAATAAAATCGGCATCGCCAAGATAACGGCTGCGATCAAAATAAGCTCGGCGCATGGCTTCCACGACCCAGTGCCTGCGCTGAGTCAGTTCCGCATTTTGCAGATCAAAATTAGCCAGCTGATTGAGGGCAATCATCAGCACAATACCACCGGAAGAGGGTAGGGCTGCGGAAGTAATCCGGTTGCCACGATAATGTCCGGTGACCGGCTCGCGCTCAATGATTTTGTAGTTACTGAGATCAGCCCGGGTCCAGATACCGCCATACTGCCGCACTGCAGTCACCAGCTTGTCGGCGATTTCGCCTTGATAAAAACCGGACGCCCCCTGACTGGCAATGGCTTTCAGCGTGTGGGCGAGATCCGGCTGGCGAATCATGGTGCCAACTTTTGGGACCTCACCGTTATCAAGAAAGATGCTGGCCGCTTCAGGATACTGACGCAGGGTATCGCGACGAAAACCGGCGAGATGCTGATAGCCCTCAGTGACTGCAAAGCCCTGTTCTGCGTAACGAATAGCCGGCTGCAGACTGGTTGTTAAAGGCAAGACACCATATTTCTGACTTAAATGTACAAGCCCCGCCGGCACACCGGGAATGCCCGCGGCCAGTGGACCGTTCAATGCTTGCTGTGGCTGAAACCGGCCCTTGGCATCCAGATACATATCCTTGTGGGCATGACCCGGTGCCATTTCACGGCCATCGATCATGACCTGATAATTATCTTCAGCACGGTGCAGCAGCCAGAAACCACCCCCGCCAAGACCGGAACCGGCCGGTTCGACCACGGCCAGCGCGGCCGTGACGGCGACCGCGGCATCAAAGGCATTACCGCCCTGTTGCAGAATCTCAAAGCCGGCTTTGGTAGCGAGCGGATGGGCGCTGGCAATCGCGGCGGGGTTAGCCTGCGCAGAAGCGGATAACGTGAAAAGACAGAGACAGAGACTGGCAATCAGAGGACGCATATCAGCTTCGCTGTTGTTTTTCTGCTGCCTGTTTGTCGGCTTCGCGGCGTTCGCGTTTTTTCTGACGATTCAGCTCTGCGGCTTCGGCTGTTTCCTGGCCGATATGGGCTTCACCCCGCAGGCGAGCCAGTTGAATCTGTTTCTCGCGTTCAGCAAAACGCCGTTTCTGATCGTCGCTGGTCTGATGATAACAATGCGGACAGCTGACGCCTTTCTGATAAAGCGGACTTTGCTTATCTTCTTCTGTAATCGGCAGGCGGCAGGCATGACATTGATCATAATCGCCTTTTTCCAGTTGATGATTAACTGTTACACGATCATCAAACACAAAGCATTCGCCTTCCCACATCGATTGTTCAGCCGGGACTTCTTCAAGATATTTAAGAATGCCACCTTCCAGGTGATACACCTCCTCAAAGCCCTGTTGTTTCAGATAAGCAGTGGATTTCTCGCAGCGAATGCCGCCGGTGCAGAACATCGCGACCTTTTTGTGCTTGCTCGGATCCAGGTGCGTTTTCACGTACTCCGGAAACTCGCGGAAGCTGTCAGTCTTGGGATTCACTGCATTTTTAAAGGTGCCGACCTGCACTTCGTAGTCGTTACGGGTATCAACCAGCAATACATCCGGTTCAGAAATCAGCTGGTTCCACTCTCCGGGTTTGACGTAGGTACCGACCACACGTTTTGGGTCAATGCCCTCGACCCCCATGGTGACAATTTCTTTTTTCAGTTTGACGCGGCTGCGCATAAACGGCGAACTGTCGGTGCGGGACTCTTTGAAGCTGATTTCAGCCAGGCGCGGATCTTGTCTCAGATAATCCAGGAGGGCATTGATGGCATCACGTGAGCCTGCGACGGTGCCGTTAATGCCTTCTCTGGCGAGCAGCAAGGTGCCACGTATGTCACGCGTGAGCATGAAATCCAGCAAAGGCTGTTTCTTTGCCTGAAAGTCATCCAGGGTGACAAATTTATAGAGGGCGCAAACGACAATCTCGGCCATGTTGGTGTTTCCTGAGGTGCTGAATAAACCTGTTATTTTACTTGGATTTAGCGGGGCTGTCCCATCAATTGACTGCGGCAGGGATAAATCGGTATCTGAGATTTTAATTTAGTCGGCACAGGCGTAATATTATCGACTAATAATAAAGCATAACCACCAAGCATTGTTTTTAAACTGGCGGGAGTGGCGCAGACATGGACGAAAAGGAACAGCTCAGACTCACCAATGACCAGTGGCAGCAGGATGATGAGCGCTGGCAGGGAGAAATCCAGTATTGGCAACATGAAACCCAGCGACTGGTGGCGTTACTGTACATGCTGGAAAAAGCGTTGCCCGAGCATTCCTCCAAGCTCGATATTCACAAAGCACGCATTGATAAACACAACGAAGATTTAAACCGTTACCGCTGTGGGCTGGAAAAACAATGTCCGCCGGCCTGTCCCTCTCATATCGAAGTTGAAAAAAACAAGCATCTGCACAAGATTATGGCGCGTAATCACAAGGATATGCAGCGCGAACATGAGATTTTCAGCAGGGAATATGACAAGAAGATGCGGCGTTTCCGGGAGCTGGCTGAACGCTTGATGAATGAGCTGGAGCCATTTAAGTAGAGGCTGTACCTGTCAAGAAAGTCGGTGGCTTCTGCACAAATGCTACGAAGACAGAAATCCCGTTTTTGAAGCCAGAAAACTTTGCCGGTTTTCCTTTTCAATAAACCGAGCTTATCCCTCTACTTTACTCGTTTGAGAGCGAGTTGTCTTGCCGTCTGACCTGTGGATCAAAACAGGTATCAGAGATTTAACTTTGCGCTGCTTCCAGCGTATTATTAAAACTAAATAACAATAAAAAAAACCACCATGCACATGTTTTATTTAACAGGCGGGAGTGGCTCATCATGAAAAGAAAAGAACAGATTCGAGACAGTAACGATAACTGGTTAGAAGAGGATCAATGCTGGCAAAAAGAACTACTTGACTGGCAATATGAAAACCAGCGATTGGTAGCTCTGCTCTACATGCTGGAAAAAGCGTTGCCGGAAAGGTCAACAAAGCTCGATATTCATAAAGCCCGGATTGATAAACACAACGAAGATTTAAGCTTCTATCGTTGTGAACTGGATGAACACTGTGTGCCAGACTGCACTTCAATTACCGAACTGGAAAAGCAAAATCAGATCCACAAAATCATCGCGCACAGTCATGAGCAGATGAAGTCTGAACATGAAACCTTCAGCGAGGAATACTTCATCAAGATGCATCGCTTTCGTGAATTAGCCGCCCGGTTGATGCACGAACTGGATGCGTTCAAGTAGGCCTTAACCTTGCCAGCTACGAACCCGGCCAGTATCTATGTGGATAAACTCTGAGCCCGGGTAATAACCGACGCCACCGACCTTCAGACCCAGTGCCGTTTTACGCAGTTCGTCGAGCTGACGGCCGGGCAGGCGGACATCAATGGCTTTGCCCTGCATGTGCAGGCTCTTCTTGGCGACACCATCACTGTTCTGGCGCAGCATTTGATTGGTTTTGGGAGAGCGGTAGCCGGAAATAACATGGAACGGTTGTTTACCATGCATTTTCTGATGCAGCAGGTTCAGCATTTCAATCAGGTTCTGATCGATTTCGTGGATATCGCCGGTACGGTGATCACGTAAAACGCGATGGATAGCCTTTAATTCGTCCGCCTGATAGCTGCCTTCCGCCCAGTAGGTGGCTTTGAGCTGTTCGCCGGTATGCAGATTCATCAGGTTGATGGAGCGTTCCGGTTGTTTCAGTACGTTGGCAAAAGCATTGGGCATCGCCAGTGTGGCTGTCGCCCCTAGTCCGATTTGCAGAAAACGGCGTCTGAATTCGCAGGTTTCACCGTCGATATAAGGGGATTTTTTGCCTTTTTTTGCCAGCATAAGGCCACCTCAGCGTTGTTCAAAATTTGAACAATTATAACCAAAAGTTTTGTTGTTACAAGAATTTAACCATCCGCTGATCACGCTTATAAGGGTCAGCGGAAAAGAAAACCTCGCCATCATAAGGCCAGACGGTGAAGTAGACAGCATAGACCGGTAACGGCTCATCCAGTTTTTCTCCCAGGTTGCGGCCGCTTTCAATTCTGCTGAGGACAGAATCGCGCGCATTGTCGCGGTTGAGGCTGAACTCGGCCAGTTCCAGGGGCTGTGCAACACGAATGCAACCAGAGCTGAAATTACGTTGTGCTTCATCAAACAAGGCTTTATCAGGGGTGTCGTGCAGATAAATATTCCACGGATTGGGAAACATGAATTTGAGTCTGCCCAATGCATTGTGCTCACCGGGTCGTTGCTGCAGACGAAACGGGAACTCATCGGCGCTCACCGCATCCCAGTTGACCATGTAGGGATCGACCGCTGTTTCAAAACCAGTCTCACGCAGGAAGACATTGAACTCATTGAGGTAAAAGTAATCTGGATTCGCTTTCTGCTTGGGCAGCAAATCACGTCTGGCAAGTTTGTGAGGCACGTTCCAGTAAGGGTTGATAACGATATGACTCATGGCGCTGCTGAAGCTTGGTGTCGAGCGGGTTTCCTTGCCCACGATGACTTTCATATTGAGTTTAATGTTATTGTTCTCGACCGCTGTCAGTTGATAACTTCCCAGGTTGACCAGCAGATAGCGCTCGCCCAGATCATCCGGCAACCAGCGGAAACGCTCCAGATTGATACGGATTTTATCGACCATGGCCTCTGCCGTTATATTCAATGCTGAGAGTGTATTTGGCCCCACAATACCGTCCTGTTTCAGGCCGTGTTTACGCTGAAAATTTTTGACCGCCTGCACCAGTCGTTCGTCGTAAAGCACAGAGCCGTCGAATTCCGGCCGGGTGAGGTAGGCATCTTCTATCGATAATCTCTCGCGCAGTGCCGGCACCGCCTCATGTTCCGCGCCGGGTTTCAACAGCAAAGGCAGACTATCCGGCAGACGTTGCCAGCCGCCGCGGGCCACATAGCGACGATACTCTGATAAGGCCCGGGTCAGCTGGTGATACTGACTCGATTGAGGCAGCAATTGATTCAGGGTGTTACGAACATGCGGACTGAGCAGGGCATTCTGCAGGATTGCAGCCGGATCGACGTCGTCACGCTCGATATGCCACTGCGGATCAGCCTTGGCCGGGTCCAGCCGGCCTATGGCCAGATCATGAATCAAATCCAGTAGGGCATCGGTCAGCAACACATCAAAATAGCGGGCGCGTTCGATAGTGTCTGTCGCAGATAACTGTTGTAACAGACTCAGATGATAGTCTTCCGGGTCAAGGCCATGCTCGGCGACGCTAGCGATAAAGTTCAGTGCCTCGCGGCCCTGATTGCTCAGCTGCTGTTGAGTGAGCCAGATAGGATCATGGTTGTCAGTGAATATTGCCAGTTGCGGGTGATCCGGCACTGGCAGATTATCGGATAGAGAATGAACCTGTAGTGATGAGCCCAGGCCCATCACCATAACAATCACAAGCAGACATTTCCTTGCCGTCACAGCGTCCTCGTCGGTGTCGCATTCTCAGTGTTAATTTGATGATCACATGCGTGCCTTGGAGGGTCAAGCCGCGCGGCGGCTGCGAACCAGCAGCCACAGGAAAAACGGGCCACCTAACAGTGTTGTGATAATGCCGACAGGTAACTCGGCCGGTGCGATAACAAGTCGTGCCAGGGTATCGCAGAGAATCAGAAACCCGCCGCCGAAAATCAGTGTGGCCGGGATCAGCCAGCGGTGATCAGTACCGATAATCAGCCGGCAGATATGCGGCACCATCATGCCGACAAAACCGATCGGACCGCACAGGGCGACAATCGCACCGACACAGAGTGAGGTGGTGAAAAACAGCAGATATCGAACCCGCTTGACCGCGACCCCACGGCTGATGGCTATATCATCGCCGGCCATCAGCAGGTTGAGTTCGCGGCTGAGCCAGATCATGATGCCGACACTGAAAGCGACTACCGGTAACAACTGCAGCAGCGACTGATAACCGCTGATGCTGAGGCCGCCCATCAGCCAGCGCAAAATCCGGAAAGAATCATTGATATTGCTGAGATACTGGGTGAACAGAATCAGACTGGAAAAGAAAAAGCTGGTGGCCACGCCGGTCAGCAGCAGGGTTTCAATCGAAAAGCTGTAATTCAGGCGGCTGATACCGTAAACAAAACTGATAGCAGCCAGCGCACCGATAAAGGCGCCGAGCGTCATGGCATCAAAGCCGAGCAGGGTGATATTGAGACCGAGCAATACAGTCAAAGCCGCTCCGAACGATGCACCACTGGCGACCCCCAGGGTGAAGGGCGTCGCCAGCGGATTATGAAACATCGCCTGGAACACCATGCCGCAGAGCGCGAGGCCGGCACCGGCGGCAAAAGCAAACAAGGTTCTGGGCAGGCGGATCTCATAAAGGATCTGTTGTCTTATCACATCATCAGCAATATCACCGAGACCGGCAAACGGAGCCAGCAGCATAACGGCAAGGGTTAATACGGAGAGCAGGGTCAGTTTCGCTGTCGTGCTCATAATGGATCCGCCAGTGCGATAGTGCGGCCGCTGCGCGGGTGGGTGACGAACACAAATTCCTGCTGATAGAGTCGCTGCAAGCGTTCCTGCTCGAGGAAGATTTCCCCCGGACCCTGCCAGGCGGCTTCACCGTCAGTCAGAGCCAGCACCTGCCGGCCTTTCTGTCCGGCGTGATTGATATCATGACTGACCTCTATCACGGTAATACCCAGTTGCTGGTTCAACCTGGCAATCACCCGGTGTACTTCCACCTGATGATGCGGGTCCAGATAGCTGGTGGGTTCGTCCAGCAGCATCACCGGCGTCTGTTGCGCCAGTGCGGCAGCAATCATGACCCGCTGACTTTCGCCGCCGCTCAAGGTGGTCATCTGACGCTGGCGGAACTGCGCTGTGTTGGTGATGCGAAGGGCATCCTCCACTGCGGCCTGGTCGTCTGGCTGCCACTCAGACAGTGCGGTGTGATGGGCATAGCGCGACATTTTGAGAAAGTCTTCCACCGCAAACGGCAGTTCGCGGCCGCTGCTCTGTGGCACATAACTGATCAGCCGGGCGAGTTCACGCTGCGAATAGCCGGAAAGCGGACGGTCATGAAATAAAATGTCGCCGCTGCTTTTATCAATAATACCCATCATGGCCTTAAGCAGACTGCTCTTACCGGCGCCATTCGGGCCGACCACGACCAGATAGTCACCGGCATCGAGGCTGAAGCTGATATCGGCTAACAGCTTTTTATCCTGCAACTGCACATGCAGCGCACTGACTTCAATCATCAGCGGCCTCATTCCAGTCCAGTTGCGGGTGCAGCAGGCGGGCAAAATCCTCTAACAGCATGAAAATTCTGGGACCCGGCACACTGGCGTAATCGCGCTGAATAATATGAACCCGACCCGCCTTCACGGCGCTGACGCTGTCTAATTGTTGCCACTGTTGCATCACAAGGGTCATATCGCTCTGGTGGTCATCGGCTTCGGGAAACACGTCGATGATAACATCCGGATTCATCCGGATGAGGCCTTCCTCGCTGACCGAGGGCACCATGACCTTTGTGCCCTGATAGACGTTGATACCGCCGGCAAGCTTGAGCAGATCATTGTAGAAGTCATGCTGACCGGCGACATAGACCGTTTCAAGCTGGTCGCTGTTAACATAATGGGCGATCGATACCAGGGTACGAATTACGGGCTGGGATTCGACTTTGGCGCGTATCGCAGCGATTTGCTGTTCAATCTCAGCCAGTAAGGCGTCTGCCTGCCGGGTATGACCGGTTTCCTGTCCGATACTGGCAATGGCAGCCTGAATGCCGAGCAGGGAAGTGTTATCGATAGTGTGGGTTTGGATACCCAGTTGATTGAGTTGCTGTCTCAGTTGCTGCTGCCCCTGCAGCAGAATGACCAGATCCGGTTTTTTCGCCACGATGGCTTCCAGGCTGGTATCGGTATAACCGCCGATAGTGGGCAGTGAGCGGGCGGCGGGTGGATAGTCGCAATAATCGGTGACGGCCACCAGTTTATCGCCCGCACCAATAGCGAAAAGCGTTTCTGTGATGCTGGGGGCGAGTGAAATGATGCGTTCAGGGCTTGCCACCGCCTTTATTTGTGGTGGTGGCTCACGCAGACTGACCAGTCCGATAATAATCAGCATTGCAGCGAAAATGATGAGCGGCCAGAATCGGCGCATGATTTATCCTAAAACGAAATCTGACATTATATGAAAGATCAGTGAGCCCTACAGCCAAGAGGAACAAAATTAAGATGACAGAATACGAGGCCATGCTGGCGCAGGCGGATCTGCTTTATGACATGGATGATATCAATCAGGCTCTGGATAAAATGGCTGAGGCTTTGACCCGTGATTATCAGAATGACACGCCGATCGTGCTCTGTGTCATGAACGGGGCCGTCATGACCACCGGGCATTTATTGCCGAGGCTGCTGTTTCCGCTGGAACTGGACTACATCCATGCCAGCCGTTATGGCGACAAAACGGTAGGAGGGGAACTGGTGTGGCAATCCGAGCCACGGATTGATTTGACCCAGCGTCATGTGCTCCTGGTTGAGGATATTTTTGATGAGGGTCTGACGCTGGCTGCCTTGCGTGAATACTGTCAGCAAGTCGGTGCCGCTTCGGTGCGTTGTGCCTGCCTGCTGGATAAAAGCCGTGACGACAAGACGGGACCCTTACCTGAATACCTGGGATTGAACGTTCCGGATCGTTATGTATTCGGTTTCGGTATGGATATGGCCGGTTACTGGCGTAACCTGCCGGCAATTTATGCAGTCAGGGAGTCATGAGCATGATCGGAATTATTGGAGGCAGCGGTCTGACGCAGTATCCGGGACTTCAAATCGATGAAAACCGCGATATGGATACGGCTTATGGCATGCCGTCGGCGCCATTGAAACTCGGCCATCTCAACGGCCAGCAGGTCGTGTTCCTGCCCCGTCATGGCGACAAACATCAAATCGCGCCGCACCGGGTTAATTACCGCGCCAATATTGATGCTTTAAAACAGCTCGGTGTAACGCATATTCTGGCGGTAGCGGCCGTGGGCGGTATCAGTGAACAATATGGGCCGGGTACGCTGGCCGTGCCTGACCAGATTATTGATTACACCCATGGTCGCGAACAGAGCTTTTTCAGTGATGCCTTCAGCGCGGATAAGCATATCGATTTCACCTATCCCTATCATCCTGCACTGCGGGCTGCAATCCTGGCAGTGGCTGGTGAACTGCATCTTAGTCCGATCGATGGTGGAGTTTATGGCGCGGTGCAGGGGCCACGTCTAGAAACCGCCGCTGAAATCCGGCGTATGGCGAGAGATGGCTGTGACCTGGTAGGGATGACCGGAATGCCGGAAGCCTATCTCGCCAAGGAAGCCGGCATCCATTATGCCACCTTGGCGGTGGTCGCCAACTGGGCGGCGGGTGTGACTGATTCCGAACTCAGCATGGCTGACATCGAGCGGACACTGGCTGCCGGTATTGATCATGTGCAGGCAGTGATTGCCGGTGTTATTGGCCTTCAGTCGCTTCGCTGACTTCCGGCAGGGAATAGCTTTCCGGTGTTTTGGAAACCGCTGATGCCGGTGCAGCAACCGGGGTCAGCTGTAAAATCGCTGCAATACGCGGATGGTCAAAGTAGATCAACTGTTTGGATTTAATCCGGCGGATTTGTGACAGATGTGGATTTCGGGGCCCGCCCAGATCCACACCTTCCGGTGCTGCCGTTCCCCAGTTGCTGGTAGTGCTGCCGTTTTCCTTGAACCACAAATCTATATCCGCGTGCAGGTAATTGACGCGATAGAGCTTCAGCGCGCCTTCTACCAGACCATTATCGGAGTTGATCTGAATCGAACGGGCGCTGCCTTTACTCAGCATCGGTTGCTGCCAGGCTTTGTGGTAATGAACCCGGTAATTCGATGAATTCTGCAGTCGCTGAGCGACGCCTGCGAGAGTTTCCACCCGGGCGGGCTGAATCTGATTATTCGCCATTTGCGGGCTAAGGCTGCCACTGCGGATATTGTTCATCACCGGCCAGTGCTCGGCGTTGGCACCGCTAAATCGTTCGAAAACGATCAGTTCAACGTGATACCACTGCTGGGCAAAGGCGCTGGCGCTTATAAAACAAAGCGTCGCGAACAGGACGAGTCGGGCAAAAAGCGTATTGAGATTCATGGCAACCTTAAAGTCTGGGCTCAGGCTTATTGTCCATCGAATAACAGGCAATATTCAAGTGACGTTCACCGCTCTTTTGCTGCTATTATCGACCTGATCAGTGCTGATTAATACTGAAGCGCAAGTAGATGGAGGAAGTTTCAAGCCTTGTCTTTGCCTTTTTATCAGTACTCAGTATGGTTGTGTGGCGGCGCTATTACCTCAACAACCAGACTCTCAGCGGCATAGCCCGCCTCAACTGTCGCACTGAGGAGTATATCGGCAGGCTGATCACCCTGCGGACAAGAATAATAGATGGTATCGACAAGATTTGACTGGATGACTCAAGCTGGAAACTACAGTGGCTGGATTGCCCTGCAAGTTAAAAAGTGCGTATTGTGGCATCGGGTCATGTCGTTTTCAGCGTCGAACCTGAGGAATGAAACTGACAGCATTCATGGAAAAGCATCGAAGCCTGTCACGCTGCTGATTACGGCGCTTAATCTTTTGCACCGGGAGTAGCGTGATGGCAGCGAACCAGGTCCAGACAACGCTGATTGATTTATTGCGTCATGGTGAAGCGGAGGGTGGCGAGCAATACCGCGGCCAGAAAGATTTGGCCCTGAGTCCCACTGGCTGGATGCAGCTGCGCAGCCAGATCCCGGTTAATATGCCCTGGCAGCAAATTGTGACTTCGCCGCTGTTGCGCTGTGCTGACTTTGCTGAGGACCTGGCAAGACAAACCGGTCTGCTCCTGGCGTATGAACCCAGATTGATCGAGCGCTCGATGGGAGAATGGGAGGGCCGCAGTGCGACGGAACTCAGACAGCAGGATAACGACGCAGTGGAAGCCTACTATCGCGATCCGGTCAGTTTCACCCCGCCTGGTGCTGAACCGCTTAAAGCTTTTCAGCAACGTGTGCTGGCGGCCTGGCAGGATATTTTGCTGGAACATCCGCAGCGACATCTGCTGGTGGTTACCCACGCTGGCTGTATCCGCATTATTCTGGCGCAGGTCTTAAAGATGCCGTTACAGGCCATTCCACGCTTGGCGGTGCCCTACGCCGGTCTCAGCAGAATAGAGATTCGTGGCAGCGGCAAGGCAGCCAGGGTGCAATTGAAGTTTCATGCAGGACAAAAATGACAGCGTTTTTTAACAGTGAACTCAGCCAGCAGCAGTTTCTGACCCAGTTCTGGCAGAAGAAACCTTTACTGATCCGTCAGGCCCTGCCGGGGTTTGACCCGCTTCTGAGTATTGAAGAGCTGGCCGGGCTCGCCTGTGAAGAAGACATAGAATCACGGCTGATAGAAGAAACCGGTGAAGCAGGACCGTGGCAATGCCGTCACGGACCTTTCAGCGACAGCGATTTTGCTGCTTTGCCAGCTTCTCACTGGACCTTGCTGGTTCAGGATGTCGATAAACATGTGCCGGAACTAGCACCCATTATGCGTCGTTTCAGCTTTGTTCCGGAATGGCGCCGGGATGATTTAATGGTCAGTTTTGCGCCTGTCGGCGGCAGTGTCGGCCCGCATACTGATGGGTACGATGTGTTCCTGTTACAGGCTTTAGGCAGTCGCCGCTGGCAAATCAGCCATGAACCCCTGCAGGAAGCGGAGTTTATTGACGGACTGGAGTTAAAAATTCTGCGCGAATTTGACGCTGATGAAAGCTGGGATCTGCAGCCGGGCGATATGCTTTATCTGCCGCCCCATTTCGCCCATCACGGCGTTGCCCTCAATGACTGTATGACTTTCTCGATTGGCTTTCGGGCGCCGACCCAACTGGAAATGCTCGATGCCTTTATGCAGACCCTGACCGATCAGGCTGGCGGTCAGCAGCGCTACCGTGATCCTGGCTTACAGGTGGCTGAGGATGACAGGTTGATTGACGCAGCCGCACTCAGCCGTTTTAAACAGAGCCTGATGAATGTGATTGAACAGTCTGATAACTGGATCAGTGATGCCGTCGGCAGACTGATGACCGAAACCAAGCCCAGCCTGCTGTTTCTGGCTGATCTCAACAGCAGTGAACCGCTGGAAGAATCCGGACTCAGTGAAAAAATGCTGGGGGGTGAACGATTGGTGCGTAACAGCTATATCCGTCTAGCCTGGCTGGAGACTGAAGACGACTTCAGGGTTTATGCCGCCGGTGAGGGTGTCAGTGTGGCTAAACAGGCCTCCGAAGCGTTGCCGGTTTTGACCGGTGACAAGCCTATCGCCCTTGATGAGTTGAAAGCTTTGCGTGAGCAGCCTACAGCGCTCTCAGCCCTGTGCGCTCTGGTGGGCCTTGGGGCCTGGCACTGGGATGAACCTGAATAATAGCCGTTACTCAGACTTTACGTGCCCGCTTGAATACGGTTTTGTGGCATCTGGGGCAGGGCGGAATACGGCTGGTTTTCTTGAAATGCATTTCGCAGCCGCAATCAGTGCAGACCAGGGTGCCGACCGCTGCTATCTCGCCGGTATGATATTCCTGTGACCATCTGGCCTGGCTGGCAAGCCGGTTCCACTCCAGACGGGTTTTATCAGCAGCCCGGGCAAACAGCTCCAGCATGCGTTCCTCAACCAGCCGCAGATCAAAACTGAACCAGCTGGACAGTTCCTTGCCGGTCTTATCGAGATAATCTGCGGCTTCATGCAGGTCGCGTTTGACGTAAGCGGCGACTCTGTCGGCTTCTTCGGCAGTCAGCTCCCGCAGTTCCACTGCCCGTTGACGGGCTTTGTCGATGTTGCGCTGCAGAGTGGGCATGGTCTGCTCTTCAGCGTCGTCTAGCAGATCATGTACCCGTGCCATCATTTTGTCGTAAGCGTCGACCAATTTTTTGTCAAAATTGTTCTGTTCCATCGCATTACTCCTTTAAACATCAGGCTTTTTAAGATAACTTAGCACAAATTAATGCATCCAAGGGGGCCATTTTGAACACATTTCGCGGGGTTTTTCTGGTCGGTTTTCTGGCCTGTCTGAGCATGTTGCTGATTGCCGGTTATTTCCAGTTTATCGAACACCTTGATCCCTGTCCCCTCTGCATTCTGCAGCGGATCATGGTACTGGCAGTGGGGGTGATATTCCTGCTCGGTGCCATCCATAACCCCGTCAATACCGGTCGCCGGATTTATGGCTTTCTGGTGGTGCTGTTTGCGGCTATCGGCGCAGCGATAGCCGGACGCCATGTCTGGCTGCAGCAACTGCCAGCGGATCAGGTGCCGACCTGTGGGCCGGGGCTCAATTTTATTGTCGAGAATTTTCCACTGAACCAGGCGATAGACATGGTGTTGAGAGGCTCAGGCGAATGCGCCGACGTCATGTGGACATTCCTGGGCCTGAGCATTCCCGGCTGGACCCTGGTTGCATTTGTAGTGATGATTCTGATGGGCCTGAGTCAACTGTTTGGCAAACACAAACAGCCCGACTTCATTTGAGGTCGGTCTGAGCCTGTCGGAATATTTCAGCGGCGGGGGAGCGGCGTTGAGGCCATGTCAGGCCTGGCTGATAATCAGCGTGCGCGGTAGACGATGCGGCCTTTGCTGAGATCGTAGGGAGTTAGCTGAACAGTCACTTTATCGCCAGTCAGAATGCGGATGTAGTTTTTACGCATTTTGCCGGAGATGTGGGCTGTGACCACATGCCCGTTTTCCAGTTCAACACGGAAAGTCGTGTTAGGCATGGTATCGATAACTGTGCCTTCAAATTCAATATGATCTTCTTTTGCCATAAACTCTCATGAACCTTGGGGTTAAAAAGATCATTTTGCCGTAATATCACTGATTATTCAAAGCTTTTATCTAATTTACGCCAATTGGACTGATAAGCTTCAAGTGCAGAAAAGCGTGTTTTGTAACGCATTTTGGGGCTTTCTTCTATCCAGTAACCTAAATAAAGCCATGTCAGGCCATAGTTTCTTGCCAGTTCTATCTGCTTGAGAATCGCGAAGGTGCCCAGTCCCCGCTTGGGCATATCCGGATCAAAGAAGGTATAGAAAGCGGAAGCACCGTCATTGATAAAATCGGTCACCGCGACAGCAACCAGTTGTTCATCCAGGCGGAATTCGATAAATGCCGTGTCACACCAGCTGCTGGTCAGGAAGTTGATATAACTGTCGCTGCTGGGATTATCCATACCGCCGCCCGGATGCCGACCTGACAGATAACGGCGGTAGAGTTCAAAATGCTCATAATTGAATTCGGCCGGCCGCACCCGTATATCGATATCACTGTTTTGCTTGAGACAACGCCGCTGACTGCGGTTAGGTCTGAACTGTCTAAGGTCGATCCTGACCGGTACACAGGCTTCACAATCCGGACAGAAAGGCCGGTAGATATGATCACCGCTACGGCGGAAGCCATGCTGGATAAGATGGCTGTAGAGCTCTTTGCTGGCCGGCTTATTGGGATCAGGATAGATATTTCTTGCCCGTCTCCCTTCCAGGTAGGAGCAGGCGTGAGGTTGATCCTGATAGAAGTCGAGACTCATAAGCTTATCGGCAGATCCGGATCAATGTGCCAGGGCGACTCCACCCCGGACTGAAGACAAAGCTGCTGAAGCTGACCGATGAAATCTTTCCGGGGTATTTCTTCAGCCCCCATCCGAGCCAGGTGGTCGGAGTAGATCTGGCAATCGATCATTGGCATATCCCAACGCGCGAGTTGCTGACACAAAGCGACCAGTGCAATTTTGGAACTGTCAGTGACAAAACTGAACATGGATTCTCCGAAAAAAGCTTTACCGATTGCCACACCATAGAGACCACCCACCAGTCGATTTTGTTGCCAGCATTCGACACTGTGGGCATAACCCAGCGCATGCAGTTCGTTATAGGCCTTGATCATCTCCTCATGAATCCAGGTACGGTTGTCGGGATCAGTCGGTTGATTAGCCCTGGGTGCTGAGCAGGCATGCATGACGCGCTCGAAAGCCTGGTCAAATGTGACAGTAAAAGCCTGTTTACGCAGCTGCCGGTTCAGACTTTTGCTGATATGGACACTGTCGGTATAGAGCACCATACGAGGATCCGGACACCACCAGAGAATGGGATCATTTTTATTGAACCAGGGGAAAATACCGTGCCGATAGGCATCCAGCAGCCTTTCGGCAGATAAATCGCCACCGGCAGCCAGTAAACCGTGCTCAGTCGCCTGTTCAACTGGCGGAAAGCGACTTTGTGTTGTGGCCGCTAACCAAGTGATAGACATAAAATCAATCTTGCAGTTGTAAATTCAGTTCTTTAGCCCAGTCTATTGAATCCAGGTAGGTTCTGACCAGTACTTCTTTAGGGATAGGCGAATGCTGCAATGCCTGCCAATGACCACGTTCGTATTCCAGCGTGTCATGTAAAGCAAAGCCGGCCGGACCTTTTTGCTCGATCAGTGCGGTTTTTAGCTCGGCAGACAGCGGCAGCCGCTCAATGATTTGAGGCATAGGCCGGTCCATGATCGCATCCAGCGTTGAAAACAGGCCGGCGGCAAAAAAGGTGTCAGACTGACCTTTGTAGTATTTGGCCAGCAGTTCACACATCCGCGCCCTGATCATCGCCACACTGCGCAATTCATTGGGCTTGTCATCCATGCCTGACAGGCATAGCAGACTGGCCCAGGTTTTGACTTTATTGATACCGAGCATCATCACCGCCTGTTTGGTACTGCTGACTTCACGAGGCAACCCGAAAAAGGCGGAATTGATAAGACGCAGCAGCTTGTAGCTGAGGCTGACATCCTGGTTGATGGTGTCTGCCAGAGCATCCGGTTCAACATCCGGCTCCTGTAATTTTACCAGCAGTTCCATCAGCGTCTGCTGCGACGGACCAATCGCTTTTTTGTCACTGGCTTGAGGCAGGGTATAGAAAAAGCCCTGCAGCAAGTCCACATCGTGGGCTCTGCAAAACTGGTATTGAGCGCCGGCGTTGACATTGGTAGCGCACAGCACACTGTGACGTTGCCGCCATTGCGGCAGGTGTTCAGACAGATACTGCGGCTGGAACTGATCCATATCGATAAGCAGCGTCTGGGTGCGTCTTTCCCGGCTAAGGTCAGCATGTCCGGCAAAACTGAAGGCGGTGTTGTTGAACTTCGGTAAATCGGCACCGTTAATATCGAGTGTCAGTGACATACCGATGTTGGGTAGATTCAAAAGCGCATTTTGCCAGGATTCGGGAATGGTCAGCAGGGCTTTTTGCCGGTGACTGATAGCCTGCAGAATGCCTGGAAGCTGGTTAATGAAGTCCGGCACCGGTAAATCATCATCCAGTTTGTTGCCATCGAGGCCGAGAAAAGAGAGGTGATAGCTGTCGACATCAAGCCGGTTGGGAATAAACAGGGGCTGACGGTGAATGACGCCGGAGAAAGTCTTAAGCAACTCAAAAGGCGCAGCATGTTGGGCCATAGGCGGATGCTCTCTTTAAACAGGTAACCTCAAATCGATTCGCGACCTGAGAACGCATGTGACAGTGTACCACTGTCAATAAACTCAAGCTCTCCGCCTAGTGGAATTCCGTGAGCCAGTCGAGTAACTTTAATCTGCCGCGCGCGGGCCAGTTCACTGATGTAATGAGCGGTGGCTTCACCTTCCACGGTCGGGTTGGTAGCCAGGATCAGTTCTTCTATCTGGCCTTCGTCCAGCCATTCAGCCAGTCTGGGAATGCCCAGTGATTCCGGGCCTATGCCATCCAGCGGTGACAGATGACCTGAGAGTACGAAGTACTGGCCCTGATAGTGTGTAGCCTGTTCGATAGCGAGCACATCACTGGGCATCTCCACCACACAAATCATGTCCTGTTGACGGCGGTCATCCCGGCAGCGGACACAGATTTCGCTCTCGCACAGAATCCGGCAGCGCTGACAATGACGCACATTATTGAGCGCCGCCTGCAGGGCCTTGCCAAGCCGCTCAGCACCATCACGATTGCGTTCCAGCAGATTGAAAGTCATGCGCTGGGCAGACTTCGGGCCCACGCCGGGTAAACAGCGAAGGGCCTGAATCAGTTCATCAATGCTGGGACCGAGACTCGCCATAGTGCGGGCTTAGAATGGCATTTTCATGCCAGGTGGCATCATACCGGCCATCCGATCCTGAGTGGTCTGTTCCACCTGGCGGTTGGCGTCATTGACGGCAGCCGCAATCAGATCTTCCAGCATTTCTTTGTCATCCTGGTAAAGCGCGTCTTCGATTTCGATACGTTTGACGTCGTGTTTACCGGTCATGGTGACTTTCACCATGCCGCCGCCAGCCTGACCGACGACTTCCATCTGGGCCAGTTCCTGCTGGGCTTTTTCCATATTGGCCTGCATTTGCTGGGCCTGTTTCATCAGGTTGCCTAATCCACCTTTCATGGCAATTCCTCTTGTTAATCGATAGGTTTGATTGATTGCTCAATTATACGGGCATTAAAGGTATTTTTGATGAATTCCACTGCCGGATCATTTTGGATTGCATCAACCGCCCGCTGCTGTTTCTCAGCGGCCTGTTCAGCGCGCTCGACTGCCAGTGTCGGACCAGCCTGCACATTGTCTGTTGGATCGGCAAACACCAGCTTGAGTTCCTGCCCCAGTTTTTTTGACAGGGCAGCCTGCAGCCTTTGCCTGGATTTATCGGTGGCCAGATGGCCGAGCTCGGATGACAGCGATAAATGCACAGCCTGTTGTTCAGTGCGGATCAAGGCACTGTTTTCAGCTAGCTGTCGAGTCAGCGCCGAGAGTTTCAACTCGGCAATGATCTGGGTCCAGTTGGCCGGAGATAAGTCCACCGAAATCAGCGTGTCAGCAGTGACTGTCTCGGTGTCGATTTCAGTCGCCTGAACCGCGGCGGGTTCCGGCTCTGGCTCATTAAGCGCAATGGCAGCAGATGACGCTGACTGCTGCACAGGTTCAGCAGCGGGCTCTGGCGCCGGTGGAACAGCTGCCGGTGAGGCAACAGTATCCTGACCGGAATTAGCCTGTTTCAGTGCTTCTCTGGCGGAAGTGGGGCTGGCTTCAGAAGACACGGCCTTTGACACCGGCGGTGAAGTCACGGCCGGTTTACTGGGCGAGGGCGACTTTTTTAGCGTCTGATCTCCCGTATCGGGGGCGGACGGTGTCAGGGGTTGGAAGCTCAGCATTCTGAGCAGGGTCATTTCAAAACCGCTTTGCGGGTCGGCGGCCCATGACAGATCGCGTTTACCATTCAGCGCGATCTGATACAGCAGCTGTATGGTTTCCGGGTCGAAGTCTTTGGCCAGTTCTGCCAGTTGCGGTGACAGCGACTCGGGCATATCCATGTCCGGCACCAGTTGCAAGGTCGCGATTTGCTGTAATGCGCCCAGTAATAAATCCAGTACAACCGAAAAATCTCGCCCCAGCGCTGCCAGTTCGGCAGCTTGTGTCAGCAGCGCTTTAGCATCCTGCTGCAACAGAGCATCAAGTAATGTAGTGAGCTGATCCTGGCTGATGCTGCCCAGCATCTGAAAAATGGTGTCGCTGCTGACTTCTCCGCCACCAAAGGCGATAGCCTGATCCAGCAAGCTCAGCGCATCACGCATACTGCCATCGGCGGCGCGGGCAAGTTGGGTCAGGGCTTCGCTCTCAAACTGGATTTGTTCCTGCTGCAGAATAAAGGCGAGATGTTCACTGATTTGCGTTAAATCGAGACGGCGCAGATTGAATTGCAGACAACGCGACAGAATGGTCACCGGCAGCTTTTGCGGATCGGTGGTGGCAAACAGGAATTTAACGTGCGGTGGCGGCTCTTCCAGGGTTTTCAGCAGCGCATTGAAACTGCTGGTTGAGAGCATGTGTACTTCGTCGATCAGGTAAACCTTGTAGCGGCCACGGCTGGGCGCGTACTGCACATTGTCCAGCAGTTCACGGGTATCATCGACCTTGGTGCGGGAAGCGGCATCGACTTCAATCAGGTCGACAAAGCGGCCGTTATCGACTTCGGTACAGCTCTGGCATTCGCCGCAGGGGGTCGAGCTGATGCCCTGTTCACAGTTCAGGGATTTGGCGAGGATGCGCGCCAGCGTGGTTTTACCAACACCACGGGTACCGGAGAACAGAAAAGCATGATGCAGACGGTTCTGATCAAGGCCGTTAATCAGGGCGCGCAGCACATGTTGCTGCCCTACGACTTCCGCAAAGGATTTAGGTCGCCACTTGCGGGCCAGTACCAGATAACTCATCAGCTATGCATTGACCTTGTCCAATAAGGGTGGTGACCCACACCAGCCGGATCTCGGCGCCCGAGTCCGAAGGCTCCGCTGCTCCCTTCCGGGCCTGACGGGTTAACCAACATATCGTCGCGAGGAGACCGATGCAGGCCACCATTGAGGCGACTATTCTATGCGTTAACTGTCAGTTTTTCCATCACTGGATTGCAATTCCAGCCTGCACCACAGCATAAACAAGCACTTAGATTTCTGCTGATGAGGTTGATGCGAAAAGCCGGACTGATTTGCGCAATCAATCCAGAGGTAAAAAAGCTGATGTGAATCACATTGCTGCCGATAACCATAGTGGTGTCATTTATGTAAAACTGTGTGGCGGCGTTGTCGAACAGTAATAGGGAAGGAAGTCGTTTAATGCGGAGTAGAGCGTGCTGTTTTTAAAACGCCAGTCATTTAGCGCACTAGCCTCTAATCTAGTCGTTTTTCTTCTCTATCTGGCAAGCGGCTGGCTCAGTCTGCAGATTTCTGCCATCAATACATTCACCGCCGTGATTTTCTTCCCGGCGGGTGTGGCGCTGGCCGCTTGTCTGAGTTATCGCTTTCATCAGGTTTTGCCGGGTATTTTCCTGGGTGCCTACCTGCTCAATCTGTTTTTTACCCAGACTCAGCATGTGCTGACTCCGGCGGGGCATGTGCTGCCACTTGTCATCGCTACAGCTTCCAGTCTGCAGGCAGTGATAGGCAGTATGGCTATCAGACGCTTTGTCAGTGCCGATTTTACACTCAGTCATGAGCGTGAAATATTACGCTTTATTGTCAGCGTGCCGCTGATTAGTCTTATCAGCGCCAGCCTCAGTGTCACTGCGTTATCGCTGCATCGGGATGGTGTCGATATTTTTCTGGCTAACTGGGCCGGCTGGTGGGCAGGGGATTCACTGGGGATTCTGATTGCATTGCCACTGGTGATGAGCTTCTGTGGACAGCCACGCAAAATCTGGCGCAGTCGGCGTTGGCTAATGAGTGTCCAGCTTACAGTTTCTTTGCTGATCATCGTCGCGTTAACTTATGAAATCCGGCAATTTGAAAACCGCCGTCTTGATGATCGTTTCAAAATCCGTACCCAGGAAGTCGGCACGCTGTTTCGCGTCGCTTTGCGATCTGAAGAATTGATACAAGAGAGTGTGGCGCAGTTATTCGCCTCATCGGATGAGGTGACTCGTGAGGAGTTCAGAGAGTTTGTGAGCTGGAGTACCGGCTTCGATCAGCAGCATATTCAGGTGGTTGAATGGCTGCCCAAAATCACCCATGCTGAACGTGCCGCCTATGAGCAGCAGCAACAGGCTTACTTCGGTGCTGATTTTGCTATCACCGAATTTGTCGATAAAGGCGTGTTGGGACCGGCGTCACCGCGTGAGGTCTATTTCCCCATCACTTTCCTGGAACCGGAATGGGATAACAAACCGGCGCAGGGCTTTGATCCCAGCTCATCGACGATCTCAAACGAAGTTATTCAGAGTGCCATTAAAACCGGCGAACCCAGAGCAAGAAGCCCGCTGAAAATTCTGCGTGATAAAACCCGAGTTGAGGCGCTTATTCTCTACCGGGCGGTTTACCAGCGACCCAGTGGCAAAATGACGCTGGATCCGGCCGGTGGAGAGGTTGCAGGGCTGGTCAATATGGTCATCCGGATTGAGGATTTCATTAAAGATATTCTGCGTAATAGTGAAAATCCCGATTTCACATTGCAATGGCTGGACGTGGCCACCGGTGATTTTTATTACCGGCAACCAGCAAACACAGATTTGGCAATGACACATGAAGTGCCTTTTGAGTTGGCCGGCCGTCAGATGAAGTTGATTTTTAATCCCACACCGCATTATCTGGAAACCAATCAATCCAACCTTGCCAATCTGGCGCTGATAGGTGGCTTCCTGCTGGCCGGACTGTTTTCCCTGCTGTTTCTCAGCATTACCGGGCGCACCTATCGAATTGCAGCAGAAGTGCATCAACGTACCGAGGAATTATCACAGGCCACTGAACGGGCGCAGGAATCAGAACGGCGGATCCGGGATGTGCTGGAAAACATGCGTGAAACCGAGCAGAAACTGCTGCTCTCTGACGTCGCATTTAATTCCACCAGTGAAGCTATGATGATTACCGATGCGATGAAACGGGTGATTGCCGTCAACTCGGCATTTACCCAGATGACCGGTTATGAAGAAGCCGAAGTGGTGGGACAGTATCCGGATTTCCTGGTGACCGGCCTCAGTGAAAAAGACTACCAGCAGTTTTCCGAGACTTTCTGGCAAGTCATGAACACCGAGGGTATCTGGCGCGGTGAAGTACAAAGCCAGCATAAAAACGGTCAGGCTTTTCCTGCTTACCTGTCGATGTCGGCGGTTTATGACGCCGAGCACAATCTGACTAACATGGTGGCCGTGTTTGCCGATATTTCAGAGGTCAAACAGGCACAGGCGACGATTGAACGCCATGCCAACTATGACACACTGACCGAACTGCCTAACCGCCGACTGTTTACAGACCGGCTGGAGCAGGCAATTCGTCGTGCTCATCGTGATAATGAAAAGCTGTGCCTGATGTTTCTGGATCTGGACCGTTTCAAGGATGTCAATGACACGCTGGGTCATGAATTCGGCGATGAATTACTGCGGCAGATGGCAGTCCGAATCCAGACTTGTGTGCGCGAGGTGGATACCGTTGCCAGGCTGGGCGGAGATGAGTTCACCATAATTCTCAGCGATTTCGATAATAAGAGCGATGCGGTGAATATCGCCCGTAAGCTCATCACGGAAATAGAAAAGCCGATCACAATTAAGGAACAGACGCTGCGGGTGACCACCAGTATCGGTGTCACTTTCTATCCGGATGATGCGCTGGAAACCGGCATGCTGATCCAGAATGCGGACCGGTCGATGTATGCCGCCAAGGATATGGGCGGCAGTGCCTTTAAATTTTATACTTCGGAACTTGAATCCAGTTGGCGTTCGAGAACATTCATTCTCAATGAGCTGGAAGCGGCCATCGAGAAAGGCGAAATCGAAGTGTATTACCAGCCCCTGATTCCTGCGGCGACACAGGACAGTGTCATCAGTGCCGAGGCGCTGGTCCGCTGGCAGCATCCCGAACGCGGCCTGATCACACCGGCGGAATTTCTGCCTCAGGCCGAGCGTATGGGCATGATTGAGAAGATCGATGACTTTGTGTTCAGTCAGGTCTGCAGGCAGATTAAAGCCTGGCAGGTACATGGCGTCGGCGATATTTATGTATCGGTTAACCGTTCAGCCCACAACTTCGGCAACCAGCGCGGTCGACTTGACTGGCTGGCCTTTATTAAAGCGCAGGGCATTAATGCCAATCAGGTCACGCTGGAAATCACCGAAAGTGTGTTGATGCAGAGACATGCCGAAAGCCGCCATCTGCTGAAAAAACTGCGTCAGGCCGATGTGCAGATTGCCGTGGATGATTTCGGTACCGGTTATTCTTCGCTGTCCTATCTGAAAGAGCTGGATGTCGATTATCTTAAAATCGATCGCTCTTTTATCCGGGATCTGGAATCGGATGAAAGTGACCGTGCCATCATCGAAGCCATTACTGAAATGGCGAGAAGACTGGGAATACAGGTCATTGCCGAAGGTGTAGAAACCGAAAATCAGCGCGACATTCTGCAGCAGATAGGTTGCCACTGGTTGCAAGGCTATTATTTCGCCAAACCGATGTCTGTCAGTGAGTTTGAACAGTTTATCCGCCAAAATACGTTGACTGATAGGCAGGTCGATAAAAAGCCGGGTTCGGCAAGTGATTGAATTTTTAGGTTCTTTTGACGGAGCGATGCTAATTGTTTAGACTTGGCCGCTTTTGCGGGAAGCAAGCAGCAATGAAATTAAGTCCACCCTAGCAGCAACACGCCCGGGCATTCTCCCTGCCCAAATCGCCTGCCTGGCAGGTTTCTTGTCCTCTCGACAAGCACTCAATATTCAGCAAACAACAGGAATAGTTTATGTTTCAGAATTGGAGAAATGACTGGTTCTCTAATGTTCGTGGCGATCTGCTTGCCGGTACGGTCGTTGCCCTGGCTTTGATTCCCGAAGCCATCGCCTTTTCCATCATTGCTGGCGTTGATCCTAAAGTCGGTCTTTACGCCTCATTCTGCATCGCTGTCATTATCGCTTTCACCGGGGGACGTCCCGGTATGATTTCGGCAGCGACCGGGGCGATGGCGCTGCTGATGGTCACTCTGGTTAAGGAGCATGGTCTGGAGTATCTGCTGGCCGCAACGCTACTGACCGGTGTGCTGCAGATAGGCGCCGGCTATTTCAAGCTGGGTGACTTGATGCGCTTTGTGTCACGATCGGTCGTTACCGGTTTTGTCAATGCGCTGGCGATTCTCATTTTTATGGCGCAACTCCCCGAACTGACCAATGTGACCTGGCATGTGTATGCGATGACCGCCGCCGGGCTCGGTATCATCTATCTGTTCCCGCTGCTGCCTCGCATCGGAAAAGTCATACCTTCGCCGCTTGTCACTATCGTGTTGATGACACTGGTCGCGATAGTGCTGCAACTGGATATCCGCACTGTCGGCGATATGGGTGAGCTGCCGGATACCTTGCCCATCTTACTGTGGCCGGATGTACCGCTTAATTTCGAAACACTGGCCATCATTTTCCCGTATTCGGTCGGCCTAGCGGTGGTCGGTCTGCTAGAATCGATGATGACCGCGACCATCATTGATGATCTGACCGATACCGGCAGTGACAAGAACCGCGAGTGTAAAGGTCAGGGCATTGCCAATATCGGTGCCGGTCTGTTCGGTGGTATGGCCGGTTGCGCCATGATTGGCCAGTCGGTCATCAACGTGAAATCGGGGGGGCGGGGTCGTTTATCCACATTTGTTGCCGGCCTGTTTCTGATTGTCATGGTGGTGTTTCTGGATGACTGGATTAAACAGATCCCGATGGCGGCGCTGGTCGCAGTAATGATTATGGTCTCGATCGGTACTTTCTCCTGGGATTCGCTCAGGGATATGAAAAAGCACCCGCTGTCGACCAATGTGGTGATGGTGTCGACAGTGGTGGTCGTAGTCGCCACCCATAATCTGGCCATTGGTGTGTTTGTCGGTGTGCTGCTGGCGTCGCTGTTCTTTGCCAACAAAGTCGGTCACTTCCTGATTATTAAAACTGAGGCGAACGAACAGGAAACCGAGCGCGGCTACCGCATTATTGGCCAGGTATTTTTTGCCTCATCGGATAAATTCACCTCAGCTTTTGATTTCAAGGAGGCGCTGGATAAGGTCACTATCGATCTGAGCCAGGCGCATTTCTGGGATATCACTTCGGTAACGGCACTGGATAAGGTGGTGATTAAATTCCGCCGTGAAGGTACAGAGGTGGAACTGATTGGCATGAACGAGGCGAGCGCGACCATCGTTGACCGCTTCGGCGTGCATGACAAGCCTGAAGAAGTCGAGAAAATACTCGCCGGACATTAAGGAGTGAGAAATGAGCAAAGTCATAGCCTGTATCGATGGTTCGCAAGTGGCGAAGGATGTCTGCGATGCCGCTGCCTGGGCCAGTCTGAAAATGAAAGCGCCGCTGGATTTGCTGCATGTGCTGGATAAGGATGAATACCCCAAAATCGACCAGCATAGTGATTTGTCCGGCAATATTGGCCTTGGCAGTCGTGAACACCTGCTGCAAGAGCTGACTGAACTGGATGCCAGGCGCAGCAAGCTGGCGCTGGAGCACGGTAAACATATGCTGGAGGATGCCAGAAAGCGTGTGGAAACCGATGGAGTAGTGACAGTCAGCACCCACCAGCGTCATGGCAGTTTGCTGGAAACCCTGCAGGAAGCGGAACTGGATATGCGTTTGCTGGTGATGGGCCGCCAGGGTGAGGCGCATGATAATCAGGCCCATAGCCTTGGCAGTCATCTGGAAAATGTCGTCCGTGCGATGCAAAAACCGATTCTGGTGGCAGTGCCGGGCTTTAAAGCGCCGACACGCTTTATGTTTGCCTATGATGGCAGTAAAACCGCACAGAAAGCCTTAGACAAACTCGTGCAGAGTCCGTTACTGAAAGGTCTGGAATGTCATCTGGTGATGGTGGCCGAGGAAGACGATAAGCATGTGGGCGACCTGAAACTGGCCGAAGACAAGCTGAAGGCGGCCGGTTACCAAGTCAACACTGCACTGGAACAGGGCGATGTGCAGCCCTTGTTATCCAATTATCAACAACAACACGGCATAGATTTGCTTGTGATGGGGGCTTACGGCCATTCGCGCATCCGTCAATTCCTGGTAGGCAGTAATACCGCCAAGATGGTGCGCCTGAGTGATGTGTCTATGCTACTGCTTCGTTAACAGCGGTGCATGTCGGATATTTTATGAGCTGATTAGACCGCTAATATATTAAGCCTTAATCGAGTCACTCCCCTTCCCTGAGAGAAGGGGAGTGGTGTCACTACAGTCGATTTCTCAGCAGCTCCTTGCCTTTTTTAACCAGTTGCTGGTTCTGTTCCCTGACCTCCTGGAAAAACTGGGCTGCATCCTTGTCACCCTGTTTCTCTGCATCTTCCATGTACTGACGGCAGAGGTCTTCGCCTTGAGCGGCATGGTAGATGGTGCTGACCAGATCGTAATCTTTATCTCTGAGTGCATGATTGCTCATGATTTCCTCCTGAAGTGTCTTTGTCTTCGTACAGAAGTCGTAACTTCTCGGGAAAATTAAAGGCTGCTCGCAAGCGCGTGATCAAACTACCTCATTTATGGCTTTGGACTAACAGGAAGAGATGTAGTTCTTCAGATTTGCAATGATTAGCTCAGCTTAGAGAGAGTGGGGGCGTGTCTCGGTGAAGAGCGATAATGTGAGGTAATGCGCGGTTGTAATGGCGGAGAAGGAGGGATTCGAACCCTCGATAGGCTATTAACCTATACACACTTTCCAGGCGTGCGCCTTCAACCACTCGGCCACTTCTCCTTAAGGGTGCGAAAGATTACCCTAGATTGCTTCCTCTGGCAATGCTGAACCGGGTTTATCTTTGTTGGATGCAGGCTTATCAGTCGCTGGCTCCGCCTTTTTACTGCGACTTCTGCGAGGCTTTTTACTGGTATCTGTGTCGTTTTTAGCGTTGTTCTGCTCAGTATCTTCAGACGTTTGCGGGGATTTTTCCGCCGGCTTTTGGTCATCGCCTGCACTGGTCTTAGCCGGTTTGTCCTGTTTTTTACTGCGGCTTTTTTTCTTATCGTCCTGGCGGACATAAAAAGCCAGGCCTTTCAGCACAATATCCGGGTAGTGATTGATATCGTCTGGCAATAGAGGCAGCAGTTGTTCAGCATCACCACCGGTAATGATAAACCGTACCTGATTATTGAAGGTCTGATTGAGATCATTGATGATGTGCTCAAGCGTCGCGCTGACGCTGTAGAGCGTACCGGCATGAATCGCACTGAAGGTGTTTGTGGCCAGGGTGTTGAACTCCTGCTCGCCGAGATCTTCCGTCAGGGCATTGGTATTGGTCGCCAGTGAGCTGCGCATCAGGCTCAAGCCGGGCAGAATCATGCCGCCCTGATGCTGACCGTTTTTGCTGACAATATCGATAGTCATTGCAGTACCGCAATCGATCACACATTGCGCCTGACGGGCATGTTGACGGGCGGCTATCAGTGAAAGCCAACGGTCGATACCCAGCTTTTCCGGCTCATCATAGGCATTGGTGACACCAAAGCGTTTTTTCTCGCTGGTGACAAACTGAGGAGTTAAGTCCCAGTTTTTTTGAGTCCATTCAGTGAGTTGCTGTGCCAGCTTTTCGCCGCCGACATTAGCGACATAAACCGCTTCGATGTCTGAAAGGTTTTTCCAGGCTTTGTTCAGCGAGGCCTTGATGCCGGTTTTTGCCCGCTGGAAACTGTGACTGTCATTGAGACCGGCCTTGTCCAGTGTCGCCCATTTAACGCGGCTGTTGCCGATATCCACCAGTATTTTCATGAGGCAAACCTGATGCTGATGTGGCTGTTTGAGAGCTGGTGAATCTGATTATCTCGCAGGTAACGCAGTTCACCTTGCTCGTTAATACCACAGGCCAGGGCGGGAATGCGCTGATTACCATCTATCAGTGTGATTGCCTGCTCGTGCAGCGCGTCATATTGCGGCCAGAGCGGAAGAAAATCGCTGAGGCCACGGTGTTCAAACAGTTCAATTGTTTCAATCATGTTCTGAATTATTTTTCCTGCCAGCCAGTTTCGACAGGGGACGGGGTCACATAACTGCTCGAGGCTGGTGGAAGGTTGTTGGATTAAATCGCGGGTGGATGGCGGAAGCTTAAAGTTAAGGCCGATACCCACTACCGTGTATTGTTTGCTATTGAATCTTGATTCTACAAGAATTCCTGCCAGCTTTTGTCGCTGATACAGCACATCATTAGGCCATTTAAGCTGTAACTGCTTGATTCCAGCTTCCTTAAGCGTATTTATCAGGCTGATACCGATGGCGATACTGAGGCCATTTCTAGGCGTATCTGCGCAATTGGGCCAGAACAGGGAAAGATACAGATTGCCGGCAGCAGGTGACTGCCATTGATCGCCGCGTCGTCCGCGACCCGCGGTCTGGGTTTCGGCGAGGCAGACGGCGGGAGTTTGTTTGCCCTCGCTGAAGCGTGTCCACAAGGCATCGCTGGTAGAGTTTATTTCCGGATAAATAAGCATATCCTCCAGCTGCGCCCGGGTTGAAGCAGACATGGCGCGGCCGATCTCAGCCAGAGAAAGAGGGGCAAAAGCGAATTGATTCAAGGGAAGGTCTTGATGATGTAACGTCGAGATAGTCTAGCAGGCGGGAGGCAGCATTGTGAACCGGTTAAGCTGGGTTAGAACAGGCTGTTAAACTTTAATATCGAGCAGACTGCCAATCATTTCATTGCTGGTTTCAATCACCTTGGCGGCCGCTTCAACCTGACGTTTATTGGCATCCAGCTGCACCAGAGCCTGAGTCAACTGTTCACTGGAGAGCTGATCAGCGCGGGCGATTTGACTGGCATTCTGGCTGGCGCCGGCGATGCCGTTTTGTACCCCGGCAAGGCCGGATTGAAAAGCTGAAATACTGTTCATGACTGTCTCCCTTTGATAATGAGACTTTTATCACATTATTGATTGGTTTTTTGTGACGCATTCCGCGCTTTTGCATCAAGCTTGATATAAGTAATACTGCCACAAAAACACAGAAAACTGAAAATCAGCGCCAGCAGGGGATACAGCAGCATACTGTCACCACTGTAGAGTTCGCCAACGGCATGGCTGAAATAGAACAGCATCAGAAAGCTGGTCCAAGCATGCGTGTAGGGTCTGGCATAGAGCAAACCACGTAGCGGAAACAGCAAAGGCACCACACCCAGAACAAGCATCGCCGCGGTTGGGAAGTTCTCTGCATGTGGCGCAATCAGGATCCAGACCAGCAGGGTCAGCATCAGACCAAAAAAGCTCAGCAGCGTGAGCCAGCGGAAAAACAGGACTTTATTCATTTCAGTTTCGTGGTGACCTGGGCAATACGTTTACCCAGCGCACGGCAGAGCTGGGCTTCTTGATCGCTGAGTTTGCGGTTATTCTGGCTGCCGGCGACATGGCTGGCACCATAAGGCGTACCGCCACTGTCAGTCAGCATCAGGCCGGTCTCACTGTAAGGCAGTCCCATCAGCAGCATACCGTGATGCATCAACGGTAACATCATTGATAGCAAAGTGGTTTCCTGGCCGCCATGCAGGCTGCCGGTGGAGGTGAACACCGCGGCCGGTTTGCCGGCAAGTTCACCGGATAACCAGATATCACTGGTCGAGTCGATAAAATACTTGAGCGGTGCCGCCATATTGCCGAACCGGGTGGGACTACCGAGCACCAGTGCATCGCAATGCTTGAGATCATCGTGACTGGCATAGAGATGGCCTTCAGACGGGATACTGTCTTCAGTGGCCTCACACACCGCAGAGACCGTCGGCACTGTCCGCAGCACGGCATGGCAGTTACTGACTGTTTCCACGCCGCGCCCGATTTGCTCGGCCATGCTTTTAACATGGCCGGAGCGGCTGTAATAAAGAATCAGAATATTGGCCATGTTTTAAATGATATCCAGCACGGACTCAGGCGGCCGGCCCAGACGGGCCTCGTCGTTCTTAATCACGATAGGGCGTTCAATCAGTTTGGGATGCTTGACCATGGCCTCAATCAACGCATCTTCACTGAGTCCGGGCTCTTGCAGATTCAGTGCTTTGTAATCGTCCTCCCCCTTACGCAGCAAGTCGCGGGCAGACATACCCAGCTTCTGCAGAATGGTTTTCAGTTCCGCAGCGCTGGGTGGGGTGTCGAGGTATTTGATAATTTCAGGTTCAATGCCTTTTTCCTCCAGCAGGGCCAGGGTTTGTCTGGACTTGCTGCAGCGAGGGTTATGTAGAATCTGAATATCGCTCATCGAGGTGGCTCCAATAATTTTTCTAATGCAGATAAATGAATTTCGACAGGGCGAATCGTACCCCATTGAGAGCAGCCCGGACATTGCCAGTGCATGGTGCGTCCGGAAAAACCACAGTTCTTACAGGTGTAACGGTCACCCTTGTGGATCAGGGCGCTAGTGACTTCCTTGATTAAGGGAATCAGCACCTGATGATTGTCTTCGCCGAGCATAATCAATTGATGCAGACCTTCCACGGAAGGATGTTGATACAGCTCACGATAAAGAAACTGCTGCGCTGCCTGGTTGCCCTGTTGCTTGCGAATAAGCCGGGTTAATAACAACCGCGCTGAGGTCAGGTTGGGATGCCGCTCAAGCAGACTTTGCAGCCAGTCCCGGAACAGATGCATATGACCGGTGTGTTCGTAGCAGCGCTCAAGCAGAGGCAGTGCTTCCGACAGGAAATAATGATTTTGCTGCTCAATCTGCTGCAAAACCCGGATGGCTTTGCGGTACTGCCCGGCGTGAATCAGCATTTTGCCCTCCAGCAGACTGGCACGCACGCAGTTAGGATCAAAGTGATGGGCACTGCGTAGCAGATTGATGGCCTGCTGCCGATCGCTCTCTAGCAAGGGTTCGGCCAGTTCGCAGTAAAACTGGGCAATCAGTATATGGGTAGTGGTTTTCTTATCAGCCGGCAGTTTTTTTGCCATATCGATGGCCTGCTGCCATTTTTTTTCCTGCTGATAAATCCGCAGCAATTGGCGTGGAGCCTCTGTGGGGGGCGGCGACTGTTGCAGCAATTCCAGAAATAACTGTTCGGCCCGATCCAGCACACCGGCACTCATGTAGTCGAGGCCCAATTCGACCAGCGCCTGAGTTCGTTGAGCATTGCTCAGGGTGGGCCGTGCAATCAGGTTCTGATGAATACGAATGGCGCGTTCGGTTTCGCCGCGGCGGCGGAACAGATTAGCGAGTGCAAGATGGGTCTCAACGGTTTCGCTGTTGACTTCCAACAGGCCGATAAAGACGTCAATCGCTTTGTCCGGCTGTTCATTAAGCAGGTAGTTCAGGCCTTTAAAGTATTCGGGGCTGAAGGCCGAATCCTGTGGCCGGTAGCGACGCTTATAATGGCGACGCGCCATCAGCCAGCCGGAGAGAGCGGCCACGGGCAGCAGGAAAAAGAGCCACTGAAGCATCACGATTAGTGGCTGTCTTTGATAGGCATAATGCGCAGGCTGTTAATTTCCTGCTCGGACACTGTCAGTCTGTGCTGCAGGCGGCGATTCTCGTAACGCAGTTTCAATGTGGTCAGCACCAGTACAATCATGCCAATGGCGACACCCAGCAGCATGGCCATCACCAGCACTGCGGATAAAGGTAGGGTGAACTCACCAAAATAGAAATTGACCGTTACATCATTCATATTGAATGCGGCAAATGCGGCGCTGAAGATAAAAATCAACGCGAACAAAAGCAGAAAAAATAATTTTCGCATACTGCGCAGTCCCTCAATATTGCTTGAATCAGTGCAAAGTGTTCCCAGTCCCGATCATACCGCAAAAACGATCCTTGCCCAGAACGGGTGCAAATCATGTAAAATGTCCGTTTAATTAAAGACAGGCCCGAGCCTGCATAACTCGTGTTTTTGGAGAATTCAACATGACCTTTGTTGTCACAGAAAACTGTATCAAGTGTAAATATACTGACTGCGTTGATGTCTGCCCAGTAGATTGTTTTCACGAAGGTCCGAACTTTCTGGTCATCGATCCAGACGAGTGCATCGACTGCACCCTGTGTGAGCCGGAGTGTCCTGCAGAAGCGATTTTCTCGGAAGATGATTTGCCGGATGAGCAAATGGAGTTTCTGCAAATCAATGAAGAACTGTCACGCGTATGGCCGGTTCTGTCTGAGAAAAAAGACCCCCTGCCTGATGCTGAAGAGTGGGACGGAAAACCTGACAAAACACCGCTGCTGGAAAGATAATCCGATTTTCAGGACAGAAATAAAAAAGCCTGCTTCGAGCAGGCTTTTTTGTGTCTGAAGTTTGGCCTCAGACCATCAGTTTCTTGAGTTTTTTGATAGCGTTGTTTTCAATCTGACGAATACGCTCTGCCGATACCTGGTACTGTTCAGCCAGAGTATGTAGCGTCGCTTTATCGTCTTCTTTCAGCCAGCGCTGGGCGATGATGTCGCGGCTTCTTTCATCCAGTGTCGATAGCGCATTGGCTAGTTTCTGCTGCTGATAATCGCTGTAGTCATCCTGTTCCAGCTGCTGGGAAGGGTCAGTATTTTCCGGAGCAGCCAGATAAGCAACCGGAGAATAATGATTTTCTTCATCATCTGTGTCAGCCGGCAATTCAAAGGAGGCATCAGGCTGCGCCAGTCTGCGCTCCATCTCAATGACGTTGGCAGGAGTAACACCGAGGTCCTCAGCGACAGCTTCGACTTCTTCCTGGTTCAACCAGCCCAGACGCTGTTTGGCACTGCGAAGGTTGAAAAACAGTTTGCGTTGCGCTTTGGTGGTGGCGATTTTCACGATGCGCCAGTTGCGGATCACATATTCATGAATTTCAGCGCGGATCCAGTGCACGGCAAAAGAGACCAGTCGTACGCCTTTTTCGGGGTTGAAGCGTTTGACCGCTTTCATCAGACCGATATTGCCTTCCTGAATCAGGTCGGCAACCGGCAAACCATAGCCGCTATAGCCTTTGGCGATACGAACAACGAAACGCAGATGCGATAGGACCAGCCGTTGCGCGGCTTCAAGGTCACCGTCACGCTGCAGCTTGCTTGCAAGATCGTACTCTTCCTCAGCGGTCAGTACGGGAATGGTGTGTACCAGACTGGTATAGGCGTCGAGATTACCAATCGGTGCCAGCGCCAGTTCATATTGGGCCACATTATTTGTCATCTGCGCAGTCTCCTGAGAGTCATCGCTCAATAATAGCATTAAATATTATTTTGCCACTATATGAGGCATAAAACAGTTAAAAGTTCCTGTTGCTGATGTCTATGTTGGCTCGATGTCATTAAGGTGCCGACCTACTGCAAGCCAGGCGCCCAGAACCCCTAAAACCAGTCCGAACAACGGCAGGGCGATAAACATCTGACCGCCCAGCCAGTTCAGTGTGAACTGGCTGTCATATAAAGCTGCGAGCCGGTTAACCGGACCACTGATAAACAACAATGTCAGCAGCAATGTCAGCCAGGCAATAGCACCGCCAAGCAGGCCATACCAGAAACCGGTATAGAGGAAGGGACGTCTGACAAAGGCATTGGTGCCACCGACCAGCTTGATGACGCGGATTTCAGTCTGCCGGTTCAGGATAGCAAGGCGAATGGTATTACCGATTACCAGCAGCACGCTCAGGGACAATAATATCGCCAGAATACTGATACCGCGTTCACCGGCTTCATTGATACTGCGCAGCCGCTGCAGCCACTCCATATCCAGCTTGGCCAGCTCGACTTCCTGCATGTTCTGCAGCCTGTCGAGCAGACTCTGCAGCGCCTCATTTTCATGCTGGCCGCCCTCGGGTTGAATGATGATGACCGGTGGTAACGGGTTGCTGGGCAGGGTATCGAGCAGACTGTCGAGACCGGATAGCTCTCTGAATTCAGCCAGAGAGTCCTGCGCTGATTGATAGTGCACGGCATTGATATCCGGCCAGCTCAGTAATTGCTCGGCCAGTTGCTTGCCACGCTGATCGGGGGTGTTGTGGTGCAGAAACAGTGATATCTGGCTGGCTTCTTCCCATTGACTGCTGACCTGTTCCACGTTTTTCAGCAGCACATAAAGACCTGCAGGCAAAGCCAGGGCAATACCGATAACCAGCACGGTCATGGTAGTCGCTGCCGGAGTCCGCCACAACTGACCCAGACTGTAGAGCATGACCTGCAGATGACGCAGGAAATAATTATGGAGATTAAGTTTCAGCATCAGGCCAGCCGTCCCTGGTGAAGCGTGATTTGACGATGTGACATGCTGTTAATAAGCTCCAGGTCGTGAGAGGCGATAAAAACAGTGACACCCACCTGATTGAACTGTTCGAACAGATGCATGATCTCGCGTGACAGATCCGGATCAAGATTACCGGTAGGTTCGTCAGCCAAAAGGACCGGCGGCCGGTTCACTACGGCACGGGCAATGCCGACACGTTGTTGCTCACCGCCGGATAGCGCGATCGGCAGACTGCGTTCTTTTCCCAGCAGGCCTACTTTATCCAGTGCTGCCCGAACTCTTCGACCGATCTCACGGTGATTCTCACCGGCAATAATCAAAGGCAAGGCGACATTGTCGAACACAGTGCGATCATGCAGCAGATTGTGGTCCTGAAACACCAGGCCAATCTTGCGGCGATAATAGGGGATCTTCCACTTGGGCAGACGGGTGAGATTCTGGTTGTTGACCCAGACCTGACCATGCGAACTGCGTTCAATCAGCGCAATCAGCTTAAGCAGGGTACTTTTTCCGGCCCCGGAGTGTCCGGTAAGAAAGGCCATCTCACCTTTTTCCAGTTCAAAGCTGAGCCCGGACAGCGCCTCATGCTGGTTGGGATAACGTTTGTAAACCTCACTGAAGCGGATCATTAATCGTCTTCTCGTCCTAACAGGGCATCGACAAAGTCATTGGCATTAAAAGAGCGCAGATCATCTATTTTTTCACCCACCCCGATGTAACGGATTGGCAGGCCCGTCTTGTCTGCAATAGCGAAGATAATGCCGCCTTTGGCGGTGCCATCCAGCTTGGTCAGCGTAATACCAGTGACACCGACAGCTTCATTGAATTGTTGTGCCTGCTGCAAAGCATTCTGACCGGTGCCGGCATCAACAACCAGCATGACCTCGTGCGGTGCAGTTGCATCAACTTTGCCCATCACCCGTTTCACTTTTTTCAGCTCTTCCATCAGATTGGACTGGGTATGCAGGCGGCCTGCGGTGTCGGCAATCAGGATATCAACATCACGGGCTTTTGCCGCTTCCAGCGCGTCGTAAATTACAGATGCTGAATCGGCACCAGTGGGCTGGGCAATGACAGGAATCTGATTACGTTCACCCCAGACTTGTAATTGTTCCACTGCAGCAGCGCGGAAGGTATCACCTGCGGCGAGCATGACTTTTTTGCCCTGTTGCTGGAATTGCTTGGCCAGTTTGCCGATGGTGGTGGTTTTACCGACACCGTTAATGCCGACCATCAGAATCACGAAGGGACCAGCTTTGGCCGGTATCACCAATGGTTTGGCACTGGGTTCAAGGATCTTGACCATGTCGTCACGCATGGCCTTAAACAAAGCTTCAACATCACCCAGCTGTTTGCGGTTAACGCGTTGCGTCAGGTCATCAATGATGCGGGTGGTGGCATCCACGCCAAGATCAGCCGTCAGCAACTGGGTTTCCAGCTCTTCCAGTAAATCATCATCAATGGTTTTGCGACCCAGAACCAGACTGGCAAAGCCGTCGGTCAATTTATTACTGGTGCGGCTGAGGCCCTGTTTGAGCCGACCAAACAGGCCGGTCTTCGTGGACGATTCTGCGCTGGTCTCAGCCGCGCTTTCCGGTTCTGCTGGCGTTGTTATTTCAGCAGGTGCTTCCACCTGCTCTGACGCCGATTCCGGCTCAGTGGATTTGTTTTTTTTTCTAAGGAAACTAAACATATTTTCTGCTTGTCGTTACACTTCGACGGTCAATCTTATCACGCAGCCATTAAAGAGATGCAGATGCTGAAACTAAAAAATCTAGCCTGGCTGGCCCTGTTACTGCCCGGCATTGTACAGGCACAGGTCAGCGAGTTTGAGCTTGATAACGGGCTTAAACTGATTGTTAAGGAAGACCACCGGGCACCGGTGGTCGTGTCTCAAGTCTGGTACAAAGTGGGATCCAGCTACGAATACAACGGGATAACCGGTATTTCGCATGTACTGGAGCATATGATGTTCAAGGGCACCGAGAACCTGAAACCCAATGAATTCTCCCAGATTATTGCCCGTAATGGCGGTGAACAGAACGCATTTACCGGCCGTGACTACACTGCCTATTTCCAGAAGCTGCACAAAGACAGACTGGAGATCAGTTTCAAGCTTGAATCTGATCGCATGCGCAACCTGGTGATCGAACCCGCCGAGCTGATGAAGGAACGTGATGTGGTGGCGGAAGAGCGCAGGATGCGAACAGAGGATGATCCTCAGGCCTTAATGCGTGAACATTTCAACGCCACTGCCTTCATGAGCAGTCCCTACGATCATCCCATCATCGGCTGGATGAGTGATATCCAGCATTACGAAGCCGAGGATCTGCGCGACTGGTATCAGATGTGGTATGCCCCCAATAACGCGACGGTAGTCGTTGCCGGAGATGTCGAGCCAAAAGCGGTGCTGGAACTGGCCAAGCAATATTTCGGCCCGCTCAAACCGGAAACAATCGCTGAATTAAAGCCGCGAGTGGAAGTGCCCCAGTTGGGTATCCGCGAAATCAAAGTTAAGGCACCGGCCGAATTACCTTATCTGATGATGGGCTGGAAAGTCCCGGGTGCCAAAACCGTGGCTGAGGAAAACAGCTGGGAACCCTACGCACTGGAAGTATTGGCCGGCATTCTTGATGGTGGCAACAGCGCCCGCTTTGCCAGAGAACTGGTACGCGAACAGCAGGTAGCGACCAGCGTCGGAGCCGGCAACAGTCTGTTCTCGCGTTTGCAGGACCTGTTTCTTGTGGCCGGCACACCAGCCAATGGAAAAACGATAGAAGATCTGGAACAAGCGGTTCGTGACCAGATTGAACGGCTCAAACAAACGCCGGTCACTGCAGAAGAACTTGACCGCGTTAAAACCCAGGTTGTGGCTGAAAATGTGTATGAAAAAGACAGTGTGTTTTATCAGGCCATGCAGATCGGCATGCTGGAAACAATTGGCCTTGACTGGATGGTCGGCGAACAGTACGTCGATAACATCAAAGCGGTGACCGCAGAACAGGTGCAGGCCGTAGCCAAAAAATATTTCACTGATGACAGCCTCACTATTGCCGAACTGGTTCCCTTACCGCTGGATGGTAGTCCTGTAACAAATGCTGGAGATGCGCATGTTCGCTAGAGTCATTGTTTTTTTCTTAACCCTCACTTCAGCCGGTGTGAGTTGGGCCGGACCTGAGATCCAGCACTGGACAACTGATAACAAGGCACGCGTCTTTTTTGTCCCGGCGCCGGAGTTGCCGATGGTCGATATCAGCGTGGTGTTTGATGCCGGTGCAGCGCGTGATGGCGAACAGCCGGGTAAGGCTAAAATGACGGCGGCCATGATTGATGAAGGCACAAAAGCCATGTCGGCCGATGAGATCGCAACATCCTTCGCCAGTGTCGGTGCCAAATTCGGTGCCAGCTCTGAGCGTGATATGGCCGTATTCAGCCTGCGCACGCTGACACAAAAACAGGCTTATGAACAGGCGCTGGAGACATACAGTAAATTGCTGTCAGGACCTGCCTTTCCTAAGGATGCCTTTGCTCGTATTCAGCAGACGATGCTGACCGGACTGCAGGCAGAAAATCAGTCTCCTCAGGCGATTGCGACCCGGGCTTTTTATGAGAATCTCTACGATCAGCATCCCTACGGCGTGATGCCAGCCGGTAATTCTGACAGTGTTCAACAGTTGAGCCCGGCTGACTTACAAGCTTTTTATGACCGCTACTATGTCAGCAGCAACGCCGTGGTCGTTATCGTTGGTGCTGTCGATCGCAAGCAAGCTGAAAACATCGCCCATCGCGTGACCTCCGGTCTTGCTACCGGCCAGCCTGCTGAAAAGTTGCCTGAAGTGCCTTTGCTGAAGCAATCGCAGCATATCAGTAAAAGCTTTCCGTCCACCCAAACCACCATCCTGATGGGCGAGGTCGGCATCAGCCGTGATGATCCGGATTATTTCCCGCTGTATGTCGGCAACCATATACTGGGTGGCAGCGGACTTGTGTCCCAGCTCAGTGACGAGTTGCGGGAAAAACGCGGCTTAACTTATGGTGTTTACAGTTACTTCCGGCCGATGCAACAAAAAGGGCCTTATCAGTTTGCCTTGCAGACCCGCAATGAAAAGGCGGAGGAAGCTTTGAGCGTCTTGCAGGATACGCTCAAAACGTTCATCGAGAACGGGCCTACCGAAGAAGAACTGACCGCGGCCAAGCAGAATATTACCGGTGGCTTTGCGCTAAGGGTGGACAGCAACAGCAAGATCGCAGATTACCTGGCTATGATAGGATTCTACGACTTGCCACTGGACTACCTGGATAACTTTAATGACAAAGTAAATGCAGTAACCGTGGCGGACATTAAACAGGCATTCGAGCGACGCGTGAATGCCGACACAATGCTGACGGTGCTGGTAGGTGGCGAAACAACAGAAACAGAATAAAACAGGTTCTTTACGCATCATTGCCGGCAACTGGCGTGGCAGACAACTGACTTTCCCTGATGTTGAGGGCTTGCGTCCCACCGGTGACAGGGTACGCGAAACTCTGTTTAACTGGCTGCAGCCAGTGCTTGGTTTCAGTCGTTGTCTTGATTGTTTTGCCGGCAGTGGTGCGCTGGGCTTCGAAGCCGCCTCAAGAGGAGCTGCAGAAGTAGTGATGGTGGAAGCCGACCGGCAGGCTTTTAATACGCTGCAGCAGAACAAAACCTCACTACAGGCTGAACAGTGCGAACTGCTTCACGGCAGAGTTGAAGCTTATTTGAGCAACGTCGATAAGCAATTCGATGTGGTATTTCTGGACCCGCCTTATCAATTAGATTTGTGGTCTGCGGTCGCTGCAATGTTGACAGATAACGGTTTACTCAGTGAGGGGGCCCGCATTTATCTGGAGTATCCACGGCGTCAATCTCAACCCGTATTACCGGATACCTGGCATTGTTTGCGAGAAAAGCAGGCAGGTGATGTAAAATATGCCTTGTTTGAATTTCAAGCCGGAACCGCCGACGGATGACCACCGCAATTTACCCGGGCACTTTTGATCCGATTACCTACGGTCATATTGACCTGGTCAATCGGGCTGCCTCGCTGTTTGACAAGGTGATTGTAGCCATCGCCATCAATCCCGGTAAACAACCGATGTTCAGCCTTGATGAAAGGGTAGCACTGGCGCGTGAAACCCTGCAGCATTTGAATAATGTTGAAGTGCGTGGATTTGAAGGTTTGCTGGTCAATGAAGCTATCAGCATGGGCGCCAATGTCATCATCCGGGGCCTGCGCGCGGTATCGGATTTTGAATATGAATTACAGCTGGCAACCATGAACCGGCGTATGCAGTCCAAGGTGGAAACCCTGTTTCTGACCCCGGCGGAAAATCTGAGCTTTGTTTCCTCATCGCTGGTGAAAGAAATTGCCATTCTGGGCGGCGATGTGTCGGAGTTCGTGGCCCCCTGCGTGCAGGCTGCATTGAAAGCCAAATTGCCTGCCCCCAAATAACAGCGATAAGATCGCTTAATATCGAATTGTGGAGTAAGAAATGTCCCTGTTTATCACCGATGAATGCATCAACTGCGATGTATGCGAGCCAGAGTGCCCCAATGGCGCTATCTCGCAAGGTGCTGAAATTTATGAAATCGACCCGGATCTTTGCACTGAGTGCGTGGGTCACTTCGATACACCGCAATGTGTCGAGGTCTGTCCGGTCGACTGTATTCCCAAAGACCCTGACAATGTTGAATCGCATGACCAGCTCTACGCCAAATATGAAACCTTGATGGCCGCTGGCAAATGAGTGTTGAGCGCAGCTATGCGCAGTCTACACAGTAGAATCAATAGAAGCAGCCTACGGGCTGCTTTTTTGTTGGCATTAAGCTCAACTATATTTTGAGCCTTTGCCGCGCTGAGGTATCCTAAGCGATTTCAAATTTCCCCTATCCGAAGAGAGTCCATGCAACAAGAATATCGCCCTGATGAAGTGGAAGCCGCTGCCCAGCAATTCTGGCAGGAGAACAATAGCTTCCAGGTCACCGAAGATCCTGACAGGGAAAAATTTTATTGCCTGTCGATGTTCCCGTATCCCAGCGGTCAGCTACATATGGGGCATGTGCGTAATTACACCATCGGTGATGTGATTTCTCGTTATCAGCGTATGCAGGGCAAAAATGTGCTGCAACCGATGGGCTGGGATGCCTTCGGCCTGCCGGCTGAAAATGCGGCGATCAAAAACAAGGTCGCGCCAGCCGCCTGGACATATCAGAATATTGATTACATGCGTGGTCAGCTGCAGCGTCTTGGCCTTGGCTATGACTGGCAGCGTGAACTGGCGACCTGCAAACCCGATTATTACCGCTGGGAGCAGTGGCTGTTTACCCGCCTGTATAAAAAAGGTCTGGTCTACAAGAAAACCGCGGCGGTGAACTGGTGCCCCAATGATCAGACCGTGCTGGCCAATGAACAGGTTATCGATGGCTGCTGCTGGCGCTGTGATACCAAAGTCGAGCGCCGTGAGATTCCGCAGTGGTTTATGAAAATCACTGATTATGCCGATCAACTGCTGGCCGATCTGGATCAGCTTGACGGCTGGCCGGAACAGGTCCGCACCATGCAGGCCAACTGGATTGGCCGTTCACAGGGTCTGCAGATTCAGTTCAATATCGCTGACAGCGGAGACAGTCTCGCTGTCTACACCACCCGGCCCGATACCCTGATGGGCGTAAGTTATGTCGCGGTAGCGGCGGAACATCCGCTGGCCCTGAAAGCGGCAGAGAATAATCCCGAACTGCAAAGCTTTATCGAACAATGCCGCAAGATGCAGACCTCGGAAGCGGCGCTGGAAACCGCTGAGAAGAAAGGTGTGGCAACCGGTCTGATGGCGATTCATCCGGTGACTGGTGATGAGGTCCCGGTGTGGGCAGCCAACTTCGTGCTGATGGGCTATGGCACGGGTGCCGTCATGTCAGTGCCGGCCCATGATCAGCGCGATTTCGAATTTGCAAAGAAATATGAGCTGCCGGTGAAGCAGGTGATTGAAGCCCTTGATGAAACCGAGATTGATCTCAGTAAAGAGGCTTTCACTGAAAAAGGTCGCTTGTTGAATTCAGAGCAGTTTGATGGTCTGACCAGTGAACAGGCATTTGATGCCATCGCTGACTTCCTGGCTGATAAAGGTCTGGGTGAACGCCAGACCAATTACAGACTGCGTGACTGGGGCGTCTCCCGTCAGCGTTACTGGGGCACACCGATTCCGATTATCAACTGCCCCAGTTGTGGCTCTATACCGGTGCCGGAAGCCGATTTGCCGGTGACGCTGCCGGAAGATGTGGTAGTGGATGGCTCGGGCTCACCGATTAAATCGATGCCCGAGTTCTATCAGACCCAGTGCCCTGAATGCGGCGGCGAAGCAGAACGTGAAACCGATACTTTCGATACCTTCTTTGAGTCATCTTGGTATTACGCTCGTTTCACCTGCCCGGATAATGATGAGGCGATGCTGGATGAACGCGCCGATTACTGGTTGCCGGTGGATCAATATATCGGCGGTATTGAACATGCTGTTCTGCATCTGCTCTACGCGCGCTTCTTCCATAAACTGATGCGTGATGAGGGGCTGGTCTCCGGTGATGAGCCGTTCAAAAACCTGTTGACTCAGGGCATGGTGCTGAAAGATGGCGCCAAAATGTCCAAGTCCAAGGGCAACACGGTCGATCCTCAGGCCTTGATTGACCAATACGGTGCTGACACAGCGCGCCTGTTTATGATGTTTGCGGCGCCACCCGAAATGTCACTGGAATGGTCGGATAAAGCCGTTGAGGGTGCTAACCGTTTCCTCAAACGTCTGTGGCGTGCGGTTAGTGAGCATGTGGCACAGGGCGAAACTGTTCAGATCGATACCGACAAGCTCTCTGACAATCTGCAGAATCTACGGCGTCAGGCGCATCAGACCCTGACCAAGGTCACCGACGATATCGGCCGGCGTCATACCTTTAACACGGCGATAGCCGCGGTGATGGAACTGATGAATGCTATTGCCAAACTGGATGATAACAGCGAACAGGGCCGCGCGGTGTTGCAGGAGAGCCTGGAGCTGGTGGTACTGATGCTGTCACCGATTACACCGCATATCAGCCACGAGCTCTGGCAGATGCTGGGGCACCAGGAGGCCATTGTCGATGCCAGCTGGCCTGTGGTCGATGAAGCGGCGATGAAGCAGGATAAAATTGAGCTGATGGTGCAGGTTAACGGTAAACTCAGAGCCAGAATCGCCGTGCCGGCGGAAGCTGACCAGAAAGCGGTCGAGGAAATCGCCTTCGCCGAAGAGAACGTGCAACGGTTTACCGAGGCTAAGGAAGTCCGTAAAGTCATTCTGGTACCCGGCCGCTTGTTGAATATTGTGGTGGCAGGCTAATAAAGGAAATCAAACATGAATCATGTGGTGTTCAGAAGCTTTATTGCACTGGTCATTCTAACTCTTACAGCCTGTGGCTTTCAGCTGAGGGGCGCAGCGGCAGTGCCGGAAGAACTGAAAACGCTCTATATTCAGGGCGTCAACACACGACAGGATTCATTCGGTCTGCAGCTCAAGCGTGCTTTGCAAAGAAACGGTATCAATGTGCTTGAGGATTACCAGGAAGGGGCCTCTTTGTTTACTGTGCTGGAAAACCGCTATCAGCAGAATGTACTCAGCGTCGGCAGCAATGCCAAGGTGCGTGAATACGAACTGGAAGCCTGGGTGGTTTATCAGATCACCGATGAAAACGGTGAACTTATCGGCGACAGACAGCGGGTTGAAGCCAGACGCGACTACCAGTTTGATCAGAATCAGATCCTGGCGATGGACGAGCAGCAACGGGTTTTGCGTGAAGACATGTACAAACAGATGGTACAGAGCATCATCCGCCGCCTGTCTGCCCTCAACTAAGCCAATGCGGCTGAAGGCAGAACAACTCGATGGTGCATTGCAGCAATCTTTATTACCGGTTTATCTGGTACATGGTGATGAAGCACTGCTGGTGGAAGAGGCCGCCGACAAAATCAGAAAACGCCTGCGTGATGCCGGTGCCAATGATCGCGAAGTCTGGCATGTGGAAGGCCGTTTTGACTGGTCACAAATCAAATGGCAGGAGCAGAGCCTGTCTCTGTTTGCCAGTCAGCGGCTGATAGAAATACGTCTGCCGTCGGGCAGCCCGGGAAAAGAGGGCGGTGAAGCATTACGCCGCTTCTGTGCCGAACCACCACAAGACACCACGCTGATTATCATCAGCGGCAAAATTGACAACCGCTCGCAGAAAGCCAAGTGGTTTACAGAACTGGATAGCCTGGGCGCCACAGTAGCAATCTGGCCGGTGGATGCAACGCAGTTACCCCGCTGGGTGATGCAGCGTATGAGACAACGCGGTCTTAATTGCGATAACCGGCTGGCGAGCCTGATTGCCGAACGGGTGGAAGGCAATTTATTCGCGGCGGCGCAGGAAATCGACAAGCTGGAACTGCTGAGTGTCGATGGCGAACTCAGCGAGGATCTGATCCTGCAGTCGGTCACCGACAACGCCCGTTTTGAGGCCTTCGGCTTGATGGATACGGTGCTGGCAGGACAGGCGCAGAAAATCCCCCGTATAATAGAACGGCTGCGTGCAGAAGGTGTTGATATTCTGGCGGTTTTTTCAGCTGTTGCCTGGTCCCTGCGGCGACTCGTTGCGATGTCGGTGGAACTGCAGAGCGGTCGCCCGCTGGAGCAAGTGTTTGCCTCACAGAAACCACCGGTCTGGGATAAAAATAAACCCTTAATGCGGGAAGCCCTGCAGCGCTACGACAGTCAGCGCTGGCAACAGTTTCTGACCCAGATGGCCGATATCGACAAAGCAGCCAAAGGCGTGCTGAAAACCTGCCCGTGGCGATTGCTGGAAAAACTCTGCCTGCAGGCGGCCGGTGTCAGACAAGTCTGATAAAGAAATTGAAGGAGTCTATTGTTGGACGTAAATGAGTACATGCAGAGCCTCGGGCAGCATGCCCGTCAGGCGAGCCGCGCGCTGGCACGCGCCGGCACCGAAACCAAGAACAAAGCCCTGCTGGCGATGGCAGCAGAGATCCGTGCGGCCGCTGAAACCCTGAAACTCGAAAATGAACGCGATCTGGAAGCCGGCAGAAGCAAAGGTTTGGAAGCGGCGCTGCTGGATCGTCTGACTTTGTCCGATGCCCGCATCGAATCAATGGCCGAAGGTCTGGAACAGATCGCGGCACTGCCGGATCCAGTGGGTGAAATCAGTGATATGACTTATCGTCCTTCCGGAATTCAGCTGGGCCGAATGCGGGTTCCGCTGGGCGTAGTCGGTATTATTTACGAGTCACGTCCCAATGTGACCGCTGATGCCGCCGCTTTATGTCTGAAATCCGGTAATGCCACGATTCTGCGTGGAGGCAGTGAAGCGATTCATTCCAATCAGGCGATTGCGGCCTGCATCCGTCGTGGTCTGGAGCAGGCTGGTTTGCCTGAGACCGCGGTGCAGGTGGTTCAGACTACTGACAGAGCCGCAGTCGGTCATTTGATTACCATGCCGGAATATGTCGATGTGATCGTGCCTCGTGGTGGCAAAAGTCTGATTGAACGGATCAGTAACGAGGCTAAGGTGCCGGTGATTAAACATCTGGACGGTATTTGCCACGTTTATATCGATAGTGAAGCCGATCTGGATATGGCAGAAGAGATTGCTTTCAATGCCAAATGCCATCGATACGGTGTCTGTAATGCGATGGAAACTCTGTTGGTGGATGCCGCTGTCGCAGACACCATCCTGCCACGACTCGCCGTGCGTTATGGTGATGAAGGTGTGGAGTTGCGCGGCTGCAGCAGAACGCGGGCGATTCTGAAAGACATCAATGCCGCGACTGATGCCGATTGGGATACTGAGTATCTGGCACCAATTTTATCGATCAAAATTGTCGATGGGGTGGATGAAGCGATGGAACATATTCATCACCACAGCTCCGGTCACACCGAATCGATTGTGACGGAGAACTATCAGCGCGCGCGCCGTTTTCTGGCCGAAGTCGATTCCAGCTCGGTGATGGTTAATGCGTCCACCCGTTTTGCTGACGGTTTTGAATATGGACTGGGTGCCGAGATCGGCATTTCCACCGATAAAATTCATGCCCGTGGCCCGGTCGGGCTGGAAGGGTTGACCTCACAAAAATGGATAGTCTTGGGTAGTGGCCAAATCAGAAAATAACAAAGCGATTGGCATTCTGGGCGGCACCTTTGACCCTGTGCACTTCGGTCATTTGCGTACCGCACTGGATGTGGTCGAAGCCCTGAATTTGGACCATCTGCGGCTGATTCCCTGCGCTTTGCCACCGCATCGAGTGGAACCGGTGGCAAGTCCGCAGGAACGCCGTCTGATGCTGGAACTTGCGATTAAAAATCATCCCAAACTGGTGGTCGATGATCGTGAACTGGATCGAGAAGGGCCCTCTTACACCGTGGACACGCTGTTAAGTCTGCGCGAGGAATTACCCGACAATCCGCTGTTTGTACTGATGGGCACCGATGCTTTTCGCAGTCTGAACAGTTGGTCGCGCTGGCAGCAGATTATTGAACTTGCGCATATCGTTGTGATGCAAAGACCGGAAGAACAGCTTCAGATGGCGGATGAACTGGCACAGTGGTATCACGCGCATCAGGCAGAGCCAGACGATGAAATGCATGCTGCCGGCAGCATCTGGTCGATACCGGTGACACAGCTCACGATTTCAGCGACCAGCATCAGAGAGAAACTCTATGAGAAGCGTGATGTGAGGTATCTGTTGCCGGATGCCGTGATTACACTGATTGAGCAGATGGGGCTATATCAGATCAGGCCACAAGCGTCCTGATGGATAACCTGTTTTTTGTTTCCTCCAAGTTGATCTGGGGATTGTTGAGCCCGGCCAGTCTGCTGGTCTGGTTTTTAATCCTGGCTACTTTGTTACTGTGGCTTAACTACCATAAAGCCGCCCGCCGCTTGTTGACCTTGCTGAGCCTGCTGGCTTTTGCCGTCATGGCCTATCCGGTGGGCGACTGGCTGATGCAGCCATTGGAAATTCGTTTCCAGCCGCCCTCAACGATGCCTGAAAAAATCGACGGTATTATCGTGCTGGGCGGTGCTGAAAACCTGAAACTCTCCACTGGCTGGGATAGCGCCGAGGTTGGTGACAGTGCTGAGCGCATTTTCGCTGCGGCTGAGCTAAGCCGACTTTATCCGGAGCTTCCCATTATCTACAGCGGTGGCAGTAACCTGGTACAGATGCCCGCTTTGGATCAGGAGGGCAGGGTATCGATGACATTGCTGACCCAGGCTGGTATTGATTCGGCGCAGATCACGATCGAAAGCCGGGCAAGGAATACTTTCGAAAACTTTGTAATGATAAAGCCGTTGTTGCCTGAGGCAGACGGACATTATCTGCTGGTGACCTCGGCCTTTCATATGCCGCGCTCAGTCGGGATTGCCAGAAAGCAGGGAATTAATGTGATTCCCTATCCGGTCGATTACCGCAGCAGTCAGCCCGAGCAGCGCTACTGGGACTTTGCTTTACTTGCGCATCTTGAGACGCTGGAAGTGGCCTGGCATGAATGGCTGGGACTGACCGCCTACTTTGTGACCGGTAAAACCTCAGCCTGGTTGCCAGCCCCGCGAAAACCGCATGATCAGCAGCATTAATCAGACAGCAAGGCTTGGTGACCTTGCGTTACACTATTATTAACTTTTATTGATACGGAGAGCCCAATGCAGGCTGAAGAACTCAAATCACTGGTTATCAACGCGCTTGAAGACATCAAGGCGGAAGATATTCAGGTTTTGGATGTCACTGAAATGACCGATGTCACCGATCTGATGATTATCGCCACCGGTAAATCCAGCCGCCAGGTCAAGGCACTGGCCAATGAAGTTGTGATGCAGGCCAAAGCGGCTGGCGTCCAGCCTCTCGGTGTCGAGGGGGAAACGGTAGGAGAATGGGCGCTGGTGGATCTGGGGGATGTGATCACCCATATCATGACACCGCAAACCCGGCTGACCTATAACCTGGAAAAACTCTGGAGTGTGCCCGAGCAAAGCGAAAAGCTGTCGGCTGACAAGGAATGAAAATCAACCTGGTCGCGGTCGGCAACAAGATGCCCGGCTGGGTGACGCAGGGCTTTGAAGAATACAGTCGCCGTTTGCCGCGTGAGTGTTCGCTGCAATTGCATGAAATTGTGCCGGCCAAACGCGGCAAAACCGCCCAGCCCGAACAATGGAAAAAAGACGAAGCGGGCCGCATTTTGTCAGCGATTCCTGACAATCACCATGTGATCGCGCTGGAAGTCGATGGCAAAAGCTGGAGCACCGAAACCCTGTCAGATCAGATGCAGTCCTGGCTCAGCGATGGCCGGGATCTCTCATTGCTGGTTGGGGGACCCGACGGACTTGATTCCAGCTGTTTGCAACGCGCTGATCAGAAATGGTCCCTGTCGCCGCTGACATTACCGCATCCGCTCGTTAGAATCATACTGGCTGAGCAACTCTACCGGGCCTGGACTATCCTGCAGAACCATCCCTATCATCGCGCATGAATTTCCCCGCTATTTATCTCGCCTCACGTTCGCCACGGCGACGTGAACTTCTCAGCCAGATGGCAGTCGACTTCGCTGTGCTTATTGCGGACGTTGATGAGTCGGTCGAACCCGGTGAATCGCCGCAAGACTATGTTCAGCGCATCGCCACGGAAAAAGCGCGTGCCGGTGTTTCCTTGTTAGCTGCTGAGGATAAAAAACCGGTACTGGCTGCAGATACTGCGGTGATTGTCGATCAGACGATTTTTGGTAAACCGGTCAATGACGATGATGCCAAGCGTATGTTAAAAATGCTGTCAGGTCATAGTCATCAGGTCATGACGGCGGTGGCACTGGCTTCAGAGACTGAACTGAAAACAGCACTTAGTGTCAGTGAGGTGCACTTTGCGGCCATGACGGAGTCGGAAATCGACTGGTATATCCAGACCGGTGAAGGCCGCGATAAAGCGGGTAGTTACGCTGTGCAGGGGCTGGGCGCGATTTTCATTGACCAGATACAGGGCAGTTACTCCGGTATTATGGGATTACCTGTCAGGGAAACAGGACAACTTCTAATGCAGATGTCAGAAGGGTAAATGGACAGTCGATGAGCAGTGAAATTCTAATCAATATCACGCCCAGTGAAACCCGTGCCGCTGTGGTCGACAACGGTGTCTTACAGGAAGTGTTCATCGAACGTAGTGAATACCGGGGCCTGGTCGGTAATATCTACAAAGGCAAAGTCTGTCGGGTCCTGCCGGGAATGCAGGCGGCATTCGTCGAAATTGGACTGCCGCGGGCAGCATTCCTGCATGTTTCTGATATATCTATTCCCAAGGGGCAGACGGGTGACTTGAAAGAGGCGCCGAATGTCGAGCCCACCATCAGCAGCCTGCTCCGGGAAGGACAGGAAATTCTGGTGCAGGTGATCAAAGATCCGATGGGCACCAAGGGCGCTCGTCTGACTACCCAGCTGTCAGTATCTTCGCGCTATCTGGTTTATATGCCGGAAACAGAAGGTATCGGCGTTTCACTCAAAATCGAAACCGAGGAAGAACGCGAACGGCTGAAAAACTGCCTGACCAGTCTGCTGGAACCGGGTACCGGCGGCTATATCCTGCGCACAGCGGCAGAAGGCGTTTCAGAAGCGGAACTGGAAGCCGATCTCCAGTTTCTTTACCGGCTCTGGGGCAAGCTGGAAGAGCGTAAGCAGATGGTAAACTGCGGCGAACCCCTGCATGAAGATTTGCCTCTGGCAATGCGGGCGCTGCGCGACCTGTTTAATGCCGATATTGAGCGCATCAGAATCGATGCCGAGGATGTGTTTCATAAAGCTGTGCATTTTGCCGAGGGCTTTATGCCGGAGTGTGCCGCCAGGCTGGAACATTATGATGGTGACTTACCCCTGTTCGATCTGTTCGGTGTTGAGGATGAAATCCAGAAAGCGCTGCAGCGGAAAGTCCCGCTGAAATCCGGTGGTTATCTGATTTTTGACCAGACCGAGGCGATGACGACGGTAGACGTCAATACCGGTGGCTTTGTCGGTCACAAGAACCTGGAAGAAACCATTTTCAAAACCAATCTGGAAGCGGCCCATGCTATTGCCCGTCAACTCCGGGTCCGCAACCTGGGCGGTATTATCATTATCGACTTTATCGATATGGAAGAAGTCAGTCATCGTGAGCAGGTGCTGCGGGCGCTGGAAAAAGCGATGACGCTGGACCGGGCACGTCATAATATCAGTGCCGTGTCCGAACTGGGGCTGGTGGAAATGACCCGCAAGCGCACCCGCGAGAGTCTCGGCCACATTCTGTGTGAGGCCTGCCCCTGCTGTGAAGGTAAAGGCTACACCAAGAATGTGGAAACAGTCTGTAATGAGATTTTCCGTGAAATCATGCGTGAAGCCCGCCAGTATGAAACCAAACAGTTCCTTATTCTGGCTTCGCAGGACATTATCGACAGGTTGAATGATGAGGACTCCACCAAGGTTGCCGAGCTGGAACAACTGATCGGCAAACCGATTCTGTTTCAGTGCGAGGCACAATACGGTCGGGAACAGTTCAACGTGGTGTTGATGTAGGCGCTGAATGTTATTGAAAAGCCTTCATATTGCCAGTCGCCAGCTCTTCTATCTGCTGGTAGTCGCTGTCATTCTGGGTTTACTGGGTCTGATAGCCGCCATGTGGCTGTCGGAAGAAGTGGCTGATCGCAAAGATGAAATCGCCGCCTGGGCCAGTCAGAAAACCGGTTATCCGGTCAGCATTGATTCAGCCGGATTGTACTGGTTCGACTTGATTCCAAAGCTGGAAGTCCGGCAGGTCAAAGTGAAGCAAAAATCCGGTGAGACTCCGATTATCACGGCCGGACAAGTGTACCTGAGCCTCGATATTCTCAAAACGATCAGCAGCGGCGAACCGGTACTAGCTGATGCCAGTATCCGCCAGGCAAGGCTCAAACTTGAGCGTACCCGGCAGGGTCAGATAAGGCTTAATGGGCTTAATGCGGGTGAGCAGAGCGAAGCTCGCAGCAGTGTAGAGGAAGTGATTCGCTGGTTCAGCTGGCTCAAGCAGCTCGAGCTGAGTGCCATTTCAGTCGACTATCAGGATAAGCTGCAGCCTAGCCTCTCGGGTGCTTATCTGCTACAGCAACTGGAGCTGCAGTTTGCTGAGCGTGAATGGCAAGCTGAGGCCGAGATCCTCCTGCCGGAATCGATAGGCACTGCTGTGACGGTGAGCGCCCAGGCTGAAATTAATGCAGACTATGCGCTGACAGCCTGGCACGCCGAACTGATGACCGATGATTTGTCTCTGGCACCGCTATTGAAAAGCGTACCGATGCAAGGGATAAATGTTCTGGAAGGCTTATTCTCAGGCAGTATCAGTGCCAGCCGGAATGCTTCAGGCGACATCACGGCGCAACTCAACGCCAGTTTTACTGATACGACATTAGGCAGTGAAAAAGCCACTGAGGATTTTGATCAGGTCACCTTGGATCAACTGCAGGGGCAGTTCCGTTTTTCAGAGCAGGCCGGCAGCTGGAACCTGAATGGCAGCTCGGTGCAAATACAGATGGCAGGTGAAGCCTGGCCTGTGACAAGCTTTGAGATGCAGCGATATCAGAACGGCGAGATCGAAGCCAGGGCTGACTATCTGCGCTTGAGTGATCTCACTTCGGTGGCCTTGCTGATGCGGGATATGCCGACCTGGCTGGTGGAAACCAAGCCGGCCGGCGATGTCTATGCGCTGTCTGCCAGCTATCAGCCGAACCTCGGGTTGCAGTCATTGCAGCTTCGCAGTCAGGGGCTGGCTTTTTTACCCTGGCAGGATTACCCGGGTGCCAATGACTTAAGCTTTGAACTCGACTGGCAGAATAATCAGGGCGAGCTCAGCCTGAACAGTCACAAAGCCACACTTTATCTTGAGAACTGGCTGGATGAGGCCGTCTACCTGGAATCGCTGACGGGTCATGTCAGCTGGCAGCATCAACAGGATAACTGGCATATCTCAGCAGAGCAGCTGAAAGTGTGGAATGAAGATCTGAATCTCACGCTAAACGGGCGGGTGAATCACCACAATGGTGAGACTGACACCGACCTGCGTCTGGAGCTACAGGATGTTCAGGCCAATCGCTGGCGTGCCTACGTCCCCGAGGCGATACTCCCGCAAGACTTTGAGAAATGGTCCAGAGATGCCTTCAAGGAAGGTATTATTCGTAGCGGTTATGTCGAGCTGAAGGGAGATCCGGCAGCGTTTCCATTTGACAAAGCCCCGGACCAGGGCAGCTTTGATATGAAACTGCAGGTGGAAAACACACAGCTTCATTACGCTGATGGCTGGCCAGATTTGAAGGCAGTGGATGGCACTGTCAGCGGTCAGGGCAATGATCTTCTGATTCAGAGTCAGAACGGTAGCATCGCCGGTTTTTCCTTCCGCGAGGTGACAACCACGATTTCTAATCTGGTCAGATCCAACCCAATCCTGCGCGTTGATGGCACTTTAACAGGCAGCACTGCCAACGCCTTGACGTTTCTGCAAAACAGTCCGCTGAACAAACGCTTCGGCTCGGTGACGGAGATGATTGAAGTCAGTGGGGACAGTAATATCATGCTGAATCTGATGGTGCCACTGGTTGACCCCGAACAAACCGAAGCATCCGGTCACATTACTTTTACCGACAGTCAGCTTAAATCAAAAGCGTTACCCGAACTGGCTATCAGCCAGATTAACGGCCAGCTTAATTTCAGCAACAACGGTGTCGATGCCGACACTATTAATGCGGTCTTGCTCAACCAGCCAGTTAAGATTGATATCGTGCCTGATACAGACCAGACCCGCGTGGCACTCAACGGTAGTGCAGCAATCGCTGATTTACGCAATCTCTGGCCGCAGCAGATCCCTGATTTTATCAGTGGCGAAACTGATTATCTGGCGCAGTTGATGATAGAAGAACCAGAAGAAGGTCAGTTTGAAGTCGCTGTGAATATCGAAAGCGATCTTTTTGGTGTGAGTATCGATGCCCCGGCGCCATTAGGCAAAACTGCCAGACAGCGTCAGGCTGCAGCGCTACAGATTGAAAACAATCAACAGACTGTCTACCGTTTCAGCCTCGATCAATGGCTGAATGCGGTGCTGACTGTTGAAGCGGGCAAGCCGCGCGGTCAAATTCTATTAGGTGACGCTGCTGCGACATTGGGCACTGTGGGACTTGGTGTCAGGGGGCGGCTGGCGCGCCTGGACTTGAATGCCTGGATGGACTGGCAGAAAGAGTACCCTGGCACCGTTACTGAAAACACGGCGGTGGATAGCGTTGATCTCGATATCGACGAACTTACCATCGCGGAGCAGACTTTAACCGACCTGCAGCTCTCGGCCAGTCACATACGCGGGCAATGGCAGGTCAGGCTGGATTCATCACAGGTTAAAGGCAGCATCAGTCTGCCACCAACTATCAGTAATGAACGGCCGTTGATCGTTACACTGGATCATCTCAATCTGACCCTGCCAGACACCGATACGCCGCCGTCAGCTACAACGATGAAAGAATTATGGCCGCCGCTAAGACTGGATATCACTGAATTTGAACTTAACGGGATGCGTCTGGGCCAGTTCAGATTGCGGGCAAATCGCGTGGCAGACCGCTGGGTAGTGGAGACTGCAACGCTGACTTCACCGGTATTGCAGGCATCGCTGACTGGCAGCTGGACGCAGTCAGCAGCAGTGAATCGCAGTGAGTTTGATATTGTGGCATCCAGTGATGATTTAAAGGCCTTGCTCGCCTATTACGGTTATCAGGAAGTGATTGAAGCCAGGCAGGTACAGCTGAATAGTCAGCTAAGCTGGCCGGGAGACCCGACCGCTTTTTCTCTGGCAAGAATGGCGGGTAAGCTGGATCTCTCAGTTGGTCGCGGTAGCCTGATTGAAGTAGAACCGGGCGCGGCCGGCCGCATTTTTGGTTTGTTGAGTATCGCTGCTATTCCGCGTCGGCTGGCACTGGATTTCAGTGATCTGTTCGGCAAAGGCTTTGATTTCAGTGGTATTAATGGTCAGTTTCAGTTCAGTAATGGTATTGCCCGCACTGATAATCTGACGATGCAGGGGGATTCAGCATTAATTGAAGTATCGGGGCCAATAGATATGGTGGCAAAAACCTATGACCAGATCGTGAAAATAACACCCAAAGTTTCCTCAGCACTGCCGCTGGCAGGGGCAGTAGCCGGGGGCCCGGTGGGATTGGGTGTGGGCACCGCCATCCTGCTGTTTGATAAGCTTGCCGACCGGGTTTTTGACCGTGAAATAGTTGACCTCATCAGCTACAGCTACCGACTGACGGGGCCATGGAATAACCCCCGCCTCAACATACTTGCTCCTGAGCCGGAACAAGGTCAGGCTATTCCCTAATCTGCTATCATATAAAGTTTATAGCGATAGCAATTCTTGAGTTGATGAAAGCATCTATTTCCGAACAAGTCCAACAGCAACTGCTGTTGCCTGCCGGGCTCACCGAGCAGGATCTGGAAAACGCACTGGCCTCTACCATGACCGGTGGTGTCGACTATGCCGATCTGTATTTTCAGCAATCGCGCCAGGAAAGCTGGGTGCTGGAAGATGGCATCATCAAGGACGGCGGCTATCATCTGGAACAGGGTGTCGGCGTCCGCGCCTGTAGCGGCGAAAAAACCGGCTTTGCCTATTCCGATGACCTGGTGCTGCCGGCGTTGCAGCAGGCAGCGAGAGCGGCGCAGGCGATTTCACGTCAGGGACAGGAACAGCAGGTCGCGGTATGGAAGCCTCAGACAACCCCGGTGCTGTATTCAAGCCAGGATCCGATTCTGGCCCTCAGCGTTGATGAAAAATTGGCTTTATTGCGCGAAGCCGATGCCGCAGCACGCAAGGCTGATCCGCGAGTTAAGCAGGTTAATGTCAGTCTCGCCGGCGAGCTCGACAGTGTGTTGATAGCTGCCAGTGACGGTACTTACAGTAGTGATATCCGGCCCTTAATCAGGATGAATGTCAGCGTCATCGTCGAGAACAATGGCCGCCGTGAGCGCGGCAGCGCCGGCGGTGGTCGCAGAATGGATTACCGTTATTTCCGTGATAATAATCTGGCTCAACACTATGCCCGGGAAGCAGTGCGGATTGCATTGGTTAATCTGGAAGCTGTGGCGGCCCCGGCAGGCACAATGCCGGTGGTGCTGGGCAACGGCTGGCCCGGTGTACTGTTGCACGAAGCGGTTGGCCATGGTCTAGAAGGTGACTTCAACCGCCGCGGTACTTCCACTTTCTCCGGTAAAATGGGGGAAATGGTGGCCTCGCCGCTGTGTACAGTGGTTGATGACGGCACCCTGGAATTCAGACGCGGCTCTCTGAATATTGATGACGAGGGGGAAGCGACTCAATACACCACGCTCATCGAGAAAGGCCGTCTGGTCGGTTATATGCAGGATAAACATAATGCACGCCTGATGGGGACAACAAGCACCGGCAACGGTCGCCGAGAATCCTATGCCCATCTGCCAATGCCACGCATGACCAATACTTATATGTTGCCCGGTGATCACAAAGCTGAAGAGATCATTGCTTCGGTTGACAGAGGCATTTATGCCGTCAATTTCGGTGGAGGTCAGGTTGATATCACCTCGGGCAAGTTTGTGTTTTCAACCAGTGAAGCCTATTTGATTGAAAACGGTAAAATCACGACGCCGGTGAAAGGCGCGACTTTGATCGGTAACGGGCCGGAAGTGATGCAACGCATCTCCATGGTGGCCGATGATCTGGAACTCGATACTGGTGTCGGCAACTGCGGCAAGGAAGGTCAGAGTGTGCCGGTCGGTGTCGGACAGCCGACCTTGAAAGTCGATGCCTTGACGGTAGGCGGAACAGCTTAGATTTAATAAAGATATGACAAAGCAACACAAAGCGGTCGCCCTGATTTCCGGCGGCCTCGATTCCATGCTGGCAGTGCGCGTACTGCAGGAACAGGGGATTGAAGTTGAAGGTATCAATTTCTTTACCGGTTTCTGTGTGGAAGGCCATACCCACGCGATTCGCAACCACGACAAAGACAAGCAGAAACGTAACAATGCGCTGTGGGTAGCCGAACAACTCGGCATCAAATTGCATATTGTCGATGTGATCGAAGAGTACAAGGATGTGCTGCTTAATCCCAAGCACGGCTACGGCGCCAATATGAATCCCTGCCTTGACTGCAAGATTTTCATGGTCGGTAAAGCGGTCGAGTGGGTTAAAAAACTTCACAAGGATGGTTTCGACTTTATTGTTACTGGCGAGGTGATTGGTCAGCGGCCGATGTCGCAGCGTAAACACACGATGCCGATTATTTCTGAAGAGTCCGGTGCCGACGATATTCTGCTTCGGCCTCTATGCGCGAAGAACCTGCCGGAAACCAAACCGGAACGTGAAGGCTGGGTGGATCGGGAAAAACTCTATGACTTCCATGGTCGAAACCGCAAACCACAAATCGCGCTGGCAAAACAGTTCGGTCTGCATGATTTTGCTTCGCCTGCCGGTGGCTGCTGTTTTCTGACTGACAAGAGTTACTCCGATAAGCTGGTGGACCTGTGGCAGGCTCGTAACAGCCGTGAATATGAACTCGATGACATCATGTTGCTCAAGGTCGGTCGGCATATCAGACCCACTGAGGAATTCAAGCTGATCATCGCACGCGATGCCGGTGAAAGTAAGTTTCTGGAAGGCTATCGCAAGCAATACACCAGCATTCATGCGCTCAGTCACAGTGGGCCGATGGCACTGGTTGACGGCGAACTCAAACAGGAACAATATCCTCTCGCTGCCGCCATTGTCGCCCGTTTCGGCCAGGGTCGCAGTGCCGATGAGGTAGAGATCGATATCGCCACACCCGACCAACAGAGGTTACAGATTAAAACCGCGCCGCTCAATGCGGAAGAAGTTCTGCAGGAGTGGTACGTATGAGCCGACAAGAACTGGATGCGCGTCGACTACTCTGTCCGATGCCGGTGATCAAAACCCAGAATCAAGTCGCTGAGATGCTGCCCGGTGATGAAATTGAGGTGATATGCACCGATCCGGGAGCACTGAATGATATTCCAGCCTGGGCCCGGATTAACGGTCACACGGTGATCGAGACGGTTCAGGACGAAGATGAGATTCGAATTACGGTTCGTGTTGGTGCATAGCACCAAAATGATCCATGACGGTGTTTTTACGCACCATAATAGTGCTATCGTAAGGTGCAGTTGCACCTAAATGGTTGATTTATCGTAACAGTGAAAGTTGGCGTGATTTCTGCTGTACTATGTCGCGAGTTTTTTTGCACAATGCAATGTGCAGTTTCTAAAAATTGGAGAAGTTAAATGTCTGTCGAAAATGTGCTTCAAATGATCAAAGATGAGGACGTCAAGTTTGTTGACTTCCGTTTCACCGATACGCGTGGTAAAGAGCAACACGTTTCTTATCCAGCGCATTCCATTGATGAAGATACCTTCACAGAAGGCGCAATGTTCGACGGCTCTTCTGTAGCTGGCTGGAAAGGCATCAATGAATCAGACATGATCCTGATGCCGGATCCTGAAACTGCGGTGATGGATCCTTTTATGGATGACAACACCCTGATCATTCGTTGTGACATCGTTGAGCCTGCCACCATGCAAGGCTACGAGCGTGACCCACGCAGTGTGGCCAAACGTGCCGAAGCTTATCTGGAATCAACTGGCCTGGCTGACACTGCTTTCTTTGGCCCAGAACCAGAATTCTTTATTCTGGATGATGTTCGCTGGGGCAGCGACATTTCCGGTTCTTTCTATAAAGTCGACTCTGATGAGTCTTCCTGGAATACTGAAAAAGTCTTCCCGGATGGCAACATGGGTCACCGTCCTAAAGTGAAAGGCGGTTACTTCCCGGTTCCTCCAGTTGATTCACTGCAGGACATTCGTTCTGCCATGTGTCTGACCATGGAAGAAATGGGTCTGGAAACCGAAGTTCATCACCACGAAGTTGCCACTGCCGGTCAGTGCGAAATCGGTGTTAAATTCAACACCCTGGTGAAAAAAGCGGACGAAGTGCAAATCCTGAAATACGTTGTTCATAACGTGGCTCATGCCTATGGCAAAACAGCGACTTTCATGCCCAAACCGCTGGTTGGCGATAACGGTAGCGGTATGCACGTTCACCAATCTATTTCTAAAGGTGGTGACAACCTGTTCTCAGGCAACAAGTACGGCGGCCTGTCTGAAACGGCTCTGTATTACATCGGCGGCATCATCAAGCACGCCCGTGCCCTGAACGCGTTCACCAACTCTTCCACTAACAGCTACAAGCGTCTGGTCCCAGGCTTTGAAGCCCCTGTTATGCTGGCTTATTCAGCCCGTAACCGCTCTGCTTCTATCCGTATCCCATACGTCAGCAACCCAAAAGCACGTCGTATCGAAGTTCGCTTCCCTGATCCGTCTGCCAACCCATACCTGGCATTCTCTGCCATGTTGATGGCGGGTCTGGACGGTATTAAGAACAAGATTCACCCTGGCGATGCCATGGATAAAGACTTGTACGATCTGCCTGCAGAAGAAGCGGCTGAAATTCCGACCGTGTGTCATGCGCTGGATATGGCTTTGAACGCACTGGACGAAGACCGTGCCTTCCTGACTGAAGGTGGTGTATTCACCGACGACATGATCGACGGCTACATCGCGCTTAAGATGGAAGAAGTCACCCGTCTGCGTATGGAAACTCACCCGGCCGAATACGACCTGTACTACAGCGTTTAATTCAGTCGAGTCTGGCTCCGACAACAGAAAAAGCGCCCCTGTGGCGCTTTTTTTGTGCCTGAAAGTTGCGCCCTGAGCCGCTTCGTCCTATGCTTCAGAGTATGAAACTCACTGCACTATTGATGCTGCTTTTCCTGCTGCCGGCTCATGCGGAGATTTACCGCTGGGTCGATGACAGCGGTAATGTGGTGTTCACCGATGAGCCGAGACCCGGCGCCGAGCGAGTCGACTTACCGCCGGCCACCACCTATACACCGGTCGATGATGAAGCCGTCACCGACGACATTCTCAAACTGTCACCGGATGAGGAAGGCACTGAACAACAGGCCGATGTGCCTGATTATCAAATCCGTATTGTGGCACCCGCCAATGATGAAAGTATCTGGGTTAATAATGGCGATGTGACGGTGAGTACCATCGTTGAACCCTCGCTGGATGCTGAGCGGGGCGACAAGATCCTGTTACAGCTGGATGGCGAGGCGGTTTCTGAACCCCGCAGTTCTACTACTTTTCAGCTCAATAACCTCAGTCGCGGCACGCATACCCTTAATGCCCTGGTTGTCGATAGTAGTGGTGCGACCTTAACCAGCACCGGTAGCGTGACCTTTCACCTGCATCGTGCCTCTGTGCAGAATAATCCGGGTCTGAAGCCGCCCGGTCCGACCGGTGGCAAGCCGACCCCGTCCCCCTAATAAGTATTAATGCACCTTATTGGTGCGTTATTTCTTCATTTAAATGCTATATTGCTGATTCCAACAAAGTTAAACTCACTCGTGCACAAGGCGTATTAAGCGAGTTTGACCAACAATCAACAGCTTACCGCTCAGCAAGCATAAAACGCCATTAAATGGAGCGTTTTTTGCTAACAGCTGACCATGTATATGAGTGTCACTACAATGAGTCACGATGCCATTGCCAGTAATGATGTACTGGAAAACCTGACGACCGCCGTTCTGGTCCTGGATGAATCATTACGGGTCTGCTATATCAATACAGCCACCGAAATTCTGTTTGAGATCAGCCAGCGTCAGGCAGAACATATTCCGTTGCAAACCTTATTGCCGGGTGAAAAACGGCTGCTCGGTTCACTGAGAAGAGTGGTCTCGACCGGGCAGGCATTGATAGAGCGTGAAGTGCAATTGTTTTTACCGGCAAGTGGTGAGATTCTGGCCGATTGTGCGATAAAAATGCTCGATGTCGATGAGCCATACATCATTCTTGAGCTGGCTCAGCTCGATTATCAGCAGCGCATCAACCGTGATGAAAACCTCCACACCCAGCAGCAGGTCGTTCGCGGCCTGGCACATGAAATCAAGAATCCACTGGGGGGGCTGCGCGGGGCGGCCCAATTACTGGAACGTCAGCTTGATTCAGAAGATCTGAAGGAATACACCCGCATTATTATTACCGAAGCAGACAGACTGCAGAATCTGATGAACCGGATGCTGGGACCGAATCAGCAGCCGGAAAAACGTGACACCAATATTCATGAAGTCCTTCAGCATGTCAGACAGCTGGTCGACATTGAAGTCGATGAAAGACTCAAATTCAAAATTGATTACGATCCCAGTATTCCTGAACTCTTTGCCGATTTTGATCAGCTGATCCAGATCTTTCTCAACATCGTGCGCAATGCAGTACAGGCGATGAATGGGGTCGGTCTGATTACATTGCGGACCCGCATACAACGCAACATCACTATTGAAAAACAGTATTACCGCCTGGGCGTTCTGGTTGAAATTGAAGACAACGGCCCGGGCATTCCCAAATCTTTGCAGGATAGTCTGTTTTACCCCTTAGTCACCGGCCGTGCTGATGGCACTGGCCTTGGGCTCTATCTGGTACAGAACCTGGTCCAGAGAAATGGCGGCACAGTGTCGTGCAACAGCCATCCGGGACAGACGATTTTCTCAGTTATATTTCCTTTGGAGTTAGCACGTGAACGCCACTAAAGCGATAGCCTGGATAGTCGACGATGACCGATCCATACGATGGGTCCTGCAGAAAGCACTGGAAGCGGTAGATATCACGGTTCGGGCATTTGAAACGGCCGATGTTGTATTACATGAATTAAAGCAGGGGCGTGAAGAAGCGCCAGATGTACTCATCAGCGATATCAGAATGCCGGGTATTGACGGCCTGCAACTCTTGTCAGAAATCAAACAGCGGCATCCTGAGCTGCCAGTCATCATCATGACGGCTTATTCGGATCTGGATAGTGCGGTATCGGTCTATGAAGGCGGCGCTTTTGAGTATTTGCCCAAGCCCTTCGACGTGGATGAAGCGGTGGAGCTTGTTCAACGTGCTGTGGCCCATAGCAGGGAACAGGAAAAAAGCCCGGCTGAGGACTTTAACCTCGGTGCTGAAATAGTCGGTGAAGCGCCAGCCATGCAGGAGGTTTTCAGAGCTATAGGCCGACTGGCCCGCTCCAATATCACGGTGCTGATTAATGGCGAGTCAGGTACTGGTAAAGAACTGGTTGCCCAGGCTTTACATCGTCACAGCCCCAGACGACAGTCGCCTTTTATCGCCCTGAACATGGCGGCGATCCCCAAGGAATTATTGGAATCAGAACTGTTCGGTCATGAAAAAGGCGCTTTCACCGGCGCCCATGTGCAGCGTAAAGGCCGCTTTGAGCAGGCCAATGGCGGTACCCTGTTCCTAGATGAAATCGGTGATATGCCGATTGAATTGCAGACACGTTTATTACGTGTACTGTCAGATGGCGAATTCTTTCGTGTCGGTGGTCACAGTGGGGTTAAAGTCGATGTTCGCATTATTGCTGCTACGCATCAGAACCTGGAAAAGTTAGTCGAACGCGGTGATTTCAGGGAAGACTTATTTCACCGTCTCAATGTCATCCGCATTCATATTCCCTCCCTGCGGGAGCGGCGCGAGGATATACCGGCACTGGTCGCTTATTTCCTTAACAAGGCGGCGAGGGAACTCAATATGGCGACCAAGAGCGTGTCGCCCGATGTCGAAAGTTATCTGTCGCAGTTACCCTGGCCAGGTAATGTCCGGCAACTGGAAAACACCTGCCGCTGGCTGACGGTCATGTCACCGGGCCAGGTTGTGCAGATGGATGATCTGCCGGTAGAACTCTCTGCTGAGAACACAGAGGGAGGAACCCGCCACGGCAGCGACTGGCAGCAGCTGTTCCGTCAATGGGCGGCGAACAAGGCCCTGAGCGGACAGGAGGGCGCCTTAGCTGATGTTGTCCCTCTGATTGAACAGTTATTGATGGAAGTCGCGCTGGAGAAAACCGCAGGCAAAAGGCAGGAAGCAGCCAAGCTTCTGGGGTGGGGCAGAAACACGCTGACAAGAAAATTAAAAGAAAGTTAGAAATCGCCTTGCATGCCCCCAGGGGGCTATGTATAATGCGCAGTCTAATCAGGTGCGGGGTGGAGCAGCCTGGTAGCTCGTCGGGCTCATAACCCGAAGGTCGTCAGTTCAAATCTGGCCCCCGCTACCAATTCCCATATAAAAATATGGGTACTGATTGAGTTCCTATCAGGGTTCTGTATTCTGCAGAACCGAATCACCAATATAAATTGTTAAGTCATCCGGTTTTCTGTTGCTGAAAGTCGGTTGTAATCCATCATCCCCACAAGATTTCTAACCAGTCGAAATAATCCCGGCGCTGGGCTTGCTAAACTCTCGTAAAGTCATCCTCTGACTCCTCTTCTAATAAGCCACAGGGTTCGTGATGAATGCGACTGCGACAGACCTGTCAGCAAAAACCTTTATCAGCATCACACTGGCGATAATTCTCCTTGCTTCCCTGGGAAAGCTGTTTGATTTTCCCGATTTGCCTCGTTCGGCAATTGGTTTTGAATTAAGTCTGTCGCTGGCGGCTTTATTACTGTTTGGCTTTCGCATTATTCCTGCTGTAGTGGCAGGCGTTCTGATTTCACAGTTGCTGTTTGATACGCCAGTCTGGCTGGCCGTCTTAATTTCCATACTCTGCGTTCTTGCTGCCATCGTCGGCAGATGGGGCATGCTCAATTTTGATCAATTTGATAATAATCTCGAGAACAGAAAAAGCGTGATCTCGCTTCTGGTCTGGGGGAGTGGGGTGGCCGCCTTACTTTCCACTTTATCCAGTCTGGTGCTCCTCGACAAATATGATAAAGACTTCCAAATTTCATTCGATGTGCTGATGCACTCCTGGATGTGGACAGCAATGGGTGTGCTGCTAATCGCACCACGAGTGCTGCTTTTTGGTAATTATCAATATGTGAAACTGCAATACGATCAGAGGCAGGTACTCTGGTTAGTCGCCGTTTTTGCATCATGTCTGGCCATTTTTACTGATGTGTTTGTCAGTGAATCATTTCAGTCTCTGTTTTTACCTTTCATTTTTTATCCATTGATTGTCTGGGGAGCCTTATATGTCGGCCTCAGCGCTGTTTATGCGGGTGTGTTTCTAATCTTTATGTCTGCTTACAGTAGCTATTTTTTCGCGATAGGCTACTACGGCGAACAAACGGCGGGACTGGCTTTCGAGATGTGGGTATTCATTACTTCCTTGTTGATTACAGGCCTGGCAGTCGGTATCAGTCAGGTGCAGCGAGAGGAAGCAGAATGGAAAGCGGCGAGTAGCCGGATGGATGAGCTGTTAGCGCACACGGCCCTGTCACTCAACACCTTACTCATGCTTCAGTGCAAAGCAGCGGTTAATAATGTGAAAGGCTGTTATTCGGCTATTTTCCTGATGGATGCTTCAGAAAAATTGAAGCTGGATGCACAGTTTAATCTGCCAAAACCATTAATGACGTCTCTGACTGCCGTCGAGTTTTCTCAGCTTGCCAGTCCGGTTAGTCAGTGTTTCGAACAGGGCGAAATGGTCAGTTCTCTGGAGAATCCGATGACATGGATCAACCTGGATGAGAAACTGCAGCCATGGGGAGGCGTTCATTGTTTTCCCATTATGGATCTGTTTAGAAAACCGCTTGGTGTACTCTGTGTTTTCTACGGTTCGCTTGCGCGCTTTCAATTGGCAGATATACAGAGACTGCAAAGAATTGCCTATCAGTCCTCCCTGCTGATTGTTCGAAAGCAGGCAGAAATCGCTATGGAAGACAGGCACCGTGAAGTAGAGAATGAACGAACCCTCCTCAGAAGTATTATTGATGCGAACCCGGATCTGATCTTTATTGAAGATCAGGAACGAAACCTGACCCACAGCAACAGTGCGTTTAAACAATTGATAGGCCTGAATGAAGAGCAAACACCGAACCTGACTTCAGATGATATTTTTTCTGAAAGATTCGCGCCCATGGTGGCCGAGATGAACAGGAAAATTCTGCAAGGCGAAGCTGAGTTATTACGCGAAGAAGTCTGGCTGCGGGCAATCAACTGCTCGGCAATCTTATTCGACCTGGTGAAGGCGCCTGTGAAAGGCATAGACGGCAATATACACGGTATCATCAGCATTGGCAGGGACATTACCGAGCAGCGTCAGATTGAGGCGGAGTTGGTTGAAATGACAGAGGATCAGCAACGCTCTATCGGACAGGATCTGCATGATGGGGTCGGGCAGAAACTGGTGGGCATTTCATTTCTTGCCAAATTGCTTGATCACGGCCTCACTGCCAAGCAGTCGGAGTTCGCCAGCCATGCTTCAACACTGGTGAGTCAGATCAACGATGTTATTGGAGAAGTGCGAGGTCTGGCGAGGGGCTTACTGCCGGTTGAACTTGAATCTAACGGGCTTAACGCCGCCCTGGACAGCCTGGCTAAAAATACCTCAGCTACCTTTAATCTCGACTGTGTTTATACCCCACGCGGAGAGGTCCTGGTCAATGACCGGATCGTATCGCTCAACTTATACAGGATTGTCCAGGAAGCTGTGAATAATGCAGTCAAGCATGGCAGAGCCAGCAGGATAGAAATTGCGTTGGCCGTGAACAATAAAAATTTCACACTGCAGGTCAGCGACAATGGTGTCGGCTTTGATTACCAAAAATACCAAGAAGTTAACAAAATCATGGGAATTGGTTTGCAGTCCATCATTTACAGGACTAGACTGATTAATGCGAAAGTCGATTTCGCAATGTCTAAGCAAGGTGGTTTTGAGGTTAATGTTGTCCGTTAATCTTTTGTTCCTGAGCAATGCCGCTCGAATTCAAACTTATCTCTCTTCCATTAAACAGTAAATTTATTGAGTTTTGATTGCTCTGTTGGCAATCAGCTAACGCCTATTTTATTCGCTATTTTCTGATTAAGGTGGGTGTAACAGTTTTATTGTTTCTATATTTTCCTTTATTGGTTCACAAAATTAGCAGATAAAAGATGAGTTTTGAGATGTTATACGAATAACACGAATTAATTCACATAGCGGTTTCTTTGTCAGTGTTAATTTGCAAACCCATTTTAGAGATTGTTGAGGTGAGTATATGGCTCATGAACAAATCAGTATGATGCTTGTGGAAGACCACCAACTGGTGAGACAAGGCATGTCAATGCTGATCAACAACCAGGATGATATGGATGTTGTATATGAGTGCGCCTGCGTCAACGAAGCAAAACAATTTCTCCAGCACGCCCCCTCTGAGGTAGATGTTGCCATCATCGATATTTCACTGGAGGGAATGTCCGGTTTTGAACTGATGAAGTGGATGAAAATCTATCATCCTGATTTGCCGATCCTGGCGATATCAATGCATGACGAGCTGCTCTACGCTGAGCGTGCCATCAAGGCTGGCGCGAGCGGGTACATCATGAAGCAGGAAGCCTCTGACAAGGTTATCAACGGTATCCGGGATGTCAGACAGGGGCAAATCGTTGTCAGTGATGCGATTCGTTTCAGAATCGACAGCAATGAGTCTGGCGACAGAGACTCTGTCATCGACAATCTCACAGCCTGTGAATATGAGGTCTTCCAGCTACTTGCCCAGGGAAAATCCACTAGCGAGATTGCCTACATTAATAACCGAAGTGTGAAAACGATTGAGGCTCACAGAGCCAACATCAGGAAAAAACTCGGACTCTCAGACGGTAATGCCCTGATGAGATATGCAATCAAAATGCAGACTGAGGCCGCTGCAGTTTAGGCTCTCCCGACAGGAATGCATGAATGGCAAGTTTACCCATAATTACCCAAGGTAATCTCTCAATCACTGCTTTACTCAAGCACGTCATTGAGCCTCTCGTGGCCGTGATGACGCTTGTTGCGGTAGCCACGTTTTATGGCGATAGTCTGAACCTGAAGTACACCATTCTGTCGCTACTGATTCTGGTCATTACCTATCCGGGCGAATGGATTACCTCCTCGGTTCCGCGTTTTGCCAGAAGACTGTTGTCTTCCTGGCTGATTATCGTGACGCTGCTTTTTTTGCTGGGTTATGGCACCCAGACACTGAAGTATTTCCCTGAAGAGGTCGTGTTTACCTGGGTTCTGTTAACGCCACTGATGGTGCTGATTTTCAGCATAGTGATCAAGATGATCGTCGGCAGTATTCAACTCATCAAAGCCGGTAATAAGAAAGCGATCGTTATCGGCGTGAATGAGCTGGCGGGTAATTTCGCATCCAGAGTGAATGCCGACGATTTGAGCATGATTGAGGTCGTGGGCTTTTTTGATAATCAGGCGGCGTTGCCTGTACTCAGAGAGTCAGAGCTACCCTTACTCGGTGAGATGAGCGATGTCGCGGCATATTGCAAAGACAATAAGATTGATCATGTCTACATTGCTCTGCCAATGGCGTCTCAGCCAAGAATTCTTCAGTTGCTGGATGACTTGCGTGACACTACGGTGTCTATCTACTTCCTGCCGGACCTGTTTTTGTATGACATGATTCAGGCCCGTATTGATTCGATTAATGGTGTTCCTGTCGTCGGTGTTTGCGAGTCACCATTTATCGGTGTCAATGGCATCATCAAACGCATCAGTGACATCCTGCTGTCATCGATCATTCTTATCCTTATCTCGCCCGTTCTGCTGGCGCTGGCCATCGGGGTGAAGCTGAGTTCCCCCGGGCCGGTGTTATTCAAGCAATACCGTTATGGTGTCGATGGTAACAAGATTCTGGTCTATAAATTCAGATCGATGCGGGTTCACAAGGAAGCATCTTTCGTCAAACAGGCTACCAAGGACGATGATCGCATCACCAGGTTCGGTCATTTCATCCGGAAAACCTCACTCGATGAATTGCCGCAGTTTATCAATGTATTACAGGGCCGGATGAGTATCGTCGGACCCAGACCTCATGCTGTGTCACATAACGAGGAATACCGGAAGCTTATCAAGGGTTATATGGTGAGGCACATGGTCAAGCCCGGTGTGACCGGCTGGGCGCAGGTCAACGGTTTCAGAGGGGAAACACAAACGCTCGATAAAATGGAAAGCAGAATCCGCTATGACCTGGATTATCTGCGTCATTGGTCCCTTTACCTGGATTTATGGATTATTTTCAGAACAGTTATTGTGGTTTTCAAGGGTGATGAAAATGCCTATTGAACCCAAACTGTTGTTCTGTCCTAAGCCAGCATTGATGGTCAGTGTCATTGTCGGAAGCCTGCTCATCGGCGGTGCCAGACCGGAAATGATCGATCTACTGGAAAAACCCTACGATAAATTAGCTCATGCTGTGGCTTATAGCATGATTACCCTGCTGCTCTGGATCTCATTAACCGGTACCAATAAACACCGTGTGGCGGTTCTGATTGCTGCGCTGATTGCCTTAGCGGATGAAGTTTATCAACTTTTCCTGCCTGGGCGAGAGGCTGATCCCATAGATTTACTGACGGATGTCAGTGCTATCGGATTCACAGGGCTGGTGCTTTATCAGTTGCAGTCATTGAGACGATGACAAGCTTTCAATCAGACAGGCTTTGGTCGTGTGTCGGAACCCTTTCAGATAAATCTTCAGGAAATAATCACTGTTTTTTTATGACCTTACTATCCATTAAGAAGCAGGCTAAATAATGAGAAAACACAGAGGACATCAGCTGATGAGACATGTTTACAAAGTGTTACCGGTTCTACTCATTGCAGCTTTGGCCGGTTGTTCTGACTCCGCACCCAAAGAGAATACGCAGGTCGCGGCAAAAGTGAATGATCAGGAAATTACCGTACATCAGCTCAACCTGGCGATTGGCGCCATGGGAGAGAAAGCGCTTAATGCTGACAAGGAGGCCCTGCAGACAGCGGTACTGAATAATATGATCATTCAGACACTGATGGAGCAGGAGGCCGAGAAAGCCGACCTGGATCGCGAGCCCTATGTCATGCAGGCCATGGAAGCAGCCAAGCGTCGTGTGCTGGCTTCTGCCTATCTGCAGCAAATAGCGACCATCAGCCCATCAATTACGGAAGAAGACATAAAAAAATACTATGCGGCCAACACCGACTTGTTTGCCAACAGGAAACTGTTTGTCTACGAACAGGTTACGGTAGAGTCTGATATCGACAATTTCGAAGCCGTCGAGAACAAAGTCAGGCAAACCGAATCTTTAGAGGATTTCACCAGCTGGCTGCAGCAAAAATCGATACCCTACAGCCTGCTGACGCAAGCCAAAACATCTGAAAATATTTCTCAGAACCTGCTTAAGCCCCTGTCCACACTGGATGTTGGGCAGGTCGGTTTTCTGACCCTGGATGATGGCTTTGTCGTTATTGAAGTAGAAGATAAGCAGTTGCAGCCCGTCGAGCTGGAAATGGCAGCGCCTGCTATCAGACAGCATCTACAGAAGCAGCAGCAAACCTCACAGATACAGCAAACCGTGAGTTCCCTTAAAAGCGCCGCCCTGATCGAATACAGCAAGGGGTTTGAACCTGAGACGCGCAATGCAGCGGTAGAGCCTTCAGAACCCGTAACAACGGAGATGCCAGAAGCGTCATATATCGAGAAAGGTCTGCAGGGGATTGAGTGATCATGCACCGCCTCAATAAAGACGCAATCAGAACCGCGATAGTGATGCTGAGCTCATCAGTGGCACTGATGGGGCAGGCCCAGGCGGCTGAGGGCGATACTTTTACCCCTTACTACAGTAGCAGCATTGTTTATGACTCCAACCTGCTCAGAATCGATGATGACAATCCGGCAAGAATAGGCGGTGTGCGGGGGCGATCAGACACATTGAGAAAAAATCTGCTGGGTTTGAATGTGGACTGGAAGTATTCCAGACAGCAGGTCGTGGTCAGGGCAGCGGTGAGTGATAACGACTACAACCGTTTTAATTCGCTGGATTATCAGGGACGTTACCTGAAAACCCAATGGAATTATCAGCTGGGGAATCAAGTGAGCGGTAATATCGGGCAGGTATTCAACCGGGCACTGGCCAGTTTTAATGACATTAGGGGATTATCCGGCAATTTAAGGGACCAGCAGAGCAGGTTCTTTAATATGAACTATCTATTTCATCCCAGATGGCAGACCGGCTTTTCCTACATTGAAAATGAGCTGGAATATGATGCGGCCATTCAGAGAATCGGTGATTTCAAAAACCGTACGGTGGGACTCGGGCTGGATTATTTAACGCCGAAAGGCAGTCGTCTTGGTTTCAAGCTGACACAGGAAGATGGCAAATATCCCAATCGTTCTGTCACCGAAGTCAGCACACTGGATGATGGCTACAGCGAGAACAAGGCTGCCATTAACCTCAAGTGGCAGTACAGCGTTAAAACCAGCTTCCAGATGCAAACAGCTTATGTGGAACGCGAATATGACAATGTCTCAGAGCGCGATTATGACGCTGTGGATAAGCGTGTCAGCATGACTTACAAACCATCGGTTAAAACCCGGCTCAAGCTGTCGGTATTTGATGAAACTTATCCCAGAGATGATTTGCAGGCCAGTGTCAGCGAGCATTTTGGACAAAGTCTCGAACTGTCCTGGCTGCCGACCTCAAAGCTGACCTTTCAAGCGAAGTACAGAAGAGAATCCCGGGAAGACCTGGACAACCCGGGCTTTGTTATCGGCCCGGTTGCCCAGCGTGAAGATGACAATAACAGTCTGTCTTTCAGTCTGAACTACGAGCCACATCGAAACATTGATTTCACGGCCGGTTATAACCGGATGCAACGGGATTCTTCGGTGCCTCTGGATGATTTCGATGCCGACATCTTCAGTTTGACCGCCACTATCAGAATGTAATCTGACCTTTCAACCAAACAAAGACGAGTTCATTATGAAAACATTAATACTGACATTTTTATTGTGCATATCGACTCAGCTTTTAGCCGCCAACCAGTTGGGGGCCGGCGACATGCTTCGGATCACTGTCTATGACAATCCGGATCTCACTACAGAGACCAGGGTGACCAGTGATGACACCATCAATTTTCCGCTGATTGGGGAAGTCAGTGTGGCCGGTAAATCAGTACCGGAAACAGAAAAAACGATTGCCAGAGAGCTGGAAAAACAAGGCTTTCTGAGAAACCCCCAGGTCAATATCCTGGTGACTGAATTCCTTAGTCAGCAAGTTTCAATCCTGGGTAATGTGACAAAGCCCAAAAGAATCCCGCTTCACAGAGAAGTCACCCTCACAGACGCCTTGGCGCTGGCGGGAGGAATCACACAACTGGGCTCAGATTCGGTGTCTATTATCTCTAAGAACGCAGACTCTGCGGATAAAAAGAAACTCAATCTGACGGAGATTCTGAACGGGACTCGCCCAGACGTCATGGTTTCACCTGGCGATATCATCTACGTTCACGGCTTACAGGTATCAGTGCTGGGCGCGGTCAATAATCCAGGTAAATATCCCATCACTGATGAAGCGACCACAGTATCCGACTTTATTGCCCTGGCTGGAGGGATCTCGGCTACAGGCAGTGATGAAGTGACCTTGACTTCGAATCAGCCGGACAGTGAGAGTAAAAAATATGTGATTAATCTGAACGAGATGTTCACTGCTCAGGATGCAGGTCAAAACCTGTCTGTGCAGGAGGGCGATGTCATTTATGTGCCCCGTGAGCCGAAGTTTTATATTTACGGCGAAGTGAATAACAGCGGAGCTTACCGCTACGAAAAAGGTATGACTGTCTATCAGGCGCTCGCCATTGGTGGCGGGCTGTCTTCACGGGGTACTGAAAATGGTCTGACGCTGAAAAGAAAAAATGCGGAGGGTCAATTCGTGACTCATGAGGTAGACGGCACAACAACCCTCCAGAAAGATGATGTTATCCACGTAAAAGAAGCATTCTTCTAAGGATCATTCAATGAGCTTAAATCAGCTGATCACAATTCTGCTGGCACGCCGGCTGCTCGTCATACTGGTATTTGCCTTGACGGTCATGGCGGCGGCGGCTGTCACCCTGGTCCTGCCAAAAAACTATCAGGCAAGCTCGTCCCTGATCATTAATTACAAGGGCACGGACCCGGTGACAGGGACCACAATGCCCGCTCAGCTGGCACCCAGTTATATGGCAACTCAGGTTGATATTATTTCCAGCCAGAATGTTGCTCTGAAAGTAGTCGATGAGTTGAAGCTGGATGAAACCCGTTTTGCTATTGAGGCATTCGAGCAGGTGACCAGTGATGCTGAAAATGTAAATAAAAACGTTAACATCAAAGATTGGTTAGCCGGTGTGCTGCAGAAGAAACTTATCATTCGGCCGTCCGAGCAGAGCAATGTGATAGAAGTCGGCTATAAAGGCACGGATCCACAATTTGTGGCCACGGTGGCTAATGCTTTTGCCGATGCTTATGTCGATACCAACCTGAAACTGAAAGTTGAGCCCTCCATGGAGGCAGCAGAGTGGTTCAGTGAGCGGCTCGCCAGCTACAGGGAGGATGTGATCGCGGCTGAGAAAAAACTCAGCGAGTACCAGAGTGAAAAAGGCATTGTGGCGCTGGAAGAGCGTTGGGATGTTGAGAACTCGAAGCTGGAACAACTTTCACAGGAATTGGTTGCAGCCCAGGCAGACGCACTGGATTCCAATTCTCGCAGTAATGAAGCAAACACTGCTGAAAGCATTGAAAAGAATCCGGATATTCTGACCAATCCGCTGATTCAGAACATGAAAGCAGAATTGAACAGTGCTGAAGCGAATCTGGCCAAGCTGAGACAGCGTTATGCTGTCAATCATCCCAAATACCAGGCTGCACAAGCTGAAGTAAGTAACCTGAGAGCGGAATTGCAAAGCGAGATTGAGAATGTCACAGGCGGTCTGTCCAACTCGGCCAGCCTTTCAGACGAGAGAGTCAGGGAACTGGAGGCTGCAGTACAGCAACAGAAGCAAAAAATTCTGAAACTGAATCAACAGCGTGATGAGTTAGCCGTATTGCAGCTTGATGTCGAGAGCGCACAGCAAACACTGAATACTGCGCTGGAGCGATTCAGTCAGACATCGATGGAAGGCAACATCAATCAAAGTGATGTCTCTATCTTGACCCGCGCCAAGCCGCCACTGTTTCCCAGTTCTCCCAATTTGAAACGTAATCTTTTCCTGGCGGCGGTGTTGGGCTTTTTCCTGGCAGCCGGTGCGGCGTTATTGCTGGAACTGCTCAACCCTCGTGTGCGTTCTAGAGAAGATCTCTCGATCCCTGTATTAGGAGAACTCAAAAAGAGAGGCTATCGAAACAAAGCATTGCCGGCACCGAAAACCCAATTATTGAGCCAGCATTGAAGATTGGCCCTGGCTCATCCTCTCGTTGCTTGCTGGTAAGGACTGGCAAATTCTTGCTTACTCCGGCCGGCTCCCATTTGCTAGCACAAAGGTTCAATTGATATGAACAAAGCAATTAATAATGATGGTGAGGATTTCATGAAAGCAGATTCCTATATCAAGCAATCTATCACGAATGATGAAGATTTCATGAGGTCTGACGCCAGGGCACTGACATACAGAATCCTGCCACCCGACAGTGCCGCGATAGATCCTGAAGTCTTTGTCGCTTTCACACTGGACGGACAGGAGGTCGAGGAATACAGAGCACTGAGAACCCAGCTGTTGTTACGCTGGTTTGATGTCAATAAGTGCCTGCTGTTTACTTCAACCCGGGAAGACGAGGGCGCCAGCCAGGCTGTGGCAAACCTGTCTATTCTGTTTTCACAGATGGGCCATAAAACCCTGCTTATTGACGCCAATATCAGAAAACCGGCACAACATGATTTGTTCAGGCTGGATAACACTCACGGCCTCTCCGATCTGCTGGCACGGCGTTCAGAAGGCAACAATATTCAGAAGGTTAGAGGCTTTGAGAACCTGCATGTACTGCCTGCAGGTCCCCAGTTGCCCAACCCGCTTGAGTTGTTGTCGATAGATAGTTTCTGGGCGGCAGCAGAGAGAGCATTCGATATCGTTCTTATCGACTCGCCTCCGGCCCTGGATTATTCCGACGCACAGCTGATTGCCTCCAAAGTCGGAGGCGGTGTGATCGTGGCTCGCAAGAACGTCACCAAGACCAGAGAGCTGGAAACATTAAAGGAACAATTTGCTGTGGCAAAAGCGGAAACCGTGGGTGTTGTACTCAGGGATTTTTAGGGGATTGGAGCATATATTCAAGTGCTGGCTATCATTAAGATCAATATCGTTGCTACCAACAAGAGGAGATAGCGATGAAGAAATATTGTGCAATGAGTTTGTTTTTACTGATCAGTCCTTTCGCACATGCCGCCGTAGAGTTCGATGGCACATCTGAATACACCACAGAAGAGATGGCCTTCGAGTTTTCAGGTGAACCGGTAGTGGCTAATTTCGAAAATGATACCGATACCGTGGCGGAATACACCAACTTTTATGCTTTCACCGTGCCCACGGCTCAGAATGTCACATTCGACATTAGCACTGATGGCCCGGATGGCGGTGAAGGCAGTCTCAACTTCAGTTTGATTGGACCTGGTGGCGTTGAAGAGACTATTGGCAATGGTGAAGACGGTTCAGTGACTTTTGCTGATCTGTCACCTGATACCTATCTGTTGCAGGTCGATGCGCAAGTACTGAATGAAGGGTCATATACCCTGTCCTCTTCAGTGTCTCCAGTGCCGGAACCAAGCACGCTGGCGCTGATGATGGCGGGCTTTGGCCTGGTTGGCTTTATGAGTAACCGTCGTCGTCAATTTGTGTGATGCGAAGTCACATGAGACAAGGATTTAACAATAAAAAAGGCGACTCGTTCGCCTTTTTTATTTCACAGCACGGGCCTGAGGTTTGGTCCGTGCCTCTTGAATAAGTATTTATTAATCATAAATTGAAAACTTGAGCTGATATATGGCAACAAGACTTTTTTCATATCCACAAAACAATGAATATCTGAAATGGATATTCATTGTTTTTGGCTTGTTGGCCATGTATCTGCCTACCTTTATCAACCTTTCAGACAGGCTCTGGCAGACCGATGACCATGCGCATGGCCCTTTTGTACTGCTCATCAGCCTGTTTTTATTCTGGCAGCAGCGTGCTCTATTGCTGAGTGACAACGGGGACAGGCCATACCCTATACTCGGCTCGGTCTTTTTTGCAGCAGGCCTGCTTATCTATCTGCTGGGCCGGTCACAGGATATTCTGATTTTTGATGCCGGCTCGCTGTTGCCTGTTGTCATTGGTCTTATTCTGATGACGAGGGGAATGAGAACCCTGTTCTCCTTGTGGTTCCCGATATTTTTTCTTTTATTTTTGCTGCCGATACCCGGTTTTATCATTGACGCTGTTACCTTGCCGATGAAAATTGCGGTGTCTTATGTTGCTGAATCCATACTCTATTGGTTTGACTATCCGGTGGCGCGTAATGGCGTGGTGCTGTATGTGGGCCAATATCAGTTGCTCGTGGCCGATGCCTGTGCCGGCCTGCAAACACTCATTTCACTGGAAGCACTGGGCTTGTTGTATCTGCATTTAGTGAAGCATGACTCATTTTTGCGAAATTGCCTGCTGGCTCTGGCCATTATTCCTATTTCTTTTACCGCTAATGTGACACGGGTATTGGCATTGATCCTTGTAACTTATTACTTTGGCGATGCGGTTGGGCAATCCTATCTGCATGACTTTGCAGGATTGTTCTTATTCATCGTGGCACTAAGTCTGATCATTTCTGTTGATACCTTGTTATCAAAGTATTTAAGGGATGCCGATTAAGCACATGAGGATGATGATGTCCTGGTTTAAGGCAAGCAGTCTCTGCGCTCTGATGATAATCACGGCAAGCGTGGCCGTGTGGGCCACGCCGACTGATTATCTGGCTGATATCAAACACAGAGAGACGCTAAACAACTATGTGGAACCGCAGCTTGATGACTGGCAACTGGACCGTGGCAGTCGGGTATTAGTGACCAATGCGGTACTTGATGAAAAACTGGAAAGTGCTTATTCCGATCTGCTCAGTGAAACCTACCGTAATGCTGACAACAAGAAGGTCATGTTGTCTGTGGCCTACTCGGATAACCAGCGTAATGGACTGGCCGTGCACTCACCAGAAGCCTGCTATCCCGCTCAGGGTTTTAAGATTCTGGAAAGGAAACAATTTCCCATGACACTGAATGATGGCAAGCAAATTACAGTCAGGTATATGAAGACGCAACGCGGCAACAGAATCGAGCCGCTGGTTTACTGGACAATAGCGGGTGAGCATCTGTATCGGAACAACCTTGAAAAAAAGCAGCTTGCTATTGAGTACGCGATGGACAACATCATTCCTGACGGACTGATTTTCAGGGTGTCGACGATTGAGGCTGACGAAAAGGTCGCCCTGGCCGCTATCACTGACTTTATCCGGGACTTTCACGACAGTCTGGCCGAAACAGAGCAACCCCGCTTTTTCGGAACAGCATCAGCCGTCATGGCTGACTGAAAAGCCCGGCCTCCACTTTCCATCTATTCAGATACAAGAAGCATCCTATGGTCACATTAATTAAAAATGTTATCTCACTCAGTCCCGGCCTCAAGCATTTCCTCAAACGGAGCCGGGATGGCTATAAGCGCGGTGTGCTCAGATACCGCTGTTACAGTTACGAGAAAAAACGTAATGCCGCCCACATGGGATGGCACCGACCCAATAATCTGGCTTACTCCAAGCGCAGTGCAGAATTGATTTTCTGGTATCACAAATTGGAGAAAGGTTTGTGTCTGCCACCTGAAAACCGCCGGTTTTTTGGCCGTTATCCGGCGCAGCAGACCCTCGACCTGCTGACAAAGTGGAATAGGGACGGACTGTCAAAGCAAGCTACCGTTTACAAAGCCGCAGTCGGTGTACTCGAAGCCTATCGTGATTTTGTGGCCACGCAGGACAGCACGAAACCGGATGTTGCTGCCACCCTGACCGAGCTTGAGGCTTTCCTGAACGGGCACGAGCAAAGCGAACAGATTTACCGGACGCCGATCGAATTCAAACACCTGCCGGAAGACAGCTATGACATTCTCTATGCCTTGTCGATGAGCAGGCGCAGTACCCGTAACTTCAGAGACCAGCGGGTTGCCATGGCGCTTGTCGAAAAAGCCGCCAAGCTGGCTCAGCTAAGCCCCAGTGCCTGTAACAGACAGCCCTGGCGGCTGCATATTTATGATGATAAATCGCACATCGAGCAGATGCTGAAACTGCAAAATGGCAATCGTGGCTTTGGGCATACCATCCCCATGCTGGCTGTGGTGTGCTGCGATATGGGCGCTTTTTTTGACTCAACTGAAAGAAATGAACCGCCACTGGATGGCGGGCTGTTTCTGATGTCATTTTTGCTGGCACTGCAATCTCTGGGACTGGCTACATGCTGCTTGAACTGGTGCGTTGACCCGAAAGTCGATCAGCAGGGGCATAAACTCGGCAACATCCCCCAGAATGAGAAGATTCTGACCTTTCTGGCCATCGGCTACGCGGCGGAGGATACCGTTGTGCCGTTGTCTGCGCGAAGACCCTTATCGGATTTAATCGTAACGCATTGAATTTGAGACAAGATTTGTTAGCTAGACAATTTTGCAGGATGAGCTGATGGGACTGGCTTCGAGAGCAGCGCGCGGCGGGATGGTCATGATGTCGGGCCAGCTGGCCAAAGTGATATTGCAGATGCTGAATCTGATCATCCTGGCCAGGTTACTGAAACCGGAAAGTTTCGGCCTGGTCGCGATGATTGTGGCCTTGTTCGGTATCGGGGAAATCATCCGTGACTGCGGTCTGTCTACCGCGGCGATACAGGCAAAGACGCTGACACAAAAGCAGGCCAGTAATCTGTTCTGGGCTAATTTGCTGATCGGGGCAGTGTTGACCCTGACGGCCTATTTTCTGGCGCGCTTTATTGCTGACTTTTACGGTCGGGTGGAGTTGATTGAAATCGGCCAGTTTCTGTCGCTGATTTTTCTGCTAAACGGGGCAGCATCTCAGTTCAAGGCCAAACTGAACCGTGATTTAAAGTTCGGTTTTCTGGTGACAGTGGAGTTGCTGGGGACTCTTATCGGCATCGGCGTCGGTATTTATCTGGCATACAGTGGTTATTCCTACATGGCGATCGTTTACCAGCAAATAGTGCAGGCAGTGATGTTTCTGCTGCTGTATTCACTGCTGGCACGCTGGAGGCCCAGCCTGCCGCAACGCGATGAAGGCACAAAACAGCTATTCTCGTTCGGCTGGAATCTGATGGGGGCCCAGATGCTGGGCTACTTTTCCAAGAATATGCCGGTTGTGCTGATTGGTTACAAGTTCGGGGCCACACCGCTCGGCTATTTCGAGCGGGCAATGCAGATTTTAATGATGCCGCTGAATCAGTTGAGTGCCCCGTCTCAGGCGGTGGCAGTGCCGATTCTGTCCAGGTTACAGCTTGATGATGAGGAAAAATACAATGAATTTCTGGTATTCGGTCAAAACATCATCGTCCATATGATTACTTTCGGACTGGTGCTCATCGCCACCCAGACAGAAAGACTGGTGACACTGGTGCTTGGACCTCAATGGGTGGAGCTGGTGCCGATATTCCAGGCATTGTCGATAGGCGGGGTGTTTCTGGTGCTTGGCTACAGTAGCTACTGGGTGTTTCTCAGTAAAGGCATTACCAACCGCTTGCTGAAGTTAAGCCTGATTAGCCGGCCACTCATTATAGGTATCACAGCCCTGGGCCTTATCGGCACCACGACCACGGTGGCGCTGTGTTATTCGCTGGGTTTGGGCCTGTCATGGCTGCTTGGTATTTACTGGCTGAAAAATACCGGTATTCCGGTCAGACGGCTGGTGGTAAATCCGATAGCAGTGGCGCTGGTTTATTTTTCTGCTGCTTACGCCTCTCATCAGTTGTTGGCAGGGTTTGAAATGACGCTGGTGGAAGGTGTGGTTTATGGCTGGCTGACAATGATTAGCCTGCTTGGCGTGGCCTATGCGGCCGTGCCGGTATTCAGACACAGCGTCAATCAGCTATTTCAGTTACGTCATTACCTCAATACGGTGAAACGCAATTAATGAAAAAATTACTCAGACAATGTATTCCGACAACCTTCATTAACCTGATGCTGGGACGTGTGGTGCTGTTCTTGTCTCAGTGGCGAACAAAGTCACCAGTCAGCCCGGACGAGTCTGCTCTGATCGCCGCACCCGGCGGCGGTAATATTGGCGACCAGGCCATGTTGGAGTCGTTTCTGCATAATACGGCGGGCAAGAAAACCATCATCACCACCAATCATAATCCTGTGTCGATACCTGCGCGCTATCGACTGGATACCCGGGTGATAAAAATGCCGGGTCTGGTCTATGGCCAACCACACACATTTTTACGGGATTTTATCCGGCTGGTCGGCATACTGCCCAGCCTTAAAACACTGTCTGTCATCGGCGCTGACGTGATGGATGGTGGCTATAACCCCCATGCCTCGGCAATGCGGGCTTCGATAGCCTCATTTGCAGTAAAAGCCGGGGTCGAAGCCCGAATTCTCGGCTTCAGCTGGAATACAAAGCCGCATAAAAAAGCCCTCGCAGCACTGAGGCAGGCCGGACAGCGAGGCGTCCATCTATATGTGCGCGATGCGGTTTCTCTTGAACGTCTTAAACAGGCAAATGTGATTAATACGGTATTAACGGCGGATGTGGTGTTTGCTAACCAGAATCAGCAAGAGCATGGGATAGAGGATGTTCTTGAGTTCTGTCAGGGAAAAACGGTGGCTATCGTCAATGCCAGTGGCCTGATAGCCAAAGATATTGATCAGATCGAAGAATATAAAACCATTATCAATGCCTTACTGAAGCAGCAATACAGCGTGGTATTGCTGCCGCATGTTATTCGTGACGGTGCGAATGATCTGACTGTCTGCCGGAAGATTGCGGCACTTTTTCCCGAGGTCTATTTCGTCGATCGTTTATTGGAGCCGGATCAGATCAAGCGGCTGGCGAAAGCGGCAAAGCTGGTGGTCACAGGTCGTATGCATTTATCCATTATGTCGATGAATGCCGGTGTGCCGGCCATTGTTCTGTCGACACAGGGTAAAGTTGATGGCCTGATGAAGTTCTTTGCGCTGCCGGAATTGTCACTCGAGCCAGTGCCCGGTTTCGGTCACAAAGTGGTGTTTTTGATTGAACAGCTTCAGGGTAATTACGCGAGATACAGAAGCAGTATCACCGACAATCTGGAAGCGGTTCGGAGTTTGTCAGTCAAGAATTTCCAGCCTCTCGGCTCACTGGTCTGTCCCAAGCCCGAACGCAATGAAGCGTCTTCAATAGCGTGACCTGAGTCACCGAAAGCTACTTTTACCACAGTGAATCCGGAGAACAGTGCAGCTAATCACAGCATGTGCGGTTCCAGCAACTTAAGCTGTGGTCAATTTTTCCTCAGCGAGTTTTGTTAACCAACAGAGTTGATGGATGAGAATACTTTTCTACCCTGAGCCCGACGGGGCCAATGAATATACCTCAAACATGGTCGAGAATATCGAATCCGTGGCGGGTGAAGCTGTGTATTTTTCACCCAACATCAAGGATATTGTTCTCAGGCCGCATAAAACCTTTTGTTATAAAAAATACGATGTCGCGGTCATCAACTGGCTGGAAAATAACTTAAGAAGTGAGGGCAATAAATTATTTGTATTCGGTGTACTGAAGTTTTTTGTCTACATTCTGTTTTTCAGGCTGGCGGCAAGAAAAACCGTGTATGTGCGACATAATATCTATCCGCACGATATCCCGCCGCAGCAGACTGAGACCGCCAGAAAAATCATTGCTTTTGGAGAGCGGTTATTCCACAAGAAGGTGTCACATTCCGGACATCTGGTGGACGCAGGTTATTTTTATGTACCTCATCCGCTATATCAAACTCAGTCAGAGACGATGGCGAAAGCTCAGCAGCTGCAAGATTATTATCTCGTCTTCGGCCGGGTGGCGAGATACAAGCAGATACATACCCTCATCGAAAACTGGCCTCAGAATGAGAAATTACTAATCGCAGGGCCGGCGTCTGATTCGGCTTATGTGGAAGAGCTCAAAGCCAGTGCACAGGGACTCGATATCGAATTCGATATTCGTTTTCTGCCCAGCGAGGATGTCGACGCCATCATGCACAATGCCAGGGCGATTATTCTCTCTCATGCGGGAGAGGAAATGATTGTCAGCGGCAGCTTTTTCCATGCCATCAGCTATGGTCTGCCGGTGATTGCCACCGATCAGGCCTTTCTCAGCTGGCTCAAGTACGACATGCGCTTCAGTGGCTTGTCTCTGTTCAGCACCGTCAATGAGTTTGTCGCCTTGCTGAAAGCGCCGCTTGCGACCAGTAAACAAGCGGTTTTGATCGAATCCGAGCGCCTGTTCGGTAAGTCCGTTGTTCAGGCAAACCTGCAACATCTTCTGAGCGAGTTAAGCCGCTGAATAAATCCGGCGAAGAGGAAATAATATGAAAAAGCTATGCATCATCGCCGCGGCCTACCCACCCAATGTGAAAGGCGGGGGTGAGAAGTCCACTCAACTACTGGCAAAAGGCCTGGCTGAGTTGGGTAATCAAGTCACCGTCTTGACAATTGATAAACGTGACCATGAGTTTGATGATGGGGCAGTGCGGGTTAAGACCATGCTTTCTCCCAATATCTACTGGAACTTCAAACACAAAGAACCGGCTTACCGGAAGCTAATCTGGCATGTCAAAGAGAACATCAACCCTAAAGCCAGAGAGACACTGATTGAACAGCTGCGATGTATCAAGCCGGATGCGGTGATAACCAGCACCATTGAGAACTTTGGCAATGCCGCCTGGGAAGCCTGTTATGCCCTGAATATACCGGTCGCTCACATACTCAGAAGCTATTACACCCTCTGTTTCAAAGGCACCATGTTCCGGCAAGGTAAAAACTGTGAGCAACGCTGCCAGAGCTGTAAAGCAGCCACCTTCGGCCGGGTACAGAGTGCGGCCAGAGTCAATGGCCTGATTGGTATCAGCGATTTTATTCTGAAACTCCATGAACCCTATTTCACCCAGGCCATCACTCAACGGATTTTCAATCCCGTTGAGCTTGAAGCTTCAGTGAATGAACGCGCAGATGACGGTCAGCACATTTTTGCTTATCTGGGACGTATTGAGCCGGAGAAGGGGGTGGAGCCTTTGCTGGAGGCTTTCCAGACTTTGCCGGAAAATTATCAGCTCAAAATCGCGGGCACTGGCAAGGATGTTTACGTCAGCTATCTGCAAGAGAAATATGCCTCGGAAAGAATCAGTTTCCTAGGCTGGGTGAAGCCGGAAGCCGTATATCGTTCGGTCAATTATGTTGTCGTGCCTTCGATGTGGCATGAACCCTTTGGCAGGACGGTGATTGAGGCTTATTCACATGGTGTTCCTGTCATTGCCTCAGCCAGAGGCGGGCTGATGGAGCTGGTGGAAGAGGGAAAAACAGGCCAGCTTTTTGAACCTGATGATCCTGATAATTTCAGACAGGCTTGTCTCAATGCCGTGCAAAACAGACTTTCCAGCCGGGAAGTGAGCTTATCTGTGCAGCAGTATGCAAAGCGTTTTTCCGTTGATGCGATCTCTGCACAGTACGATGCCTTTATTGATGCCATGCTCTATGAGCATGCCAGACATGATCTGATTGAGGCCAGCTGAGAGCAGACGAATGCAAGCCATGAATTCGACAGCGATGAACCAGCATACACAGGGCGCCTTGAGTCAGTCATGGTTGAACCTGCCTGGCTGGCTGGTGCTGTTCGCGATTTCCTATAATGCGTTTCTGGCTGTGGTCAATGCCCATGTCATGACCATGGTGTCCACCCATGTTGCCTTGACCGAATCTCTGATTCTTATGGCCGTGATGGGATATCTCGCGCTTAATCTGAAGAAAATTCCCAATATTTATCCCCACTTATTATTTTTGCTGGGTATGGCTGCCTTGTCAGTGTGGGTCATGCTGACCAGTGACGGCACCTTTATCAAAATTCTCAGGGACTGTCTCATCATCGTCGCCTTTGTGCTGCTCGGGAGCTTTCTGAGCAGTCGCCACATCATCAATATTTTCAAAATTCTGATGCTGGCCGTGCTGGCCGTCGCAGTGATAGAGATTTTCTTTACCGATGTCTATGTCGCCCTGTTTGAGCCTGCCAAGTATTATGAAAGCACCCGGGGTATCGAGCCGTTCCAGTACAGTGATTCGGGATTGTTCCGCAACTCGCTGGGTTACAGTTCCCGCTTCTCATTTAACTTTTTGTCATCACATCGGATATCGTCCATTTTTCTGGAGCAGGTGTCTCTGGCTAATTTTGCCATGGTCACACTGGTGTTTTTAATGGGCTTCGGCAGAATCATGCGTAAACGGGAAGTGCTGTTTTTCGTGCTCTCCGTACTGTTCCTGATTTTGACCAACGATACCCGTACCGGCGCCCTGTTTGCTTTAGCACTGATCCCCGGTTTTTTTATCTTTCCGATGCTGCCCAGGTGGTTTGCGGTGACTTTTATACCGGGCTTGTTGCTGGTGGCTGCGCTGGTTTTTTATGACCCGAGCCTGACTTCAATGACAGATGATTTTGCTGGCCGGATTGGCTTTACGCTCTATTTATTGGCTGATGCTGATCTCAGTACTCTGCTGATGGGAAATCTGGCCGGTGTTAACAGCGTCGCTGACAGTGGTTATGCCTATATGGTTTATGCGACCACCATCTTCGGGCTCATTCTCTATTGGTTATATACCGCGCTGATTATCCGTTCCGAGCATCCGGCGGATAAGCGTTATGTATTTTCTATGAATGCCTTTATCGCCATCAATCTGATGATTGGCGCTGCGATATTCACCATTAAAATTTCTGCGCCTCTGTGGGTCATGGTGGGGTATCTCTATGCGCAACTGAATGCCGATGATAAAGAGGCAGTAAGCCATGCCTGAAGCCATGAGCAGTATGAGTCATTGCAAGCAGCGGGGTAGTTGCCGATGACCGTGCAACGTCAGCTTGGCCCGGATTACGCCAAGATGTTCGGGATCGTTCTGGTGGTATGGGGGCATACAGTCAGAGGCCTGATGAATGCCGGCATTCTGCCCGAAGACAGTATTTTCTGGGTTAATCTGGACAGGGCTATTTATCTGTTTCACATGCCTTTGTTTTTTTTCCTGTCGGGCATGTTTATTCAGCAAACGCTGAACAAACTGGCGCTGATTGACTTTTTCAAGCGCAATATTCTGATATTCATCCTGCCATTGATTTTCTGGTCATACACGCAGTCCGGTATTCAGTATCTTGCGTCGTCCAATGTCAATGTTGAGCGATCTCTGCAATATGTTTTATTCGCTCCCTTTCCACCCAAACAACAGTTCTGGTTTCTGTGGAGTCTGTTTTTAATTAGCTGTTTTTCTGCCTTGCTTATAAAAACCGGTCGGGGCAAAGCCATTTTAACCAGCCTGGCAATAGTCGTGATGGTGATCATGAGCGTTGGGGAACAGTCAGGCATGGAACTGCTCAGCTACAAAATGGCCGGAAGCACCTTTGGCGAGGCCTTATTCTTCTTTCCGTTTTTTGTGCTGGGCATGTTGTCGTCTGCCACAGTTGTGGTTAAAAGCAAGACGGGCTTTATTCAGGCTTTTTTACTGTTCTTGATAGCCGTCGTGCTTTACCTGCTCAGTTATCAGGAATCCAACGCGATTTATTATCTGTTTTCGGTTATCTGCGTCTACAGCAGTTATCAATGTATTGCTTTCATAGGGGAGGCCATTGAAAAGCGTCTGACACAAAGCAGTCAAAAAAAGGCACTCCTGACATCACTGCACCGATTCTTCATTTTTATCGGCATGAACAGTTTCATTATCTATCTGGCTCATATCATTCCCGAGGCAGGTATCCGTGTTGTTTTACTCAAGCTGGGCGTCACCGATGCGCTGCTGCATATTGTCGCCGGCAATCTTGCCGGGCTGTTACTGCCGCTGCTGCTGGTGCCAGCAAATGTGTTTTTAATGCGCTACTGGCGTTCGGCCAAATATTTTATTCCAGTCAGGAGGCTCAAATATGAATAAACAGATTATCCGGCATTATCTATTGCTGATGACTAGCCTGTTTGTCCTGTCTCACAGCCTGAACGCCAGTGCCGACGACCAGACTTTGCAGGGAATTAATTTTCCCGGGCCTGCGATAGCCGGACATGTTTATCCGGGGACTATCAACAAAAACTATCATTTCCCGTCAGCAGCTGATGTTAAAACCTACGCTGACTTCGGCTTTGAAGTCATTCGTCTGGCGATTACCTGGGAACGGCTTCAGCCTGAGCTGGGGCAGCCGTTTGAGGCTGACTACCTGCGAGGAATCCATGATTTTGTTGACCAGGCCGCTAAATACGGGCTACGCGTGGTGATAGATGTTCACAACTATGGAAAATACAAAGGGCAGTTAATCGGTACAGAGACAGTCACCAACGAGGATTTCCAAAAGCTGTGGTACCAACTTGCGGAAGCTTTCAGGGATGAGCAGCATGTCTTGTTTGGCCTGATGAACGAGCCCAACAAACAAGATGCCAATACCTGGTCTGTCATCGCCCAGGGCGCGGTGACAGCTATCCGTGAAGCGAATGCCAAACAAACCATACTGGTGCCCGCCACATTCTACTCCAGCGCAGCACGCTGGCTGCACAAAGATGGCTATTCTTCAAACGGTGAAGCACTGAAAAAAATCGCTGATCCGCTAAACAATATCGTTTTCGAAGCGCATCAGTATCTTGATAAGTACTCTACCGGGACAGAGTCTGAATGTGTCAGCGCTGACGTCGGCGTGCAGAGACTTACCGCATTCACCGGCTGGCTCAAGGAGAATAACTACAAAGGCTTTCTGGGTGAATTTGCCGTCGGTGACAGTGAGACATGTCAGCAGGCATTAAAGAATATGCTGGGTTATATCCAGAATAACCGGGACGTCTGGTACGGCTGGACTTACTGGGTGGCCGACCCCTGGTTCAAGGGCTATATCTTCAACATTTACCCGCCCGACCCGCAGCAGTTTCCTCAGGTCGGAATTTTGAAGCAGTTCATTAATTAGGGCGTTTCAATAACGGAAGCGTTTATTTTGTGGCTTATTCGATGGCGACTGCAGTCAAGTCTGCCTAGACTCGTGCCAAAGCTAATCCAAGCCGTAACAAGGCGGTTGTCTGGAGATAATCTCTATGAAAATTTTGCATATTGTTCGCCAGTTCGCGCCGAGCATCGGTGGGCTTGAGGATTATGTGCTCAACCTGGCGACGGAACAGAAAGCCATGGGTCATGAAGTGACCATCTTTACCCTGAATAGCAATTTCCAAACCGGTGAACGGCTCCCGGCCAGGGAAACAGTGAAAGATCTGCCGATAAGACGCTTCAGCTGGCTGGGTTCCAAACGGTATCCCATCAGTCGGTTTCCGCTGAAATTAATGAACGAGTTCGATATTGTTCACGTGCATGCGGTGGACTTTTTTATCGACTATCTCTCATTACTGAAGCGCTTGAGCTTATTGAGGGCCAAGCTGGTTTTAACCACGCATGGTGGTTTTTTTCACACGCCGCAGCAACAGACACTGAAAAAACTGTTTTTCAAAACGGTGACTCGCTTCAGCTTAAAGTCTGTCGATGTCGTATTTACCATCAGTAATAACGACAGACAGCTTTTTGAGCAGGTCAGGGAGGACTGTCAACTCATTGAAAATGGTGTGGCTTATCAGAAATTCGGTCATATCAGTCATGCCGCTGACAGTAATGACATGGTCTATCTTGGTCGTCTCAGCAGTAATAAAAGACTGGATTGGCTTATCGAGGCTTTCAGCCGTATGGGTGACGGCCGCAGTAAGCTCAGAATTATCGGCAACCGGGCCACCGGTGATGCCGAACAACTGGAAAAACTGGTTGTGGCTCTGAATGCTGAAGATCGCGTTGAATTGCTGTTCAATATCTCTGATGAGGAGATATTGAAGCAGATAAATTCATCACGCTTTGTTGTAAGTGCATCGGAATATGAAGGTTTCGGGCTCAGTGTGATTGAGTTGATGTCATATGGTCTGGTGCCAATTTTGTCCAGAGAGCCGGACTCATTTAAAGGTTTTATTGAGCAATCGGGTGTAGGCGCGCTGTTCAGTTATGAGCCGCAGGCATTTGAAAAAAGCTATCTGGCTCTCATCAAAGCGTGGTCTGAACAAGAAAGACACAAGGCAAAAACATTCGCTGAGCGCTTTTCATGGAAATCGGTAGCGAGGAGCATCGTCAATGGTTATGCAAACTGATTCCCCCGCAACAGCGAAGCAGATTCTGCAAAAACTCAGTATTTACGACAAGGCTGAGACGATGCTGAGTGATTTGCAACAGCAGTTTAATGATCAGGCTGATTTCATGACCGTGGGTTTTCTCAATCAGCATGGCTTCAATCTTATGCTGCAGGAACAGCCCACTTCAGATGCCTTTTTCAATCTCGACTATTTATTACGGGATGGTATCGGCATCAGTCTCGCGTTGAGATATTTTTCCATGTCCCGGGGGATCAACCTTAACGGCACAGACCTTATTCCGCAGATGGTCAGCCGGTTTAATGGGGAGGGCACCGATTGCTTTGTTCTGGGAACCCAGTCGCCCTGGCTTGAACGTGGCAGTCACATGCTGATAGGAAGGAATATCAAAGCCACCAAGGATGGCTTTCATTCGATCGATTCCTATATCAGCTTTCTCAGGCATCACATCAGACCGGGACGTTTCAACCTTATTGTGCTGGCAATGGGTATGCCCAAGCAGGAGATGCTGGCAGCGAGGATTAAGCAGGAACTGCAGGGGAAAGGCCTGATTATTTGCGGCGGTGCAATCATTGATTTCCAGGCTGGTCGTTTCAAAAGGGCACCGGACTGGATACAGAAATGTTCTCTTGAATGGTTGTACCGGCTACTGAAAGAGCCCAAACGTCTGTTCAAACGCTACGTCATCGGCATTCCGGTTTTTTTATTCAGAATCGTGTTCAGAGTCTAAATCTTTGCAGCATTTACCCAGCAAAGTCCCATTCAGAGAAGACATCAATGGGCTGAGGGCTTGGGCGGTCATTGCCGTCGTTTTCTATCATCTGCCCCTGAGTTATCACTTACCCGGCGGTTTTGTCGGTGTCGATATTTTCTTTGTGATATCCGGTTTTCTAATGACATCGATTATTCTCGGTGGCAATAACAATGGCCGGTTTTCTCTCGGCAAGTTCTATATGTCCAGGGTTAGGCGGATTCTGCCGGCATTGTTACTGGTGGTCATTGTCCTGCTGTCGATGGGCTGGTTTTTCCTGACTACGCCGGATTATCAGAAGCTCTCGCAGGAGGCTGCGGCAGCACTGGCATTCATTTCCAATATTCATTACTGGGATCATTCAGGTTATTTCGATACCAGTGCTTTTGATAAGTGGCTGCTGCATACCTGGACTTTGGGGGTTGAGGCTCAGTTTTATTTTCTCTACCCCCTGTTCCTGTTGACGGTCAGGGCTTTTTCAAGCTCGATAAAAATCCTGTGGATCATGGTTCTGCTGGGTTTTCTGAGTTCCTTACTGCTCAACATCGTTGTTGTCCATTTTTATCCCATCCCTACATTTTTTCTTCTGCCTTCAAGATGCTGGGAATTGCTGGCCGGCGGGCTGGTTTATCTGACGCCCAGACTATGGCCGGCTATTCGACCTTACCAGGACAGCAAACTGTTGTTTTATCTGGCCTGGGCTTTGATTCTGTCCAGCATGATTTTGCTGAATGAAACTGTACTGTGGCCGGGCTATTGGGCCTTATTACCGGTGACAGGGGCATCGCTACTTATCTTCATCAATAATCAGCAATCTCTGCTGACCAAAAATATTGTGTTTCAGTGGCTCGGGGAGCGTTCTTATTCTCTTTACCTCTGGCACTGGCCAGCGATTGTATTGCTGTATTTCATGTCACTGGAGTCCAACACCGCGGTGATCGGCTTTGTCTTATTGGCAACTGTGATTGTCGCGCATTGTTCCTATCAGTTTATTGAAACACCGACGCGAAAAATATTCTCCGGTCTGTCGCTGAAACGGGAAGTCACTGTCATTTTTTCAATTACAGTCATTCTGATCCTGGCGGCTCTCTATCTATCCAGCCACAAAGTTCAGGGCCGCATCGATGCCCGCGTCGAGGCGATCGCATTTCAATCAGAAAACAAAAATCGCTTTGAATGTGAAAAATTAGCCTCATTCAATCCGGACATGCCCGGCTGTGTCTATGGTGATAGGGAAAATATCGGCGCTATTGTGGTTGGTGATAGCCACTCAACGGCACAAGTCACCGCGGTTGCTGAGGCTGCAGCAGAGCATGGTATGGGAGTGGCACATTATTATCATGACAGTTGTCCCACCTTGTCTGGAGTCAAACTGGCGGACTGGTTGCAGATATATCCTAGTGATAAGTGCGCCAATTTTGTCACTTGGCTGAAGTCAGAGCTGAACGCTTACCCAGAAGCGATTCCACTCATTGTCATTAACCGTTTCTCTTTTATTTTTGGATCCATAATCGACAAGAAACCGGCGGTTTATTTTGACACTTACCATCAAAGTAGTGATGACCCGCTCTTTATCAGGGAGGTCAGCCATGCCTTTGTTGACACATATTGTGATTTTTCTGAAGACAGACCTTTGTTTGTCATGAAACCGACACCGGAACAGCGGCATAATGTCGCCAAGGAAGCATCAAGACAATTACTTTTTTATGGTGAAATGAGAAATTACGCAATTTCTGTTGCTGACTATCATGATAAAAATGACATTGTGTTGCGTGCGCTGAGTAGAGCCAGCACGCAGTGTGATGTGACTCTACTCGATCCCATCCCTTACCTGTGCGACAACGATGTTTGCCCGGGAATGATTGACGGCCTTCCGATAGTGACGGATGAGGACCACTTCAATGAGCATGGCAATAAATTATTAATACCGATGTTCAATAAAGTATTTGAAGCACAATAATTTCCAAAAAATGTGCGGTTTTATGCTGCGTTCTAAAGTTTTCAATTTTTCGTACTGATACTCTTCCATCTGATTTTTTCTTAAGTGGAATGAATTGCCAGTGGTGGCAAGTCAACGCCGCAGGATGTCTTCTATATTTTTCAATGGGAACATATATTTATGAAGGTAGCGATAGCCGGTACAGGATATGTTGGTCTCTCTAATGCTGTCTTGTTGGCACAGCATAACGAGGTGGTGGCTCTGGACGTTATAGCCGAAAAAGTGGAACTGATTAATGCAGGGAAATCACCGATTTCAGATACGGATATTGAAGATTTTCTGCTGAATAAGAAACTTAATCTGACAGCCACGCTGAACAAAAACGAGGCTTATCAGGGGGCTGACTACGTGGTGATTGCCACGCCTACCGATTATGACCCTGACACCAATTATTTTGACACCAGTTCGGTTGAAGCTGTGATCCAGGATGTGATGGCGATTAACCCTGCCGCCGTGATGATAATCAAATCGACTGTACCGGTCGGTTACACCAAAAGTATCAGGCAGAGATTTGCTTGCGACAACATTATTTTTTCACCGGAGTTTTTACGCGAAGGGAAAGCTTTGCATGACAATCTTTATCCCTCGCGCATCATCATAGGCGAGTTGTCAGAGCGAGCCACCCAGTTTGCCGATCTGCTGGTGAAAGGGGCAGTGAAGCAGGACATTCCCGTTCTGTTCACCGAGTCGACCGAGGCAGAAGCCGTCAAATTATTCTCGAATACCTACCTGGCCATGCGCGTGGCTTATTTCAATGAGCTTGACAGCTACGCCGAAATTAACGGTATCGACAGCAAACAGATCATCAAAGGCGTTTGTTTGGATCCGCGCATCGGTGATCACTACAACAATCCGTCCTTTGGTTACGGTGGCTATTGCCTGCCCAAGGACACCAAGCAGCTACTGGCTAATTATCGTGATGTGCCGAATAACCTGATTCACGCCATCGTTGAAGCCAACACGACCCGCAAGGATCATGTGGCCAATTGCATTCTCAAACTGCAACCACGCGTAGTTGGTATCTACCGCTTAATTATGAAATCAGGATCGGATAATTTCCGTTCTTCTTCTGTGCAGGGAATCATGAAACGGCTTAAGGCCAAAGGCCTTGAAATCATTATTTATGAGCCGGTGCTGGAAGAAGACACGTTTTTCAACTCAAAAGTGATTCGAGACTTCGACGAGTTCAAGGCGCAGAGCAGCGTCATCATTGCCAACCGTATGGTTGATGAAATCAGGGATGTCGCAGACAAGGTCTATACCCGTGACTTGTTCGGAAATGACTAAAGCTGATTTCGGAAATGGCCAGAATACTGAATTAAGAAGGAGATTATTATGATCCCAGTCGTTATGTCAGGTGGTAATGGTACCCGTTTATGGCCCTTGTCACGTAAACACAAACCAAAGCAGTTTCTGGCGCTGTTCGGTGAACACACCATGTTCCAGCAAACCTTGCTGCGTTTGAATGGTATTCCTGATCTGGAGCCACCGACCGTCGTTTGCAGTAATGAGCATCGTTTTATGGTGGCGGAACAATTGAGTGAGTTAGGAATTGGCTCACCAACCATCATTCTGGAGCCAGTCGGTCGGGATACAGCACCAGCCCTCACTATTGCGGCGCTGGAAGCCGAAAACAAAGCTGATGATCCTATCCTGCTGGTGTTGGCGGCAGACCATGTGATCCGTGACCTGGCCGCTTTTCATGAGGCTATAGATACTGCCAGAGCAGAGGCAGAAAAAGGTTACCTAGTGACGTTTGGAATTGTGCCGACGCAGCCTGAAACCGGTTACGGTTACATTGAAGCCAGCGAAAAAAACAAGGTCAGCAAGGTGAAGGCCTTTGTGGAGAAACCTGACCTGAATACAGCAGAATCCTACGTCGCCTCAGGTAATTATTACTGGAATAGCGGCATGTTTATGTTCAAGGCTTCTACTTTGCTGGCTGAGCTTGAGACTTATTCACCCGAGATTCTGAATAGTTGCCGTGAGGCCCTGAATCAGGCTACACCGGATCTGGATTTTATTCGTCTGCAGCAGGAAAGCTTCGAAGCATGCAGTGCCATTTCTATTGATTACGCATTGATGGAAAAAACCGACAATGCGGTGGTGGTACCACTGGATGCCGGTTGGAATGATGTCGGATCCTGGTCGTCTTTGTGGGAATGCGAACAGCAGAACGAGAATAACAATGTCACCCGTGGCGACGTAATGCTGGATGATGTCAGCAACTCCTACGTACACAGTGAATGCAGGCTGGTGTCTGTTTTAGGTCTGGAAAATGTCGTTGTGGTTGAAACTGCCGATGCAGTGATGGTGGCCAGCAAAGAAAAAACCCAGGATGTGAAAACGATTGTTCAGCGACTGAATGAGGCCGGCCGCTCCGAAGCCGAAAACCATCGTTTATGCTACCGTCCCTGGGGCTATTATGATTCGATTGATAATGGTGCCCGTTTTCAGGTGAAGCGGATTAGTGTGAAGCCGGGGGCATCGCTGTCTTTACAGATGCATCATCACCGTGCCGAGCACTGGGTCGTCGTCAGCGGCACGGCTCAGGTTATCTGTGATGAAAAAACCACCTTGCTGACAGAGAATGAGTCTACTTATATTCCACTCGGCAAAAAACACCGGCTGCATAACCCCGGTCAGATTCCGCTTGAGATTATTGAAGTACAATCCGGCAGCTATCTGGGCGAGGACGATATCATCCGTTTTGATGATAATTATCGTCGTAATTGAATCAGTTGAAGATAAAGGCAGATGAAAATCAGGATTGAAAACTTGATGGCTGAAAGCGGTGTTGTGTTTGGCACCAGTGGCGTCAGAGGCCGGGTCAGCGACATGACCGATAAGGTCTGTTTCGCCTACGTCACCGCATTTTTACAGCATGTATTCCGGCAAAACTGGCTGCAGCCGGGCAGCAAAGTCGGCATTGCTGGAGATCTCCGGGAAAGTACACCCAGAATCATCAGAGCGGCAACAAAAGCCTGTGAAGAAATGGGTTTTGCGCCAGTCTATTATGGCCTTATTCCATCCCCGGCGATTGCCTTGTATGGCATAGATCAACAAATGCCTACCATTATGGTGACCGGCAGCCATATCCCGGATGACCGGAATGGAATTAAATTCAATCTGCCAACAGGCGAAATTCTTAAACAGGATGAACTGCAAATCAAGCAGCAGACGGTAGCTACCGACGAGGCTTTATTTGATGAAAAGGGCAATTTCATCAAACCGTTCGCTGATCTTTTGCCGGACAATGCCGCTTATCAGCATTATCTTGATCGATATCTGAGTTTTTTCCCTGCCAATTGCCTGCAGGGAAAGCACATTGGTCTGTATCAACATTCCTCCGTGGCCAGAGAGGTTTTCAAGGTAATCCTTGAGCAGCTTGGCGCGAAAGTCACCTCGCTTGGGCGCTCAGCTAAATTTGTCTCGGTCGACACCGAGGCCATTCGTCCGGAGGATGTGGCGCTGGCCCGGCGCTGGGCTCAAGAACAGGGCTTTGATTGTATCGTTTCCACCGATGGTGATGCTGACAGACCGCTTATCAGTGATGAGAAAGGCGAATGGCTCAGGGGGGATATCGCCGGCTTATTATGTGCGTCTTATCTTGGTGCCGATATTGTTGTAACGCCAGTGAGTTGTAATTCAGCGGTGGAAAAAAGCGGCTTGTTCAGACAGGTAAGCAGAACCCGGATCGGCTCTCCCTATGTGATTTCAGCAATGCAGGAAGCAGCCAGCCTATACCCGGAAGCCGCTGTGGTCGGTTATGAAGCCAATGGTGGTTTTCTGCAGCAGACAAGCATTCGCCGTAACGACAAATTCCTGTCTGCCTTACCCACCCGCGATGCCGTTATTGTGGCTTTGTCAGTGATGATGGCCGCTTTCGAACGGCAATTGACCCTATCCGGATTAGTGCAGACTTTACCAGCCCGCTATACCTTCAGTGACCGTCTGAAAAACTTCCCGACGGCGCTCAGTCAGTCCAGGCTGGCTGAGTTTGTCAGCGGGGACTGGCAGCGGGATGTTGAAAATATTCACCAAGCATTTCCTTTCATTTCCCGCCCTGTGTCGGTCGACAACACCGATGGCGTCAGGATTTCACTGGAAAATCAGGATGTGGTCCATTTGCGGCCTTCCGGCAATGCGCCCGAACTGCGTTGCTATACTGAGTCCGGGAGCCCGGAGGCTGCCAGAGCACTGAATCAGCAATGTTTGCAACAGATGGCAGCATGGAATCAATAAAAGCAGAGCTTGTTAATATATAGCCTGCTTGAATCAGGGATTGGTTTGCTTCACTGGCAAACTCAGCTGACAGGGCGGCTTGCCGGAAAAGGCTGCGGCTGTCCAAAGCTCAACAAAAGTGAATCACAACTCAGCAGAACAGCTTCGCTCCGTATGAAGATATCAATTGGTCTGCCTGGCAGCCGGCTCTGGATAAAACGCAGTATGCAATAAGGAAAAGGAAACAATCCCGTTCATCGCTATCTTTTATTTCCGGAGACCTGTATGCAGGTGTTCCCGGATTCAGCGGGTTTTAGTTGCTGTTAACTGCTGGTTTTGTTACCATTCTGTGCTTTCTGGGAAGTCAGCGACACAGCAGTTAAAGATTGCTCCTTGTCCTGATTGAGGCAGAGCGGGACTGGCAACGTCCGCGTAACAATGTTTGTAAATTCCGGGCCCCTATAAGGGGTTTTTGTTTTTCTGGAGATTTGATTCTGTCTCCGGAGCTAAAGAGACAACTATGGCCATCACCGATCAGGTTGAACAATTAATTGAGTCGTCGATAGAGACCCTCGGCTATGAGCTGGTCGGTGTGGAATATATCCAGGGCGGGCCGGATCCCATCCTGCGGATTTATATTGATGCCGAGCAGGGCATCAGCATTGAAGACTGCGAACGGGTCAGCCATCAGGTCAGCGGTATTCTTGATGTTGAGGAGCCGATTCGCTCGGCTTATCTACTGGAAGTCTCTTCCCCCGGTTTTGACCGGCCGCTGTTCAAGCCGCGTGACTTTGAACGTTTCGCCGGGGTAGAAGCCAAGATCAGCATGAAACTGCCGGTGAATGGCAGACGTAATTTTAAAGGTGTGCTTCAGGGATTTGAAAACGGTGAGATATTGATTGAAGTGGATGGCGAAGTCTACGCATTGCCACTGGCAAAGTTGGGTAAAGCAAGACTTGTTGCCTGAAAAAAGCGTATTATTGTCGGTTAATAATAGAAAACTGGGTTGGATTAGTTTGCTGCGTAATCCACTGGGGGCGTGATGAATAACAAAGAAATTTTATTGGTGGTCGATGCCATGTCCAACGAAAAGGGCGTGGGCAAGGAAGTCATTTTTCAGGCTATTGAAGCCGCGTTGGCGATGGCGACCCGCAAACGTTATGAGATGGCGCTGGATGCCGCCGTCAAAATCGATCGCGTCACCGGCAACTACGAGACTTTCCGTCAGTGGTTAATCGTTGAAGACGACGAAGAACTGGAATCAGAAGAAACCCAGATAACACTGAGTGAAGCCAAGAAAAAAGACCCGGAAGCTGAAGTCGGTGGCTATATTCAGGAGCCGATGGAATCAGTCGAGTTCGGTCGTATCGCAGCACAAACCGCGAAGCAGGTTATTGTTCAGAAAGTGCGTGAAGCCGAGCGTGCCCAGGTCGTTGATCAGTACCGCGAAAAAGTCGGTCAGATGATTCACGGCACCGTCAAACGGGTTGACCGTGGTAACGTCACACTGGATTTGGGCGGCAATGCTGAAGCCTTCCTGCCTCGGGAAGAAATGATCCCGCGCGAGAGCTTCCGTGCCGGCGATCGTATCCGTGGTTATCTGAAAGAAATCCGTCCGGAAGGCCGTGGCCCACAACTCATTGTCAGTCGCGTTGCACCGCAGCTCCTGATTGAGCTGTTCACGCTTGAGGTGCCGGAAATCAGCGATGGCATGATCGAAATCAAAGGCGCTGCCCGTGACCCGGGTCTGCGAGCCAAAATTGCGGTGGAAGCTAAAGAGTCCCGCATCGATCCGGTCGGTGCCTGTGTCGGTATGCGCGGCTCACGGGTTCAGGCTGTGACTAACGAACTGGCTGGTGAGCGCGTTGACATCATTCTGTGGGATGAAGATCCTGCCCGCTTCGCCATCAACGCGATGGCACCGGCTGAGGTTTTGTCTATTGTTGTCGATGAAGATGCGCACAGTATGGATATCGCGGTTGAGGACGGACAACTGTCCCAGGCCATCGGCCGCAGTGGCCAGAACGTCAGACTGGCCAGCCAATTGACCGGTTGGGAGCTGAACGTGATGTCTGCTTCAGAAGCCGATCAGAAAGCAGAAAGCGAAATCGGTGAATTGATCCAGGCCTTTATGACCGATCTGGATGTTGACGAAGACGTGGCTCTGATCCTGGCGCAGGAAGGCTTCTCTTCTCTGGAAGAAGTCGCCTATGTGCCTGAGCAGGAAATGCTCGACATCGAAGAATTTGATGAAGATATCGTTGCTGAACTGCGCTCAAGAGCACGTGATGTTCTGTTGACCCGTGCAATTGCCAGCGAAGAGCAACTGGAATCAGCAGAACCGTCTCAGGAACTGCTGGATATGGTCGGGATGACACGCGATCTGGCCCTGACTTTGGCCAGCAATAAAGTGACCACACTGGACGATTTAGCAGAGCTGGCCGTTGATGAACTGGTCGAAATCGGTGGTATGAACGAAGAGCAAGCTGCAGCATTGATCATGAAAGCCAGAGAGTCATGGTTTGCAGACGAAAATACAGATGCAGGGGAGTAACCAATGAGTGACATGAGGGTTAAAGACCTGGCTGGCACAGTCGGAATCACAGCTGAGCGATTGGTAGAACAGCTGAATGAAGCGGGGATTAACGTCTCAGAGCCTGATGATCTGATTACTGAAGAGCAAAAACAGACTTTGCTCAAATTTCTGCAGCAACGCCATGGCAAATCTGATGATACTGCCGACTCATCACCCAGAAAGATCACGCTGAAACGTAAATCGGTCAGTGAAATCAAGCTGGGTGGTTCAGCCCGTGGCGGTAAAAGTGTCAGTGTTGAAGTCAGAAAGAAACGTACCTACGTCAAACGCAGCGACACTGAGCAGCCTAATGCCGCAGCTGAAGACCTGCTCAAGCAAAAGGCGGCAGAGGAACATGCTGCCGAAGTTGCTCGTCAGGAAGAACAACGTCTGCAGGAAACCAAACGCAAGCAGGAAGAAGCCGCGCGTTTGAAACAACAGCAGGATGAACAGGAGGCGGCGGCCGTTGCTGCTGCGATAGAGGCTGAAAATAAAGCCAATGAAGAAGCCCAGCGAGCTGCTGAAGAAGAGCAAAAAGCGCTGGAAGCCGAATCTAAAGCCAAAAAGCCTGCTGCCAAAGGCAAGCAGAAGGATGAAGACCTGACCGCCTCACAACTGGCGCATAAGAAGTTGGAAGAGGCTGACGCCAGGCGTCGTGCTGCCAACCTGGCGCGTATCGAAGCGGAAAAAGCTCTGGAAGCTAAGCGTAAGGCCCGCGAGGAAGAAGAAGCGCTGGAAAAAGCGCGGGAAGAAGCCAAAGCGGCTGCAGCTGAAGCACAGGCTAAAGAACAGAAAGCCGCTGCACGTAAGACGAAGGATGCTGAAGCCAAGCATGAACGTGGCAAATCAGCGCGTCGTGGTGGTCGTCGTGGTGAGGACGATGATTTCGAGCGTAAAGAGCTGCATGTCAGTGAAGGCAAGGGCGGCCGTCGCAAGAAGAAAAAAGGTGGCGGCGCAGGTCGTGTTGCAGTCAGAGACCAGGAGCATGGTTTCTCCAAGCCGACCGCACCGGTAGTTCGCGAAGTCAATGTGCCGGAAACCATCAATGTTTCTGAACTGGCACAGCGTATGTCGGTTAAGGCTGCTGAAGTGATTAAAACCCTGATGGGCCTGGGTACCATGGCCACCATTAACCAGGTGCTGGATCAGGACACCGCGGTCATTGTGGTTGAAGAAATGGGCCATATTGCCAAACCGATTCGTGAGAACGAAGTGGAAGAGGCTTTGCAGGTATCCGATGAGGAACTGGGCGAATCAGTAACCAGAGCACCTGTGGTGACCGTCATGGGTCACGTCGACCATGGTAAAACCTCGTTGCTCGACTATATCCGTCGCACTAAAGTGACCTCGGGGGAAGCGGGCGGTATCACCCAGCATATCGGTGCTTACCGGGTTGAAACCAGCCGTGGTGAGATCGCCTTCCTGGATACACCGGGGCACGCCGCGTTTACCGAGATGCGTTCACGCGGTGCCAAGGTCACAGATATCGTTGTACTGGTTGTCGCAGCCGATGACGGGGTGATGCCGCAAACGATTGAAGCGGTGCAACATGCCAAAGCCGCTGAGTCCATTGTTATCGTTGCCGTCAACAAGATGGATAAGCCGGAAGCCAATCCGGATCGTGTCAAGCAGGAACTCGCTAACCACGAAGTTATTCCGGAAGACTGGGGTGGCGATGTACAGTTTGTACCGGTATCCGCTTTGACGGGTGAAGGCGTAGAAGACCTGCTGGAAGCTATCTCAATCCAGGCTGAAATCATGGAACTGAAAGCCCCAGAGAAAGGGCCGGCACATGGTACGGTTATCGAAGCGCGCCTCGATAAAGGCCGCGGTACCGTTGTCACCGTACTGGTGCAGCAAGGTACGCTGAACAAGGGTGATATCGTCGTGGTCGGTCAGGAATATGGCCGAGTCCGCGCCATGTTCAATGAAAAAGGTGAACAGGTTGATAAAGCCGGCCCGTCGACCCCGGTTGAGCTGCTGGGTCTGTCTGGCACTCCGGCTGCCGGTGATGAACTGCAGGCAGCACCGGATGATAAAACAGCGCGTGAAATTGCTGATTTCCGTCACACCAAGGCGCGTGAGCAGAAAATGGCACAGCAGCAGGCTGCCAAGCTGGACGACATGTTCAACAAGATGGAAGAGGGCGATGTCAAAACCCTCAATGTGGTCATCAAAGGTGATGTTCACGGTTCCGTCGAAGCGGTGAGCCAGGGCTTGCAGAAGCTCTCTACCGATCAGGTGAAAGTCCGTGTGGTCGGCTCCGGTGTCGGTGGTATCAATGAAACTGATGCCCAGCTGGCTGCGGCATCAGATGCGATTCTGATCGGCTTTAATGTGCGTGCTGATAACGCCGCGCGTAAAGTCATTGCCGAGAAAGGCCTGGATGTTCAGTACTTCAGCATTATCTACGACCTGCTGGATGTAGTGACCAAAGCGATGACAGGCATGCTTGAACCGGTCTTCCGCGACGAAATCATCGGTCTTGCCCGTGTGGATGATGTATTCCGCTCACCGAAATTCGGTGATATCGCCGGCTGTCTGGTGGTCGAGGGTACCGTCAAGCGTAATAACCCGATTCGCGTATTGCGCGATAACGTGGTGATTTATGAGGGTGAGCTGGAGTCTCTGCGCCGCTTCAAGGATGACGTCAATGAAGTCAATGCCGGTGTCGAATGCGGTATCGGTGTCAAGAATTACAAAGACGTCAAACCGGGCGATCAAATCGAAGTTTACGAGCGGGTTGAAGTCAAACCGACACTATAATGGCAAGAGAATACAGTCGAACAAATCGTTTTGGTGAAGTGATTATGCGGGAACTCGCGCAGATGATTCAGCGCGAGATCTCGGATCCCCGTGTGGGAATGGCTACGGTGTCACATGTGGATGTGACCGCCGATCTTAAATATGCCAAGGTTTACGTCACCCGTCTCAATGGCTTTGAATCCGAGCAGGATGCTGCCGAATGCATCAAGGGGCTTAACAGCGCTGCCGGTTATCTGCGCCGTGGACTCGCCGGTCGCGTGAAGCTGCGTAATATTCCCGAACTGCAGTTTGTCTACGATAAGAGTCTGGAACAGGGCTTCAAAATGGATGAACTCATTGCCAGAGCCAATGCTTCAAATCGTCAGGAAGACGACTGAATCTAAACACCAGTATGGCTAGAAGAAATAAAAAAGGCCGCGATATTACCGGTATCGTGGTCATCGATAAACCCAGCGGCCACAGCTCCAATCATGTCCTGCAACAGGTCAAGCGCCTGTTTGATGCCAGAAAGGCCGGGCACACCGGTAGTCTCGACCCGCTGGCGAGTGGTGTTTTGCCAATCTGTCTGGGTGAGGCAACCAAATTATCAGGCTATCTGCTTGATGCTGATAAAGAATATGCTGTGACCTGCAAACTGGGTATTACCACTGATAGTGGCGATGCTGACGGTGAGGTCATAGATGAGCGGCCTGTGCCTGAGTTTGATGACGCAGATCTGCAGCAGATTCTGGAGACCTTCATCGGTGAGCAGGACCAGGTACCACCGATGTTCTCGGCACTGAAATATCAGGGACAACCTTTATACAAGCTTGCTCGTCAGGGTAAGGAAGTTGAGCGCAAGGCACGCCGTATCAGCATCTATGCAATTGAATTGCTGGACTGCAATCAGGATAGTTTCACCCTGTCGGTGCGCTGCAGTAAGGGCACTTATATCCGTACCCTGGTTGAAGATATCAGTCACAAGCTGGGTACCGGCGGTCATGTCACCATGTTGCGTCGAACCAGAGTGGCAGGCTATGCGCTGAGTGATGCGGTCAGTCTCGAGCAACTGACAGAACGTCGCGAAGCCGGTGAGCTGGAAGCACTCGACGAGCAACTGGAAGCGGCAGAAAATGCCTTACCGGACTGGCCGATGATTAATCTTGATGAGGCTGACAGTAAAACCTTGAGCTTCGGTCAGGCGATTCAGGTTGAACAGGATTTTAAATGCGCAAATGTGCGCCTGTTTGATCAGCATGAAAAATTTATGGGCTTGGGCGAAATGTCGCCAGACGGAGTAGTCAAGCCAAAACGTTTGTTTGTCGCTGCGGTTTAATGACGTTCTCCTTGTTTAGCAATGAGAAAGTCGGTAAAATTCGCAGCTCTTGAAGGGTTGGCTGTTCTGGTTGAGATCGGCTGGGACAGTTCAGAATTTAACTGCAAGCCATAAGGCTGCAAAAAGTTGGAGTATTCAATGTCAATTTCTGCACAACAAAAGAAAGAAATTATCAGCAAACACGCACGTACCGAAGGTGATACAGGCTCTGCTGAAGTCCAGGTTGCCCTGCTGACTGCGCGTATCAACAATCTGTCAGATCATTTCAAAACCAATACTCATGATCACCACTCGCGTCAGGGTCTGCTGAAAATGGTCAGCAGCCGCCGTAAGATGCTCGATTACCTCAGAAAAACGGATATCGAACGTTACCGTGCCCTGATTGCTGAATTAGGTCTGCGTCGCTAAGTTGAGTCTGGTGACCGATTATATTCAGCGAACCTCGCCGGTCCAAAACAGGCCGGGGTTGATGATATAAGATATGCCCCTGAAGCTGCTGCAGTTTCAGGGGCATATTCGTTTATTAAGTTTGTCAGTTTTAATCAGTGCCGGAACAGGTCCGGGGCTGAGAATGAAGAAGATAAGGAAAAAAGAGTGAACTCAGTAAAGAAGACAGTTCAATTCGGTGAGCACCAGTTAAGTCTGGAAACCGGAAAAATTGCCCGTCAGGCAGGCGGTGCCGTCATTGCCAGCCTTGGTGAAACCTCCGTACTGGTAACTGTGGTCGGTAAAAAAGATGTATCTCCCGGCCAGGATTTTTTTCCTTTAACTGTTAACTATCAGGAACGGACCTACGCTGCCGGTAAAATTCCGGGTGGTTTTTTCAAACGTGAAGGTCGTCCCAGTGAAAAAGAGACCTTGACCTCACGTCTCATCGACCGTCCGTTGCGTCCGCTTTTCCCTAAAGGCTTCCTGAATGAAGTTCAGGTGATTGCGACCGTCGTTGCACTGGACCCGGAAATCGATCCTGATATCCCTGCCATGATTGGTGCCTCTGCAGCACTGGCAATCTCCGGTATTCCTTTCAACGGCCCGCTGGGTGCAGCCCGTGTCGGTTATGTTGATGGTCAGTACGTACTGAACCCGGCTAAAGCCCAACTGGATAACAGCGCGCTGGATCTTGTGGTTGCCGGTACTGAAAGTGCCGTTCTGATGGTGGAATCAGAAGCCTCAGAATTGCCTGAAGAAGTCATGCTGGGCTCGGTCATGTTCGGTCACCAGCAGATGCAGACAGCCATTAACCTGGTGAAAGAACTGCAGGCTGAAGCCGGTAAACCGGCCTGGGACTGGACTGCCCCTGAAAAAGACGAAACGCTGTACAACACTGTTAAAGCGCAGGCTTATGAAGGCATCAAAGAAGCTTATGCCATCAGCGACAAACTGGCGCGTCTGGACCAACTGAGCAACGTGCGTAATGCCGCTGTTGAAGCGCTGGTCAATGAAGAATCAGAACTGACAGAAGAGCAGGTCAAGAACGTCTTCTCCAAACTGGAAAAAGAACTGGTTCGCGGCAAGATCATTGCCGGTGACCCGCGTATCGATGGTCGTGACACCAAGAGTGTCCGTCCTATCTTTGTGGAAACCACGCTGCTGCCTCGTGTTCACGGCTCAGCCCTGTTCACCCGCGGTGAAACCCAGGCCATGGTCGTCGCCACACTGGGCGCAGAACGTGATGCCCAGATGATTGATGCGGTAGAGGGTGAATACCGTGACCGCTTTATGCTGCACTACAACTTCCCGCCGTACTGCGTCGGTGAAACCGGTTTTGTCGGTTCACCAAAACGTCGTGAAATCGGCCACGGTAAACTGGCCAAGCGCGGTATCGCTGCCGTCATGCCATCGGCTGAAGAATTTCCGTACGTGGTTCGTGTGGTGTCAGAAATCACCGAATCAAACGGCTCAAGCTCGATGGCTTCCGTCTGTGGTACCAGCCTTGCATTGATGGACGCCGGTGTGCCGATTAAAGCCCCTGTTGCCGGTATTGCCATGGGTCTGATTAAAGAAGAGGATGGTTATGCCGTTCTGACCGATATCCTCGGTGACGAAGATCACCTGGGTGATATGGACTTTAAAGTGGCCGGTACCGATAAAGGTGTCACTGCACTGCAGATGGATATCAAGATCGAAGGTATTAACGAAGAAATCATGCGCACTGCACTGGCCCAGGCCCGTGATGGACGTCTGCATATTCTCGATAAGATGAACGCCGTCATTTCCACCCATCGCACCGAAATGTCCAAATTCGCACCACGCATCATTACCGTCAAGATCAATGCGGACAAAATTCGTGACGTTATCGGTAAAGGCGGTGCGACGATTCGTGCGATTACTGAGGAAACCGGCGCGACCATTGATATCCAGGATGATGGTACTGTCATGATCTTCTCCGCGGATTATGATGCTGGTCAAGCAGCTCTGCGCCGCGTGGAAGACATCACGGCAGAAGTCGAAGTCGGTAAAATCTACGAAGGCCGTGTTGCCAAGCTGATGGACTTCGGCGCGTTCGTTACTATCCTGCCCGGTAAAGATGGTCTGGTTCATATCTCGCAGATTTCTGATGAGCGCGTTGAAAACGTCGGCGATAAGCTGTCAGAAGGCGATATGATTAAAGTCAAAGTGCTGGAAGTCGATCGTCAGGGCCGTATTCGTTTGAGTATGAAAGCGGTCAATGAATCGACAGAAGACTAACTAAAACTTCGGCAGTAGATGAAAAGCCCCGACTGAATCCTCAGTCGGGGCTTTTTTTTTGCGCCAAATCAACGCTAAACCCATGGGTTACCTCTGTTAAGTTCCAAATATTCATAAAATAAATGTGAATTGATTCACAAAACAGAAAAACAATTCGTCAAAAGCTAAAGTTTTCGTTATCATCGCCAATAAAGGTATCGAATATTTCAAATATTCGTATTAATGGAGTAAGAAATCCTTAATGGAGGGTGGAGATGCAAAAAACGAAATTAGCTCAAATAATAACACTCGGTTTGGTTTTATCATTGTCTGTCGGCTGTAGTGGCAGTAGCAGCAAGTCTGTTAAAAGTTCTGGCGGCGGCGATATGGTCGATGGTGGTGGAAATACCGGTGGTGGTGATACCGGCGGGGGTGATACCGGCGGGGGTGATACCGGCGGTGGCGGCGGTGATGGTTCCACTGGCGTAGAAGCCCTGGTTGATGATGGCGGTGGTATTGTCGATAGCGTTGGTGAAACAGTCACCGCACTCGGTGGTACGGTGAGTCAGATTGATCTGCTGGGCACAGGCGCAGTAACCAGTGGTACCGGCGAAATATTAAGCAACACAGGTGAAGCAGTCAGCAGTCTCGGTGATGGTCTTAGCAATGGACTTGGCGCTTTGGGCGAAAATGATAACGCTATTGGCACGACGCTGGCTGGCGTTTCTGGTGCTGTCTCAGAAACAGGCGAAGCAGTCTCATCGGCTGGTAACACGGTAGAAAGTTTAAATACACTCCCAGTTTTTGCTCAAATTGATGAATCTACCGGTCTGCTTACAGAAGTGGGCGGCACAGTGGATTCGCTGGGCGGTGTCATCACACAGACCGGCGACACATTGACGGTTGCATTTACTCAGGAAGATGGTCACCTGAGCGGCCTTACAACAGAACTCACTGCGGTTGTCAGACCTTTAGTTTCCAATATCGGCGGTACAACCCAGGTGGTTGGTGAGGCCCTCATCGTGGGACCTCTGGCTAACAATATTCTCACCGAGGCTGGCACAGCGGTTGTGGTGCTGGGCAATCAGATTGGCAGTGAAGATAATGCCGTGCTTGCCGGTGCGGGCGGTACAGTATCAGGCGTAGGACAACTGGTTATTGATACCGGTGGCATTCTGTCGGTCAGTGATGCAGAGGGTGGTCAAGCATTCGACCTGGCTGGTTTGCTGGATACCAGCAACTTACCTGTCCTGGGTTCGGGTGAAGGCGGTCTGCTGGGTGGCACCGATGGTGTAGTTGGTACAGTGACAGATACCGTTGACGGCCTGACCGGTGGTGAAGGCGGTCTGCTGGGTGGCACCGATGGCGTAGTTGGCGCGGTGACAGATACCGTTGATGGTCTGACCGGTGGTGAAGGCGGTCTTCTGGGTGGTGCCGATGGTGTAGTTGGCACGGTGACAGATACCGTTGACGGCCTGACCGGTGGTGAAGGTGGACTGCTGGGTGGCGCTGATGGTGTGGTCGGCACAGTCACTGATACTGTTGATGGTCTCACCGGTGGTAATGATCTGCTGGGGGGCGTCACTGATACCGTGGATGGTCTTACCGGCGGTAATGATCTGCTGGGGGGCGTCACTGATACAGTAGATGGTCTTACCGGCGGTAATGATTTGCTCGGCGGGGTAACTGATACCGTCGATGGACTCACCGGAGGTAATGACTTGCTTGGTGGTGTCACTGGTGGTGAAGGTCTAGTGGGGGGCGTTACTGACACACTGGATGGCGTAACCGGTGGCCTGCTCGATACGGGCAGCGGCGATGGCAATGATGGTGGCCTGGTTGATCAGGTTGATGACGCGCTGCTGGATCCGATATTGGGCGGTATCCTTTAATTATTCAACAGCTGAGTTTGATGGATAGACTTAACCTTCGGTTCTGATGCTTTTGCTGGAAAAAGTAACACTTAAGACAGAAAAGCATCAGAACAGTGGCTTAATGTTCCATATCCATATGAGGTGTGGCGATTGTTCCCTGTTGCCACACCTTTTTTTTGTTCAAATTTTGTTTCATGGAAGATCAGGTTAATGATGAAATCAATGCTATTAAAGACACTCTTTTTCAGCTTTCTGGTGACTGGCAATGCCTGGGCGGTAGAACCGCCTTTTATTGTCGATGAAGCAGAGCAGGAGTTTATTGAAAAAGAGAAAACAAAGGTTGATTTACCGTCTGGGGAGTCGCTGACTACCGCAAAGCAGGTTGAGACGGTCAGAGTTGAAAAGGTCCAGTTTCAGGGAGGGACTGTTTTTTCCCTGCAACAACTGGCAGAGATGGTCAAGCCGCTGATCGGTCAGGATGTCACCAAAGCAGAAATTGTGGCCGTTTTGAGAACTATTACGGCGCGATATAAAGAGTCAGGCTATGCATTGTCATTTGCATTCCTGCCCAAACAGGATACCTCCTCAGGTTTGTTGACTATTGTCCTGGTCGAGGGCTATATCACCAGAAAAGAAATTATCATTGATGATGAAGATGTCAGAGCCAGGGTAGAAAAACTGGCAGCCAGAATGGAAGGTGAAAAACCGCTTACCACCAAGACTTTTGAACGTTACGTGGGATTGATTGAAGCAACGCCGGGCTATAAGTTCAAAATTCGGGTTCCCAAGCCAAAAACCATAGGAGGCGGGACCACGGTCAGGGTCGAGGAAGTCAGTGCCGACTGGTTTGAGACTTCCCTGGGCTTTGACGACAGTAAAGAAGAAGAATTAAAACTCCTGCCCGGGGTGACATTTAACTCATTGACGGAATATGGCGATAAGTTGACTCTGACAACATTGTTGCCTAACGATACGGTTGACGAATACTACGCACTCAATTACCAGCAGGATCTGGGAACAGATGGGCTGAAACTTGAACTGGCAGCGAATCATTTTGAAAGCGAAGGTGATGATCGTATTTTTGTTGCCGACATCCCTCTCAATTATCAGGAGAATAAAGATCGCGATACGTTGCGGGCAGGTTTGAAATATCCATTGCAGTTGTCAAAAAAATCCTCCTGGTGGATAGGCACTAACCTGCATTATCTTAATGAGGAAGCTGTGTATGAATTGCAGCGCGAAGATGGGCTGGGCAATGCCGTTGAGATTGAAAAGGCGCTGCGTTATTCAGCTTTGGAACTGAATACAGTATGGACCAAACAATTGACCCGTCAGATCTTCAGGTTATCCGGCAGTATCAAGCAGGGGCTGGAACTTGGAGACAGCAAAAATCGCATTATTGATGCTAATGGCACGCGCTCGGGTAGCGAGACGATTCATTTCAATACAATCAGGCTGGACGGATTATGGCGATACATGATCAGTCCGAAATGGCGTGCACAGACAAAAGCCAATCTGTTCTGGTCAGACGATATTTTACCATCAGCCGAACAGATTCGGTATGGGGGACCCCGTTACGGGCGTGGTTATCCTGATGGTCAGGCTCAGGGTGATAAAGGTATGGCCGCGGAGCTTGAGCTGCGTTATCTGCAGGCTGTTCCCATGCGTGTTATCAGACGTATAGAACCTTATATCGTGTTTGACGCTGCCCGCACCAAATTACGGGCCAGCAACAGGGAGCAGGAACTGGTCTCCGCTGCAATCGGTATGGACATCACTGATACCAACACTTACACCTTAGGACTGGAGTTTGCCAAGCCGATGGGAGATGCGCATTTTGAAACGGGTGACCGCAGTCCCATCTACAACATCAAAATTCGTTGGCAGTTCTGAATCAAGCTAAAAAACAGCCAAATGCTTCTCAATATTCTTTAATTTCGTTTTTAATGCATCTTAAATATGTTAAAAACAGAAGTTGGTGCGTCTGCACCCAGTCATGTTTTTCTCATGGCTATTTAAGAAATTAAGGAGTGAGAAATGAAAAAAAGAAGTCTTTTATCGTCCTGCCTTATTGCAGCGGGATTGTCCCTGTCTTTCACCGCCTCTGCGCTGGAGTTGGGTACCGGTTTGCCGACCGATGATGTGGTAGGTGCTGTTGCAGGCACGGTTGCAGGCGGCAAGGCGGCTGCGACAGGTCTAGTTGCTGACACACAAGCTGTTGCTGAAGAAACTGTTGCCGGTGCGGTGGCATTGACTGGTGAGGAAGATACCGTCAGTGGTGCAGTCAGTATTGTTGAGGGGGCGGTTGCCGATACACAGTCTTTGATTGGTGCTGAGGATCGTGTTGCCGGTGTAATTGCTAAAGTGGAAGCAAGCAAAACCGTCGTCAAGACAACGGTGGATGACACGGTTGCTCTGACAGGTACCATCGTACAGGAAACAAAAGCGGTTGCAGGTAATGCCCTCAGCGGTGTTGAAGATGTAGCCGGTGTCAGTGGTCTGACAGATGGAGCCACTGGTCTTGCCTCTGATACTGTCGACAATGTCACTGTGTTGGCTGCGGGTGCGGTGGACACCTCTGTCAGTCTGGTTGATGCCACTGTCGATACAGCTACTGGCCTTGTTGGGGGCGTTGATGCTGTTGGTACGGTTACAGACACTGTCGGTGGCCTCACGGGCGGTGATCTGCTGGGTGCAGATGTGCTTGGTACTGTCGGAGGCATTACCGGTGGCGAACTGCCAGGTGGTGATGTACTGTCGAGTGTGACCGATACTGTTGGGGGCCTGACAGGAGGAGAGCTGCCAGCTACGGATGTTGTAGGAACAGTGACAGGCACAGTGGGTGGTCTGACCGGTGGAACTTTGCCAGGGAACGAAGTAGTAGGCACGGTTACTGACACGGTCGATGGCCTGACTGGTGGCCTGCTTGATGTCAGTGGTACTGTCGAGGCGGATGCATCAGCTTCAGGAGATGCACAGTTATCTGCCGCTCCATTACTGGGTGGTCAGATCTAACTGTCCGGAGCACCACCGGGGCATAGCTCCGGTGGTCTCTTTTCTCACTCCTTTATCTTTTTCGCTTCTGCCGCATTTCAGATTCGAGCGGCCCATTCCTGATTCTAAAACCCCTCCTGGCAATGCTATGCTAGCCCATTAGGACAAATACCCGGGGTTTATATGCGAGTGGACTGGCACCAATATTATGCTGCAGTTTGGCGTAGTCACAGTCAGAAACTGAAACCTGTTGAACGTTTGGATCCGGTCAGGCTCAATGAGTTGAAAGGTATCGATAAACAGAAACAGGCTTTGCTTGAGAATACGCTGCATTTTATGGAAGGAAAAACCAGTAATCATGCGATGCTCTGGGGGGCTCGCGGTACCGGTAAATCCTCTCTAATCAAGGCAGTATTGAATGAACTGGCGACGCAGGGACTGCGTATGGTTCAAGTCGATAAAGATGATCTTGCTTATCTGCCCGAAATCCTCGACTCGCTGGAGGAAACGGATGAGCAGTTTCGTTTTGTGGTTTTGTGTGATGATTTGTCTTTTGAAGAAGGGGAATCCAGTTACAAGCCGCTCAAGACCTTACTTGAAGGAGGCCTGGAATTACCCCCCGAACATGTGCGTCTTTATGCGACCTCGAACCGCCGGCATCTGCTGCCGGAGAAGCAATCGGAAAACCAGCTCAGCGGTCTGGTCGATGGTGAAGTCCATTATGCTGACAGCCTGGAAGACAAACTCGCCTTATCAGACCGTTTCGGTCTGAATCTGTCGTTTTATCCGGCGAACTGGGAAAACTATTTTGCGATTGTAGAATCGCTGTTTAGCGACCTGGATCTGGATCAGCAGCAATTGCACGAAGCGGCAAGACTCTTCGCCATGGGACGCGGTAGCCACAGCGGCCGCACCGCAAAGCAGTTTTATCAGTATTACCGGGCCAGAATCATTAGTTAATTGTGCCGGGTGCACTCTCTTCAGTGAGACCATACTGCATCAGCCAGCGTAGCAGCGGTGCGAATAAAGCGCAGCTGAACATCACTACACTCATCGGCCAGGCAGTCCCATCACCCAATACTCCGACCAGTGAGCCACTGACCGCGCCGGTGGCAAAACCGGCCGCGCCCAGCAAGGCTGTGGCAGTGGCACTGTTGGTGGGGAAATACTCGACGGTGCTGGAAGTCGCATTGGATACAATCAGACCCATCAGGCCGATAAATACAACTATCAGTGGCAGCACGAGATACAGTGATGGCGACTGCACGAAGCTGACATAGAGCAGTAATACGGCGGCTGTCAGCAATTGTCCCGCCTGACCCAGGCTCAGGATTTGCTGCGGCCGGTATTGATGCAACAGGCGCAGGTTAAGCCTGTTAAAAAACATCATCGACACAACATTGATACCAAATAAAAACGGATAAACCGTTTCACTGACCCCGAAATAACCCATATAGACTGATGGCGACCCGGTAATGAAAGCAAACATACCGCCCAGCGCAAAACACTGTGAAAAAATAAAGCCGACAGCGCAACGGTTGCTGAGCACCATTTTATAACGCCTGAAAGCACTGGGTCGGTCACTGACGATCAGACGTGTTTCCGGCAGTTTGAAAAAGAGGGTGCTGCCGATAAGCAGTCCGTAAACCAGGAGAAAATCAAAAATCAATCGCCAGCCGCTCATGTGTAACAAGAGCATACCGATCAGCGGCGCCAGTAATGGTGCCAGCATCATAATAATGGCCATATTGGAGAGATGACGGGCGCTTTCCTGGCCTTTGCTCAAGTCACGAATGACCGCGGCAGAGTTAACCACAGCCAGTCCCCCACCCAGGGCTTCGATAATTCGACAGGCCCACACCCACTCTATGCTCGGGCTGAAAATAATGCCCAGCGTACCAAGGCAGAACAGGCTGATACCGGTGCCTGTGGCCGCACGACGGCCGAAATGATCAGAAAAGGGGCCGCCTATAATCTGGCCCACAGCAAAACCGGCCAGAAACAGGCTTAAAGAGAGCTCGGTATCATGAATGCTGACATTAAAAAACGCCGACATATCAGGCATTGCCGGAAGATAAGCATCAATCGCCAGTGGCGTCATCGCCGTCAATGCGGCAAGAAACAGGATCAGCGATCGAAGATCTGGTCGGTTTGCAGTCATTCAGAAATTTCTGTCTGCGATTCAAGCTGATGCAGACAGCCTTTAAGTAAGTGGGCAAGCTGAGTTTTATCATTCTCTGACATGCCGTTCAGTAAAAAAGCAAGCAAGTCAAAATGAGCCGGAGCAACCTGTTCAATCAGTTTTTTCCCGGCGGGCGTCAGTGATACTTTAATGCTGCGCCGGTCATGGCTGCAGTGGGTTCTGCTGATGAGTCCCTTATTTTCCAGCCGATCCAGACGACTGGTCATGGCACCGGAACTGAGCAGCATGCTCTGATACAGCTCAGAGGGCGTCAGTGCTTTTCCATCAACCCGTTTCAGGGCTGCAAGCACATCAAATTCTCCCTGTTTGAGATTAAATTGCGAATGTAAGTTTCCAATCCTGGTTTCCAGTGCCTTACTGAAGCGTAAAGTCCGTGCAGCGATTTGCATTGCATTTACATCAGCATCAAGGCCCCTCGCGAGCCATTGTTCACTGATGATATCAACATCATCGGGGGCGTTAATTTTTCTCATATTGACTCTTGCCTTTAAAGCCTTGTTTCAGTCTAACTTTTTATCTTTATAAAAACAATCTTTATATAAAGATAAAAATCTGTAATAAATTGATTTAAATTTACTTATTTTGTAAACAGTTAGTTGCCGAAATACGCCAAAATATTAATTTGGCATGCTTGTTCATATTGATGTTATCGGTGGACAAACTTATAATATGCCCTGATCGCAACGATCAGAAGGATGACAGGCAGGGGCCTGTTTCATCATGCAGAACATGCCGTTCTGATCTCTCAAATTTTTAACTTTCAGGCCAATGACGCCTGCGCCTTGCTGATCAATCTCAGCCCGGCCGGGAAAAGCTGTGCCTGTTTTGCTTTGTGTCGGAGAAAAGATTCCTGTGAGTCATTACAAGCCGTACAACGGACCAGCCGCAGGCTGGGGTGCTCTGGTCAGTGTGACCCGTAACTGGTTAGGGAGTAAAAACGCGATAAAAAATATCCGCGCTATGCTCAAAACCAACCAGGATCACGGACTGGACTGTCCAGGCTGTGCCTGGGGTGAAACGCCGGAAAAGCATTTCATCAAGTTCTGTGAGAACGGCGCCAAAGCGGTGAACTGGGAGGCAACCAGTCGCCGGGTTGATCCGGCCTTTTTTGCTGCTCACAGTAATAGCGACTTACTCAAGCAAAACGACTGGTGGCTCGAATCACAGGGGCGGATCACCCATCCGATGCGCTATAACCCGGAAACCGATCATTACGAGCCGGTGACCTGGAAGCAGGCTTTTGAAACGGTGGCCCAACACCTGAAAGCATTAGATTCACCTGACGAGGCCGAGTTTTACACTTCAGGCCGCGCCAGCAATGAAGCTGCTTTTCTGTATCAGTTGTTCGTGCGCGCTTTCGGCACCAATAACTTTCCTGATTGTTCCAATATGTGCCACGAGGCCAGTGGCATTGGCATGTCAGAAAGTCTGGGCGTCGGTAAAGGCACCGTGACCTTTGAAGACTTTGCAGAAGCCGATGCGATTTTTGTCATCGGTCAGAACCCGGGAACCAATCATCCACGTATGCTGGAACCACTGCGCGAAGCAGTCCAGCGCGGCGCCCAGGTGGTCTGCTTCAACCCGCTGAAAGAGCGGGGGCTGGAGCGTTTCCAGCATCCGCAGAATCCGCTGGAAATGCTGACTAATGAATCCGAGCCTACTACCAGCGCCTATTTCCGTCCGGCGCTGGGCGGGGATATGGCAGCGATCCGCGGTATGGTCAAATTCCTGTTGCAATGGGAGCGTCAAGCCCTGGCCGAAGATAAACCTGCGGTATTCGATCACGAATTTATTGCGGAACATACTGACGGTCTGGATGCGTACCTGGCGGAAGTCGATAACACCAGCTGGGAAAAAATTGAAGCGCAATCCGGACTGAACCGTCAGGATATCGAGCTTGCGGCTAATATGTACCGCAAGGCGGATCGGGTCATTATGTGCTGGGCGATGGGCGTGACTCAGCATCTGCATTCGGTGGCGACAGTACAGGAAATCATTAACCTGCAATTACTTTGCGGCAATATTGGCAAACCGGGTGCCGGTCTGTCACCGGTGCGGGGGCACAGTAATGTGCAGGGCGACCGCACCATGGGGATTGATGAGCAGCCGCCAGCGTCTTTGCTGGATGCACTGGAGCAGCGGTTCCAGTTCAAAGTGCCGAGACAACATGGACACACTACGGTTAAAGCGATTGCTGCGATGGAGGCAGGTGAAGCCAGAGTGTTCTTCGGCCTCGGTGGTAATTTTGTGCAGGCAGCACCGGATACGCCGCGTACATATGCGGCGATGAGAAATTGTGAGCTGACTGTGCATGTGTCTACCAAGCTGAACCGCAGTCATCTGATTACCGGGAAACAGGCATTGATTCTGCCCTGTATCGGCCGTACCGAGATTGATTACCAGAAAACCGGCAAGCAGGGTATTACCGTTGAAGATACTTTCAGCATGGTGCATATCTCCTACGGCCAGTTGAAACCGTTTTCGCCATTGCTTAAATCTGAATCGGCAATTGTCGCTGGTGTGGCCGAAGCCACACTGGGCAAGTATCCCGTCGACTGGAGCTGGCTGGTGGAAGATTACAGTCGTATCCGTGATTTAATTGACGACACTATTCCTGGCTTTGCCAATTTCAATGAACGAGTTGATCTGCCGGGTGGTTTTTACCTGGGTAACAATGCCCGGGACCGAGTCTGGTATACCGACAGCAGCAAGGCGAATTTCAAGGCCAATGCTTTACCGACGCATCTGGTTCATGCCGATATCACCGCCAAAGGCGACAAGCCAGATCTGATCCTGCAGACCATGCGTTCGCATGACCAGTACAACACCACGGTCTATAGTATGAATGACCGCTATCGCGGAGTTTACGGTATGCGTGATGTGGTGTTTGCCAACGAGGCCGATATCCGCAAGCTGGGACTGGAGCACGGTCAGAAAGTCGATCTGATCTCTTTGTGGGGCGATGGCAAAGAACGCCGGGTCAATGGTTTTACCTTGCTCAGTTACGATATTCCGGAAGGTCAGGCGGCCGCCTATTACCCGGAAACCAATCCGCTGGTACCACTGGATAGCGTCGGCGATAAAACCTTCACACCGACCTCCAAGTTTATAGCCATCAAGCTGAAGGCCAGCCGCGAGGCCGACGCTGCCTAGACTGCGGGACTGATTGTTTCAGCCTGCAATATGCGCGAAAATACACGGTTTGCCGGCCTCGGTCGGCAAACCGTTTTTTAATCTAGAGCTGTAATCTATGTCCAGTCCTGTTCAACAAGCTGCCAGTAAACGGCGCACCTTTGCGATTATTTCGCATCCTGACGCCGGTAAAACTACGCTGACCGAAAAACTGCTGTACTTTGGTGGCGCCATTCAGATGGCAGGGAGTGTCAAATCGCGTAAAACCGACAAGCACGCGACCTCGGACTGGATGGAAATGGAAAAAGAACGGGGTATCTCGGTCACCTCGTCGGTGATGCAGTTTCCCTATAACGGTCGTATCGTCAACCTATTGGATACGCCCGGTCACGCCGACTTTTCCGAAGATACCTATCGTACCCTGACTGCGGTTGATTCGGCTCTGATGGTCATCGACAGCGCCAAAGGTGTTGAAGAGCGCACCATTAAGCTGATGGAAGTCTGCCGCCTGCGCGACACCCCGATTCTGACCTTTATCAATAAGCTGGACCGGGAAGGGCGCGAACCGATTGAATTGCTGGATGAAGTTGAAACTATCCTCAATATTCAATGTGCGCCCATCACCTGGCCGATTGGAATGGGCAAAGGTTTTAAAGGTATTTTCCATCTGCTCAATGACAGCGTGCATCTGTTCCAGCCGCATACCAAAGAGGCAGGTGAAATTATTCAGGGCTTGGATAACCCGCGTCTTGACGAGCTTTTCGGCAGTATGGCAGAAGACCTGCGCGATGAGATTGAACTGGTGCGCGGCGCCAGCCATGAATTTGATCTGGATGAATTTCTGGCCGGTCGACTGACGCCGGTGTTTTTTGGTTCGGCCATGAACAACTTCGGCGTGACCGAGTTGATGGATTCTTTTGTTGAATATGCGCCGGCCCCTCAGCCACGGGAAACCAAGACCCGTGAAGTGTCAGCCGGGGAAGAAAAGTTCAGTGGTTTTGTCTTTAAAATCCAGGCCAATATGGATCCTAAACACCGTGACCGGATTGCTTTTATGCGGGTCTGCTCAGGTAAATACAGCAAAGGCATGAAACTGCACCAGACCCGTATCGGCAAGGATGTCACCATTGCCAACGCCGTAACTTTTATGGCGGCCGAACGCGAGCAGGCGGAAGAAGCCTGGCCCGGCGATATTCTGGGTCTGCACAATCACGGTACGATTCAGATCGGCGATACCTTCACCCAGGGTGAAGATCTGCAGTTCACCGGCATTCCTTATTTTGCACCGGAACTGTTCCGTCGCGTTCGCCTGAAAGATCCAATGAAGAACAAGGCACTGCTCAAAGGTCTGCAGCAGTTGAGTGAAGAGGGCGCGACCCAGTTGTTCCGGCCAATAGATAATAATGACCTGATTCTGGGCGCAGTCGGCGTGCTGCAGTTTGATGTTGTCGTACACCGACTCAAGGGTGAATACAATGTGGAATGTGCCTATGAACCGGTCCAGGTGTATACCGCGCGCTGGGTCTATTGCGATGATGAGCGCAAGCTGGAAGAGTTCAAGAAAAAAGTATCCAACAACCTCGCCTATGATGGTTCAGGCAACCTGACCTATATCGCCCCGACGCGGGTCAATCTCGACCTCACCATGGAGCGTTGGCCTGATATCGACTTCCGCGCCACCCGCGAGCATCTCTAGTCGTATTGAAGATCGCCGGAAATCGTCGGGCGATCACTTGCACTTGTGGATCGAAGTCAAGCAGAATAGCGATAGGCACTCTGCTGAAGGGACGAACGGATGAAAGTCAGGTCGATCACCAAGAATAAAGGCAAGCCCGTCATCGGCTTAACGCCATCGGATTCGCTGGACAAGGCCGTCACCTTGATGATGGAACATCGCATCGGCTCGCTGGTGGTGACTGATGATGCGGGCAAGCTGGTCGGGATTCTGTCAGAACGCGATTTGCTGAATATTCTGCATCAGAAACATGCGATGTGGAGTCCGGTCGCAGTGGCTGATGCCATGACGCCTGACCCTTATGTCTGCGAGCCGGACAATACACTGGAAGAGTGCATGAATATGATGGTTGCACATAATATCCGTCATCTACCGGTGGTTTTCAAAGGCAAGCTTGAAGGTATGCTATCGATCACCGATATCGTGGAAGAGCTGCTGAACAAGGCCAAATTTGAAAATAAATTACTCAAGAATTATATTCAGAATTGGCCTGACGCCGAGCATGAGCAAGGCGAGTAGCGGCGGTCAATCCTCATCAGTAGGATAGTCGGTGGTGCGTTCGGTCTGCAGTTTGTTGTCGCGGGCAAAATCCATCAGAAAATCAAACAGCATTTCGTTAGTTTCTTCCAGCATCGCATCGACAATTACACATTTGACGCCGTCTATCGTCGCCAGTCGGACATTGGGGTGGAAGATGATACGTCTGCCCGGCCCATAGGAAGCGACAGCCCCACACAGGCGCTCAGCCCAGTCACTGGGCCGGAATTTACCGCCGTCCTGTGTTAAACCGCGAATAATCACCTTTTCCGATGTGGCCATAGGATTTTGCTCGATTAAGAGACCTGACAAGGCCGACATTCTACTGCAAATCGGCTGCCTTGCATAAGCGCCAAGCTGCAATAAATCCTTTTATCATCAAGTGATGTCTCAACAGCCCATCAAAAAATCCGTATAATTACCGCTTTTGGTTTTTCGAGAATCACGAGAAGCTTGTGGCCGATTACAAACACACACTGAACTTACCTGCGACCGACTTTCCAATGAAGGCGGGGTTACCCAACCGGGAACCGCAAACTCTGAAGCGCTGGCAGGAGATTGATCTCTACAGCAAACTGCGCGAGCAGGCCAAAGGCCGCCCTCAGTTTATTCTTCATGATGGTCCGCCGTATGCCAATGGTGACATTCACATCGGCCACGCGGTCAATAAGATTCTGAAGGATATTATTCTCAAGTCCAAGACCCTGAGCGGGTTCGACGCGCCCTATGTGCCTGGCTGGGACTGTCACGGACTGCCTATCGAACTCAATGTCGAGAAGAAAGTCGGTAAACCTGGCGTTAAAGTGTCAGCCAAGGAATTCCGCGAAGCCTGCCGTCAATATGCGGCTAAACAGGTCGATGGTCAGCGTGAGGACTTCAAACGGCTGGGTGTGCTGGGTGAGTGGGACAATCCCTATCTCACCATGGATTACAGTTTTGAAGCCGATATTATCCGCACCCTGGGGCAAATCATTAAACAGGGCCATCTGCACAAAGGTGTGAAGCCGGTCCACTGGTGCGTGGATTGTGGTTCGGCACTGGCAGAAGCTGAGGTTGAATACGAAGACAAAACCTCGCCGGCGATTGATGTCCGTTTTGAGGTGATCGACACCCCCGCATTTGAACAGGCTACCGGCGTCACGGGGCAGGGCACAGTCAACGTGCCTATCTGGACTACCACGCCCTGGACACTGCCTGCTAACCAGGCGGTAGCTCTCAACCCTGAGCTGACTTATGTCGTCGTCCAGACGGCGAATGAACGTCTCTTGCTGGCCGAAGCCTTGTATGAAAAGGCGCTCGAACGCTATCAGCTGGAAGGCGAGGTTATCGGTCGGGTTAAAGGTGAAAAGCTGGAAGGGCTGTTGTTGCAACATCCGTTCTATGAACGCCAGGTTCCATTGATTCTGGGTGATCACGTCACCAGTGACGGCGGTACCGGTGCCGTACACACCGCGCCTGGTCACGGTCAGGATGACTACACGGTGGGTCTCAAATACAAACTGGAAGTCGATAACCCGGTGGGCAGTAACGGCTGCTTCCTCCCTGACACGCCAATGTTTGCCGGCGAATCGGTATTTAAAGCCAATCCGCAGGTTATCGAACTGTTAAAAGACAAGGGCGCTTTGCTGGCGCATCAGGATCTTTTACATAGCTATCCGCATTGCTGGCGCCACAAAACGCCGATTATTTTCCGTGCCACGCCGCAGTGGTTTGTCAGCATGGATCAGAACGGCCTGCGCCAGGCTGCAATGAAAGCGATTGCCGATACCGAGTGGATGCCGGACTGGGGCCAGAAGCGTATCGAAGGCATGGTGGAAGGCCGACCTGACTGGTGTATTTCCCGTCAGCGTACCTGGGGTGTGCCGATCCCGCTGTTTGTCCATAAACAGACCGGCGAACTGCATCCGCAGACAGACACCTTAATCGAACAGGTGGCGCAGAAAGTCGAGGCCGGTGGTATCGATGCCTGGTTCGATATGGATGGTGAGCAACTGCTTTCAAGTGATGCGGCTAATTACGATAAAGTCACTGATACACTGGATGTCTGGTTTGATTCGGGTGTGTCTCATGCCTGTGTGCTGGCACGCCGTGACTATCTCAACCGGCCTGCTGATCTTTATCTGGAAGGCAGTGACCAGCATCGAGGCTGGTTCCAGTCTTCTTTGCTGACCTCGGTCGCGACCACCAATGCCGCACCTTATAAAGCGGTATTGACTCATGGTTTCACGGTCGATGCTGAAGGCAAGAAAATGTCCAAGTCCAAGGGCAACGTCGTCGCGCCGCAAAAGGTCATGAACAACCTGGGTGCCGATATTATCCGTTTGTGGGTAGCCGCAACAGACTACAGCGGTGAAATGCATGTATCGGATGAGATCCTCAAACGTACTGCTGATTCCTATCGCCGTATCCGTAATACCGCACGTTTTCTGCTGTCGAATCTGAACGATTTTGACCCGGCATCTAATCTGGTGGCGACAGAAGACATGCTGCCGCTGGATCGCTGGGCGCTGGACCGTGCTTACCAGGTGCAGCAGGACATTCTCAAAGCCTACGACAATTATCAGTTCCATTTGATTTACCAGAAAGTGCATAACTTCTGTGCCAATGAGATGGGCAGCCTGTATCTGGATATCACCAAAGACCGCCAGTACACCATGAAAGCCGACAGTCTGGCGCGTCGCAGCTCACAGACCGCGATGTACCACATTCTCGAAGCCCTTGTACGCTGGATTGCGCCGATCCTGACCTTTACTGCCGATGAGCTGTGGGAACATCTGCCGGGTGAGCGAAATGAATCAGTGATTCTGAATAGTTGGTATGAACAACTGAAACCTTTTGACCAAACAAAAGAAGATAGAGCGTTTTGGTTAGAAATATTGCGTGTTCGTGACGCAGTCTCAAAAGCTCTTGAGCTTGAGCGTAATGAGGGGAATATCAAGGCTGGGCTTACCTCTGAAGTTACACTGTATGCCGGACCATCACTCTACGAAAAATTGGATGTTATTGGTGATGAGCTGAAGTTTGTTTTTATTACCTCAGCAGTGAAGCTCCTGCAGCAGCCTGAAAATGATTCACTTAAGGGTAAACACAAGGGTGTCTTATCAGGCTTCTCTCTGGATGTCATAAGATCTGAACATGCCCGTTGCGATCGCTGCTGGCATCAGGTGCCATCGGTAGGCCAGAACCCGAATCACCCTGAGCTGTGTGAACGCTGCGTCGACAATATCGAGGGGGCTGGCGAACAGCGCCAGTTTGCCTGATACCATGCTGAAATGGCTTAACTTATCTGCCGTGGTTATTGTGCTGGATCAGCTTAGCAAATGGCTGATGAGCAGCTGGCTGGATCTGCATGAAAGTGTCGCGGTATTGCCACATTTCAATCTGACGCTGGCACACAATTATGGTGCCGCTTTCAGTTTCCTGGCCTCAGCCGGGGGCTGGCAGCGCTGGTTTTTTGTGGTGCTGGCCCTGGCAATCAGTACGGCGCTGATTATCTGGCTTAAACGTCTCGGTTCCTATGCCAGGCTTGAAGCAGCCTCGCTGGCTTTGATCCTGGGCGGTGCCCTTGGTAATGTGATTGATCGGTTGATTCACGGTTATGTGATCGATTTTCTCGACGTCTACTACGGCAGTTATCACTGGCCGGCTTTTAATGTCGCTGATTCGGCGATTTGTGTCGGTGCCGTGCTGTTAATCCTAGATAGCTTCAGAAGCAAAACGGAGCCCCAATGAGCTTTTGTGATCTCGCAGTCAGCGGTGTCGCTGAGCTGCAGCCTTACGTACCGGGTAAACCCATTGAAGAATTGCAACGCCAGTATGGCGTGCGTGATGTAATCAAGCTGGCTTCCAATGAGAACCCGCTCGGGCCATCCAAAGCTGCGCTGGCTGCGGTAGCCAAATCCTCCAAGGAAATGACACGCTACCCTGATGGTAATGGTTACACGCTCAAAATGGCACTGGCAGAGAAACTGCGACTGTCGCCGGAGCAAATTACCCTGGGTAATGGTTCCAATGATGTGCTGGAATTACTGGCGCGGGCCTTTGCCGGTCACGGCGATGAAATTATTTATTCTGAGCACGCCTTTGCTGTGTATCCACTGGCAGCCAAGGCAATTGGCGCCACCGGTATCGCCACACCGGCAAAAGACTATGGGCATGATCTGAGTGCGATGCTCAAAGCGATTAGCCTCAGAACCAAGCTGATTTTTATTGCCAACCCCAATAACCCGACCGGTACCTGGGTTGAACCGTCGGAGATTCAGGCTTTTCTGGATAAAGTGCCGGAGAAGGTTCTGGTGGTGCTGGATGAAGCTTATGTTGAGTATCTAGAGCAGACCGAAACCGCGATCAGCTGGCTACAGGATTTCGATAACCTGGTGATTACCCGTACCTTTTCCAAGGCTTACGGGCTGGCTGGACTGCGTATCGGTTATGCCTTGTCGCATCCGGAAATTGCCGATCTGCTGAATCGCATCCGTCAGCCATTTAATGCCAACAGCCTGGCCCAGGCAGCGGCAGTCGCAGCGCTGGGTGACGAAGCCTATCTGCGCGAATCGCGTGAAATGAATGAGGCTGGTATGAAACAACTCATCACCGGCTTCGACAAAATGGGGCTGAAATTCATCCCTTCCAAAGGCAATTTCATCACCGTTAATGTGCAGACCAATGCCGCGGAGGTTTATGACGAACTGCTGTATGAAGGTGTCATTGTCAGACCGGTGGCAGGCTATGGTCTGCCTCAGCATTTGCGGGTAAGCATCGGGCTTGAACAGGAAAACCAGCGCTTTTTAGAAGCCTTATCCCGCGTTCTGGGGCGTGGCTGATGATTAACCGTTTGGCTATTATCGGCGTTGGACTGATTGGCGGTTCCTTGTCACTGGCGCTGAAAAAGAAGGGCGCCGTAAACCAGGTAGTTGGCTATGCCCGCAGTGAAGAGGCAAGGCAAGAGGCGCTGGATTTAGGCATTATCGATCAGGCCGCAGCCTCGTTGGCCGAGGCGGTTGCCGGCGCGGATATGGTTTTTGTCGCCGTACCCATGGGCGCCATGGCCGAGGTATTTGACGGTATTGCCGGACAGCTGAATCCTGAAGCGATCATTACCGATGGTGGCAGTGCCAAATCACAGGTGGTTGAAGCTGCCAGAAAGTCGCTGGGTGATAAATTCCGTCAGTTTGTGCCGGGTCATCCCATAGCCGGCACTGAAAAAAGCGGGCCTTCAGCGGCTTTTGCCGAACTTTATCAGGATCACCGGATTGTATTGACCCCAGTGGCGGACACCGATGCCGCGGCGACGGCGAAAGTCAGGCAGATGTGGCAACTGACCGGTGCGGAAGTGTTTGAAATGGACGTAAGCCATCACGACACGGTGCTGGCTGCAACCAGCCATTTACCGCATGTACTGGCGTTCAACCTGGTAGGCATGCTGGCCGAACGGGATGATTGTGATGAAGTGCTGCGCTATGCTGCCGGCGGTTTCCGTGATTTTTCCCGCATTGCCTCCAGCGATGCTGTGATGTGGCGTGATATCTGCCTCGGCAATCAGAAAGCGATTCTGGCGCTGCTGGAACAGTATCATCAGGGTATGAACCGGATAGAAAAAGCCATTCGCGACGGTGATGGTGATTATCTGATTGAAGTCTTTTCGCGAGCCAAAAAAGCCCGTGATACCCGTTTTGCCGATCCCGATTTAATTGATAACAGCGAAGTCTGAGAGTAGCAGCCACCGAGTCCAGCGAAATGAATAAAAAATATATTGTCCATCCCGGCGGAAAGATCACCGGCGAACTGCGGGTGCCGGGGGATAAATCCATTTCCCACCGCAGCATCATGCTGGGCGCCCTGGCAGAAGGCACCACTGAAGTCACAGGCTTTCTGGAAGGCGAAGACGCGCTGGCGACACTGGCTGCGTTCCGCACCATGGGCGTCCATATTATCGGCCCCGATAAAGGTAAAGTGACGATTCACGGCGTAGGTATGCATGGTCTGAAAGCCCCGGCCACTGCATTGGATCTCGGTAACAGCGGTACTTCCATGCGCTTGTTGAGCGGTTTGTTAGCCGCGCAGGACTTTGACGTCACATTGACCGGTGATAAATCGCTATCGGGCCGGCCGATGAAACGGGTGACCGATCCGCTGGCACTAATGGGCGCTGAGATTGAGACCAATGAGGGTAAACCACCACTGAACATACATGGTGGTAAACAACTCAAAGGCATTGATTACGAACTGCCGATGGCCAGTGCTCAGGTCAAGTCCTGCCTGTTGCTGGCCGGCATGTATGCTAATGGCAAAACGTCAGTGACTGAGCCTGCACCGACCCGTGACCATACAGAACGCATGCTGGGTGGGATGGGATATCCGCTGCAGCAGCAGGGCAGTACCGTTACGATTGAAGGCGGCGCAAAACTGACTGCGACCCGGATTGATGTCCCGGCCGATATCTCTTCTGCGACTTTCTTCATGGTGGCGGCGGCCATCGCACCGGGCAGTGATGTGACGCTGAAACACGTTGGTATCAACCCGACCCGTATTGGCGTTATCAATATTCTCAAGCAGATGGGCGCCGATATCAGTTTGACCAACCAAGCCGAAACCGGCGGTGAACCGGTAGCCGATATCCGGGTGCAATATGCGCCGCTGAAAGGCATTCAGATTCCGCAAGAGCAGGTGCCGCTGGCGATTGATGAATTCCCGGCTTTGTTTATTGCCGCCGCCTGTGCCGAAGGCCAGACCGTGCTGACCGGCGCAGAAGAGTTACGCGTCAAGGAGAGTGATCGTATTCAGGTGATGGCTGATGGTCTGACCACGCTGGGGATTGATGCTCAGCCAACGGCTGACGGCATTGTCATCAACGGTGGCATCATCGGCAGTGGTGAAGTGGACAGTCACGGTGATCACCGTATTGCGATGTCTTTTGCGATGGCGGCATTACAGGCCGGTGGCACGATTCAGATCAATGATTGCGCCAATGTGGCCACGTCTTTCCCGGGATTTGTCGAGCTGGCCATGCAGGCCGGACTGAATATCGAGGAAATCGATGACTGATATTCCGGTACTTACCATTGACGGCCCCAGCGGTTCCGGCAAAGGCACCATTGCTCAGCTCATTGCACGTGAGTTTGGCTGGCATTACCTTGATAGTGGTGCCATCTATCGCGTGCTGGCGCAGGCGGCGATGAAACATCAGCTGGATCTGGCAGATGAAGACGCTTTGTCCAGACTGGCTGAACAGTTGGATGTGCGTTTTGCCTTTGATAATGCTGATCTTAAAGTGATGCTGGAAGGCGAAGATGTCAGTCTTCGTATCCGCAGTGAAGAGGCCGGTAATGCGGCGTCGAAAGTGGCCGCGATTCCGGCTGTTCGCAGTGCGCTGTTGCAGCGCCAGCGTGATTTCAGGAAAATGCCCGGTCTGGTCACTGATGGCCGCGATATGGGTACCGTGGTATTTCCGGATGCACCATTTAAAGTTTTTTTAACGGCAAGCGCAGAGGAAAGGGCGCAAAGACGTTATAAGCAGTTGAAACAGAAAGGAATTGAGAGTAACCTTTCTGATCTGATCGCAGAAATCTCCGAGCGTGACAGACGAGACAGCGAACGCGAAGTCGCCCCGTTAAGGCCGGCTGAGGGTGCGCTTATTCTCGATTCTACCGAGTTGGGAATTGATGCGGTATTCGAACATGTCTGCGCATTTTGCGCTGATCTGTAATTTGGGCCCCGGCCGGGCTTCCGGTTGGGATGTTAAACGATCCTGCACATCGCAGGTGACAAATTTTGGTGATCCTGTTTCTCAATACAGGGTCAAGGATAACTAACATGAGCGAAAGCTTTGCTGATCTCTTTGAAGAGAGTTTAAATTCAACCCCCATGCAACCAGGCAAGATTGTTACCGGTACGGTAGTCAATGTTGGTTCTGATGTTGTTATGGTTAATGCCGGCCTGAAATCTGAAGGCGCGATTCCTGTTTCCGAGTTCATGGATGAAAATGGTGAAATCACCGTTTCTATCGGTGATCTGGTCGATGTATCTCTGGAATCCCTGGAAGATGGTTTTGGTGCCACCCAGCTGTCACGTGATAAAGCCAAACAGGCTGAAGCATGGACCAAACTGGAACATGCTTATGAAGCGGGTGAAACCGTTACCGGTATGATTTCCGGCAAGGTCAAAGGCGGTTTCACTGTCGATCTGGAAAATATCCGTGCCTTCCTGCCGGGTTCACTGGTCGATATCCGTCCTATCCGCGACACCACGCACCTGGAAGGTAAAGATCTCGAATTCAAATTGATCAAACTGGATCGTCCACGCAACAACATCGTTGTGTCTCGCCGCGCGATCATGGAAGAAGAAAACAGTGCAGAACGTGAAGCGCTGCTGGAAACCCTGGAAGAAGGTAAAGTTGTTAAAGGTATCGTTAAGAACCTGACCGACTACGGTGCCTTCGTCGATCTGGGTGGCATCGATGGTCTGCTGCACATCACCGATATGGCCTGGAAACGCGTCAAGCATCCTTCAGAAGTCGTTGCAATCGGCGACGAAATCGAAGTTCAGGTTCTGAAATTTGATAAAGAGCGTGAGCGTGTTTCTCTGGGTCTGAAACAAATGGGTGACGATCCTTGGAAAGATATCGCTCGTCGTTATCCGAACAGCACCCGTATTCACGGTAAAGTCACCAACATCGCTGACTACGGCTGCTTCGTTGAAATCGAAGATGGCGTTGAAGGCTTGGTTCACATGTCTGAAATGGACTGGACCAACAAGAATGTTCACCCATCCAAACTGGTTGCCCTGGGCGACGAAGTTGAAGTGATGGTACTGGATATCGACGCAGAACGTCGTCGTATTTCTCTGGGTATCAAACAATGCCAGGCCAATCCTTGGGAAGAGTTCTCAATGACTCACAGCAAGGGTGACAAGGTTAAAGGTGCCATCAAGTCAATCACTGACTTCGGTATCTTCATCGGTCTGGAAGGCGGTATTGACGGTCTGATTCACCTGTCTGACATCTCCTGGGAAGAAGACAACGAAGAACTGATCCGTGACTTCAAAAAAGGTGATGAAGTGGAAGCCGTTGTGCTGGCGATTGACCCGGAACGTGAGCGGATCTCACTGGGTATCAAACAACTGCAGGACGACCCGTTCTCTTCATTTTTGGCTGAAAACCCTCGCGGCAGCATCGTCAAAGGTACCGTGAGCACCGTTGATGCACGTGGTGCCACTGTCGAACTGGCAGAAGGTGTAGAAGGTTACATCCGTGCCGCTGACATCGCGCGTGAGCGTATTGAAGATGCCAGCAAAGTCCTGTCTGTGGGCGACGAAGTGGAAGCGAAATTTACCGGTATGTCGCGTAAAGATCGCACTCTGACCCTGTCTATCAGAGCCAAGGACGAGAAGGAAGAAGCAGAAGCTGTCAAAGAGTACAGCAATGTCTCTGCCGGCAACACCACACTGGGTGATCTGCTGAAAGAGCAAATGGATCAGAAAGATAATTAATATCTGACTGTATCAGGTGCACCCGGCTCCGGCCGGGTGTGCTGCTTTTTAGTCAATGGATTGAACTCCCTCTTAACATCGGTGTGTTTGGCGCATTATTCCAGGAACAATAAAGACATGACCAAATCAGATTTGATCGAAGCATTATCTGAAAAACAATCTCTACTGAATTATCGCGATGTTGAGCTGGCCGTAAAATTGATTCTCGAACAAATGAGTGACAGCCTGTCCAGAGGTGATCGCATCGAGATTCGTGGGTTTGGCAGTTTTACACTGCACCACAGACCACCCCGCATCGGCCGTAATCCCAAAAGTGGTGAATCGGTTAAGCTGGACGAAAAGTTTGTACCGCATTTCAAACCCGGCAAAGAACTTCGTGACCGTGTTAATGACGCGGCTGGTTACTGATACCACGCAATGAAACTGAGCCAGGAAGCGGTTAGCGAATATAACCAAATCCACAGTTACGATAATGACCATGTTGTCATTCGTCCCCAACATCAAAACCGGCTTGATGCCATCGAGTCGAACTTTATCCTGACCCGCAGTCAACTTATCGTTGATTGGCCGGTGAAGGAAATTGCCACTATCACGGCCGGGCAACTGGCCGATCTCAAGACACTGGATCCGGAAGTGATTTTATTTGCGACCGGGTCTGGTCTCTGCATTGAATTCCAGAAAATCGCCAGTGAATTTATGCAAGCGCAGATTGGCGTTGAGTTCATGGAACTGGGTGCGGCTTGCCGAACTTTTAATCTTCTTGTCAGTGAACAGCGTAAAGTGCTGCTTGCGGTCAGTTTTGACGGCCTGTGATTAGCTTCGCACTTTGCCCGCAACATCCCTGAAACCGCTCATCTCAATCATTGATTTTTTCTAAACTGAGACTGCTAAGTCTCTGTTTTAATTAGCTCCCTATACAGACATCATATTCTTGACGATGGTCAGAACTTGACCACCCAGATGGTTCTTAGGAAAATTCCCTGCTACGCAAAATAAATAAAGCATTTGCCAGCCTGGTGGGCATTTCGCAAATCATTGATCCAGATCAAGACTTGCAGCCCATACTAAAGGACTCGTTCAGGTAAAATTCAGCATGCTTTATTTATAAAGGCGTAATGAAAAGGGTCCTGGTCTCAACAAGATAAATAACGAGACTGAGAGAGAGTTTTCCAAAGAGAGAAGGTGTGGTCGCTATGCAAGCGGAACAACAGCAGTATAACTATCAGGTGGTCAAGTGGTTCGCCTATATGGCGTGTGTCTACTTGGTCATCGGCACCGGTGTCGGTGTTTATATCGCTTCGGAACTAGCCTGGCCGGTTCTGAACTTCGACAATCCCTATATTAGCTTCGGACGTCTGCGTCCGGTGCACACCAATGCGGTCATTTTTGCATTCGGTGGTTCCACTCTGATGGCGACCGCCTATTACGTGGTACAGCGTACCTGTGGTACTCGCCTGTGGAGTGACAAAATGGCCTGGTTCACCTTCTGGGGCTGGAACCTGGTAATCCTGTCCGCGATCATTACGCTGCCATTGGGTTACACCCAATCCAAAGAATATGCGGAACTGGAATGGCCGATCGATATCCTGATTGCTGCTGTCTGGCTGGCTTATACCTTCAACTTCATCATGACCATTTCGATCCGTAAGGTGTCACATATTTACGTGGCGAACTGGTTCTTCCTGGCGATGATGATCATGATCACCTACCTGCATGTGGTCAACAGCCTGGCGATTCCGGTTGAGTTGTTCAAATCCTACTCCATCTTCGCCGGTGTTCATGATGCAATGATTCAATGGTGGTATGGCCATAACGCGGTAGGCTTCTTCCTGACCGCAGGCTTCCTCGGCATCATGTACTATTTCGTTCCGAAGCAGGCTAACCGTCCGGTATATTCCTATCGACTCTCTGTTATTCACTTCTGGGCGCTGGTATTCGGTTATGTTTGGCTGGGGGCTCACCATCTGCAATATACTGCGCTGCCAGACTGGACCGGTTCTCTCGGTGCTGCGATCTCGCTGGCGATGATTATTCCTTCGTGGGGTGGTGCAATCAACGGTATGTTCACCCTGTCAGGTGCCTGGGATAAACTGCGTACCGACTACATTCTGCGTTTCCTGATTGTCTCGCTGGCGTTCTATGCCATGTCGACCTTCGAAGGCCCGGTCATGTCGTCCAAAACAGTAAATGCACTGTCTCACTACACTGACTGGACTATCGGTCACGTTCACTCCGGTGCACTTGGCTGGGTAGCGATGGTCTCTATCGGCGCGCTGTATCACATGGTTGAACGTATGTGGGGTACCACCATGTATTCCGTGCGTCTGGTCAACATTCACTTCTGGATGGCAACCATCGGTACCGCGGTCTACATTACTGCGATGTGGGTATCAGGCATCATGCAGGGTCTGATGTGGCGTGCCTACGACGAATACGGCAATCTGGCCTATACCTTCGTTGAATCAGTCGCCCAGATGCATCCTTACTATGCGATGCGTGCAGTAGGCGGTCTGATTTTCTTCCTGGGGGCCTGCGTCATGTTGTTCAACGTCACCGTGACCATCCGTCGCGCGATTGCCAAACCGTCTGCCGAAATGGCGACTGCGGCTAATATTTAAGGAGACTGGAATGTCTGATCATAATTCTAATAAACCAGTTACCTTCCAGGAAAAACTGGAGAAAAATATCTGGGCTCTGGTACTGGCAACAGCACTGGTCGTCTCGGTCGGCGGTATCGTTGAAATCGTCCCGCTGTTCTATCTGGATACCACTTTTGAAGATGATGTGTTTCCGGAATATGAAGAGCTGAAAGGCGTCCGTCCCTACACAGCACTTGAACTGGCTGGTCGCGACATCTACCAGCGTGAAGGCTGTTATCTGTGTCACTCGCAGATGGTGCGTCCCTTCCGTGATGAAAAAGATCGTTACGGTCATTACTCTCTGGCGGTCGAGTCTCAGTATGACCATCCATTCCAGTGGGGGTCAAAACGTACCGGTCCTGATCTGGCCCGTGTCGGTGGCAAATATTCTGATGCCTGGCATATCCAGCATCTGGAAGATCCCCGTTCTGTCGTACCTGAGTCAGTTATGCCTGGTTATCCATGGTTACATGACGCCACCATTGATGGTGAGGGTATCGAGAAACGTCTGCGTGCCATGAAAGCACTGGGTGTCCCGTATAACGATGAGCAAATCAAGGGTGCTGCAGAAGCCGTTGAGGGTAAAACCGAGATGGAAGCACTGGTCGCTTATCTGCAGGTTCTGGGCACAATGGTGAAATTTGAGCCGGGCAGAGATTATCGTGAGTAAACTTCAAGAGTATTTTCATACTGATTGGAGCGCGATGACCGGAACCGACTGGTTCGGCCTGGTATTTACAGTAGTGATCTTTCTACTGATGGTAGGGCTGTATTTCTGGGTGCTGAACCCGAAAAACAAAGATAAGATTGAGTCCCACCGATCCATGCCGCTGGATGACGAAGACGAGACAAATTCGGAGAAAAAAGATGGCTGATAACAAAAAGAATCCTAATGAAGTGTCTGATACCGGACACGAATGGGATGGTATCAGAGAGCTGGAAAATCCCCCACCGCGTTGGTGGACCAATGCCCTTTACCTGAGTGGTCTGCTGGTACTGGTGTATTTCATTCTTTATCCTTCTCTGCCGCTGATCAATGACAGTACTGAAGGTTTACTGGGCTGGACCATGATCAAGGAATACAAGGAAAACCTGGCAGAAGTTGAAGCTAAAAGGGCGCCATTTGAAGAGAAGCTGGCAGCGATGACGGTGGAAGAAATTCTGGCTGACCCTGATATGCGTAACTACGCCGTCGGCTCCAGTAAAGTACTTTACGGTGACAACTGTGCCGCCTGTCATGGTACCGGTGGTGTGCCTGCCCCGGGCGCCGGTTATCCGATCCTGGCTGATGATAACTGGTTGTATGGAGGCGATATTAATACCATCGTCGAAACATTGGCGAAAGGCCGTCAGGGCATGATGATGGCGCACAAAGACACACTGAAACCGGAAGAAGTCGATAGTCTGGTTCAATTTGTTATCAATGCGTCTGAAAGCAAAGCGACCGAAGCCGGCTGGAAACTGTTTAATGACAAAGGCTGTGTGGGTTGTCACGGTGCCGATGCCAAAGGTATTCACGCATTGGGTTCAGCCAATCTGACTGATCAGATCTGGCGTTTCTCCGGTGAACCGGAAGAGATCCGTTACACCATTCTGCACGGTGTCAATGATCCTTCTGATCCGCAAACCCGTGTTGCCGTTATGCCTGCCTGGAATGAAAAACTGGCAGTCAAACTGGAAGCACTAAAATGGGAAGAAGAGCCTGAATATGACGGCACTGAAACCCAGCGTTTGACCGAGACAGAAATCAAGAAACTCGCTGTTTACGTTCACCAGTTTGGTGGTGGTCAGTAAAGATAGATTAATGGCCCTGATGATCATTCAGGGCCATGCAAATTCCTCAGGAGGAAGCAGAAGATGGGATTTGATGCAGTAGTAATTGGCTCTATTGCCAGCGTGGTTATTGCTATCATTGTCGTTGGCGTCATTGCCTACAGAATCATGAAGCAGATGGGCGACGACAAACAAGATTGATAGCTTTCATGGATGAAAAGCCGGCCTGGTGTCGGCTTTTTTATCACGCATAAATATCAGAAGTTACTAATATATCCTCTTGACGCAAATGGCAGATAACAGCATGGCCGTGCAGCAAGCCAGTACAGCAAATGATAGCAATGCAATTTACGAAGAAGTGGCCGACTGGCACATCAACACCGGTGAAGAAAAGGTGGTGGCGAAGCGGCTGAAAGGGCGTTTCCGTCTGCGTAAATGGATGGGCATGTCAGTCTGGTCTCTCTTCTTTTTGGTGCCTTACCTGCGCTGGGACGGGCAGCAGGCCATTCTGTTCGACATTCCCGACCGCCAGTTCCGCTTTTTTGACCTGACCGTCTTCCCGCAGGATATCTGGATGCTATCCCTGACCCTGCTGTTTTTCGCCATACTGCTGGCCGCCGTCACCAGCGTCGCCGGCCGCGTTTTCTGCGGCTACTTCTGCTTCCAGACCGTCTGGACCGACATCTACACCTTTATCGAAACCAAACTGGAAGGTGACACCCCGCAAAAAGCGCATAAATTCAAACAAGCCCCCTGGACCTTTGATAAAACCTGGCGGGTATTGACCAAACACAGCCTGTGGATTGCGATAGCGCTGCTCACCGGTCTCTCATTCTGCGCCTGGTTTACCGACGCCTACCAGCTATGGGGAGACATCTTCACCCTGCAGGCACCGATGCCGGTCTGGGTCGCACTTGCCACCTTCGGCATCTTCACCTACGGCTTTGCCGGCTTTATGCGTGAACAGGTCTGCTTCTGGCTCTGCCCCTATGCCCGTCTGCAGGGTGTCATGTACGACCAGGACACCGTGCTGCCGGCCTATGACGCCGAGCGCGGTGAACCCCGTGGCAAACTCAAAAAAGGCGCCGTCGATGGCAGCAAGGGCAGCTGTATTGACTGTAAAGTCTGCGTCGCCGTCTGTCCCACCGGCATCGATATCCGTAAAGGCCAGCAGGAAGGCTGTATCACCTGCGGACTGTGCATCGACGCCTGTGACAGCATCATGGACAAAACCGACCAGCCGCGGGGTTTGATTCGCTATGCGAGCTACAAGGAACTGCACCATGACCAGAACGTCTTACCGATGTACAGACGGCCGCGGGTGATTATCTACAGTTTGATACTGCTGCTGGCTTTGAGCGGGATTATCTATGGCTTTACCACGCTGTCACCGACCGAGTTCAAAGTGATTCACGACCGTCAGCCTTTGTATGTCAGACTCAGTGACGGTTCGATACAGAACAAATACACCCTGAAGCTGCTGAATAAAACCCAGCAGCCGATAACCGTGCGTTACAGTGTGAGCGGTCTTGAAGGGGCGAGTCTGCACGGGATGGAAGACGAAGTCATCGTCGAGCCTGGGCGGGTGGTGCCTGTAACCGCACTGGTGCGGGCGCCTGCGGATGTGACAGAGGACGGTCTGGCGCCGATTACCTTTGAGGCGAGGGTGCTGGAGCAGCCGCAACTGGATACCACTTATAACAGTATGTTTATGACGCCGGAGTAACCGAGGAAAACAATGAGAATTTCACAAGAAAATCCACAGGCTTTGCGTAATCCCTGGGTGCTGGGCTTACTGAGCTTTTTATTTGTGTTTCTGGCTGCCAATGCCGTATTTATCTACCTGGCATTCTCGTCCCCGCCTAATCTGGTGGTGGAAAACTTTTATGAAAAAGGCGAAGCCTATGCTGAAACCCAGAAGCGTATAGCAGAACAGAAGGCGCTGGGTTGGTCAGGTATTCTGATGGTACCGACGAATTCACGAGTCAACCAGAGCCAGACTTATGAAGCGCTGATAACCGGCAAGAACTCAGCCGGTCTGCTGCTCGATTCAGTGAAGTTTTTTGCCTACCGTCCCTCGGATGCGGATGCGGATTTTGCCGTGGATATGCAAAAGTCCGGTCATGGCAGTTATATCGCCGATGTCAGCTTTAATTTGCCGGGAACCTGGGATGTGCTTGTCGTAGCCAAGCGTGGTGACGACGAGTTTATCATCAGCCGCCGCATTCGCATTGATCCCTGATTATTGCTGTATTGCAGATGCGCATAAAGCTGCTGCAAGCTGGGTATGATTGTGTCTGATTTGTGCTACCACTGCGGTCTGCCGGTCGACGAGCCGGGTGTTTTTACATCGACATTAGCCGGGCAACAGCGTGATTTCTGTTGTCACGGTTGTCAGACTGTGTGCGAAACCATCCATGCTTCAGGCCTGGAGAGCTTCTACAGTCAGGCCACCCGCAGTGACAAGCTGTCACCCCCGCCGATAGTGGCAAAAGAGCTGGATGCCTATGATCTGGACGAAGTCCAGTCAGATTACGTTGATACATTGGAACCGCAGCGAAGCATCCAGTTGCTGGTCGAGGGAATACATTGCGCGGCCTGTGTCTGGCTGATTGAAAAAGCGCTGAAGCGTCAGCAGGGGATTATCGATGCTGAAGTCAACCTGACCGCCAAAAGGCTCAGACTGCGCTGGGATAATAATCAGATTCGTCTGTCCCAGGTGATGCAGATCCTCGCTGATATCGGTTATGCCGCTGTGCCTTTTGATCCGGAAACGGCTGAAGGTGCGCTGGCGAAACGTCACCGCGGCTTGCTGTATCGCATGGCTTTTGCCGGCTTTGCGATGATGAACATGACCTGGGTTTCCATCGCGCTTTACGCCGGTGCTGATGAAGGGCAGTTCCGCCAGTGGTTTCACTGGATTGGTTTTATTATCGCCACCCCGACCTTGCTGTATTCCGGTTATCCCTTTATCAAAAACGGTCTCACCGGTCTGAAACACCGTTACCTGACGATGGATTTGCCGATTGCCATCGGTGCGACATCAACGTATCTGTATTCAAGCTACGTCACCTTCACTGCCTCGACCACGGGAGATGTTTATTTCGATACCGTGGTGAATTTCCTGTTTGTGATTCTGGTGGGGCGCTATCTCGAAGCGATATCCAAGCGGCGTGCCCTGTCTGCCACCCAGCGCCTGCTTGAGTTACAGCCGAAACTGGCTAACAAGGTGGAAGGTGAGGATATCCGCATTGTGCCAATTCGTCATGTGCAGATAGGGGACATTATGCTGGTTAAACCGGGCGGCAATGTGCCGGTGGACGGTGTTGTTGTTTCTGGCGAGAGTGCGGTCAATGAATCGATGCTGACCGGTGAATCACTGCCTGTTGCCAAACAGCCCGGCGATAAGGTTGTCGCCGGTAGTATTAACGGTGAAGGTGCATTCCGGGTACGTACCGAACAAGTATTGAGAAATACCGCATTGGCCAAGATTGTGACGCTGATGGATGAGGCCCAGGCATCTAAAGCACCGATTCAGAGTCTTGCCGATCGCATCGTACCCTGGTTTGTGCTGGCCACCTTATCGCTCGCCACCATGACTTTTATTTACTGGTGGCAGTTTGATTTTGAGATCGCTCTGCTGGCTGCGACTTCAGTCCTGGTCGTAACCTGTCCCTGTGCTTTTGGTATGGCAACGCCGATGTCTGTCGCTGTCGCTACCGGTGCCGGTGCTTCTCGTGGCGTGCTGATTAAGAGAGGGGAAGCCCTGGAGCAATTGTCACGGATCAATCATGTGGTCTTCGACAAAACCGGTACGCTGACCGAAGGTCGGCTGCGGGTCAGTCATCTCGAATCATTCAGCGTTATTGAGGAGACTGAGCTGCTCAGACTGGCCGCCTCGGTGGAACAACACTCCGAACATGCTATCGCCACAGCGATATGTGAGGCAGCGAAACAGAAACGGCTACGCTTGTCTGAAAACAGCGGCTTTGCCTCGTCACCGGGACGAGGGGTAACCGCCAGAATCGGAGACCAGCAGATCTGGGTAGGCACCGCTGCCTGGTTACAGCAGCAGGGCATGACTGCCAGTGGCGCCCAGATGCAGCAGCTTGCCGCTAATGAAAGCCGAGGCATCAGCTGTGTGCTGGTCGCTGTCGACGGTGAAATAATAGGGCTGCTTGGACTGCTGGATGAACTGCGCCAGGATGCTGTTGATACTGTCCGCTTCCTGCTATCGACGGGAATCAAGGTCACGGTGCTCAGTGGCGACAGACAAGTCGTTGTCAATGCGGTTACCGCGCCGCTGGGAGAGGTATCCCGTCAGGCTGAGGTCCTGCCTCAGGATAAATCAGCTGTCATCCGTCAGTTACAACAGCAGGGGGATATTGTTGCCATGGTCGGCGATGGCATCAATGATGCGCCGGCGCTGATTCAGGCCGATGTGGGTATGGCGATGGCGTCCGGCACCGATGTGTCAGTCGAAAGCGCAGATGTGGTATTGTCTCACCAGGAACTGAAAATGGTGGCAGAGGCCCGTCAACTGGCAACACGGACTCTGAAAACAATCCGTCAGAATATTGTACTGTCAATCAGCTATAACGTTATCATGGTGCCATTAGCTATGATGGCATTGGTCAGCCCCTTGGTGGCAGCAGTCACCATGCCGATGAGTTCCTTGCTGGTTATTGCCAATGCGGCCCGAATCGGTCGCATTTTCAAAAAACGGGCTGGTTGATCTATTTGTTCTGAATCGCTTCCTGCATAGAGGTCATTATGGAAGTCATTTATGGTTTACTGCCGGGCATGCTGTTGCTGGGCATTATTGGCGTCGGTGTTTTTTTCTGGGCAGTACGCAGTGGTCAATACGACGATATGGATGGCGCTGCCAACCGGGTGCTGATGGACGATGATGAGGAGCAGGATGCAGACCGGGCAAAGCGCGACGAACAGCAAAGCGATGATGACGCTGAGCGTTCTTCTCACAAAAATTAGTCTGCCGTTATTGCAGCAACAGCAAACATGATTGGAACGGACGGCAGGAAACAGGATGTTTAAAAACTGGAGTATCAAACGACAACTCCAGGTCTGGACCATGACCACTGTAATAGTGGTTATTGTCATGGCGCTGATGGCCAACTATGCCCACTCTCTGATTGAATCTTCCCGACAGGCTTTATCTGAAAAGCTGTTACCGGTTGGCGACAGCAGCCGTCGTCTCAGCAATGTCATCAATATTTTCAGCCAGCGGCAGCGGCAGATCCTGGCCAGCAACAATCTGCTACAACTGGAACAGCTCAGTCAGCGTGATGTGCTGGAGCAACAGTTCCAGCAAAACTGGTTGCGTTTGCAGCCTTTGTTTGATGAAGCCGAGCAGAAAAAACGCTTTGCCAGCCTGTTCAGTTTCTATCAGGATTTTCTGGTGCTTGACACGGATTTGTATCAACGCAAACAGCATTTGCTGAAGCTTTCGCAACAATTACATCAGTACAGTGAAGATATCGATATCCAGTCTGCCCGGCTTCAACAGCAGTTGAGTGAGCTGGCTGTCGAACTGGGGCAGCGCCAGCTGCCGGCCAGGCAGGCGGTTGCCCAGCGTCTGAAATTATCCCTTAGCCAGCTGACCGCCATGAATTATCAGTCTTTTCTGGCTGCCAGTGATCAGGAACTAGAGCAACTGAGGGCTGGTTTGGAACCCAGGGTGTCTGAGCTTGAACAGCAATTAAGCCTGCTGGGTGAGGCTTTATTAAGCCGGCCCGAATTGTCGCGGCGTTTGACCGAGATTCGTCGTGACAGTCAGGCACTGGTGAATTTACTGCGCGGCGATGAAGGGCTGTTTGCCATGCAGCAACAGCAATGGCTGGCCCGTGCCTTATTGCAGCAGACCGAGACTTCTGCGCTGTCGGTGATGAAGGTGATGTCAGAGCAGATCAGTGAGGTGGCGGATGAGGTCGCTGCTCAGACACAACAACTGGTTCAGGCCGAAGTGCAGCAAGCGGATAATACGCGCCGGCAAATTATTAGTCTCAGTGTGTTGCTGAGCTTGGCCATGCTGATTTTAGCCTGGCGATTATTACGCAATATGCAATCTCCGCTTACCGCGATTCGTCAGTCTATACATGCCTTGTCTGCAGGGCAATTTGAGACAAGGATGCCAGTCAACAACAGCGACAGCGAGTTTGAACTACTGGCACAGGATTTCAACCAGTTTGCAGACAATACTGAGCACCTGAAAAGCGCACTTGAGGCTGCGCATTTGTCTCTGGAAAGTCGTCAGCAGCATATTCAGGCGATTGTTAACGGTGTGCCGGAAGCGATCCTGATGCTGACCGAGCCTGGCATCATCACTGATATGAACCCGGCAGCGGAACAGGTCTTCGGTGCCAGCGTCGAGGAATTGAGCGGCCAGAGTGTACTGACCTTTTTCACTCAGACTCACCCTGTCGATTCTATGCAAGCGCTGGCCGCCCGTATTGCCGAGAATCCGGAATTTGAGGGCGAACGGCGTGATGGCAGTCCCTTATCAATGTGGATCTCGCTAAGCCGGATTAACGATAGTGATAAGGTCTCTTGGGTTTGTGTGGTGTCTGATGTGACCGCCTGGAAACAGACTGATCAGCGATTACAACAGTTATCGGTAGAGCAGGATGCGATACTGGAAAATGCGATTATCGGCATTGCTTTTGTCCGGGACCGTCACTTTGTGCGTGTCAATCAGCGTTTTGAACAACTGTTCGGGCTCAGTCGCGAGCAGCTTATCGGCCAGAGTACTGAATTTTTTTATCCCAATCAGCAGGCCTATCTACAGTTTGGTGAGCAGGCCTATTCAGCATTGATGTCAGGTGACAGCTATGAAGCACAACTGGAACTGGTCAGAGCCGACGGGACTAAATTCTGGTGTGCGATTTCCGGCAAGGCTATCGAGCCGGACAAGCCGATGGATGGAGCTATCTGGCTGTTTGAAGATGTCACCAAACAGCGTGAAAACGAGGAATACCTGACCCGGCTCGCCAGTGTCGATTCGCTGACAGGTCTGCCGAACCGCAGTGTTTTTCATGACCGTGTAGAACATGCCATTCATCGGGCGCAGCGCGGCAATGGCCGGCTGGCCGTATTCTTTCTCGATCTGGACCATTTCAAAACCATCAATGACTCACTGGGGCACCGCGCCGGTGATATGCTGCTGAAAGCAGTGGCCGCCAGAATCAAGTCCTGCTTGCGCGAAGGCGACACCGTGGCACGTCTGGGCGGCGATGAATTTACTTTGTTGCTGGAGGATGTACGCTCAGCTGAATATGTCGGTAAGGTGGCGGAGAAAGTCATTGAGGCCATGTCAACGCCATACAGTATTGAAACCACCGAGGTCACTATCAGTCCCAGTATCGGCATCAGCCTGTATCCGGCAGATGGCCGCGATGGCGATATGCTGATCCGTAATGCCGATGCGGCGATGTACCACGCCAAGAAACTGGGGCGTAACAACTTTCAGTTTTACTCGGTTGAGATGAATGCCGCGGCTGCCGAGAGGCTGGTGATGGAGACGGCCTTGCGGCGCGCCGTCGAGAATGGTGAGCTGATGCTGCATTACCAGGCACAGTTCGACCTAGACTCAGGCCAGATGGTGGGCGCCGAGGCCCTGCTCCGATGGCAGAGCCGGGACTGGGGTCTGATCTCGCCAGCGCGCTTTATTCCGATTCTGGAAGACACCGGTTTGATCGGTCTCGTCGGTGAGTGGGTACTGAGCGAGGCCTGTAACACCTATCTTCAGCTCAAAGACGCTCTGGCAGCGGAATTCAAGATGGCCGTCAATCTCTCTGGCCGTCAGTTTAAAGGCGGTAACCTTGCCAACGATATCCGCCGTCTGCTCAGACAAAACGACATGCCTGCGACCAACCTCGAGCTGGAAATCACTGAGAGTACACTGATGGAAGATACCCAGCTTGCTACCCTGACCCTGAGGGAGCTAAGCCAGATGGGAATCAGTCTCGCAATTGACGATTTCGGCACCGGTTATTCATCGCTGTCCTATCTTAAACAGTTCCCGCTCAATGTGCTAAAAATCGACAGTTCTTTTATCCGTGACTTGATCACGGATAAAGAGGATGCGGCGATAGTGGATGCCATTATGGCGATGTCGGAAAGACTGGGCCTGTCGGTGGTCGCTGAGGGTGTCGAAACCGAGGCCCAGCTTGATTATTTGAGACAGCATCACTGTCAGCGGGCTCAGGGGTTTTTACTGAGCCGGCCGCTGGATAAGGAAGCCTTTATTGCATTGGTGGAGCAGGCGGTCAGCGTATAGCACGATAGACCAAAAGCGTTTTCTGTTCGCTCTGGAATAAGACGCTGAGACCAATGTCGGGGTAGAACCAGGTTTCACTGACACGGCCATTTTCATCTCTTTCTGACTGTTCACTGCGCGCCGGTTCGCCGAAACGGCTCTCGACCATGTCACGATCCAGCCGCAGCGAAGGGATATAGGTGAGACCAATGACCGGCACTTGAAGCAGAAACTCCCGATCCGATTCGCTGAGTTCATACTGGTAGGCGCCACTGGGCATCAGTTTGCCATCCAGGGCACGTGTCTGCATGGCCGCCAGTCTGTCTTTATCCACTTCAAGATTCATCACCAGTTTGGCCGACAGGCCGGCCAGGTTAATGCTGTCAAAATAAGCTTCCACACTCCGGCTGCCGTCAGGATCGACAAACAAAGCCGTTTTTCCGAAGACCCCCAGTCGCTGCTGAGCGGTTTTATAGTCAGTATTGCCCAGATGAATACCCAGGATCCGGCTGTTACCATCCGCCATTACGGTCACTTCCCAGGGTTTCTCAGCTGGCGCCTGAGGAGAAGGAATAAGCATCAGGCAGGCAATGCCGATGATGATGAGCAGAAAACCGAGTAAAACATTTCTTAAAATTCGCATGGCAATCGCTTCAGTGGGTTTGCAGCCAGAAAGTAACCGGGCCGTCATTAGTGAGTCTTACCTGCATATCCGCGCCGAAATGGCCGGCAGCAGTGGAGGCATGTTTGATACGCGCCTGACCGACCAGGTATTCAAACAGGGCTTCGCCCTGTTCCGGCGCTGCCGCCGGGGTGAAACTCGGTCGCGTGCCTTTTCGGGTATCCGCTGGCAGCGTGAACTGGGGGACCAGCAGTAAGCCGCCGCGGATATCCTTCAGCGACAGGTTCATTTTGTCATTTTCATCACTGAATACCCGATAGCCCAGAATGCGATCCAGCAGACGATCTGCATCGGCCTCTGTATCTGCTTTCTCTACCCCAATCAGCACCAGAAGGCCCTGCTGAATTTCCGCGACCTGCTTGTTGCCAACATGGACGTCGGCATGGCTGACACGTTGTAACAAGGCAATCATGATAAAACCTCCGCCATTTCATCAGTCGCGGTGACCAGTGCATCAATCAGTCCCGGTTCACCGGCAGCGTGGCCGGCCAGCGGCACAATTCGAAGATCAATTTGCGTCCAGACCTGTTTCAGTTCCCAGGACTGCTGCAGCGGGCACACCAGGTCATAGCGACCATGAATCACAATGGTAGGGATATTCTGTATTACTGCAACACTGTCGAGTATAGGCCGGTCATCGATAAAGCAATGATTTCTCGCGTAATGTAACTGAATACGCGAATGTGCCAGTGGTCCCGGCGCCTGAGTCAGATCCGGCTCAAATTCATGGTCCCGCAGCATGACAATCGTGCCTTCCCAGGCATTCAGGGTTTGCGCGGCAGCCAGTTGCACGGCTTCATCTTCATCAGTGAGTTTATCGAAGTAGGTCTGGAGCGGCCGTGCTTTTTCTGACGCCGGCAAATCGGCAACCAGTTGCTGCCAGCTCTCTGGAAACAGTCTTGATGCGCCACCTTCGGCATAGACCCAGTCGACGTCCTGTGCGCGTCCCAGAAAGGTCCCGCGCAGAATCATCGATATGACCTGCTGCGGGTATTCTCGTGCATAGCACAGCGCCAGGGTTGCGCCCCAGGAGCCGCCGAACAGCAGCCATTGACTGATGCCCAGTGCCTCACGGATATATTCCATATCGGCGACCAGATAATCGGTGCTGTTATTTTCCAGTTCACCGGTCGGTGTCGAGCGGCCGCAACCGCGCTGGTCAAACAGTACGATACGGTATTTGTCCGGGTTAAAATAACGGCGATGTTGCGGACGGCAGCCCGAGCCCGGACCACCATGCAGGAAAATTACCGGTATACCGTCCGGGTTACCGCATTCCTCGACATAAAGCCGGTGTCGACGACCATCGCTGAGCATTTCGCGGTCAAATTCGTGCGTCTGATAAGGTTCAATTTCCGGATACAGTGTGCGCATTTTTAGCTCGATTTTTCCTAACGGTCTGCACTATAGCATGCTGCCTTGAATCTTAGGATTGTCAGTGGCGCAGAAAGGGCCATCTGCTTGTGGTAATTATCTGTCTAATGCGAGAAAATATGCGGTTCACATGGCGAATCCCGAGTCGATTTGCCGCACAACCGTGGCAACACGGTGAGATTGATGATTGAAAGGCACAGGAAACAATGAACCTGCACGAATTTCAGGCAAAACAACTCTTCAACCGCTACGGCGTACCCACACCGCAGGGGCAGGCAGTGACTGATGCGGCTGAAGCCAGACAGGCGGCTGAGTTACTCGCTGGCGAGCGCTGGGTGGTGAAAGCCCAGGTCCATACGGGTGGCCGCGGCAAGGCTGGTGGTGTCAAAGTCGTTGATAGCGTCGACGCCGTTGAAACGGCTGCTCATGCCATGCTGGGCCAGCGTCTGGTGACCCATCAAACCACAGCAGATGGATTGCCCATTAACCAGGTACTGGTGGAAAAACCGACCGATATTCAACGTGAAATTTATCTTGCCGTACTGCTTGATCGCAGCAGTCAGCGCATCGTATTCATGATTTCCGCTCAGGGCGGGATGGATATTGAAGCGGTGGCAGAAGAGGACCCGGATGCGATTCTCAATCTGTATGTGGATCCGGTTGTCGGCCTGCAGGGCTATCAATGCCGTCGTGCCGGTTTTTTCCTCGGACTGACCGGTACCGCTTTCAAGCAATTGCAGCAGGTAATGCAAAACCTGTATCAGCTGTTTACCGAAAACGATGCCAGCCTGGTGGAAGTCAATCCACTGGTGGTCACGGGTGATGGCGATTTGCTGGCTGTCGATGCCAAGATTAACCTCGATGATAACGGCCTGTTCCGCCATGCCGATCTGGCCGAAATGTTTGATCCCAGCCAGGAAGATGATGCCGAGGTGATTGCCCGTGAATTCGGTCTTAATTACATCTCGCTCGATGGCAACGTCGCCTGTATGGTGAATGGAGCGGGGCTGGCGATGGCCACCATGGACCTGATTCAGAAAGAGGGCGGAGAGCCGGCTAACTTTCTTGACGTCGGTGGCGGTACCACCGCGCAGCGGGTTGCCGAAGCCTTCAAACTCATTCTGTCAGACAAGAAGGTGAAATCCATTCTGGTCAATATCTTCGGCGGTATCGTCCGCTGTGATCTGATTGCCGAGGGCATTATTCAGGCAGCCAAAGAAGTGGAACTGTCTTTGCCGGTCGTCGTTCGCCTGGAAGGCACCAATGCCGCTATTGGCAGAGAGTTACTGGCAAACAGCCAGATGAGTATTTATGCAGCCCAGGATTTGACTGATGCTGCCAGAAAGGCAGTGGCTGCTGCCCGGGAGTCTAACGCATGAGCATCCTTGTTAACCGTGATACCAAAGTCATTTGTCAGGGCTTTACCGGCAAACAGGGCAGCTTCCATTCCGAACAGGCCATTGCCTATGGCACCAATTTCGTAGGCGGTGTGACCCCAGGTAAGGGCGGACAAAAACATCTGGATCGTCCGGTATTCAACACCGTGCATGAAGCGGTCGCTGAAACCGGCGCCGATGCCACCATGATTTATGTGCCGGCTGCCTTTGCTGCCGATGCCATTCTGGAAGCGGCGGATGCCGGCATCAAGGTCATTGCCTGTATTACCGAAGGTATTCCGGTACTGGACATGCTGCGTGTCAAGCATGTCCTCAACAACAAAGACGTTTACCTGATTGGTCCCAACTGTCCGGGCCTGATTACACCGGGTGAATGTAAAATCGGCATCATGCCGGGTGCGATACATCAACCGGGTAAAATCGGCATCGTCTCACGTTCAGGCACGCTGACTTATGAAGCGGTGCATCAGACCACGCAGAACGGTCTGGGGCAGAGCACCTGTGTCGGTATCGGCGGTGACCCGATTCATGGCATGAATTTCATTGATTGTCTGCAGATGTTTGAAGACGATCCGCAGACTGAAGGCATCGTCATGGTCGGCGAAATTGGCGGTAATGCAGAAGAAGATGCGGCGGCATTTATCAAAGAACATGTCAGCAAACCGGTAGTCGCCTACATTGCCGGTCTGACTGCACCGCCCGGTAAACGCATGGGCCATGCCGGCGCCATTATCAGCGGTGGTAGCGGCACGGCCGAAGCCAAGCTGACTGCGCTGGAAGCCGCCGGCGCGCGGATTGCCCGTTCACCGGCAGAAATCGGTGACTGTATGCTGACCGCGATGGATGCCAGATAAATGCAACCATTAACGCTGGTGATGGGCCAAATCAACCCCGTTGTCGGGGATGTGGCCGGTAATGTGATGAAGATCATCACGACCGCCCACAAGGCAAGGGATGAATTCGGCGCAGACATGGTGATTTATCCCGAGCTGACCCTCACCGGCTACCCGCCTGAAGATCTGTTGTTAAGACCGGGCCTGCTTAAACGCGTCAATAAGGCGCTGCAGACTCTCAAAAAACATATCCATGGTGTGGCGATTGTCATTGGTCACCCCGATGGCGAAGTCAGAAAAGAGCTCTACAACGCGGCATCTATCATTGAGAACGGTGAAATTGTTGGCACCTACTTTAAACAGAAACTGCCCAACTACAGCGTATTTGATGAAAAGCGCTACTTTGTCGAAGGCAAGGAACCCTGTGTCATTGATTTCCGCGGTGTCAAAATCGGCCTGACCTTATGTGAGGATATCTGGTTCCAAGAGCCGGCACTGCAGGCGGTTGACGCCGGGGCGGAACTGATTATCAACCTGAATGCCTCTCCATTCCGCAGTGGCAAATGGCAGTTGCGCGAGGCAGAAGTCAGAAAACGTGTCGTCGAGACCTGCGTACCGGTCATTTACGTCAATCAGGTCGGTGGCCAGGATGAGCTGGTGTTTGATGGCTGCTCGTTTGCGCTCAACCAGCAGGGCGAGAAAGTCGCCCGGGCCGCCGCCTTTGAATCCGGCCTCTATCCGATCACAGTCAATCGTAAAGATGACGGCAAGCTCCAGCTTCAGGGGGAGATGACCGACAAGGAAGATGAACTGGCGATGGTCTACAAAGGCCTGGTGGTGGGGCTGCGTGATTACATCAACAAGAATCATTTTCCCGGCGTAGTCATTGGCTTGTCGGGTGGTATTGACTCGGCACTGACGCTGGCCCTTGCGGTCGATGCTATCGGTGCCGATAAAGTCCATGCGGTAATGATGCCTTCACGTTTTACCTCTGACATTAGTCTGGATGATGCCAAAGCGATGGCAGATAGACTTGAGGTGCAGTACAGCCTGATTTCAATTGAACCGGTATTCGAACAGTTTCTGGACACGCTGTCGACCCAGTTTGCCGGCTTGCCGGCCGATACCACCGAAGAAAATATCCAGGCCCGCTGCCGCGGTATTATTCTGATGGCATTGTCCAATAAGTTCGGTTACATGGTGCTGTCTACCGGCAACAAGAGCGAGATGGCAGTCGGTTATTCGACCTTGTATGGCGATATGGCCGGCGGTTATGCGCCGCTCAAGGATGTATACAAAACCCTGGTATATCGACTCAGCCGTCATCGTAATGAACTGTCACCGGTGATTCCTGAACGTATTATTAGCCGCCCACCGTCTGCAGAACTCTCTGAAGGACAACTGGATCAGGACAGCCTGCCACCCTATGAACTGCTGGATGTCATTCTCGAGCGATATATCGCAGACGACAGCTGTTTTGAGGATCTGGTGGAAGAAGGGTACGATGCCGAAATGGTTGCAAGGGTGATAAAAATGGTAGATCGTAACGAATACAAACGCCGTCAGGCACCACCGGGTATTCGTATCAGCAGCCGGGCTTTCGGCCGTGACAGACGCTATCCGATCACTTCAGGCTACACGGTTACAGCAACAATAGAGTAAGGAATTGCAATGAAGAAAATTGAAGCGATTGTTAAACCTTTTAAACTCGATGATGTTCGTGAGGCGTTGTCCGAAATCGGCGTGACCGGCATGACCGTGACTGAAGTGAAAGGCTTTGGTCGTCAGAAAGGACATACCGAGTTTTATCGTGGTGCAGAATATGTGGTTGATTTTCTGCCCAAGGTAAAACTGGAAATCGTGGTGGCCGATGATACTGTGGATTCAGTGATTGAGAGTATTACTCAGGCTGCGCATACCGGCCGTATCGGTGACGGCAAAATTTTTGTGACATCATTGGAGCGGGCGGTGAGAATCCGTACCGGTGAAGAAGGCGAAGAAGCTATCTGAGCCTTAACCAAGCGCGCCGGTGTTGCCACCGGCGCGGGTAAAATCACTCCTGCTCAACCCGGGTTTGACGCACTTCAGCAACACCGGTATGACCCGGGTAGTTCAGTTCCAGTACTCTGAGCGCATCTTCAGATAAATCACTCATTCCCATGACCTTGTAGGCTTTGGCCATGATGACCAGTGCTTCAGGCATCGCCGGGGTTCTTGAGTAATTTTCAATCACGTACTTGGCGCGGTTGGCTGCTGCCAGATAGGCGTCACGGCGCATATAGTAGTTAGCGACATTCACTTCGTGTTGTGCCAGACGGTTTCTTAGATAAACAATACGCTGGGTGGCATCTTCCGCATAACGGCTGTTGGGATATTGCTGGACCAGCCGGGTAAAGTCCCGTAGGGCATCCTCCGCTGCGCCCGGATCCCGTTGTGATTCATCACGGGGTACATATTTCTCAATCAGACCGATATCACGGTGAAAGTTAACGAGGCCACGCAGATAAATCGCGTAGTCGATATTCGGGTTCAGAGGGTAAACGCGCATGAAACGATCCAGTGTCGCAATCGCGGTTTCCGGTTCATCATTCTTGTAGTGGGCGTAGGCTGATTCCAGCAGGGCCTGCTGGGCATATTCACCGAACGGGAAGCGGGCTTCCAGTTGCTCGTAGTAGGTAATCGCCTTGGTATAGTCGCCGAGGTCCAGCGCTGCCTTGGCTTCTGCGTAGACCCGTTCTACACTCCAGCTTTCATCAGCTTTGATCTCCTCTTTCTCAAAAAAGGAACATCCGGACAGGGTCAAGGTGACGAGACTTAAAATCAGGGGCAGGTAAAATTTTTTCATCGGCTTAGGTTACGTGAGATAAATGTCCAAGGCAAAACATAAAAACAGCGCTTAATCTTAGCCCTTTTTGTGCATCAAAGCACGTCTTAACAGATTATCTATTGATTAGAATCCAGTACAATATGCTCTTTGTCTCTGCTATCAGGATTTATCAATGTTCCGTCGTCTGTTGTCTCTTGCCATCGGCCTGACTCTGTCGGCACCACTGTCTGCGACTACCTTTGAAATTACCGAACCCGGCGCCAGCGTGATCGGCCACAACATGGTGCTCTACAGCCGCAGTGAAGACACGCTGCTGGATATCGGTCGTCAATTTGATCTCGGTTATCGCGATATTACAGACGCCAACCCGAAGGTGGATGCCTGGTTGCCGGGAGAGAATACTGCCGTGGTATTACCCACCCGTTTCATTCTGCCGGACGCGCCAAAAGAAGGCATTGTCATCAATATTGCCGAAATGCGTTTGTTCTATTACCCGAAAACTGCCAAGGGTGAAAAACAGCAAGTGGTGACGCATCCTATCGGTATTGGTCGTGAAGGCTGGGCTACACCGCTAGGCAAAGCCCGCATTACTCAGAAGATCAAAGATCCTTCCTGGACGCCGCCGGAATCAATAAGAAAAGAGCATGCTGAAAAAGGCGATATTCTGCCGCGCGTGGTGCCGGCCGGACCGGATAATCCACTCGGCGCCTATGCGATGCGTCTGTCAATGCCGGGCTACTTGCTGCATGGGACCAATAAACCTTACGGTGTCGGGCTGCGGGTCAGTCATGGCTGTATCCGGCTTTTCCCCGAAGACATTAAAAATATGTTCAATATCACACCGAGCAGCACCCCGGTTGAGATTGTCTATCAACCACATAAAGCCGGTGTCAGAAACGGTCAGCTTTACCTTGAAGCGCATCGTCAGCAGGATGATATCGACAGTCGTGAAGGCAACAACATGACACCGATGGTGAAAGCCATTCTTAATGTACAGGACAAACTGCCTGCCGAAGAGCACTGGTCTTATGCGGAAACGGTGGTTCGTAAACAGCAGGGTCTGGTGAAGCCCTTGGGACAGAAAGAGCTCGATATTGTCGAGAATCTCTGGTTCTTGCATGCCGGCGTGAACAAGCAAGCTGTGGCTAAGGTCCGGGAGGCGATTACCAGCTTGAGACTGGGTGACCTTTACTGGCCTGTCAGATCCGGTGCGCGTGAAGAAACGCTGATCGGGCCTTTCAACTCGCAGGAAGAAGCCAGTATCATCGCCGATGAAATCATGGCCACAGCGGGTGTGCCGGTATGGACAGTGCAGGTCACCAGTGATGCTTTATAGGCTGCGGGCCTGAATTGCGGACAAAAAAAAGCCGGAACTCGCGTTCCGGCTTTTTTGCATGTGGCAAATAGTGCTTATTTGCTCATGGCTTTTTCAAACATACGATCAATTTTGGCACAGCATTCTTCAACTGTAGCCATTGCTTCATCAGCAGTTTTCTGGGCGTTCATCGCAGCCAGTTCTGCGTCAGTAGCAGTGCGTTGGGCTGTGTCAGCAGTGCTTTGAGCATTGCGGGCAGCAGCAAGAGCAGAGTCAGCAGTTGATTGAGCTGATTCTACAGAGGCTTTCAACGCGTCCATTTCGGCAGTGTTGGCGCAAGCGGTCAACAGAGCCAAAGGCAGGATTACAGCACTCAGTTTTGCTAATGGTTTCATTTTAATCTCCTTGAAAAAGTACCAGTTTTAAATGGCAGGCATATTATATTGCGTATTCGCAACATAAAACATACGCTAGCAAGAAATATTTTCACTGTCTATCAACATCCGGACAAAATGCGAAGTGTTTCTTTAAAGCTGTCTCCCAGTAATTAAATACTTGCTATAATTATGCCTTTTGAAATGCTCCGGTTTCCTGCCCGGGAACGCCGCCTTTTCTGAACCGTTCTGGAAAAATTTGTCTTATGCACCCAATGCTGAATATTGCGATTCGTGCTGCCCGCAATGCAGGCACCCTGATCATGCGATCTTTGCAACATGTCGAACACCTGGAAGTCACGACCAAAGGCCGTAACGACTATGTCTCCGATGTCGATCACCTGGTAGAACAGGAGATCATCAAGGTCATCAAAAAAGCCTATCCCGACCACGCCATCATGGCCGAGGAATCCGGCAGTGCCGGTGACAGCGATACGGTCTGGATCATTGATCCTTTAGATGGCACCACCAATTTCCTGCATGGTTTCCCGCATTTCTGCGTATCGATTGCCGTCAGTGTTAAAGGTCGGGTAGAGCATGCCGTGGTTTATGATCCACAACGCGATGAACTGTTTACTGCCAGCCGTGGCGAGGGGGCCAAGCTCAATGACCGTCGTCTTCGGATCAGTAAACGCCGCGATTTGAAAGGCGCTTTGCTGGCAACCGGCTTTCCGTTCAAGTACCCTCAGCATCACACCAAGTTCATGGCCAGCTTCGAAGCCCTGTTCACGCAGGTGGCCGATATCCGTCGTGCCGGTTCAGCCGCACTGGATTTGGCCTATGTAGCCGCTGGTCGTCTTGATGGTTACTGGGAAATCGGTCTGGAAAACTGGGACCTGGCTGCCGGCCTGTTGCTGGTGGAAGAAGCAGGCGGTCTGGTTACCGATTTCGCCGGTCAGGACAATCTGTTTAATAAAGGCAATATTGTTGCTGCCGGTTTCGGCGTCCACAAACTGATGCTGGATGCCATCAAACCGCATTTACAGGAACCACTCAATTAAATCGGACCCTTGCGGGCCTCTTTACACCTGCATGCTCTAGCATGCGCTTACTGAATTCTTTATATGACTGATACCCAAAGAGACATTTCCAAACTGCGTAATATCGCCATCATCGCCCACGTTGACCATGGTAAAACCACACTGGTTGACCAGTTACTGCGTCAATCAGGCACCTTCGGTGAACACGAAGAACTCACCGAACGGGTGATGGACTCCAATGATCTGGAACGCGAGCGTGGCATTACCATTCTTTCCAAGAACACCGCGATTCGCTGGAATGACTATCACATCAACATCGTTGATACCCCGGGACACGCCGACTTCGGCGGAGAAGTAGAGCGGGTATTGTCGATGGTCGATTCGGTACTGCTGCTGGTGGATTCGGCTGAAGGCCCCATGCCGCAGACCCGATTCGTCACGCAGAAGGCACTGGCTCTCGGTCTCAAACCGATTGTGGTTATTAATAAGATTGATAAGCCGGCAGCCCGTCCTAACTGGGTACTGGATCAGACCTTTGATCTGTTTGTGAACCTGGATGCGACCGATGAGCAGCTCGACTTTGATGTGATTTATGCGTCCGGTCTGAACGGCTTTGCCAATATGGACGACAATGTTCATGAAGGCGATATGACGCCGCTGTTTGAGCTGATTGTCGATAAAGTCAGCCCGCCGGATGTGGATGTCGATGGTCCGTTCCGGATGCAGGTATCTTCACTCGATTACAACAGCTACGTGGGTGTTATCGGCGTTGGCCGGGTGCAGCGCGGTCGCGTCAAAACCAATACCCCGGTCACGGTGGTTGACCGCGAAGGCAACAAACGTAATGGTCGTATTCAGCAGGTGATGGGCTTTCTGGGCCTGAAGCGTGAAGAGGTGTCTTCAGCACAGGCTGGCGATATTATTGCCTTCACCGGTCTGGATCCGCTTAATATTTCTGACACTGTCTGTGATCAGAATGCGGTTGAAGCACTGCCCCCATTGTCCGTCGATGAGCCGACGGTGACCATGACTTTCCAGGTCAATAACTCGCCGTTTGCCGGCAAGGAAGGCAAGTTCATTACTTCCCGTCAAATCAAAGAGCGTCTGGAGCGTGAACTTATCCATAACGTGGCACTGCGGGTAGAACAGTCGCCCACAGATCCTGATAAATTCAAGGTATCCGGTCGTGGCGAACTGCATCTGTCGGTGTTGATTGAAAACATGCGCCGTGAAGGTTTCGAGCTCGGTGTCTCGCGTCCTGAAGTGATTATCCGCGAAATTGATGGCGAAAAACAGGAACCGTTCGAATCGGTCACCATCGATGTGGAAGATGAGCATCAGGGCACCGTGATGGAAAAAATGGGTGAACGCGGCGCTGAAATGAATAACATGGTGCCGGATGGTAAAGGCCGAGTCCGTCTCGACTTTATCATTCCTTCGCGCGGCCTCATTGGCTTTCGTACCGAGTTTCTGACCGCGACCCAGGGGACTGGTCTTATCTACAGCGTATTTGATCATTACGGTCCTATGAAGCCGGGTAATTACGGTAAACGCATCAACGGCGTTTTGATTGCCAATGGTGTCGGTAAAGCGGTGGCCTTTGCCATCTTCAACCTGCAGGAACGTGGTCGTATGTTTATCGGCCATGGTGATGAGGTTTATGAAGGCATGATCATCGGCATTCATTCCCGTGATAATGATCTGGTCGTGAACCCGCTTAAAGGCAAGCAATTGACTAATATCCGTGCCTCCGGTTCGGATGATGCGGTGACACTGGTGCCGCCGATTCGCATGAGTCTGGAACAGGCGCTGGAATTCATCGGTGATGATGAACTGCTGGAAGTGACGCCCAAGTCATTGCGTCTGCGTAAAAAACTGCTGCTCGAACATGAGCGTAAGCGTGCCTCACGCGCTTAATCTGGTCCAAACCGCAGGCGAAAAAGGGTATTCTAAACACAGGAGCAGCATGTGCTCCTGTGTCCCTGTTATTGAGGTGAAAGATGCGCATTCTGATTTTGCTGGCCATCGGGCTTTTACTCTACATCATCATTGGAAACCTGCTCAGAAAGAACAAAATGCCCTCCAATACCGCATCCGATAGCAGCCAGCGGATGGTTCGTTGCGAGCATTGCGGATTGCACATCATTGAAACAGAAGCACTGGAAGACAACAGCCAGTATTTCTGCTCCCGCGAACATATTGAGGCCCATCGCCACTCACGATGAGCGCGGATTCCGCCCGACTGACTCTGCATCAGGACCCAGCTACCTGGCGGGCGCTGACGGTCTTTGCCGGCTATCGCTTTTTTCTCGCCGGTGTGCTGTTTTTTGTTTTCTACCTGAAACTGCCGCCTGAATTTCTGGGGTCGGCTGACCCGCGTTTCTATGCCAATGTCAGCCAGATTTATCTGCTGATTTCCCTGGTGCTGCTGGTATTCACGCTGAAGCGCTGGGGCTATGTCGATACCCAGATAAAACTGCAACTGGTTATTGATATTGTGGCCCTGACCATGCTGATTCATGCCAGTGGCGGCCTGCAGACCGGCCTGGGCTCGCTATTGCTGGTCGTTGTTGTGGCGGGCGGGGCTCTGGTCCCGGGCAGACTGGCAGCTTTCATTGCGGCGATAGCGACACTCGCGATTCTGCTTGAAGTCAGTTACTCACAGATTGCCGGTGATGGTGCGACCAAATACAGTCAGGCGGGATTACTGGGAGCGACATTTTTTGTCACTGCCTGGCTGGCGCAATGGTTGTCAAAGAAAATGCAGACCTCACAGACTCTCGCTGAAGAGCGGGCCCGTGATGTCGCTAATCTGGCGGTGCTGAACCAGCATATTATCAGCCGCCTGCAAATCGGCGTCATGGCATTGGATGCACAGGGGCATGTGACCTTGTTTAACGAGTCTGCCCGCCATTTACTGGGGATCGAACGCAGTATACCGGGCTTTAAATTGAAACAGGCCGTGCCGGCGCTGGCCGAGCAAATCTGGCTATGGCAGCATCACAATCCACAACCTTTCGCAGCATTTCAGGCACGTCCTGAACTGCCGGAAGTGCGGGCGACGGCAACCAGACTCGATAGTGGCGAAACCCTTATCTACATTGAAAATACCTCTGCAATGGCGCAGCAGGCGCAGCAGCTAAAACTGGCCTCGCTGGGAAGGCTTACCGCCAGTATTGCGCATGAAATACGCAATCCGCTGGGCGCAATCAGTCATGCCGGAGAATTACTGGCGGAACAGCAAAGTCACGATGCCGGTATGCAAAAACTGACCGGTATCATCCAGCGTCACAGCCAGCGCGTGAACAGTATCATCGAAACCATTCTGCAAATGAGCCGGCGGAAAACCGTGGAACCGGCGGCCCTGGTGCTGGCAACCTGGCTGGATCGTTTTGTGAGTGAGTTTCGTGAACTGAAAGGCTCTGATGAACAGGCTATCCGGTTGACCATCGCATCACCACTGGCCAAGGTAGCCATGGATCCTGAGCAGTTACATCAGGTGATGTGGAATTTGCTGGAGAATGCCTGGCATTATTCGGACCCTGATAAAGCGTTGCCACGGGTTGAGATTCGTCTTGATAGGACTGAAGGGGAAATTGTGGTCGATGTCAGCGATAACGGACCGGGTGTCTCCGCTGATGTGCAGGAGCATCTGTTCGAGCCGTTTCATTCGCAGCGTCAAGGGGGGACCGGACTGGGCTTATATCTTGCCCGGGAACTGTGTCAGGCCAACGGTGCGCGGCTCAGCTTTCTGCCCGATGAGTTGCAAAGCAGTCGTTTTCGTATAAGCTTCCCGGGTGAATGGCAGGAATATCTCGCATGACGAAGCAACAAGCAAAACAGGCGCTGGTCATTGATGACGAGCCGGATATTCTCGAACTGCTGACCATGACCTTGTCGGACATGTCGATTGACTGTGTCACCGCCGAGAATCTGGCCCAGGCGCATCAGGCCTTGAAACAGCATAAGTTCGATTTGTGTTTTACTGATATGCGCCTGCCTGATGGTAATGGCCTGGACTTTGTAAAAACGCTGCAGAAACAGTGCCCGGAACTCCCCGTCGCGGTGATCACCGCGCACGGTAATGTCGATCATGCTGTTGAGGCGCTTAAATCCGGCGCTTTCGATTTTGTCTCCAAACCGCTCAAGCTGAGAATACTGCGGGATCTGGTGGAAGCAGCACTGAAACTGTCACCGGAACGGCCCCGGCAGCGAGAGCGCCGCTCGCGTGACAAGCTGTTGGGCGACACCGATCCTATCCGTGCCCTGCGCGGCAAAATCACCAAACTGGCACGCAGTCAGGCACCGGTTTATATCACCGGTGAATCCGGCACCGGTAAAGAACTGGTTGCGAGACTGATTCATGAGCTGGGCGCGCGCAGTGAAGGCCCATTTGTGCCGATTAACTGTGGCGCAATACCTGCTGAACTGGTGGAAAGTGAGTTTTTCGGTCACAAAAAGGGCGCCTTTACCGGTGCTGTGGCGGAGAAACAGGGATTGTTTCAGGCCGCTGATGGCGGCACGCTGTTTCTGGACGAAGTCGCTGATCTGCCGCTGATGATGCAGGTTAAATTACTACGCGCGATTCAGGAAAAAGCGGTAAGACCCGTTGGCGGGCATGAAGAAGTCAACGTTGATGTTCGTATCCTGTCCGCCACCCATAAAAACCTGTCTGTCTGCGTCCGTGATGGCAGTTTCCGGGAGGATTTGTTTTACCGCCTTAATGTGATTGAACTCAAAGTACCGCCACTACGTGAGCGACAGGCGGACATTCCGATGCTGGCTGAACATATCCTGACGGTGCTGGCGAAAAAGAATCATTCAGGCAAGCCTGTTATCAGTCAGGCTGCGATGAAAAAACTGCAATCCTACACTTTTCCCGGCAATGTGCGGGAGCTGGAAAACATTCTTGAAAGGGCATTGACCTGGGCTGATGGCGACAGTATTGAAGTCGATGATCTGATGCTGCCCGAGCATCAGCCAGCTGTCAGCAGCCAGCCAGCGATGGTTGCCGGGACCAGCGAAACATTGCCACAGGATCTTGAGGCCTGCCTGGAAGATCAGGAGCGACAGCTCATAATGCAGGCGCTGGAAGCGACACGCTGGAACCGGACTGCCGCTGCCAAAAAACTGGGTATTACTTTCCGCGCGCTGCGATATAAGCTGAAAAAACTGGAACTGGATTAATCCGCATCAGGCTCATCGACAAACGCGGTGACTGATTCCAGTTCCTGATCGCCTATCAGCGCGCTTTTGCCGGCGGCAGACAGTTTCATGCTGAGCTGGCAAACAATGCTTTGATCTGGCGTGAACTGTGCCTGCACCACATGACCCAGCGTTTCGCCGTCAGCACCTGTCACTGTGCTGTTGATGTCTGGAAGCTTATTACCGTCGAGTCGTCCCAGAAACAGCCTGCGGCTGGGTTTGCCGAGGTAATGCAGACGTGCGACCACTTCCTGACCTGGATAACATCCCTTTTTGAAGCTGACGCCACCGGCCAGATCCAGATTGATCTGTTGCGGCGTAAATGCTTCCTTGCTGTCGGCGAAGACTATCGGCAGACCGGCCTCAATTTCATGCTGTTGCCACTCACTTTCCGGTGCCAGATGCCAGTCTTTATCCAGCCAGCTTGATAAGGCTTCGATGTTTGTCTCATCGGCAATCAGTAATGAGCGCGGCGTCTGACCCGGTTGGCGGATAACAAGACCCTGATCAATTATTTTGCCCTGCCAGTTTTCACCGGTACCGGGCTCCGCCTGTGGATGCACTAGACCCAATACATGGTGTTGCTGCAGCAGTTTGATATCGGCTTTGCTGCGCAACTTGAACATGTTCAGTCGTTGACTGATGGGCTCAGCAAGATCAGCCGGCAGCACAATCAGAAAATCATCCTGACGCCGGATCAGCTGAAAAACGGACAGCAGGCGACCTTTTGGGTTACAAAAACCGCTCAATTGCGATTGATTGATCTGCAACGCGTTCACATCGTTGGTTAACAGGTTCTGCAGAAAGCTTTTAGCCTCTTCGCCTGTGATCTGAATAAGCTGACGACCGGGCAGGGGGATGAGGCTATTGCCTGCTGATCCCGGCGTTGCTTTTGATTGTTGCTCAATTAATTTGTGCCAGTTCATAATGAATTCAGTTACTGATAATGGTTGTCTATTCTAACGGCTGTTAGAAACGGAAAACAGGGATGAATAAAGCGGTTTTTCTCGGATGAAACTTGAATTAGGGCGATCAACTTTAATGCTGGCCTATTTGCTGACAGTGCATCTGGCGGCGCTGATCCTCATCAACCTGCTGGGCTTGAACGCGATGCTGGCCGGGGCGTTATCGCTGCTGTTCATCGCCAGCCTGTGCTATTACTGTCACTGTTTTGGTTGGCTGTTGCGACCCGTTCAACCGGGACAATTGTGGGTCAATCAGCAAGGCTACTGGTATTGGACGGAATTTAATGGCCGTCAGCGGGGACCCATGCAGCTTAAAAGCAGTGTGATACTGGGGCCAGTCATTGCTATTTATTCAAAGCCTTTGAATGCAGGCATCAGCCGCTCTTTCATCATTACCCGCGATACCGTGACTGCGGACGACTGGCGGCGGTTGCGGGTCAGGCTGCGTGATCCTGAATCCTGGGATTGATGATGGTTTCCTGGGGTGGCTGACTGTTATCGGCTTGCGGGTAGTCGAGTATGTAATGCAGGCCGCGGCTCTCTTTGCGCATCAGCGCTGAGGAAATAATGAGTTCGGCGACATCAGCCAGATTACGCAATTCCAGCAGATCACTGCTGATGTGGTGCTGGGCATAATAATCACTGATTTCCTGTTTCAGCAGCATCAGCCTCTGTCGGGCTTTGTTCAGCCGGTGGGTACTGCGGACAATACCGACGTAGTCCCACATAAATCGACGTAGTTCATCCCAGTTGTGGGTGATTGAGATGGCCTCTTTGGCGGGCTCTACCTGGCTTGCATCCCAGGACGGAATATTCGCGCTGACCGGCTTCAATGTCTGTTGTTTGATATCGTCAGCTGCAGCGCGGGCAAATACCAGACATTCCAGCAGGGAGTTACTGGCCATCCGGTTAGCGCCATGCAGCCCGGTATGGGCTGTTTCACCGATGGCATAAAGGCCGGGGATATCGGTTCTGCCATGCAGATCAGTCATGATGCCGCCACAGGTGTAATGAGCCGCGGGGACCACTGGAACCGGTTCCCGGGTCATGTCAATACCGTAGTCGAGACAACGTTTGTAGATGGTCGGAAAATGGCTTTTGATAAAAGTCGCCGGTTTGTCAGAAATATCGAGATAGACACAATCATCACCCAGGCGTTTCATCTCATGGTCGATGGCCCTGGCAACGACATCTCTCGGTGCCAGCTCTGCCTGGGGATGGAAGCGGGGCATAAAGCGCTCGCCATCGGCCAGCAGTAATTTGGCGCCTTCACCTCTGAGGGCCTCACTAATCAGAAAAGACTTGGCTTTGGGGTGGAACAGACAGGTAGGATGAAACTGCACAAACTCCATATTCGCTACCCGGCAGCCCGCGCGCCAGCCCATCGCGATGCCGTCCCCAGTGGAGACATCGGGATTACTGGTGTAAAGATAGACCTTGCCGGCGCCGCCGGTCGCCAGCACCGTGACTGGTGCCAGAAACGTTTTGGTTTCATCGTTTTTGATATCCAGCACATAGCAGCCCAAAGCACGGTTGGGTGATTGTTTCAGCTGTTTGTTGCTGGTGATGAGATCGATACCGATATGATAGGGAAACAAGCTAATGTTCGCGTGCGCTCTGGCTTTGGCGAGCAGTGTGGTTTCCACCTCACGTCCGGTAGCATCGGCGGAATGAATAATACGGCGATGACTATGACCGCCTTCCTGAGTCAGATGATAGGTTTCAGCAGTCATGCCGTCACGGGTAAAAGACACGCCCTGATCAATCAGCCATTCGATATTCTCGCGGGCATGTTCAACAGTGTAACGCACAGCCTTTTCATTACACAGACCGGCACCGGCGCGCAGGGTATCATCAATATGTGACTGTATAGAGTCGGTCTTATCCAGCACGACTGAAATGCCACCCTGAGCATACAGCGAAGCGCCTTCATCAAGCTGTCCTTTCGAAATAACGGCAACCCTGGCCTGCTCGGCCATGTGCAGGGCGAGTGTCAGGCCGGCCGTGCCGCTGCCGATAATCAGAATGTCAAAATGCTCTGTTGTGGTCATAGGGCTTTATACAGGTACAATAGGCTGAATTTTTATTTTGCACATAATACGGAACAAAGTTAAATCGATACGGTCAATGATGCTGGATTTAAAAGTGTACACTGGCGTGTCGATAATAGCCGGAAGATAGGATGAATGCAGATCAAGAGCTAGTACGACGCGTACAGGCAGGGGATAAAAAAGCGTTTGACTTGTTGATTATGAAATATCAGCAGCGGATTATCCATGTCATCACCGGTTTTGTGCATGATCCGGTTGAAGCCATGGATGTCGCACAGGAAGCTTTTATCAAAGCCTATCGCGCCCTGCCGGGATTTAGAGGAGATAGTGCTTTTTACACATGGTTGTATCGCATTGCTATCAATACCTCGAAAAATTACCTGACAGCCGCGTCGCGCCGGCCACCGGTAACCGACGTGGACGCCATGGATGCAACAATTTATTACGATGCACCGGAATTGAAGGAATTTGAGACACCTGAAAACAGTCTCATGAGTGATGAATTGCAGCAGGCAATTCATGACGCGATTCAGGACTTACCTGAAGACACGGCAACGGCCATCAAACTGCGGGAGTTTGACGGTCTGAGCTATGAGGAAATTGCGCAGGCAATGGATTGTCCTATAGGTACAGTACGATCTCGTATCTTTCGCGCCAGAGAGGCAATAGATAAGCAGGTCAAAGCAGTGATGGGTGGAGAGGAACAACAATGACAGCCAAGCAACATGAATTACTGTCAGCATTTGTCGATGGTGAACTGAACTCGCAGGAGCTGGATGAGCTACTGGCGTTAATGAACACAGATGACAATGCCAAAGCAGATTATCAACGATACCAACTTTCGAGTGATGTTTTACGGGGTTACACCAATCGCAGCCAGCCTGTCGATTTGACTGCCCGCATCAGCGCCGCACTGGTCGACGAGCCGGTGCATCAATTAGAACAGCAACACAGTAAAAAGGCCAGCATTATCACGCTGCCCGACTGGTTCTGGAAACAGACCGCCGGTCTCGCTGCCGCCGCTTCAATCGGTGCGCTAGCGGTGGTTGGTGTGCTGAATCAGCCACAAACCACGGTGACTCCGGAGCTGGCGCAAGCTGGATCAGTACCGACTCAAACAGCGGCGATTGCCTCGCCTAACCGCTGGACCGTCGGTGAGCAGGAAGTTGAAGATCGCCTCAACAATTACCTGGTTGACCACAACGAGTATGCCGGCGCCTCCGGCCTGTTTTCCTACGCCCGTGTCGTTTCTTACGGCGAGGAGTAGGTAGTCATGCGGTTTCTGCTTCATGTCCTGCTGGGCCTGAGTCTCAGTTTGCCGGTTGTGGTCTCGGCCGCCGATGACGACCAGGCCCTGAAGATGCTGGAACGCATGACCGAGGCAGCCAAGACGCTGACCTACGAAGGCGTTTTCGCCTATCAGTCCGGGAAAAACATGCAGTCGATCAGGATCTATCATCGTGCCGATGCGCGCGGTGAGCTTGAACGCCTGATTTCACTGAATGGCGCAGCTCGCGAAGTGATTCGCAGCAATGACATGGTGACCTGTATTAACCCGGAGGGTAAGCAGGTCAATGTCAGTCGTCGTCCACTCGGTCGTGGCTTTCCCAGCGATCTACCCAGGAGATTGAATTCGGCGACGCCATTTTACGATGTCAACCTGGGCGAAACTGACCGCATTGCCGGTAGAAAAGCGCATGAACTGGTCATTACTCCGGTAGATGATTACCGCTATGGCTATCGTCTCTGGGTAGATGCAGACACTCATCTTTTGCTCAAGTCGGAATTGGTGGGGAGCGATGGCGAGGTACTGGAAACCTTCACTTTCTCGTCCATCAATACAGATGTGCATATCCCTGAGCACAAATTCAAATCACAAATGGCCGGCGAAGAAATGACCTGGCACCGGAGCGAACCTGAGAAACCACTCAACACCGCGAGCCAGAGTCAGCAACACAAATGGCAACCTGCCTGGTTGCCCGATGGTTTCTCACAAGTGGCTTATCAGACCCGGCTCCGTGCCAATAACGGTGCCGATGTCGAACAGCGCGTATACAGCGACGGACTCAGTTCTGTGTCCGTCTTTATTGAAAAAATCCGTGCCCGCCACAGTCATCTTCATGGTGGTTCTCATGTCGGTGCTATCAATGCCTTCGGTACTATCATGAACGCGCATTTTGTCACCGTCGTTGGTGAGGTGCCTGCGCAAACCGTGCAGAAAATCGGAAACAGTATTTCCTTCGCGGATCTCCGCCAATGATTGAACAAAAAGCCACGGTGATAAGCCGGGATGGCGGACTGGTCTGGGTTGAAGCCGAGCGTCAATCCACCTGTGGTCAGTGCCAGGCCAGAAAAGGCTGTGGTACAGGCATGCTGGCCAGACATGTCGGTCAGCGTTTTTCACGCCTGGCTGTTAATACCGATCTCGATCTCAAAATCGGGCAACAGGTCATGGTATCGATTCCAGAGCAGGCGCTGCTCAACGGTGCTGTAATGATGTATCTGCTGCCCTTGATAGGTCTGTTTTCAGCTGCCGCGCTGACAAGAATGATGGGAGCAGGGGAACTGGCTCAAATCCTGGCTGGTCTACTAGGACTGTGTGCCGGCTTTTTCTGGGTCAAACGCCAGATGACTGATAATAATCCCGGCATCCGTGTTCAAACAATAGAGGATTACCAATGAGATATACCAAAACCTGGACAGCGCTAATGATGCTGACGGCTTGGTTGATGCTGAGCTTCAATGTGCAAGCTCGTGCCTTGCCTGATTTCACCGAACTGGTAGCTGATAACGGTGATGCTGTCGTGAATATCAGTACCCGGAATAAAGTGGATCAAACGGCAAGCTCTATGTTGCCACCGGGTATGGAAATCCCAGAGGGCTCCGGTATTGACGAGTTTTTCAAGAAGTTTTTTGACGGAATGCCTGGCATGCCGCCCGGTGGTATGCCCTCACCCAGAGAAAGCGAATCACTCGGCTCAGGCTTCGTTCTGTCTTCTGACGGTTATATTCTGACAAACCACCACGTCATCAGAGATGCAGAGGAAATTATCGTTCGCTTCAGTGATCGTACAGAACTTGAAGCTGAACTGCTGGGCAGCGATGAGCGTAGCGATGTGGCGCTGCTGAAAGTGGATGCGACAGGTCTCAAAGCCGTCAAACTGGGTGACTCCAACGAATTGCAGGTTGGTGAATGGGTGCTGGCCATTGGCTCGCCATTTGGCTTTGACTATTCTGCCACTGCCGGTATCGTCAGTGCACTGGGCCGCAGTTTGCCAAGTGACAGCTACGTGCCATTTATCCAGACCGATGTTGCCATCAATCCCGGTAACTCTGGTGGCCCGCTGTTTAACCTGGATGGCGAAGTCATCGGCATTAACTCGCAGATTTACAGCCGTACCGGTGGTTTCATGGGCGTCTCATTTGCCATCCCCATCGACACTGTCATGAATGTCGTTGCCCAAATTAAAGACCAGGGCTATGTTAGCCGCGGCTGGCTGGGCGTTGTGATCCAGGATGTAACTCGTGAACTGGCCGAATCATTTGGTCTGAACAAGCCCAAAGGTGCGCTGGTTTCCCGCGTGGTGTCAGATAGTCCTGCCGCTAAAGCAGGCTTCAAGGCGGGCGATGTTATTCTCCAGTTTGACGGAAAAGAGGTAGAGACTTCTTCTGACTTGCCACCGATCGTTGGACGAACCAAAGTCGGTAAAGAGGTCAATGTCGTGGTGATGCGTGATAACGAGCGCACGACATTGGATGTAACTATTGAAGAACTCCCGGAAGATGAGGAACTGGCCGCAAGCGGTAGCAAACCTGGCCGTTTTGTCGCTGAAGCACTGTCAATGGAAGTAGCCGAAATCAGACCGGAACAACGTCAGAAACTGGATGTTGAATCAGGTGGTGTGATGGTGATGAAAGTGGAGCAAGGTCCAGCCATTAATGCCGGTATTCGTCCGGGTGATGTGATTCTGAGCATGAACAATATCGATATCAAAGATGCACATCATTTTGTTGAGGTGGCTAAGGATCTGCCAGTCGGTAAGCCGATTCCGGTTCTGGTACAACGTTCAGGGCAATCGCAGTTCCTGGCGCTCAAAATCGAAAAATAAACAATAATTTCTCTCGCTTTAGAGCAGCTGAGTGGCTTGACCGCTCAGCTGCTTTTTTATGTGCGTCTGTCAGTGACCTGCAAAAGTTTATTTCTTCCTGAATAAGCTTTATTATAAATACTAATCATTCGTATTTAATTTTGAGGCAGGGATGAGCGATTCGGATAAAAAAGCACGTATTTTAATCGTCGAGGATGACATCAAATTGAACGAGCAGCTAAAACAATTGATGCATGCAGAAGGCTTCGAGGTCAGTCAGTCATTTGATGGCGAGCAGGGTTTGTTAATGGCCATGCGCGAGACTTTTGATTTGATCTTGCTTGATGTCGCTTTGCCGGTCAAAAACGGTTACGCCGTGCTGAAAACATTGAGACAAAGCAGGATAACACCGGTCATGATGATCACCGCCCATGGCGCTGAGGAGGAGCGGATCACCGGTTTTCGCAATGGTGCCGATGACTATTTATCTAAACCATTCAATCTGACAGAGCTTTTATTGCGTATCGAGGCGATATTGAGACGTTCAAAGCCGGAGGATATAAGCAGACCGAACTTAACAACATTGAGAACAGGCGGTCTGGAAGCAGATAAGAACAGGCAGCAGGTGATATTTAATGGAAAACAGCTCACCTTCACCCCCATTCAGTTCAAGCTGCTGTGGACATTGATGCAGCACCCAAGCCAGACTCTCAGCAAACCGACTTTATACCGGCTGGTACTGGAGCGTGAGTTCAGCCGCTATGATCGCAGTCTGGATATGCATATGAGCCGGGTCAGACGCAAACTCACAGCCGCTGGTATGCCACCTGATAGCTTGCAGACCGTGCACGGAACCGGTTATATGCTGCGATGAAACGCCGCCTGTTGTGGAAGCTCAGTGGCGTTATCGTCGCTGGTAGCGTGCTGTTGTTCTGGCTGATTCACATACTGGTCAGTAAAACTGAACAGCAGATGAGCTTTATTGATGAAGCACATCAAAAAACTTTATATGACTATGCTGCCAGGGCAGAGCAATTGTATATGGCTGGTGATGAAGCAGGGCTGACTGACTGGCTGCAGACAATTCGGTACAAGGAAGATACCTGGGTGGCTGTGGTTCAGCCAGAACTTCGCACTTTGGCAGGCAGCGAATTATCACAAGATTTCAGAGAACGTTTCCGGCTGGGCCGAAGTATCGAGTGGAAAATCCATCTCTATTTCAAAACCAATCCGGTGATGGATATCATTTTCAATGATGGCCGGACGCATTTCCTGATTACCTTGCCGCAGCGTATGCGCCCTGGCACTTACTGGCAACAAGCCAATCTGCTGTTACAAATTGCATTGCCTATGTTGCTGATGACGATTATCAGCATGGTTATTTACCGCCATGTGATGTCACCTTTGAGACAACTTGAGCGTGCTACGCAACAGTTCAGCCAGGGAGATTTCGAAGTACGGCTGAGAAGCAGTCTTGGCGGGCGTCAGGATGAAATCACGGCGCTTGCTGACACCTTTGATGCCATGGCTGAACGAATCGGTAAGCTGATCCGCAGCCAGCGTCATCTCACGTCAGATCTATCACATGAACTCAGAACGCCGCTGACCAGGATTGAACTGGCATTGAGCTGGGCTGAGCAAAATTCCCCCAACTGTGAACCATTGCAGCGGATACGTGAAGAGTGCCAGCAAATGCGACAGATGGTAGAAGATACACTCAGTTTTGCCTGGCTGGAGAGTGAACAGCCTGAGTTGCGAACCGATGATCTGGACCTGACCGATCTGGTAGACAGCATCGTTGACAATGCCCGTTTTGAATTTCCCAGTCACCACATCGAACTCAAGCTTCCTGAGCATGCCCCTCTTTACCAGAGCAGCGCTCGTGCATTGGGACATGCAATAGAAAATATTATTCGTAACGCCCTCATACATACCGCGATCGACGGTTCAGTCAATGTGAAATTGAGTCGCACGGCTGAACAGTATCAGCTCGATATAGATGATGAAGGACCGGGAATCGCTGAAAAGTATCTTCAAGCTATTTTTAAACCGTTTTTTCGTCTCGGGCAGAGCAGCCGACATCACTACGATGGTTTTGGTGTTGGCCTATCACTGGCCAAGCGTCAGGTGGAAGCAGTAGGAGGTAGGTTGAGCGCTCATAATCTGGACCCAAAAGGCTTGCGAATGAGGATTATACTGCCAGCGCCTGCCAGGGATTAACCCAGAGCCGCAATGGTGTAACAAATGTAAAAGTCTTTCCATTTCAAATAACTGCTTATTAGAATGCGATCTTGTTTTATTTGATAATGATTATTATTAACGAGGTTGTTGTGAGCAAGAACTTGAACTCCATCAGTCGCCCGACTGTTCTCTCTATTGCCCTGATGTCAGCTATCACTGCGCAGTCCTCACTGGCTGAAACTGTTCAGTTGGAAAAGGTTCAGGTGACCGGTAACACGATTACGCCCGAACTCAACAGTGTGGATGCTGAGCAGATCCAAAAACTCCAGCCTACAGACTTGGAGGATCTGTTCAGCCAGTCCCCCGAAGTCACCATCGGGGGGGGGCCTGACTTTGCGCAAAAGCTGTACATTCGCGGTATCGAGGATCAGCTTCTCAACATCACCATTGACGGTGCCCAACAAGCCACTCGGCAATTCCACCATGCCGGTCGAATCAGCATTGAGCCGGAATTGCTGAAAAGAGTTGAAGTCAATGCTGGTGCCGGTAACGCACTATCAGGTCCGGGAGCACTGGGTGGTTCAGTCAAATTCATTACTAAAGACCCTGAAGACATGCTGAAACCGGGCAAAAACTTCGGCGCTTTAGTGAAGGGTCTGTTCTCCAGTAATACCGACAGCTTCAAGACCAACACCAGCCTGTTCGGACGTTTGACCGATAACTGGAGTGCGATGTTGTCTTACACCCAGTCAGATGCTGAGAACTATGAAGATGGCGATGGTGATGAGCAACTGGGGACTAACTCAGATCAGGATTATCTGTTCGCCAAAGTCGTCGGCCAGCTTAGTGAGAGTCAGACAATTCGCGTGAGTTATGAAAAACGTGAGGATGAAGGCGACAGAACTCAGCGTCCACAATGGTCTGTCGCAGATTTTAATCCACTCTATCCGATTGAAACTGAGCGTGAAACAGTGACACTCAATTATGAGTTAAATCCGATCGGTAACCCATATCTGGATGTAAACTTTAGCTTGTACAACACAGAAACTGAATTGTTCCAGAACGGGCGTTTTGGACCTTATTACGGCACCGGTACCACAGTCGGTTTTGATTTAAGAAATACTTCAATCATCGGCATGCACAAAGTCACTTATGGTATGGATTACCGTGAAGATGAGACTGAAGCTGAGGGCACAACTTCTGCTTATCAGGATGAGTCAGAAGTCAAAGGCGTTTATTTTCAGGATGATATTCAGCTGACTGATGCTTTGTTGCTGAGCGCCGGCCTGCGTTATGACGATTATGAACTGGATAATGATTTCGGCGGCACTTCTTACGATGAAAGTGAAGTCAGTCATAACCTTGGTGTTAACTATGATTTCACCGATAACTGGAGCGCCTTTGCTTCTTACGCCGAAGCTTTCAAGGGGCCATCGGCGCAGGATGCGTTCAAACTGGATTTTTGGACACTTTCACCGGATCTGAAGCCTGAAGATGCTCAAAACGTCGAGTATGGATTTGCATACGAATCGCTGACCTGGTTTGGATCTGCCAAAGCCTATCAGAGTGAAATTGACAACGTCATCGCTGATCCCGCCGGTAGTCCGCGTGTGTTCGAGAACATTGGCGAGCTTGAATCCGATGGCTTTATTCTTGAGGTGGGGCAACGCTGGGACAGTTTGATGGCCCGGGTCAGTTATCATTACAACGATGCTGAAGTAGATGGCATGGAAGCCAATGCCTACGACCATAACGGTATTGCTAACACAGTGCGTGATACCTTGATTGCATCGCTTGATTATCAGTACGGCCCGCAATGGCGCTTCGGCTGGAATGCCCGGTTCGTTAAAGGCCGTGATAATGTTGAAACCTCACTGGGTGAGGTTGACCAGCCCGGTTTTGGCGTACATGACTTCTATGCCCAATGGCTTCCGTCGTCGAATGAGGATATTCGCATAGCGTTGACGGTACGTAATGTCTTTGACAAGGATTATCGTGCTCATGCCAGTGTGGCTGATTTCAGACCGGCGTTCGAGGTCAGAGGCTTCAACGAGCCGGGCCGGGATGTCCGCCTGAGTGCTGCTTGGCAGTTTTAGGTGGCGGATATTCATAAACGAAAAGCCAGCTACTTGTATCTGGCTTTTTTATGTCAATAAGGAGGTTTCTGGATCTGGATTTTCACAGAGTGAGCCGGGGTATAGCGGATAAACAAGCAGGCTGCTAATAAAAAAGTCAGCCACTCGGCAATTGGCAGTGCAACAAGAAACTCCGGTGGACTCAAAAGCCAACTGAGTAAGAGTAATAAGCTCACAGGCAGAACCAGCCCACGGGACAATGCAATCAGCATGGAAGGCCGAGGTTTCTGCATTGCCGTCAGATAAATCGACAGAATGACATTTAAGCCATTAATCAAAAATAGTGGCCACACCAGGCTGATAAATGTCATAGATAACTGACGACTTGTCGCTGAACTATCGCTGAGGAAGAGAGCTGTCAGCCACTGCGGAGAGAGCAGCAGCAACATGACCAGTAACACACTGATTAAAATCACCATTGTGGATGCAGTGGCAACAAACTGCACTATGCGCTGCGAATTGGCAGCACCGTGGTTGTGACTGACCAGCAGATGGAGGGCATCAGCAATGCCGTAATACAGCATGAGGCTGACAAAGATCAGATAGTTAATGACCGCAAAGGCAGCAATACCATCGACACCAAGCTGTGTTACCAGGGTCCAGTTGAGTACCAGTATCACCAGTCCACCCGAGATTTCATTGATGCATTCGGATAAGCCATTGAAACTAATCTGTTTCAGTTCTGCCCACTGGCTGGGCCAGAACCAGTGCAGCAGACGCTGCCGACGGCCAAAAAAGCGCAGTAGAATAATGAGCTGAATGCACTGTGCAATCGCCGTAGCCCAGGCGGCACCGGTGAGGCCCATCTCAAAATGAATAATAAATATGGCATCAAGCACAATATTCATTACCGCGCCGGTCACGAGAGCCGTGGTGGCAAGCCGCTGAGCATTATCCTGACGCACGAAGTAATACAGCACCATGGTGAAAATCTGCACGACCAGTACACCGCTGATGATATGAAAATAGGACAGAATCTCAGGGAGCAGGCTGTCTGGTGTGCCCAACAAGCGGAGAATAGACTGGTCCAGCCACCAGGACAACAGCATGAAGCTGAGTCCCACGCATAGTACCGCCACCAGACATTTGCTGAACACCGCAGAAGCCTTCGTATTATCGCCGCGTCCCAGAAAATGTCCGCATCGCACCGCGCCGCCAATGGCAATCATCAGGGCCAGGCCGAAAATTAGCGATAAATAGGGAATCAGCAGATTAATCGCGGCCAGACCGTCGCTGCTGACAAAATGGCCGACGAAGATACCATCAACAATACTGGCGGTGGTAATCGCCAGCAGACCCAGCATCGATGGCAGTGCAAAACGCAGGAAAGTTGTGATGACCGGCCCTGACAGAATCAGCGTATTCGGTGAGGGTGCAGACATAAATCGGGACTCGCCATAAGGTCATAAAGTCGATAATGCTAATTCTGCTTATTTGTGTGGGCAAGGATTTTGCGTTGAACAAGCGCAAAAGCGGAACGGATCATGATCGTTTTGTCACCGTTAAGTGCGTATAATAACTGGTCATTTGCTTAATACGTGACCCGAAGCCAGTGATTTTTGCCTGATTGAGTGCATTCACGGCATGATTTTGAGTGTGATTGGGGTCACCCATAAAACATAACTGAATGAATAATATACGTAACTTTTCTATTATCGCGCATATCGACCACGGCAAATCCACGATTGCGGATCGCTTTATTCAGATCTGCGGCGGCCTCAGTGACCGCGAAATGCAGCAACAGGTGCTGGACTCGATGGATATCGAGCGTGAACGCGGCATCACCATCAAGGCGCAGAGCGTCTCGCTGGAATACAAGGCCCGGGACGGAGAGACGTATCTGCTCAACTTTATCGACACGCCCGGCCACGTCGACTTTTCTTATGAAGTGTCCCGTTCCCTCGCCGCCTGCGAAGGTGCCCTGCTGGTGGTCGATGCTGCTCAGGGTGTGGAAGCACAGAGTGTGGCTAACTGCTATACCGCGATTGATCTGGGCCTTGAAGTATTGCCGGTATTGAACAAAATCGACCTGCCCTCGGCTGAGCCGGATCGCGTCGCGCAGGAAATCGAAGACATCATCGGTGTCGATGCGATGACCGCCGTGCGATGCAGTGCCAAAACCGGGCTCGGCATAGAAGATGTGCTGGAAGAACTGGTCGCCAAAGTCCCGCCGCCCAAAGGGGATCCTGATGCACCCCTGAAAGCCTTGATTATTGACTCCTGGTTTGACAGTTATGTCGGCGTTATCTCGCTGGTTCGTATTGTCGATGGCAGCCTCAAAACCAAGGATAAAATCCGTGTGATGTCCACCGGTCAGGAATACCAGGTTGACCAGGTCGGCACCTTTACTCCGAAGCGCACCCCCTGTCAGATGCTTGATTGTGGTGATGTTGGTTATGTGATTTCCGGTGTCAAGGAAATTGACGGTGCGCCGGTCGGCGACACGCTGACCCATGCGCATCACGGTGCCGACAAGATGCTGCCCGGTTTTAAGGAAGTCACGCCGCAGGTTTATGCCGGTATTTTCCCGGTCAGTAGCGATGATTACGAGAATTTCCGTGAAGCACTGGCCAAGCTGCGTCTGAATGATGCTTCGCTGTTTTACGAGCCGGAAACGTCGCAGGCCTTGGGTTTTGGTTTCCGTTGTGGCTTCCTTGGTCTGTTACATATGGAAATCATTCAGGAACGACTGGAGCGGGAATACGACCTGGACCTGATTACCACCGCGCCTACCGTGGTTTTCGAGGTGCTTAAGAAAAACGGTGAGGTGGTTAAAGTGGAAAATCCGGCCTCTCTGCCGGATGTCGGCAGCCTCGATGAAATCCGTGAACCTATCGTCGCCGCTGATATTCTGGTGCCGCAGGAGCACCTTGGTGCGGTGATTACACTCTGCGTGGAAAAACGCGGTGTGCAGAAACATATGCAGTACATGGGCAAGCAGGTCGCATTAAGTTATGAACTGCCGATGAATGAGGTCGTGATCGACTTCTTTGACCGCATCAAGTCTGTCAGCCGTGGCTATGCCTCGCTTGATTATCATTTCATCCGTTTCCAGCCGGCTGATCTGGTCAAGCTTGATATTCTGATTAACGGCGAAAAAGTCGATGCGCTGTCGCTGATTGTGCATAAGGACAGCAGTGTCAGCCGTGGTCGTCTGCTGGTAGAAAAAATGAAAGAACTGATTCCAAGGCAGATGTTTGATGTCGCGATTCAGGCCGCTATCGGCGGACATATTATCGCCCGTTCCACGGTCAAGGCAATGCGCAAAAATGTACTGGCCAAGTGCTATGGCGGTGATGTGTCGCGTAAACGCAAGTTGCTTGAAAAGCAAAAAGCGGGTAAGAAACGGATGAAGTCCGTCGGCAAGGTCGATGTGCCTCAGGAGGCATTCCTGGCAGTATTACAGCTGTCCAAGAATTCATAAAAGGAGCGTTGTTGAGTGAGTTTTCCGGCATTAATGGTGTTACTGGTGGCTTTAACCGGCCTGATTTGGTTGATCGACAGGCTGTTCTGGGCACCGAAAAGAAATAAAGAAGAGGACGAACCCGTCCTGGTGGAATATGCCCGATCCTTCTTCCCGATCATCCTGCTGGTGCTGGTGATTCGCTCATTTATCGCTGAACCTTTCCGTATTCCCTCTTCATCCATGCTGCCGACGCTGCATATCGGAGATTTTATTCTGGTGAATAAATTCTCTTATGGCATCCGTCTTCCGGTATTGCATACCAAGCTGTTTGATACCGGTGAGCCGGAACGCGGCGATGTGGTGGTGTTCCGCTATCCCAAAAAGCCCGAAGATCAGGATAAACCCGACGTCGATTACATCAAACGTGTGGTGGGGCTGCCGGGTGATACCGTCGGCTATTTTGACAAAATTGTTTATATCAATGGTGAGCCGGTTGAACAGGAAGTCGTCGAACCCAGCAACATCATTCTTCCCAGCTACACCGAACTGCGGTTTGAGCATCTCAGCGAAGATGGTCATATGATTCTGGTGGATACCGACAAACGACCTCTGGAAGGTGAAATGGTAGTGCCGGAAGGTCACTATTTCGTCATGGGTGATAATCGTGATAATAGTAATGACAGTCGTTACTGGGGGACCGTGCCGGAGCAGAATCTGGTGGGTAAAGCGTTCTTGATCTGGATGAGTTGGGACTGGGATGCCGGCGGCATTATCTGGAGTCGCATCGGTCAGTCAATTGATTAAGGGGATAATCATGAAAAATCAACGCGGAATGACTTTGATTGGCTGGGTAATTGTACTCGCATTAATCGCTTTTTTTGCCACACTGGCGATGCGCCTGGTGCCGATGTATCAGGAGTACTATGGTGTTTTGCAGATCATGAACGACATGAAAGTCGAACTTAAGAACAATAACCTTACCAAGAATGAGGTAGAAACTTTGTTGATGCGCCGTTTTGATATCGGCTACATCCAGAGTGTAGATAAAGAAGATATCGAAATCCTGCGCGGAAAAAACACGGCTTATATCACCAAAATCGTGATCGATTACGAAGTCAGAAAACCTTTTATCGCGCATATTGATCTGGTCGGACATTTTAAAGAAGAAATTGATATAGAGCCCAAGCGACAATGATGACCCAGCGGCAGAAAGCCCTGTGCAAACAGTTACAAATTGAATTCAAACACACCTCGTTACTGCTTCAGGCGCTGACTCATCGAAGTGCTGATCCCAAAAACAATGAACGTCTCGAGTACCTGGGCGATGCCATATTGAGTTTCGTGATTGCGGAAGAACTGTTTAACCGCTTTCCTCAGGTGAAAGAAGGCAAACTCAGTCGCCTGCGCGCGTCACTGGTGAAAGGTGAAACCCTGGCTGAGATAGCCCGCGAACTGAAAATAGGTGAAGTGCTGATTCTGGGGCCGGGAGAACTCAAAAGTGGCGGTTTCCGTCGTGAGTCAATTCTGGCCGATGCGGTCGAAGCGATTATCGGCAGCCTCTATCTGGATCAAGGTCTGGATACCGTTAAAGCCCTGATATTAAGGCTTTACGATGAAAGACTTGATAGCATTGATGTTACTGAAACAGTGAAAGATCCGAAAACCCGTTTGCAGGAACTGCTGCAGAGCCGAAAACAACCTTTACCGATTTACAGTGTTCGTGAAATCAAAGGCGAAAATAAGCAGCCGGTATTTGAAGCCGCCTGCCAGGTGACACTGCTGGATAAAGTCGTAATGGCGCAGGGCAGCAGCCACCGCAAAGCCGAGAAAAAAGCCGCTGAGCGCGCATTGACTCTGATAGAAAGTGCATTATGACTGACACGCCATTCCGTTCCGGTTATGTCGCCATCATCGGCCGACCCAATGTCGGTAAATCGACGTTGATCAATCGCGTGCTGGGACAAAAACTCTGTATTACCTCCCGCCGGCCGCAGACGACCCGGCATCGTATTCTGGGCATAAAAACGACCGAACAGGGTCAGTTTATTTATGTTGACACCCCGGGTCTGCACAGCGATAACAAAAAAGCGATGAATCGTTATATGAACCGCGCCGCTGCCTCATCTATTGAAGATGTCGATGTCATTCTGTTTGTGGTGGAAGGGCTGAAGTGGACTGATGAAGACAAAAAGGTCCTCAAAAGACTGCAGCAGGATGCTCGTGCGCCGGTAATTCTGGTTCTTAACAAAGCTGACAAACTCAGTGATAAAGGCGCTTTGCTGCCACAGATCCAGGAATTATCAGTCCAATACGAATTTGCTGCGGTCGTGCCGATTTCAGCCCGTAAAGGTATGAATACCGATGTGCTGGAGCAGGAAATCGCCAAGCTGATGCCGGAAGGTGAGTTGATTTTTGATGAAGATCAGCTGACCGACCGCAGTTCACGCTTTCTGGCGGCGGAAATTGTGCGTGAAAAACTGTTCCGCTATCTGGGCAAGGAATTACCTTATTCACTGACGGTCGAAGTCGAACTGTTCGAGGATGATGGCGAAATGTTCCGCATTAGCGCGGTGGTTTATGTTGAGCGCAGTGGCCAGAAATCGATTGTGATTGGCAAAAACGGTGAGCAACTGAAACTCATCGGCCGCGAAGCCAGGCTGGAAATGGAGCAGTTGTTTGGCTGCAAGGTGTACCTGCAGCTGTGGGTCAAAGTCCGCGAGGGTTGGTCGGATAACGAGCGTATGCTCAAGAATCTTGGCTACAAAGACGATCTCTAAAGTCTTCACGTGGAACTGACCGCCGCTTTTGTGCTTCATCACCGGCCTTATCGTGAAACCAGTTTGCTGGTGGATGTATTAAGCCGTGATTATGGTCGCGTCAGTCTGGTCGCCCGTGGTCAGCGTCAGCAATCCAAACGCCGCCGCAATATGATGCAGCTGTTTCAACCTTTGTGGCTGAGCTGGTATGGTCAGGGTGAACTGGCTACGCTGAGTCATGTAGAAGCCTCGGATGCCGCATATCGGCTGGTCGGTAATGCCAGCTTATGCGGCCTCTACATGAATGAGTTGCTTTACAAGCTATTACCGCTGCATGAACCTGAACCTGAATTATTTGATGCCTACCGACAGGCACTGGCGCAACTGCAAGCCGGCAGCAGTCAGCAGCAACTGACCCTGCGTTTATTTGAAAAAGCTTTGCTAAGCCAGCTGGGGTACGGACTGCAGCTGGAGGTTGATGTTGACTCCGGTCAGCCACTTCAGGATGAGTTGAATTATGTTTATCAACCTGACAGTGGTCCACACCTCCATCAGGGCAGCAGTGCCGCTGCGGTATCAGGCAGAAGCCTTCGTCACCTGCGTGAGGAGCAGGGCTTTGACGAAACCAGTCTGAAACAGATTAAAACCCTGATGCGGACAGTGATAAATTATTATCTGGGCGGGCGTCCATTGCACAGTCGGCAGCTGTTCGCCGGGCTCAGGCAGTTTAACAGTCAATAAAACCGGGAGATCCATGTCCATCTATCTTGGTGTCAATATCGACCACATCGCCACCCTGCGTCAGGCGCGTGGCACGCGTTATCCGGATCCGGTGCAGGCCGCGATTGAAGCAGAGCAGGCGGGTGCAGACAGCATTACTGTGCATCTGCGTGAAGATCGCAGACACATTCAGGAACGTGACGTGGCGATGCTGGCTGATATTCTGCAGACCAAGATGAATCTGGAAATGGCAGTCACCGAAGAAATGCTGGCAATGGCGGAAAAATACCGCCCGGCGGATTGCTGCCTGGTACCGGAAAAACGGGAAGAGCTGACAACGGAAGGCGGTCTGGATGTGGCCGGCCAGTTCGACAGAATTAAACAGGCCTGTGACCGGCTGGCTGCTGCGAATGTAAGAGTTTCACTGTTTATTGACCCTGAAATCAGCCAGATTGAAGCTGCGCTCGCCTGTGGTGCGCCGGTAGTCGAACTGCATACCGGACGCTATGCCGATGCGGAAAATGGCAGTGTGATGGCCAGAGAGCTGGCGATCATTACCGAAGCCGCTGAACAGGCACATGCCCGCGGCCTGCAGGTGAACGCCGGCCACGGTCTGCATTATCACAACACCCAGGCGATTGCCGCGATTCCACAACTGGTGGAGCTCAATATCGGTCATGCGATTGTCGCCCGTTCAGTCTTTACCGGCTTTAAAGCCGCCGTGCATGATATGAAACAATTAATGCAGGAAGCCCGCCGCGGATGATCGTGGGTATCGGCACTGATCTGGTTCATATTCCTCGCATGCAGAGCCTGCTGGATAAGCATGGCGATCGCATTGCCGAGCGCATTCTGAGCGAGTCCGAATTTGCCGAGTTCAAATTACAGCTTAAACCGGCTGCTTTTCTGGCCAAGCGGTTTGCTGCCAAGGAAGCGGTCGCCAAAGCCCTCGGTACCGGCTTTCGGGATGGTCTCAGTCTGCGTCATATCGTGGTTCGCAATAATCCGCTGGGCAAACCGGAATTAAGCTTTGAATCGGTGGGTCAGACTGTTATGGATGAGCATCATATCGGTCAGGCATTATTAAGTCTCAGTGACGATCATGAGTATGCCTGTGCCTATGTCATTTTAATGGAAGCAAGCTGATGACGGCATTTCCAACCATTGAATCCACTATTGGTGATACACCGCTGGTTCGGTTACAGCGCATGCCGGGCGACACCAGCAATATCATCCTGCTTAAGCTGGAAGGCAATAATCCTGCCGGCTCGGTGAAAGATCGGCCGGTTGACAGTATGATTCGTCAGGCGCAGCAGCGTGGTGATATTGAGCCTGGCGATACCCTGATTGAAGCGACCAGTGGCAATACCGGTATTGCACTGGCAATGGTGGCTGCTATCCTGGGTTACCACATGATTCTGATCATGCCGCAAAACAGCAGCAGCGAACGCCGCGCCACCATGCGGGCTTACGGCGCTGAGATTATTCTCACTGATGGCATGGAATCGGCGCGGGATCTTGCACTGGAGTTATCCAAAGCAGGTAAAGGAAAAGTTTTGAACCAGTTTGCCAACTTTGATAATCCGCTGGCCCACTATCAGGGCACAGGTCCCGAGATCTGGCGCGATACCCAGGGTAAAGTGACCCACTTTGTGAGCTCAATGGGCACCACCGGTACCATTATGGGCGTATCGCGCTATCTCAAAGAACAAAATTCGGCGATTCAGATCATCGGTGTGCAACCTGCGGAAGGAGCCAGTATCCCGGGTATTCGTCGCTGGCCACAGGCTTATCTGCCTGATATCTTTGAGCCTGAACGAGTCGATGAGACGCTGGATGTCAGTCAGGAAGAAGCCGAATTGACCATGCGGGAGCTAGCTCGTCAGGAAGGGATTTTTGCCGGTGTTTCTTCAGGAGGGGCACTGGCAGTCGCTTTGCGGCTGTCGAAACAGCTGGAAAATGCGGTCATCGTCAGTATTGCCTGCGACCGAGGCGATCGTTATCTTTCAACCGGGGTCTTCCCCAGCTGATTTATGCGTTTTTTTCTGGCATGGACAGCCTTATTATGCTGCCTGCTGCTGTGGCATCAGCCCCTCTATGCGATTGATAGCATCCGCCTGCAGGCTGGGCAGTGGAGTTTGGATAGCACCAGCGCGAAACAGTTTGATTTATCAGTCGATCTGACGGAAAAGGGCTTACAACTTAAAGCGGCTGCCAAAAAACTGGACTTACCGCCACCGATTGGCAGTCTGCATAATCTTCAGCTGTTTTGTGCTTCTTTCCAACTCCATGCCGGTCAATGGCAATGCAAGTCAGGCACTGCATCTTTCAGCCATCAGCAACTGGGTAAGCAGCATTTTCAATTCAGCATCAAAGCTTTAGCTGATAAGCGAGATTACCAGATCAGCATCAACGGCCTGCAGCTAGCCGAATCCCGGATTAATCTTGATATTGCGCTTACCGATTCAGCCTGGACTGTCTCACTATCAGCAGACAGTGTTGCTGTGACGGCGCTGACGGAGTGGTTACCGCTTATTCTTGACGAGTCGCAAATGGCTACGCTGGCGGCGTGGGACTATCAGGGGCGAATAAAACTCGATGGCCGCCTTGAGGGTGAGGCCGCCCAGTTGCAATCATTCTCTCTTGACTGGCAGGCCGAAGAGTTGAGCGTCAGCAATAGCTCGGGCACACAAGTGGCTGAAAGCGTGAGCCTCAACGGGCAGAGTAGCGGTCGTTTAAAACAGGGACAGTGGCACTGGCAAATCGCTCTGGAGAGCAATAAAGGTCAGGCTTACAGTGAACCGATATTTCTGGATTTTGAAAAATACCCGTTGTCTCTGGAGGCAACGGGGCAGCTGGCAAGCGATTTCAATTCGCTCAAGGTAGAGCAGGCACAACTCGAGCAAGAGCAGGTATTGACCGCAGAGGCTTCACTGGTCTGGGCCAACGAGCAGTTACAGTCCCTTCATGTAACAACAGGACCAGCTAATCTGGCGACGTTTTATCCCATCTGGCTACAACCTTTTGTTGCCGGTTCAGCCGCGGCCAAGCTTGAAACCAGCGGCAAGCTCAGTATTGATTTTGATCTGCAAAAGGCTGGGTACCAGCTATTGCTCGACTTTAATGATGCTGTGCTGAAGGATAAACAGGGACGCTATGCACTGAATAAGCTTAATGGTCAGTTGGGCTGGAGTCAGACTGAACAGCAGTTGGCTACGCGTTTGTCCTGGCATTCGGCCAAACTGTTTGAAATTGATCTGGGCGCGGCTTCGATCGAGGCCCACAGTGCCAATAGTCGTCTGATACTCGAGAAATCCTTACGATTACCGGTACTGGATGGGGCACTGGAAATCAGTGATTTCAGTCTTGATAATCAGACGGATAAGTTGCAGTGGCAGTTTGAGGGCCTGCTTACACCGATTTCGATGCAGAGGCTGACTTCGGCGCTGGACTGGCCACCGCTGGAGGGTAAGTTGTCCGGGGTGATTCCGACCGTGACCTATCAGGGGGAAGAGCTCAAAATTGACGGTGCTTTACAGGTTAAAGTCTTTGACGGCACCACAGTGATTCGTGATCTGCGGATGACTACGCCTTTCGGCAGGTTGCCGCAACTTTATGCCAATGTCGATATCCGAAACCTGGACCTGGAGCTGTTAACCAGCGCTTTTGAATTTGGTCGTATTACCGGCAGGATCGACGGTTATGTTAAGGATCTGCGTTTATCTAACTGGGAGCCGGTACGCTTTAATGCGAAACTGGCGACGACACAAGATAATCCCGGCGAGCGGCGAATCAGTCAGAGAGCGGTGGTTGATCTTAGTGAACTTGGGGGTGCGTCAGGCATCGTCTCGCTTGGATTCCTCAAGTTTTTCGATGATTTCTCCTATGAGAAACTGGGCATCAGTTGTGAATTACATAACGAAGTCTGTGAAATGGGCGGGATCGAGGAAGCAGAACAGGGCTATTATATTGTCAAAGGCGGGGGCGGTTTGCCGCCTTGGATCGATGTTATCGGTTATAACCACCGCGTAGACTGGAGCGAACTGGTTGCTCGTCTACTCGCCGCTCGTGATAGTCCGAGCCCGGTGGTTGAATAAAAGGAGAGTGTAATGAAGTTGTTCAAATGGCTGACAGGCTTGGTATCAGGGCTGATGCTGGTGTCTTGTGTCACGATTAATATTTATTTTCCGGCTGCTGCTGCAGAGAAAGCCGCTGACCGGATTATCGAAGATGTCTGGGGACCAGGAACGCGACCCGGTGAAGAGCTTGAGTCAGAGTCCGACCCGGCTCAGGAACAGTCATCACGCATCGAAGCCGAGCATCAGACCGTCGCCATCCGAATTCTAAACTGGCTGGTGTCTCCAGCTGCAGCACAAGCCGATATCAATATTAATTCGCCGGCGATTATCGAACTGAAAACAGATATGAAAGAACGGCATAACCAGCTGGAGCCTTTCTATAACAGCGGCGCTATCGGCCTTACACAGGATGGACTTATTACAATACGAGACGCCAAAAGCATTCCGCTTAAAGATCGTAATAGAATCAATGCACTGGTGACGGATGAGAATAAAGACCGTAAAGCGCTTTATGCCGAAATCGCCCGTGCTAATGGCCATCCTGAATGGCAGGATGAGATCCGGCAGACTTTTGCCAAGCAGTGGATTAGCAATGCGGCCAAAGGCTGGTGGTATCAACAGGGTGGTAGCTGGAAACAAAAATAAAAGCCTGTTTCCTTTATAATATTTCTTTCTGGTCCAGTGATGCGGCAACGTGTCACTGGACTTTTTAGTTTCAGTGAAAAAGTGAGCACGATGGCAAAACGCAGGCGCAGGCAGAAACTGCCCCAGGAGCCGGTGACGGCAACAATTGAATCTTTATCCCACGATAGTCGCGGCATTGCCCGCGTTGAGGGGAAAACCGTGTTTGTTGATGGTGCCCTGACTGGTGAACAGATCGAATTTCAGTATGCCCGTCTGCACAAAAGCTATGATGAAGCCAGAACCCTGAACGTACATCATGCCTCGCCTTTACGGGTAGAACCCAAATGCCAGCATTTTGGGGTCTGCGGCGGCTGCAGTCTGATGCATATGGCACCGGCAGCGCAGCTTGAACATAAACAGGCGACATTGGCTGAGCATTTCACTCATTTTGGTAATCTCAGCCCTGAAACCTGGCTGGAGCCACTCACAGGACCGCTCTGGGGTTATCGTCGGAAAGCGCGGCTGGGAGTGAAATATGTCACCAAAAAAGAACAGGTTCTGGTCGGCTTCCGGGAAAAGGCCTCGCCGTTTGTTGCCCAGCTTGAACAGTGCCAAGTTCTGGACCCACGGGTCGGGCTGCGCCTGACTGAACTGGGCGCGATGATAGCAGGGCTTGAGGCTTACAACCGTATCGCGCAGATTGAGGTCGCGATGGATGATGAGCATGTGGCGCTGGTATTCCGGAATCTTGACCCTCTGTCTGAGGCCGATAAACAGGCGCTGATTGAGTACGGTCAAGCGCAGAATCTCTGGGTTTATCAGCAGCCGGGCGGCCCGGAGACCATAGCACCGTTGTGGCCTGAGAATCCGCAACTGTCTTACGCGCCGGAGCCGGGCCTCACGCTGAATTTTGATCCCAGCGACTTTACCCAGGTCAATGCCGGTATCAATCACAAAATGATTCAGCGGGCATTGCAGTTACTCGATATTCAGCCTGAAGATCGTATCCTGGACTTATTCTGCGGCCTGGGTAATTTCACGCTGCCACTGGCACGGCGGGTGTCGGAGGTGGTCGGCGTTGAAGGGGATGCAGCCCTGGTCGGTCATGCCCGTCGTAATGCGGTATTGAATCAACTGCATAATGCCGAGTTTGAACTGGCGGATCTGACTCAGACTGAACTGAAAGACTATCCGTGGGCTGCCAGAGGCTTTAATAAAATCCTGCTTGATCCACCGCGTAGCGGCGCTTTTGAAGTGCTGCACCAACTGGCCGCGCTCGGTGCCGACAAGCTGGTCTATGTGTCCTGTAACCCGGCCACCCTGGCACGAGACGCCGGCGAACTGGTAAACCGCCATGGTTACACCCTGCAAGCGGTCGGGGTGATGGATATGTTCCCGCACACCAGCCACGTTGAATCGATCGCGGTGTTTACTAAGCAAGGCTGATGTCTGAACAGACCGCACTGAAAGCACAATTGGGCCAGGCTGCCGTTGCGCAACTGGCCCGACTGCTACATTCAGTGTATCCGGATTTTGATAAGCCGGGGTTTATCAAACAGGCGAACGAAGGGCTTGAAGCACTGGAGCTTAAAGACCGTGTCAGACATCTGATTGCCGTTTTGGCAGCCCATTTACCGGCAGGCTTTTGTGAAACGGCGCGGATCCTTGAGCAACTTGCCGAATCCTGGCCGGTGCAACCGCAGGGACAGTGGAATAGTTTCACCGCCTGGCCGCTGATTGATTATGTCAGTGTTTATGGCTTGAACTATCCGCAGCGGGCTTTTGCTGTACTGGAAAAACTGACACCGCTATTTACTGCGGAATTCGCTATCCGTCCGTTTCTACAACAGCATTTTGAATTGACGCATCAGCAGATGCTGCGCTGGACTCGTCATGACAATGAACATGTCAGACGGCTGGCCTCGGAGGGGATCCGTCCACGTTTGCCCTGGGCGCAACAGTTACCGGATCTACGCCGCGATCCGGCACCCATCTGGCCGATTCTGGAAGCGTTGAAAACCGATCCCGGTTTGTATGTCCGCCGTTCGGTCGCCAACAATCTTAATGACATCAGCAAAGATCATCCTGAAGCGGTGATGACACGCTGCCGAGAGTGGCAGCAATTACAAAATAAACATACCGACTGGCTGATAAATCATGGCCTGCGGACGCTGGTCAAAAGCGGTCGGGCTGAGGTCTATCCACTGTTGGGTTTCAGTGAGAAACCGCTTATCAAAGCGGTTGAATTGCAGTTAAGCGAAACACAGATCAAACTCGGCGACAGCTTGCAATTAAAGCTGACATTGACGACCAGGCGGGCTGAACGTCTGGTAGTGGATTACCGTATCGGCTTTCGGCGGGCAGATGGTAAGTTAAGCTGGAAAGTCTTTAAATGGAAAAATATTAAGACACAGGCGAACGTACCACTGATTTTCACCAAAAATCAGTTATTCAAGTCGCTTGCAACCCGTCGTTATTATGCCGGGGAGCACCTGGTCGAATGCCTGATTAACGGCCAGGTGACGGCCCGGGCAGAATTTAATCTATCTGTCTGACAGCTCAGGACATGATCAGCCCGTAAGCGACCAGCAGAAGAAAAGCCACTGACAGAATGCAGATAAACTCGGCGAAGTGTTCACTGAAGAATTCTTCCAGTTTGTCCATAATGCACCTCCTTCTTGGGTGGTTTGTCGATAAAACAAGCTTGCGTTGATTATCGAATGAGTCCCCGTGGTGAGCATTGATTTGGATCAATTCTTTACTGCTTATTGTTAATAACGAAACTACGCCCATAAAAAAAGCCAGTCAAGTGACTGGCTTTTTCATCGCTTCAAACGCGCGAATCAGGCGTTGTACAGGCCGAAAGCGACCAGACCCAACCAGAAAGCAGTGAAGCTAAGAATAATGTGGGGGAATTTTTCCACCAGCAGTTTATCGATTTTTTTCAACATGCTTTTGTCTCGTAGTTCATCAAGTTAAACAATTATTAATATTATTATCCGCGCAAAGATAGCAGTTCTTTTTACGGAAAGCCAGCTTCAATTTCGCCCCCATAAGGTCTTCACCAGCGCGAAACTCACTGATATCAATGGATTTTGGCTGCAAAGCCCGCGTTCACGATTTTCACCTGCCTTTCGCTATTAATTAATAGAAAAAAACGCTTGCTGTATCCAGTCATGTTCTCTATATTTTCTCTTCTCATTATTTTCTCTTAAAGGAAGAGATCATGCTGACTGAACGTGAACAAGATACGCTGGAATTTATTCGTGCCTACATCGCAGAACAGGGACGTTCACCGCTGGTCTCGGAGATTGCGGAAGGCCTCGGTCTGCGTTCGCAGGGGACCACGCATCGTTATATTCAGGCACTGGTCGACGCCGGCATGCTGGAACGTCATGTCGGCCGCACCCGCGGACTGCGTCTGACCGAACAGGCAGAATTACCGGAAACCGGGCCGTTGACGCTGCCAGTGATGGGCAAAATCGCGGCAGGCCGTTTAATCGAAGCCGTGGCCGATGAATCGGAAATTGATCTGGGCGATATGTTTACCGGCAAAGGCCGTTTTGTGCTCAAGGTGAATGGTGATTCGATGATCGATAAAGCGATCATGTCCGGCGACTATGTCGTGGTGCAGTCACAATCCACCGCGCGTCATGGTGATATTGTCGTCGCTTTGGTGGATGGCTTTGATGCCACGCTGAAAACCCTACTGCTCAATGACGATGGCAGCATTACCCTGATGCCCGCCAATGTGAACTACGAACCGGTGACCTTGCCGGCCTCGCGGGTACGGATCCAGGGCGTCGTGGTCGGACAGCTCCGTACTTATCCTTAACGTGGGCCTGAAGCAGCAACAAAACTGGCCACGGATGATTGCTCTGGTCGATATGAACTGCTTCTTCGCCCAGATTGAGCAGCAGGATAATCCTTTCTGGCGTAACCGGCCGGTAGCGGTGACCAATGGTCAGCTTGGCAGCACCATTATCACTGCCTCCTATGAAGCCAGAAGCTGTGGCATCCATACTGGCATGCATCTGAATGAGGCCAGAAAATACTGTCCGACACTGATCCAGGCACCCAGCCGGCCTTACCGTTATGCTGAGGTTTCTTCAAGGATCATGGCAGCCTTAGAGGCACTCTGCCCGGAGGTTGAGGTGTATTCCGTGGATGAAGCTTTTCTGGATCTGACTGATTGTCAGCAGCTTTACGGCAACAATCCGTCCTACATAGGGGCCTTGATCAAACAGACAGTGAGTCAGGCTTCGGGCCTGACCTGCAGTGTCGGACTGAGTGGGGATAAAACGACGGCCAAGTTTGCTGCCAAGCTGAAAAAGCCTGATGGGTTAACCCTCATTGCACCTTGGGATGCCGAGGCGAGGCTGGCCAATGAAAGGGTGACCGAACTCAGTGGTATCAATGTCGGTATCGGCCGTTTCCTGGCGAAATACGGCATTGAGCGCTGTGGTGATATGAAAAGGGTGCCGATGAGTTTGATCGCCAAGCGTTTCGGTAATCCCGGCAGACGGATCTGGCTGATGGCGCAGGGAAAAGACCCGGAGCCGGTCATTACCAATGTCAATGCCCCCAAGACCATTGGGCATGGCAAAGTGATGCCGCCAGGTACCCGTGACAGAGCAACGATTTTGACTTATCTCCAGCATATGTCGGAAAAGGTCGGTTCTCGGTTGAGAAAACACGGCTTTCAGGCGGCTCGCTTTTTTATCGGTATCAAGACCCGGCATCAGGGCTGGATAGCGACCAAAATTCAGTTATCGCAAACCACTGATGATGGCGCCGTGATTTACCAGCATTGTGACCAGTTTGTCAGACAGTATTTCCGCGGTGAAGACAGCCGACAGGTACAGGTGACAGCCTTAAATCCGGTTGTGAGCTATCAGCCGGATTTGTTTATTGATAACGGCCAGCGCCATAAGCGGGAAAAGCTCAATGATGCCGTGGACAGGATTAATGAGCGTTTCGGCGAGTTTACTGTCGCACCCACCCGGGTCATTGGCCGCAGCGAAATGCCCAATGTGATTGCGCCTGCGTGGAAGCCCAGCGGTCACAGGAAAACGATTTAATGTGTGAAGGGGTGTATTTCACTCATGGCGATGAGGTCATGCGGGTGTTTTATATCAATCCCAAGGCCATGCTGCCGGTGTTGATGCAGGACGGCGGCATTCGACTGATACCCTGGGGAAGACGAAGCAAACAGCCAGGACAATTACCGGCCACAGGCTGGGCAAAACTGGATGCCATATATGCCGGTCGCTGGGACAGGTTTTTCCCGAAACCGGTAAAAATACCGGTGTTCAGCTTTATGGACCGGGATATTGAAGGCCAGCGTCACTGGTACGATCTGCAGAAAGGGCAGTTTATTCAGGGACTGATAGCCCGCAACGGCAATGAGCGACGGGTCTATATCGTGATTATCGAGCCGGAAGTCGAGGATGCCGAACTGCATCATCGCTGGCCGAGAGTGGTGCAGCCAGGTGAAAAATCCCGATACAGCTTTGAGTGATTATTTCAGTACGCGGCTATGCAGACGGGTTTTGGAACAGTTGCCGCCTGCCTGCTTGGCCTGATCAACATGATGCTGCACGGTAGCCAGCATATCCAGTATGCCGTAACAGTCATTTTCAACGGGCGCATAGGTGCTGTGACCGATACTGACCGTCGCGTAACGGCCGGTAGGGGAATGCGGATGAAAAATTTCCAGTCCGGCAACGGCCTTGTGAAGTTTGTTTGCCATCTGCGTGCTCTGGCGATAACTCATATGTGAACTTATCGCCATGATCTGCTTACGGTTAAAGCGAGCGATAAAGTCAGTTTCGCGATTAAACTGCTGGCGGATGGCGTTAAGAATCTGCTCAAAGCAACTGGCTTTGTTTTCCATTTGCGAAAAGCGATCCACATCAATAATAAACATGGAGACGGGAAAGTCTTCAGATACTGCCTGACGCCAGTGAAAAATAAGTTGTTCCAGCAGACGGGTCTGGTCAATCAGAATATCGTTGCCGGCGTTGTCTTGGGGATCAGTGTTGCTGCCCATTTTTTTCATCTTAGTGATTTGGAGTCAGCGTGACTTTAACAGATCACGCTGACCCGGGTGTTCAAGACTTTTTATAGTCGCGTTGGTAATAGTAGTTGGTGGCTTCGACGAAGCCGTCGATGCTGCCACAGTCAAAACGATGGCCTTTGAATTTCAGGGCAAGTACGCGTTTATCCTGTGCCAGGGCCTTAATCGCATCGGTGATTTGTACCTCACCATTGGTGCCCGGCGGGGTGTTACGAATGTAATCGAAAATATCGGGTGTCAGCACATAACGGCCGATAATGCCGAGATTACTGGGCGCGTCCTGAGGTTTGGGTTTTTCCACCATATCGTCGACTTCAAAGACATCTTCCTCGATCTCACGACCTGAGATGACACCATAGCTGCTGATATTATCGCCGGGCACTTCTTCAATCGCGATAACACTGCAGTTATAGCGTTCATAAAGTTCGACCAACTGAGCCAGTACACGTTTGCTGGAGTTATCTTCCGGCGCAGAGCAGAGGTCATCAGCCAGTATCACGGCAAAAGGCTCATTACCGATAAGCGGCTCACCGGTCAGAATGGCATGACCCAGCCCCAACATGGCTCGCTGGCGAATGAAGATAAAGTCACAGCTATCCATAACATTGCGAATATCTTCCAGGTATTTTTCTTTGCTGGTACCACGAATTTGATGTTCCAGCTCGTAACTGGTGTCGAAATGATCAGCAATGGCACGTTTACCCCGACCAGTGATAAAACCCACTTCGCTGACACCGGCTTCTATTGCTTCTTCAACGCCATACTGGATCAGCGGTTTGCTGACGATGGGGAGCATTTCTTTAGGCATGGCTTTAGTTGCCGGTAGAAAGCGAGTGCCATAACCCGCTACCGGGAACAGGCATTTACGAATAGGTTTAACTTCAGACATGCAATTATCCTTTTTTGGAAAAAACAGTAACAAGTCATCGTGAATGTATCATGACAGCGATCAGCTGTTTGTGATCCACAGCACTTGATAGGGATTAACAGTGAAAGTCTCTGTTTTTTCATCAAAAATATGACCACTGATAAGATCCCACCAGCGATCGGTCACGATTAAATTAAGCTCAGCAATACGAAGCGCTTGCGGGGTATCGCTGATATTAAAAATACAGAAAATACTCTGACGTCTGTCCATGCTCTGACGCCAGAAACCAAACAGCTGTTCCCCCATATGCAATGTGAATTGTGTGGCGTTGGGGTGGAATGCGCGTTGCTGCTGACGCAGATGTACCAGTTTTTTCATGAGGCCGGAGACTTGCGCGTGCTGTGAAGCCGGATCGTCAAGCTCAGCAGTCAGTTTATTGTAATCCCATTCATGGCGGTTAATGCCACGATTCTGGCCGGTGCGTTCAAATTTTTCCAGATCATTGCCGGTCGCCAGCAGACTGTGAATATAAATACCGGGGATGCCTTCCAGTGACAGCATAATGGCATGGGCACAGATAAAGCGATCAATATGCCACTGGTCTTTGCCTTTGCTTGTTCCCTGTAAGGCATCGAACAGGGAGATATTGATTTCATAAGGTTTTTTCACACCGTTGTCGCCGGCCCGCCAGGAAATCTGGCCGCCAAACTGCTGCATGGTGCTGATAAGCGAGGCGATTTCACCATCAGACAGCAGGCCTTCAGCAGGGCGCAGGCCGATACCATCATGCGAAGCGATAAAATTGAAATAGGCGGTACCGTTCTGGGCCGGGGGCATGCTCATCAGCCACTGCTTGAGGTAGAAGCAGTTACCGGTGACCAGCGTATTCACCAGCAGCGGCGGCAACGAGAAGTTATAAATACAGTGCGCTTCATTGGCATTGCCGAAATAACTCAGATTTTCGCGGTTGGGAATATTGGTTTCGGTGATGATGATGGCATCCGGCTGAGCATGCTGAATGAGGCTGCGCATCAACCTGACTACCTCATGCGTTTCCGGCAGGTTCAGGCAATTAGTGCCCGGCTTTTTCCACAAGAACGCAACCGCATCGAGACGGAAAATGCGAATACCTTTATCCAGGTAAAACCGCACGATACGGATAAATTCTTTCAATACTTCCGGGTTGCGGAAATCAAAATCGACCTGGGTATGGCTGAAGGTGCACCAGACATATTTCACCCCGTCATGGGTTTCGGTCTCCCGCAGCAGCGGACTGGTTCGGGGGCGGACCACCTGGCTGACCGGTGTGTCAGCCGCAGTCGTATAAAAATAATCATGGCCCGGGCCATCACCCTTAATGAAGTTTTTAAACCATTCACCGCTGCTGGAGCCGTGGTTAATCACCAAATCAGCCATCAAGCGGTAATCGCCAGCGATTCTTTCTATATCCTCCCAGTCTCCGAGTGCTTTATTAACCTGGTAATAGTCCATCACGGCAAAGCCGTCATCGGAGCAAAAGGGGAAAAACGGCAGGATATGCACGCCGTTGATATAGCCTTTTATCTCGTCATTGAGGAATCGGTATAGTGTTTTCAGCGGGGCTTCCCCGTCGCGCTGGACACTGTTGCCATAGGTAATCAGTACCACATCGTTCTGATCCCAGTTGTTCTTATGCGGCACCGAGTCAAAGAAGGTCTCATCGAGACGCATGAGCTGAATGATGTCCTGACTGAGAGCAGTCAAGGAAATACCAGGCAGGCTGTCCTGATAAATCGCCTGCAGGTGATAGAGCAGAGTTTCACGCAGCTGTTTGAGCTGCTCGTCAGTCACGGTCATCAAGCATCTGTCCTCAGGCAGAAAATTCCCGGTAATCGGCTTCGACGGCCTCATAGAGGCGTTCGAAGATATCCGGCAGCGCACTTTGTACCCGGCTCCAGCTAGGTGTGAAGGGGGTTTCCATCGGGTTTTCCAGGAACATCTGGCCCGCATCCATAATGTTTTTGGCAAACATCTCCACTGATTCCTCTTCCTGGTGAATATCAAAACTAAGGCCGTTCATGACCGCATCATTACGATAGGTTTCAACAAAATCCAGCGCGATGCGGTAGTAAGTCGCCTTGAGGCTGCGGAAAGCTTCCGGTGAGAACACGACGCCTTTGGTGGCCAGTTTGCGGAACAGTGATTTGGCGATATCAATCGACATTTTTGACAGGCCACCACGCTGATCATCCAGCGACAAGTCCTGGTGTTTGTGATCATAGGCATCAGCGACATCGACCTGACACAAACGGTTATTGGCATAGTTACGGTGCATTTCCGACAAAACACCAATTTCCAGTCCCCAGTCACTGGGGATACGGATATCGGTCAGCACATCACGACGGAAGGAGAATTCACCTGCCAGCGGATAACGGAAGCTATCCATGTATTCGAGGTAGGGATGCGAGCCCATCACTGATTTCAGGGCGCGAATCAACGGCGTCACCAGCAGGCGATTCACCCGCCCGTTGAGCTTGCCGCCAGCGACGCGGGCGTAATAGCCTTTGCAGAACTCATAGTTGAATTGCGGGTTGGCGACGGGATAAATCAGCCTGGCCAGCAACTCGCTGGTATAGGTGACGATATCGCAGTCATGCAGGGCAACGGATTCCGCTTTGCCCGAAGCCAGAATATAGCCCATGCAGTACCAGACATTACGGCCCTTACCCAGTTCTTTAGGCGCCAGGCCCAGGCTTTGCAACTCGGCATCGATGGCTTTGAGACGCGGTCCGTCATTCCACAGGATACGGTGGTGCTGCGGCAGCGCAGAAAAGAATTTTAATGCATGCCGGTATTGCTGTTCATCAGCGCGATCGAGGCCAATCACGATTTCCGACAGATAGGGCACATTTTTCAATTGCTGCACGATATTGGGCAGTGCCTCACCTTGCAGCTCTGAAAACAGGGAGGGCAGGAGCAATCCCATCGGTCTCTGTTTACTGAATTGCAATAAGTCGCTTTCCAGATCAGCGATATGACGGTGAGTCAGGTTATGTAATGTGGTAATGATCCCATTCTGGTAAAAATCAGCCATGATTGCCCCGCGGTAAGGAAGAAGAATCTGGGTGCGGCATTGCACCGATAATTTGATTGACACCTTCAGCCCAGCCTTTGGGGCCGGTGTGGGTAGAGATAGCAAGATTGTCATTACGTCCGATAGCAGGCAGAGGATGCACCGGAGAGCGGATCAGGAGTGCATAATCAGCAGTCTCAAGCATGGCTTTGTCATTGTGACTGTCACCAATAGCCAGTGACATCATTTTTCTGTCCGGACTGGCGGTTTGGAAGACCTGTTCCAGCCACTGGAGCGCACGGCCTTTATCGCAGTCACCGGAGACATGCATAAAACGGCCGCCTTCAAGCACATGAGCGCCGGCCTGCTGAAGATCCTCAATAAACTGTTGTCTGAGCTTGCCATTACCCTGCCAGGCAACAGGTTCACCATATTGCCGGCGGGCAGCACGAGCGGCAGCATGCACATTGAGCCCAGTCATGGCGATAATGCCGTCAATTCCGGCCTCGGCAAAGGTTTTAAACTCTCCCTGATAGCGTGGACGAACAGTGTCAATCAGCGACTGCCAGCGAGAACGCGGCTCGACAAATTCTTTAATCCAGTAACCGCTTTTTTCTGTCGTGCCGGCGGGCTGATGTTCAAAATAGCCGGCGGGAATAAAGACGGCTGCCCCGTTTTCGACAATAAAAGGATGCTTGTTATGCAGGCTGTCACGCAGCAATTCGACTTCCGCCTGAGTTTTGCTGGTGACCGGAATCACCGGGATATGCCTGGCTTCGAGTGATTCCAGTGTCGGCACCGCCTCATCAAAATGGTAGTTATGATGATCCAGCAGACTGCCATCCATATCTGTGAAAATGAGCCACTGCGCTTGTGTCATAAAGTTCAGTGTCGGCGGCTTTGATGTCAGCTTGATGATCCGCCGGTTTGAATCGAGTTCAAACAGATAATTCACGCGTTCAGGCAGCAGCTTCAGCGTGTTCTGGGTGATACGCTGGTAATACTTGATAAAGCGGGCCAGTTGTTCAGCATCCATGATCTGATGCTGGTCACGGCTGCTGTCCCGCAGTTTATTCTCCTGTTCCAGTCGCCAGTTATATACGCACTGAAAATCGGGTGCTTTGAGCATGACCCAGAGATCGACAAGTTCGAATAGCTTGGGATAAAACAAAGCAAGTTGCCTGTTTACATAACCACGCCAGTGGCCGTCTTTATCCTCGCTGGCCTCCAGATCATTGATGGGTTCAGACAGTGTGGTCTCGTCCTCTGCCACAGCACCCAGACACCAGCCTTCCAGCACAATCACATCGACAGGTTCACTCACGCATTCAGCAAATTCAGGTGGATAGCGATCATCGATGGCTTTATTGAAACGGGGAATCAGCACCGGTAAATGCCCGTGCATGAGATCACTGAGGGTCTTTCTGGCCAGAGGAATATCATGGGTACCCGGCACGCCCCGCGTTGCAAGCAGTGGATGAATGCCCTGTGCCAGACGCTGTCTTTCAGCGCGCGTAAAGTAGAAATCATCCAGCGAGAGTGAAAGTGCGCTCAGCTGATGCTGATGCTCCAGAAGATGGACAAGACAGGCTGCCAGTGTGCTTTTACCGGAGCCCTGTGCACCATTGATACCGACAATAATCGGTCTTTGTGCACCTTTATGGTGCGAGTTAATAGCTTCAGCAAGCGGCGCAAACCATTCCGTGATTTGTTGCTGGTAGTCCGCCGGCAGGCGGTGCTGTTGTAGAAAGCCGCTGATATCGATGTTCAGCATATCCGTATCTCTTGTTCTTCATTGAAACGACTATCAGGCTCAACGCAATATTCGTACCGATGAAGCAAAACAAACTGCAATCAGTTTGATCTGAGTCGGCTAGCCGGCATGTTGGCAGTGCTCATCTTCACAGCGGTGAACCTCAATCGTGATATGTGACAAACGCTCAAAATCAGCCAGCAGTTGTTTGTAATAGGCCGTAGGTTCAGGCTCAGCGGTCACAATAGTGATGATGGCGGCGTAATGATGAGGACTGATATGCCAGATATGAAAATCAGCAATACGGTTATCGGCGTCCTGTTCGATACGCTGCTGTATCGCTTGCTGGTAATCTGCATCAATACTGCCATCAAGCAGGATCGGGCTGGTTTCACGAATCAGACCCACAGCCCAGGCTGTGATAATCAATGCCCCAACCACACCCATCACAGGGTCCAGCCAGGTCAGTCCCGCCAGCTTCGCAGCAATCAGCGCAACAATAGCCAGCACGGATGTCAAGGCATCAGCCAGTACATGCACATAAGCGGCTTTGAGATTATGATCATGATGCTGTTCATGCTCGCCGTGACTATGATGGTGGTCCTTTAATAGTACAGCGCTGATTATGTTGACCCCCAGACCGAGAAAGGCCACGGCAATCGCAGCATTTAACTGAATATCATGAGGATTGACCAGTCTTTCTGCCGACTCAAACACCATCAACACAGCAACCACACCCAGCGCAACGGCACTGGTGAAGCCACCCAGCACACTGACCTTGCCTGTGCCGAACGCAAAAGCGGGGTTATTGGCGTGTTTTGTCGCATAGTGGTAGGCGAATAGCGTGATCAGAAAGGCAGCGACATGAGTGGCCATATGCCAGCCGTCTGCCAGCAAGGCCATCGACCCGAAAGCAAGACCGGCGATGATCTCTGCCAGCATGGTCACAGCCGTCAGCAGTAAGACATAACGGGTGCGTTTTTCACCGCGCTTGTTAACGATGACAAAGTCATGATCCTGTTGCCAGCGTTCTATGGTGTGCTGATGCATAAGCCCTCAATCAAAAAAACAGCATGTTCTTATGCTATCAGAGTCCTGCATAGGCATTCAGTTGCAAAAAAAAGGGGTGAACATTAGTTCACCCCAAGGCTCAGCACGTAGACAAGAGAGAAATTACAAACAACATGCAGCTGAAAAATTGTTTGTAGTTAAGCTTGTGCATCAGTTATGCCAATTTTAAATAGTCATAATAAACAATGTCTTATGATTTTCTATATGTCTAAGCTGCAAGAAGATGCACATTAACAGTGCAGCGTGATATCGCTGTGCACTAAATTAAACGGTGAATTTCCCGTTGCAATCTGAACTTGCTCAGCATTGTTAGACTTGGCATAGCTTCAAACCGTCCGGCCCGATTGAGGATAAATAGTTAAACCATGCGGGGATTTTTTTGATCAATTATAATAGTCTGGCCTTGGCAGGCGTGATTGCTCTGCAATTGAAATGAAGTAGGCAATAGCGACGTCTGGTCCCCAGCCTTAGTCAATGACGACACCTCGCTCTGTTCTCCAATAACAGGAATGACTACATAGCGTGAGCGCTGTTTGGGGATAGAGTGGCTGTTCCTGTTGTCTGTACAATTGATGACCATTGGTATGCTGGTTTTTATCATCAGATATCCTGTCTGGCCGGCTATTCAATGAGTAGCTCCTCGCCAAACAAAAATTCAAATGAAGAGCAGCATTTGACAGTTTTAATCGACACATCACTTTTCGCTTCGTTGAGTCTCTGACTAATGCGTAATTACGACAAAAATGCCATCAATCTTGCGGTCGCGGTTCATGAAGTTGAAAACGCCAGCCGCTGGGCAGATGACGACATTGCTGTTGAAGTGCCGGTCGCGCTTGTCTACAACTACATCTCGCATGCTGTGATGATGGCCACACCCAGCGACCTTCAGGATTTTGCTCTGGGCTTCAGTCTGACTGAGGACATCATTGCTGATGTTGATGAAGTCAGTCATATCCATGTGCAATCAGGAAAAAACGGTATCAGTGTGCGGCTTCAGATCAGTGATGAGCGCTTTGAGGCCCTGCGTGAACGCCGTCGTAACATGGTGGGCCGTACCGGTTGTGGTTTGTGCGGTGTAGAAAGTCTGAAACAGGCGATCCGGACTATCGAACCGGTGCAAAATGTGGTGGTCAGTGATCAAGCGATCCAGAAAGCGCTGGCCTCAGTGAATCAGCACCAGCCGCTGCAACAGGCCACCGGTGCGACCCATGCCGCCGCCTGGTGTGATCTTGAGGGTAATATTCTGCTGGTCAGAGAAGATGTCGGCCGGCATAACGCCCTTGATAAACTGATCGGTGCGTTCACCAGAACAGACTACACCGTCAATGACGGTTTTGTGCTGGTTACCAGCCGCGCCAGTTATGAAATGGTTCAGAAAAGTGCCAGTGCCGGCTTCGGTTGCCTGGTCGCAGTATCTGCCCCGACTTCACTGGCTGTCGAGCAGGCTCAGCAAGTCGGGATGAAGCTGGTGGGGTTTGCCCGTGATGGTCGACATATTGTTTACCATGATCCGGACAGCGAGCCACAGCAGCAAAAAGCCCGTCACGTAGTCTGACAAATTGTCCTGACTGGCCTCGGCTGAGACGGCCGGTCTGAATCCTCAGGAATAGGCATGACGTCTTCTTCTGTCGCCACCGTGTCTTTGTTCATAGTGACTGTAATGCTTTCTCATCGCCACACTGGCACGGCGCCGTTCTTCACCTTTGCGCCTGTCTGCATAGTGCTTGTATGTGCATTGGCAGCGTGAGGCATCGCAGCCCTCAACAGGCAGGCTCATGACCTCGTTTGCGAGAAAACGTTGACCTCGCAGGACACGCGCAGCCGCACAGGCATGGGAGCCAGGTTCAATACTGACGGCGTGAAAACGGGTTTGGGCCGGGGCATTCGACGTTTTATCGGAACTGCGGCGCAGCGGAGAGCGGCTGCTTTTTGGCTCAGGCCAGAACCAGATGAGCACAAGCAGAACGGGAATCAGCAGAAGATATAGCCAGTCGTTCATGACTCAAACCTCCTGTCAGGGCCGGATGATCCGGTTCAGATGTTCCTGACGATTTCAATATAGCATACTGGGTTTTTTAATGTATATCAGTATGTTGCCTTGGTTGTTTGCGATGTTGGCAGCAAGCAGCATGGCAGCCATGCTGGCTGCAGATTTGTCATTTTATAGGGCTGGGTTGCCGTTCATCATTGATATGTACATACACAATTTCAGCTTTGGCGACAGGCAGGATTTGTTCCTGGTCCGATTGTCTGCGTTCCACATAAACCTCAATATCAATGGTGACTGAGCTGGTGCCGACTCTTGCCACATCGGCATAGATACTGACAATATCACTGACCAGCACCGGCGCGATAAAGCGAAAATCTTTCACTGCCACCGTGACCACACGGCCTCCGGCGCGACGGCTGGCGACTATACCGCCGGCAATATCGCACTGTGACATCAGCCAACCACCGAAAATATCGCCGGCGACATTCACATCATTGGGACGGGCCATAATTCTCAGAATAGCGTGTTCATCGGGCAGACTGTGATTCATGAAATCTCCTTGTGGTCTGGTTGCTCATATCGTCGCGTCACCGGCCGGGTGCCGTGTTATTCTACTCATAGCCAATTAATAATGAACAGCAACGGATTTCAACACGGCAGCCAGGCTACAGGAGCTGGAAAATCTGCTTTGTCTTGGTGATAATCAGCTCGAACTGTTGTCTTGTTCAGGACATAATTAAAAATAAAGAGAGGAAAACAATGCGGTTAAGGCAGATTCTGGGAGCGCTGAGCTGTGCGATTGTCATCTCGGCCTGCTCGGTGGATACACAGCAAGAGTGGCCCTTATTTGGTGGTAATGAAATGCACCAGCGCCACAGTCCGCTAACCCAGATTAAGCCCGGCAATGTGTCTGAGCTTGAAGCTGCTTGGGAGTTCCACAGCGGTATTGAAGCCACTTTTCAGGCCACACCGATTGTTAAAAACGGTGTGATGTTTGTCTCTCTGCCTTTCAACGATGTCGTTGCCCTTGATGCTGCCAGCGGTGAACGCCTGTGGCGCTATCAGCATGACTGGGACGAAACCCGCAAGATGTGCTGTGGTCCGGCTAACCGTGGTGTAGCAGTCGCACAGGGACGAGTGTTCATGGGCACAGTAGATGGCCGTCTGATTGCCCTCGATGCGCAAACAGGCAGCAAACTATGGGATCAGGATGTGACCAAGGGTAAGAGTGGTATCCGTGAGGATATTTCGATTCTGGAGGGGGATACCGAGGGCGAAGTCTCCGGCACCTCCGGTGCCGGACTTAATATGGCGCCAATGGTCTACAAGGGTAAAGTCATTATCGGCATTACCGGCGTCGGCTATGGCCTGCATCTTGATTCTCCGGACCCCAATGCGCCTTTAGGGGCAGTTGTCGGCATTGCCGGCAAATACGGCCGTCGCGGTTTTCTGGCAGCGTATGATGTTGAGACCGGTGAGCAGGAATGGCAATTCGATACGATTCCCGAACAAGGATGGGAAGGTGACTTCGTAGAAACCACACCGGACGGCGAAAAACTGCCCAGAGATATTGAAGCTGAAAAGGCCGCGGCGGATGAATATGCTGACGCCTGGCGCTACGGTGGTGGTTCAGCCTGGAGTACGCCGGCCATCGATCATGAGACCGATACCCTGTATTTCGGCACCGGTAACCCGTCACCTCAGATGGAAGGCTCCTCCCGGCCTGGTGACAACCTCTACACTTCTTCTCTGGTTGCGCTTGATGCGACAACGGGTGAATTGAAATGGTATTTTCAGCAGGTTCCGCATGATATGTGGGGTTATGATGTAGCCAGTCCGCCAGTGCTGTTTGATGTCAAACGTGAAGGTCAATCGATCCCGGCTGTCGGTCAGGCCGGTAAAACCGGCTGGTTTTATGTGCTGAACCGTCGTACTGGTGAACTCCTGTTCAAAAGTGACGCCTATGTTCCACAGCAGAACATGTTCCAATCTCCTTCCAAAGAAGGTACGGTGATCTACCCGGGAGTATTGGGCGGTTCAAACTGGTCGCCAGTATCACTGGATCCTGAACGCCGTCTGGTCTTTATTGCAGGTATTCACTGGCCGGTCACCTACAGCCTGCACCAGCTCGAAGGCAAAAATGGTGAACCCGGGGTGCAGTATTCCTCCATGTCGCCGGTCAATACCGGTGAACGTTATGGTTTACTCAGTGCTATCAATATTGATACCGGGGAACTGGTGTGGCAGCACAAAACACCCGACCCCTTGCTCGGCGGTGTACTGAGTACTGCCAGCGGGCTTGTCTTCAGTGGGGAAGGCAGCGGCGAGTTGTTTGCACTTGATGCAGAAAGCGGCAAGAAATTGTGGTCGGCGCCGACCGAAGCCGGTGTCAATGCACCACCGATTACTTATCAGGTTGACGGTAAACAGTATGTCGCGGTTGTGGCTGGCGGCAATAAACTGTTTGGTTTCAAAGGCGGCGATGCGTTGAGGGTCTGGGCCTTACCCTAGTAGCTGGTCGACAGGGCAGGCCACCGGACCGCCAGACGCTACCACCATCCTGACTGGAGGTCGCGATGGAAGCAGCAGACAAACCCCCGGTCTGGCAGCGCCTGTTTCAGCGCAAGCCGGAGTTTGAGTTAAGTGCCTGGCTGTTGTTGCGCTGTCTCGCGCTCATTTACCTGGCTGCTTTCGCCTCGCTTTATGTCCAGATCGCCGGTCTGGCCGGACCGGACGGCATCCTGTCTTTTGAGCGTCTGCTGGATCGTGCCTACCGCACTGAAGGCTGGCTGGCCTGGCTGCAGTTACCCAACCTGTTCTGGTTTAATGCTTCGGCTCTAGCCCTGAAAGCGGCTGCTTTGGCAGGCTGTGTCTTTTCCTTGTTGTTACTCTTCAACAGGTGGTCACAGCTATCAAGCATCATGCTGTTTGTGCTTTACCTGTCGCTTTATCATGCCGGCCAGATTTTTCTCAGCTTTCAATGGGACACATTGTTACTTGAGGCCGGGTTTCTGGCGATGTTTCTGGTGTCTGGCCCGACCTTGTGGCTGATTCTGCTGTATGAGTGGCTGCTATTCCGCTTCCGGTTTATGTCGGGCCTGTCCAAGCTGTTATCGGGCGATCCCAGCTGGTCAGATTTCAGCGCGCTGCAGCATTATTTTGAAACCCAGCCCTTGCCCCATTTCGGTGCCTGGTATGCGCATCAGTTGCCGGCCTGGCTGCATCAAGTTGGTGTTGGTTTCACGCTATTCACCGAGCTGCTGGTGCCATTTCTGATCTTCATGCCGAGAGGCTGGCGGATTACTGCAGCGCTTATCACTATTTTCATGCAAGTGCTGATCATCGCAACCAGTAATCATGCCTTTGTCAATCTGCTGGTTATCGCGCTGTGTATCCTGCTACTGGATGACCGGATTATCCGTCGTCTCCTTCCTACCTGGCTTCATAATTCCGGCAGCAACAACAGTTACCAGCCGGGACTGCTGAAATCGGCACTTAGCCTGGTGTTCGGATTGCTGATTGTCTTTGTCAGCACCACGGCGTTTTATATGTATGCCAGCCGCAGTTTTCTGCCGGAGCCAGTGATGAAACTGGACCACTGGACTCAACGCTGGGGTATCGGGCACATCTATCATATTTTCCCCACCATGCAGACCTCGCGGCAGGAGTTAATTATTCAGGGCAGTCATGATGGCACTGACTGGCAGGACTATGAATTTAAATTCAAACCGGGCGCGGTGTCGGAAAAACCTGGTTTTATTGTGCCGCATCACCCGCGGCTGGACTGGATGATGTGGTTTGTACCGACTCAGTCGGGTCGGCAGTTGCAGTGGTTCAGGCAGTTTCAGAACCAGCTTAAAAAAGGCTCGCCAGCAGTCCTGGGGTTACTGGCACATAATCCATTCCCGGATAAGCCGCCTCGCTTTTTGCGGGTTCAGGCCTATAACTATCAGTTCTCCACACCCCAGGAACTTGAGACAACAGGGGATTGGTGGCAGCGTGACTATATCGGTTTATTCCCCTATGTGCCGCCCAGGAGGCCATAACGGGCCTTTCAGAAAACGGTTTTTAAGGAGTTTAGGGATGCAATTTTTCATCGGTACATCCGGCTGGGTTTATCCTCACTGGCGAGACAATTTCTATCCCACCGATTTGGCTGAATCTGACTGGCTGGATTTTTATACAAAGCATTTAAACTGCGTTGAACTGAATCGCAGTTTCTACCGGCTTCCCTCCAGTGACAATATTAAGGAATGGGTTGAAACAACGCCAAAATCTTTTCATTTTGCGGTCAAAGCCAGCCAGTACATAACCCATATGAAAAAGCTCAAAGATCCTGACAAAAGCCTCGAGCCATTACTTGAAGCGGTCGATGGGCTTGGCGACAAACTGGGCCCCATTCTGTTTCAGTTGCCGCCGCGCTGGTCAGCGAATCCTGAGCGTCTGAGACAGTTTCTGCAGGCGCTGCCGAAACAGATAAGAGTGGCAGTTGAATGTCGCGATCACAGCTGGCATAGCGACGAGGTGATGGATTGTCTGAGCGAGTTTAATGCCGCATTCTGTGTTTATGATCTTGCCGGATTTACCAGCCCACAGGTGACAACGGCTGATTTTATATATCTGCGCCTGCATGGACCCAATGAAGAAGCCTATACCGGCTGTTACACCAAGTCACAATTGAAGGACTGGGCGGCCTGGTTGCAACAGCAATTAGTCAAGCGTGTTTATGTGTTCTTCGATAATGATCAGGAGGGATATGCAGTCAGAAATGCCTGCGAATTAAAAGCCATACTGGCTGAATGACAGGGTTTAAATCCACAGGCGGGCACGCATAATCATGCAGGCAGCGATGCCAAAGCTCACACCGGAGACAAAGGCAAACACATTATCGAGGGCGAAAGGAATAGAAATACCGGAACCGAGATACAGAAAAGGCATCGCATTGTATAGGGGGCTGGGCAGCATAATTAACTCATCCCTGTAATCATGATTAAACAGATGAAGCTTTTTGACCGGATTGAATGTAGAAGTAAAACGCGCCTGCAAGTTGTTTTACTTCAAATCAAAGAGGCCGGTTTGAGCGTCAAAGTCAACGTTTCAGGAATGCATCCTTTCAGGTGCCAGATAAATGGTGACATCCCTGTCCAGAATCTCCTCGTCCTTTGACGAGATTCGTATTACCTTGGCTATAGGTTCGTTGATCTGCGTTTAAGCAGCTACCCCTTATTTGTGGGGAGAAAACCAGGGAGGGAGAGGTATAAGCGGTCTCTATGGCGTTTTTAGCAGCGCCTTCGATACCAGCCGAGCGCAAACACAATTGAGAGGTTATTGCGTTTTGCAGTGCCTATCACCGAATCAGGCGTGCGCGGATACTGCGGCCCTTGATTTTGCCATTGGCGAGATAATTCAGCGCCTGACGATACACGCTGATATCAACCGCCACATAACTCGACATATCAAAGATATCAATCTTGCCGATGTGTTTTGCGTCCAGTCCCGCATCACCGGTGAGAGCACCCAGAATATCACCCGGCCGCAGTTTATTTTTTCTGCCGGCATCGATTTGTAAAGTCGCCATAACAGCTGTTAGAGCGTAGCCGCTATCAAGTCTCAGTGATGAAATGTCTTCGTAGCGGCAGGACTCACCACGATAATTCTCAATGGCTGTTAGCCGCGGTGTTTGTGGCGGCGTCAACAGACTCACTGCCACACCTTTTTCACCTGCCCGGCCGGTACGGCCGATACGGTGAATATAAACTTCCGGATCGCGAGGTAATTCATAGTTAATGACCATCTGCAGTGACTTGATATCAAGCCCTCGCGCAGCGACATCGGTGGCGACCAGAACCGGACAGCTGTTGTTTGCAAAGCGAACCAGCACCTGGTCCCGTTGCCGCTGATCCAGATCGCCGTGAAGCGCCAGCGCGGTGATTTGATTGTCACGCAGCAGGCCGGCAACCTCATCACACTGTTTTTTAGTATGGCAAAACACTACGCAGCTATCCGGACGGTAGTGTTGAAACAGCGAAAGCAGCCCGGCATTGCGCTCTGACTCAGTCACTTCATAAAAAGTCTGTTCAATGATGTTGGGCTGATGTGTCGCAGTTACCGTGACACGGGCGGGAGAACGCTGAATCTGCTGACTGATTTGCTGAATACCATCAGGATAAGTGGCTGAAAACAACAGGGTCTGGCGCGAAGTGGGGGTCTGGCCAATGATATCTTTCATTACTTCGGCAAAGCCCATATCCAGCATCCGGTCAGCTTCATCCAGCACCAGTGTTTTCAGGGCATCCAGTTTCAGGGTGTTTTTACGCAGATGATCCTGTATACGGCCGGGCGTGCCAACAATCACATGCGCGCCGTGCGCCAGCGAGCCAATCTGAGGACCAATCGGTTTGCCACCACACAACATTACCAGCTTGATGTTGGGGATAAATCGCGCCAGTTTTCTGATTTCCTTGCCCACCTGTTCTGCCAGCTCGCGGGTCGGGCATAAAACCAGTGCCTGCACCCCAAAGAAGCGGGGATTAAGCTGGTGCAACAGCCCGATACCAAATGCTGCGGTTTTGCCGCTGCCGGTTTTGGCCTGGGCAATCACATCCTGTCCCTTCAGCACGGGTGATAAAGTCTGGGCCTGAACCTCGGTCATGGTCTCGTAGCCGAGTGAACGAAGTGCATCAAGCTGTGATTGGGACAGCGGCAGGGAAGAAAAGGAGGTCATAAGGAATATGTAATCAGAGAAGAAGGCAGAAGCGCCCTGATGCAGAAACAAAAAAGCCCTGAAAAAAAATCTTTTCAGGGCTTTCAGGAATCTTGTGTGGCTCCCCGAGCTGGACTCGAACCAGCGACCCAATGATTAACAGTCATATGCAGAAGTGAGTAATTATGCGGGTTTGCGGCTGATAATTGTACGGAAGTTGGCTGGTTACGCATAAGAGTTATCAAAGAGTTACGGTTATTTGTACGGAAGTGAGCGTGTGTATACATAGACGATATTATAGATAAATTCGAAGCTATGATATTGCTAATTTCTGAGTAGTCGAAAGCTGCGGTTATCACTTCCTGTGTTTCGGAAGGACTTAATGTCTGGAAAATGAAAAACCAGCATTAGGTTACACAACCTTGATCATGTAATTCTAGTATGTCCTCTAAAGAACCAGGTTTGTTCGTGACGTTGATTTTTAAGTTGAGTGTACTAATCAGTGGCGTCGCTATTTCATCAGCAAACAGTTTGATCTCTATGTCCAGTGCCACGCTCTTTATCACAGTGAAATAAACTGCATCATTGAGGTAAATAGTTTCCTGTGGTTTGACCTTGCCGAAATATAGGTCAATGTGGAAGCTATCATCTAACTGCTCGACGTTGATCTGAGGAATATCCTTTTGTGAGTAGTACTTGAACTCCCTCTGTTGTACATGAAGAGTTGATATTAAATCTCTGTGTGAGTCAGGAACTTCAGGGACAGGATCATCCTCGGACAAAAATACTTCCGAGTTAGGTACTCTTACAATGAGTTGTGCGTGTAAATCGTTTAATGGCATTTGGGATTTATTTTGCACTGCGAACTCAATTTGTTGAGTTGAGAGTTTTATAAAGTAATGTTCTACAAGTTCTCTATAGTATGATTCCCGAGGCGAAGGAGAAAATGCGCTATACGAGCTCATCATCGAGAGACCGGGAAATGTGTCATCAATTCTTCTTGGATTGAAGTCTGGGATGTCACGCATGTCTGGGACTTCTAGATAGACAGTGTCAAACGCGGTTTCTTTGCCGATTAGTTTTCGTTTATTCCTGTCAGCAAACTCTACGGATACATCAGGTAGAACAACACTAGTTTGACTACTTTCTTTGCCCATAGCGTAAATTTCTTCAGGCCCAGCTACATCAGTGCTGCTACCTGATCGTAAATACACAAGATTTTTCTGAACATGAGCAAAATTCTTAGTCGAGAAAAAAGGTCTTTCCTGAACAGGTATTTTGACGACACCAACTTTTTTGTCTTCAATCAAGACGACTCTGTATGAAAACTCGATCTTCTTCTGAGTCTTACCATTTACAAATTGTTGAAGTTGGGCATCATCTAAATCGTTATCCCCAATACCTATGATCTCAGCTCTTCCACCTGCCACTTCTTTAACGCCCAATAGAATGTATGCATCTGAGCCTCTCCAAGCATTTGCAAAGGCTAAGATATCTTTGAGCATTTCGGCTTTAATGTGATCAGGTTGGTTAGTGAGTGAAAAACCTTCTTGCTTGAAGTCAAGGGTACTACTCTCTGCTTCGTATAAAAGCCTTTCGATAGGGATAGATTCGTCCATTTACTACTTCCTTTGGGGTTATACGTAACGGATTTATAGCTTCCTGATGAGGTGATTCCGGTTGTAACTATCTAGTGCTTTGCAATGTTGTGAGTATTGGTAAAAAGTATCTGCCCAGTTTTCAAGAGAGTTTCCAACAATACTTTTTGGTAATTGCTCAGAAATATGAAAATGAGAACAGTCGTCAATTTGAGATAGCAGTTTTATCAGGTCACTATCGAGAAATTGCAATTTTTCAATTAACTTATTTATGATTTTTTGTGTTCTAACTCTAGAGTCATCAAAGTAATGAAGCCAGTTAAACGCTTGCTTTAGATCAAACGAAGCGAGTGGTGCCTTATCCTGTGGCTTTATTTTTGAAAACAACTCTAATAACTCATCTTCTTCAACAAAAGTACCTTTCAGTTTAAAGTCACAAGCTTTAGCTAGAGCACTAACTTGCTGAACGTATATTGAAATTATTTGAGTGTTTTTCTCATACACAAAATAATCGATGTTAATGCCGTCTTTTACTTTTTGAAGGTGAACTACAAGATAATAAAAGATGAAACTAGAGATGATAGCCATCGACAAGTTACTGATGATATTTCCTAGTTCTGCTCCCCAAGGGAAGATCTCTGGAATACTCTTGAGCCATAGCTCTATTGTGAAAACGAGAAAAACGGAGACTACGACGGTGAGTAAAACAGCTGTCGGGATGGAAGAAATGTATCTGTTATAAGCACGTTTGAAAGCGAGCTTGTTGAATATCCGTTTCATTAAATTTTCTAGTCTGGTTTGATTGGGTTTTAAGAGCACACTCTAGAGTGGGGGTTAGGTAGTTTTATCAATTTACGCAGAACTTGCACAACATTAATATTTCAAATCGTTATTCGAACATGATTCTACAGATGTAGTGGGGTAAACCGACTCTATAGAAGATGTTGCCCGCATAGCAAATATCTGATGGTAGAAATTAAGGTCGTACTCAGACATTCTCTAACGAGCCTTGTAAGGCGAGATGAAGTTTTTAGCCGTGTTTATCCTTTCAGGCTATTTTTAATTATTGTCAGTGATAGATAATCAGCAATATATCACTGGTATTTGTACGGAGAATTGTACGGAGGCAAAAAAAAAGGTTTAGCTGAATCAGCTAAACCTTTTTAAAACCTTGGCTCCCCGAGCTGGACTCGAACCAGCGACCCAATGATTAACAGTCATTTGCTCTACCAACTGAGCTATCGGGGAACAGAAAGATGCGTATGATAGAGGCTGAGACGGGATGCGTCAAGGATTGGAGGCAATTTTTTCTGATAACTTTATCCTGGATAGCTACGGTCAGGCTAAGTGTTTGATTTTTCGTTTCCTGACGTTGTAGGGTCTGAATCAATTGCGCTGAATCAATCATTGTAAAAGGAGGTTTGCGTGGAGTTTCTGGCACCGGTCAGTACAGCAGTGATGGCGGTAATCTGGGTGATCTATCTTCAACTTTTTTTCGTGCAATACCGTCGCAACAGCCGTCCTTACCTGGTTTTTCACCATGCGCAGAATGACAACCCGGATGCGCTCTGCTTGCTGGTCAATATGGGCGAACTACCAGTTCATGTCCAGACAGTTCAAGCCGTTGTTTATTACAAAGGCGGGGAGAGTGTCACCTCGACAGTCACCGAATTTGAGCGAATCAACACTGAGCAGCAGAATGTACAACAAAGTCTGCGGCAAGGTCCTTTATTGTCAGGCGGTTATCTCGTGCTGGGATCTTTCAGAAATATTCTGTGTGGCGATCAGGATGAAAGTGAAGGCAACCGGAGGATGGAAGAAATTGCTGGTCTGGAATTACGGGTGGCCGTTATCCATGGACCCAGTCGTTTCCCCGTTGGTGCAAGACGCTCATTTCGTATTCTTCATTCTCCTCAGACAAGAATACAGCCCGCCAACATTCATACAGAACAGCTATTCAAAAAAAGCCAGCGCAACACGGTCCGATACTGGATTGAGTGTGATTTGAATCCACGCAGGAAGGGGGATTCCGAATCGGACAACTCCTCACAGGAGGAGCTGTCCGGGGAATAGATTTTTACTTGGCGATGAAGTCAGCGATACGCTTGAGAGCGTTACGCAGATTGTCTTCGCTGGTTGCAATCGACAGGCGCACGTGGTTTTTGAGACCAAATGCAGTGCCGGGAACGACGGCAACGCCTTCATCGACCAGCAGTGCTTCGGCAAAATCCATATCGTCTTTCAGGTTCGGCTTCTGTTCGAGTATGCCGGCGATATTAGGGAAGACGTAGAACGTGCCATCTGTTTCCAGACAGTCAATGCCGTCTATGCTGTTCAAAGTCGAAACGACATAGTCGTGACGTTTCTTGAACTCGACCAGCATCTCATCAATGCAGGCCTGATCACCGTTCAGTGCTTCCACCGAGGCAGCCTGTGAAATGGAAGTCGGATTGGAGGTGCTTTGTGACTGCACCTTTTTCATTGCGGCAATCAGTTCAGCGGGACCGGCAGCATAACCGATACGCCAGCCGGTCATCGAATAGGCTTTGGATACACCGTTCATGACCAGGGTACGGTCATACAGGTCCGGGTTGGCATTAACGATATTGCAGAAAGGTTCATCCGCCCAGTAGATATGCTCGTACATATCGTCGGTGGCGATCAGAATATCCGGATGTTTGCGTAGCACTTCGCCCAACGCTTCCAGTTCTTTACGGCTATAGGCCATACCGGTCGGGTTGGACGGGCTGTTAATCACAAACAGACGGGTTTTGTCGGTGATGGCGGCTTCCAGTTGTTCCGGCGTAATTTTGAACTGATTTTCCTGACCGGCTTCAATAATCACCGGCTTGGCATCAGCCAGCAGCGTCATATCCGGGTAGGAAACCCAGTATGGAGCCGGTATGATGACTTCATCACCGGCTTGCAGATAAGCCTGAGCCAGGTTGAAAAAGCTCTGTTTGCCCCCAACTGAAACCAGGATCTGTTTAGCTTCATAGTCGAGACCATTGTCACGGGCGAACTTTTTGATGATCGCCTGTTTCAAATCAGCAGTGCCATCAACCGGCGTGTACTTGGTCATGCCGTTATTGATGGCTTTGATCGCAGCCTGTTTAATGTGTTCTGGTGTATCAAAGTCGGGTTCACCCGCACCGAGACCAATCACATCTTTCCCCTGGGCCCGAAGCTCGGCAGCGCGGGCAGTTATCGCAAGGGTAGGTGAGGGTTTGATGTTCTGAACGCGTTGGGAGAGCTTGATAGTCAAAATCTTTCCTTCAGTAAAACGTTACTAAATTAAGCAAAATAGGCCAGTTTTATCTTTCATTCTGGCTCGCAAAAGCAGTCCGAAAGATAAATAAACCCTTGTAATATACGCCAAACTAAATCGATGCTAAAGACGTATGAGTAAAGAATTGCAGTTAGTCAGTGAGTTTTCTCCGGCCGGTGATCAGCCGACCGCAATCGCTGCTTTGATCGAAGGCCTGGAGAACGGTGAAATGTGGCAGACGCTGCTCGGGGTCACCGGTTCGGGCAAGACCTTTACGGTCGCCAATGTTGCGCAAGCCGTGCAGCGCCCGGTGATGGTGCTGGCCCCCAACAAAACGCTGGCGGCGCAGCTTTACAGTGAAATGAAAGACTTTTTCCCCAATAACGCGGTGGAATATTTCGTTTCCTATTACGATTATTATCAGCCCGAAGCCTATGTGCCTTCCTCCGACACCTTTATCGACAAGGATGCCTCGGTCAATGAGCAGATAGAGCAGATGCGGCTGTCGGCGACCAAGGCGATGCTGGAACGACGCGATGCGATTATCGTCTCCAGTGTGTCCTGCATTTACGGTCTGGGTGAAAAAGACGCTTATCTGGAAATGGTGTTGCACCTGGTTCAGGGTGATGTCATCAGTCAGCGCGATATTCTGCGCCGCCTGACCGAACTGCAGTACACCCGTAATGATATTGAGCTGCATCGCGGTACCTACCGGGTTCGTGGTGAAGTGATTGATATCTTCCCGGCGGAATCCGAGCGTGATGCAGTCCGCGTCGAGCTGTTCGATGATGAAATCGAACAAATCAGCTATTTCGATCCGCTCACCGGTGAACTGCTGCAACGCATGAGCCGCATTACCATTTACCCGAAAACCCACTATGTGACACCAAGGGAAAATCTGCTTAAAGCCGTTGATGCGATCAAGGAAGAGTTGCGCGAACGGCTGCAGGAACTCAATGAACAGAACAAACTGGTGGAAGCCCAAAGGCTGGAACAGCGCACCCGCTTTGATATCGAGATGCTGCTGGAACTCGGTTACTGCAACGGGATCGAGAACTACTCGCGCCATTTATCAGGCCGTGATCCCGGTGCGGCGCCGCCGACCCTGTTTGATTACCTGCCGGATGATGCGGTGCTGGTCATTGACGAAAGCCATGTCATGGTGCCGCAGATTGGCGCCATGTATAAAGGTGACCGTTCCCGTAAACAGACGCTGGTCGATTATGGCTTCCGATTGCCATCGGCTCTGGATAACCGGCCGTTGATGTTTGAGGAATGGGAGAAGCTGGCACCGCAGACCATCTTTGTCTCTGCGACCCCGGGCAAATATGAAGAAGCCCATTCCAGCACCGTGGTCGAGCAGGTGGTCAGGCCCACCGGCCTGGTCGATCCGCAGGTCGAAATCCGTCCGGTCGGCACCCAGGTCGATGACCTCTTGTCTGAAGTCAATAAACGTACAGCCGTCAACGAACGGGTACTGGTGACGACATTGACCAAACGCATGGCGGAAGATTTAACCGAATATCTGCGCGAGCACAATGTTAAGGTGCGTTACCTGCATTCGGATATCGACACGGTGGAGCGGGTGGAGATTATCCGTGACCTGCGCCTGGGCGAATTTGATGTGCTGGTGGGTATCAACCTGTTGCGGGAGGGGCTGGATATTCCGGAAGTCTCGCTGGTGGCGATTCTGGATGCCGACAAGGAAGGCTTCCTGCGCAGTGACCGGTCATTGATTCAGACTATTGGCCGTGCCGCCCGGAATCTGAATGGTAAGGCGATTCTGTATGCCGATGAAATCACCGGATCGATGCAGCGAGCGATCGAGGAAACCGAACGCCGCCGTGAAAAACAGATTGCCTTTAATGAAGAACACGGCATCACACCACAGGGCATCAAAAAAGCCATCCGCACCGGCATGGATGAAGTGCCCGAGAGAGGCGGTAAAAAACCGTTTTCCAGGGCCGCGGAAGAAGCCGCAGAGTATGCCACCTTGTCACCACAGCAACTGGCCAAGCGCATCAATCAAATTGAGCAGGCCATGTATAAACATGCGCAAAACCTTGAATTTGAAGAGGCCGCCAGGCTGCGTGATGAACTGGAACATCTGCGTAAAGTAGCATTGGGACCCGTTGCGGTTTAAAGGGCTTGCATTATGAGTCAGGCTGCGTATAATTTCGCAGCTTCCACGGCAGGCACGTAGCTCAGTTGGTTAGAGCACCACCTTGACATGGTGGGGGTCGGTGGTTCGAATCCACTCGTGCCTACCAGATTTTCCAAAAGCACCGCTAGGTGCTTTTTTGGTTTTTAAGGCCCCTCGTATAGGCCACAACCAAGGAATTTATCATGATTTCAATCACCCTCCCTGATGGCAGTCAACGCCAGTTTGACCACCCTGTTTCCATTCACGATATCGCCTATGACATCGGTGCCGGTCTTGCACGTGCTGCGCTGGCAGGTAAAGTCAACGGCAAGCTGGTAGATACCTCCCACGTTATCAATGATGACGCCGAAGTCGCGATTGTGACTGACCGGGATGAGGAAGGCCTGGATATCATTCGTCATTCCACCTCACATTTAATGGCTCAGGCCGTCAAACAGCTGTATCCGGAAGCGCAGGTGACTATCGGCCCGGTGATTGAAGACGGCTTTTATTACGACTTCTCTTATCCGCAGGGCTTTACTCCGGATGATCTCGCAAAGATCGAGAAACGCATGGAAGAACTGGTCAAAGAAGATTTGCCAGTGCATCGTGAAGAGATTTCCCGTGATGCCGGTATCGACATGTTCCGTGACATGGGCGAAATCTATAAAGCTGAGATCCTGGAAGACATTCCTAAAGATGAAACCCTGTCTGTTTATCGTCAGGGCGATTTTGTTGACTTGTGCCGGGGGCCTCACGTACCCAGCACCGGTAAACTGAAAGCGTTCAAACTGATGAAACTGGCCGGTGCCTACTGGCGCGGTAAGTCCGACAATGAAATGCTGCAGCGTGTTTATGGGACTGCCTGGCAGGACAAAAAAGCGCTGAAACAGTATCTGCACCGCCTGGAAGAGGCAGAAAAGCGCGATCACCGTAAAATCGCTAAGAGCCTGGACCTGTTTCACTTGCAGGAAGAAGCGGCCGGCATGATCTTCTGGCATGACAATGGCTGGCAGATTTATCGCGTGGTGGAAAACTATATTCGTGATGTCCTGCGTGATAATGACTATCAGGAAGTACGCACCCCGCAGGTGGTGGATCGCAGCCTATGGGAAAAATCGGGTCACTGGGACAAGTTCGGTGACATGATTTTCAGCACCCATTCGGAAAGTCGTGATTTTGCGGTCAAACCGATGAACTGCCCCTGCCACATTCAGATTTTTAATCAGGGTCTCAAGAGCTACCGTGATCTGCCACTGCGTATGGCCGAGTTCGGCTCCTGCCACCGTAACGAGCCGTCGGGGACTTTGCATGGCGTGATGCGCCTGCGCGGCTTTACTCAGGATGATGCGCATATCTTCTGTACTGAGGATCAGATTCAGTCAGAAGTCGCCACCTTTATTGAACTGTTGCATGAAGTGTATGCAGACTTCGGCTTTAACGAAATCATCGTCAAATTGTCTACCCGTCCGGAAAGCCGCGTCGGTAGTGATGAGGTCTGGGATAAGGCCGAGCACGCGCTTGAAGAGGCGCTGAATGCCGCAGAACTGGACTGGGATTTACAACCGGGTGAAGGGGCATTCTACGGTCCCAAGATTGAGTTCTCGCTGAAAGATTGTCTGGGTCGTGTCTGGCAGTGTGGTACTATCCAGGTTGACTTCTCCATGCCGGGCCGTCTTGACGCCAGTTATGTCGCCGATGACGGCAGTAAACAGGTTCCTGTGATGCTGCACCGGGCGATTCTGGGCTCACTGGAACGCTTTATCGGCATCCTGATTGAAGAGTATGCCGGCGCCTTCCCGACCTGGCTTGCACCCAAGCAGGCCATGGTGATGGGTATCAGTGACAAACAGGCCGATTATGTCAAACAAGTTGCTCAAGATTTGCAGAAACAAGGCTTTAGAGTCGATACAGACTTGAGAAACGAGAAAATTGGCTTTAAAATACGCGAGCATACACTTCGCCGCGTTCCGTATTTGCTCGTTGTTGGTGAACGCGAAGAACAGAATCAAGCCGTGGCGGTACGTACACGCAAGGGTGAAGATCTCGGCGCTATGCCGGTCTCTGACTTCGTCAGCTTGCTGAAGGAAGACGTCGCTCGCCGCGGTCGAATTATATTAGAGGACTAGAACATCGCTACAGATCAGAAACGGCTGAATGGTGAAATCACAGCCAAAGAAGTACGATTGACGGATTCTAACGGTGAGCAACTTGGCATTGTTTCCTTGAAGGAAGCATTACAGAAAGCCGAGGATGCCGATTTGGATTTGGTGGAAATTGCCCCGCAGGCAAAACCACCGGTTTGCCGTATCATGGATTACGGCAAGTTTTTGTTTGAGGAAGGCAAGAAAAAAGCCGAAGCTCGTAAAAAACAAAAACAAATTCAGGTCAAGGAAGTGAAATTCCGGCCTGGCACAGAAGAAGGGGATTATCAGGTAAAACTACGCAACCTGATACGTTTCCTTGAAAGCGGTAACAAAACCAAAGTCAGCCTCCGCTTCCGCGGACGTGAAATGGCACATCAGGATCTGGGTCTGAAATTACTCGAACGAGTGGCGGCAGATTTGGACGAGATTTCCAGTGTCGAGCAGCGTCCCAAGAAAGAGGGTCGGCAGATGATCATGGTTTTGTCGCCAATCAGTAAAAAATAACTACATAAATTTGAATGCGGAGTTGTAAATACAATGCCTAAGTTAAAAAACCACAGTGGTGCCGCCAAGCGTTTCAAACGCACTGGCAGCGGAAAATTCAAGCGTTCACAAGCTTTTACCAGTCATATCCTGACCAAGAAAAGCACCAAGCGTAAACGCCAGCTGCGTTCTACCCTGACAGTCTGCAAAGCAGATCACATGTCAGTCCGTAAAATGCTGCCGAATCTGTAATTAAGGAGTTTTCCGATGCCTAGAGTAAAACGCGGCGTAACTGCACACGCACGCCATAAAAAAGTTCTGGATCAAGCGAAAGGTTATTACGGTCGTCGTAAAAACGTCTATCGTGTTGCCGTCCAGGCTGTCACCAAAGCCGGTCAATATGCCTACCGTGACCGTCGTCAGAAAAAACGTAACTTCCGTACCCTGTGGATTGCGCGTATTAACGCGGCTGCCCGTGATTGCGGTTTGTCTTACAGCCGTCTGATCGATGGCCTGAAAAAAGCGTCAATTGAAATCGATCGTAAAGTACTGGCTGATATCGCCGTGCATGATGAAGCGGCTTTCGCAGCTATCGCGGAAAAAGCAAAAGCAGCTTTGGCTAAGTAAATCGCCTGCAAAGAGCGATAGCCTAAGTGCTGTAGTGACTAAAAAAGGGCCGCAACCACGGCCCTTTTTTGTTTCTGATGAGGGGGAAATATGGCTGAACTGTCGTCGCAGTTACAGGCTTTGGAAGAAATCACGGCAACAGCCAGGCAGGCTGTGGCGGAAGCACAGGATAACCGGGCACTGGATGATGTCCGCGTTGAATACCTGGGTAAAAAAGGCAAAATCACGGCCTACCTGAAACAGCTGGGTAATGTCAGCGTTGAGGACCGTCCGGTCATCGGCAAGTCAGTGAATCTGGCGAAACAGGAAGTTACCGGTCTGGTGGAGCAACGCGGCAAGGCATTGGCTGAAGCCGCAATGCGGGCTGCGCTGAAAGCGGAAACCGTTGATGTCACGCTGCCGGGACGCAACAGCGAAGTCGGTGGTCTGCATCCGGTGACGCGTACCCTGCAAAGGATTGAGCGCTATTTCCGTAACATCGGCTTTGATGTCGCTGAAGGGCCTGAAATCGAAGACAGTCATCATAACTTCACCGCATTGAATATCCCGGAAACCCATCCGGCACGTGCCATGCACGATACTTTTTATTTCGATGCCGACAAGCTGCTGCGTACCCATACCTCACCGGTACAAATCCGGGTGATGGAAGAGAATCAGCCGCCACTGCGTCTGATTGCGCCCGGTCGTGTTTATCGCTGTGACTCGGATTTGACCCATACCCCGATGTTCCATCAGGTCGAGGGTCTGATGGTGGACGAAAACATCAGCTTTACTGATCTGAAAGGCGTGCTGTCAGACTTTCTGCAGGCTTTCTTTGAAAAACCTCTGAAAGTGCGATTCCGTCCCTCTTATTTCCCTTTCACCGAGCCTTCTGCCGAAGCCGACATCGAGTGTGTTATCTGTGGTGGCGAAGGCTGCCGCGTCTGCAGTCATACCGGCTGGATTGAGATTCTCGGCTGCGGCATGGTGCATCCGAATGTGTTTGAACACGTCAATATCGACAGTGAGAAATACCTGGGCTTTGCCTTCGGTCTCGGTGTCGAACGGATGGCGATGCTGCGTTATGGCGTCAATGACCTGCGCCTGTTCTTTGATAACGATCTGCGCTTCCTCAGTCAGTTCAAATAATCGGCGGGATACAACAATGAAGTTTAGTGAAAAATGGTTACGTGAGTGGGTGAACCCGGATCTGGACACTGCTGCGCTGGTAGAAAAGCTGACCAATGCCGGTCTGGAAGTCGATGCAGTTGAGCCGGTCGCCGGTGATTTCAGCGGTGTGCGTGTCGGCCAGGTGAAATCGGTCGAACCGCATCCTGATGCCGATAAACTGCGCCTGACTAAAGTGGATGTCGGTGAGGCAGAACTGCTGGAAATCGTCTGCGGTGCCAGTAATGTACGTGAAGGCTTGAAAGTGCCCGTCGCCGTGGTGGGTGCTGTGCTGCCGGGCGATTTTAAAATCAAGAAAGCCAAGCTGCGCGGTGTGCCTTCTTTCGGCATGCTATGTTCTTCTAAAGAACTGGGCCTGACCGAATCTGCTGACGGTCTGATGGAACTGGCCGATGAAGCGCCGGTAGGAGAGGACTTCCGCGCTTATCTGGAGTTGGATGATGTCTCGATTGATATCGATTTGACCCCAAACCGCAGCGACTGCCTCGGTGTGGCAGGTGTCGCCCGCGAGGTCGGTGTGCTGACTTCTACCGATGTCTGCCAGGTCAACTGTGAAGAGGTGAAAGCAAGCAGCGATAAAACTTTCCCTGTGAAAGTCAATGCCACGGCGGGATGCCCGCGCTATCTGGGCCGGGTGATTGAAAATATTAATCCGCAAGCCGAAACCCCGGTATGGATGCAGGAGAAACTGCGTCGCAGTGGTCTGCGCAGTCTGGGTCCGGTTGTCGATGTAACCAACTACGTCATGCTGGAACTGGGTCAGCCCATGCATGCCTTTGATCTGGATAAGCTTAACAATGGCATCAGCGTCAGATTGTCACAGGACGGCGATAAGCTGACCCTGCTTGACGGTCAGGAAATTGATGTCCAGCCAGACACACTGCTGATCACTGATGATAACGGCCCACTGGCACTGGCCGGTATTATGGGCGGCGAACAGTCCGGTGTGACTGAAACAACCCATAACCTGTTCCTCGAAGCCGCATTTTTCAGCCCTGATGTGATTGCCGGTAAAGCGCGTGCTTATGGGCTGCATACCGATTCATCACACCGTTTTGAGCGTGGTGTCGATCCGGCACTGGCCCAACAAGCCATGCAGCGGGCAACAGCTTTGCTGTTGGACATTGTCGGTGGTGAAGCAGGCCCGGTGACAGAAGTGCTTAGTGATAAGGATTTACCGTCAACAGCATCCATTCATTTACGTGAAGACCGGATTGAGCGGGTATTGGGAATCAGCCTCGAAGCCGCTGAAGTCAGCGATCAACTGAGTCGACTGGGACTGTCTTTAACCCGTGTTGAAGACGGCTGGCAGGTGAAAGTGCCAAGCTTCCGGTTTGATCTGGCCATTGAAGTGGATCTGATTGAAGAGCTGGGTCGCCTTTATGGTTATGACAGACTGCCGGAAACTCGTCCGCAGGGGACGGTACTGACCAGTAATATTACAGAGCGCCTCACGCAGCTTGAACGATTGCAGAACCTGCTGGTTGATCGCGGTTATTTTGAGGCGGTGACCTACAGCTTTGTCGAACCCAAGCTGCAGTCCTTACTGGCTGAAGATGATCTGGCACCGATTAAGCTGGCCAATCCGATTTCAGCGGATTTATCGGTGATGCGGACCTCATTGTGGCCGGGCCTGGTACAGGCGCTGGTCTATAATGCCAATCGCCAGCATGAGCGGGTACGTTTGTTTGAAGTGGGGCGCGTGTTCAAAGGTGAACTCGACAACATCGAGCAGGAGCGCCGGATCGGCGGCCTAATCTATGGTGATCAAAATGCTGAACAATGGTCTGAAAAAGCTCGTGAAGTCGACTTTTTCGATGCAAAGGGCGATGTTGAAGCATTACTCGATATCACCGGTGGCGACATTCGCTTCCAGGCAGAACCCCACCCTGCATTGCATCCGGGCCAGACGGCCAGAATCTACAAGAACGGAGAGGCCATTGGCTGGCTCGGTGCCCTGCATCCAAAACTACAGAAGCCACTCGATGTGAATGGCCGGGTTTATCTGTTCGAATTGAGTCTGCCTGCGGTATTGCTGGCCCAAATTCCTGAATTTACTGCCTTATCCAAATATCCGGCAATTCGCCGTGATTTGGCACTGGTGGTGGATGAGGCCGTTACTGCCGGTCAAATAGAAAATTGCCTGAGCGCAATTGATTCTGATATTCTTAAGTCATTTCAACTATTTGACGTCTATACTGGAGATGGAGTCGAGCTCGGCAAGAAAAGTCTCGCCATGGCTTTCCACCTCCAGCACGGTGAACGTACGCTCAAAGATGACGAAGTCGATGCGCTGATAAAAACTGTGACTGACAGCCTGGAACAGTCGGTCGGTGCAACGATAAGATCCTGATTAGACATTATTAAAAGAAGAATTTAGAGGTATACATGGCACTGACTAAGGCCGATATGACGGAACAACTCTATGATGAGCTGGGTTTTAACAAGCGTGAAGCCAAAGAGCTGGTTGAAATGTTTTTCGAAGAGATTCGTACCGCGCTGGAAAAAGGTGAGCAGGTTAAATTATCCGGCTTCGGTAACTTTGAACTCAGAGACAAGAGTGAACGGCCTGGTCGTAATCCGAAAACCGGTGAAGAAATCCCCATTTCAGCCCGTCGTGTGGTGACTTTCAGACCCGGCCAAAAACTGAAAGCGAGGGTGGACAGTTATGCTGGAAGCGAGTAACAACAACGAATTACCGCCCATTCCGAGTAAGCGCTATTTCACTATCGGTGAGGTCAGTGAACTCTGTGGTGTGAAGCCGCATGTGCTGCGTTACTGGGAACAGGAATTTACCCAACTCAAACCGGTCAAGCGGCGTGGTAACCGCCGTTACTATCAGCGTCATGATGTGGTTCTGATCCGTGAAATCCGGGCCTTGTTGTATGAGCAGGGCTTCACCATCGGCGGTGCCCGTCAGCAACTGACGCCGTCAGGTGAAGTAAAAACGGTCACCACCAATAAGCAGGATCAGAAAGATCTGGTGCGTGAGCTTCTCAGAGAACTGGAAGATCTGCGGACCTTGCTTAACTGATTGCAGACACAAAAAGGCCAGCTTCAAAGCTGGCCTTTTTATTTGCGCTTCAGATTACAAACAGATCAACAAACTCATTGACCGGCATCGCTGACAGCTTGGCTTCATCCATGCACACATCCAGAATCGCTTTCTGCTGACGCTCGGGGAAACGGCGGGCCAGGTTGGTTTTATATTTCCGGACCAGTTCCGGAATGCCTTCAGCACGGCGACGGCGATGGCCAATAGGATATTCCACCGCGATTTGCTCCGAATGTGAACCATCCTTGAAGAACACCTGCACCGCATTGGCAATCGAGCGTTTCTCCGGATCGAGATAATCCTTGGTATATGCCGGGTTTTCAATACAGAGCATCTTGTCGCGCAGGGCATCAATACGCGGATCAGCGGCGACCGCATCTTCATAATCCGCTGCTGTGAGACTGCCTTTGAGTAGTCCTACCGCCGTCATATATTGCAGACAATGATCCCGATCGGCCGGGTTATTGAGGGGCCCCTGCTTATCGATAATGCGGATCGCTGATTCATGGGTGGTCAGCACAATCTTGTCGATTTGATCGATTTTTTTCAGTGTATCAATTTTGCCCGCGACTTCGGGGTGTAACTGGAAGGCACACTCTACCGCGGTCTGGGCATGGAACTCAGCGGGGAAGGAGATTTTGAACAGGACATTCTCCATCACATAACTGCCGTAGGGGCGTTGGAATTTGAATGGCTGTCCTTTGAAAAAGACATCATAAAAGCCCCAGGTTTTGGCGGTGAGTGCCGTGGGATAGCCCATTTCTCCTTTCATGGTCATTAGAGCGAGGCGTACAGCGCGACTGGTCGCATCACCCGCCGCCCAGGATTTACGTGAACCGGTATTGGGACTGTGGCGATAGCTACGCAGACTCTGGCCATCGACCCAGGCATTGGAAACGGCATTGATAATATCGTCTTTGCTGCCACCGAGCAGACCGGTGACGACAGCAGTAGAAGCAATTTTCACCAGCACGACATGATCGAGGCCGACCCGGTTAAAACTGTTTTCCAGCGCCAGCACGCCCTGAATTTCATGGGCCTTAATCATCGCAATCAACACATCACGCATGGTGATTAAGGGCTGCTCATCGCTGCGATTACGAGACACAAAGTCAGCAACAGCCAGAATACCACCCAGATTATCAGAAGGGTGACCCCATTCAGCGGCCAGCCAGGTGTCGTTAAAGTCCAGCCAACGAACCATGCTGCCGATATTAAACGCGGCCTGAACCGGGTCCAGCTGAAACTGGGTGCCCGGAACTTTACTGCCATTGGGGACAATCGTGCCCGGCACAATAGGACCCAGTAATTTAGTACAGGCAGGGTAGGACAGGGCCTCAAAGCCACAGCCCAGGGTATCCATCAGACAATAACGGGCGGTATCCAGAGCCTCTTTGCTGGTGACCAGATAGTCACTGACATAATCGGCAATCTCAACCAGTACCTTGTCAGGTGCCGGACGAACATTGGAAAAAGCAGCGGTCATAAAATCTTCCTCAGAGAATAACGGACTCAGCCGCGTTCGCTAATAGGGGTAAACGGCCGGTTGGCCGGGCCGGTGTATTCAGCATTGGGACGGATAATCTTGTTATCGTTCCGTTGTTCGATAATATGAGCGGCCCAGCCGGTCACCCGTGAAATCACAAATATCGGGGTGAATAACGCTGTGGGAATGCCCATCATGTGATAACTGGAGGCACTGTACCAGTCCAGATTAGGGAACATGTTTTTCTCCCGCCACATGACCTGTTCTATCCTTTCGGAGATATCGAATAGATTCATATTGCCGCCGTCCGCACACAGCCTTCTGGAGACCTCTTTGATAGCGACATTGCGCGGATCGGAAATGGTATAAACCGGATGGCCGAAACCGATAATGATTTCCTTGTTGGCCATGCGTCGCATGATGTCGGTTTCTGCCTCATCCGGGCTGGCATACCGTTGAATGATTTCCATCGCGGCCTCATTGGCACCGCCATGCTTTGGCCCGCTCAGCGCACCAATAGCCCCGGTGATAGAAGAGTAAAAATCCGCCAATGTGCCGGCAATCACCCGGGCAGTAAAAGTCGAGGCATTAAATTCATGTTCGGCATAGAGCACCAAAGATTCATTCATTGCCGCCTTGTGTAGGTCAGATGGTGTTTTACCATGCAATAAATGCAGGAAGTGGGCGGCAATTGAATCATCATCGGTCTCGAGTTCAATCCGTTCGCCATGCAGACTGAAATGATGCCAGTAGAGCAGGGCAGAGCCGAGACAGGCAATCAGACGATCAGCGATATTCCTGGCGCCTTCGGCACTGTGATCGGCCGCTTCCGGTTCCAGCGTACCCAGCATGGAGGTTGCTGTGCGCATCACGTCCATGGGATGCGCTGATGGCGGCAATTGTTCCAGCACGACTTTCAGCGCATCCGGAATATTTCTGAGTTTTTTCAGTTTAGCGTGATAGGCATCAAGCTCAGCCTGATCGGGTAGATGACCATGAATCAATAGAAAGGCGATTTCTTCAAAGCTGGCCTTGGCTGCCAAATCCAGAATGTCATAGCCGCGGTAATGCAGATCGTTACCGCTGTGGCCAACGGTACAGACTGCCGTAGTACCGGCTGAGACACCAGCCAGCGCAACACCTTTTTTCTTTTTCTGAACCTGAGTCATGGTCTTCTCCCGGGCAGCCCGGCTGCCAGTTAAATCATTGCTTGCATTTATTTATCATTATTAAAGAGTTCATCCAGCTTCTGTTCATAAGCGTGGTAGTCGAGGTAGTCGTAGAGTTCACTGCGGGTCTGCATCAGATTGACAACATGCTGCTGCGTGCCGTGCTCACGCACTGATTGGTAGACCTTAAGCGCGGCGGCATTCATCGCACGGAAGGCGGACAGGGGGTAAAGCACAATGCTGACATCGTGGGCGGCCAGTTCATCGACAGTAAATAAAGGCGTGCTGCCGAATTCGGTGATGTTGGCCAGTACCGGTACTTTCACTGCCTCAGCGAACTGCTGATACATACTGAGTTCTGTCATCGCTTCAGGAAAAATCATATCCGCGCCGGCCTCAACACAGGCACAGGCGCGATCAATGGCCGATTGCAGTCCTTCCACGGCCAGCGCATCGGTGCGGGCCATAATGACAAAATCATCATCGGTTCTGGCGTCAACCGCGGCCTTGATGCGATCGACCATTTCCTGCTGGCTGACTATGGACTTGTTGGGACGATGACCACAGCGTTTATTCTGTACCTGATCTTCAATATGCACGGCACCGGCGCCGGCACGAAGCATGGTTTTCACTGTGCGGGCAATATTGAAGGCGCCGCCGAAGCCGGTATCAATATCAACCAGCACCGGCTTGTCAGTCACATTAGTGATGCGCTCGACATCTGTCGCCACATCATCCATGGTTGAGATACCCAGATCAGGCAGACCCAGCGAGCCGGCCGCCACGCCGCCACCGGAGACATAGAGGGCGCGGTAACCGACTTTGTCTGCCATGCGGGCGTGATAGGCATTAATAGCACCGATGACCTGCAGGGGATGTTCTTCGGCGACCGCCTGTCTGAAGCGGGCACCGGCTGAAAAGTTTGTCATGTTCCGTCCTTATCAGAAAAAGGCTTTGTCCGCTTCAGCGGGCAGTTCCACACCGGTCTGTTTGGCGCGCTGCAGTAATTCCCAGAAATAGCGATAGGTCGCGCGATCGTGCAGTTCACCTTCATACTGAATCGGGCCCCAGTCAGCTTGTTGGGCGCTCAGCAGAATATTGGCAGCGGCAATGACTTCGCTGTAATCGGGTTTCATCGCATCGACTATCGCTGTGATCTGGGTCGGATAAATGCTCCACATCCGCAGGAAGCCGAATTCATCTCGGGCGCGGGAGGCATCCGAACGGGTCACTGCGTCGTTTTTCAGATCCAGTGTGACGTTATGGGCGGGAACCACGCCATTGGCAAGTGCAGCAGCCACGACTTCCGCCTTGGCCCTGGCGAGCAGACGATGATCGAATTGACCGGGACTGCGCATGGCACTGGCAGGAATGGCACCGTGATGCGCACTGACAAAATCCATCAGACCGAAATCCAGCACCTGTACCCAGTCCAGTGCCGCAATTTCATGCACATCTCTCAATGCGCCGTGGGTTTCAATCAATACATGCACCGGAATGTCGCGTTCAATACCATGTTGACGGGCGACTTTCTGGATAAAGCCAATCATCTCACCAACCTGATTGACGGAAGTCGCTTTGGGAATCGTAATATAGCTCAGCAGTTGTCCGGCCCCCGGCACCAGAATCTCAATATCCTGCTGCCAGCAGGGATGGGTGTAGTCATGGATACGAGCACCGGCCATTCTGTGTTTATTGATGTCCGAGTTGAGCACACGCACAATCATCTCGGCATGTTCTTTTTCAGTTCCGGCGACAGCGCCATCCTCACAGTCACAGGTAATATCAAACACCGGCCCGATACTGTCCTGAAGTCCCAGCGCCTTGCTGATCAGTTTTTCACTGCCGGCAAAATGCTCACAGCTGGGAATAATCGGAAAAGCGCACTCGCCTTCGAACAGGGTTTCGCTGGGATGCGTCAGTTTGGTCATATTCATAGCCTGTTATTTCCTCAAGCCTTACGCGGCATTAATACGGTGTAGTCGAGATCAAGCACGACATTGGGGTGATACTGACGTTTGCCATCAATATCGATATGGGTGGAATCGAGACTGTCAGCCGTCTGATTCTTGAGACCGACCATTCTCAGCCGAAGTGCGCCCAGATCAGAGCGACCGGGCAGAGACCATTTTTCCAGCACGTCGGTCCAGCTATAAAAAGTATCGCCGCCGAAACTGGGGTTGGCATGGGTGCCAGCGTTGATTGCGGCGATAAACAGAGCATTCTCCAGGCCGTCATAGCTGAGCGCCCGGCAGATTGAAATCACATGGCCGCCATACATCAGTCGTTTGCCAAACGCACTTTGCTGCATCATCAAATCATCAAAGTGCAGTCGGGCATTATTCTGATACAGCTTGGTGGCGAGGGTGTGATCGCTGTCATCCACGGTCATCCCGGCCGGATGGTTAAGACGTTCGCCAGTTTCAAAGTCTTCCCAGAAACGGTTAGAGCCAGTGACGCTGGCTTCAAAATCACTCGCATCCAGTTCATCGGGGATCATTAAATCTTCTGCATTAACGACCTGAGCCAAGTCCGGCACCACTGTCTCAGGGGCAGGCGCATCCAGATTGTTTTTGTGCACCATGACCCAGCGAACCCAGGACAGCACCGCTTTATTATTCTGATTAAAACTGGTGGAACGGACAAACACGATACCGTTCTTACCGCTGGAATTTTGCTTGAGGCCAATGACTTCGGTTTTGGTGGTCAACGTATCGCCGGCATACACAGGATGCATAAATTTGACTTCGGCATAACCGAGATTGGCGACGGCATTGACTGAGATATCCGGTACGCTTTTGCCAAAGGCAATATGGAAAGTCAGCAGATCATCAATGGTTTTATCGGCAAAGCCCAGTGCATGGGCGAGCGGCTGCGCGCAGTGCGCAATATGACGGGAACCGGTTAAAGCGAGATAAAGGGAAGCATCGCCCTCGGTAATCGTGCGGGGCGTGGCATGCACAATCGTCTCGCCCAGTTTGAAGTCTTCGAAAAACCGGCCCTGCTTGAATTGAGGCTTAGTCATTATCAAGCTCCAGTTCGTTGATCATGTCGCTCAGCAACAGGAAACGTTTGGCTGCGGTGACATGATGGTGTTCAACGAGTTTTCCGTTGACCAGAACGGTGCCACGCCCAGCCTTATTCGCCTCGCTCAGGGCTTGGATAATTTCCTTGGCCATTTCCACTTCAGCAGGTTTGGGCGTGTAGGCATCATTGGCATACGGGAGCTGAAAGGGATGAACCAGAGACTTGCCGTCAAAGCCCATATCTCTTCCGATACGACAGGCATATTCGAAGGCCTGCATATCTTTCAGATCACTATGTATGCCATCAACCACAGCACGGCCATAGGCACGTGCTGCAAGTACAACCCATGACAGACTGGTACGAATAGCGGTGCGTTCCAGTGTGGGTCTGGCATGCAGATCGGAAATCAGATCCGATGTTGCCAGCACCATGCAAGCGATACGCTCCGAAGCCCGGGCGATTTCTTCGGCATGTAGCACCGCCAGTGGGCTCTCTATCATGACCATGATAGGCGTTGTGGTATTACCGGTTTCTTCCATCGCATTAATGGCGGCCATGACATCGTCCTGACTCTCAATACTGGAAAACAGGATAGCGTCTGCACCCAAATTAGCGACTGCATTGACATCGTCATAACCCCAGTCGGAGTCCAGATCATTAACACGGACGACCACTTCACGATTGCCATAGCCGCCTTTTTCCAATTCGTTGACGACATTGGCGCGTGACTCTTCCTTGGCTGAAAGCAGTATCGGAGCACCCAGATCCAGAATAATCGAATCGACCTGCAGACTGCGGGCCTTCTCCAGGTAATGCGGGTTGCAGCCCGGCACATACAGCATCGAGCGTCGAGGCCGGTAATAATCAGTCATATAAATCATACCTTCTGTATCAGCGTCTGCTGAGCGTGATTTGATTCTATCCCCGTTATTTTGAGAGTGTCAATATTTATCTTATGTCTTATATAAGATATAAAACACTAGACAAGTTAAAATATCTGGTATAGATTGACAATCACAGTGATGGCGCCTGATTGCAAAACCGGTAATCAGCTTCTGAAACAAACAGTTTCAATAGAAAAAGCCATGATATGACTGTAAAGGCGGCACGAATTACTTGTGTCTTATATAAGAGTGGTTTGGTAGGCTATGACTATGTTCGATAACCAAACAGGAATGATAATGAGCAAATCAGCGAGTGCGCCGGTTTTCAAACCACTCTATGAGCAGATCAAGGTATTTCTGACTCAGAGCCTGATTGCGGGAGAGTGGAAGCCCGGCGAGAGCATCCCCAGTGAAATCGAATTAGCTGCCCGTTTCAATGTCAGTCAGGGCACGGTCAGAAAAGCGATAGATGCACTGGCGATGGAGAATATTCTGATTCGTCGTCAGGGCAAAGGCACCTTTGTCGCGACCCATAAGGAAGAGCAGAGCAAACTGCGTTTCCTGCGCCTGACTGCCGCCGATGGTCATAAGCAACCGCTGAATAACGAACTGCTGTTATGCAAACGCCTCAAAGCTACGGCTGAAATCGCTCAAATGACCGGCTTGAAGAAAGGCACAGCCGTCATTGAAATTCAGCGGCTACTGACTTTTTCCAGCGAGCCCAAAATCCTCGATTACATCATCGTTCAGGCCAAGTTCTTCCGTGGGCTCAACAGCAGCCGGATCAATGACCATAACGGCTCTCTCTACAGCATGTACGAGACGGTTTACGGCATTCCGATGGTGCGTGCAGAGGAAAAACTGACTGCCGTCGCTGCCAGTAGCGAAGACAGCAGATTACTCAAGGTACAGTCCGGCTTCCCGCTGCTTAAAGTAGAGCGTGTGGCTTACACCTATGGCGACAAGCCGATGGAGTGGCGTGTCGGTCTTTGCGTGACCGATGAACATCATTATATGAACGAACTGGAGTAAGTCCGATGACAGACAACCAGCCCAGCTATAAACAGCGTGCGCTTGATTATCATGAGTTTCCAAGGCCCGGCAAGCTCAGCGTGGAATCGAGCAAAGCCTGCACTACCGGGGCCGAGTTGTCATTAGCCTACACGCCGGGTGTGGCCGAGCCGGTGCGTGAAATTCAGCGTGATCCGGAAACCGCCTATCGCTACACCAATAAAGGCAACCTGGTTGCGGTTATTACCGATGGTACTGCTGTGCTGGGGTTGGGAAATGTTGGTCCTCTGGCGAGTAAACCGGTGATGGAGGGTAAAGCCGTGCTGTTTAAACGCTTTGCCGATATCGATGTATTTGATATTGAGGTTGATGCCCCATCGGTCGAGAGTTTTATTGAGACCGTGGTCAATATCGCGCCGACTTTTGGCGGCATTAATCTGGAAGATATCGCTGCGCCACATTGTTTTCGCATTGAACGTGAGCTGCGACAGCGGCTGAACATTCCGGTATTTCATGATGATCAGCACGGCACCGCGGTGGTGATCTGCGCCGCCCTCATTAACGCGCTGGCTTTGCAGGAAAAAACGCTGGCCAATGCCAAAATCGTTTTTCTCGGCGCCGGCGCGGCCGGCATGGCCACAGCGAGACTGCTCAAAGCGATGGGCGCCAGCGATATCACACTGGTCAATAAATCCGGTGTTTTATTTAGAGGCATTAGCGGCGTCAGTGAGGAAGTGAACGACTTGCTCAGAGACACGCCGGACAGAAGCCTGGCCGATGCGATCAAAGACGCTGATGTTTTTATCGGTGTCTCGGCAGCCAACGCTTTGCCGGCAGAGCTCATCAAAACCATGGCGCCAAAACCGGTGGTTTTCGCCCTGGCCAATCCCGATCCTGAAATTCTGCCTGATGAAGCGATGGCTGTGCGTGACGATCTGGTGATGGCGACCGGCCGTTCGGATTTTCCAAATCAGGTGAATAACGCGCTGTGCTTCCCTTATCTGTTTCGCGGTGCGCTTGATGCCAAGGCCCCTCAGGTCAGTGAAACCATGCAGATTGCCGCAGCGCGTGCACTGGCGGATATTGCCCGGGAACCGGTACCGGATTCGGTACTGAAAGCCTACGATCTGGACGCTCTGGCATACGGCCCTGACTACATTATCCCCAAACCGTTTGACCCACGGCTATTAAAGCGTGTTTCCGAAGCGGTTTGTGAGGCCAGCCTGCAGGAACAGGCCATGCTGGTACAAAAAACAGGCTCCTAGCCTGCCCGCACACTGAAGGGGGAACCTGATGGAATATCCCAACAAACACTACGCCGAACCGTTTGCAGATGTGGATTTCTGCCGGGTTTTCAATAATACAGTGCTGGGTGATTACTGGCCCGGTATCCAGCTTTACTACCCGCCGGTCAAATATGCGCCCTCACTCGGTATTTATGAAGATCTGGCGCAGGCTTCGCAGCGGATTAAAAAACACGCTTATGAAACCCGTGCCCATACCCTGATCTTCGACCTGGAAGACGGCTGCCGGCAGAAAGAAATGAGCCGGACTTTATTAAGGCAGGAGTTAGCCGGGCTTCGTCAACACAATAAAGATGTGACCATCGCGGTAAGAGTGAATCCGTTCCGGACCACTGAGTATGAACAGGATATGGATCTGGTCCGCGATATGGGCGACTGCATTGATGTGGTGATGCTGGCCAAGGCCGGTGAAGCCTATGGCGCAGCGGAAGTCCGTGACCTTTCCAATCTATTGGTCAGTATCAACAACAAGATCACCATTCAGCCGATTATCGAGCACCCCAAATCGCTCAAAATTGCGCCGGATTTGATGCAGTACAGCACCGTCAAGCATGTGGTATTTGGTATCCATGACTTTTCCAAGGCCATGGGCATTCATATCACCCCGGAAAACTGGACTGAAGAACTCAAACATTTTATGTATCAGATTATGTTTGAAGCCCGGATTGCCGGCAAAGGCGTAATCGGCGGGGTAGAGACCCTGATTGGCTCTTCCAGCATGCCGGAAAAATTTGTTGAACCGCATGATGTCCGTCGCTGGCTAGATTTACATGGCGAAGAAGAGTCACGAATCGTCTACAAGCATGCCTGTGAGGAAACGGCGATGGGCCTGACCGGCAAGCAGGTGATTCATCCCGGTCACATTCATCTGTGCAAGGTTGCCTATACGCCATCACCCACCGATATCAATCAGAAAATTGCCATTCTCAAAGCGGCTATCGAAGCGGACGCCCTGTTAGGGGGCGCAATCAAGTTTGAAGGGGAAATGCTGGACCCGCCGATGTTCGGTAAAGCCCTGCAAACCCTGTTACGGGCCAATGCCCTCAAAGCCCTGAAACCGCAAGACCGGCAGTTTGCCATCGAAGTACTGCAACTGATGCCGGCCCAGGTAATTCGTGAGAACTGGCCATACGGAGCGATTTTATGAGAAACCTGCCTGCTTTTCCGCACTGGCACTGGCAAGTGCCGACCCATTTCAATATCGGTGTCGCCTGTACCGACAAGCATCTCGCCAGCACGTTGGGCAGAACCACAGCGATGATTGTCGAGGATGATGAACTCGGTACCGAACAAATCAGCTATGCCCAGTTATCTCGACGTACCAACCAGTTTGCCCAGTTGTTGCGAAACGAGGGTATTGAGCCTGGTGAACGGGTGCTGATTCGTCTGCCCAACTGCCTCAATTATCCGACTGCTTTCCTGGGCGCCATGAAGCTAGGGGCAATCTCGGTACCCACATCCACCCTGCTGACAGTGGAAGAGGTGATTTATCTAGCCAAGGACTCAGGCGCAAAGGTCCTCGTCACCGATAAAGCATTCTGGGGAGAACTGAAACAAGAAATCGCGCAGTGCCCGCAGATTGAACTGGTATTGTTATCCGGCCGTGGCGACTGCGAACAGGCAAAGGGCGTAAAAGTACTGGATATGGATGTGTCTGTCTCAGGCATAGATAAATGGTTGCCACCCAAAGAAACGCTGGCTGAAGATCCGGCTTATCTGGTCTATACCTCGGGAACAACCGGTTATCCCAAGGGCGTATTACATGCCCACCGGGCGATGATAGGTCGAACGCCGGCGTCGACCTACTGGTTTGATTTTGCCGACAATCAGCAGGACAGAATTCTGCATTCGGGCAAGTTCAACTGGACTTATGTATTGGGCTCCGGCCTGATGGACCCGCTTTACCTGGGCAAAACTGTGATTGTGCATGAAGGCAAGAATGACGCGGCCCTTTGGCCAAGACTGATTGCCAAGCACGAAGCAACGATTTTTATCGGCGTACCCACAATTTACCGGCAGGTACTGCAGAAAACTGATTTCAGCAGAGAAGATGTGCCGAGCCTTAGACACTGCATGAGCGCGGGTGAGCATTTGTCTGATGAAGTCTTGACCCAATGGAAGCAACGGTTCGGCATCGACATTTATGAAGCAGTAGGCATGTCCGAGTTTTCCTATTATCTGTGCGAGACTAAATTACGCCCCATCAGACCAGGCTCGGCTGGATTTCCGCAACCCGGACACGATATCCGGCTACTCGATCCCGACACGCTTAAACCGGTGCCAGTTGGGGAGGAGGGCATGATCTGTGTACCGGACTCGGACCCGGGCTTGTTTATCGAGTACTGGAATCTGCCGGAAGAAACCGCCAGGTTGCGCCATGACGGCTGGTTCCTGACCGGCGATTACGCCCGTTACGATAAAGATGGCTATGTCTGGTTCCTGGGGCGTAAGGACGACATCATCAAAAGTTTCGGCTACCGGGTCTCGCCTTATGAAATAGAGCGGGTCTATAAATCGCATCCGGCGGTCAGTGATTGTGCGGCAATCGCTGAGGAAATCGCCAAAGATAAAGTGCTGGTAGTGGCCTATGTGATCCTGCATGACGATGCCTCAATCACTGCCGACGAACTGCATGCTTTCGGTCAGCAACATCTGGCGGCTTATAAAGCGCCGAAAAAGGTTTATATTGCCCGTCAGTTTCCGCGGACCAAAAACGGTAAAATTCTGCGTCGTGAGGTCAGTCGACAGATATCGGTGGCACAGTCCAGCAGTTAAATTTTTGTTGATCAATCGATGCTTTTCAGCACATGATTAGCGCATGAAAGACAACGAAAACCATCAACCTGAGCACGGTCGGAAAGTTTTTTTCGTCTCTGACAGAACAGGACTCACCGCTGAATCCTACGGAAAATGCCTGTTGGCACAGTTCCCGGATTTGGAATTCGAAACCATCACGCTCGCTTTCGTCGATACCGTTGAAAAAGCGGAACTCGCGCGCGATCAGATCAATGAAGCCAGTAAAGAGGCAGATTTAAAGCCGGTGGTCTTCAGTACCCTGGTTCAGGATCAGCAGCAGTACATTATAGAAAGTGCAGATGCCTGCGTGATCAGCCTGTTTCACAGCTTTATAGGCTCCCTTGAAGGTTATTTTGGTGTAGAATCCTCGCAAAAAGCTGGGGTCTCGAGGATTAAACTGAGCGATACGACCTACCAGCGCAGACTGGATGCGATTGATTTTTCGCTGATGCATGACGATGGTGTTCGTCCTGATCAGTATCAGGAAGCGGACGTGATTCTGGCCGGTGTTTCCCGTTGCGGCAAAACACCGACTAGTTTGTATCTTGCGATGAACTTTTCGCTTAAAGTGGCGAACTATCCGCTGACGCCGGAGGATTTGAATTCGGATGAGTTGCCACAGTGTCTGCAGGATAATGCCCACAAGCTAGTCGGATTAACGATTAAGCCGGTGCCGCTGAGTCGTATAAGACGGCAGCGCAGGCCGGATAGTAATTATTCGTCACTGGAAATCTGTCAGGCAGAACTGGAAAAAGCTCAGCTTATGTTCGACAAAGTCGGCATACCGGTTTTCGAGACCACGAATACTTCAATCGAAGAAATCTCCAGCCGCGTTGTTCGTGCCCTCGGGCTCGGACGGGAGCGGGTGCGTGAATCAGTTTTAAAATTTAATAAATTAAAGAAAGCAAGGTAGTTATTACTATGACCGAATACGTTGTCCCGTTGGAACAGCTGTGCATGGAGGATGTAGGCAGAGTCGGTGGCAAGAACGCCTCTTTGGGGGAAATGCTGCAAAACCTGGCACCTTTGGGTGTCTCTGTTCCAAGTGGTTTTGCGACAACCGCTGATGCTTACAGAGAATTTCTCGCCCATGATGGCCTGCAGGATCAAATCAATGATCTGCTGCGTGATCTGGATGTCGATGACGTCACTGCCTTGCAGAAAACCGGTCGCCAAATCCGTGACTGGATCATGACCATTCCTTATCCGGCTGCGATGGAAAAGGCGATCGATGAAGCCTATGCCGCACTGGAAAAAGAATACGGTGCTGAAACCAGTTATGCGGTACGTTCTTCTGCCACCGCTGAAGATCTGCCGGATGCTTCCTTTGCCGGCCAGCAGGAAACTTTCCTTAATGTTTCCGGCCTCGATAACATCAAGAAACAGATCCGCGAAGTTTTCGCGTCGCTGTTTAATGATCGTGCTATTGCCTACCGTGACCACCAGGGCTTTGACCACAGCGAAGTGGCGCTATCAGCCGGTGTTCAGAAAATGGTTCGCTCTGATATCGCCAGTGCCGGTGTTGCATTCTCGCTCGACACGGAAAGCGGTTTCCGTGATGTCGTGTTTGTGACCGGCAGCTATGGTCTGGGTGAAATGGTCGTTCAGGGCGCGGTTAACCCGGATGAATTCTACGTTCATAAAGAAACGCTCGCCGCTGGTCGCCCGGCCGTACTGCGCCGCACCGTGGGCCAGAAAGCCATCAAGATGGTTTATTCAGGCGATAAAGCCGCGCCTGTCAAAACTGTCGATGTCGATGCTGATGACCGCCTGCACTTCTGTCTGACTGACAAAGAAGTAGAAGAACTGTCGAAAATGGTTGTGACCATTGAGAAGCATTACCAGCGTCCGATGGACGTTGAGTGGGCTAAAGATGGCAACGACGGCCGCATCTATATCGTTCAGGCCCGTCCTGAAACCGTTCAGAGCCGCAGCAAAAATATCCGTGAATCCTATCTGCTGAAAGAGAAGGGCGAACTGCTGTCAGTCGGTCGTGCTATCGGCAGCAAGATCGGCCAGGGTAAAGTGCGCCTGCTCAACAGCCTGGACCAAATGGACAAATTTGAAGCTGGCGATGTATTGCTGACCGACATGACTGACCCTGACTGGGAACCAATCATGAAACGGGCTTCTGCGATTGTCACTAACCGAGGTGGCCGTACCTGTCACGCGGCCATTATCGCCCGCGAACTGGGCATTCCTGCCGTAGTCGGTTGCGGTGATGCCACCGAAAAAGTCGCTGAAGGGAGCCAGGTCACCGTGTCCTGTGCCGAAGGTGACGAAGGCAACATCTACAACGGTTTGCTGGAATTCGAGCATCGCGTGGAAGAACTCGACAATATGCCTGAACTGCCGGTCAAGATCATGATGAATGTCGGTAACCCGGATCGTGCGTTCAGCTTCGCCCAGTTGCCAAACAAAGGGGTGGGGCTGGCGCGGCTCGAATTCATCATCAACAACATGATCGGCATCCATCCGAAAGCCCTGATGAACGCTGATGAAATGGAAGGTGAAGTCAAACAGGCGATTGTGGAACGTACCACTGCCTATGGGGATCCCGTTGAGTTCTACATCAGCCGTATTGCGGAAGGCGTGTCGACCATTGCGGCGGCTTTCTATCCGGAAACCGTGATCGTTCGGATGTCTGACTTCAAATCCAATGAATACGCCAACCTCATCGGTGGTCCACTGTTTGAACCGCATGAAGAAAACCCGATGATTGGTTTCCGCGGTGCCTCACGTTACAGCTCTGAAGACTTCGCTGAGTGCTTCAAGCTGGAAGCCGAGGCTATGAAGCGTGTCCGTGATGAAATGGGACTGACTAATGTCGAATTGATGATTCCTTTCGTGCGCACCACCAAGGAAGCACAATCAGTCATTGATATTCTCAAAGAAAACGGTCTGGAGCGCGGCAAGAACGGCCTTCGCCTGATCATGATGTGCGAATTGCCATCCAATGCCGTTCTAGCTGAAGATTTCCTTGAGTACTTCGACGGCTTCTCAATCGGCTCCAATGATATGACGCAGCTGACGCTGGGGCTGGATCGTGACTCTGCGCTGGTGGCTGAATCTTTCGATGAACGTAATCCTGCTGTCCTCAAGATGCTGGATATGGCGATTAAAGCCTGCCGCGATGCCGGTAAATACGTCGGTATCTGTGGTCAGGGTCCGTCAGATCATCCGGATCTGGCAGAATGGCTGCTGGAACGCGGTATCAGCAGTATCTCGCTGAACCCGGATACCGTGGTCAGCACCTGGCAGCGCTTGGCAGACATCAGCCAGAAAAAATAAAAGCGATATTTGGCAAAGCCCGGTCTACCTTTTCAGGCCGGGTTTTGCTAAGATACACGCCGTCGTTAACCAAGTCCTCCCGGACAATCCCAAACGTTAACACTCATACAGTCGGGGCATGGCGCAGCCTGGTAGCGCACCTGCATGGGGTGCAGGGGGTCGTAGGTTCAAATCCTACTGTCCCGACCATTCTCAATACTTTGTAAGTCTTTCATTACAAATAATCTTTTCTCTGCAGGAAAATGTGACTTGTTTCACACTCTGTAATCGGTTAAGTTTGCATCAGACAACTCGATCAATCAGGTAGGGAAACCGCCCGCATCTAGTGAGGATTTGTATGGAAGCAAGAGCCGAGTCTGAATGTGGCCAACTGATGAGCTGGGGCTTATTTGAGGTCATCGAAAGCGGCGAGAGACACATTATTGGTCATGCCAGCGCCTATGGCTTTGATGTCATTACTCAGGAACTGGCTCATTTCGACTTTAACGCCAAAACCAAAACCGGTGTCGCAGTCACCAAAACCGGTATTCTGTATCACTTACAGGGCAAGCCGCTTAAGTTCGGTGTGAAAGGGCATCAGCAACTCAGGGAATTCGTTAAGGTTCATATCTGCAGTATCAGAGTACTGAAAGTCTGAGTTTGAGCCGCTGCTGATTTATTCGAGCAGCTTGATGCATTTCACGTAAATTTCGCATCAAACTGATATGCTCGTATTCGAACTATCAATGACAGTTCACTCCACCTTCCGAACCAGTTCATTCCCGGTGAACTGGTTTTTTTTGCCCTTATATTCATCCTGCACATAAAAGCTTGCCAGCATCACTCGTGAATCAGGTCGGCTATATCACTGTATGAATCGTCGAGCGTTTTTTGTTCATTTTTTTCAATGGATAGAACCGGAATATTCCCAGTCTGACATTGTGCTGACGGTCACTGACCTGTCGTCAGCATCCTATCTGCGCGAATCTCCTCCATGAGGAGATGGGGCGGCATCTTCGGATGCCGCCCTTTTTTTATGTTTTTAAATGTATGGCGTCGTATCGCATACAAATAGCCCTGTAATGATCATTGCTGTGCTGCTTACGGTTTGGAGAAGTAAAGTCACCAAATACTAACTGGATAAACATTAATCAGAAAAAATGATTGGTTCTTCAGAATGATTTCGGTAAAATGTATGCATATTTTATACATACATTAGACGATGGCAATCTGGCAACCACATCTTCAGACTGAAGCAGGAAAAAAATATCTCGGCATTGTCAGAGCGCTGGAGACGGATATTTATGCCGGACGGATCAAGCCTGGTGACCGGCTGCCATCGCAACGCGCCATCGCCGAAGCCTTGCAGGTGGACCTCACTACCGTAACCCGCGCCTTCAATGAGGCGAAATGTCGGGGCCTGGTAGAGGGAAACAAAGGCAGCGGCACTTATATTAGAGATTCTGTTCAACAACAGTTAAGCGCTGATAAGCATTCGATGCTGGACCTCAGCATGAATAACCCTCCCCAGCCTGCGAGCGCGCAATTACAGCAGCGCCTGCCAGATGGTATTGCCGGCTTGATTGCGGATGAGCGCAGAATGCTGCAGCTGCAGTATCAGGATAGTGCAGGTAATCCGGCTGATCGTGAGGCGGCACTCCACTGGTTTCGGCAACACAAAATAGAAGCCGATGCCGAACGTGTGCTGATCGCTGCAGGGGCACAGAGCGCTTTATATGCCATCTGTAAAAATCTGATTCCCGCCGGAGCGACCTTGTTAACGCCGGAATACAGCTATCCCGGTCTCAAAGCAGTTGCCGAACAACTGGGCATCCGCTTACAGGCGGTCATCTGTGATGCTGAGGGCATCGTCCCCGAAGCACTTGAGACAGCCTGTCAGGCGCGTCAAGTCAAGGCACTGTACTTAATACCGGCTCTGGATAACCCGACGACAATCACGATGCCGCTGCAACGTCGGCAGGTGCTGGCTGAGATTGCCCGGCGCTATCAGATGTTTATTATCGAAGATGATCCCTATTCCGCTCTGCAGAAAAATCCGGCGCCAGCCTTCAGCACTTTATTACCCAAACAGACATGGCATATTGCGACCCTGTCGAAGTGTGCCACTCCGGCGCTGCGGGTCGCTTTTGTGATTACGCCTGATAAACAGGCCGCCATTCAATTAGCTGCGGTTCTGCGTGCAACCAATTTGATGGCCCCCCCGTTAATGTGTGCGCTGGTGACGCGGTGGATTTATGACGGCACGCTGGATGAAATTGCCACTGCTATCAGGATTGAAAATAACCAGCGTCAGCAGTTGGCGGCCGAACTGCTGGCCGGGTACAAATTTGCCGCCGATATCGACGGCCATCATCTCTGGCTCAATCTGCCTGCTCACTGGCAGGCGGATAACTATGCCAAGGCCGCTTACAGCCAGGGCGTCACCATTGTGCCGGCCCGGCAGTTTGCGATCACGCAGACACCTATCGACGCCGTCAGAGTCTCCCTGGGCATCGCTACGGACAGCGATGCACTCAAACAGGCAATGACTATTCTGGCTGGCTTATTGAGCCAGACCGAGCAACCTCAGCGGGTGGTCGTTTAATGACCCGCATCGACTAAATAGCTAACAGGTAAATCTATGTCCGTGAATGATATGCATGATGTCGAGAACGCCTCGAATATTTACGAAGAAGTCGCCGACTGGCACATCAACACCGGTGAAGAAAAGGTGGTGGCAAAGCGGCTGAAAGGGCGTTTCCGTCTGCGTAAATGGATGGGCATGTCAGTCTGGTCTCTATTCTTTTTGGTGCCTTACCTGCGCTGGGACGGGCAGCAGGCCATTCTGTTTGACATTCCCGACCGCCAGTTCCGCTTTTTTGACCTGACCGTCTTCCCGCAGGATATCTGGATGCTATCCCTGACCCTGCTGTTTTTCGCCATACTGCTGGCCGCCGTCACCAGCGTCGCCGGCCGCGTTTTCTGCGGCTACTTCTGCTTCCAGACCGTCTGGACCGACATCTACACCTTTATCGAAACCAAACTGGAAGGTGACACCCCGCAAAAAGCGCATAAATTCAAACAAGCCCCCTGGACCTTTGATAAAACCTGGCGGGTATTGACCAAACACAGCCTGTGGATTGCGATAGCGCTGCTCACCGGTCTCTCATTCTGCGCCTGGTTTACCGACGCCTACCAGCTATGGGGAGACATCTTCACCCTGCAGGCACCGATGCCGGTCTGGGTCGCACTTGCCACCTTCGGCATCTTCACCTACGGCTTTGCCGGCTTTATGCGTGAACAGGTCTGCTTCTGGCTCTGCCCCTATGCCCGTCTGCAGGGTGTCATGTACGACCAGGACACCGTGCTGCCGGCCTATGACGCCGAGCGCGGTGAACCCCGTGGCAAACTCAAAAAAGGCGCCGTCGATGGCAGCAAGGGCAGCTGTATTGACTGTAAAGTCTGCGTCGCCGTCTGTCCCACCGGCATCGATATCCGTAAAGGCCAGCAGGAAGGCTGTATCACCTGCGGACTGTGCATCGACGCCTGTGACAGCATCATGGACAAAACCGACCAGCCGCGGGGTTTGATTCGCTATGCGAGCTACAAGGAACTGCACCATGACCAGAACGTCTTACCGATGTACAGACGGCCGCGGGTGATTATCTACAGTTTGATACTGCTGCTGGCTTTGAGCGGGATTATCTATGGCTTTACCACGCTGTCACCGACCGAGTTCAAAGTGATTCACGACCGTCAGCCTTTGTATGTCAGACTCAGTGACGGTTCGATACAGAACAAATACACCCTGAAGCTGCTGAATAAAACCCAGCAGCCGATAACCGTGCGTTACAGTGTGAGCGGTCTTGAAGGGGCGAGTCTGCACGGGATGGAAGACGAAGTCATCGTCGAGCCTGGGCGGGTGGTGCCTGTAACCGCACTGGTGCGGGCGCCTGCGGATGTGACAGAGGACGGTCTGGCGCCGATTACCTTTGAGGCGAGGGTGCTGGAGCAGCCGCAACTGGATACCACTTATAACAGTATGTTTATGACGCCGGAGGAATAATCAGTGCCACAAAATTCCGGCTTGCCTGAGATCAGCAGAGCTTGCTAGGGTAGAGCCCGCTTTGATGCGGGCTTTTTATTGACGGACGGGACTAATGAAATATAACAAGTTAGGAAACACTGATATCGATGTCAGCCGGATATGTCTCGGCACTATGACCTTTGGCGAGCAGAATAGTGAACAGGAAGGACATCAGCAGCTCGATTATGCCGTTGATCAGGGCGTGAATTTCATTGATACCGCCGAGCTGTATGCGATCCCACCCAAAGCTGAGACCTATGGCGCTACCGAGCGGGTGATCGGCAGCTGGCTGAAAAAACGCGGTCGCCGGGATGATATTGTGCTTGCCAGTAAAATGGCCGGGCCGGGACCGGACTGGGTGTCACATATCCGCGGCGGTCATAGCCGTTTTGATTCCAGTCATATTCGCCAGGCGCTCGATGACAGCCTGCACCGTTTACAGACGGATTATGTTGATTTATACCAGTTGCACTGGCCGGAGCGTAAGACCAATTACTTCGGTAAGCTGGGTTATCAGGCCGATGACAGCGAAGCCGAACTGACGCCGGTTTACGAAACGCTGCAGGCGCTGGAAAAAGAAATACGTGCCGGCAAAATCCGCTATATAGGTTTATCCAATGAAACGCCGTGGGGCATGATGCAGTTCCTGTGGACTGCACGTGTGCTTAATTTACCGGCAGTGGCCACAGTTCAGAACCCTTACAGTCTGTTGAACCGGACTTATGAAGTAGGCTGTGCTGAAATCAGCCACCGCGAGGGTGTTGGTCTGATGGCTTATTCTCCGCTCGGTTTTGGTGTATTGAGCGGAAAATATCTGGATGCCGAACCCGCGGGCGCCAGACTCACCCGCTGGCCGCATTATGCGCGTTACAGTAATGAACAGGCAGTGGCAGCTACCCGTGAGTATGTGGCAATGGCGCGACGTCATCAGTTGGACCCCTCACAAATGGCACTGGCGTTTGTTAATAGTCGGCCATTTCTGACTGCCAATATTATCGGCGCCACTGACATGCAGCAGCTCAAAAACAATATTGCCAGCATTGAGCTTGAACTCAGTGAAGAAATATTGGATGAGATCGAGGCGATTCATCGTCGCCACCCCAATCCTTCGCCCTGACAGAATGAACCCACGCGTTTCATAACAAGAAAAACTGTGATCAGGCTGGCATTTTTATAGCGATTCCTGTATTTCTTGCTTAAAACGGTCTGAACAAGGAACACAGGCCAAAGCAGGATTCAACGAGGGAGGAGCTGCATGCAGAAGCCAGACAAGGCCAGACTCTGTATTTTTGGCGTTCTGCTGTCATGTTTCACCGTTGTCCGTGCTGACTCCGAACCCTCATCACCACTCGATCTCAGCCTGCAGGAGCTGCTGGAGATTGAAGTCACCTCGGTATCCCGCCAGGCAGAGTCCCTCTCCAGTGCGGCGGCGGCCATATACGTCATCACCGGCGAAGAAATCCACCAGCGTGGTTTCCAGTCCATTCCCGAGGCGCTGAGAGATGTGCCTGGATTGCATGTGGCCCAGATTGATTCCCAGAAATGGGCTGTCAGCAGTCGTGGTTTCAACGGCCGCTATAACAACAAGATGCTGGTGCTGATAGACGGTCGCAGTGTTTACTCTCCCGAGTTTTCCGGCGTTTACTGGGAAGTGCAGGATACGCTGATGGCCGATATCGATCGGATCGAGGTGATACGCGGCCCCGGCGCAGCCATCTGGGGGGCTAATGCGGTCAATGGTGTCATCAACATCATCACCAGACACAGTGCCGACACACTCGGCGGTTATGCGGAATTAGGGGCGGGCGATTATCAGCAGGCTTTTGCCGGTTTTCGCTATGGCGGTCGGTTGGCACCGGGTCTCACCGGCCGGGCTTATGTGAAAGCATTCAAGCGTGATGATTTGGATTTTGATCCTGCTGATGTGAATCCTTCAGCAGCGGCGCTTATCAGCCAGTCTGATACAGATAACAGCTGGTGGCAGCAACAAATGGGCGGTCGTCTGGACATGAGCCTGGGTGCGGCTTCAAGCTTAACCCTCAGCGCTGCAGCCTATGACAGCATGATGGACCAGACTGTCACCATACCCACGCTTACAGCCCCCTATATCGACTATCCCAACATCGATACAGCGTCTCGCGGCTGGCATCTGCTGGGAGATTACAGCCGTGCCTTGTCAGCAGACTCACAACTGAACCTGCAAGCCTATTTTGATCACGCCAAGCGTGATGAATCACTGTTCGGCTTCAGTCGCGATACCGTTGATCTGGAAATGTCCCATCATTTTGAGATTGGCGAACGTCATGAACTGTTGTGGGGAATGGGCTACCGGCACATTAACAATGAACTGGATGCCAATCAGTCAGTGATCAATACCCAGGGTGACAATGAAAGTACCAATCTCTGGAGCCTGTTTGTTCAGGATCAGATTACCCTGAAACCGGATACGTTGTGGCTGACCCTGGCCACCCGTGTCGAGCATCATTCCTACACCGATTTTGAATGGCAACCCACCGTCAGACTGAGCTGGCAGCCTGATGAGCAGCATCGATTCTGGACCGCTTTATCACGTGCAGTCAGAACACCATCACAGGCTGAGCATGAATATATGATCAATGTCGGCAATCTGGCGCCGATGTCGGATTTTAATCCGACGCCGTTTGTCAGTCGACTGATACTGCAGGGCAATTCAAACTACGATTCCGAGGTGGTTCAGAGCTTAGAGGCCGGTTACCGTTTCGCCAGCGGCAATCAGTTCAGCCTGGATACAGCGCTTTTCTACAATGACTATGATGATCTGAGAAGCAACAGGATAGCTGAAACCGATGTTTCAACCCTGCCTGCTTATCTGACGGTGACGTCGAATTTTGATAATGATGCCAGCGGCCATAACTACGGTCTGGAATTGTCCGCGAACTGGGTACTGAACCAGGCATTTAAACTGAGACTAAACTACAGCTTTATCGACAGTGATTTCAGTGACGGACAACCGCAGAATACGGATTCACCCGAACAAATGGTTTCGCTGCTCGCGAACTGGCGTATCAGTCGCGATATCGATCTGACTGCAAACTGGCGATATGTCGATCGCAGTCAGTTGATTGACCCGGTTCAGGTGGATAACCAGACAGTCGATGCCTATCACGGTGTGGATTTGGGATTGAACTGGCAGTTAACCCCCAAGCTGAGATTATCTGCTTTCGCGCGTAATCTGTTTTACGGCTCCCATGTTGAATACAAAGCCGAGCTGTTTTCCATTCCTTACCGGGTGGAGCCCAGTTTCTTCGGCAGGCTGACTCTGGAGTACTAGCGAAATGACCTGGCGCGGGCTGAAAACATGCAGTTTGCTGGCTCTGTTGCTAATGCACAGTGCCCAGACTGCGGTTGCTATCGCAGAACCGCCGGATTCACGCTCGCTCATCGCCGCGCTGAACTATAACTTTGCCAAATATGCGGACTGGCCGGGAGAGGAACAGGCCGATTCAATTCGTTTGTGTTATTTCACTGACTCCTTCAAAAACAGCTTTACCGAACTTCACGACAAAGCGATTTTCGACAAGCCGGTCAGCACGCGCCAGATCAATGATGTTGAGCAGACAAGCCATTGTCACCTGGTGTACATTGACCGCAGTGAACGCGACATTCTGCAGCGATTATTTATTTACCTGCGAGACAAGCCGGTGCTGACGGTCTCCGATATTGCCGGATTTGTAGATGACGGTGGCATGATAGAAATTGTGCGGGTAAACAACAAATTCCGTTTCAAAGTGAATATGTCGAGAATGGAATCGTCCAATCTGAAAATGAGCTCTCAGGTGCTGAAGCTGGCAGTGGAAGTCAAATGAAATGGATTAAGACGCTCAAATTCCGTTTAATGATGACGATGATGGGACTGGTTTTGCTGACCATTCTTATCATCTCAATCTCGATTGTCAGTAATCAACGTCAGGCCATCGAGAGACAGGCTCTGCAGGATTCGACTGCACTGGCGGAACTGCTGGTCACCAATACGCTCTCTGCGTTGTTATTCGATGATGCCGCCTCAGCCAGACAATCTCTGGAAGCTGTACGGGTGAGATCTGATATCAGCCAGGTCATGATTTTTGATGATGAGGCCCGCCTGTTTGCCAGTTACAAGAATAATGGCATTGACACGCTGCCGGATAATGATCTACTGCGACGCGTGTTGCGTACGCATGCTCCCCTTCTTATCGAAAATGACCAGGGCTTGCAACTGATGATACCGATGACGAGTCACGGTGACAGTATCGGTGTGCTCTATCTGCTGGATAATCTGGCTTCTCTGAGATCACAGTTGTCAGACTTTTATCGCGTGGTCACCCTGACAGCGCTGCTGGCCTTTTTTGCCAGTCTGGTGGCGGTGTTATGGCTGGTGTCGCTGTTTACCAAGCCGATGAACGAAATGCTGGCGACAATTCGGGATATCACCATACATCGCGATTACAAACGGCGGGCACCGAAAGCGGCAACGGTGGAATTTAATCAGCTGTCTGACAGTTTCAACCTGATGATCAGCGAGGTGCAGCAGCGTGGACAGCAGCTAGAAACCATGAACGTCGAACTGGAACAGCGGGTACAGGCCAGAACTGAAGCACTGGAAACTGCCCTGGAACTGGCTAACGAGGCGAACCGGGCCAAGGCTCAGTTCCTGGCGATGATGAGCCATGAAGTGAGAACTCCGCTCAACGGCGTTATTGGCTTTGCCGAATTGCTGAAACTCAATGATCTGGATGATGAAGCCCGGGAGAATGTACAACTGCTTAATGATTCCGCCCAGTCGCTCCTGGCTTTACTGAATCAGATCCTGGACTTCTCCAAACTGGATGCTGACAAGGTCGAGCTGGAAAAACAGCGTATCAACCTGCCGGCTTTCATGAAATCAGTGGTGGAAACCAATCGTGCCAAGGCAGAGCGAAAGGGCCTTGAGCTTGAGCTTGCTTTATATGACTGTGACGCCGATTATCTCGGCGATCCCTTGCGATTACGGCAAGTGCTAAATAACCTCATCGACAATGCCATTAAATTCACCCACAAAGGTCATGTTAAAGTCAGTTTGCTGGCTGAACAGAACGACAGGGAGCACTGGCTCAATTTTGAAATTGAAGATACCGGTGCCGGCATTCCCGAGAACAAATTGGAGACGATATTCTCACCCTTTGCCCAAGCGGACAGTTCAGTGACCCGGCAATATGGCGGCACGGGTCTGGGACTTGCGATCTGTGCCCAGTTGATCAAACTGATGAAAGGCTTTTATGGCGTCCAAAGTCGGGAAAATCAGGGTAGTTTATTCTGGTTCAGGATTCCGATGCAGCGACTGGACAGTCTTCAGCCGGCCAGCAAACCCCGCCAGGCACCGGTCAGACAGGCCAAAGCCAATGGTAATTTGATCCTGCTGGCCGAAGATAATGAAATCAATCAGTCCGTCGCTGCCGGCATGCTCGAAAACTTCGGCTATCAGGTCAAGATTGTCAGTAATGGGCTGGAAGCCGTCAATGCGTGTGATAAAAGACATTACGATCTGATTCTGATGGATTATCACATGCCGCAAATGGGCGGTCTGGAGGCCACGGCGCTGATACGAAACAGCAGAGGGCAGGGACTTAACACCGAGACGCCTATCGTCGCTTTGACCGCCGATATTCAGGATGGCGTTGAAGCGGAATTTCGTCACGCTGGCGCAGATGATTTTCTGATTAAACCCTTCAGCATCGAACAACTGAGCAGCATGGTGGGCCGCTGGCTGATTAAAAGCGGTGATGAAATAAACAATGCACCCGTGATTGATGAGGCGGTGCTGGATGAGATCCGGCGGATGTCGGGTGAGCAGGCGCCGGCGCTCATCAACAATATTGTCGAGTTGTATCTGGAGCAAACACCGGCTTTAATTGATGATATTCAGCACGGCGCTCAGAATGGCGATGCCGAAAGAGTATTCAGAGCTGCCCATGCCCTCAAATCCAGTTCTGCCAATATCGGCGCAGTCAAAGTCAGTGAAGTGGCTCATCAGGTGGAAAAGCTTGGTCGTCACAACCAGGTTGAACATGTTTCGCCACATCTGGATGCACTGCTGGAATGTTATGAACAGGCCAGGCTCAATCTCAAAGGCCGGCTGGGAGAGAATTAGGTGGAGGAAACGGGGAGAAAGTCGGTTGTTTTGATCGTGGATGATGATCCGGTCACCCGGATGCTGATGCGGCAATCACTGAAAACGATTGATCTTGATATTCACGAAGCCAGCAACGGGCTGGAAGCCATTGCTGCCTTCAACCTGTACAAACCGGATATGACGCTGCTTGATGTCTCGATGCCGGGCATGGACGGTTTTGACTGTTGTGAGAAATTGCGGCAACTGCCGCGCGGCCAGGAATGCGCCATCGTTATGGTGACATCGCTGGATGAAGTTGAAGATATTGAGCGCGCTTTCCAGGTCGGGGCCACCGATTTCATGACCAAGCCGCTTAAATGGCCGTTGTTTAATCACCGTGTCAAATATGTGCTCAAGGCCAACCGGACCCTGCAGGAGCTCAGTCTCAATAAAAATAAACTGGCCAAGGCGCAGTCGATTGCGCACCTGGTTTACTGGGAGTGGGATTACCAGGCAGACAGCATTGAGTGCTCAGCGGATATGTTCGATATGCTGGGACTCACGCGGGAGAAAAAACTGACGCTGAAACGTCTGCTGACGGTGATCCATCCCGATGATCGCAACCGTTTCATGCGCACCGTACGACTGGCGATCAAAGATAAAAAGCCTTATGACATTGAATACCGGGTGCAGCGGCCGGACGGCCACATGCTGTTTGTGAATGAGCGCACGGATATCAATTTCGAATACGGTCAGTGGCGTATTGTCGGTACTCTGCATGACATTACTGCGTTGAAACAATCTGAGCAGGAAATCACCTACTACGCTTACTACGATACGCTCACTGAGTTGCCCAACCGGCGACTGTTTATCGAGCAGCTGGAAACCACTATCGCCAGCGCCCGGAGACACCAGCGGCGTTTCACCCTGATGTTTCTTGACCTAGACCGTTTCAAGCATGTGAATGATACCTATGGTCATCATGTCGGTGATGAGCTGTTATGTCAGGCCGCAACCAGAATCCGCGAGTGTGTGCGGGACTCGGACCTTGTAGCCAAAATTACGCTGGAAAGTGATAACCGGGTAGCGCGACTCGCCGGTGATGAGTTCACCGTGCTGCTTGATGATGTGGATCATGTCGATGATATTGCGGAAATCGCCAACCGCCTGATCGAGAGTTTCTCAGAACCATTTGTGATTGGCGGTGCACCACTTTATGTCACCGTGAGTATTGGTATCACGGTATTTCCGACCGACGGTCACAATGTTCAGGTGCTGCTGCAGCATGCCGATGTGGCGATGTATCACGCCAAGCAGGTCGGTCGCAATAATTACCAGTTCTTCTCCGAGAGCATGAATAACTATCTCAAGCTCAGAATGGAGATGGAGCATGATCTTCGGATTGCCCTCAGAGAAGAGCAGTTCGAGCTTTATTATCAGCCCCAGTATCATGCCCGCAGCGAGACGATTGTCGGTTTCGAGGCGCTGCTGCGCTGGCGGCATCCTGTAAAAGGTCTGCTGACACCGGACAGTTTTATTGATATTGCCGAGTCGACCGGACTGATACTGCCGATAGGTGACTGGGTGTTGATGCAGGCCTGCCAGCAGGTGTATCAATGGCAGCAGGAGCTGGGCTGTGCTTACCGGGTGGCGATTAACCTGTCTGCATTACAGTTTAACCAGAACTATCTGCCAGAGCGGGTCAGGCAAACCCTGGAGCAAACCCGGCTACCGGCAGAAACACTGGAACTGGAAATCACTGAAACGGCGATGCTGCATGATGTGGCAGAAACCATTCCATTGCTGTTTGCGCTCAAGAAAACCGGGGTTCGGCTGGCGATTGACGATTTTGGTACCGGCTATTCTTCGATGAGCTATCTGAAGAACTTCCCGATAGACACGCTGAAAATTGATAAATCCTTTGTTGAGGAGATTGTGTTTAATCGCAAGGATGCGGCGATTGCTCAAACCATTGTGCAACTGGCCCACAATCTCAATTTATCGACAATCGCCGAGGGTGTGGAAACAGAAGCGCAGGCCCAGATGTTACTAGATATGGGCTGTGAGGAGTTTCAGGGCTTTTATTTCAATAAGCCGATGGCGGTAGAAGAACTCAGTGACTTACTCAAACATGACTAGACAGGCTCACTCATCTTCAGCGTAAGCAGCCGGCTTATCAACCAGGGTATCCTGACGATCCAGCAAACCGATATCAAGCACTGGAGAGGCGTCGATATGCTGGGCATCCATCATCTGCGCGACACGTTTCAGGGCCGAAATAATCATGGTCTGTTCCCATTCCTGCAAATCCCCGAACTGACGGGTGAACTGCTCCTGCAAGGGAATCGGGGCATTTTTGAGAATTTCCAGTGCTTCATCCGTGGGATAGGCATGCACTTTACGTTTATCGGTTTCGGAACGCTGCCGGTAGACCAGTTTGCGCTTTTCCAGCCGGTCCAGGATCGTGGTTACTGTGGCCTGACTTAAACTCACTTCCTGGGCCAGTTCGCCGATAGTGATCTGACCTTTATCACGCAGCGTCTGTAGCAGCAGGATCTGAGGTGCGGTCAAACCGGTGGTTTTGGCAAGGTATTTGGAGTGCAGATCGGTAGCCCGGATAACCCGGCGCAGGGCGATCAACACTTCTTCAATCTGGTTCAACAGCTGATCCTTTTGTTCTTTGTTCAGATCGAGATTATAAACTGCGTCCAGATTTAAACCGATAGTTTTACTCATAATTTTCCAATTCGTTAATGCAACGCTCAAAGTCAGTCAGAATCAGCAGCTGATTGTCATGATTGATCGTGCCTTTGACCGGGCTGCTGTCGTGACTGCGCTCGACAGGCATCATGTCGTCATCAGCCAGTACACTGATCTTTTCCACTTCATCCACGGTGATGCCTACCAGACCGGAAGAGGTTTCCAGAACAATAATGTGTTCACTGTCTCTGGCTGACTGATTCAGTCCCAGCAATTCCTTGCTCGATACGATGGTGACGATTTCACCTCTGACATTCAGCACGCCCTCGACACAGGATTGCGCACCGGGCACCGGCACCGGCGCCAGATAATCGAGAATTTCCCTGACCTGATTCACCGGATGGGCATAGGTCTCATCTTCTATCTGGAAGCAAAGCCATTGTTGGTCGTGTAATTGTTCTGACATCTGTAATAAATAGGATTCGTTGAGGGGGCTGGACATTTTATTTGTTTAGTGTACTATATATTTAGACGTCTAAACAACTCGTTAATAAAATAGCGAAGTTATTGGAATAAATTTCAATATCAATGGCTTGAGTTTGTTTATTCGTATTATTTCTGTATTTAAATCAATAGATGTATAAATAATAGAGTTATTTATAAAATGAATCTCGCACAAGCTGACGCTGCTCCGATTACCTTGCGAGCCCCCGCGGCCGAGGACGGTTCAGCGGTGTACGAACTCATCGCCCAGTGCCCGCCACTGGATACCAATTCCATGTATTGCAACCTGCTTCAGTGCACCCATTTTTCCGCGACCTCGGTGGCTGCAGAAAAAGAAGGTGACATTGTCGGCTTTATCTCCGGCTACATTCAGCCGGATAACCCCGACACCCTCTTTATCTGGCAGGTCGCAGTCGGCGAAAAAGCCCGCGGGCAGGGCCTGGCCGGCCGCATGTTACGCGACATCCTGTCGCGGCAGCCGCAAGGCCAGATCAAATTCATCGAAACCACCATTACCCCGGATAACCGGGCGTCATGGGCACTGTTTGAAAGTCTGGCAAATAAACTGGGTGCAGAGTTGAATCACTCTGTGATGTTTGACCGCCAGCAACACTTTGCCGGCCAGCATGAAACGGAAATGCTGGTCAGAATCGGTCCCCTCCAATAAGACTTGCATGATCGCAATCGGGCACCGAAAAACCATTATCAGGAGACAACAAAACCATGAAAATTTTTGAGGAAATTGAATCGGAAGTTCGCTCATATGCGCGCTCTTTCCCACGCATTTTCAACCGTGCAAAAGATGAGTTCGTTTATGACGAAGAAGGCAATGTCTATTTAGACTTTCTGGCCGGTGCCGGTTCACTCAACTATGGTCATAATAACGCGCTGTTCAAAAAGGAACTGATTAAATACATCGAAGAAGATGGCATTACACAGGGCTTGGACCTGCACACCCGTGCTAAAGGTGAGTTCCTGGAAAGCTTCAACGAATACATTCTAAAGCCACGTGATCTTGACTATATCGTCATGTTCACCGGCCCGACAGGCACTAACGCCGTGGAAGCGGCGCTGAAAACAGCCCGTAAATATACCGGCCGTGAGAATGTCATTTCATTCACTAATGGCTGGCATGGTCAGACATTGGGCTCACTGGCTATCACCGGTAATGGTCATCACCGTGGTGGTGCCGGCATCAGCCTGCATGGTGCCACCCGTATGCCTTATGACGGCTATATGGGTGACGATGTGGATACCACTAATTACCTGGATAAAGTGCTATCTGACTCAAGCAGTGGTGTGGATAAGCCGGCTGCCGTTATTGTCGAAACCGTACAGGGCGAGGGCGGTATCAACGCCTGTTCCATGACTTGGCTGAAGAGCCTGTCAGAAGTCTGTAAGAAACACGATGTGCTGCTGATTATTGATGATATCCAGGCTGGTTGCGGCCGTACCGGTACTTTCTTCAGCTTCGAAGAAGCCGGCATTTATCCGGATATCGTGACCGTTTCCAAATCCTTGAGTGGCTATGGTCTGCCTTTTGCCATCCTGCTGATGAAGCCTGAACTGGACCAGTGGAAACCGGGTGAACACAACGGTACTTTCCGTGGTAACAACCCGGCCTTTGTTACAGCAAAGGCCGCGATCGATAACTACTGGAAAGATGACAAATTCGCCAAGGAAGTGCAGGCCAAAGGGGATTACATCGCCGAACGTGTCGACAAGATCGTTGAGAAATACGGTGAAGGTAACTTCAACTCCCACGGTCGCGGCATGTTCCGTGGCATCAACTGTGTCAGTGGTGAACTGGCCAGTGCCATCACCCATAAAGCTTTCCAGAAAGGCTTGATCATCGAAACCAGTGGCACCGAAGACCATGTGGTCAAATTCCTGTGTCCATTGACAATCTCTCAGGAAAGCCTGGAGAAAGGCATCAATATTCTGGAAGAGTCTATTCGTGAAGTCTGTGACAAAGCGGATTCGATTCCGGAAGAAAAAGACTACTTCGAAGGCGATTATTCGGTCAGCGAAGAAGTGGAAAAAATGGCCCGCTCTTAAGCGATCATTTTGAGACCGGCGCTTGGCGCCGGTCATTCACTCGGCAAACAGATTTATTCATCACAGAGGAACTAACATGCTCGTCAGACAACTTCAGGAAGCAGAACAAACCACCCGCAAGATCTATGATCCCAAAGGTAACTGGGACAGCACCCGCCTGCTACTGAAAGACGACAATATGGGCTATTCATTCCATATTACGACTATCTACGAAGGTGCTGATTTCCAGATGCATTACCAGAATCACCTGGAATCCGTTTACTGCATCAGTGGTGAAGGCGAAGTCGAAACCCTGGATGACGGTAAGAAGTATCCCATCACGCCCGGCACGCTTTATAACCTCAACAAGCACGATCGTCACATGCTGCGTGCTTTCAAAGAGTTGAAACTGGCTTGTGTCTTCAATCCGCCACTAATTGGCAATGAAGTCCACAACAAAGATGGTGCTTATGAACTGACAGCCGACGCTATTGCCGACTGAGCATAAGTATCCAAACGGGCTAATCCCGACGACCGGCCTGCAATGATGCAGACCGGTCGCCTGACCTTTTCAGGTCATCAGCAAAAGGACAACTAGAGAGAACACAATGAGTTTTCACACGGTAGAAAAAATCGGCGGCACGTCCATGAGTGACTACGAGGCGGTGCGCGATAATATTATTCTCAAACCGGTACATAACGACTCAATTTACAACCGAATTTTTGTGGTCTCCGCCTATGGCGGCATGACCGATTTACTGCTTGAGCACAAAAAGTCAGGCCAACCCGGTGTCTATGGCTTGTTTGCCAACGGTGAGGAAGATGACAGCTGGCGTGATGCGCTGCATGAACTCAAGCAGAAAATGTTTGATATCAACAAAGGCTTTTATAAGAAAAAGGCCAATCTTGAGCGCGCTGATAACTTTATCGGTGAGCGCCTGGATGACGCTGAACGCTGCCTGGCTGATCTGCATCGTTTGTGTCAGCACGGCCACTTTGAACTGGATATGCATCTGGAAACAGTGCGTGAAATGCTGGCCAGTATCGGTGAGGCCCATAGTGCCTGGAATACGGCGCAGTTACTTCAGCGCGATGGTATTGACGCCAAATTTGTTGATCTGACCGCCTGGCAGACTGATAAGCACGTGCCGCTGGATGAACGTATCAAGCGCGCTTTTGCCGAAATTGATCTGAACAAACAGCTGCCTATCGTTACCGGTTACGCCCATAGTGACGATGGTCTGATGTCGACATTCGATCGCGGCTACAGTGAGATGACGTTCAGCCGTATTGCGGTGCTGACCGAAGCCAATGAAGCCATCATTCACAAAGAATTCCACCTGAGCAGTGCAGATCCGCGTCTGGTCGGTGAAGACAACGCGGTGCCTATCGGACGTACCAACTATGATGTAGCCGATCAGCTCGCCAATCTGGGGATGGAGGCGATTCACCCCAAAGCTGCCAAAGGCCTGCGTCGGAACGATATCCCGCTTCGGGTTCGTAACACCTTTGAGCCTGAACATGCCGGTACTTTAATCACAGGCGATTATGTCAGTGTCGACCCCTGTGTTGAGATCATTGCCGGCTGTAAGGGTGTGTATGCCTTTGAACTGTTTGATCAGGACATGGCAGGCAATATCGATGATTATGATCGTGAGATCCTGGCGACGATTCGCCGTTTCAAGGCGCACATCATCTCCAAGGATATCAATGCCAACACCATCACCCATTACCTGTCGACCAACCTGAAAACCATCAAGCGTATTCGCAATGCGCTGGAACAACGCTTTGCCGATGCTGAAATCAATCAGCAGAAGGTCGCCATCGTCTCGGCGATTGGCAGTGACATGAAAATTCCGGGTATCCTGGCGAAAACGGTTGCCTCTCTGGCCAAGGAGAATATCTCCGTGCTGGCGATGCATCAGTCTATGCGTCAGGTCGATATGCAGTTTATTATTGATGAAGGCGATTATGACAACGCCATCAAAAGTCTGCATAGTGTACTGGTTGAAATTCATGATCACGGTAAAGCGATATGTCTCGCATCCTGATAGCGATATGTCTGAGCCTGCTGTCGTTTCAGTTGTTTGCAGCACCTGAAAAGGCAGAAGAGGCGAGAATCGAAGCTCAGATAGAGCAGCTTGAAGAGCCGCTTTATAGTCCTTTTATCGAGCGTTATGTGCTTGATGAATTAAAATCCTTGCGTACCGATATGGCCGCCAACCGCGCGGAATTAATCCAGATGATGGTTGATCGCGAATTGTCCGCGGTTGATAAAGCGGTCAGTTACGCTACTAATACGGTGACCTATTTCTTCTATCTGATTGCCGCCGCGTCTTCAATTCTGGTGCTGGTGGGCTGGTCTTCCATCCGTGAAATCAAGGAGCGGGTTCATACGCTGGCTGACCAGGAAATCAACAGCCTTATCACTGAATATGAGCAACGGCTGCATGCTATCGAGCAGCAGTTGAGCAAAGAAACGCAGCAGATCGAAGAGAACCGCGAGAAAATCGAGCGCACCCAGGAAGTTCAGTCGCTGTGGTTACGGGCAGGGCAGGAGACGAATCCGTCAAATAAGATCGCTGTATATGACCAGATCATGGCGATCCGTCCCTACGATACTGAGGCTTTGACCTATAAAGCCGATGCTGTGCTGGAGATTTCAGAGCCGCAATGGGCGATCAATCTCTGTCATCAGGCGCTGGAGTCGGATCCAGAAAACGGTCATGCTTTCTACCAGCTCGCCTGTGCGCATACCGCGCTGGGGCAGTTGGATGAAGCCGTACATTATCTGCAGCGTGCGGTGAACTGCAGTGAAACCTACCGCGAGCAGAGTCACAACGACCCGGCTCTATCACCGCTGCAATCCTATCCCGGACTCGACGACATACTCAAACCAGGCGGAGACAGCTGAAGCCGCGCTCTGGACTGGTTTGAAAGGAAGGTAAATCATGGTCTGGAGTTTTCTTGCTTTTCTGGGGATATTTGTCGCTATTGGTGTCAGTTCGATGCTGCGCAGCCGTGGCACCAAAAAAGACTATTATCTTGCCAGTAGCGACGTCCCGCCCAGCCTGGTTGGCCTGTCAGCCGTTGCCACCAATAACAGCGGCTACATGTTTATCGGGGTCATCGGTTACACCTATGCGACTGGTTTTGCCGCGGTATGGCTGATGGTGGCATGGATTCTCGGTGACTTCATTGCCTCTACTTTCATTCATTCACGCCTGCGCCAGGCAACCCAGGATACTTCTCAGCCCAGTTACGCTGGTGTGCTCAGTAACTGGCACGGTCAACATGATCAGACGCTACAAAGACTGATCGCCCTGATTTCACTGGTATTTCTGATGGCTTATGCCGGTGCCCAGCTGGTCGCTGGCAGCAAGGCACTGCATGTTTTACTCGACTGGCCTTATTATGCTGGCGCCGTAATGGGGGCGATTATGGTGGCCTTGTATTGCATGGCCGGGGGGATTCGCGCTTCTATCTGGACTGATGCCGCACAGTCAGTAGTTATGATTATCGCGATGGCCGTGATGCTGGTGATAGCGACGGTGTCTCTCGGCGGCATCGATGGCGCTATCTCCGAGATGAACAAGGTCGATGGTTTTCTCGACCTGTTTCCTGATGATCTGATTCTGCCTGGGATTGCTGGCGGTGTGATGTTTGCGCTGGGCTGGATGTTTGCCGGTTTTTCGGTCATAGGTCAGCCGCATGTCATGATCCGGTTTATGGCTCTGGCAGAAACCGGTCGCATGGTGCGTGCCCGCGTCTGGTACTACGTCTGGTTTACTGCCTTCTATTGCATGTCGACCGGGGTGGGGCTGCTTTCCAGGGTGTATCTCGGCGGCGATCCGGCAGGCTTTGATGCTGAGCTGGCATTACCGACGATGGCGATGGAATTACTGTCACCCGTATTCGTCGGGCTGGTGCTGGCTGGTATTTTTGCCGCGACCATGTCGACTGCGGATTCACTGGTTCTGAATTGTTCTGCTGCCATCACCCATGATCTGTTGCCACGTGATATCGATAACACCCTTTATCTCAAAATGACGACAATTGTGATTGTCTTCCTCGCGCTGCTTTGGGCGCTGATGGCCAGTGATAGTGTTTTCAGTCTGGTCATTTTCGCCTGGTCCGGGCTGGCCAGTGCCTTTGCGCCACTGCTGATTGTCTTATCGTTGAATTTCAGGCCTGGTCAGCGTTTGAGTGTCATTGCGATGCTGGTCGGGCTTGCCGTGGCCTTGAGCTGGCGCTTTGCCGGCTGGCATAACGCGGTCTATGAGGGGCTGCCGGGTATTTTGAGTGGGCTCATCATTCTCAGCGCAGGACTGTGGTGGCGGGCCAGCCAGGGACTCGCCGTGAAAGGCCGCTAGACAGACCATGCTTGTCCAGATTGAGCAATTCCTGCAACAACTGGCTGCCTTTCTGTGGAGCTTGCCTCTGGTTGTACTGCTGGTCGGCGGCGGGCTGTTCTTTCTGCTGTATTCGCGATTTCTTCCCTATAGATATCTGGGCCATAGCCTGCGTTTATTGTTCAGGCGCATTGATGATGACGATCCGGGACAACTGTCTCATTTCCAGTCCCTGAGCACGGCGCTATCCGGCACGCTGGGCATGGGCAATGTGTCCGGTGTGGCGATAGCTATCGCGATAGGGGGGCCCGGCGCCGTGTTCTGGATGTGGATCAGTGCCCTGGTCGGCATTGCGACCAAGTTTTATACCTGCACACTGGCAGTGATGTATCGCGGCCGTGACAGCGAGGGCCAATGGCAGGGTGGACCAATGTATGTCATCCGCGAGGGCATGGGCAAACGCTGGTGGCCTCTGGCCTATTTTTTTGCCGTGGCGGGGCTGCTGGGGACGATGCCGATTTTTCAGGTCAACCAGCTGGTTCAGGTGGTGCGTGACACGATGGCGATTCCAGCCGGGATGACTGAGGAAGGGGCGCATTTCGGCTTTGACCTCGGCCTCGGCATGTTGCTGGCTGGCTTGGTTCTGATTGTCGGTCTTGGGCGTCTGCCGCGGCTGGGACAAGTTACCGGTATGCTGGTACCGAGCATGGTCGTGATTTATATGCTGTTAACCGGCTTTGTATTGCTAAGCCATGCCGAGGCCGTGCCGGCAGCACTGGCACTTATCGTTAACGATGCTTTCACTGGTAATGCGATGGCCGGCGGGGTGGTAGGCGCGGTGATTGTGACCGGTATCCAGCGGGCGGCGTTTTCCAATGAGGCCGGTATCGGTACTGAAGCGATGGCTCACGGCGCAGCCAAAACCCGCGAACCGGTTCGTGAGGGCATGGTGGCGATGCTCGGGCCGGTCATTGACACCCTCATCGTCTGCACCTGCACGGCACTGGTGATTTTAATCAGTGGTGTCTGGCAGAGTGGCGAGCATGACGGCATTACCATGACGGCCATGGCTTTTAAGGATCTGTTCCCGCATGGCAGTGCGGTCATGCTGGCACTTGTCGTTACCATGCTCAGCATGAGTACGGTGTTTACTTTCTGGTACTACGGCAGCAAGTGTCTGGGCTTTCTGATTGGTGCTGAGTATCAGCACCGCTATATCTGGTTTTATATTGTCCTGGTCGTGCTGGGCGCTGTCGCCTCATTGCAGATGGTAGTGGGCCTGATCGATTCCATGTATGCGCTGATGGCTATCCCCACCATGATGGCAGCGTTGATTCTGGCACCGAGGGTCAATCAGGCAGCCCGCGATTTTGTCTCACAAAAACAGCCGGATTAGGCTTCGGGCTCGAGCAGTGACGATTTGAGCTTGTCGTTGAAGGGTTTATCGCCAAACCAGATCTGATAGTAATATTGCCCAAGCGCAGATGAGGCATGCTGGCCAACAAGGCGGTTATTCTTGAACAGTAGCAGTTCGTTTTGATTCCTGCGGATATCGTAGCGATCACCCTCGGCCACCGACTCATAAGCTGCATTGAACTCTTCAAGATCCGTCTCAATCTGTTCAAATTCGGCTGCCGACAGGTTCCGCTTGAGCAGGGTTTCAGCGGCTTCAATAAAATCCTCGGCAGCAATTTCACGGTGATAAATGAAAGACAGCTGGAGCTCGTTGGTCAGGCCGGGCAATCGGGAGCAGTCGCTGCTGTAAAGAGCAGCATCTGCCACGTGGATAAACTTCATCACCGAAATTTCGGTCTGGCTGCATTTGGACAGCTGACCGAAGTCGGTCTCAACATGGCTGGAAAAAGCATCGGCCACACTGTTTGAGGCAAACACTGTCGTCAGTAAAAAACAGGCAATTCGGATCATAACTGGTCTCCGGCAATTCAAAATTGTATGGTGTGCAACTTACCTTGTTTATTATTATTTTTCAGGTACGGCAAATTGTGTCGCCAATGACCGTGAAATACGGGTGAAGCCGCATTATTACTGCTTTCACATCAAATTCACATTTTGCGCTCTAGTCTGTGCCAAACACTTTGAGAGTGGCTATGCGAGCGTTACGTTACTGGTTCGACAGCAATCTGCAGCAGCATGATAATTATGCTGAACAGGCAGGCATCGACTGGCTGAGAATCATCCCCTTTATCGGACTTCATCTTGGTTGCCTGGCGGTTTTCTGGGTTGGCGTTTCAACCGTGGCCGTGGCCATCGCGGTTGGTCTGTATCTGCTGCGCATGTTTGCGATCACGGCTTTCTATCATCGCTATTTTGCTCACAAGTCCTTCAAGACCTCACGTCCGGTGCAATTCCTGTTTGCATTTATCGGTGCCAGTGCCACCCAGCGCGGGCCATTGTGGTGGGCGGCACATCACCGTCAGCACCACCGTCATGCTGATCAGCACAGAGACCCGCATTCACCCAAACAGGGCTTTATCTGGAGTCATATGGGCTGGTTCCTGAGCAGGAAACACTTCAGGGCTGATCTGAGCCTGGTACCCGAACTCACCCGTTTCCCTGAACTACGCTGGCTGGATCGCTTTGATATTGCGGTACCGGTATTGCTGGCCGTTATCCTCTATATGACCGGTGAAGGTCTGGCGGCATGGCAACCAGCACTCAATACCAGCGGCTGGCAGCTGGTCACCTGGGGATATTTCATTTCTACCGTGGTACTGATCCATGCAACGCTGTTGATCAATTCCCTGGCGCATCGTATCGGCAGCCGCCGCTATCAGACTCAGGATGACAGCCGTAATAATTTCTGGCTGGCTTTACTGACACTGGGTGAAGGCTGGCATAACAATCATCACTATCATGCTGCCTCCGCCAGACAGGGGTTCTACTGGTGGGAAATCGATATCAGTTATTACCTGCTCTGGTGTATGCAGAAACTGGGATTGATCTGGGATGTACGGAGCATCTCCAAACAAAAGCGTGATGCCCGCGCGTTCCGCCGGGAGTCTGTTCAATGAAAATTGCTGTGGTCGGCGCGGGGATCTCCGGATTAACCGCTGCCTGGTATCTCGCCAGTCGTGAGCAGGCTGAAGTCACTGTATTTGAAGCCAACGATTATATCGGTGGCCATACTGATACCCATCAGCTTGAAGTGCTGGGAAAAAACTGGGCTGTTGATAGTGGTTTTATTGTGTTCAACCGCCTCAATTACCCGCATTTCTGCGACCTGCTGGAAGAACTGGGTGTCGAGTCCCAGCCGACTGAGATGAGTTTCAGTGTGCATGACAGCAGCAGCGGCCTTGAGTACAACGCAAGCAGTCTCAACAAACTGTTCTGTCAGCGCAAAAACCTATTGAGCCCGCGTTTTTATCGCATGCTCAGCGACCTGGTGCGTTTTTATCGTCAGGCACCGGCTGTGCTAGATCAGGCCGATAATCACCAGACTCTGGGTGATTACCTGAAAGCGAACCACTACAGCGATATCTTTATCAATGACCATCTGCTGCCAATGGCCTGTGCGCTCTGGTCCGGTCCCAGTGACAGCTTGATCGACATGCCGGTCCGATACCTGGTGTCGTTCATGAATAATCATAAAATGCTGTCACTGAGTCAGCGTCCTCAATGGCGAGTGGTCAAAGGCGGCTCCAGGCAGTATGTTGAAGCGCTGTTGAAACGGTTTCCCGGTAAGATCTATACGTCCATGCCTGTAGCAAGCATCCGTCGTGTCTACAATGGCGTCACCGTGACCGCAGGCGGTGAGACAATGCCTTTCGATGCGGTGGTGCTTGCCTGTCATTCGGACCAGGCTTTGACATTATTGTCAGACCCGAGTCAGGCAGAAACCGAGGTGCTGGGCGGTATACGCTATCAGCAGAATCTGATGCAGTTGCATGCCGATGAATCCGTGTTACCGGCAAATCCGCAGGCCTGGGCCAGCTGGAATGTACATATCGCTGAGGCGCTGACGGAACGCTGTACCGTGTCCTATCACATGAATACCTTGCAGAATCTCAATGCACCGCTTGAATTTATTGTGTCACTGAACAGCGCGGATCGTGTTGATCCGAACAAGGTGTTTGTCGAGCGACGCTATGCCCATCCGGTTTATACCGAAGAGACCCTGGCGGCTCAGCAGCGCTGGTCTGATATTTCCGGTAAGCAACACAGTTACTATTGCGGTGCCTACTGGGGCTGGGGCTTTCACGAAGATGGTGTCAGCAGTGCTCTGCGCGTGGTGGAACAGTTGAGGGGGGCAGTATGAAGTTTGAACCCGCGCTGTTGATGGGGAGTGTATCGCATCACCGGATTCAACCTGTCACCCACTGCTTCAGTTACCCGCTGTCGATGGTGATGCTTGACGTAGATGCACTTGAATCGACCTTTGAACAAAGTCGTTGGTGGTCGCTGGAGCGGTTTAACCTTATCAGTTTTTATCGACGTGATTACATACGACCTGCGGGCCTTGATCTGAAGTCGGCAGTCATCCAGCAAATCGAAACCCAGCTGGGTGAATCGTTCAGCGGAAAAGTCTATTTGCTCACCCATCCTCGCTATCTCGGCTTTGTCTTCAATCCGGTCAGTTTCTATTTCTGTGTGAATGAGCAGGGCTCACTCGACTATCTGCTCGCCGATATCAACAACACACCATGGAATGAACGCCATTGTTATGTGCTGAAGGCAGATGGCGATTCAAATACCCTTCAGGCCGACTTTGATAAAGCATTTCATATTTCACCGTTTATGCCGATGCAGATGCACTACAAATGGCGATTTGCTTTTGTGGGACAGCAACTGCATGTGCTGATGCAGTTGTATCAGGATGGACAGAAACAGTTCAGCGCCTCGATGACCCTGAAGCCACAGACGCTGAGCAAAACACAAATGGCATCGCTGCCCTGGCGCTACCCACTGCAGACGTTTCGCGTTATCAGCCGAATTTACTGGCAGGCCCTGAGACTCTGGCTCAAGCGGGTGCCTTTTTACAGTCATCCCGGTAACGGTGGTGACAGCAATAATTCCGGAAATAAAACACATCGTGAGGACAGCCCATGAATATGCCTGTTTCGACCGCTAACAGCGAGCGACTCAAGCTGTCTCGGTTTCAGAATCTCTGTATGCAGTTACTGCTCAGGCAACTTGAAGCGATCCGCCAGGGTTGCCTGATACTGCAGATTGGCGACAGCGAGCCTATCTCGCTGGGAGAAGCTGGTCATTCTCTGAAAGTGAAACTCATCGTAACAGACCCGCATTTTTTCGAGTCGGTAATTCTGGCAGGCTCGGTAGGAGCTGCTGAATCCTATATGAATGGCGAATGGCACAGCGATGATTTGACCGCTCTGGTCCGTCTTCTGGTAAGAAACCGCGATCTGGTTGATGGAATGGAAAAAGGTCTCGCCAGAATCACCGGCTGGTTGATGCAGGGCGTGCACTGGCTGCGTCGTAACACCCGGGATGGCAGCCGTAAGAACATCGCGGCACATTACGATCTGGGCAATGAGCTGTTTGCCTTATTTCTCGACCGCGACTTCATGATGTACTCCTCCGGACTTTACTACAGTGACAAAGAGAGTCTGGAGCGGGCCCAGTTCAACAAACTCGGTCGCCTCTGTGACAAGCTTGATTTGCAACCTGACGACCACCTGCTGGAAATCGGTACCGGCTGGGGCGGTTGCGCGACGTTTGCTGCCCTCAATTACGGTTGCCGGGTCACTACCACAACCATTTCCCGTGAACAGTATGAGCATGCGCAGAAGCGGGTGACAGAACTGGACCTGGAAGACAAAGTCACGGTGCTGCTTCAGGATTACCGTGATCTTAAAGGTCAATATGACAAGCTGATTTCGATTGAGATGGTAGAGGCAGTCGGTCATCATTTCATCGATGATTATTTCCGCCATTGCAGTGACTTATTGAAACCGAATGGTCTCGCCATCATTCAGGCGATTACGCTGGAAGACCACCGTTACAAACAAGCCGTGAAATCTGTCGACTTTATCAAGCGCTACATTTTCCCCGGCAGCTTTATTCCCTGTGTCAGCGTGCTGGTCAATGCGGCTGCCAGATCAGAACTGAAACTGACCAACCTCGAAGATATCGGGCCCAGTTATGCCACTACCCTCAGAGTCTGGCGCGAGCGTTTTATGAGTCAGCTGGATGAAGTCCGCCGGCTGGGCTATGACGAGCGTTTCATCCGGATGTGGGAGTTTTACCTTTGCTACTGTGAGGGTGGCTTTATCGAACGCAGTATCAGCGATGTGCATCTGCTGTTCAGCAAGCCCGCTAACAAACGCGAGCAATGGGTACCTTTAGATGCGTAATGTGCTCAATTTTATTGCGTTTCAGGCGGTATGGCTGATCGTTATTCTGGCTGCCGCGAATGGCAAAGTCGTTTATGCTTTGCTGGCGACAGCCAGCTTTGCCGTGATTCAGCTCTATTTCAGTCGCTGGCGGTATACCGATATCAAACTCATTGCTCTGGGGCTGCTCAGCGGCATGATGCTCGACACCATCTGGCTGAACATGGGCTGGATTGGCTATGTCTATGGCGACATGGGGGGGCTGGCCCCATGGTGGATCGGCTGTCTCTGGGTCAATTTCATGCTGACACTGAATCATTCATTGAGCTGGCTGCAACCACGGCTGAAACTGCTCGGAATGATGACCGTTTTTGCTGCACCCTTATCTTACCTGGCAGGCAGTAAGCTGGGTGCAGTGACTTTGCTTGAGCCGGGGATGGCGGTTTTGTCGCTGTCCCTGAGCTGGGCATTGCTGGTGCCGATGCTGATGTGTCTTGCCAGGCTCTGGCATCAACAGGAAGAGGAGGGAAATCATGCTCTGGTATAGCTTGTTAATCGCCTCAGTCGTTATGTTTCTGGGCTGGCTCTATGAAGGCAAAAGCCGTAATGCCGGCGTAGTGGATGTGTTGTGGGCCGGCCTGATGACCTTTCTGCCGGTGTATTACGCTGTTTTAAGTGATGGCGACTGGCTGCTGAGAGTGACTGCCGGCGGGCTGATGAGTCTCTGGTATCTGCGTTTGTTCTGGCATCTCAGTGGGCGCGTATTCAGTGAACCGGAAGACGGCCGTTATGCCTACCTGCGACAGTACTGGGGTGAAAAAACTCACCGCAACCATTTTTTCTTTTTTCAGTTTCAGGCTCTGCTGGCCTTTATCTTTACACTGCCGGTGTGGTGGTTGAGTCAGGCTGAAAGTCACAATCTGACCACGATTATGCTGGCATTGCTACTGGCTTTAATAGCTATTTGTGGTGTCACACTGGCAGATCGTCAGTTGCAACAGTTTCGCAGCAACCCCGCCAACAAAGGCAAAGTGTGTGAAGAGGGTCTCTGGTATTTTTCGCGTCATCCCAATTATTTTTTTGAATGGTTGCACTGGTTCAGCTATCCGTTGATGGCGATCGGCATTTCGGGTGGCAGTTGGCTGTGGCTGGCGCCAGTGGTGATGCTGGCATTTCTCTATTACATCACCGGCATTCCCTATACCGAGCAGCAGGCAATCCGCAGCCGTGGTGATGCCTATCGACATTACCAGCAAACCACCAGTGTCTTTATTCCGTGGAGAAAAAAACATGCGTCTGATTGAATTTGCAGAGAAAAAAATGGTGCCCGATTCAGTCATTCGAGTCGGTATTCGTCAATTACTGAAAAAACGTCTGCAGGAGGAGATGGCTTTTGACCCCGAGCAGGCCAGTCTGCGTAAACAAAGCTGTATCAGGATGCTGCGCAGCAGCCCGATTGCCATAGAAACCGATGCTGCCAATGAGCAACACTATGAAGTGCCGGCAGCTTTTTATGAGCTGGTATTGGGCAAACACCTCAAATACAGCGGCTGTCTGTGGAACAATGAATGCCTGACCCTGGATGATGCTGAGCGGGCTATGCTGGATTTGTATCTGCAACGGGCGCAGCTGGAAAACGGTCAGCACATTCTTGAACTCGGATGCGGCTGGGGATCTTTGACCCTGCATATGGCGGAACATTTGCCTTATGCCCGTATTACAGCGGTTTCCAATTCCAGCTCGCAACGTCGCTTTATTGAAAAACGCTTGCAGGAGCGGGGGCTCAGTAATGTGCGTGTCATCACCTGTGATGTCAACGAACTGTCTCTGGACGAGCAGTTTGATCGCATCGTATCGGTGGAAATGTTCGAGCATATGCGCAACTATCAGCGCCTGTTCGACAAAATTGGCCGCTGGCTGAAAGACGATGGTAAGTTGTTTGTGCATATCTTCTGCCACCGCAGTGTAGTCTATCCTTTCGAGACCGAAGGTGACGATAACTGGATGGGCCGTTACTTCTTCACTGGCGGCCTGATGCCATCAGCTGACACCCTGCTGCATTTCCAGCAGAAGCTGCAAATTGAACAGCAGTGGCTGGTCAATGGCAAACACTATCAGCAGACCGCTGAAGCCTGGCTTGATAATGCCGATGAACACCAGGCAGAAATAATCCGTCTGTTTGAACATACCTATGGTGCTGACCAGGCTAGGGTGTGGTGGCAACGCTGGCGGCTGTTCTTCATGGCATGTGCCGAGTTATTCGGTTATCGTGACGGCACTGAGTGGCTGGTAGGTCACTACCTGTTCAGCAAAAAAACGGCGGATTAATGGCAAAACCCAGAACCAACCTGCAGGCGAAGCTGGTCAGAGCTTTCCTGATACAGATCCTGCTCATCAGTATTGTGACTGTGGCCGGGATTTATGCCGCCAAGACCACAGTAGAAGACATCCTGGTGCGTGAGGCACTGGAGGGAGAAGCTGAGCATTTCTGGAATCTGCGCCAGCAACAGCCGGATTTTCCTTTGCCCAACACCATGAACCTGATTGCCTACCTGGCGCCGGATAATGATATGTCTTCGGTGCCGATGGCACTGCGCGATCTGACACCGGGCCTGCAACGTGCCAGGTTTCAGGGTGATGAACCGATTGTCTATGTCGAAGACCGTAACAACGACAGACTGTACCTGGTTTTTGATGAAGTGAAGGTGTCCAGGCTGGCCCTGGTGTTCGGCATTCTGCCGCTGGCAGCAGTGCTGGTCACGCTATATTTGTTGGCCTGGCTGACCTATCGTCAGTCACACAAGGCCGTATCGCCGATTGTTAAACTGGCAAAAGCCGTGGAAGAGGCGGAAATCCGTGAGGGTAATCTGCCGGATCTTGATCTGGAAGAGCTGCGCCAAATGCCGGATGAGGAGGTCAGCAGCCTGGTCAAAGCACTGGATCAGTTTACTCACCGGCTGGAACATTTTATTGAGCGGGAACGCTTGTTTACCCGCGATGCCAGTCATGAACTGAGAACGCCGATTGCGGTACTTCGCAGCGCGATGGAACTGATGGAACGCCGTTACAATGTCGAGGATGATAAGACCATACGACGTATCTATCGGACGCTCTATGATATGGAGGCGCTGATTGAGACCCTGCTTATTCTGGCCCGCGAAGAGGAGGATTCCCTGCCAAGCAGCCGGGTTGACGTTAATGATCTCATCAGCGATGAAATCGATACACTCAAACTGCTGTTCCAGGACAAGGCCATCCAGGTTGAGATAGACGACAATACCAGTCTGATGCTCAGCGCACCGGAGCGGGTCCTGAAGATTCTGATAGGCAACCTGTTGAGGAATGCTTTCAATTACACACCTAAGGGCACGATTTATATCAAAGTCTGGCCCCAGGGCTTTTCAGTGAAAGACAGTGGTGTGGGCATGGATTCAGAGCAGGTCAAACAGGTGTTTAAACCATTTTACCGTGCTGAGAACTCCGGTAATGGTTATGGTCTGGGCATGACCATCGTTAAACGTTTATGTAACCGTTATAACTGGCATTTAAGAATCACCAGTGAACTGGGAGAGGGCACCGAAGTCAGTGTGCATTTCCCTAAATCACAATTGCTCAAGAACTAGTCTTGCCTACAGGTCTTTTTCTTCACAGAGCTTGTAACCGATACCGGGAATGGTATGCAAAAGGCTCTGCTGGAAAGGTTTATCGATAAGCTTGCGCAGATTGTACAAATGACTGCGCAAGGTATCGCTATCCGGGGTATCTTCACCCCAGATTTCTGCTTCCAGCTTTTCCCGGGTGACCAGGTTGGGCGATTCGCGCATTAAGATCCGCAGGATTTGCAGCATGATGGGGGAGAGTCTAATGGGATCACCGGCGCGGGTCACACGCATGGTTTTGGGGTCAAACACAATATCGGCCACCTGCAGAGATTTGCTGTCCATCTCTCCGCGGTGACGCCGGATGTGTGAGATCAATCGTGCTTCCAGCTCTTTCATTTCGAAGGGCTTGAGCAGGTAATCGTCAGTGCCGTGCTCAAAGCCGGTAAGTTTGTCATCGAGCGTATCGCGAGCGGTCAACATGATGATTGGCATATCCTGCTGTAAATCCTCCCGCACCCGGCGACAGACTTCGTAGCCATCGATACCCGGCATCATGATATCCAGTACCAGCGCATCGTAGCGATGCTGACTACAGAGCTGAACCGCAGTCAGACCATCGGCGGCAAAATCCACCGTCATCCCGCCGGCCTCAAGAAAATCACCAATATTCGCAGCCAGATCCTGGTGGTCTTCTACAATCAGCACGGTTGCCGGGTTAATTTTCATCTGGCTGCTCCTTAAGTTTGTTATCAACAGTAAAGCATAACGGAATAAAGCGTGATTGCCATGTGAAAAAGTGAAAGGTGAACAGTCAAAATCTTGTTGACTAATTAAATGACAATTATTATCATTAACATCAAGATTGATGAGGTGACCCATTCATGATCGTATGTATCTGCAACAATGTTAATTCCGACGCCATTCATGCAGCAGTTGATAAAGGTGCATCCTGCATTGATTCTGTTCGCAATGAAACTGGTGCTGCGGCTTGTTGTGGAAAATGTCAGTTCAAGGTCAACCGCATTCTTCAGGAGCGTCAGCAGTCTGAAGTATCAGAGCTGCCTGCTGTTCAGGCTGTTTATTCCTGATTCTATTTGCGCACAATAAGCGGTGCAAACTGATCCACCGTTAAGCTCAGTTTCCCTTTCCTCACTTAAAACCGCCTGCTCAAATCAACCAGCCCGATTTCATACTTTTTGTAGGGTTATTCTAAGGCACTCTTTAGCAAGCTAATTTTTCATTAGGGCCTGACACTCTGCTCCGGCAATGAGAAAAGCTATCTGAAAACGTTTCTAATCTAGATGAGAATAGTTGCGATTTTATTTTATTATCAGTGGCTTAGCTTTGACATTTTGACTAAAAAAACGATAATCATCTCAAGCTGGATTAAAACAGGAGAGAGGCCATGAAAGGCGACGTCAAAGTTATCGAATATCTTAATAAAGTACTGGCTAATGAACTGATTGCGATTAACCAGTATTTTCTGCATGCCAAAATGTACAAAGACTGGGGACTGCATAATCTCTACGAGCATGAATACCATGAATCGATTGATGAAATGAAACATGCCGACAAGCTGACTGAGCGGGTATTATTCCTTGAGGGCTTGCCCAACCTGCAGGATTTGGGGGCACTGAGAATCGGTGAAAACACCCGGGAAATGCTGCAGTGCGATTTGTCTCTGGAACTGGATGCGATTCCGGATTTGAAAGAGGCAATCAAATACTGCGAGAGTGTGGGAGATTATGTTTCACGGGATCTATTCCGTGAAATCCTTGATTCCGAAGAAGAGCATGTCGACTGGCTGGAAACCCAGCTGGGGCTGATAGAGAAAGTCGGCCTGGAAAATTATCATCAGGCCCAGATAGTCAAAGAAGCCGAATAAATACTCACCCCGGACTGCAAAACAGCCGGGGTTTTTTGTTTTCAGGGCGACGAACATCAGTTAATAATTCATTGTTTCGATTGTAATAGCTAAAAATTCGCGGTAGCGTAATAACCACAGGTTTCAGCAGTTTACTCAGGCTATTCTCAAAGGACAGAACAGCATGGCTAGATTTTCGCGACTCCAGCAAAAAATGGAACAAACCTACTCAAGTGCCGGTGATGTCAGGGATTCTCAACCATCACCACCTTCGGTACTACAGGATCTGGCGGCCAAGTGCGGCGTTCAATTCAATGGTGATGCTCCCTGGGACATCCAGGTCCACAGCGACGAAGTCTATCAACGCATCCTAAGCAAAGGCTCGCTTGGTTTCGGAGAGAGCTATATGGATGGGTTGTGGGACTGTCTGCGTTTAGATCAGCTGTTCTACCGGATTCTCAGTTTCAATATCGAAGAAAAGCTTGGCGGCTGGGCCAGGATGCGATTGCTGACGCAGGTCATGCGTCACAGACTGTTCAACCTGCAGTCCACCCAACGGGCTTTCCAGGTGGGCGAACAACACTACGATATCGGCAATGATGTGTTCGAGTCGATGCTGGACCCCACCATGAGCTACTCCTGCGGCTACTGGCATCAGGCTGACAATCTGGATCAGGCTCAGATCAACAAACTCGATATGATCTGTCGTAAGCTGGAACTCAAACCGGGCGAGAAGTTGCTTGAGATAGGTTGTGGCTGGGGCGGTCTGGCCCGTTATGCAGCAGCGAATTACGGTGTCGAAGTGGTGGGTATCACTGTGTCCAGGGAGCAGCAGAAACTGGCTCAGGATCGTTGTGCAGGGCTTCCGGTCAATATCGAACTTATTGATTACCGTGACCTTAATGGTGAATACGACAAAATCGTTTCGGTTGGCATGTTTGAACATGTCGGTGAAAAGAATTACCCGATATATTTCGATACCGTGAACCGGCTGTTGAAAGACAATGGCCTGTTTTTACTGCACACCATCGGTATCTATAAATCCACCAAGCGTGTCGATCCCTGGATTGATAAATACATTTTCCGTAATGGCAAACTGCCGTCCGCCGAGCAACTCAGCCGCGTGCTGGATCAGCGCCTGATTATCGAAGACTGGCATAACTTCGGTCACGATTACTACAACACGCTGATGGCCTGGTGGGAGAATTTCGATGCCGCCTGGCCGTCACTATCACATAAATATGACGAGCGTTTCTACAGGATGTGGAAATACTATCTCTTGTCCTGCGCCGGCTTTTTCAAAGCACGGCAGGGCCAGTTGTGGCAACTGGTATTGAGCAAACGTAGTCGACCACAGATTTACCGCTCGATACGCTGAAACACCTCACCGGCCACCACACCGGTCAGGTAAAGGAGCCGGATAATGATGCGATTATGGCTGTTATCAGTCAGTCTGATTTTATGTCTGTCAGGGAGCCTGAACCCGGCTACAGCACAATCGCAGCAAGCCTATATCATTGAAATTGACGGGGTCATCAGTCCCGCCACCGCCGATTATTTTTCCCGCTCGCTTGAGCAGGCAGTAGAAGCTGATGCGGCATTCCTATTGGTCCGGCTCGACACCCCTGGCGGGCTCGATCTATCGATGCGGGACATGATCAAAAAAATCATTTCCTCACCTGTGCCTGTAGTGACTTACGTCACCCCCGGTGGAGCGCGGGCAGCCAGCGCCGGTACCTATCTGCTTTATGCCAGCCATGTGGCAGCGATGACGCCGGCTACCAATCTCGGAGCGGCAACGCCGGTACAGATGGCACCCGGTTTTGCCACGGGAGAAGAGAAATCTCCTGTGCCGGATGCGGAAAAAGACAAAGACCAGGAGGCGAGTCCTGAGCCTGCTGAAAACAGTGATGCTATGACGCGTAAAGTCGTCAATGACGCTGTGGCTTATATTCGGGGGCTGGCGGAACTGCGTGGTCGCAACGCTGACTGGGCAGAAAAGGCGGTGGTTGAGGCGAAAAGCCTGACTGCGGAGGCGGCGCTGGAGCAAAATGTCATCGATATTGTGGCAGCGAATCAGCGTGATTTAATTCAACAACTTGACGGCAGAATAGTGAAGGTACTCGGTAATGAGACCACCCTGGACACCGAGTCTGTGGTTCTCCATGAAATTCTGCCCGACTGGCGCAACAAAGTGCTGGAAATCATCACCAATCCCAACATCGCTTACATCCTGATGATGATTGGCATTTATGGCCTTATCTTTGAGTTTGCCAATCCCGGTTCGATAGTACCCGGCACCATCGGTTCGATTTGTCTGTTGCTGGCTTTGTTCTCTTTCCAGATCCTGCCGATTAATTATGCCGGTTTAGCTCTGCTGCTGCTGGGGATTGCGCTGATGGTGGCTGAAGTTTTCCAGCCCAGTTTCGGTGTGCTCGGGCTTGGCGGGGTGGCGGCTTTTGTTGCCGGCTCGGTCATGCTGATTGATACCGAACTGCCCGGCTATGGCGTTAACATCGGTGTGATCGCCGGTGTCACTGTATCAACGGTGGCTTTCTTTCTGATGGCACTGGGTATGGTGCTGCGTAATCGGCATCATCCGATTGTGTCAGGGCAGGAGGAAATGATTGGCGCGATCTGCGTGGCTGATGAAAGTTTCAGTGAGAGGGGCAAAGTGCTGGTGCACAGTGAACGCTGGACCGCCAGAACCCATACCCCGCTGCAAAAAGGTGACAAAGCCAGGGTGAAGGCGCTGGATGGCTTAACACTGGAAGTCGAAGCGATAGCAAAAGACGAGGAGGCAACATGACATTACAATTTCTTGCCGTGGTGGCAATCGCCATCATTGTACTCTTGATCAGTGCAGTCCGGATTTTGCGTGAATACGAACGTGGGGTGGTCTTCCTGCTGGGTCGATTTTATAAGGTGAAAGGACCTGGTTTCATCATCATCATTCCTTTCATCCAGCAAATGGTCAAGGTCGATTTGCGGACCATTGTGATGGATGTACCGACTCAGGATGTCATTTCCCAGGACAACGTCTCTGTACACGTTAACGCGGTTGTTTATTTCCGGGTGATCGATCCGCAAAAAGCGATTATTCAGGTCGAGCAATATTACGATGCGACCAGTCAACTGGCGCAAACAACACTGAGATCGGTACTGGGTCAGCATGAACTTGATGAAATGCTGTCAGAACGGGACAAGCTGAATAACGATATTCAGACGATTCTGGATTCACAGACTGATGCCTGGGGCATCAAAGTCGCCAATGTCGAAATCAAACATGTCGATCTCGATGAAAGCATGATCCGGGCGATTGCCAAGCAGGCGGAAGCCGAACGGAATCGTCGCGCCAAAGTCATCCATGCTGAGGGTGAATTGCAAGCCTCGGAGAAACTGCAGCAGGCAGCCGAGATTCTGGCCAAGCAGCCTCAGTCGATGCAATTGCGTTACCTGCAGACCTTGACTGATATCGCCGGGGATAAATCCTCGACCATCGTGTTTCCACTTCCTGTCGAGTTGCTGGATGCAATGCGATCCATGAGTGCGAGAGAGGGGCGTGACTGAGCTTACTGGCTTGGATAAATCATCGCCTGGGGACGAATAAGTCTGTCGTAATCTTCAGCGCTCATAGCCTCTGAGTCGATCACCGCCTGACGCAGGCTGCATTTTTGTTCGCTGGCGTAGTGAACGATTTGAGTTACTTTGTCGTAGCCAAGATGTGGCGTTAATGCCGTCGCCAGCATCAGGCTCTGATCCATGGTCGCTGCCAGATTTTCCTCATTTGCTTCGATGCCACTGATACAGAACTGATCGAAACTGGTGATGGCATCAGCCAGCAATTCCAGAGATTGAATGATATTGAGCGCCATCACCGGTTTAAAGGTATTGAGTTGAAACTGGCCCTGGGCATTGGCAATGGTGATAGTCAGGTGGTTGCCCATTACCTGGGCGCAGACCATATTCAGCATTTCACACTGGGAGGGATTCACCTTGCCCGGCATGATGGAAGAGCCTGGCTCATTAGCAGGCAAACTCAGTTCAGCCAGTCCGCAGCGTGGCCCGGAAGCCATCAGCCGTAAGTCACTGGCGATTTTGTTGAGACTGCTGGCAAGTGTATTAAGGCTGCCCGAGAGGGACACAATCGCATCATGACTGGCCTGAGTGGCAAAAAAGTTATCACTGGGTCTGAATTCAAACCCTGTCATTTCATTCAGCCCGCTGCAGAATGTGGCAGCAAACTCCTGGCGGCTGTTAATACCGGTACCGACTGCAGTGCCACCCATGGTCAACGCCAGTAAGGCCGGTAAATCCGCCGCAATCTGCTGTTCGGCGTGATTCAGTTGGGCTGCATAAGCAGACATTTCCTGACCCAGCGAAATCGGCGTCGCATCCTGCAAGTGAGTTCTGCCCGTCTTGAGCACACTTTGCCAGCGCCTGGACTGCATCTCAAAGCGTTCTCTGAGCTGTTTGAGTGATGGCAACAGCGCATTCTCCAGCAAACAAACACAGGCAATATGCAGTGCTGTCGGAAAGCTGTCATTGGTAGACTGCCCTAGATTGCAGTGATCATTGGGATGAACCTGATGTTTGCCTTCCAGGATTTGGGTGGCCAGACTTGCCAGCACCTCGTTGACATTCATATGTGACTGGGTGCCTGAGCCGGACTGCCACAGTGAAATAGGAAACTGATTATCCAGTTCACCCTCAAAAAGTTGGCGGGCTGCTTTTTTAATAGCTTGCGCTAGCAGCGGATCCAGCCTGCCATGTTGTTGATGGGTATCAGCGGCGCAAAATTTAACCAGGCCGTAGGCATGGATCATTGCCTGTGGCAGCGTTTCCTGGCCGACACGGAAATGATGCAGAGCAGAATCTGTTTGCTGACCCCACAGCGTCAGTTCAGGTCGGGGAGTCGCGTCACTCATGCAGTAGAACGTTGAGTTGATCGGCGACTTCTGCCCAGTCCGAATCATCGCTCAGACACTCCTCAATAAAAGCGGCCTGGCTGGTCGTCCAGAAAGGGGCATCTACCAATGCTTCATCCTGCTTCAGCTTGTTCTCTCTGATAAAGGCATCGATGGCTGCCGGATCATTATCGAGTCCAAGCTGAAGAAACAGATTTTCCAGTGAATGAAAAGTCGCTTCCATACACATCTCCTTCAATCAGAAAATCGTTCTTTGACTTCAGCTTACGCGAGTAGAGTGGATTAGCAAAGTCACTTTGGTCAGCGGTTAAGAGAGTAAAGCAACTGTCTGATTTAACTTTTGTATTTGCTATACTCTTACTCTTTGTAAGAGAATTGACGCCAAAACGCTGAAAGGTGTGGTTTTACGACATCACGATGACTGGCGCGGACAAAAATTAGTGTATAGCTGTTGTGATGTTGATGGAGATGGCAAAGTAAACGTTGACTGTAGTCCATGTCGGCATGAAAACTGAAAGGCGACCTAATCAAGCCGTCTAGCAGACTTGCCGTGATCAACCGGATTTTGCTGCATGAAATTGAGCGGATGTGGGATTCAGGTAACAGCGCTTTTGCCCGCGAGTTGCGCTAAACAATTTCTCCGTATTGATTGAATACGATCGCTGCCGGCGAATAATCGTCATAAAGACAGAGCATTCACATTTTCCTGACATTTAATGATGGATCATTAAACTTTTATCTCATTTGAATCTGTGAACTGTTTCAGGTTTATTCAGAAAAAGCAGAAAACAACAATATCATCGGGCGTATAATTTTTAAAGCATTGAGCAGGCAAGTTATATAAAATGTTGCGTGCAAGGTTTTAGGGCAGAAAATTAAATATGGAAGAGCAACTCTACACAACAACCAAGGTCGCCAGAATTTTCGGTGTCACGCCGCGTACCATTCAGATGTGGGCTGACAGTGGCATGATTAAGGTGACTAAAACATTAGGCGGTCACCGACGTATCACCGCACAGGAAGTTGACCGCTTAGCGCGGGAACTGGGCAAGGGCAGAAGAGATGAACCAGCCAATGTGGCAAATGATGCTTCGCCAACATCTGCTCGTGCGGATGATGATCTGGTCAGAGTGATGATAGTTGATGATGACAAAGACCTGCTCAAGCTTTACCAGATGCAGATCGAGAGCTGGCAAACGCCGAAAACGGAAGTTTTTCTAGCCCATGATGGATATGATGCCTTGTTGCAAATCGGTTCCAAGAAGCCGGACATCATCATTACTGACCTGCGTATGCCGCGTATGGATGGTGCCCATATGATCAATGTTATTCAGCAGAATCCCGATATGGATCACTGTCAGATTGTTGTAGTGACCGGTCTGAATAAAGACGAAATACATCAGGATTATGACCTTCCTGAGAATGTTATTGTCGAGGAGAAACCAATCCCTTTTGCCAGGATCCAACGTCTTGTTAATGAGCATGTGAGTACGCATACATAAAAATCTGCGACATGTTTCACTAATTTCGGTTTTTAAGCTATTTAAACTTGTCATATTTCGACTTTTAAAGCAGAATCTCAATGTGCGGCTGGGGCATTCGGAAACCAGCTCACTGATAGCGTTCAGACCAGCAAATGCTTTGAAAGGAAAGGATATGGAAATTCTTTATTCAATCAGCTGTGACAGCCCCGGGCTGCTCTTAAGCACCGGACTAGATATCAGTTACTAAGTGACTCATCCCGTCTACCTGGATGGTTCTGGTATTTGCTGGTTGAAGAGGGATTAATGAGAAAACCGTTACATTTTGTTCTGATTCTTGGGCTGATAGCTTTCTCAGTACCGGCTGTCTCTGCCAATATCAACCCACTCAAAGTGGGTGTCTCCCCTAATGGTGAAAATAGTGTTTCTCTGGCAGAGTTCTGGATACCGTTTCTGGACCAGCTTGAAACAGAAAGTGGCGTCGCGCTTCGCTTTGCTACTGCCCCCGATTTACTCGAATTTAATCAGCGCCTCTCAGCCGGTGAGTATGATTTAGTGGTCACTGACCAATACTTATTCACCATTTTCAGACAAAAACATAAGCTCAGTTATCTGGCCGAGCTGACTAACGACCAGAAAACGACAGACATGGTTTTGGTTGCAAATAGCGAGACGAAAGTGCTCAGTCATATTGAGGGCGGCTTGCTCGCTGTTAAACAGGATGAAAAAGCCAGTAACATCACCGCACTGGACAAACATCTGAGTGAGAATGGAGTTACTGCTTTAAGAGATAACGTACAGTCCTATGACAAAATTCTGCAGTCTATTGCTGAAAAACTGCACGTTGCCGGTTTGGTTCCTGTCTGTGAATTGAACAACAGCGATAAGCTTTTCAGTATTCTCTGGCGAACCACCAACAACCACAGCTATGTAATGACGTTTCCTCAGAGTACGTCTCGCCTTCATATCAATAAACTCACTGCGGCACTTGAAAAAATTGCTGAAGGCGCTGAAACAGAGGGAAATGCATCCAGGGTCCATGTTAAGTCTGTCAGAGCTCCTGTTCAGGCAGGCGATTAGACCTCGACATGGGAGAGGTTGATGAAGCAACGAGTTAAAGGCTCATTCCGCCTCAAGACACTGAGCCTCACCTTTCTGCTCTTTGTCACTTTCCTTTTAGTGCTTTATTTCGCGAGCCAGAAGATTCTGGTGAATTCACTCAGCGAGCAATTTATGGTTCAGACCGATAGTCTGACCGAATTAATCACGACCACACTCAAACCGAATGTCCTGTCTGAAAATCTGACGGCGGTGAATGATGCCGCCTCATCGATCCTCGCTATCGAACAGGTGGATTATGTCCAGGTTTATTCCTATGACGATCCATTGGTCGAGCTTCGCAGTGCTGATTACCCTGAGCGTGAGTTCAAAGCGGATAGAAATCTGATGAGAGCAAGGGACGGCTTTTTTGATGTCGTTTATCGGTTCGATATTGAAGGCACCACCGTCGGTAAGGCCTTGGTGAGTTTTTCGATTGAGGATGAGAGGGCACTGCTGCTGGATGCGAATCGAAAACTAGCCACGGCAGCGATCGTCATGACCCTTATTGCTCTGCTTGTTACCTGGATTCTGGCCGGAAGAATCGCCCGCCGTATACAACTGCTGGAGCATGCATCCAACCGTTTTGCCGCCGGTGAAAATGACGTCGTACTGCCTTTGCAGGGGAACGATGAAATTGCTTCCACAGGTCGCGCCTTCGAGCAGATGATGTGGCAGATCCGTGAAAAATATGAAGCTATCAATCTCAGCCCGGATGGTATTCTGCTGGTATCATCGAATAAACGCATTAGCTTCACAAGCCCGGCCTTGCTCAATATTCTGGGCACTGGCGCCAGGAATCTCTGTGGTAAGCCTCTAAGAGAGTTTGAAACCCTGCTTGTCAGTATTCTGGACAAGCGCACACATGCCGATATTCGAAGCTTGGATAACCTGATTGAGTTATCTGATTTTCGTGTTCACACCCCTGAGTTCAAAATTCTTCGTTGTATCAGAAAACAGGTCGACAGCCCGGATGGGAAAACCTTTTCTGAGGTTTTTTATTTACGTGATATCACTCATGAAAGCGAAATTGACCGCATGAAGAGCGAATTTCTTACCACCGCTGCGCATGAGCTGAGAACACCATTGGCAAGTGTGATGGGGTTCAGTGAATTACTGATGATGAATGATTACGATCAGGAAAAAACCCGATTCGTAGCAGAGACCATTAACCGCCAGTCGCAAAACCTGAAACACCTGGTGGATGATTTGCTCGATATTGCCAGAATCGAAGCTCGCAGCGACGGCGTATTAAAGCTGGAAAAAGGGGATGCCACCGCCGTGGTTAACGAGTGTTGCGACTTGATCTCGGGCGGTGATAAACAATGTCAGCTAATCTATCAGCCTGATGAGGCAGCCTGGTCTCCAATCTGGTTTGATGCTTATAAACTGAAACAGGCTTTGATGAATATTCTGAGCAATGCTTACAAATATTCACAGGAAGGCGGTATTGTCATTGTTGACACCCTGGTGCAACAGGACGAAGAAGAGGGAACTGGCTGGTTCGGCATACGGGTAAGCGATCAGGGCATTGGCATGAGCGAAGAGCAACTCGCTCATGTCGGTGAGAAGTTCTATCGCGCAGATAATACGGGCTCAATTCCGGGAACGGGACTGGGCATGGCGCTGACCAGTGAAATCATCTCTCTACATAGCGGTCATATGGAGATCACCAGTCAGCTGGGGCAGGGCACACAAGTCACGCTATGGATTCCCACAGCTGACAGTATGGTGGAGCTAAAAGCACATGGCTGATAAACAGAAATTACTTATCGTTGACGATCATGAAACCTTACGTGAATTATTGAAAATGACACTGGAATTCAGTGATTTTGATTTATACGAAGCCACTGATGCCGCTGAAGCACTAGCCATGGTGGCCGAGATTAAGCCGGATGTCATGATTCTGGATATTATGATGCCCGGTGAAATGGACGGTGTAGAACTCTGCCGCAGGTTGAAAGCCAATCCCAAAACAGCCCACATCAAAATCATTCTGCTCAGTGCTAAAGGTCAGACCGAAGACATTCGAATAGGAGGGGAGGCTGGAGCAGATGCTTATTTCGTTAAGCCTTTCAGCCCAATGAGCCTGTTGGAATCGATTAAAGTCCAACGCTATTGATATAAAAGCTCGACAAAAGAGACAATTTTGGTACCGAGGGTGGGAATCGAAAACTTACTGAGTTTTCCTAATCGGCTGTAAATCCTTTAAAAATGCGGTCTGGCAAATTTCACATTTTCAAAAACTGGCACCTAGTGGCACTTTTTGGCACTTACCGGTGCCAATTTAGTGCCAATTTCAGAATAAGTGATATGAGTTTTAATCGTCCTTTTTGAATGTTAGGTATGTTGAAACGGAAGGGTAGTCGTGTGCATGCTTGTTCCATTGTAAAATTTCATTCACTTCGCAATCACACAGTCAAGAAAGGATCATGGACGAAATATTTGGAAAGTACCGTCAAGACTTTAATGAAATAAGGCGCCTATGTCTTATCTGTCATGGTCTAGATTTATCAACAAGCACGATATCAACATCATCATTGAAACTCTCTGACGCGTCGAATGTTACGCTTCAAAATTTGGTATCAAGCACTCTGCTGCATTTAGCAATAGCTATTCGAACAAATATTTATCAAAAATCTATAAAGCCTTCTCACACCCCTTTGAAAAGAAGCGCATGGCTTTATTACGACGAGGAGCTGGTTGAGAGGCCAGCGACTTTAAAGCAGGTTTGCGACAAAATCATTCACGCAGATACATTCTCAAAATCAATATATCCGAAAGGATTCTTGGATTATGAGGATAGAGTAGGCACTCAGATTCGAGGAACTGAGCATAATCGAAAAGCTTGGACTATGAACCTTGTACTAGACCTGCTTGCAGAGGACATATTGGTAATGGTGGATGAGATAGAGGAGCAAAGCCCCGAAGAAACAACGTTTGGAAACACTCATGAATGTGTGGGTTGATTCGTGATCTTTGACTATTCGTTGTTTCCAAAAATGGATAAGGGCTACCTAATCATCCCACAACCTTGCGAGGGCTTGATACCGCACAAAGAAGTTTATGACAGGTTCTGCTCAGCAATTTATATGGCCAGCATGATCTCTGATAAAGCAGGAAAATATATGATTACAAAACCTGCTAAACAATGCGCCTATGTGCGAGCAGTACTAGCCGAATTTTCGAGTATTGAAGAATGCATTCGGCAGCTTTATGACGGACTGGATGAGAATGCTTACCTAATACGTAAATCTAAAAATCCAGCATTTCACTTTCTTAAACTTTTGAGAAATTACAACATCCATTTATCTGAAAGCACACTTTCTGAAAAGACTATCAACATAATTTTACAAAGCGAACCTGAGACTGAGCATGATATGCAGGTTCTTTTCATCGACAATCTTGATGCGAAAGAAATATCAAGGCTCAACTCATCAAAATATTACACTTTGGATGAACTTGAAAAGTTCATAGAAGTTTTTGATGAAAAGCAGCATGAATTTGGTCTATCTCAACTGCTAATGACAATTCTTGTTCATTATTCTGATTTCATATCGGAATTTTTATCTGGTCAAAGCACCTTGGCTCAGAAAACTTGCACTGATTTTAAAGCATAGGAGCAACTAGCAGTCATGCCTCTAACCAGTTACGCAATTGAAACTTTCGTATCAGCAAAAATCACAGCTCTTACTGAAAGTAATATTGCTGATATGGCCAAAGAATACCCTGATGCCGATAGATGGCTAACTTCATTTGTGGGTAATGTAATTTTTAGAAACCATATTCAGGAGTCTGACAGACCCTTCCTTATTCAATTTATTCGGAAAGTTGAGAAAAGCTTCGATGAGTACCGGCTTGCTAAAGAAGCACTAGATCAATTTGTTCAGAGAGGTAATACAGGATGGTCGTCATACTTTAAAGTTCTTGGGCACTTGGAGTCCTCAATCGCGCAGCTATATCAAGCTTTTGATACGGCTAGAAAAAAGCTTAACCAAAACCTGTTTGAAACTGATGACGGTAGCTCACTTGATAGATTAAACAAAATATACAATACGTCCAGGCATCAGTTGGCCCAGGATGAACAAACCGTTTGGGTCACTAATGCTGGAATTTCTACGGCATACCATGAGTTGTCATTTAATGAGATTGAGGAGATGTTGAGAGAGTGTGCAAGCATAACTCAGAGGGTGATTTCAGGAGAAATAGAACCTAAAAAACAGAGTTGAGTTTTTTCACCTGAGAGTTATTTTTTTCGGAACCTGGAGACGCTCAGAATAAATCTTAATTCGACCGGGCGCTATGATGCTCAGAGAGCCAGACTTTTCAAATATTTCTGAAACTTTGTAGTGGGAGGTATAGAGAAGTGGGAAAAACCACGGAGGAAAACGATAAGTTTGAGAGGTCTAGACAAGTCTAACTCCATGATAAATAGTGGGTATTTGTCAAGGTTGGATGTTGGGTCCAGAAGTGAGGAGTGGGAAAACCCACGAATGGTGCCAATTTGGTGCCAATTTAATATTTTCTTAAAGGAAATATTGTTTTGAAACAAATTGTTGAGTTGGTACCGAGGGTGGGAATCGAACCCACACTTCCGAAGAAACCGGATTTTGAATCCGGCGCGTCTACCAATTCCGCCACCCCGGCAACCAAGGCCGCAAATTATAACGACTAGCGCTCTTTAAGTGAAGTCTTAATTTGGGTTTGAGATCTGAATCACCTTTTGTGATGATATCGCTTGACCGGGAAGTCGCTGACAAGCCAAACTCGGTTCTTACCAGAGTGGTTATGTTAGGTTTGTTTCATGGAAAAAGAGTTAAGTGTCCCAAATACTGTCCAGGATAGTCTCGAACAATCACTGAACCAGGCTATTTTTGAAGGCTTCGTTGAAGTCCCGATGTTGCCGGAAGTCACAAGTCAGGCATTGACACTGGCACATGAACCCGAGACAAGTGCTGCGCAGATGGCTGAGCTTATTGAGCGCGATCAGTCGCTGGCCGGTCATGTCATGCGTATTGCCAACTCCGCCGCATATACTCCTCTGGCCAACCTGGTTTCACTGCAACAGGCCGTTGCGCGACTCGGCATGATAGTTATCAGTGAAATCGCACTGGCTGCCGTTCTCGGCGCCAAATTATTCAATACCCCCGGCTATGAAGACCACGTTGAATTTAACTGGCAACATGCCTTGGCAACCTCGCTGTGGGCAAAAGAAATTGCCAATGAAGGTGGCGTCAACAGCGATGCGGCATTTCTGGCTGGTCTGCTGCACTCCATTGGTCGCCCTGCAGTTCTCCAGACCGTGCTGGAGCTGGCGCGACAGGAAGAGAGAACACTCACACCCGAAACGGTCTATCGCCTCGAAAATAAGTATAGTCAGCAGGTGACTGAACTGGTCGTGAATCGCTGGGGAATGCCAGTACAGGTGAGGGAATCGATCAAGCCGTTTGAACAATTAGATGCCAATACCGAATCCGCCAAGATCGCTGCAGCAGTGCATGCGGGTTCTCGATTTGCCACCTATATGCTTGATATTGCAGCGGAAGACGACAAAGAAACGCTGATGGATCTCACTGCATTGGAATTGCTGGGGCTGGATGACATTCAGATTGCGCAACTGCTGGATAAGGAAGAAGTCATTCAACAACGGCTGGCGGGACTTTCCCTTTAGTTTTCTTACAAACAACCTGAAATCGATAGCTGGCAGTCTGACTATAAGAAGCCGGGCACTGCCACAAACGGCATAATTTGTTGCTAAGCAAAGCGACGCATTCTGCTATGATCGCGTCCATGAAAACGAGCGACTTTCGATTTGACCTGCCAGAAGAACTGATAGCCCAATACCCTTCAGAACAGCGCAGTGCCAGCCGTCTGCTGGCATTGAACGGGAATGATGGTTCGCTTCAGGATCTGCAATTCACTGATTTGATGAGCTTACTCGAGCCTGATGATTTACTGGTATTCAATAACACCCGGGTGATGCCGGCACGTCTTTTGGGTCACAAAGACAGCGGAGGCCGGGTGGAAGTGCTGGTGGAGCGGGTGCTTGATCACGAACGGGTCCTGGCGCATGTTCGTAGCAGCAAGTCACCTGCTACCGGCCGCAAACTGGTGCTGGAAGACCAATTGGAAGTTGAAGTGCTGGGGCGACACGATGCCCTGTTCGAACTCCGCTTTCTGGAGACCCAATCAGTTGTCGAAACCCTGGAAGCGATTGGTCGGCTACCATTACCTCCTTACATCGAGCGTGAAGTAGACAGAGCCGATCTTGAGCGCTACCAGACGGTTTATGCACAGAATACCGGTGCTGTCGCAGCACCCACGGCCGGGCTACACTTTGATCAGGCTATGCTGGAACGTATCGAGCAGGCCGGAATCGAAACTGCCGCACTGACATTGCATGTCGGTGCCGGCACCTTCCAGCCGGTTCGGGTCGAAGACATTCGCTCTCATCAGATGCATAGTGAAGTCATTGAGGTCAGCGAACAGGTCTGCAAGCAGGTCAAAGCGGCCCGAGATCGAGGCGGGCGGGTGATTGCTGTAGGCACCACCAGTGTCCGTGCGCTCGAAAGTGCCTCACAAAGCGGCGAAATAGCCGCGTTTGAGGGTGAAACCGATATTTTTATTTATCCCGGTTATGAATTCAGAACTGTCGATGCCATGGTGACCAATTTTCACCTGTCTGAGTCGACACTGTTAATGCTGGTGTCCGCTTTCGCCGGCCGGGAGCATATTCTGAATGCTTACCAGCATGCCATTGAGCAGCGTTACCGCTTCTTCAGTTATGGCGATGCGATGTTTATCACAAGGAATAAAGCATGACCTCACTGGACAATATTCGCTTTGTGCTGGTCGGCACCACGCATCCGGGTAATATCGGTGCCGCGGCGCGGGCGATGAAAACCATGGGGATAAGCAATCTGCATCTGGTCTCACCCAAGATCTACCCCAGCGCGGAAGCGACTGCCCGGGCTTCCGGTGCCGATGATGTTCTGCATAAAGCCGTAGTGCATGACAGCCTGGAATCGGCTTTATCCGGTTGCCACTATGCCTTTGCATTGAGTGCACGCCTGCGGCATCTGCATGTGCCGGTAATGAATCCGCGCCAGACAGTCGAGCAACTGGAAAAATTTGATGATGATACGCAGATTGCCATCGTGTTCGGCCGTGAACATTCAGGTCTGTCCAACGATGAACTCGATCGCTGTCAGTATCTGGTGAATATCCCGGCTAATCCCGATTACAGCTCGCTGAATCTGGCGGCCGCTGTGCAGGTTATGGCTTACGAACTGAGGATGAGTTTTAAACCTGTGATTGATTTCGGCAGAATAGGGGAAGAGCGGGAAGCCATTACTGCCGATGATTTGTCTCATTTATATGCTCACTTCGAGCGTTCTCTGGCAACTATCGGCTTTCTGGATCCGGACAATCCGCGTTATCTGATGCGTCGTATACGGCGCTTGTTCAACCGCGCTGATCTGGATCGTAACGAACTGCATATCATGCACGGGATCTTACGCGCAGCGGAGACCAAAGCGAGGAAAACAGATGAGTGAAAAAATCAGCCGCTGGCAACGTATCAAGGAAGACATTAACTGCGTTTTTGAACGGGACCCGGCAGCGCGTAATGTGTTTGAGATCGTTACTACCTATCCCGGTGTGCATGCAGTGCAACTGCATCGGGTGAATCACTGGTTGTGGAACAAAAACTGGAAATGGCTGGCCAAGTTTATGTCCACCATAGGTCGTTGGGTTACCGGCATTGAAATTCATCCGGGAGCCAAAATCGGCCGTCGTTTTTTTATCGACCACGGCATGGGTGTGGTGATTGGGGAAACGGCTGAAATCGGAGATGACTGCACGCTTTATCATGGTGTGACCCTGGGCGGGACATCCTGGAAAGAAGGTAAACGTCATCCGACACTGGGTAACGATGTGGTTGTCGGTGCCGGCGCCAAGGTGCTGGGGCCTATCCGCTTGTGTGATGGTGCCCGTGTCGGCTCCAATGCGGTTGTGGTCAAAGATGTGTCACCGGGAGAAACGGTAGTAGGCGTACCGGGCCGTGTTGTCAGAGCCAAGGCAGATATGACAGAAGATGAGAAACAGCAGCAGAAACTGGCTCAGTCGGTCGGTTTTGACGCCTATGGCACTTCCAGCAAAAGCCAGGATCCTGTCGCAACCGCAATTCATGGTCTGATTGAACATATTCAGGCAATGGACAAGCGTGTGGAGTCACTGCGGGAAACCATCCATCGCCTCGGCGGTGAACTGCCGGAAGATGTTGATATGCCTGAGTTAGACAACTGCGATATCTCAAGGGAAAATGACGATACAAAAGTTGACTAAAATAGTCAGGCATGTACACTTAATAAGTTGATTTTATTCTGGATTGAAACATGCGTTTGACCACCAAAGGGCGCTATGCAGTCACGGCCATGCTGGACCTCAGCCTGAACTATGGCGTGGGTGCGATTACCCTGGCAGATATTTCCGAGCGCCAGGGTATTTCTCTGTCCTATCTTGAGCAACTGTTCGCGCGCCTGCGTAAGCAGGGTCTGGTCAGCAGTTCACGTGGACCAGGCGGTGGTTATCGTCTCAGTCGGGCTGCTGACAACATCACCGTGCTCGATGTGATTTCCGCGGTCGATGAGAAAGTCGATACCACGCAGTGTGAAGGCCGTCAGAATTGTCATGGTGAAGAGCAGTGCCTGAGCCACGAACTTTGGCAAAGCCTGAGTGATCAGATTCGGGTCTACCTCGATGGCATTACTCTGGCCCAGGTTGTCAGTAATTACGAAAAAAAGCGTAGCGGCGAAAAAGTCATTCAATTCGACGTCGTCTAAGCAGGTCTCAGCGATGTCTTTCACCTATCTCGACAATAATGCCGGAGCAGGGCTGGCTCCTGGCGTGCTCGATGCGATGCTGCCGTACCTTCAGCAACAGCGGGGTAACCCGTCCAGTAGTCACCGCTTTGGCCGCTATGCGCAGGCCGCCCTCGATAAAGCCCGTCAACAGGTTGCCAGACTGGTTAATGCCCAACCCGCTCAGGTTATTTTTACCAGTGGCGGTACTGAAGCCAACAATCAGGCGATTGCCGGCGTCGCAGAGCGATACGAGAGCGGTAAAATTCTAGTCAGTGCCATTGAGCATCCTGCCATGCTGGAACCCGCCCGACGCCTGCAACGGCGTGGTTTTAAACTGGAGCTGATTCCGGTCGATGAAAATGGTCAGGTCGATCCTGCCACTCTGGCCGAGCTGATTGATGAAGATACCCGCCTGGTGTCAGTGATGTGGGCCAATAACGAAACCGGGGTGATTCAGGACATTCCGGCGCTGGCTGCCGTCTGTCATGAGAAGTCTGTACCGCTGCTGACCGATGCAGTACAGGCTGCCGGTAAACTGCCGGTTGATATGAGTGCTGCTGGAGTGGATATGCTGACGCTGTCGGCACACAAGTTTGGCGGCCCCAAAGGTATCGGCGCTTTAATCGTATCGCCCGAACTTGACTGGCCCGGCTATATTCTTGGCGGTGGTCAGGAGGAAGATAAACGCAGTGGCACTGAAAATGTGGCCGCGATTGTCGGTTTCGGTGCCGCTGCAGATTATGTGCAGTCACAACTTGAACATTACCAGCAGCATTGCAGGCAGTTACGGGACTTGCTGGAAAGCCACTTGAAACAAATCCCGGGCGTCACCATCTTTGCCGATGAAGCTGAAAGATTGCCAAATACCTGCTTTTTTGCACTGCAGGGCTTTGATTCAGACACCATGCTGATGGCGCTGGACAAGCAGGGCTTTGCCGTCTCAAGTGGCTCAGCCTGTGGTACCGGCCGGCAGACACCAAGTCATGTGCTGACCGCCATGGGTGTGCCTGATCCGGTTGCATTAGGTGCAGTCCGGGTGAGTGTTTCGACAGAAAATACTGTCGAACAAATTGAACAGCTGGCCAAAGTGCTGGAAAAAGAAGCAAATCGCTTCAATCATTTATTAAACAGGTGAATTATGATTACCTTAACTGAATCAGCCATTAAAAGAGTCCGCGATATGATGAGCAAGCGCGATGGCGGCGTCGGCCTGCGGATTGGGGTCGTCAAAAGCGGCTGTTCCGGTTACAGCTATGCGCTGGATTATGCTGATGACGTTGCCACCGATGATGTAGTCATCGAACAGGGCGATGTTAAAGTCGTAGTCAACGAAGACGCTATGCCAATGCTGGAAGGCATGGAGCTGGATTTTGTCCGTGAAGGCCTGAATCAAAGCTTTAAATTCATTAACCCCAATGTCACTTCCGAGTGTGGTTGCGGCGAAAGTTTCAGCGTCACTAAATAACAGATAGCAGGGCGCTCAGCCCTGCAAGCGCTCCATCAGATAACACAGACAATCCTGTTTGATGACGCGTTCATTGAGCGTCATCATTGATGGCATGGTCGGCCGTTTAAACATCAATTCGTCGTCATGCAGTTCAAAATAACGGCTGCTCACATCCTCGCCATTTTCATCGCGTGCCTCAACGGGCAGAAAACCGTTGCTATTGACCCGCCCCAACGCCGTACCGGCTGGCACTTCAAAGAAATTCATTTTCTCCAGGTCTCTGTCCAACTGTAGAACAACTTCACTGTCATCAAAACTAAAGTCCACTTCTGGTCGTACTTTAACCTGAGCCACAGTATGGAACAGGTCGATATCCTGGGGATGAACCGGATGATCGGGTAACTCCCTCAGGTTCAGGCAACTGTCGATAAAATCAAAGGCGTGTTTGACGCCGTAAGTCTGGTCCGGTCGCCCGCATTCCAGCGTCACAGCTGGACAAAGCTGGGCAAAAGCCATCGACTGCACGCCTTTAGGGCGAGTGAAATAAACCACAAAGCGTGCGAACAGGGTGGCCAGTTGCTGATAAGCCGGCTCCAGTTTGTTGATGCAGGCATAATGCGGATTAAGACCGGTATTGTTGTGGATGTCGACACTGGCAAACAGATTGCGATCCGCCATAGTATCGACAATAGCCTGGGCCATAAGCGTTTCCGGGCAGACTGAGTACTCGGTGCCGGGCCAGATTCGGTTGAAGTCTGCCTGATCATCAAGACGGCGCAGGCCGTCACGCGCCGCTTCGACATTACCGAAAAATATAGACAGGTTACGTGGCAGCATGCGGGACTGATATTTCTTCAACAGCTGCTGCACGGCGAGCAGGCCGGTGGTTTCGTTGCCATGCAGCATGACTGACAGAAACAGGGTGTTATTTTGCTTACCCTTGAGATGCAACAGGCTGGGACCATGGAGCACCTTGTGTAAATCGCGGGCACTGCTCTCCAGCAGGCCGTCGGGAATACTATCCAGTTGTTGCAGCAGGTCCTGTTTCAAATCGGCCATTGGCTTACCACCTCGCCTTCTTGCTGATGATGCAGGTAATACCGGCTCATCCTGCTAAAGTCCTTACCATATTTAGCAATAAAAGCCCGTTGCCAGTCACTGCCAGTTTGATGCTGTTCGACTCGGTCAGCAATGATTTTGAGATATTTATCCCGGTCCCTGGCACTGATGCCCAGCTTATCAAGCCCTTGTTCGGCCAGTGGCAGGCAGGTTTCCAGAATATAATGCTGTAGCGACTGATGTGATCCGGCAAAATCCACTACCGTAGCGTCGAGCCCATAGCGGGCGGCTTTGTAGAAATTATCCCGCGCATCGCTGAATGCCAGCTCAATCCCATAAGCAATCACACGATCACATAAGGCATGACTGAGTCCATAATAAAACGCGGTATTAGCGAGCATATCGGTAATGGTTGGACCCGCTGCCGGTGTGCGGTGTTCAATGCGGATATGGGGTTTGGCCCCGATAAAGCCAATCAGTGGCCGGTTCCAGCGCCAGATGGTGCCGTTATGCAGCCGCAGGTGTTCAAGATTGTCACTGGCCGCACCCACATCCACCGGTAAAAGCACAGGATAATGCTCAAGATTCTCTTCAAAGCATTCGAATATTGAATGTCGTGCGTAATCGCTGCCGAAACTGACTCTTTTCACCGGTCCGTGTGCTGCGCCGTCAAAACCGCCGGCTTCGATTGCCTGTTCAAATAAGGGAATGCGGGTTTCCTGCCACAGGCTGTGGCCGAACAGGAACGGGGAGTTGGCACTAATCGCCACCATCGCTGCAGAAGCCATCAGCGAGGCATTGTAGAAATGGTGCGCGACGTTGACCGGCACCTGCGTGTGCAGTTGCAGCGAGGTCGCCGCCGATTCCAGCATCACGTCATGATGGGTGAGCTTAAGATGGTCATCACCACTGATATCCAGCTTAACCGGCTTGCCGCGGGCAGCCAGGATCTGCTCATTGAGCGCACGGTAGCGGTTCATATCTGACATATTGAAAACATTCAGATCATCCTGCACCAGGGTGGGCAGGATACCGGTCATCATTAATTCGCTCTCCAACCGCTGTGCCTGTTGGCTGGCATTGGACCAGGCATTTTGCAGTTGGCGGTGCAACTGGCTGAGGGCATCACCGGTCAGGGGAACCGGTTCAGTGTTGAATTCGATATTGAATTTGGCCAGCTCAGCATTAGCCAGGGGATCATTGAGCAGTTTGAGAAAAGCATCATTGATAGGAGCAGGTCGCATGGTTTTATCAACCAGCCAGGCCTCAAGTTCTATGCCGGCATAGCGGGTTTCGTGCAACTGCAGGGCATCACTGAGCAAATGCTGCAATCGTGTGGTTTCGTTTCGAAGATGCTCACTGAAACGCTCGAAATCCTTCGCAGTGAAACTGACGCCCGCAATTTCCTGGCCCATGACAGATGCCTTAGATTGCTATCCTGACTCTAGCTTATAGCACGCTGAGGCGATAAGCCAACTATCTAAAATTGGGGCCGGCTTCAGACTACTGCTATGATCTGCGCATGGAAAAAACAGCAAATCTTGAGTTTGATGCCGCTCATATCTGGCATCCCTATACCAGCGTCGCCAATCCGCCGCTGTTACATGAGGTTGTGTCTGCAGAAGGGGTCAGGCTGACCCTGAGTGATGGTCGGCAGATCATCGATGGTATGTCCTCATGGTGGTCAGCCATTCATGGTTACAATCATCCAAGATTGAATCAGGCAGCGAAATCGCAGCTGGATAAGATGTCACATGTCATGTTTGGTGGTCTGACCCATGAGCCGGCGGTTAATCTGGCCCGTAAACTCATCGACATTACCGATGACAGCCTGCAGTATGTGTTTCTCGCTGATTCCGGTTCGGTGTCGGTGGAAGTCGCGATAAAAATGGCGATTCAGCATTGGTTTGCCCAGGGACTGGCCGGCAAGCAACGGCTGATGTCGGTTCGCAATGGCTATCACGGTGATACCTTTGGCGCGATGTCGGTCTGTGATCCGGTCAATGGCATGCACTCGATGTTTGAGCAGGTGCTGCCCAAACATCTCTTCGCACCGGCACCGTCCTGTCAGCGGGACGAGGACTGGGATGACAGTCACATTGCCGAATTCAGACGCTTGATAGGCGAACATCATCATGAGCTGGCGGCGGTTATTCTGGAGCCCCTGGTGCAGGGGGCCGGTGGTATGCGCATGTATTGCCCGGAATATCTGCGCCAGGTCAGAGCTTTATGTGATGAGTTCGGCGTGCTGCTGATTTTTGATGAAATCGCCACGGGGTTCGGTCGCACCGGCTCATTATTTGCCTATGAACAGGCCGGTATCGTGCCGGATATTCTGTGTCTGGGGAAAGCGTTGACCGGTGGTTATATGACTCTGGCAGCCACGCTGTGTAATCGAAAAGTCGCAGAGGGTATTTCTGCCGACGGCAGTGGTGTGCTGATGCATGGACCCACCTTTATGGGGAATCCTTTGGCCTGTCGTGTCGCTGCAGAAAGTATTGATCTGCTGCTGGAATCGGACTGGCAGGAGAATGTCTCACGCATCGAATCCCAGCTCAAAGCCGAGCTGATGCCCTACCAGTCGCACGAGATAGTGAATGAGGTCAGGGTCAAAGGTGCTATTGGCGTGGTGGATCTGAATCGGCCGCTGGATGACTGCATGGACTGGCTACCGGGCTTTATTGTCGACCAGGGTGTCTGGATACGGCCTTTCAGAACCATGATTTATATCATGCCGCCCTATATCATTGATGCTGCTGATTTGACCCGGCTGACGACTGCTATCGGCAGGATGCTGGATGAAATAGTCCAGCGCCAGGCGTCTGAGGAATAAGAAAAATCCTGACCGCAATAGCGGAAAGCGCTGATGTTCTGATTGCTGGACAGAGATAAACTGCTCCACAGTTACCAGTTTATCTGGTAACCCGACAAATCAAATACGAGGACAGTATCATGTGGACTAAACCAGAATATTCAGACATGCGTTTCGGCTTCGAAGTCACTATGTACATTTGCAATCGCTAATACAGTGTGATTTCATCAAAAGGCCCTTGAAGGAATTCAAGGGCCTTTTTTGTTTCAGCTTCCACAAAGGTCCTGGACCACGAAAAGGCACTATTTCTCAGCACCGCAGTCTGTCAGACTGTTTAATCGCTTTTACCAATCATATTAATTGAATTAAGTCGTTGTACCTATCTATCAGGCTCGACTACAATGCCAACTGTCATTTACGACATAACCCCAATTAAAGGAGCTAATAATGTCATCACTGATCAATACAGAAATTAAACCTTTTAAAGCGACTGCTTTCCATAACGGCGAGTTCGTGGATGTCACAAGTGACGACGTCAAAGGTAAATGGGCTGTATTTGTTTTCTATCCAGCTGACTTCACCTTTGTCTGCCCGACCGAACTGGGTGATGTGGCTGACCACTACGAACAACTGAAAGAAATGGGTGTGGAAGTCTACTCAGTTTCTACTGACACACACTTCGTCCACAAAGCGTGGCACGATGCGTCTGAAACCATCAAGAAAATCAAATTCCCGATGATCGGCGATCCAACCGGCCGCATCAGCCGTAACTTCGACGTCATGATCGAAGAAGACGGTGTGGCACTGCGTGGTACCTTCATCATCGATCCGGACGGTGTCATCAAAGCGGCTGAAATCAACGATCTGGGTATCGGTCGTAGTGCAAAAGATCTGGTACGTAAAGTACAGGCTGCACAATACGTTGCCACTCACGAAGGTGAAGTTTGCCCGGCTTCATGGCAGCCAGGTGAAGAAACTCTGGCTCCATCACTGGATCTGGTCGGCAAAATCTAAATTTCGTCGTCCTGCCAGACTGCGTCCGGGCCTTGTGCCCGGACACAGTCCTCACATTGTTAATTGATTACAGGTATTTATCATGTTGGATGCAAACATCGCTGCACAATTAAAAGGCTATCTGGAGAACATCAAACGTCCGATCGAGCTGGTTGCGGCGCTGGATGACAGTGCCAAAGCCAATGAAATGCGTGAGTTGCTGCAGGAAATTGCAGAGATGTCGTCGCAAATCAATTTTGTCGAAGATGTTCACAGCGACAGCCGCAAGCCTTCGTTCCAGATCAAACAACCGGACGGTGACGAAAAAATCCGTTTTGCCGGTATTCCGATGGGGCACGAGTTCACCTCACTGGTTCTGGCATTGCTGCACACCGGCGGGCATCCAACCAAACTGAGTGAAGAAGTCATCGACCAGATCAAGAATCTGGAAGGTGAATATCACTTTGAAACCTACATTTCCCTGTCGTGCCAGAACTGTCCGGAAGTGGTCCAGGCGCTGAATGTCATGGCCATTCATAACCCGAACATCAGCCACACCATGATTGATGGTGCGCTGTTCCAGGACGAAGTCGATGAGCGTCAAATCATGGCGGTACCGACGGTGTATCTGAACGACAAGAGCTTCGGTCAGGGCCGGATGAGTCTGCCGGAAATCATTGCCAAGCTGGATAAAGGCGCGGTCAAGCGTGAAGCCGAAAAAATCAGTGCCAAAGACGATTTTGATGTACTGATTGTCGGTGGTGGTCCTGCCGGTGCTTCGGCGTCCATCTACGCTGCCCGTAAAGGTATTCGCACCGGTATTGTGGCCGAGCGCTTTGGTGGTCAGGTGATGGATACCATGGCGATTGAAAACTTTATCTCGGTTAAGGAAACCGAAGGTCCCAAGCTGGTCGCTGCACTTGAAGAACACGTCAAGGAATACGAAGTTGACGTGATGAACCTGCAACGCGCCAAAAAATTGAGCAAAAAAGACAAAATGATCGAAGTCGAGCTGGAAAGTGGCGCGACTTTAAGCAGTAAAACCGTGATCCTCGCCACCGGTGCCCGCTGGAAACAACTGGGTGTGCCGGGTGAAGAAGAGTACCGCGGTCATGGCGTGGCTTATTGTCCGCACTGTGACGGCCCCTTGTTTAAAGGCAAACCGGTCGCCGTCATCGGTGGCGGTAACTCCGGTGTTGAGGCGGCTATTGATCTGGCCGGTATCGTTGGTCACGTCACGCTGATTGAGTACAACGGTGAACTGCGTGCTGACGCGGTCTTGCAGAAAAAACTGTTCTCACTGGATAACGTCACTATCGTGACCGGTGCTCAAACCACCGAGATCACAGGTGCTGACGGCAAGGTGAACGGCCTGATTTATATCGACCGTGCCACCGAACAGAAACACACGCTGGACTTGAATGCGGTATTTATCCAGATTGGTCTGGTCCCGAATACCGACTGGTTGAAAGATACGATTACTTTGAGCAAATACGGTGAAATCGAAATCGATAACCATGGTCAGACTTCAATGCCGGGTGTGTTTGCAGCGGGCGACGTAACAACGATCCCGTACAAACAAATCATCATGGCGATGGGGGATGGTGCCCGGGCTGCGCTGGGGTCATTCGATTACATCATCCGAAGTGACTTTGATGATGAGAAAGAGACCAACGCTGCCTGATAGCATCAGGATTTCATTCTGAAACCGGTGCCTCGTCAACCAGATCCAACAGGTTGACGAGGTTCATTTTTATGGCCAGCCGGGTCAGCTCGATATCACTACTGACGCCCAGTTTTTTCTTGATGATGTAATGCGAGTTTGACACGGTTTTAGGGCTGATATTGAGCATATCGGCAATGTCCTGGTTCGACTTGGCGTCGACCAGTAACCGCAAAATTTCAAATTCCCTCACGGTCAGCTCATCCAGCGCAGACTGTTCCTGCCCCAGTTTTTCCATCGCCAGCGCCTGTGCTATATCTGCGCTCAGAGTATGTTTGTTCAGAGCCACCTGGTGAATTGCTCTTATCAGGGCTTCCGGTTCACTGCTTTTGGTGATGTAACCCAGCGCACCGGCTCTTGTTGCCTGCAACGCAAAGCTGGGGTTCTGATGCATGCTGAATACAAGTACCCGCGCAGTAGGATCATACTGACGGATCCGCTCAATGGCTTTAAGTCCGCTCTGGCCCGGTAATGAGATGTCCATCACGACCACATCAGGTCGATGCTGTTTGTACTGGTTATAGGCTTCGTTGCCTTCGCCAGCCTCACAGATAACCTCGAATTCGGCCTGTTTCTGCAACAGGGAACGGTAACCTTCCCTGACAATGGCATGGTCATCGACCAGCATAATGGTGACAGTGCTACTCATATTGCAAAGACTCTTGAGTTGATTCAGGAACAGGCAAGGATACGCTGACCAGCAAGCCACCGTAGCGCTGGGCCTGCAGGCTGAGATGTCCGCCCAAAGCTGTGACCCGTTCATGAATACCGAACAGCCCCATTCCCATGGTATTTTCAAACGATTCCGCCTGGGCAATGCCATCGTCACTGATGGTGACAAGAACCGTATTATCAGTCATCCGTCGGAGATTAATTTCCGCCTTACCAGCTTTGGCGTGCTTGGCAATATTGGTGAGACATTCCTGCACGATCCGGTAGATATTGACTGGTAGCGGATCAGGCAACTGATCCAGGCTGTTATCGATATCCAACTGGTACTGAGTCTGGTTACCGCCGCGCTGGTTCCAGCTTTTTACCAGTTGTTTCAGGCTGGCACTGAGTCCAAGTTCATCCACCTCGCTGGGTCTGAGACGAGTCAGCAGGTTTCGCAATGCGGTCATCATATGCGCGGTAATATGACTGATGGACTGTACTTCCTCAACCACGGCAGGACAGTCTTTTCTGGCAGTTTGGGCGATGGATGCGGTGACCGCATTGATACCGGCGAGGCATTGGCCGAACTCGTCATGCAACTCGCGTGAAATATAGCGGTGCTCTTCTTCCTGCGCATTCATCAGTTTCAGAGCCAGTCGTTTGTTTTCAGCCAGCGTATGTTGCTGACTGCTGGCCAAAGCATTGATAGCCTCACTGGTGCGTCGCCACTCAGCAATTTCAAAGCTGGGCAGGCGGTAATCCAGGTTGCCCTCGCGCATTGTTTCGAGGCCACTGACAATGCGCTGTGCCGGCCGCAGCATACGGTTAATGGTCCAGAACATCAATACACAAAGGGCGACAAAAGTGACCGTCAACACACCGGTCACGGCGCGCAGATTATTCCAGGCGCGGGTGGTTTCCATCTGCACATTCAAGGTTACCAGTACGGTGCCGTAGCGCAGGGCATTGAAATTAACCGGGGTTCTGACCTCGTAGTCCGGATTAAAAAACTGACTGTAAAAATTGCCGAACCAACCCGGATAAGTGGTTTCCAGATCAGGCATATCGTTACACAGACTGCGCTCCCGACTCTGAGTGCGCGACAGAAACTGGGTACAGGAACCGGGCACGCCACCGATGCCACGCCACTGGTTCACGTCAGGGAAAGGGCGCGAGAAGTCATAACGCTGAAACATCTGCAGCATTTGCTGGCGGGTTTGTCTTTCAATCCGGCTGGCGGTTTGCTTGGCTTCAAAAATCGCCTGTTTATCAGTCTGGTACAGCACATACCAGGCGCTACCCATCAGACAGACAAGGGCAATTAGCAGAATGCGTAGCAGCAACTGAAATTTTAAATTCATGCGTATTTCACGGGGCTGAAAGGAAGTTAAAGTCTAGGCTGTCTCAGCGCTGCTTGAAAGCCATTCATTCAGCTCGGGAAATTTGCCCGTAGTTTGAGGGCAGATATCTGATGCGGTGATCTCGCTTACCGTTTCTAATAGCGGTGGTTCAGATAACAATAAACAACATAGCGAGAGACAAAGATGGACATTTTACTGATGGGTGCCGTGGCGATGATGACGGCGCTGATTCTAAGTGCCTGGCTGATGACCTTTGCCAAATGGTTTCCATTGCCCGGCGTTGATGCCTTTATTATCGATTACAAAACCATGATCCGGGCGCATGTGGATTATGCACTGATGGCGCTATTCAGTCTGGGCTTTTACGGGGCTGCCAAAGGCGCTGGTATCGACCTGCCAGTGCTGGCCTGCTCGGCGGTAGCGATTGGTGGCTTCACCAATCCGACCATCTTTATTGTGGCCGCATTTGATATGGCATTCTGGGACAAAATGATCTGGAAGCTTTTCTCGGCGGTGAGTTTTGCCATTACCACCGTGGGTTTTGTCTGGATTGGATTCACTTTTCTGCAATTTGCTTGGTAAAGTAGTCCAGCACAAAAAACATAATAATAGTTAAGGGGAGAGAACATGGCTGAATCTCAGCTGTTACAAACAGCGCGTGATCATGCGCTGGCACTGGAAAAAGGCGTTAATGACGTTGTTGTCGGTCAGACCCAGGCAGTCAGATTGATTCTGATTGCCCTGCATGCCCGCGGTCACGTCCTACTGGAAGGCGGTGTCGGTGTCGGTAAAACTACCTTGCTGCGGGCTTTTTCCAAAGCACTCGGCGGTGCATTCGGTCGTATTGAAGGTAGTGTCGATCTGATGCCCAATGACCTGCTTTACAGTGCCTGGGTGAATGCAGAAGGCAAACCGGTGATTGACCCCGGTCCGCTGATTAGCCACGGTGAAGAAACGGCGGTGTTCTTCTTCAACGAAATCAACCGCGCCAGGCCTCAGGTCCAGTCATTGCTGCTACGGGCCATGGCCGAGCGCAGCGTGGAAGCCTTCGGCAAGGAATACCGTTTCCCGCATATGGTGGTATTTGCTGACCGCAATGCGGTGGAAAAAGAAGAAACCTTTGAATTGAGCGCAGCCGCGCGTGACCGCTTCCTGTTTGAAATCAATATCAGTCGTCCTGAGGAAGACGAAATTCGCCGCCGGCTGATTTTCGATCCGGCTTTCCATGATGTTGATCAGTTACTCTCCGGTATCAGTGAGCCGTTGCTGGACTACCGCGAACTGAATCAACTGGATCGTGAAATTCAGCGTTCCATTTTTGTCTCACCGGAAATCGAAAACTACGTGGTGCGCCTCTGGGACGCCAGCTGGAAACCGGCGGAAATGGGTATCCAGCTCGATGATATCTACGTAGAAGACCTGGTGGTAGCCGGTGCCAGTGTGCGTGGCATGTCAGCGATGGTGCGTGCGGCCAAAGTCAGTGCCTGGCTGGAAGGGCGTGATCATGTGCTGCCGGATGATATTCATACCGTGCTGCTGCCCTCGATGACGCATCGTGTGTTCCTGTCGCCGGTCTATGAAGGTCGTCGTGAACAGATCATGCCGCAGTTTGTCAGTGCGCTGCGCGATCACATCGCTACACCTTAATCGTCATGGATTTACGAGACCTGCAGCCGCAGGAATTTACTTACCGTTTCCCGGATAAGGTGTTCGGTCATGTGCCCGGTGCCCATAGCGGCACCGCCTTGGGTAGTGGTGATCGCTTCGCCGGTTTTGCCGATCTGTTCGATTATCCCGATCCCCGACGTCTGGATATCCGCGCCAGTATCCGCAGTCAGGCAGCAGATATCACCCAGCAGCAACAGCGCTGGCTGGTGAAACGCTATCAGCAAAGAGCTTCGATCACCTTATGGCTGCTGGCTGATGTCAGTAAATCGATGTCGGTGGCCAGTGTGAATCACGAGAGACTGGCGCGACTGGCGCATATGATTGCGCACAGTGCTATCGGTCTGGGAGACCGCTTTGCCATGGCGGCTTTTGATTCGCTCTGGCGTCAGGATCTCACCATCATGCCGACCACACAGCGCAGTATGCCGGCTTTTGCTGCAGAAAAACTGCTGACTGCGCCAGCACCTTCAGCGCCCGGTGCCGATGGCCTGTTTCACGCGGCAGATCTGGTTAATAACAAACGGGCCATGGTGTTTCTCGCTTCTGACTTCTGTTTCGATCTGGAACTGGTTGAGCGCAGCCTGCGAAAGCTGTCGCATTACACGGTGATTCCGATTGTCTGGCGTCATGATGATGTTGATCATTTTCCGTCGCATGCAGGCTGGGCTGAAACCCGCGATGCCGAGACCGGTCAGCGTCACAGCGTGTGGATGCGGCCCGGGATGAAAAAGCGCTGGCAGCAGCAGATGGATGATCATTTTTCAAGGTTGACCGAGTGTTTCATGCGTTACCGCATCAGACCCTTGTTTGTAGATAGTGATATTACACCGCAGCAGTTGACCGAATATTTTCACGGTATGAAAAGAGCTTAGGGATGCTGATATGCGTAAATGCTTTGTATTAATCCTGTTTCTGTTGTCCCTGCAGGCGCAGGCAATAGATACCTCGATTGAGCTGGACCGGAGTTGGGGGCTGCTGGTGGGGGACATGCTGACAGCGACTGTGGAATTGCCCGTGCCGGTGACCGAACTCGACTCACACTCTCTGCCTCAGGATGAAAAGCGCTACGGTCCCTGGCTGTATCTGCATGACAGTCAGCAGCAGGGAAATGTGCTCACTTTGCACTTCCAGCTGATTAATGTGCCAGCTGAAAATCGTGAAGTCGCCACTCCGGAACTGGAGTTAAGAACAAAAGACGGCAAGTTCATCACGGTGCCGTCAGCACCGATGCAGATTGGCTCATTTATGGAACAGGGCGCTGAAGGCGAGGGCATGCCCAGTGTGATCCCGCGTGGTGATATGCGTCTAGTGCCCACCGAGCAAACCACATTGCTCTGGCAACTGTGGACCACACTGATGGTATTACTGCTGAGCAGTGTGATCTGGTTGTTCTGGCATTTTGGTCTGCGTCCCCGTCATCGCCTGCCGTTTGCATCGGCCATGTTTGAACTTAACAAGATGCGCCTGCTGGGCCGTAAAGATGCCGATGCGGCAAGCCGAAGCCTGCATCATGCATTTAATCGCAGTGCCGGCCGGGTTGTGATCAACAGCGAACTGGACAAACTCTGGCAGCAGTCTCCCTGGCTGACACCGCTGAAGACTGATATTGAGGCGTTTTACCGTAGTTCAGCGGCACATTATTTCAGCCCGGCAGCCGCCGAGCAGAAAACGTTTGAGGATGTACTGAAGCTGGCTAAAGCCTGCCGGGAGCGGGAGCGCCTGGCATGAACCTGTTGGGTCTGGAATGGTTTAACCCCGGCTTTTTGCTGCTGCTGCCATTGGCAGTGCTGCCCTGGTTTAACCACAATCTTGATAAAACCGTGGCCTGGGTCAATCTGGTGCCGATGGATCCCTTATCCCGCTTTTTCAACGTCGGTCTGAAAATTCTGTCGACACTGGTCATTACCGCATTGGTACTGGCGCTAGCCGGCCCCAGCCTGCCGGAGCAGAAAGTGGAACGCATTGGCGAGGGGGCGGAGATTGTGCTGCTGCTTGATCGCAGTCGCAGTATGGACGACCCGTTTGCGGTCAAGCATCAGGCAGCGGCAGTCAGTGTCGGCGGAGACAACTCCAAACGTAATGTCGCCCGTGATTATCTCACCGAGTTTGTCAAAAACCGGCCCGATGACCGTTTCGGATTTGTGTTTTTCAGTACCAAATCGGTCAATCTGCTGCCGCTGACTTATGACAAGGATGTCGTGCTGGCGACGATTAATGCCAATGCATTGGGTAAAGGTTTGTCCGATACCAATATGGCGGAGGCGCTGCTCAGCAGTGCCGAGATGTTTGAAGGTCAGGCATATCGAGGCTCACGCATCGTATTGCTGGTATCTGATGGAGGCCAGTTGTTGTCTGATGAAGCCAAGGAGCAGATCAGCCGGATTTATAAGGAGATGAACCTCAGCATTTACTGGATTTATCTCAAATCCAACCAGGCAATGACTTTGGAAGAGTCGGAAGAGGACAGTCTGCTCTGGGTCGATATTCCCGAACGTAAGCTGCATAACTTTTTCAAGTCCATCGGTGTGCCATACCGCGCTTTTGAGGCCGGCTCACTGGAAGCTTTTGCCGAGGCTCTGGCTGAAATCGACCGGCAGCACTATCAGACGCTGATCGTTGAGGAAACGCTGCCGCATGAACCTAAAACCGATGCCCTGTTATGGCTTGCATTGCTGGCAGCCCTCCTGCTGGCAGCATCTCATGTCTATACCTTCTGGGGAGTGAAAAAAGCCCATGAATAAATTTTTGCTTTTAGCCCGCTGGCTGCTGCTGTTACTGATTATCGGCAGTGCTATATTGGCTGTCATCACTGGGCTGCGCCTGTGGCAGGCACAGCAGGTCAATGCCTATATCAGCGAACCGGAAGCATTTGAAACCGTCCCCGATGATCCGCGGGCCCATTTCGCCTATGCCAATATGCTCGAGCGGCAGCAAAAGCATAACGAAGCATTGGAAGCTTTCACGCAGGTGCTGGGAGAGGCTGATGCCGGATTATTACCGCTCGCCTATTTCAACCGCGGCAATATCAATCTTCGTGAAGCGCTGGAGCTGACCAGCTCTGACGGTAGACAAATTCCGCTGGTGGAACTGGCCAAACAGGATTATCGCAGTGCGCTGGCCCTGGATCCGCAGATGTGGAGTGCCCGTTACAATCTGGAAATTGCATTGCGTGTGGTACCGGAAGATCCTGCCAATAATGAAGATTTTGAAAAAAATGTGATCAGCAGCCAGCGCTCGATTGAGAGTAAAGCCTTCAAGGTTGATTTGCCATGAGGCTGAGCTATCAGAAACGCATCATGCTCACTGCCATTATCATGGTGGTGGCCCTGTTGCTGGTGATGGCGGCGCTTTGGATGCCGCATATCAAGCGTGATGTCAAAATCATGGACGCGCTGTTCGTGATAGATATCACCGACAGCATGAATGTGCAGGATGCAAAGGTAAATGGTGAAGCAGTGAGCCGTCTGGCCTGGGCCAAAGAATTCACCCGTCGTACTTTTCTGGAGATGCCCTGCGGCGCCCATGCCGGCCTCGCGATTTTCAGTGAAGCCAGAAGCCTGATTCTGATGAATCCGGTGGAAGTCTGCAGCAGCTATCATGACCTCACGCAGATGCTGAACAAGTTCGATCCGCATATGGCCTGGGCCCGTTCCAGTGAAGTTTCCAAAGCGGTCTATACCGCTATTCGTCAGGCCAAGGAAATCGAACCCGAACCCACCATCGTGTTTGTCACTGATGGTCACGAATCGCCGCCGTTACATGAATCCCTGTTTCCCAAGTTCGATGGTAAACCGGGTGAAATCCATGGTGTGATGGTCGGCGTCGGTGGTGAAGATTTATTACCGATTCCCAAAACCAACGAACAGGGCGAAATAGAAGGCGTCTGGGGTGTCAATGATGTGATGCATCAGGATGTCTATGCCTCGCTACAGGCTGACACTACCATGAATGTGCCACAGGCACGCACTGAACATTTGTCTTCGCAGAAAAAGTCACACTTGCAGACTCTGGCAGATAGGGTGGGCTTTGAGTTTGTTTCGTCACCGACCAAGCCGGGCAAGCTGGTCGATACGATTCGGCAAGTCTCAGAAACTCGGCCACAGACCATTGATTATGATCTCTATGCCTGGTTTGCCGGGATCGCTTTGATATTGATTCTGCTGGTTTATTTACCTTATGGCTGGTTTATCCGAACCGACGATTAGCGGGTAACAGCCATCCAAGCGGGAGCTGGCTATGCAGTACAGGAACCGCATCAGAGATCTCATGCAGGCATTTGAATCATGCTGAGCTGGGATATCCCCGTACTATTGTGGCTGTTGCCCCTGGCCTTATTGCCCTGGCTCAGTCACAACACGGATAAGACTGTGGCCTGGCAGGCGCTGTTACCCCATGACCGCGTGTCACAACTTCTGACACTGCTGTTCAAAATCTTGTCATCCATGGTCATTGCCTGCCTGCTTGTGGCGCTGGCCAACCCGTACATCCCGGAACGAATCGTAGAGCGCAGCAGACAGGGTGCAGAATTCGTGATTTTGCTCGACCGCAGTCGCAGCATGGATGATATCTTCGCCCGGCCACCACGCAATACCTTACCGATAGAAGCGTTTTCCACCCGCAGTAAACGGACGGTGTCACGGGACTATCTGGTGGAATTTGTTAAACGCCGGCCGGATGACCGTTTTGGTTACATCCTGTTCAGTACCCGGGCAACTGAAATTCTGCCATTGAGCTACAACCGGGAGGCAATTCTGGCCACGATTGAAGCCGGAGGGCTGGGCAAAGGCTTGTCGAAAACCGATATCTTTAAGGCCCTGAGCAAGGCCGCCGACATGTTTGAGGGCGAAACCTACCGCGGTTCACGCAATATACTGCTGATTTCGGATGGCGGTGAAATACTGGATGCTGATGAAAAATCACAATTACAACAACGTCTGGCCCAGATGCGAATCAATCTATACTGGATTTATCTGCGTACTGTCAGGGGCATGACGCTCGACGAGCATGAGGATGACAATCTACTGTGGCTGGATATGCCGGAACGCAAATTACATGCATTTTTCAAGCAATTGAATACGCCTTATCAGGCATTTGAAGCTGGCTCTCTGAAAGAGTTTGCCGCAGCTATCGATGAGATACATCGCCAGCAATACCAGCCTTTAATCGTGGAAGAGCGGTTGCCCCGTCAATCACTGGCAGACCTGTTTTTATACATGGCTTTTTTGTCTTGTCTGGTATTGACTGTTGCCCGTGTTTACACCAGTTGGGGCGTAAGACAGGCGTTTAATAAGGAGACTGTTTGAGAGTCGCAATCGAAAGCCGGCTTTGCTATCGTGACCGGATAAAAACGTATTGAAGAACTGAACGCTAATGTGTCAAGTCTCGCCTTCTGAATGGCTGGAAATTTCCCTCGCTGAGCAAATATGCCGCCTGTGGCAGGATCAGAACTGTGTATTTACTGCAGCCGTTTCTACCGCCTTGAATGGTGCCGGTGAGGCTAACGGCAGTGGTTGTACACCGCGGGGCTGGCATCAGATACGTGCATTAATAGGTCAGGGACAACCACTCAATACCGTTTTTGTCGGTCGTCGTCCCACCGGCGAAATCTTTCATGCCCAAATGGCAAAGGATTATCCTGAACGGGACTGGATTCTGACCCGGATTTTATGGCTGAGTGGGCTGGAAATCGGCAGAAACCGGCTGGGAAATGTTGATACAATGCGTCGCTATATATACATCCACGGTTGTCCGGATTCGGCGCCGATGGGGCAGCCACTCTCCCATGGCTGTATCCGCATGCATAATCAGGATCTGCTGACTTTATTCGACCAGGTTAAACCGGGTCTTAAAGTCTTGATTCATGAATAGGGTTTAACAATATGACGCTAGGGCCGATGATGGTCGATCTGCTCGGCACTACGCTGAGTCAGGAAGAGAAAGAGATTCTGCAGCATCCGCTGGTCGGCGGTGTGATTCTGTTCAGCCGCAATTTTGAAAATGTCCGCCAGATAGAGTCACTTTGCAGTGAGATTCACGCCCTGCGACAACCACACCTTCTGATATCTGTTGATCATGAAGGCGGCCGGGTACAGCGTTTTCGCCAGGGATTTACCCGTCTGCCGCCAGTGGCGTCTATCGGTAAAGAATTTCATCAGCATCGCGAACTCACTCTGGAACGGGCCGAACAGACCGGCTGGCTGATGGCCGCTGAACTGCGCGCGGTCGGTGTCGACTTCAGCTTCGCCCCGGTACTGGATCTGGATTACGGCGTCAGTGAAGTGATCGGAGATCGTGCATTTCATCGTGATCCCAGGGCGGTTATTGATATTGCCCGTGCCTATATTCATGGCATGCGCAGGGCCTGGATGTCGGCGGTGGGTAAACATTTCCCCGGTCATGGTGCGGTGGAGGTCGACTCTCATCTCGGATTGCCGGTGGATGACCGTTATGTTGAAGACATGCTGCAGGCCGATATTCTGCCTTTTGCGCAACTGTGTCAGAAAGAACTGGCAGGCATCATGCCGGCACACATCGTTTATGAACAGAGTGATGAACGTCCGGCCGGCTTTTCCCGTTTCTGGTTACAGGAAGTGCTCAGAGATCGCCTCGGTTTTCAGGGGGCCATTCTGAGTGATGACCTCAGCATGGAAGGCGCAGCCATTGTCGGTGGTCCGCTGGAGCGGGCTGAGGCGGCACTGGAAGCTGGTTGTGATATGGTGCTGGTCTGCAATAATCCGGGCAGTGTGGTAGCGGTCATCGATGGCCTTAAAATTAAACCGGATCCACTGCGACATGCCCGACTGGTTCGATTGCATGGACGTCATGCGATGCCGCGTGAGGCGCTTCTGGCCAGTCCGGAATGGAAACAGGCAGTCGAAACCATCGCCGGTTATTCCCCGGATCCGGAAATGGAGCTCAATCTGGCATGAAACTAGGTTCAATCCTGCTCCTGCTGTTGTTGAGCTTTACGGCACAGGCAGGCGTATATCCAGGCGCTGCGGTGAGCAGTCAGCAGTCAGAAAACAAATCAAGCCAGACTGAAACGGCGAAACCGGCACCTCATCTTCCCAGCCCTCAGGCAACAGTGAAGCAGTTCATCAATGCCATGACCCGGGTTGCTACCGGTGACGATGAGGCTATTGATAAAGCCATTGCCACACTGGATTTATCCAAAGTCAGCCCGCTGATTCAGGATGAACGCGGCCAGCAGACTGCGCGTCTGTTATTCAGCGTGATACAGCTGGCCGCTATACCCAAGCTGGAAGAAATCCCGCTCAATCCCAAGCTGGAACAGTACACCTTACTGCGCACAGAGGCAGGCAATGTGGTGCTGCGGATTAACGACCAGAATAACTGGCTGTTCACAAGCAAAACGGTCGATAGAATCCCGGCAATTTTCGATGTGTTGACCCAGGAACTGAGCTTTGCCGAAGGCGGGGAGGGCAATGTTTCACTACCCACCAGTGTGCAATTAAGAGCGCAAATGCCGGCGGTGATGAAACAGGGCTTTCTGCTGGAGTACTGGCAATGGATAGGGCTGTTTCTGATTATTGTGGTCGGTTCAATCGCTGACAAGGTACTGGCCTGGGTACTGAAAATCAATGTCAGCCGCTGGCAGAAGCAGCACCCGGCATTTGAGACACTGGACAGCAATATATTGCGTCCGCTGGGGCTGATGGCGATGGCACTGATGTGGTGGTCGGGGCTCAATATGCTGGGCCTGCCGGATACCGCTCTGGTGATTTTGCTGGTGGCGGTGAAACTGCTGGTCTCGCTGTCCGGTATCTGGAGTGCTTTCCGGATTGTCGATATTTTTGATGCTTTATGGACCGGCCGGGCACTGAAAACCCACAACAAGTTCGATGACCTGCTGGTGCCGATGGTCAGCAAGAGTCTCAAAGTATTTGTTGTGGTTATCGGTATCGTTTTTGCCGCAGATAATCTGAATATTGATGTCACCAGTCTTTTAGCCGGTCTGGGCCTCGGTGGTCTGGCTTTCGCCCTGGCAGCAAAAGACCTGCTGGGCAATTTTTTCGGCTCGGTGACAGTGTTGCTGGATCGCCCTTTCAGTATTGGTGACTGGGTAGTCATTGGTGATATCGAAGGCACGGTGGAACAGGTCGGCTTCCGCAGCACGCGCATCAGGACCTTTTACAATTCTCTGGTCACCATGCCTAACTCGATTCTGACCACGACCAAAATCGACAATATGGGCGCGCGCCGTTTTCGCCGCATGACCCAGTCACTGTCAGTGACTTATGATACCGCGCCGGAAAAAATTGAAGCCTTCTGCGAAGGGATCCGCAAGATCATTCAGATGCATCCCTACATGCGTAAGGATTATTATCAGGTTTATTTCAATGAGTATGCCTCCGCCTCGTTGAATATCCTGGTATATGTTTTCTGGGCAACGCCGGACTGGAGCACCGAACTGCGGGAGCGTCACCGCTTTTTGCTCGATATTCTGCGTCTCGCGAGACAGTTGGAAGTCGAGTTTGCTTTCCCGACCCAGACTTTGTATCTCAAGCGCGGTGATATCGAGCATCCGGCCGTAGAGCCCTTTAAACCGGGCATGAGCCAGGAAGAAGCGCTGGCACGCGGGCAGCAAGAAGCGGAATCGATAGTCAGTCAGACTTTGGGCAGTGATATCCCGGGTCCGGTTGAGTTTCCACGTTAGATTTTATTTTACAGGCAGGTTTTAGCTTTAATGGCCGAACAGTTCGTTCACTTACATCTTCATACCGATTACTCCCTGATCGACGGTCTGGTCCGGGTCAAACCGCTGGTCAAACAGGTTGCCGACTATGGTATGCCGGCGGTAGCCATTACCGACCAGCACAATCTGTTTGCCGCGGTAAAACTGTTTAATGCGGCGATGCAGGCCGGGGTGAAACCGATTCTGGGGGCTGATCTGCGTCTGCGTGATCCCAACGATGCCAAGCACAGCACCCGCTTTGTTGTGCTGTGTATGAATCTGGCGGGTTTCCATAACCTGTCACGGCTGTTGTCGCGCGCCTATATGGAAGGTCAGCACCTTGGTGTGCCGATGCTGGAAGCCGACTGGCTGGAAGGTCAGACGGATGGTCTTATCTGCCTGTCCGGTGGTCGTGATGGCATTCTGGGCAGGGCGCTGCTCAATCATCAGCAGGATGAAGTGCAAAACCAGCTTGCTTTCTGGCAAGGGCTTTTCCCCAACCGCTTCTACCTGGAGCTTATCCGCACCGGGCGTGAGGATGAAGAGCGTTTTGTGCGCGAAGCCGTGACACTTGCCGCAGAAAAACAGATCCCGGTGGTGGCGACCAATGATGTGCGCTTTCTCAAAGCCGAGCAGTTCGAGGCGCATGAAGCCAAGGTTTGCATTCATGACGGGCGACAGCTCGATGATCCGCGTCGCCCCCGCGTTTATTCTGAGCACCAGTATCTGCGCAGCGCTGAGGAAATGGCCAAAGTATTTGCCGATATTCCGGAAGCGATTGAAAACACGGTAGAAATCGCCAAGCGCTGTAATCTGGAGTTGACGCTGGGCGAGCACTACCTGCCTGATTTCCCGGTGCCGGAAGGCATGACCATCGAGGCGTTCTTTGCAGAAGAATCCTACAAAGGGCTGGCTGAACGCTTACAGGTGTTGTTCCCGGATGAAGCCGAACGCGAGACGAACAAAGCCAGATACGAAGAGCGACTACAGATCGAGCTCGACGTCATCAACAGCATGGGTTTTCCGGGCTACTTTCTCATCGTTGCCGACTTCATTCAATGGGCCAAGAATAACGGCGTACCGGTGGGGCCGGGGCGGGGTTCTGGTGCCGGTTCACTGGTAGCCTATGCCCTCAAAATCACCGATCTGGACCCGCTTCAGTACGACTTGCTGTTCGAACGCTTTCTGAACCCTGAGCGGGTATCGCTGCCTGACTTTGACGTCGATTTCTGCATGGACGGCCGCGACCGCGTGATCGAATACGTATCAGAGCATTACGGCCGTGATCATGTCTCGCAGATCATTACTTACGGGACGATGGCGGCAAAAGCGGTATTACGTGATGTCGGTCGGGTGCTGGGCCATCCCTATGGCTTTGTCGATCAGCTGGCCAAGCTGGTGCCGTTTGAGCTGAAAATGACCCTGACCAAGGCGCTGGAACAAGAGCCTCAGCTGAAAGAACGCTACGACAACGAAGAAGAAGTCAAAGCACTGATTGATCTGGCCCTGCAACTGGAAGGACTGACCCGTAATGTCGGTAAGCACGCCGGTGGCGTTGTTATCGCACCCAAAGTGCTGACTGAATATACGCCGCTATATTGCGAGCACAACGGCGCCGGCCTGGTTTCCCAGTTCGACAAGGATGATGTGGAAAGCGTCGGTCTGGTCAAATTCGACTTTCTGGGTCTGAAAACGCTGACAGTCATCGACTGGGCGATGAATAACGTCCGTACGCTGCTGGGTGACAAGGCGGATGAGATTGATATCACCAATCTGCCGCTGGATGACAAGCCGACTTTCGATTTGCTCAAACGCTGCGAAACGACCGCGGTATTCCAGCTGGAATCGCGGGGTATGAAAGAGCTGGTCAAACGCCTGCAACCGGATACCTTTGAAGATATTATTGCTCTGGTGGCACTGTTCCGGCCGGGGCCACTGCAATCGGGCATGGTCGATGACTTTGTGAATCGTAAGCACGGTCGTGCCAGGGTCGATTATCCACACCCCGATCTGGAGCCGGTACTGAAACCGACTTACGGCGTTATCGTCTACCAGGAACAGGTCATGCAGATCGCCCAGATCCTGGCCGGTTACAGCCTCGGCGGCGCGGATATGCTGCGCCGGGCGATGGGGAAGAAAAAGCCCGAGGAAATGGCCAAACAACGCCAGATATTCCTGGAAGGGGCCGCAGGTCGGGGCATCGAGGAAAATGAAGCCGGCCCCATCTTCGATTTGATGGAAAAATTCGCCGAATACGGTTTTAACAAATCACACTCGGCCGCCTATGCACTGGTCGCATACCAGACCGCCTGGCTCAAGGCGCATTATCCGGCCGCCTTTATGGCAGCCGTCTTATCCGCGGATATGGATAACACCGATAAAGTGGTCGGGCTTATCGACGAATGCCGCGATATGAAGCTCAATGTACTGCCGCCCGATGTCAATCACAGCAAGATTAAATTCACCGTTGAGGACGAGCGCACTATCCGCTATGGCCTCGGCGCCATCAAAGGTGTGGGCGAATCAGCCCTGGCCGGTATTGTCGCCGAACGGGAGCAGGGTGAGGCATTCGGTTCTTTGTATGATTTCTGTCGCCGCGTTGATATGCGCAAGATCAATCGCCGGGTGATGGAGTCGCTGGTTAAAGCCGGGGCACTGGATTCTCTCGGTGGCCATCGTGCCAGTCTTAATGCCAGCCTGACCAAGGCGATGCAGATCGCCGAGCAGCACCGTCGCGACCAGGACAGTGGCCAGAACGATTTGTTCGGCCTTAGCCCGGAGAGTGATACCGAACAGGATGAGCCGCTGGAGCAGGCTGCAGAATGGGCAGAAGAGCATCTGCTCCTGGCTGAAAAAGAGACGCTGGGTCTCTATCTCAGTGGGCATCCGATTGATCGTTATGAAGCCGAACTGGCTGAATTTATCCCGAAAAAAATCAATGAACTGGATGCCCCTGAATCCAAGGGATATCAGCGAAATGAAAAACCGGTACTGACGGCCGGCCTGATCGTGGCAATCCGCACCATGAAATCAAAAAGCGGCAGCCGCATGGCCTTTATCACGCTTGATGATCAGAGCGGTCGACTTGAGGTACGGGTGTTCGGTGATGTCTATGAGCAATATCAGAGCTATATTCAGCCGGATAAGCTGGTGGTGATTCAGGGCAAGATCGGTCAGGACAATTTTACCGGCGGCTTGTCGGCCACCGCCGAAAAAGTGTTCGATATCACCGGCGCCCGTGAAGCTTTCGGTCAGGCTCTGCAGATAAACTATGCCAATGAGGATGAAGCCAATCCGTGGCTGGAACAACTGAAAACCACATTGACACCCTTCAAAGGCGGCGGTCTTGGGCTGGAGCTCAGGTATCAGAATCAGCAGGCCAGTGCTTTGTTTATGCTGGGGGAAGAATGGCAGGTGACGCCGAGTGATACCTTATTGAATCAGATCGCTGCCTTGCCGGGAAAAGTTGCTGTTACAATGAGATACAAGTCCTCAGCATAAGGAGGCTCTATGGCTGCGGGTGATAAGAATTCAACAGCGCGCAGCGCAGTCGGTGATGACGCTTTGACCGATGCGCTGGATGCCGCGCTGGAGGCAGCCAAAAAGCCGCCGCCTAAAGCGCCGGCTGCCGATAAAGCAGATGCCAAACTCACTGCTGACGAGCACAGCCAGCGTAAGCTTGCCGAGCGTTTGAGTCTGCCTTTTATACGCCTTCATGATTACCCTTTTGATGAAACAGTTCTCAGCCTGATTCCGGCCGAGTTCGCCCGTAAGCATGATGTCATACCCCTCAGGGTCAATAAAACGCATCTGCTGGTGGCTTTGGCGAGCCCGATGGACATGGACCTGTTCCAGACCCTCAATTTCATTACCGGTTACAACATTGATGTGGCGGTCGCTACCCGCAGTGAAGTCCAATGGGCAGTCAGAAAATATTATGGTGCCCGTGATGATGAACTGGCACTGGAATCGCTGAATGGCACGACTCAGCCGTATAAAGCGGCGGCTGATCTGCATGATGAAATGATGCGGCTCAGCAGTGAAAAGCCGATTGTGAGGCTGGTCGCCAATATCATTGTCGATGCGATTGAACGCCGGGCTTCAGATATTCATATCAAACCCCGTGACAAGAACGTCGAGCTGATATATCGGATGGACGGTGTGCTCACCAATATCCGTTTTTTCAGCAAGACTTTATTACCTGCTGTTGTCAGCCGCATAAAAATTCTGGGCGGAATGAATATCGCCGAAAGAAGGCTGCCTCAGGATGGTCGTTGCTGCGTCAAACATAAAAGCAACCCGGTCGACTTGCGGATTTCAATTATGCCCACCGTTGAGGGAGAGAGTGTGGTCATCCGCCTGCTTAATGCCCAGGTTGGCTTGAAAGCCGTATCAGAGCTGGGCTTTTCAGAACATGATGAGGACATCTTTCTCGATCTTTTAAACAAGAGTAACGGGATTTTTCTGGTTACAGGGCCTACCGGTTCCGGCAAATCCACCACTTTGTATGCGGCTCTGGCTGAAGTGCAGAAGCAGAACGTCAATATTCTCACGGTCGAGGATCCGGTTGAATACCATATGGATGGCATTCAGCAGATTCAGATTAATCACACCACCGGTTACACCTTTGCCCGGGCCTTGAGAAATATCCTTCGCCATGATCCCGATGTCATTCTGGTGGGTGAAATCCGCGATGAGGAGACCGGGAAAATTGCCGTGGAAAGCGCACTGACGGGCCATCTTGTGCTCAGTACACTGCACACCAATGATGCCGCCGGTGCTGTCACCCGACTGCTGGAAATGGGTATTGAGCCTTATCTTTTAACCGGCTGCCTGCTGGGGGTGCTGGCCCAGCGTCTGGTCAAACGCAACTGTCAGCATTGTCTCGAGGAAGAGCCAGTCGATACGCTGATTAGACACGCACTGGATATCAGCGACAAAGAAACCTTCTATCGCAGCCGTGGTTGTGAGCACTGTAATCACACCGGTGTTGCCGGCAGGATGGCGGTCTATGAATTGCTGGAAGTGAGTGATAGCCTGCGGAAATTAATCCATGTTGATATAACATCCGGCGAAATTCATGATCATGCGATTAGAGAAGGCATGGTGTCGCTAACTGAAAATGCCCTGGCACGGGCCCGTTCGCGAGAGATTTCATTGGCCGAAGTCTATCGTGTACGATTGGACTAATAGATTGTTTGGATAATTTTGAGGATAAGCCACGTGGATATGAATCCTTATTTCAGGTTGATGGCGGACAAAGAAGCATCGGATATGTTTTTTTGTACCGGCACCGAACCACACATCAAAATTCAGGGTGTGATTCGGCCTGTTGGAACCCAGAAGCTGGCACCGGGTGATGTCCGTGAAATGGCTTATTCACTGATGAACGAGGAGCAGGCCGCCGAGTTTGAAAAAACACTGGAAATGAACTTTGCGGTTCCGCTCAAGGGCGTCGGCCGTTTCCGTGTCAATATCTTCCGTCAGCGCGGCGAGTGTTCCATTGTTATCCGCTATATCAAAACCAAGATTCCACGTTTTGAAGAGATGAATCTGCCACAGGTATTGGGCGATATCGTGATGGAAAAACGCGGGCTAATCCTGGTGGTAGGTGCTACCGGCTCCGGTAAATCAACCACGCTGGCATCGATGATTGGTCATCGTAACCGCAACTCCAGCTCGCATATTCTGACGATTGAGGATCCGCTGGAATTTGTTCATGCTCATGAACGTTCGATTGTGCAGCAACGTGAAGTCGGTATTGATACGCTCAACTATGAGAATGCGCTGAAAAATGCGCTGCGGGAAGCACCGGATGTCATCCTGATTGGTGAGATCCGGGATATGGATACCATGAAGCATGCCATCAATTATGCTGAAACCGGTCATCTGTGCCTCGCTACGCTGCACTCCAATAACGCCAACCAGGCGCTGGACCGGATCATCAACTTCTTCCCGGAAGCGCTGCATCGCCAGTTGTTTATGGATATGTCGCTGAACCTGCGCGCGATTGTATCGCAGCGCCTGTTGCCGACCGTAGATGGCAGTGCGCGGGTGCCGGCGGTGGAGATCATGCTCAATACACCCTATATTTCTGAGCTTATCAATAAAGGTGAAGTCGGTAGCATCAAGGATGCGATGAAAGAGTCTACCGACCCCGGCACGGTGACTTTCGACCAGGCTCTGATTAAACTCTACAAGAGCGGTAAAATCACGCTGGAAGAAGCATTGCAGAATGCCGACTCACGTAATGACCTCAGCCTCGCTATCCGTCTCGGCGAGGGCGCAATGGACAATGATGAAGACGATGAATTGATCCTCAACTAAGTTTTGTCCGTCGCCTCTGTGTATAATTCGACAATTTTGGATGTAAGGGTAACCTGATGCAGTTAAATTTCCTTGACTACGAACAACCCATCGCCGAACTGGAAGCGAAAATCGATGAGTTGCGCTACATGAGTAACGACAGTGATCTCAACATCACTGAAGAAATTCAGAAGTTAAAGGAAAAAAGCGAGTCCCTGACCAAGTCGATTTTCGCCTCGCTGACACCCTGGCAGGTCACCCAGATGGCTCGTCATCCGCAGCGACCCTACACGCTGGATTACATCAAACATATCATCAGCGATTTTGAAGAACTGCATGGCGACAGAACTTATGCTGATGATGCGGCCCTGGTCACCGGTATCGGTCGTCTCAATGGCCGTCCGGTGGCTGTGATTGGTCACCAGAAAGGTCGTGACACCAAGGAAAAAGTAGCCCGCAACTTCGGTATGCCACGCCCCGAAGGCTACCGTAAAGCGCTGCGTATTATGAAAATGGCAGAGCGTTTCGGCCTGCCTGTCATTACCTTTATTGACACACCTGGCGCTTACCCCGGCATCGGTGCCGAAGAGCGGGGGCAGAGTGAAGCGATTGCACGTAACCTCTATGAAATGGCCAAACTGAAAACACCGATCATTTCCACTGTCATTGGTGAAGGTGGTTCCGGCGGTGCTTTGGCAGTCGGTGTCGCTGATCATCTGATGATGCTGCAATACAGCATCTATTCTGTTATCTCGCCGGAAGGCTGCGCTTCTATTCTCTGGAAAAGTGCTGAAAAAGCCGCCGATGCCGCAGCAACCCTCGGCGTCACATCCGATCGTCTGAAAGAACTGAAACTGATTGATGAAGTGGTGCCTGAACCACTGGGTGGCGCTCATCGCAATGTTGAAGAAATGGCAGCACGGGTCAGGAAATCCATTGAAGCCAAGATCAAGGAACTGGAAGCGGTTTCTCATGACAATCTGATCAAACGCCGTCAGCAACGGATCCTGAGTTACGGCGAATTCGAGGGGTGAGTCCGGGGTGTCTTTCAACCCCCAACAATGCATCGTTGACCTGATTAAACTGGTGGAAGGTCGCGCTGTTTGCGTTGCTTTCAGCGGTGGTGTTGATTCTCACGTCTTGCTGCACCTGCTGGCCACAACCCGGCACCCACAATTACCCGCTATCAGAGCCCTGCATATTGATCACGGGCTGCATGCTGAATCTGCCAGTTGGGCAGAGCACTGCAGAAAAGTCGCGCAGGAACTGGACATTGAATTTGAATCCATCCAGGTCAGCGTTGAGAATATCGATGAATTAGGTCTGGAAGCGGCTGCCCGCGAGGCCCGCTATCATGCCTTTGCTTATGATCTGAGCCCGGATGAAGTGCTGCTTACCGCCCAGCATCAGGATGACCAGGCAGAAACCCTGATGCTGCAGTTACTCCGCGGCGCCGGCCCGGCCGGTTTATCTGCGATGTGGCCGGAAGCCACTATTGACGGTCTCACCATCGTGAGGCCATTGTTGAATCTGTCCAAGGCGGATCTGCTGGAATATGCCGAGTTGCATCATCTGCAATGGATTGATGATCCCAGCAATACCGATCTCAGTATTAACCGTAATTATCTGCGCCATGAAATCTGGCCGCGTTTGATTGAACGCTGGCCGGCTGTGTCAAAAACATTGAGTCGTAGTGCGGAACACTGCCGTGAAGCAGTTGAACTGATGCGTGAACTCGGCAGTCTCGATGCCCGCCATGTCTGCCCGCAACAAAAAAATCGCCTTTCTATCCCAGCGCTGAGTCAGTTACCTCAGGCCAGACAGCGGAATCTGCTGCGTTATGCACTGGAACAAAATAATTTGCCTTTACCGTCAGCGGCTATTCTGCAGCGAATTGTTGATGAAGTGATTCCGGCAGCCGAGGACAGGAACCCCGAAGTACACTGGCCGGGGGCGATGGTCAGACGTTACCGTGATGTCATCTATCTTGAACCGGATCGTGATGAAGCCCTGGATTTGGGTGAGATCAGGATAACAGGCAGTGATGAGGTCAGCTTGCCGGATGGCCGCCTGCTGAAATGGCAGCTGGAATCCGGGAAAGGGCTCAAACAGCATGTGCTGAACGGCCCGCTCATGCTCAAATTCCGCGAGGGCGGCGAGCGGATCCGTCTGCAGGGTCATGCGCAGCACAAGTCACTCAAACAACTGTTTCAGGAATGGGATGTGCCGCCCTGGCAGCGTCAGCAGATCCCGCTGCTGTTTGTTGATCATGAACTGGTAGCCGTTGTCGGTTATGGCTATGCTGAACATTACGCCGCGGACATCGGCGAGAAGGGATGGCTGCCGGTACTGGAACAGGCATCTTCGAAACCAGTTTTTGATTGAGCGCACAAGGCAATTCTGATAATTTATACCCTATTTTGAGCGCAGCCATTCTGGCCGCGTCATTTTTATTGAACTCTCCATAATATGACTAAATTTATTTTTGTCACTGGTGGTGTTGTGTCGTCTCTCGGGAAGGGAATCGCGGCGGCATCACTGGCTGCGATACTTGAAGCCCGTGGTCTGAAAGTCACCCTGGTTAAACTGGACCCATACATCAACGTCGACCCGGGGACCATGAGCCCGCTGCAACACGGCGAGGTGTTTGTGACAGAAGACGGCGCCGAGACCGATCTTGATCTGGGCCATTACGAACGCTTCATTGACGCAGATATGAGTAGTCGTAATAACTACACCACCGGCCAGATTTACGAAAACGTCATTCGTAAAGAGCGCCGTGGCGAATACCTCGGAAACACTGTTCAGGTTATTCCTCATATTACCGATGAAATTAAACGCTGCATCTACGAAGGTGCGGATGATGCCGACGTGGCGCTGATCGAGATTGGCGGTACCGTCGGTGACATCGAATCGCTGCCATTCCTGGAAACCATCCGTCAGATGGCGACCGAACTGGGCCGTGAACGCGCGCTGTTCCTGCACCTGACATTGGTGCCTTACATCGCTTCGGCCGGTGAAATCAAAACCAAACCGACTCAGCATTCTGTGAAAGAGCTGCGCACCATCGGTATTCAGCCTGATGTACTGGTTTGCCGTATTGATCGTCCACTGCCGGAGTCAGAGCGTCGCAAGATTGCCCTGTTTACCAATGTGCCGGAAAAAGCGGTTATCTCGGCCATCGATGTCGACAGTATTTACAAAATCCCGATGGAACTGCATCGTCAGGGGCTGGACGACATCGTCGTTAAACAACTGGGCATTGATGCCAAACCCGCTGACTTAAGCCAGTGGGAAAAGGTTTATGAAAACCTGAGTAACCCCGAAGGTGAAGTCAATATCGCCATGGTCGGTAAATACATGGAGCTGACCGAGGCCTATAAATCCCTGTCTGAATCGCTGATTCATGCCGGCATTCATACCCGTACCAAGGTCAATGTGCATTATGTTGATTCAGAGCAGATTGAGCAGCAGGGCACCGATTGCATCAAGGATATGGATGCGATCCTTGTTCCGGGCGGCTTTGGTGAGCGTGGTGTCGAGGGCATGATTGAAACGGCCCGTTTCGCCCGCGAGAACAATATTCCTTACCTGGGTATTTGCCTCGGTATGCAGGTCGCTGTTATCGAGTATGCCCGTCATAAGGCCGGTCTGCCTGAAGCGTACAGCACCGAGTTTGATCTCAATACCAAGGACCCGGTCATTGGTTTGATTACTGAATGGCAGAGAGCCGATGGCACGGTCGAGCAGCGGGATCAGGATTCTGATCTGGGCGGCACCATGCGTCTTGGCGGTTACTCCTGCCAGTTGAAGCCGGATAGTCTGGCGCGCAAGATTTACGGCGCTGATGAGATTGTCGAACGCCATCGTCACCGCTACGAATTCAACAACAATTATATGGAAGCGCTGGAAAAAGCAGGGCTGGTTTTCTCGGGCATGTCTAAAGACCAGAGCCTTGCTGAGATGATCGAAATTCCGGAGCATCAGTGGTTTGTGGCCTGTCAGTTCCATCCTGAATTCACCTCAACACCGCGTCACGGCCATCCTTTGTTTGAAGGCTTTATCAGCGCGGCCAAGCAGAACAAACAGCAGCGGGGTAACAACTGATGCAATTATGTGGATTTGAAGCCGGCAACCGGCAGCCGCTGTTTCTGATCGCCGGCACCTGTGTGATTGAGAGTGAGCAGATGACCATGGATGTCGCGGGTCAGCTCAAGGAGATCACCGATAAACTTGGTATCAATTTTATCTACAAGTCCTCTTTCGACAAAGCCAATCGTACTTCAACCAAGAGCTATCGTGGCCCTGGTGTAGAAGCCGGCCTCGCCATCCTGGAAAAGGTCAAAAAAGAATTCAATCTGCCGGTACTGACCGATGTGCATGAAGACACGCCGCTGGCCGAAGTTGCCAGTGTCGTCGACGTATTGCAGACACCGGCTTTCCTGTGCCGTCAGACCAATTTCATCGTCAATGTCGCCAGTCAGGGCCTGCCGGTCAATATCAAGAAAGGCCAGTTCCTGGCCCCGTGGGATATGCAGCATGTCGCTGCCAAGGCCAAGTCAACCGGTAACGAGCAGATCATGCTCTGCGAACGCGGCACCTCATTCGGTTACAACACCCTGATTTCGGATATGCGCGGTCTGCCGATTATGCGCAATATGGATTGTCCGGTGGTATTTGATGCCACCCACTCGGTGCAGCAGCCGGGCGGACAGGGCGGGGCTTCCGGCGGGCAGCGTGAATTTGTCCCGGTACTGGCCCGTGCGGCTGTTGCAACCGGCATTGCCGGCCTGTTTATGGAAACCCACCCTGAGCCGGAAAAAGCCTTAAGTGATGGTCCAAATTCATGGCCTTTGCATCAGTTATCCGCTTTGCTGGAAACACTGCAGGCCATCGACAGCACAGTTAAACAACAGGACTATATTGAAGACGCCCTGCTGGCGAACCGCTGATAGTCTGAAAACAATTTCTGATATACGGGAGCAAAGCCTTGAGCAAGATCATTGATGTAACAGCACGTGAAATTATCGATTCACGCGGCAATCCAACCGTAGAAGCCGATGTCGTGTTGGAGAGCGGTGCCATGGGGCGCGCTGCGGTACCATCAGGTGCCTCAACCGGCGAGCGTGAAGCCGTCGAGTTGCGTGACGGCGACAAAGCACGTTACCTGGGTAAAGGCGTACTGAAAGCTGTCGCTGCGGTGAATGGTGAACTGCGTGAGGCGGTACTGGGTATGGAAGCCTCTGACCAACGCGCAATTGACAATAAGCTCATCGAAACGGACGGTACTGAAAACAAAGGTCGTCTGGGTGCCAATGCGCTGCTGGCGATTTCAATGGCGACTGCCCGTGCCGCGGCAGCCGATGCCAAAAAGCCCCTGTACAAATATCTGGCAGAGAGCGATGAAGCGGTGATGCCGGTTCCGATGATGAACATCATCAATGGTGGCTCTCACGCCGATAACAGCGTCGATCTGCAGGAATTCATGATTATGCCGGTCGGTGCCAGCAGCATCAGCGAAGCCATTCGCTATGGCGCGGAAGTGTTTCATGAACTGAAAAAAGTGCTGAACAGCAAAGGCCTCAACACTGCTGTCGGTGATGAAGGTGGTTTTGCGCCGGATCTGCCGTCCAACGAAGCTGCGATCGAAGTCATCCTGCAGGCGATTAAGAACGCAGGCTACGAAGCCGGTAAAGACATTATGCTTGCCCTGGATGCAGCCAGCTCCGAGTTTTACAAGGATGGTCAGTATGTGCTGGCCTCTGAAAACCGTTCTCTGTCTTCTGCCGAGTTTGCAGATCTGCTGGCCGACTGGGTCAGTAAATACCCCATCATCAGTATAGAAGACGGTATGGATGAAAATGACTGGGAAGGCTGGAAACTCTTGACCGATAAAATCGGTGACAAAGTACAGCTGGTCGGTGACGATCTGTTTGTCACCAATCCTAAAATCCTGCAGCAAGGCATCAACAAAGGCGTCGCTAACTCGATTCTGATTAAAGTCAACCAAATCGGCACGCTGTCTGAAACTCTGGATGCAATTAATCTTGCCAAGGAAAATGGTTATACCGCGGTAGTCTCTCACCGTAGTGGTGAAACCGAAGACACCACCATTGCCGATTTGGCTGTGGCGACCAATGCCGGTCAAATCAAAACCGGTTCATTGTCACGTTCAGACCGCGTTGCCAAATACAATCAGCTGCTGCGTATCGAAGCCGAACTGGGTGACAAAGCCAGCTATCCCGGCATGAAGGCGTTCAACGTCAAGTAAGGCCTGATGACTAAGCCCGTCATGATTTTTCTGGCCATTTTGCTGGTATTGCTGCAATACCGATTATGGCTGAGTCATGACGGGTTACCGTCTTTGCTGCGTTTACACCATCAGGTGGAAAAACAGCGTCTTGATAATGAAAAACTGACTGAACGCAACCAGGTACTGGCGGCAGAAGTTCAGGATTTGAAAAGTGGTCTCGATGCCCTGGAAGAACGTGCCCGTAGTGAGCTGGGCATGATAAGAGAAGGCGAGACTTTCTTTCATGTCATAGAAGAGCAAGATGAGCACAACTGAAGCCGTCTGGGCTGTGGTGCCGGCAGCCGGCATCGGCAGCCGCATGGGCGCCGATATTCCCAAGCAATATCTTCAACTCAATAACAAAGCTTTGCTTCAGCACACACTGGAGCGGCTCGCTTCCCACCCACGCATCACCGGCATTGTCGTCGCATTGGCGGATAACGACCCCTGGTGGCCTGCGCTTAAGCTCAGCCTGGATTGCAAATTGCTGTTGACCAAAGGCGGTGAGACACGCTCAGATTCAGTTTCCAATGCACTGGAAACGCTTGCTGAGGAAACGGATGACAATCCGTGGTTACTGGTTCATGATGCAGCCCGCCCCTGTATTCGCCACAGCGATATTGACCGGATGCTACTGCAATTGAGCGAACATGGGGTCGGTGGCATTCTCGGGGTTCCGGTCACGGACACCGTCAAACGGGTTGATGACAAGGGCGTCATTGTTGAAACCGTCGACCGTCATGGTTTATGGCGCGCGGGCACGCCACAGATGTTTCGTCTGAAACTGCTGCAACAGGCTTTGTCCTCAGCAGCGGAACAGGGGCATGTTGTAACGGATGAAGCGAGTGCCATAGAGCTGATGGGATTGCACCCGATGATGGTGGAAGGGCATCAGGATAATATCAAGGTCACCTTACCACAGGATCTGGCTCTGGCCAGCCTGTATCTGGAACAACAAAGCAGAGGTCAATAATGCGCATCGGTCATGGCTATGATGTACACCGCTTCGCCGTAAACCGGCCATTAATCATCGGCGGTGTGACTATCCCTCACAGCCATGGTCTGGAAGCCCATTCTGATGGTGATGTGCTGATCCATGCCATATGTGACGCCTTACTGGGTGCGGCCGGATTATGGGACATCGGCCATCACTTCCCGGATACCGATCAAACCTTTAAAAACATCGACAGCCGCGTTTTGCTGCGGCGGGTCATGGCTGACTTATTCGAACGCGGCTGGGTGGTCAATAACATCGATGCCACCGTGATTGCACAAGTACCCAAGCTGGCACCGTTCATTCCCGACATGAAAAGCCTGCTCGCCACTGATATGGCTATCGACGAAGAGGAACTCAATATTAAGGCGACGACCACAGAAAAGCTTGGCTATATCGGCCGCAAGGAAGGCATTGCAGCCCATGCCGTTGCGCTGTTGAGGAAAGCCTGATGACATTTGATTTCAGCCAGTTGCAACGCGCTAATCCAGAGGCTGCTGCCTGTCGCGCCGATATTCGACTACAAGACGCGCACTTCCGGGTCGATGAACAGTTGCCTTTCGAACCCAGTGGCGAGGGTGGCCATGCGATGCTGCTGATAGAGAAAACCGGCAGTAATACGGATTGGCTTGCAAAGCAACTGGCGGCTTTTGCCGGTGTCGAGGATGTGGCTGTCGGCTATGCCGGTTTGAAAGATCGACATGCCGTGACCAGTCAGTGGTTTACCGTCAAGACAGAAGGGCACGAAGAACCAGACTGGTCGCAGTTTTCAGCCGATGACTGTCAAATCAAAACCCTCACAAGACACAACAAAAAACTTAAACGGGGTGTTTTATCAGGCAACCAGTTCTCGCTGGTTTTAACCGGTATTGAGGGCGACAGCGCTGTCTGGGAACGCAATCTGCAACGGATCAAGACGCAAGGTGTTCCCAACTATTTCGCCGAACAGCGCTTTGGTCACCGCTTTGCTAACCTCGAGCGTGCTCAACAATGGTTTGAAACCGGCAGAAAGCCGAAAAAGCGCCAGCAGAAAAGCATGATTTTATCTGCCGCGCGTTCCTGGTTATTCAATCAGGTGCTGTCATACCGAATCAGTCAACATAACTGGCAGACCGGTGTGTCCGGCGATGTCATGCAACTGGCCGGTACCGGTAGCATTTTCCTGGCTGAAGAGATCGATGAAAAAATCGCTGAACGGCTTAAAACTTTTGATATCGATATTACAGGTCCCATGTGGGGCCGCGGCAGGGCGGCAAATCAAGCCGACAGCCTGGCTTTGGAAAACGTTGCACTGGCTGAATGGCAAAAATGGCAACAGGGGCTGGAACAGGCTGGGCTCAAGCAGGAAAGACGACCGCTACGGGTCTTGCCACAGAACATGAGCTGGCAATTTAATGCCGGTAACTTGTCGCTGTCTTTTTTCCTGCCGGCGGGCTCTTATGCAACGGCGGTGCTGCGGGAGCTTGCCGTGGTGACGGATGTCAGTCAGCGGAACTCGCCGGAACTGCAAGTTTCTCAACCATAGGCCTATGTTGAGGGCAATATCATGCTGCAAATGAAAACAGGCATATTGCTAATCATCAGCTTTGTGTTGAGTTCCGACCTGGCTGCCCAGCAATGGCAGGCGAAAAGTGTCGATAAACAAGTGGCGGTAATGGAGCTGTTTGTTTCCGAGGGCTGTGGTCTCTGTCCGGCTGCAGAACGCTGGGTAGACCAGTTACCGGAGCAGGGCATCACTGAAGGTGAACTGATAGTGCTTGGCTTTCATGTCGATTATCTGGATGACAAAAAAGGCTGGGTCGATCGCTTTGCCAAACCACGTTATACCCAGCGTCAACAGCAAATGGCACGCCTCAATCTCTATCAAACGGTGTTCACGCCGGAAATATTTATCGGTGGTGAAGTCGTGCATAACTGGCGCCAGCATGGCACGGATGTCATTGAGTTTATCAACAGCTTTGATTCAGAAGCGGATATCAGCCTGATGGTCAAAAAGACCGATGAGACACTTGCTATCGATACCTCGGTGACTGTGATGGGCGATGACAATCAGACAAACAGTCAGCTATATCTGGCCCTGACCGAAGACAATATTATCAGCGAGATCCATGGCGGTGATAATATCGGCGCCGTGTTTAATCATCAGAATTTGGTCCGGCGCTGGCTGGGGCCGTTTAAACTCAACAGTGATGGCAGTGCAACACAGATTGAAACCACCTTGCCAGTGGAGCCGACATGGAAGTTGCACGACATGAGCCTCGTCGCCGTAGTTCAAAACCTTGATAACGGCTATGTTCTGCAGGGCCTCTCTTTACCATTGAAAGAACAATAATGGAATTTTTACCGATATTTTTAGATTTGAAACAGCAGTCATGTCTGGTTGTCGGTGGTGGTGATATTGCCGCCCGAAAAGCCGGCCTGCTTGTCAAAGCCCAGGCTGCTGTGACTATCGTCGCACCGGACTTGTCGGCCACCACGAAAAAGCTGGTCGATAAACAACAGGTGCACTGGCTGGAAGCTGAATTTGACGCTTCACAACTGAGTCAGGAAAGGCTGGTGATTGCCGCCACCAATGATGAATCCGTTAATGCTGCAGTCTATGAAGCCGCCAAAGCCAGAAATATCCTGGTGAATGTGGCCGATAGCCCGGATCACTGTGACTTCATTCTGGCCTCAATACTGGATCGTTCACCTATCGTGGTGGCGGTGTCCAGTGGTGGCGATTCGCCAGTGCTGGCGCGCAACCTTCGGGCTCGTCTGGAAACTCTGATTCCGCCTTCCTATAGCAAACTGGGAGATCTGGTCGGTCGTTACCGGGATAAGGTCAAACAGAAATTTGATAACGTTTCCCAGCGTCGTCGTTTCTGGGAGTCGGTGCTGGAGGGACCGGTTGCAGACCACATCATGGCGGGGCGTGAAGAACTGGCAGAAAAAACACTGCTGGAGAAACTGCAGGATCCTGATAACAAGGATCTGGGCAGGGGAGAAGTCTACCTGGTTGGCGCTGGCCCCGGTGATCCGGATTTATTGACCTTCAAAGCCTTGCGGCTGATGCAGCAGGCGGATGTGGTTTTTTATGACCGGCTGGTCAGTAAAGAAATTCTGGCATTGGTGCGCAAGGAAGCCGAGCTGATTTATGTCGGGAAACAACGGGCCTGGCATGCGGTTCGGCAGGAAGAAATCAACGATTTATTATTGCAGCATGCCAAACAGGGTAAACGGGTGTTGAGACTCAAGGGCGGCGATCCCTTTATTTTCGGACGCGGTGGTGAAGAGATCGAAACGCTGGCAGATGAAAAGATTCCGTTCCAGGTGGTACCGGGTATCACTGCGGCCTCCGGTTGCGCCAGTTATGCCGGCATTCCACTGACGCATCGCGATTATGCGCAAAGCTGTGTATTTGTCACCGGACAGCTAAAACAGGGTGAGCTCGATCTGAACTGGGAAAGTCTGGTGCAGCCTCGGCAGACCGTGGTGGTGTATATGGGACTGGCGGGTCTGTCTGAACTGAGCCGTCAATTGCAGGCACATGGTATGGCTGCTGACAAGCCGGCTGCACTGGTTCAGCAGGGCACCACAGAGAATCAGAAGGTCTGGATAAGCACGATTGAGGAACTGCCGGCGCTCGCCGAGCGAGAGCAGCCGGTGGCTCCGACTCTGGTGATTATCGGTGAGGTCACTCGACTCCACAATACATTAGCCTGGTTCAGAAGTGGTTGATATCAACCACTCTGGTTGGTTTATATTAACCAGAGCAGCCAGTTTGTGCTCAGCTACCAGATTGTAACTGACTGTCATAAAAGGACTTTCCAACTTGGCATTGTCCATGCTTTCATTATTCCCGGTTTGACTATAACCATAATAATGAAAGACTTCGGGAGAGTAATGACTAATGCAAGTTCCGCATAAAAAGAAAGCATTAAGCCTGATGCTGGCCTCCGTGCTGGTGTCAGCCCCGGTCCTCGCTGCAGAAGAGGATCAGGTACAGTTGGGCGATATTGAAGTCGTCGGTACCACACCCATCCAGGGGGTCGGCTTACCGGAAGACGATATTCCGGCCAATATCCAGTCGGCCAATGACGAAGATATTGAGCGGGTTCAGGCAATGGATTTGTCCGAGTTTATGAACAAAACGCTGAACAGTGTCAGCCTCAATGCCGCCCAGAACAACCCGTTTCAGCCGGATTTGAAATTCCGTGGCTTTACTGCATCACCGCTGGTGGGTAATTCACAGGGCCTCTCTGTGTACATGGACGGTATCCGTATCAATGAGCCGTTTGGTGATGCCATCAACTTCGAATTGATTCCTGAATCCGCCATTGCTAGAATGAATCTGATTCCAGGTTCTAATCCCGTGTTCGGTTTGAACACACTGGGTGGTGCACTCTCAATCCAAACCAAAAATGGTTTCACCCATGCTGGACACAGCCTGGAAGCATACACCGGATCATTTGGTCGTGATTCAGGCACTATCGAGAGTGGTGGCAGCGATGGCAATTTCGCTTATTACGTCACCGGCTCCATTACTAAGGAAGATGGCTGGCGTGATTTTTCACCTTCACGTGTTGAGCAGTTTTTCTCTAAGCTGAGCTACGCTAATGAAGACAGTACGCTCGACTTTGGTATTACTGCCGTTGACAGTGACCTGAATGGTAACGGTGCTTCTCCAGTCGAACTGGTGGCACAGGATCGTGAAGCCGTCTTCACCCATCCGGATAACACCCAGAATGAACTGCGTATGTTTACGCTGAACGGCACACATTGGTTGGACGACACTACCATGCTGTCAGCCAATACCTATTACCGTCGTAGCGATCGCAGCACCTTTAATGGTGATGGCTCTGAACTGGAAATCGATGGCGCCAATATTGTTGACGATGATGGTGAAGTGATAACGCCGTTTGCGCCTCTGGGCTTTGATGGCAGTGAAGACTTTATTGCGCTCAACAATACCAGTGAAACAGAACAGGACAGCTATGGTTTCGGTTTGCAAACCACATTCCTCGATGATCTGTTCGGTCGTGAAAACCAGCTGATTATCGGTGCAAGCTATGACAAATCAGATGTCGATTACAGCTCGCAATCAGAAATCGCCCGCTTTACCTCAACCCGAGGTACTGACGGTACAGGTTTTATCATTGATGACACTGTTGTTGATGGTGATATAGAAACTGATACCTTCAGCCTTTATTTCAGCAATACGCACTCTTTGACGGACCGTCTGGCTGTAACATTAGCAGGCCGTTATAACCGTATTGATATTGATATTTCTGGTACCAGCCAGGGTGGGGAGCAGGATCTCGCCGAGGGTGGTGGGAGTAATATCTTCAACCGTTTTAATCCATCATTGGGTGCGACCTATGAATTCAAGGAAAACTTGACCGGTTACGCCAACTACAGTGAGTCTAATCGTGCACCGACACCGTCGGAATTGACTTGTGCTGATGAAGACAATCCCTGTGCATTACCTAATTCATTCCTGGCGGATCCTCCGTTGGATGATATTGTTGCCAGAACCATTGAAGCCGGTTTCCGTGGTAGCAATGGTAACGTGAACTGGAATGCCGGTGTGTTCTACACCCAGCTCAAAGATGACTTGTTCTTCTTCCCGGCAGTTGAAGACGATGTGGATGATCCCCGTCTGAACGTCGGTATCTTCGATAATATCGATGAAACCTCACGGGCAGGGCTGGAACTGGGCGCGGATGGCACTGTTGACAAACTCAGCTGGTTTGCCAACTACGCATACGTTCGTGCGGCATTTGAAGATGAATTCTCCTATGCCCGTGAAGTTGACGATGATGTCGTGACCTTCAACGTTGATAAAGGTGACAGACTACCCGGTATCCCTGAGCACAATATCAAGATTGGCGCTGACTATGCTTTCACACAGAAGCTGTCTTTAGGCTTTACCGCTTCGTATCACTCAAGCCAGTACTTCCGCGGTGATGAAGCCAATGTCGATAAGAAGATTGCTCATTACAAGGTGGTAAACCTGCACGGTCGTTACAAGGTCACCGACAATCTGCAGTTCTTTGCTAAGGTCGACAATTTGTTTGACAGTGAGTACAACACTTTCGGTCTTTATGGGGAACCTGATGAAGCACCCGGCCTGGATCTGGAAAATCCACGCTTTGTTGGTGCCAGCTCACCCAGAGCCGGTTGGATTGGCTTCAAGCTGACAATGTAAGTTTGCTGGCTTTGACATTGGGCTGCCTCCGGGCAGCCCATTTATTTCAGGATGAAGCATGTTAAAAATTTTGTTGTCGGCCATGCTATTTTGGCCAGTCAGCAGCTTTGCTGCAGAGAACAATCAGCAGTTTGAAGACTGCCTCAAAGTTGCCCTGAATGCCCGTGATGGCCAGGTGGTCAAAGTCGAGCTGAAACTCGAAAATGACCGTGAGGTTTATGAGTTTGATATCAGGGGACTGGATGGTAATGACTGGGACCTTGAGTGTCTCAAATCTTCTGGTGAACTAATCGAACTGGAAAGAGAGGTGGAGCAGCCAAACCACCCCTTATTCAAAAGAAACGTCAAGTTTAACGAAGAAGAAGCACGGGCTATTGCGCTGAAGCGCTATCCTGGCGAGATCGTTGAGGTTGAATACGAGATCGAATCCAGTGGTGAGTCTTCATACGAATTCGACATTGACACCATTGAAGGCAGTGAAATAAAAATAGAAATCGATGCTGCCACCGGCAAGGTGGTCGAGACCAACAAGGAGTTGTGGCAGGTCGGTCTCGAATAATTGTTTACGTTTTACTCTCAACCGCGGTTCGACATTGTTCGGCTGCGGTTTTTTTATTGAAAGCGCAGTGATAAATCTACAGCCTGTATATCCTTGGTTAATGCGCCTACCGAAATTCTATCCACACCGGTCTCAGCAATCTCACGGATGTTGGTAAGACTGATACCACCGGAAGCTTCCAGTAACGCTCTTTTCTGAGTGACAGCGACGGCCTGTTTCAATGTTTCAAAATCAAAGTTATCAAGCAGCACAATGTCTGCACCGGCTTCCAGTGCCTGATTGAGTTCATCCAGGTTTTCTACTTCCACTTCGATGGGCACGCCGGCATTCAGCGATTGTGCTTGCGAGACCGCTGCAGCAATCGAGCCCGCGGCATTGATGTGGTTTTCCTTGATAAGGATGCCGTCATACAGGCCAAAGCGATGATTGGTGCAACCCCCGCAGCGAACCGCATACTTCTGTGCAATACGCCAGCCCGGCAAGGTTTTGCGGGTATCCAGCACTGTGACCGGCAGTCCGGCAACGGCGTCGGCATAGCGCTTGGCCAGTGTGGCTGTTCCAGATAAGGTCTGCAGGAAGTTCATCGCGGTGCGTTCACCGCTAAGGATGGCTCTGGCCGGGCCCGTTATCCGGCAGATGACACTCTCTGCGTCAAGCACATCACCATCAGCTGCAAGCCATTCAATTTGAATTTTGTCATCCAGACGCTTGAATACTGTTTCAAACCAGTCACGGCCACACAAAACAGCCTGCTGGCGGGTAATAAGCTGCGCCTCGGACTGGGCTTGCGCTGGAATAAGATTGGCAGTCAAATCCTGTTGACCGATATCTTCGAGCAGGGCAAGCTTGACCTGGGAGTCGATAAACGCTGGCGGTAACGGGTTTTCAATGCTCATTGACGGGCTCGTTGTCGAAAACCTAATAGGGTAACGCGTGAAGACTGAATAATCCACGATATTGAGGTAGTGCACTTTTGAACATCGATTTAGCTGAGGGGCGTTGTAGTGACGCTGTGTTCATTTTGTCACCCAATCATGATGAGCGTCCGGAACCGGATGATATATCCGGTATTGTCATCCATAACATCAGCCTGCCGCCCGATGAGTTTGGAGGACATTACATAGATGACTTATTCCTGAACCGGCTGGATACCTCTCAGCATCCTTATTTTGAGCAACTGGAAGGCCTGAAAGTCTCCTCACATTTATTGATAAGGCGTGATGGGGAACTGGTTCAGTTTGTTCCGTTTCATAAACGGGCCTGGCATGCCGGTGCTTCAAGTTGGCAGGGTAGGGAACGCTGTAATGACTTCACGCTAGGGATTGAACTGGAGGGCTGTGATCACAAGCCGTTTGAAGACGTGCAGTATCATCAACTGGCACAAGTGATTAAAGCTTTATTTGAGGCTTACCCGCAATTGAATTACGAGCGAATTACCGGTCATGAGCATATCGCGCCGGGACGCAAAACCGATCCGGGGCCGTTTTTTGAATGGGATTACCTGAGACAGTTACTGGACTGATATAAAAAAAGCCGCCCGAGGGCGGCTTTTTCATCATCAGAAGGTCTGATTACTTAGTGATAGCGATGAGTTCGATATCGAAAATCAGGGTTTCGTTGGGACCAATCAACTGACCGGCGCCACGTGGACCGTAAGCGAGGTTGGCTGGAACAACAATCCGCCATTTGCCACCTTCTTTCATCATTTGCAATGCTTCCTGCCAGCCCTGAATCACGCCATTAACCGGGAAGGTTGCAGGTTCGCCACGCTCATAAGAGCTGTCAAACACGGTACCGTCAAGCAGGGTGCCTTTGTAATGGGCAATGACTTTGTCGTTTTCAGTCGGGGTCGCGCCATCACCTTCTTTGATGATTTCATACTGCAGACCGCTTTCTGTGGTAACGACACCTTCTTTCTTGGCATTTTCTGCCATGTAAGCTTTGGCTTCAGCCTGCTTTTCATTCATGACTTTCGCCAGCTCTTGCGCTTTTTGTGCCTGGAATTCCTGAATCACTTTCTCGGCAGTTGCCTGATCCAGTTGTGGCTGTTTACCAGCCATCATATCGGCAACACCGGCTTTAAAGGCATCCAGGTCAAGCTCAACGCCTTCCTGCAGCATGTTTTGTCCAACTTGAATACCAAAAATGTAGCTCAGTTTCTGTTTATCTGAGTCCAGGGTTGCGGCGTTGTCATCAGCCATTACGTTTGCTCCAAATAACAAGGGTAAAAAAATCAGTGCTTTTAATTTCATTTATCAGGCTCTCTGGTTGGAATTTAACTCAATAGGCGTTGCCGAATTTAGTACAATTGCACGTTTTAAAGTTCATCACCATACGCGAAATCAACGGAATTTTCACTCGGCCAGCGACAATATCTGAGCAAATCACTTGGTTATTATGCTAATTGATACTATAATAGTACCAATTAGGAGGTTCAGCTATGCTGCGTATGGGAAAACTGACAGATTACGGCATTGTGCTGATGAGCTTCCTGGCAACGAACGCCAGAGAGCAACACAGCGCTCACGCTATTGCCGATGCGGTAAAGGTGCCACTGCCGACTGTCAGGAAGGTACTGAAATCATTATCGCACGGTGGACTGCTTCAATCAGAACGGGGTGTCGCCGGTGGTTACAGTCTGAGCCGCGCGGCGGAGCAGATTTCGGTCGCTGAAATTATTACGGCCATTGAAGGCCCGATTGCACTGACTGAATGTGTCAGCAGCGAAAGCCATTGTGAGCAGGAAACACACTGTGCCGTCCAGACCAACTGGACACGCATTAACAATGCGGTGTTTCACGCCCTGGACGAGGTCAAGTTGGCCGACATGCTGGCACCGCAGAACACCCCGGGATTGAGCCCAATTAGATTCTACTCATCAGCAGCCGGGATGAGTAACGCAACAATACAGGATGGTGAGTTTCATGACTGATCAAAGTCAACAACTTGAGTCGATTACTCAGAAAGAATACAAGGCCGGTTTTGTTACCGACATCGAGGCAGAGAGCCTGCCGCCCGGTCTGAGTGAAGATGTCGTCCGTGAAATCTCCCGTATCAAGGGGGAGCCGGAGTTTATGCTGGAATGGCGATTGAAAGCCTATCGCCACTGGCTGACGATGGATACGCCTGAATGGGCGCATGTGCATTATCCTGAGATCGACTATCAACAAATCAGCTATTACTCGGCACCGAAGAAAAAAGACGACGGTCCGAAAAGTCTGGATGAGGTCGATCCGGAATTGCTGCGTACCTATGAAAAACTGGGTGTGCCGTTGGATGAACGTGCCCGTCTCGCCGGTGTTGCCGTCGATGCTGTATTCGACAGTGTGTCTGTGGCCAGTACTTTCCAGGACAAGCTGGCAGAAGAGGGCATCATCTTCATGCCTATCTCCCAGGCTGTGAAAGAACATCCGGAACTGATTGAAAAATACCTGGGCAGCGTGGTGCCCTACAAAGATAACTTTTACGCTGCCCTGAACTCGGCGGTCTTCAGTGACGGTTCTTTTGTCTACATTCCCAAAGGCGTGCGTTGCCCAATGGAGCTGTCGACTTATTTCCGTATCAACGCGGCCAATACCGGTCAGTTTGAACGCACATTGATTGTTGCTGATGATGATTCCTACGTCAGTTACCTGGAAGGTTGTACCGCCCCGATGCGTGATGAAAATCAGCTGCACGCCGCGGTAGTGGAGCTGGTGGCAATGGATCGCGCCCAGATTAAATACTCGACCGTACAAAACTGGTATCCCGGTGATGAAAACGGTAAAGGCGGCATCTATAACTTTGTAACTAAACGTGCTGCCTGTCGCGGTGAGTCATCCAAAGTATCCTGGACCCAGGTGGAAACCGGTTCAGCCATCACCTGGAAGTACCCGAGTGTGGTGTTACAGGGGGATAACTCCATCGGCGAATTCTATTCAGTAGCCGTCACCAATAATATGCAGCAGGCCGATACCGGCACCAAGATGATTCACTTGGGCAAAAACACCAGCTCGACCATCATCTCCAAAGGTATCTCTGCCGGCCGTTCACAAAATGCCTATCGCGGTCTGGTCCGTGTCGGGCCTAATGCGGAAAATGCTCGTAACTACACCGAGTGTGACTCATTGCTGATGGGCGATAAGTGCGGTGCCCACACATTCCCGTATATCGAGGTGAAAAACCCGACAGCGAAAGTGGAGCACGAGGCTTCGACTTCAAAAATCAGTGAAGACCAGCTGTTCTATTGTAAGCAACGCGGTCTGGATGCCGAAGATGCGGTATCGATGATTGTGAACGGTTTCTGCAAACAGGTGATTCGTGAGCTGCCGATGGAATTCGCCGTCGAAGCGCAGAACCTGCTCGGTTTGTCATTAGAAGGTTCTGTCGGTTAAGCGAACGAGAGCCCATTCAGATTTTCAGAAATATAGAGAGTCAACATGTTAGAAATCAAAAACCTGCATGCCAGCGTTGAAGGTAAAGAAATCCTCCGCGGCATCAATATGACAGTGAACCCTGGCGAAGTCCACGCCATCATGGGCCCGAACGGTGCAGGCAAAAGTACATTATCCAATGTGCTTGCCGGCCGTGAAGGCTATGAAGTGACCCAGGGCGAGGTTATCTACAAAGGTGAAAACCTGCTGGACCTGGAACCGGAAGAGCGTGCCCAGCGTGGTGTCTTTCTGGCTTTCCAGTATCCGGTGGAAATCCCCGGTGTCAGCAATATTTATCTGTTGAAAGCCGCCCTGAATGCGGTGCGTAAATATCAGGGGCTGGATGAAGTCGATGCGATCGACTTTTTGAACCTGGTCCGTGACCGCATGAAGCTGGTCAAGATGGATGAGCAGTTCCTGCACCGCAATGTGAATGAAGGCTTCTCGGGCGGTGAGAAAAAACGTAACGAGATTCTGCAGATGGCGGTATTGGAACCGGCACTGGCGATTCTCGACGAAACTGACTCAGGTTTGGATATCGACGCACTGCGCGTGGTCGCGGAAGGCGTCAACGCGCTGCGTGCTGAAGACCGTTCAATCGTAATGATCACGCACTATCAGCGTCTGCTGGACCATATCGTGCCGGACTTCGTCCACGTATTGTCCGAAGGCAAAATCGTTAAATCCGGCGACAAGGAACTGGCTAAGGAACTGGAAAAATCCGGTTACAGCTGGGTTCACGATGCACCGGAAGGTCAAACCGCATGAAACAGTTAACTGAAATCACAACGCCATTTGGCGAAGTGGCTTCTGCTAAAACCCTGCCGGGCTCAGAACTCGGCTGGTTGCAGCAACTGCGCGACAAAGCCCGTGCGCAGTTTGAACGCCACGGACTGCCGGCGAAAAAAGTCGAAGACTGGAAATACACTTCTCTGTGGGCTTTAAGCCAGCAAGGTTTCAGTCACGATGCCAAAGCAGTCAGTCTGGATAAGACTGAGCTTTCGCACGTCGCCGCGCTGGAAGATGCCTATCGCTTTGTTATTGTTGATGGCCGCTTCAGTGCGGAACTGTCCGAGCTTGAAGGCCTGGAAGAAGGTTTATCCATCAAACCGCTGGTAGATGGGCTTGAAGGTGCTCAGACCATGCTGGGTGAGCAGATCGATGTCGAAAAGCCTGGTCTGAATGCCATCAACACCATGTTGATGCACGAAGGTATGGTTCTTCAGGTGCAAGCCGGCAAGACCATCAACAAGCCGGTTGAGTTACTCGTTATCAGCACGGCTGAAAATCAAAAGCTGGCCAGTCACTTGCGTAACCTGATTCAGCTTGAAGCCGACGCTGAAGTCACTTTACTGGAACACTATGTCAGCCTGGCAGACACCGAAGGCTTCACCGATGTGGTAACCGAAGTGAAGCTGGCTGAAAAAGCTACGCTGAATCACTTCAAACTGCAGCATGAATCGCTGGCGCATTACCATATCGCCACCCTGGCCTCGAAACAGGCCGCCGGCAGTCACTGGCATACCAATAATATTTCACTGGGCGGCAAGCTGGCGCGTAATGATATTCACAGTCAATTGCTGGGCGAGGAAGCGCACGTCACGATGGATGGTCTTTATCTGGTGACCGGTGACCAGCATGTCGATAACCACACCCGTATCGACCATGCCGTGCCCAACACCACCAGTGATGAAGTTTATAAAGGCGTACTCGATGGCAACAGCCATGCCGTGTTTAACGGCAAAGTGAATGTGCACAAAGACGCGCAGAAAACCGATTCCAGCCAGAGCAACAAAAACCTGTTGCTGTCGCGCAGCTGTGAAATCGATACCAAACCGGAACTGGAAATCTATGCCGATGACGTCAAATGTGCTCACGGCAGTACCGTCGGTCAGATCGACGAACAGCACCTGTTTTTCCTGCGTGCCCGTGGCCTTGATGAAACAGCTGCCCGCAGCCTGCTGACCTATGCTTTTGCCGTCGATGTATTGCAACGGATCAAGTCAGCACCTATGCGTCAGGCCTTGTCTAATGTCATAGAAAAACGGTTACCGAAAGGGGCGTGATTGCATGACACAAACCGAATTACAAGCTGTGCCGTTTCCTGAAACCGACTTTGATGTTGAAGCGGTCAGACGTGACTTTCCGATTCTGAATCAGGAAGTGAACGGCAATCCGCTGGTTTATCTCGATAATGCAGCCAGCAGCCAGAAACCGGTTCAGGTGATTGAAGCGGTTGATGCTTATTATCGCCTGGATAATGCCAATGTGCACCGCGGTGTGCATCGTCTGAGTCAGCGCGCGACCGATGCTTACGAAGGCGCCCGCGATAAAGTCCGTGGTTTTCTGAATGCCAAATCGGACAAGGAAATCGTCTTTGTCCGCGGTGCCACCGAAGCTATTAACCTGGTGGCACAGAGTTTTGTGCGCCCGCAGATTAAACCGGGTGATGAGATTCTAATCAGTCATATCGAGCATCACGCCAATATCGTGCCGTGGCAGATGGTCTGTGAACAGACTGGAGCCAAGCTGAAAGTCATTCCTATGACCGAAGCCGGTGAACTGGATTTGAGTGACTTCGACAGCCTGCTGAACGAACGCACCAAAATCCTGGCGATTGGTCATGTGTCGAATGCACTGGGTACTGTCAATCCGATTAAGGAAATGATCGGACTGGCCAAAGCCAAATCGATTCCGGTGCTGGTAGACGGCGCTCAAGCAGTGCCGCATCTTGCTGTCGATGTGCAGGATCTGGACTGTGACTTTTATGTCTTCTCCGGTCACAAAATGTTTGCACCCACCGGTATCGGCGCGCTCTATGGCAAACAGGCATTGCTGGAAGCGATGCCGCCATGGCAGGGCGGGGGCGATATGATCCTGTCGGTCAGCTTTAGTCATACCGAATACAACACGCTGCCATACAAATTTGAAGCAGGCACACCGCACATTGCCGGTGCCGTCGGACTGGGCGCAGCGATTGATTATATGCAGGCTATCGGCATCGATAAGCTGGCAGCCTATGAACATCACCTGCTGGAAGTCGCCACAGCGAAACTGGAAGCCATTGATGGTGTTCGTATTATCGGTACCGCCAAAAACAAAGCCAGCGTGCTGTCTTTCATGATTGAAGATGTGCATCCGCACGATGTCGGTACCATTTTCGACCAGCAGGGTGTCGCGATTCGTGCCGGCCATCACTGTGCTCAACCGGTGATGGAGTTCTATGGCATCGCGGCGACGGCGCGGGCTTCCTTCGCGTTCTATAACACCGAGCAGGAAATTGATGCGCTGGTTAATGCCATCAAAACCACACAGGAGTTGTTTGCCTGATGAGTGATTTAAGAGATCTCTATCAACAAGTGATCATGGATCACAAAAAGAATCCGCGTAATTTCCGTGAGATCACCGATGCCAACCATATGGCACATGGTAATAATCCGCTGTGTGGCGACGCGCTGGTGGTCTACGCCAAACTCAAAGATGGCGTGATTGAAGATGTCAGTTTCCAGGGCAGTGGCTGTGCGATTTCAGTGGCTTCAGCCTCACTGATGACTGAGATTTTGAAAGGCAAAACCATGGAAGAAGCCGAAAAGCTCTATGACAATGTGCATAAAGCCCTCACCGGTGAAGCGGGTGGTGGTGAACTGTCCGGCAAACTGGAAGTGCTGGCCGGCGTGAAGGAGTTTCCAGCTCGTGTGAAATGCGCCACTTTATCCTGGCACACCGTGCATGCCGCGATGGATAGCGATCATGACGTTTCGATAACCACAGAGTAAGCAGGGCAGATTTATGAATGATCAATATCAAGTCAGCCCGGAACAGCTCAAAGAAGATGTGATTGAGGTGCTTAAAACCATCTACGATCCGGAAATCCCGGTTAACATCTATGAACTCGGGCTTATCTACAACATCGAAATCAGCACCTCAGGCAACGTCCATATTGATATGACGCTGACTGCTCCGGGCTGTCCGGTCGCCCAGTCTTTCCCGGGCGATGTCGAATCACGTGTGATGTCAGTCCCCGGTGTTAAAAAAGCCCATGTCGAACTGGTCTGGGAACCGCAATGGACCAAGGACATGATGAGCGAAGCTGCGCAATTACAACTGGGCATGTTCTAGAAAAAATAACTGTGGGTGGAAATCCACCCACAGTGAGAGTCAAAAGCCGAACTCTAAGGGGCTGTCATCATGACAGACGAGTAATGCGAGATTTAAAGTAACCTCACTGACATTATTTCCCCCCAACTCCTCAAGGCCTATAGGAATAATTCCTGAAATCCGGTTCATGCCAATAGCGCATAGGTGACCGTATTGCATTCATCTTCTGAACTTTGAAATTGAATAAACAGCAAAACAGGATTTTTTCCTAGTGCTGATCATGGCTATCTGACCTACTATCACGAGTCTTTTTTGAACACTCTAGGATGAATAGTGAAGACTCAAAAGGTCGTTACATTTTCTTTTTCAGCTAATGTTGAGCGTCTCGCTATAGGATTCCTGGCGCTAATGTCCCTAGTGCCCTTTCTGGTCTGGCATCACAAAACACCGCTAACCAGTTTCTATCCTCAAATTGCAGCGACTGCATTGGGTAGCCTGGCGGTGATTGTTTTCCTGACAAAACAACATGGGCAGCATATCAAATTGCCTTTAGTAGCCCTGTTGCCACTGTGCTTAGCAGTGTTGTTAGGCGTGCAGTTCTCTCTTGATATGCACACATACTGGCAGCAACATTTTATGACTGTGCTTGTCTTATGCTGGGCCTCAATGATGGCTGTTGTAGGGGCAAATCTACCTCATTCGAAGCTTGCTCCTTTCCTGGCTTCCGCGATGCTTCTTGGGGGGTATATCTCCTTCTCGATTGTGGTTGTTCAAATTCTGGGTTGGACAGACTTTGAATTCATCCTGCCCCATATTAAGGGTGGCTTCGCTGCGAACATTGCTCAAGTAAATCATGCTGCCACTTATTTTGCGCTTGCACTGGTTTCAGCAAGCTATCTTCTGCTCAGTGAGAGAATCAACACAGCAAGTTGGATTACGGCATCATTACTGTTCATCGTGGCCCTTGTTTTGACGGGGCAGCGGATGGCAACCCTCTATGTGCTATTGATTGCATTTGCAGGCTGGTTGATCGCGGCTCGAGGTGAGTTGAGATTAAGAAAAGGTTACTGGTTACTGATCCTTATTCCCTTTTATCTGCTTCTGAATTGGTTCTTGCCAATGCTAATGGGGGACAATATCCACTCACCGATTCAAAGATTGGTTGAAACTGCGGATAGAGAATCGACAAGACTGTTGTTACTACAGCAGGCCTGGCAAATATTCACTGAGAATCCTTTATTGGGGGCTGGCTGGGGACAATTTGGCTGGCAGAACTTTCAATTAACTGAAGCTTATCCCGGATTGAGTGGTTATGCTGACAACGCACACAATATCGTGTTTCAGCTTATGGCTGAGACCGGAGTTATTGGTAGTGCGGTATTCATAATCATTGTCGCGTTGTGGTTATTCGCTCAGAGAAAAACAGCCTTATCACCGGAACGCTGGTGGATTTTAGCCTCGCTGGCTGTTTTGGGCATTCACAGCCTGTTGGAATATCCGCTTTGGTACGCTTACTTTTTGGGTATTGCAGCGCTACTGGCAGGCATGGGAGAGCAGCGGGCAATCACTGCCAACCTCAAAACAGGCCCTCTTATCGCCGCAGCAGTACTCATTTTTTCCACAGCCACGATAACGAGCACCATCAGGCAATATCATGAACTCGAGGGCTGGTATACGGATGGCCGCCGAGGAGATATTAAAGGTCAAGAGGCAGTCAGTCTTCTCTATGAACTTGCTCAACGCCGCGATCAATCGCTTTTTGCTCCTTACTTCGACGTGATTATTATTCGAGCTTTACCCAATAGCGAAGAGGTCGTTAAAGACAAGCTTGCTATGAATACGCAATTAATGCGTTACCTGCCGGGCGAGACCGAAGTTTTCTCGCAGGTCGATCTGCTATTGAAGTCGGGACAGACAGAAGCCGCTTCAGAGCAGCTGGCTAAAGCCATACGCCATTACCCAGAGCATATGGACAGTTACTGGAAAAGCATGACGCGCTCTTTGATTACAGAGCGTGATAAGCGCTATTTCCCTCTCATTATTCAACTCCAGAAATATCAGGATGATTATCTGGGAATTGAAGACTACCGCTGATTGATTAGGTCAGCAGCGCCCTGATAATGCTGCCACCGGCATTTTCAAAAAAACGGCCACATGACAAGGAACTGATTCAAAAAATAACCAAAATTAATGATTAAGCGGATGTCAACACAGAGGAGGGTGAAAACTTTAACTTCATAAACTGCTGATAAATATAAATAATTTGTTTTTTTCTAGAATTTACATTAACTCAAACTTAATTTTAGGAATTCTTCCTATAGGGAAAGTTTTCAGGTCTGGTCTAGTATGACTTCACCGAGATTAACCGGAACAACTCACAATATGAATGCAGACAACACCATCGAGACTTCTTGCCAACCAGTCAAAGCAAAACTGCTGGAGCTCGTCGATGATGTGCTTGCACATGATGGCTTTGGTGATATCCGGGTTGAGGTGAAAATCCTCAAAAGACGGCAGAAGGAGGTCATTCTGCACTGCGGTAAACAATACCGTTTTGTGGTAGATGCGCCAGAAATGGCAGCGGTAAATAAGCCGGGTTTGAAATAATTTTATTCATATTTGGGCAATGCCGAGTGGGAACGCCTCACCACGCCAGGGAATAAAAATCACAGAGTGTGCAGGGGGCACATCTGCAAGCTAACGACAAAACCCCAATGACCAAAAGGCTGCTGGGGGCAGCTGAGGCATTAAATCGAGAGAGATCATAATGAACATTAGACAAATGAAATCAGCGATTGCCAAGTTCCGTCATGCGGACCTGTCAATCATCAAAGACGAGAAGCTGCGTGCCAAAGGCAAGAAACTTCAGTCAAAAGAAAAAGGTTTCACCCTGCTGGAACTGCTGGTCGTTATTACTTTGCTTGCTATTCTGGCGACAGGTGCGCTGGTGGCTTTTGATGGTGCTGGTGAGAAAGCACAGGCCTCCAAAGCGGCTAATACCGTCGCTGTACTGGATCAGGGTGTACGTGCTTATCGTGCAGTGTCACAAGCCTACCCCAACCAGTGGGACAACCTCGCTGACCCTGTGAATGCAAATGCTCCACTGATGAGCACTGGCACCACTCCCATTAATGAGGATTTACAAACCATCTTGGGTAGTTTTGATATCGCAGCAGCTTTGAGTACCAACCTTGGCTTCGACTTAGAAGACTATTTCGAAGACAATTTTGGTATGGACGAACTCCAACATGTCTTTGGTAATGGCATCGGTTCAAACGGTGTGGTCGAGCCCAACCGTCTGCACAACGAGGGCACAAACCCGCCAGATGCATCTGGTAATGGTGCGGTAGAAACGGAATATGGTGACTTTGGTGCTGGTGACCTGGCAAACGGTGTACCTCAGTACATCTCTATTCTGGGTTCAGTAGCTCTTGAAGATGATGAAGATCTGAGTGGTGCTGCAAACGGAAACGCCGGCCAGCCGATGAGCTGCACTGTTGGAGGTCAAGATATTTCCAATACTTGGGCCGGTGGCGTTGGTGGCGCTGACCCTCTGGTCATCAATTCAATTAACGATGCCCTCAGCACCGAGCGCTGTAACCTTGTTCTAGCATTAGGCTTTGGTGGTGATGCAGCGCAATCCACGGTTAATTCTGCAGCGGGCGTTATCCAGGCACCAACCTACAGCAGTGCTGAAGTTAATCCGGCAGAAAACTATGGTCGATACGTTGGCCTTTTCCTTTTGGCATCAGGTGAAAAAGGTGCGGCAGCAGATGGTGATACGGTTCAAAATCTTGTCGCATCAAACTTCCTGCCACGTCCACGCCTGCTTGGTTTCATTGACACCGAAGGTAACACCCTCGATGCCAACGTAGCTGCAGCCACACAAGACTAAACAAGGTTTAGTTAAGTGACATGATAGAGGGCGGGCAAAGTCCGCCCTCATTCTGTCTCTCACAGTTAAGCTTGTTGTGATAAGCCGGCTCTTATCACAGCCAGTTTGGCTTGAAGTTAGAGCGCTTCCGGACAGGGAAATCTGGAAATCAGTTGATAGTTACTTATCGGGAACAAGTAAATGCGGTTTTTATTGTTTGTCCGACATCAATTCAAAACTCAGCAAAGCCAGTCACAACAAAATGGTTTTACACTGATCGAGCTTTTACTGGTGATCAGCCTGCTGGCGGTGCTGGCGGTGGCAGCCATAGCCGCTTTTGATGGAAATGAAGACCAAGCCCGCGACAACATCACCCGTATCGAAATGGTTGAATTGCAAAAGGCGCTTTTGCAGTTCCGCCGCGATAACCGGGAATTACCCTGTCTGGTCTATGTCAGCTCACCGGAAAACAGACGCTTTACCCCCTTTATATCACTGGCTGACTTTGCTTCGGATATGGAGCGGATGGAATTTGCCAGTGACAATCCAACCAATCCATCTGAACCAAACTCCCTTCTTACCTATGCACAATGGTGCAGTGATAGTCTGACAAATACACTGGGGCGGGACGTTATTCAGTCTGATAATGCACTGTCGATGCTGCATCAATTTCCCTTTGCCCTGGAGGCGGCTAACAGTGATTTACTCTGGAGTCAGGATACCCAGAGTGGCTGGAACGGACCCTACATCAGCCAGGAAGCATTAACAGACGGTTGGGGTAACCCTTATAAGCTGCTCGATCCCGAACTGGCCTACAGCCAGCGTTACCGCTGTGCTGATGATGGATCGGGTGGTTACGACATGTCCGGTGATGTATACAACTGTTTACCAGCCGAGGATATTACCGTAGCAGCAGACTACCCACTTGCTGGTGATATTGCACGGATAGCAAGCAGCGGGCCCAATGGTGTATTCGAAAGTGCAACCAGCAATTACACATTACCTGGCGGCGATCCCTGCATAGCGCTGGGCGATGACCTTGTTCAGTGCCTGTTGCGTTGATTGAAATGATGACTATGCGTCTTTTCAATCAACGTTATCAAGCTGGTTTCACCCTGCTGGAACTTGTTCTGGTTTTATTTCTGATTGGACTACTGGCATCAGCCGGTCTGCTTTTCACCGATAACGTCGAAAGCCAGGCTCAATATGAGGAAACACAGCGGCGGATTGCACTAATCCGTCAGGCTGTGGTGGGTGACAGTAATCAAACCTTAAATGATCGGCCCATTATCAATGGTTTTGCAACGGATGTTGGCAGACTACCGCTCTGTATAGAGGAGCTTTTAACGCTGGGAGAGGAGACTGCGATTGGTTCCGGAGACTATCGCTCTCCCTGTGACCCGAGTGAGCCTGAATTTTTTCTCAGCAAATGGGCAATTGACTCTGATACCAGTATCGGGAGCGGTTGGCGTGGTCCCTATATTCAGACTAACCACGACAGTGATGGTGTGAAAAGATTCAGAGATGGTTATGGTAATGGCGATGCTACGGGTGCTAATTTTGGTTGGAACCTGACGCTCAGTATCGGCAAGAGTGAAGTATTGCTCAGTGCGCCGCAAAGTGCGGTTAATGCTAACACCCTGAGGTTGCAAAGCCAGGGTCCTGAGCCTGACACCATTAACATCTCGGATAATATTCCAGACTTCGACCCCATGGGTGATATCCCGGCATTGGTAGTTGCCGATGACTGGCAGTTGTTGCAACCGTTGAAAATACGTTTTTTTAATGTTGGCAATAATGTCCTTTCCGGCATTGATGATCTTGAATGGTCTGTACAACTCACAAAAAGTGATCTGCTCGAGTCCAAAGATTTTAAGTTGAGCGAGGCTGCTTCACCGGTTCAGATTCAGCCAGGTGATTTTCTGGAAGTTGATGCTGATTTTGATAAGGCCATACCGGCCGGCCAATATCAACTAAGAATAAATTGTGAGGGTCACATAACTTCAGATACTGGTTTATGCGGCACTATGACTGATGACCCTTCAGCTACCCCATACAGCATCAATGTGCTTCCCAGATATACCCTTGGTCCTTTTAGATGGAACATCAAATAATGATGTTAATTATGCAGCCTGCAACCAGCTTAAAAGTCACCCTGCGTAGTGGCTGCAGACTATTTTGGGCAAGTTTAAGTCTGCTTGATTTTAGCCCAAACGTAACAACAAGCCGGAGTTTTGGAACTTTCAACCATGCTGGATAATTTAACAAACGTATTAACCACGCTTAAGCCAAACAAAGTCATGGTGTGTGAGTGGACCGGTTTATCCATGCAGGCAGCGGTTTTTGATCGGAAAGGTAAAAGACTACAGGTGCTGGCCACCGCTGAGTCACAGAAAATTGACCCGGCTGTGGCTTTCACTGAAATCCTGAGTAGCCTTAAAACTCAGGGTTGGAACGGTAAACATGTGATCGTGCTGACACCCTCAGTGATGAGTGCGATGGTTGAGTTACCAGTGTCACCCAAGAAACCGAAGCCCATAAACCAGATGCATGAGCTCATTCGCTGGGAAGTCGAGCCGCTGTTGATGCAGCATCAGTTGCAATGGACACTCGGGCAGCTGATGGAATCTCACGGCATGCTGTCTGCTGAGCAGGTGCAGGAAATCAACCAAGCTCAGAAAGCGCAGAAGCAAGAGGCTGGTAAGGGGGAGCGAGGCAAGCGATTCGGTGAGATAGCACTGGAGTTGGGTTATGTGACACGTGAGCAGTCGCAATCGTTGTTTGTCGTTCAGGACTGGCTACGGGGTGAAGATGATGAAGTTCAATGTGGCTGGTCTGCCCAAGGTGAAGTCGACGATGCGCCCGGGGTCTGGAATTGGCTGGCAACGGCGACACATCAGTCAGTCATGGATAAGTGGCAGGAACTGTGTCAAGACTACAAGTTGCAACTCGCTGGTCTGATGCCACTGACTGGCAATAGTGTGGCGCTGATTGACCACGCTGAAAAACATTTGGTGGTACTGGAAACGTCTGAATTTATTACGACTTCGTCACATCTCAAGCGTGACCGAATTGTATCGGTTCAGCACTATGTGAACCGCAGTGCGTCTATGCTGGATGCCTGTCTTGAAGTGTATCATGCCGAGAATACACAGCACCCGGGTGTTGCCCTGGCGGCACCGCCGGATAGCATCCCAAACTTGCGCAGCAGTCTGAGTTCAGCACTGGCAACTGAACCGGATCTGGTCATGTTTGATGAGCGAGATGGCTTGTCACCGGGTATGTACGCAGCTGGAAGGCTCTTCTTCGGCCTTAAGGGCGCTAAAAAAATTAGTTTAGTCAGACCGGGGGGGCCATTGCCACCAACCTGGCATCGGATAGAAACCCAAGCTGCGGCAATGATGGCGGCGGTGCTGGTTCTAATCCTTGTTTCAGAAGTGACCATCGCAGTCCAGCATGCTGCCATCAGCAGTCAGAAAGCTGAAATTGACGAGCGTGCTGCAGTACTGGATCAAGCGGTCGAACGAATCAAAAAACAACGCGAAGCAATAGAGTCGAAGAAAGCAGAACTGCAAACACAGAAAGAGAATCAGCGCAGAATGGAAGCGAGGCTGACCTTTTTTGGTCAGGAGTTACCGGAAAGAGCGCTCCTAGTGCAGGCCATTCTGGGTGTCTTACAAAACAATATCAACGAACAGATTATCGTTAACCGCGTTGATGAAATGGGACGCAGAGCGACTGTGCAACCGGCAGCAGCCCCTCTCAACAAAGCTGGTGTGGTGGAAACGGACAATTTCAATATCGATGCCTGGGCGCTGACCGAGAGTGCCGCACAGGAGTTCGTGCAGAACATGAAGCTGTCTGTGGCTGCATGGGATATGGAAGTCAGAGATATTCAGGTAATAGAAAAAGCAGGGCCGATGAACCTCGGTGGTTATTCCGTTTCGATGAGTTTAGTGCGTGTGATATCCCAATCAGAAGCTGAGGGTAAGCAAGCATGAAATTGAAACAGTTGAATAACCGTGAGCGCCTGCTTGCAGGGATTATCTTAGTAGTAATCATAATTGCAGCTTACGGCTTTTTCAGATTTGAGCCTCGACTTGAGCAAATTCATAGCCTTGAGCGGCAGAAACAAGCCACCATTGTCCGCTTATCCAAGATGGAAATCCCCAATGAGCCTCAGGAAGGAATTGAAGAAATCAAGCGTGAGCTTGAGGATCAGCAAAAAGCGCTGGATGTCATACGTGACAGCGCAGTGCAACTTGAACAACAGCTGGCACCTTTAGACTCACAGGAACTGAAGGTCAGGATCTCTGAGTTAGCCCGGGATAGTGGCATCAGAATCAGGGTGAATGAGTCTTTGCGTCCCCAGCCAATCGAGAATAAGAAACAGACTGAGGGTGGAAAAGAGATTATTCCACCAGTCACAGCCGGCTGGGTAACAAGAATGTCACCTGGGTCGATGTTTGAACGACCATTGCAGCGACTTGAAGTCGATGGCAGTTATCTGGCTTTACGCCGCTTTATTCATGGACTCGATGAGCTTCCCTATCAGGTCACTGTTATAAGACTGAACATCGATAAACTTGAAATTTCACCTTTCAGAGGCAGCGCACAAATGCTCAAAACTGAGATGATTTTAGCATTGTAAAGGTGAATTATGGCTGTCAGAGATGAACAACTCATTAGGGCGGGTATTGAAACAGGGCTGATTGAAGAATCGGCCGTGGAACAACTGCGTCTGGTGGCCAGAAGAGAACGTGTGCCACTACTGTCAAAGTTACTGGCACATTATCGCTTACCTGTATCGGCAATGCACCGAGCTTTGGCAGAAGATCAGGGCGTTGCCTTTATTGACCTCACTCGAGCAGAACTGAACTCAGTCCTCACAAAAAAGCTACCATCCAGTTTGATCAACCGAAAACACATGCTTGTGATGACGCTGGATGGCCAGGATATGCTTGTTATCAGTGATCCGACTGATCGGGTTTCTATAGATTCTGCACAGAGACTCATTGGTCACACCCTGCCTGTATCCATGAGCGAGCCTGAAAGAATCCGCCTGGCCGTAAAAAAAGTACTTGCGAACACGGCGGTGGCACAAGCCAGTGAAATTAGTACTGCTGAGACCGATTTGGTTAGCCTACTCGACCAAATTCTTAAAGATGCTTATTTGAGTCGTGCCTCGGATGTGCATTTTATGACCGAAGAGGAGGGGCTGCGGGTCCGTTTCAGGGTGGATGGCAAATTGACTGATTACCCGCTGGATGCCGACCAATCTGTTGCTGCTGGATTAATATCCAGGGTAAAAGTCTTATCAGGTCTGGACATTTCTGAACAGCGTATGCCCCAGGATGGTGGTTTTTCCTACCAGTTATCTGCGCCAGTCGATATGGAATTTAATATCCGTGTGGCGACAGCTCCTACCAGGCTTGGTGAGCGAATTACAATGAGATTGCTGGGGAGCGAGAGTAACAGCCTGACATTGGCTGATATTGGGTTTCTAGAGCGTGATCTCGTTGAATTCAAGCAAGCCATTAGAAAGCCCTATGGCATGATTCTTCTCACCGGCCCGACCGGGAGTGGTAAATCTACAACGCTTTGTGCAGCGTTACAGGAAATCAATCACCCAGATATCAATATCATGACGGTGGAAAACCCAATTGAATATGTGATTGAAGGTGTTTCCCAGATTCAAACCGGTCCTAAGATCAGTTTTGCAGACGCATTACGGTCCCTGCTACGGCATGACCCTGATGTCTTGATGGTGGGCGAGATCCGTGACTCAGAAACAGCGGATGTCGCAGTTAAGGCAGCCATGACCGGTCACCTCGTGTTTTCCACGCTCCATACCAACAATGCCGTGAGTGCGGTCACGCGTCTGGTGGATATTGGTTGTGAGCCATTTTTAATCGGGTCCACAATGACTGCGGTAATTGCACAGCGCCTGGTCAGACGTTTATGCCGGCATTGTGCCAAAAGCCGGCCAGCAACAGAAGATGAAAAAGTATTACTCAGTGTTGAAGATGAAGTTGAAATTTTTGAAGCTGTTGGGTGTGCCGTATGTCAGGGGCAGGGGTTCAGAGGACGGCTTGGTTTATTTGAAACTCTCTGGTTCAACGAGAGGCTGGCTAGATTAGTTGCCAAAGGTGCTGATGAGGAAACCTTGGAGTCCAATGCCGGAAAAGCGCTGAAGTTTATGTGGGAAGATGGCTGCGAAAAGGTTTTGCGAGGACTCACCACCCTCGACGAGATTCGTGATGTTGCTGTCTTTAAACGCCACGATATGGCTGAGGTGAGCTGAGATGCCGATGTTTGCTTATCAAGCGTTGAGCCGCACTGGTGAAGAACTCGCAGGTAAGATGCAAGCGGATAATACTAACGCCGTTGCACAAGCCCTTCGCACTGAGGGCTTGCGTGTGCTTGATATTAAAGAAAAAAAACAGGCTGGTTTTCTTGGTCAAGAAAACTTCAGTGATTGGCTGGCGACACAACGATCTGTTTCAACAGATGGATTGATATTTTTCTACCGGCAAATGGCCTTCATGCTTAGAGCCGGCCTTCCTCTTGCAGAGTGTTTAAAACTTTCTGGTAATCAAGTCGCTAACCCTCGTCTGAATCTGGCACTCAGAACACTACATCGAGATATTGAGAGGGGCCATTCCCTATCGTCTGCACTACGAAAACATCCTGATGTCTTCAGTGAGATGGCGATCAATCTGGTCGTCGCCGGCGAGAGCACCGGTGAACTGGATGTGATCATGGAGAGGTTGGCTGTTCACCTTGAGAAACGTTCTCAGCTACGAAAACAGATGCTCAATGCAATGATTTATCCGATCGTTGTGGTGTTGGCAGCAATTGGTGTCGCCATTTTTATGGTAGTAAGCATCATTCCCAAGTTTGCTACTTTCCTGCAGGGGCAGGGTAAACCGCTTCCAGCCTCTACGCAAATGCTGATTGATGGTGCACAAGCGATAAGAGTTCACGGTTTGACAATCATCGGTGTGCTTATTGTTGTTCTAATGGCGATTTTCGTACTCTACAGAACGAATGATGGTCGTAAAGGCATTGACCGTTTACTTCTCTATATGCCGATATTTGGCAATTTTATTATTACCGGTTCGATGGCTCAGATGAACTGGGCACTGTCCATCTTGCTTCGAAGTGGCGTCACTGTATTTGATGGCTTGAAGATAACAGCAGACCTCATTTCAAACCGAGTTTTTTCCGACCGGCTGAAGGCGGCTTCTGAACTGGTTATGGCAGGCAGAGATTTGTCCAGTAGTATCCATGAACCTGCAATGCCTGCTCTCGTAACACAAATGGTCGCTATAGGTGAAAAAACAGGTTCGTTGGACAGGGTGTTACAAGAGCTGGGTACTTATTACCAGGGCTTGATGGAGATAGCCATAAAACGTTTAACAGCGATGATTGAACCAGCGATGATTCTGATAATTGGTGGCATGGTTGGCTTCGTCTACTATGCATTTTTTCAGGCTTTATTTGCCTTGGCAGGATAGACAGCAGGTCGTTATATGAGATTTTTTACTGGGATGATCATAATCAGCTATTCGGCATTTTTCACCCCACCGCTTGGCGCTAATGAAACACTTCAGGGCAAAGACCCCGACAGAACATTTATACGTGATCCTTTCACGCCCAGTGTGCTGATGTACGAACAGGCTGGCGCTGTTGCCAACATCGATGCAGATGCTTTTGGTTTTCGACCAGCTCCGGATGATGTTGATATCAAAATTCCTCAAATGCGCCTCAGAGGGTTTGTTACACCGGAAGATGCTCGCGAACAATTGGCTTTGCTTGAGATCACTGGGAAAGGTGTCTTTATGGTGCGGGAAGGCGATGAAATCAACATTGATCCCCGGCAACCGGCCAATGCGATTCGCATTTCTGAAATTTCCCGTCTGAGTATCACAATTGAAACGGGCACACTGGGGCGTATCCGCGTTTTAAGATGAGTTATATGAAATCAATAAAGATAAATTTTTTAATGGGATCAATACTGGCAGCCAGTGTGGTTTCAGCCGGTGTTCAGACAACTGCTGATGGCAATCAGCCTCTTATCGCAGAGCGACCAATGGTGCTGCCCGCCAGGCCTGAGATACAGAACACAGATAATACGACAAGAATTAAAGAGATTGAGTTTACTGGCAGTAATATCAGTGATGTCGTTCGCACCCTGTCAGAACTGAGTCGACAAAATATCATTGCTACACCGGAAGCTGCTCAGAAGCAGGTCACAATACATCTGAAGAATGTCACAGTTCTTGACGCAGTTAAATCCATCAGTCGAATCAGTGACCTTTGGTATCGCTACGATGAGGACACAGATACGTTCCGTATCATGACACGTGAGCAGTATAGTAAGGACTTGATTGTTCGTGAGAGTGAAAATATTGAAATTTTCCGCTTGCTGAATGCAAATGTGCTGATCATCGCTCAGGCAATAGAGGATTTGTTTGGACAAAGGGTGAGACTTTCCTATGGTTTACCACCGGCCTCAAACAGCTCTGGGTCGGGGAGTGGCGCCAGTGGTCTGAACCGTGGCGGTGGTTTCAGTAGTGTTCGCGGAGGGAACAGTACGGTCAGAAATACCAGCTCTAACCGGAGTAGTTTTGGAAGCCGAGGTGGCAGAAGTTCTTTTGGTCAAAACAATCTCACTCAGTCTGGGGCTCAGCTTGAGAGCGAGGAACTGACCGTCGATCAAATCGAACAGATTGCCAATGCGATTGAGCAGTCTGGAAGTCGTAATGTGAGTCAAGAAGCCCTTCAACAGGCTACGGTGCAGTCTCAGCCCATTTATGTGACAGTCAACAATGAGCACAATATGCTGGTGGTGCGTTCAGATGACAAATCAGTTTTATCAGGTATTCGCCAACTGATTGACAGAATGGATATTCCGGTTCCTCAGGTGATGTTGGAAATGCGTATTCTGAGCGTGATTCTGGGGGAAGATTTCAACTCCATTTTCAACTTCAGTATTCAACCCAGCGGTTCTAATGACTCGCAACAGCCCATTTTGTTGGGAAACAATGCATTGCTTAACAATGGCACTTTTGTCTATGAGTTTCTGAACAGTCGCCTTAGAGCTAACCTGCAATTTCTGGAAGAAAATAATCGTGTCCGGGTACTGTCCAACCCGATGATTGTTGCGTCAAATCATCGTGAAGCAGAGCTCTTTATCGGTGAAGAAACTCTACTAACGGAGGGGTTTGAGTTTTTCCCTGCCATCATTGATAACGGAGTGGTGGTGCAACCTTCCTATGTCCAAGCCATCATTACGCGTGAAGATATTGGAATCACGCTGAGAATTACCCCTAGAATCAACGGTGATGAGACTGTTGAACTGATTATCGAACAGGAAAATTCGACGGTCAATCCTGGTGGCGGGACAGTACCTATCACTGATGGCACTGGTAGTGTACAAAATCTACCAGTCGACACCGTTGATACAGCCAGATTAACAGGTACTGTGATGGCCAAAGATGGGCTAACAGTCGCTGTTGGAGGCCTTATCAGAACCAGCATGAACAAAAATGAACGCAAAGTACCGGTGTTGAGTGAGATTCCTGTCCTGGGTCGTGTTTTCAGATCAACAACCGAAAGTGAGCAAGAGACCGAAACTGTACTTTTGATTACGCCGCGTGTGATGAATGTCCCGGAAGAAAGCGAGGAACTCCGCACGACCGAAAACCGCTTCTATCGTGACTATAACCAGAACCATCCGAAATCTCAGGAATTTGATAACAAGTTTATCAACGTTGATAAAGCTGCCGAAGAAAGTGAGATTATCCCTCAGCCCTATCAGGCCGAAGCCTTCCGGGATATGACCAATTATGCAGCTCAGAAAATCAGAACGCCTGAGGTTCAACGGGCTGAAGACAGCGCTTATGAATCCTTGAGAGTGATTCCCATTGCAGCAGGGTTGTTTGCTGATCCCGCGATAAAAACGGTGCCTTTAGAGAGCTGGCGCAGACAGAATGTCTATGTGACGGCCGTGTCGCTATTTAACCGTTCTGACAAGGTCGTTGAATTGAAGCGGGAGGAAATAAGAGGTAACTGGCTGTCTGCAGCGATGGACAGTGGCAGGCTGGCACCGATCGGTAGTGAGGATGCCGCTACTATGGTCTATCTGGTCTCTGACCAGCCGTTTGACGATATGATGAGCGAGATTAATGGTTTCAGGTAAGTTTCAATGAGTCTAAGAGGGCTAATCAATGCCAGGATTGTGCTTTCTGTCGTTTTAATTCTGATTATCGGTGGTTTGATGGCCATCTGGCAGGCGCGTCAGTCGGTTCAAAAAGAGATCAACTCATCGTTTAATCTCGCCTTGCAGATGATTGATCTGAGTTTCAGTTATCCCGGCAATCGTATGCTCAGTGAGCAGCACTGGATGCGGCAGTTGAGCACGATTCAGCAGACCCGGCACATTCATATCAGTCTGGTAAATGATGATGGCACCGAGAGTGAATGGCTGACAGAGGAACCGGAAGAAGCACAGGAAGATATGCCGCCGTCCTGGTTCAAGTTGGCAGTAACTACCGAGTACCCTTCTGCCAGCTATGATATTCAGCTGATGGATGGCAGCACCAAAACGATTTTAATCCGTGCCGATCCGATAGATGAAATTGCCGAAGCCTGGAGCGAATCACTGGCTTTTTTCTGGTCAATTGTCTTGATGATGACGGTGATATTTATCGCTATCAATCTCGTGTTCCAGTCAATGCTGAGAAGTGTGCACGCGATTCTGACTGGCCTTAGGCGCGTTGAGAGCGGTGAATATGGCAAAAAGCTACCCCGCTTTAAAATCAGCGAATTCGACGCGATTGCTGCAGAAGTCAATAACCTGTCGGAAGCCCTCGACATTGCCAGACAGAATAACCAGGCTCTGGCCCGGCACACCATGCATATTCAGGAAAATGAACGGCAGACCATGTCACGTGAGCTGCATGACGAGATGGGGCAGTCGCTGACAGCGGTGAAGGCAATGGCCGTGGCCACCAAGCAGCCGCAAGCCAGGACTAGCGAGATCGCTGATTCCATTATTGATATCTGTAATCATCTGGCCGTCGTGGTCAGATCGATGATGCGCACTCTGCATCCACTCAGCCTGAGTGACCTGGGACTGGCCGCGACACTCACTGATCTCGTGACGGAATGGCAGCGGCGTCATCCCGCGCTTGAGATTGACCTGAATTATGATGAGGCGGTTGACTGGCTGGATGAAGAAGTCGCGATTCATGTCTATCGCATTGTTCAGGAGTGCCTGACTAATGTGGTTCGTCATGCTCAGGCTGCAAAAGCCACCGTCACTGTCAGACGCCATATCATCAAAGGAAAGGAACAGGTTCTTATCCGGGTTGAGGATGATGGCATGGGTGGTTTAAGCGAAGGTGAAGGCTTCGGGGTTCTGGGAATGCGTGAGCGGGTTGAGAGCATGGGAGGTCAGTTCACTTTTGACTCCAACCCCGGCCATGGTGTGCGAGTCAGGGCATGGATGCCATTCATTGAGAGAGAGAATGATAAATAACAAAATAAGTGTCTTGCTGGTGGATGACCACGAAGTGGTCCGCGCCGGTTTCAGAATTTTACTGTCTTCACAGCCCTTTATCGGCGACATCATGGATGTTAATCGTGGTGAGCTGGTAGGTCAGGAATACGAAAGACTGCAACCGGATGTGGTGGTGATGGACCTGTCGATGCCGGGAATCGGTGGGCTGGAAACTATCCGTCGCCTGCAGAAACAGGATGCCAAAGCGGTAGTGCTGGTTTACAGCATTCATGATGAAGCAATCTATGTTGAGCGCGCACTTCAGGCCGGTGCCAAGGGCTATGTCAGTAAAAACAGTGCAGCCGAGGTTTTAGCCGAAGCAGTGAAAACCGTTGCCGGAGGCAAGCAATATATCGAGCAGAAGCTGCTGCCCGAAATCGATGATGTGCGGCATATGGATATTGATCATTATCGTGAGGTCGTGGATTTATTATCGCCGCGTGAATTTGATGTATTTTGCCGGCTGGCCAAGGGCATGACTGCCCACGCGGTCGCTGATGACCTTCACCTTGGTTACAAAACGGTAGCCAACTACAACACCCAGATTAAGAGCAAGCTGAAGGTGAACACGGCGGCGGAACTGGCCAATATTGCCGTGGTACTGGGGCTGATTAAACCCTGAATTGTTGTATCTATGTGACGGATATTGATACAGAACAATAGTGAATAAAAAATCTTTATAAACCTCTTGAAAAGCGTTCTGAGCGAACACATTATTTCAGTCAGAAAGACATGTCTCTCTGATTAACTTGATGTTTTTTGGAGGTTTATTATGGCAATTCAACGTTACAGACCCCTCAGCCTGCTGGATGAACTGCAGCGGGAAATGAGTACCTTGTTTAATGCGCCGGCTGTTGAGAGCAGCTTTAACAGCGAGGAGTGGAGTCCGGCAGTCGATATCAGTGAAGATCAGGATAAATTTACTATCCATGCTGATCTGCCCGGTGTGAAGTCGGAAGATATTGAGGTCACTGCTGAAAACGGCATCTTAACGATTAAAGGCCATCGTCAGGGCCATAAAGAAGATGAAAAAGACAATTACCGCCGTGTAGAACGCTTCAGTGGCAGCTTTATCCGTCGTTTTACCCTGCCGGAAAGAGCGGATCTTCAGAATATTGCAGCGAAAACACGCGATGGCGTGCTGGAACTGACTATCCCCAAGTCAGCCGAAGCCAAACCCAGACGCATTGAAGTCAAGGTCGATCAATAAATCATAAGCCCGGCAATCAACACCTGCCGGGCTTTTTTCTTCCGGCACTTTAGAGCTTCAGCCGTTGCCATTGTCTTTTTCTCACAGGCTATTTGAAGGCTACAACCCTTGCTAGTCCCCACGGTGACAGGTTTATACTGAACCGATATTGACCTTTCCACAGGGAGCCGCGGCAGATGAGTAATAATCAAAACCAGGAGCCCATCTATATACCACATGCCGGTACTGCGTTGCTGGGCACTTCACTGCTGAATAAAGGTACTGCATTCAACGAGCAGGAACGACGCGACTTTAATCTGACCGGTCTGATACCACATCATTTTGAAACCATTGAAGAGCAGGCTGAACGTGCCTATCTGCAATATTCCAGCTTTGATACCGCCATTAATAAGCATATCTACCTGCGCATGGTGCAGGATACCAATGAAACCCTGTTTTATTATCTGCTGGAGCAGCATCTGCAGGAAATGATGCCGGTGATCTATACGCCAACAGTGGGGGAGGCCTGCGAGAAATTTTCGCAAATCTATCGCCGTGCCCGCGGTCTGTTCATTGCCTATCCGGACCGTTACCGAATCGATGAGATTCTGCACAATGCCACCAAGCGCCAAGTCAAAGTCATCGTAGTGACGGATGGCAGTCGAATCCTGGGACTGGGTGACCAGGGCGTCGGCGGGATGGGTATTCCGATTGGCAAACTGTCTTTATACACAGCCTGCGCTGGCATCAGTCCGGCCTATACCTTACCCGTCATGCTCGATGTCGGCACGGATAATGAAGCACTGCTGAATAATCCCATGTATATCGGCTGGCCGCATCATCGTATTGATGATGAGCAATATGATGAATTTATCGAATTGTTTATCGATGCCGTCGAACGCCGCTGGCCCGGTGTTTTGTTGCAGTTCGAGGATTTTGAACAGCGTAAGGCGCTGCCTCTGCTTGAGCGTTACCAGGACAAGATCTGTTGTTTTAATGATGACATTCAGGGCACGGCTTCCATTGCGGTAGGCTCCTTGCTGGCTGCCTGTCGATTCAAACAGCAGAAACTGTCGGAGCAGCGTATTGTGTTTGCCGGCGCCGGCTCGGCAGGATGCGGTATTGCAGAGCAGCTGGTCGCCCAGATGTGTCAGGAAGGGCTGACAGAAGAAGCAGCGCGTACCCGCATCTTTATGGTGGATAAAGCGGGTCTGTTGATTAAATCGATGAACGGGCTTTATGACTTTCAGCAACGTCTGGCCCAGTTTGATAATGCCATAGGCAGTTGGTCTATAAATACGGACTTTATCAGCCTTGATGATGTGGTGGCCCATGCCAGACCGACAATTCTGATTGGGGTCTCCGGGCAGCCCGGTTTATTTACGGAAAAGCTGATTAAAACCATGCAGCAGCATTGTGATATGCCGGTCATTTTCCCTTTGAGTAACCCCTCAAGCCGGGTTGAAGCCCACCCTGAAGATTTGATTCAGTGGACCGGAGGTCAGGCGATTATTGCGACCGGCAGTCCTTTTGAACCGGTAGAGTATGAGGGCAGGGAATTTGTTATTTCCCAGTGTAATAACAGCTATATTTTCCCCGGTATCGGCCTGGCTGTTGTGGCAGGCGGTATTTCCCGTGTGACTAATGAAATGATGATGGTAGCAAGTGAAGTGCTGGCGACAAATTCACCCTTATCAACGGATAACACCAGTGCGCTGTTACCGCCGCTCAGTGCTGTGCGGGAGTTGAGTAAAGCGATAGCCTATGCTGTCATCAAAGTGGCTCAGGAGCAGGGGCTGGCAGCAGAAGCTTCACAAGAAGAGGTCAAGGACGCGGTCGATGCCAATTTCTGGACCGCACAATACCGCGAATACCGCAGAGTGAGTATCTAGAAAAACTTTTCTTCTAGCATTTGTCCTTAAAGCTTAGTATGGGAAAAATTCCTAATTCGAGAGTTCAATGCTAAACTTTGCTGACAAGTTTGATCATTGCTCTTGTGGGTAGAGACTGATCGTTTTTTGGATCTTTCACCTTTAAACGGAGCCTCAAATGACAACTTATGTTCTGAAACTGATACCTACCGCTATCGCTTTGACGCTGTCATCGACCGCGTATGCTGCCAATGACAATTACGATCTGGATGATATCCGTAACTGGAATATCGTTAAAATCGAAACCTGCCTTGATGCGGCGCTCGACACGATTCCCGGTCATGCCCGTAAAGTCGAACTGAAAATGGAAGGGGATGATCCCGTTTATGAGTTCGATATCGAAGCGAAAGCCGACGGCAATACCTACAACGTCGAATGTAATGCCGAAGAAGGCTTTATCACGGAAATCGAGCGTGAAGTCGAGGCCAATGACGCAGCTTTCAAAAAGCTGGCTAAAATCTCACAGGCCGAGGCTCGTGACACGGCATTGATGTTCCATCCGGGTGAAGTCGTCGCTTCTGAAATGGAAGTCGGTTTTGACGGCGATGCGACTTATGAGTTCGATATTCAGAGCGTGCATGGCTATGAAGTGAAAGTGGATGTTGATGCGGCCACCGGCGACATTGAAGAGGCCAACATCGAACTCTACGAAATCGGGATGGAAAAAGAGTAAAAAAACGCTGATTCCACAGCAAACAAAAAAAGCCGCTGTGATGACAGCGGCTTTTTTATTAGCAGATGTTAGTAGCGATGCTAGGCACCCAGTGCCTGAACCTGTTGCTGTAGTTGTTGATAGGCCTGCTGCATTTCTTCCAGCTTCTCGCGTTCCTTGGCGACAACTTCGGCCGGTGCCTTGGCAACATAATTTTCATTGGCCAATTTGCCGGAGGACTGCTTGATGACTTTGTCGAGCTTACTCATTTCCTTGTTCAGGCGGGCAATCTCGGCATCTTTATCGATCAGGCCTTCAAGTGGGATTAGAATTTCCATCTTACCGACCAATGCGGTGGCAGCAGCCGGGGCTTCGCCGTCCAGTACCTCAATCGATTCCAGGTTGGCGAGGCGACTCAGGAAGTTACGGTTGTTTTCCAGTCGCGTTTTATCCTCAGCCTGAGCATCTTTGAGCAGGACCGACAGTTGTTTTTTCGGTGCGATATTCATCTGCGAGCGAATCGAGCGCACCCCGGTAATAAACTGCATCACCCACTCCATCTCCAAGACGGCGCCCTCATCGATTTTGCTTTCATCAGCGACAGGGTAGGGCTGACGCATAATCGACTCACCTTTGACACCGGCCAAGGGTGCGATGGTCTGCCAGATTTCCTCGGTGATAAACGGCATAAACGGGTGGGTCAGACGCAACGTCGCTTCCAGTACCCGGACCAATGTGCGGCGGGTACCGCGTTTGGCTGCTTCTGAAGCAGTGCCTGAAGTCAGTACCGGCTTGGATAATTCCAGATACCAGTCACAGTAGTTATTCCAGATAAACTCGTAAATGCCCTGGGCAGCGAGATCAAAACGATAGCTGTCCAGCGCACGGCTGACTTCTTTTTCGGTGCTTTGCAGTTTGGAAATAATCCACCGATCAGCCAGACTCAGTTCGACCTCATTGTTATCGATGCCGGTATCCTGATCTTCGGTGTTCATCAACACGTAACGCGCCGCATTCCACAACTTGTTACAGAAGTTACGGTAACCTGCAATCCGGTTCATATCGAAATTGATGTCACGCCCAGTGGAAGCCAGCGAGGCAAAGGTGAAGCGCAGCGCATCGGTACCGTGCGGGGCGATGCCTTCCGGGAATTCCTTGCGGGTCGCTTTTTCGATTTTGGCAGCGAGCTGTGGCTGCATCATGCCGCTGGTGCGCTTGGCGATCAGGCTTTCCAGATCGATGCCGTCAATAATATCGATAGGGTCCAGCACATTGCCTTTGGATTTGGACATTTTCTGGCCATAGGCATCACGCACCAGACCGTGAATGTAGATTTCCCTGAACGGCACATCATCCATAAAGTGCAGGCCCATCATCATCATCCGGGCCACCCAGAAGAAAATAATGTCAAAGCCGGTGACCAGCACACTGGTCGGGTACCAGGTTTTCAATGCATCCGTGTTTTGCGGCCAGCCCAAAGTTGAGAAAGGCCACAGCGCAGAAGAGAACCAGGTGTCGAGCACATCTTCATCCTGCTTCAGTTCAATGTTATCGGCAAGATTGTGCTTATTACGCACATCGGCTTCATCGTGACCGACATAGACATGCCCGTTATTGTCATACCAGGCAGGAATACGATGCCCCCACCAGATCTGTCGCGAAATACACCAGTCCTGAATGCCGTCCATCCAGTTGTAAAAGGTTTTGTCCCAGTTGCCGGGGACAAATTTAACTTTGCCTTCCTTCACGGCTTTGACAGCCGGTTCAGCCAGCACGTCGGCTTTGACATACCACTGATCGGTGAGGAAAGGTTCAATCACAGCGCCGCTGCGATCGCCCCTGGGCACCATCAGTTTGTGATCCTGAATGCCTTCCAGGAGGTTCAGTTCTTTCAGGTCATGGACGATGACATCACGGGCTTCATAGCGATCCAGCCCCCGGTATTTTTCCGGTGCATTGTCATTAATGGCAGCATCAGCGGTCAGGACATTAATCTGCTCCAGATTATGACGCTGGCCCATTTCGTAGTCATTGAAATCATGCGCTGGCGTGATTTTTACGCAGCCGGTACCGAATTCACGGTCGACGTAATCATCGGCAATGATCGGAATCTCCCTGCCAACCAGGGGGAGAGTGATGGTTTTACCAATCAGGCTCTGATAGCGTTCGTCTTCAGGATGGACCGCCACTGCGGTATCACCGAGCATGGTTTCAGGACGGGTAGTGGCAACGACCAGATGACCACTGCCATCGGTTAGTGGATAACGGAAATGCCAGAGGTGGCCTGACTCTTCTTCTGAAAGCACTTCCAAATCAGAGACCGCGGTGTGCAGCACCGGGTCCCAGTTGACCAGACGTTTGCCGCGATAGATAAGGCCCTCGTCATAAAGCCGCACAAAGACCTGTTTAACGGCTTCGGACAGGTCATCGTCCATGGTGAAGCGATTGCGTGACCAGTCCAGCGACGAGCCCAGACGACGAAGCTGGCGGGTGATATTACCGCCGGACTCTTCTTTCCACTCCCAGATGCGCTCGATGAATTTGTCGCGGCCCAGATCATGGCGGGTTTTATCCTCGGCATTCAGTTGACGCTCGACTACCATCTGGGTGGCGATACCGGCATGGTCAGTACCCGGTTGCCACAGGGTGTTATGACCTTTCATCCGGTGATAACGGGTCAGGGTATCCATGATGGTGTTGTTGAAGCCATGGCCCATATGCAGGCTGCCGGTGACATTGGGTGGTGGCAGCATAATGCAGTACGGGTCGCCTTCACCGCTCGGTTTGAATTCCCCGGCCTGTTCCCATTGCTGATACCAGCGCTCTTCAATCGCGTCAGGACTGTATGTTTTTTCCATCTTGTTTTTATTCAGATCTAAGTCGTTAAAGTAGCTGGGCATTATACCTGTTGAGGCAGGCCGCGGTCAGCCGCATTCGATAAAAGGAATACAGGAAAATTAAATATGGAAGGTGTCTAATTCGTAGCCGCGCTGCTTGTAGAACTGAAAACGCTCGCGGCCGGCCTGTTTAACAGGCGCATTGTCGTCAATAATTTCAGCGACCCTTTCAAACTGGCTGAAAAACAGCGGTTGCTGATCGGTGAGGTTAATTAATACATCCATCAGTCGTGGCGGCGTGGTTTCATTATGGCCGATAAGTACCGGGCTGTTGTTAGCTCCGTTCGGCACAATCTCTTCATGGGGCACAAAGCTATCCGGCCTGATAGCCCATAAAGCCTCATTCATGGCGGCGCTTTGATTGGCATCTTCGGTATGAATATAGACTTGCTGGCCCTGATGGTAAATCTTTTCAGCCAGGCGGCAGGCAAAAGCCTGCCGCTGTTCACGCTCAATCGATTTCAGCACATAAAAGCTGATGCGGGTCATATCAGCCCTGTGATTCGATTTTGTTCAGCAGGTACTGAACTAGCAGGGGCACAGGACGACCGGTAGCACCTTTAGCTTTACCGCTCAGCCAGGCGGTACCGGCGATATCCAGGTGTGCCCAGTGGAATTTTTCGGTAAAACGCGACAGGAAACAGGCTGCAGTGACACTGCCGGCTTCCTTACCGCCGACATTGGCAATATCAGCAAAGTTGCTGTCCAGCTGTTTCTGGTAGTCATCCCAGAGCGGCAACTGCCAGGCGCGGTCATAACTGTCATTCCCGGCTTTTAAAAGGGCATCGGCCAGATCCTGATTGTTCGCCATCAGGCCAGTAGTCACGTTACCCAGTGCCACAATAATCGCACCGGTGAGGGTCGCGATATCAATGACGGTGTCCGGTTCAAAACGCTCACTGTAGGTCAGGGCGTCGCACAGAATCAGGCGGCCTTCGGCATCGGTATTCAGAATCTCGATGGTTTTGCCGGCCATGCTGGTGACAATATCACCGGGTTTATTGGCATCGCCGTCCGGCATGTTTTCCGAGCTCGGAACCACACCGACTACATTAATGGGCAGCCCCAGTTCAGCAACGGTTTGAATCGTGCCGAAAACACTGGCAGAACCGCACATATCGTATTTCATTTCATCCATGCCCTGTGACGGCTTCAACGAAATACCACCGGCATCAAAGGTGAGACCCTTACCGACCAAAACCACCGGTTTGGCATCACCGGCGCCTTTATATTCCATGGTGATGAGTTTGGCGGGCTGGCGGCTGCCGCGAGAGACAGAGAGCAGGGAACCCATCCCCAGTTTCTCCATTTCCGCTTCATCCAGTACGGTTGTGTTGACGCTGTCAAACTGATTGCCGAGTTTGACGGCCTGCTCGGCAAGATAGGTCGGGGTGCAGACATTGCCTGGCAAGTTGCCGAGTTCACGGGCGAGGTTCATGCCGCGACCAATGGCGGCGCCCTGGTCAACAGCCTGACCCAGTGCCGCAGTCTCCTCATCATCCGTGGCAAAGCTGAGTTGCGTCAGCGGTTTTTCGATAGGCTTGTTTTCACTCTTGGTGTTTGTGTAGCGATACAGAGCCGTTTCAGTGTTGATGGTCGCCTGGCGCACTTTCCAGGCAGCCGTTCTGTTACCCAGTTCCACTTCAGCGAGGCAGCAGACAGCAGTTTGCGCGCCGCTCTCATTCAGCACCTGCGCCATCGTTGTGGTGGCTGTATTGAAATCGTTTTCAGTGGTTTTGCCTTTTTTACCGACGCCGACCAGCAGAATACGCGGGCTCTTGATACCCTCAGGATGATACATAAACAGGGTCTGACCAGGTTTGCCGCTGATGTCGGCGGCATCAATGACGCGTTGAACCGCACCGCGGGTATCTTCATCCAGTTGAGCGGCGCATGGGCTCAGTTCGCCGCCATCATAAACAGCGACAACAAGACAATCTGTCTGTTGGGATGCCAGCGCATCGGTAGTGACAAAATACTGCATGGATTTCTCCTGTAGGGATGAATTGGTTTAGACTTCTTGAATTCGAACTTGATTGTGCCAAAAACAAACGTTTTATTCTAACCAAGACACGCCTTTAATGCTCAACGTTCCGCACCCGATATCATCCTGGCTGACTATCATCGATCGTTACCTGCTCAGGGAATTTGTGATTAACCTGGTCGCTGTAACCGGTGTGCTGTGGCTGATTTATATCTCCACCCGCTTTGCCCGTTACCTGGCAGATGCCGCGGTCGGTAACATGCCGGCCGATGTCATTTTCAGTCTGCTGGGTCTGAGTTCGCTGGGCGCACTATCGATTTTATTGCCGATAGGCGCTTTTCTTGCGGTGATGCTGTCGCTGGGCCGGATGAGTTCGGATAATGAACTGACCGTGATGTCGGCTTGCGGCATCTCCAGTTTGCGTATTATGCGCAACGTGCTGCTGTTTGCCGGCACTGTCGCGGTCATTGTTGCCGTGCTGTCCCTGTTTATTGTTCCCGGGGTATTATCAGACCGTTATGAACTGCAGGAAAAAGCCAAGATCTCCGCCAACACGACCGGCCTCATAGCAGGGAGTTTCAAGGAAAGCGAAGACGGTGACTGGACCTTTTATTCGCAGGGACTCAGCGCCAATAAGCAGTTTATGGAAAACGTCTTTATCGAAATCGATCGTGAAGACAAGCCGCTGATTTTCCGTTCTGAAACCGGCCATTTTGAAATTGATTCGCAAACCGGTGATAAATTTCTGGTGCTGGAGGATGGCTATCGTTATGAGGGTAAAGCAGGTGATCAGGATTTCACCATTGCTCAGTTCGGCAGCCACAGCCTGTTGATTGAAAAAGGCCGGGAAGGCGAGGTACGTGAACGTCACAAGGCGATGCCCACCGCTGAGTTATTGCAGCGGGGTGAGCCTCGCGATATTGCTGAAGTGCAATGGCGCACTGCAGCAGCTTTGATGACCCTGCTTTTATGCCTGACCGCGATCCCACTGGCCAATGCCGGTCCGCGGCAGGGACGTTATGCCGGTTTTGTCCCGGCTGTGCTGATTTACATTATTTACAGCAATCTGCTGGGGGTAAACCGGGCCTGGGTTGCCAAGGGTGATATTCCCATCTGGCTGGGCGGCATCTGGGTTCATCTGCTGATGCTGATTGTTCTATTGCTGTTACTTAACCGGCAGACACTGCGTCGCTATCTTTCCCGTTACAAACAAAAACAAAGTTCATAAATGCGCATACTTTCCAAATATATCGCCAAAAATATCATTGCCAGTACGCTGCTGGTGCTGCTGGTATTACTGGCTTTGTATACCTTTATGGACTTTATCACCGAACTCGATGACCTGGGCGAAGGTGACTATGGTATTGGCAGTATCCTCAGCTACATTGCCCTGACCATGCCTAAGCGGATTTACGAATTACTACCCGTGGCCGCTTTGCTGGGCAGTGTGATTGGCCTCGGTAACCTCGCCAGTCAGAGCGAACTGGTGGCGATGCGGGCAGCAGGTTATTCGATTGCGGATATCAATAAGGCAGTGGTGGTAGTGGCGGCTTTGTTAATGCTGCTGGCGCTGATAATCGGCGAAGGGCTGCGACCGGTTACCGAGCAGTATGCAAGACAGTTGCAGTCAGTCGCGCAAACCGGAACCGTGGGTTCACGTTCTGAGTATGGTTTCTGGACCCGTGACGGCAATCATTTTAATCATATTGAGAGGATCAATGCCGACGGCAGTTTTTCCAACGTCGCAATCTATGAATTTGATGACAATCACCGGCTGCGGATCCTGACCCGGGCTGCCAGGGCTGAATATCAGGATGATAGCTGGATTTTAAGCGATGTGGTGCAGAGCACCATCAATGAGGCCGGAGTGAAAGTTCGTTCGGTCACCCATGCCCGCTGGCAGTCACAACTTAACCCGGGCATGGTCAATATCGTTGTGGTGCCGCCCGAGTTTCTGCCGGTCTGGGACCTGCTGGAATATGTGAAGTACCTGAAAGACAACCATCAGTCGGTGGCCCAGTATGAACTGGCATTCTGGAGTAAATTAATGATGCCGGTGAGTGCGGCGGTGATGGTGCTGCTGGCCGTGCCCTTTGTTTTCGGGCCGCTGCGTTCAGCGCCGATAGGTGGCCGCATTCTGTCCGGTGCCTTGATCGGGATTGGTTTTCACCTGTTTAATCAGAGTTTCCAGCATATGGGGCTGGTGTTCGGCTTATTGCCATGGCTGGCATCGTCGTTCCCGACCATGCTGTTTGCCGGTCTGGCACTGTGGATGAACAAGCGGGTGAGATAAAAGGTGAAGTAAAGATGGCGTCCCCAAGGGGATTCGAACCCCTGTTACCGCCGTGAAAGGGCGGTGTCCTAGGCCTCTAGACGATGGGGACC